>JAESFG010000048.1_pt1 | contig 539055 bp, 538 predicted proteins | sample 9269371 | NCBI WGS metagenome assembly JAESFG01 (sample SAMN14506227, study PRJNA617093) | algae metagenome | isolation source: Aetokthonos hydrillicola CCALA 1050 (B3-Florida) and co-occurring... | place: USA: South Carolina | collected 2013-01-01
AAGGCCGCTTGCGGCTGGCGCGACGCTTGGCGAGGAAGGCGCGAACGGTTGCCCCGTCAAACAGCGTGGGGCGGCCCTTGCTGACCGGTTCCAACCCGTCGGCTTGCCAGTTTCGGACGGTGTTCTTATGGACGCCGCAACAGGTCGCCAGCTCCGCCGCGCTGTAGATGCGGTGAAGCTTCACCCGTTGCGGGGTTGGCCGGTGCGCGGGCACTGCGATCAGGCCTGACCGGCCACCAAGCGGCGGATCGACTCGGCCTTTACCAGGTGACGGCTCCCCAGCTTCACAGTCTCCAGCCGACCTTCTTTGATCAGCGCGTAGATGGATGTACGGCCCAGCCCCAGAACACGGGCGGCGTCAGTGATGGAAATGGCAATCGGTTCCATGATCAGCTCCTTGTCGTGACCGCTCACGTTCAAGCGGACGCAGGAGTGATTTTGAATCGACGGCCGAAAAATTCGGCCGGAAATAGTCAGAAATGGTCGGAAACCCTATTCGCGCGTTTGCAGCCGGTGCCAAAGTTTGCGGGCCCGCGTCCGGATCGTGCTTGGCGCGGCGGTGTGGCCTGCTGCCTCGATCCACGCTGTCATCGCGCGCTCGATGTCGGCTTGCACCCTTGGGTTCAGGTCGCCCAAATGGATGAGGATCGCAATTTCCGCCCACATATCGTCCCAAAATTCGGCAGGCGGGCGCCCACCGCGATTTTTCGCCAGCGGCTGATCCGCCGACTCAGAACGCTTTGGCGAAGCTGCTCTTTCATCCTTGGTTCTGCTGGCCCGTTCAGTGAATGTGAATCGATGAATTTCCAACTGGCGCTCTAAACGGAGCCGCGCCTCTCTGAATCGGTCATCGGTGGCCTTGAGAATGCTGTCGCGCAGGCCAATCGAATCCCGCTTGCCCCCAGCCAATTCCCCGATGGGCTCTGCCTTGTCATAAAGAAATGACAGGTAGGTCTGAACCGCTTCCGCGATCATCGTAAATGCTTCCGGCTCTTTTGAGACTGCCGCGACTTTATCGACAAGGTCGGTGATCAGCCGGCTCGCCAGTTCCTCCATGGCACGCAACGCGACTTTGATGGTGGCCCCAGATTTCAGCAGTCCTTTTGCTGCGTGCTCAGCGCAGATCGCTTTCAGGCGGCTGTCAAAAGCGTTCCTCGCAAGGTCGCTTTCATGATCCAAAATCAGTCGAGCTTGTGCGCGGGTATTCGTGTCCACGTGCTCATGTTCGCGTCAGACTGCTCGGAAGTCCAGCCATTCAAGTATTTGTGGCAAATCTCACTTTCATGTTGAGCATCGGCACGATGTTATCCTTTGCGATCAAGCCGCTAACACAATAGCGCCCCCACGCTTCCATCAGTTGCACCCGCGCGCCCGGCTGGCCCGGCGTGCCAAGATACGTCGTGCGGCGATAGGCGGCTTGCACCGCGTCGGGGGTCTTGTGCGCCAGCGCTGCTTCCACCACTGCATCGGGGAAGCCCTCGTTCGCAGCCCAGTCGGTCAGCGCAGAGCGGAAGCCGTGAACGTGGAACGGCTCGCTCATGTCGCGCAGCACTTTCAGCAGCGTCATGTCGGACATCGGCTTGCCTGTGATGCCGGGGAAAACAACATCGGATTCCGCCAGCCGCAGGGCGTCGGCCTTCGCCAGCACCGCCAGCGCCGCGTCCGATAGTGGGACCATATGCGCCTTGCCCCGTTTCATGTGATCGGCGGGAATCGTCCACAGACGCGCTTCAAGGTCAAATTCGGCCCATGTCGCAAGCCGCACCTCCTGCGAGCGTGCGCCGGTCAAAATGAGAAGGTCCAGCGCCAGCCGCCCAAAGGATGGCTTGCGCCGCAACGCAGTGATGAAAGCGGGTAGCGCGACGTAGGGCATGGCCTTGCGGTTTTCCCGCACCTTCACTTGCCGGGGCAGACCGCGCCCTGCTTTCAGGCTGCCATTGCCGGACGGCGCTTCGCGTGAACGCCAGCCTTTGGCGTGGGCGTAATCCAGCACCGCGCAAATCCGGTTGCGCACCTGCCGAGCGGTTTCAGGAATTTCCTGCCAGATCGGCGTCAGCACCTTGATAATGTCGGCGGCGGCGATTGCGCCGGTCGGCATGTCGCCCAGTTTCGGGAAGGCGTAGTTTTCGAGGCTGGCGAGCCACTGGCGGCCATAGACGGCGCTTTTCCAGCCCGCTTCATTTTCGGCATGGTATTGGCGCGCGGCAACGCGGAACGTGATCTTGGCTGCGGCTTCGTCTTTTTTCTCGGCCAAGACATCGCGCTTTCCAACCTTGACCGCGTTGCGCAGTTCGTCGGCCTTTGCGCGTGCTTGCGCTAGCGTGACGATCTTGGCGCTGCCCAGCCCCACGTCTTGGCGCTTTCCATCGCGTTGAATTCGCACAAGCCATTGCGCACTGCCTGCCCCGCCAGCGCGATCAGCCCGCACTTTGAGAAACAGGCCGTCCCCATCCTGATAGGTGCCGGGCTTCAACAGATTAGCTTTGACCGCCGTCGCCGTAAGCCTGCCCATTGTGCCCCACACTTTCCACCCCGACAAAAGGGGCGCAGAATGTGGGGCAAGCTAATTCCTGCCCCACATTTGCCCCACACTCGCGTCCGACTGCACGCGAACAGCAGCGAACGCCTGCGGGCGCGAGGGGTGTTATACGCTTAGTTTTTGGGGATTTCCACGGTCATTCGCGGATGCATGCGGATAAGGGGTGGTGGACAGGGCTGGATTCGAACCAGCGTACGCTCACGCGGGCAGATTTACAGTCTGCTGCCTTTAACCACTCGGCCACCTGTCCAGCGCGCCGGCCGACTGCCGGGGCAATCGGGAAGGCGCGTGAATGGCGAAAGGGCGCTTGCCTGTCAATGCCGCGGATGGATAAAGAACGCCCATGAAAAGGGGCCATCGCACCGGGAAGCCCAAGGGCGGCTTCCCCCGCTTCTACGGGCGTCATGCGGTGACCGCCGCGCTCGCCAATCCCGACCGGATCGTGCGCAAGATCTGGGGCACGCGCGAGGCGATCCAGGCGCTCGAGCTGCCGCCGGTGCTGCCGATCGTCTATGCCGATGTCGCCGACCTCGGCCGCATGGTGCCGCCCGACGCGCCGCATCAGGGCATCGTCGCGGAGGTCGAGGCGCTCGACGACATCTGGCTCGGCGACCTGCTCGAGGAGGGACTCGACGATCGCCGGCCGATCCTCGTCCTCGACCAGGTGACCGATCCGCACAATGTCGGCGCCATCCTGCGCTCGGCCGCGGCGTTCGACGCGCTCGGCATCGTGACGCAGGACCGGCACGCGCCGCCCGAATCGGGCGTGCTCGCCCGCGCCGCCTCGGGCGCGCTCGAAACCGTGCCGTGGGTCCGCGTCGTCAACCTCGCCCGCGCGCTCGACGAGATCGGCGAGGCGGGCTACTGGCGCGTCGGGCTCGACGGGGAGGCGGAGGAGACGATCGGCACCGCGCTCGCCGGCGTCGCCAGGGTCGCGCTCATCCTGGGGGCCGAGGGCGACGGGATGCGCCACAACACCATGGCCCATGCCGACAGCATCGCCCGCTTGCCGATCAGCCCGCGCATGGAGAGCCTCAACGTTTCCAATGCGGCGGCGATTGCCCTATATGCGTGCGTGACACGCTGATCCTCCCGCGCCGCCAGGCACGGCCGGGCAGCCGTGCCGGGGGATTTGCCATGACGAGGATCGGCCGCCTCATCGCCATCGCCGCGCTGCCGCTGATGCTGGCGAGCTGCCTGCTCACGCCGGGCAAGTTCACCGCCAGCCTCGACATCGCGCCCGACCGCGGCTTCACCTTCGCCTACAAGGGCGAGGTGATCGCGCTCAGCGGCGAGATGACCAAGGACCAGCCGCCGCCCGACGACCAGAGCCTGCAGGATGACGACGGCGAGGAGCAGGACGCCGTATTCCAGCAGATCCGCGCGCTCCGCCTCGCCGCGCCGGCCAGGGGCAAGGCGGGCGGCGACGAGGACTTCTCCGGCCAGGGCGGCAAACCCGATTCGGCCGAGGACGCGGCGAAGATGCGCGCGGTCGCCGTCGCTCTCTCGAAGGAATATGGCTTCCGCTCGGCGCGTTATGTGGGCAATCGCAAGTTCCTGATCGACTATGCGATCAGCGGCCGGCTCGACCATGCCTTCCTCTTCCCGTTCAACGTCGATGCCCAAGCCATCGTGCCCTTCGTCTATGTCGAGCTGCGCGGGGCGGACCGGCTGCGCATCAGGGCGCCGGGCTTCGCCAATGAAAAGTCGCAGGCGGGCGAGCTGGGCGGCATGGGATCGTCGATGGGCGCGAACGAGAACAGTGCGCTCGACGGCACCTTCACGCTGACGACGGCGGCGGCGATCGTCAGCCAGAATCAGGAGGACGAGCCGAAGCTCCTCCCCGACGGGCGCCGCCAGATCGTCTGGACCGCCACGCCGGCGACGCGCGACGCGCCGCTCGCGGTGCTGCGCGTCGAGCCGCTGGCGGCAGTGCCTGCTGCAGGGACGGCGCGAAAGTAGATCGCCCACTCTGGTCCGTTCGTGTCGAGCGAAGTGAACGGTTGCAAAGGCGTTGGTGCGTTCCTCAGTCCTCCGGCGCGATCGTCACCGTGAGGCCGTCGAGCGCGTCGGACACGGGGATCTGGCAGGAGAGGCGGCTCTCTGGCGTGCGGTGGTCGGAGCTGTCGAGGAGGTCGTCCTCGTCAGGGCTCATGGCGGGCAGCTTGTCGACGAAGGCGGGATCGACATGGATATGGCAGGTCGCGCAGGAGCAGCAGCCGCCGCACAGCGCCAGCAGCTCGTCAAAGCCGTTGTCGCGGATCACTTCCATCAGCGAATAGCCGGTCTGCGCCTCGACGGCGCGGCTCTCGCCCGCACGGCTTATCACGGTCACGGTCGGCATTCTGCTCTCCCCAAATCTGGCGCAGCCGCTATGAGGAGCCATGCGCCGAAAATCAACCTGTCGCGGACCGCGTCATGAGCCTTGACGAGGCCGCCCTGCGTGCGGGGATCGACCATCTCGCGCGCGTCGAGCCGGGCTTTGCCGCCGCGCTCGCCCGCGCCGGCTATCCCCCGCCCCGCCCGCGCCCGCGCGGCTATCAGACGCTGCTGCGCACGATCGTGGGCCAGCAGGTCAGCGTCGCGGCGGCGGCGGCGGTGTGGAACCGGCTGGAGGCGGCGCTGGGCGCGGGCTGCGATCCGCAGGCGCTGATGGCGGCGAGCGAGGACGCGCTGCGCGCCTGCGGCCTCTCGCGCCAGAAGCAGGGCTATGCGCGCAGCCTCGCCGCGCTGGTGACGAGCGGCGCGCTCGACCTTTCCGCGCTCCCGGCCGATGACGAGGCGGCGATCGCGCAGCTCGTCCAGGTGAAGGGCATCGGCCGCTGGTCGGCGGAGATCTACCTGCTCTTCGCCGAGGGGCGGCCCGACATCTGGCCCGCCGGCGACCTCGCCGTCCAGATCGAGATCGGCCGCATCCTGGGCCTTGTCGAGCGCCCCAGCGAGGCGGTCGTCCGCACGCTCGCCGAACCCTGGCGCCCCCATCGCGGCGCCGCCGCGATCATGGCCTGGCACCATTACAAGGTCGACATGGCGGTCATCTAGGCGAGCAGCGCGTCGATCGCCCTGGCGAGCGCCACGTCGCGCGTGGACAGCCCGTCGGCATCATGGGTGGTGAGGAGGATGTCGACGCGATTGTAGACGTTCGACCATTCGGGATGGTGATCCGCCTTCTCCGCGAGCAGCGCCACGCGCGTCATGAAGCCGAAGGCGGCGACGAAATCGGCGAAGCGGACCTGGCGGGCGATGCCACGCCGATCGGCGTCGTAACGCCATTCGGGCACATCGGCGAGCGCGGCGGCGCGTTCGGCATCGGTGAGTTGGGGGATCATAAGCTGCTCCTCTTGAGTCGACAATCGCTTTGCTATGCCCATTGCCGCGGGGCTTGTCGAAGGCAGTGGGTTCAAGAGGGTTTCGGTTTCTCATCAATTGCCCGGCGTCGTGAGGCGGGGTTTGTGGGTTCGCGCAGAGGCGCAGAGAGCGCAAAGAGGACAAAAGCCGAAGGCTCATCAAATCGATGCAGCAGAGGATGTCTGCTGTGGCCGCTGCCGCTCCGCGCTTCGGCGCCTCCGCGCGAACCACAATCCACCTCGCGTCCAAGTCGAGCGCACGGGTCGTGCCAACGCGCCTTCCCCCACCCGCGACAAGGCACTATGCCGCCACAATGAACGGGGCGGAGCAATCGGGTGAGGAAGCGCGGCTGGCGTTGCGCGACGTCGCCTGCCGGCGCGGCGACCGGCTGCTGTTTACCGGCATGTCGCTGACGCTCGCACCGGGCGAGGCGGCGCTGGTCGAGGGGCCGAACGGTGTTGGCAAGTCCAGCCTGCTGCGCCTCGTCGCCGGGCTGCTGCGCCCTTATGCCGGCACGATCGAGCGGGCTGGCGCGGTGGCGCTCGCCGACGAGGGGCTGGCGCTCGATCCGCATCGCACGCTGGCCGAGGCGCTCGGCTTCTGGGCACGGATCGACGCGCGGCCGGCGACGGCGGTGACCGAGGCGCTGGCAATGCTCGGCATCGGCCATCTCGCGCAAGTGCCGGTCCGGCTGCTGTCGACCGGGCAGCGCAAGCGCGCGGTGCTGGCGCGGGTGATCGCGGGCGGGGCGCCGATCTGGCTGCTCGACGAGCCGGGCAACGGGCTCGACAGCGCCGCGATCGGGCGGATCGGCGCGGCGGCGGAGCAGCATCTCGCCGGCGGCGGCATCATCCTCGCCGCCTCGCACCAGCCGCTGCCCTGGGTGCAGACGAGCCGCCTGACGATCGCGCCGGCGCCGGCATGGGCGTGATGGGCGCGCTGATCCGCCGCGACCTCGGCCTCGCGCTGCGCGGCGGCGGGCTGTGGCTGCCGCTGCTGTTCCTGATCCTTGTCGCGAGCCTGTTTCCCTTCGCGGTCGGCCCCGACGCGCGGCTGCTCGCGCGGACCGGCGGCGGCCTCCTGTGGATCGCGGCGCTGCTCGCCAGCCTGCTCCCGGTCGACCGGCTGGTCGAGCCCGACCGGGCGGCGGGGGTGCTCGACCAGCTCGCGGCGCGCGGCCTCGGCGACGCGTCGGTGATGCTCGCCAAGCTCGCCGCGCACTGGCTGAGTTTCGGGCCGCCGATGATGCTGGCGGCGCTCCCGGCGGGCGCGCTGCTCAAGCTGCCGTTCGAGGTGCTGCTGCGCGTCGAGCTGGGGCTGCTGATCGGCACGCCGGGGCTCGCGGCGCTGGCGCTGCTCGTCGCGGCGCTGACGGCGGGGCTGCGGGGAGGGAGCGCGCTCGCCGGGCTGCTGGTGCTGCCGCTCGCGGTGCCGCTGCTCATTTTCGGCGCGGGTGCGCTGGGAGCCGACGGCGCGGCGGCGGTCAAGTTCCTCGCCGCCTGTTCGCTGCTGCTCGTGGCGCTGGCGCCGATCGCGGCGGGGGCGGCGGTGAAGGCGGGGCGCGAGTAGCGTCATCGACGACCCGCTCTCCGTTCGTGTCGAGCCCTTCGGCCGGCTGGCAAGCCAGCCGCTCGGGGCGGGCTTCGACGCTGCGCGTCGACATCGAGACACGCTTGCGCCAGCGCTTCCCGACTTCGCTCGAAGCGAACGGCAATTGTCGCGGGATCAGTCCGCCGACCAGCGCGCCCAGATCGCGGTCGGGAGGAGCAGGCCGCGCGCTTCCTCGCGCACCACAAGTTCGCCGCATTCGACGCGGCCGGGAAGGTCGGCGAAGAGCTGGCGCACCAGTTCGCCGATCGCCAGCGCCGACAGCCGCACCGCATAGACGGTGAGGAAGAGGAAGCGGCTGTCCGCGTCGAGCAGGCGGCGGCAGTCGGCGAGCAGGCGCGGCAGATCCTCCTCCAGCCGCCACACCTCGCCATCGGGACCGCGGCCATATTTGGGCGGGTCGAGCAGGATGCCGTCATAGCGCCGCCCGCGCCGCACCTCGCGCGCGACGAACCTGGCGGCATCGTCGACGATCCAGCGCACCGGGCGGTCTTCCAGCCCCGAAAGCGCGGCATTGGCGCGCGCCTGCGCCACCGCCTTTTTCGAGGCGTCGACATGGACGAGCCGCGCGCCCGTCTCCGCGAGCGCCAGCGTGCCCACGCCGGTATAGCCGAACAGGTTCATGAGCTCGGGCGCGTCGCGGCCCGCGACCTGCCCGCGCATCCAGCCCCACACCGGCGCCATGTCCGGGAAGAAGGCCAGGTGACGGAAGGGCGTGCAGCTCGCCTGGAAGCGCACCGCGCCCCAGCCGAGCGGCCAGCCGTCGGCCGGCACCGGCCGCTCGTAGAACCAGCGTCCGCCGCCCTCCTCGTCCGATCCGGGGACGAACTCGCCATCGGCGTGCCAGTCGGTGTGCGCGGGCGGCCACATCGCTTGCGGCTCGGGGCGGATGAAACGGTAGCGGCCATAGCGCTCGAGCTTGCGCCCGCCGCCGCTGTCAACGAGGCCGTAATCGTCCCAGGGCTCGGCGATGAGGAGGCCGGGCGGCGGCGGTTCAGCCATGCGCCGGGGCGGCGGCGCGGGGCGTGGCGCGCTCGGCGATATGGGCGGTCACCGCCTCGAAGGTCGCGGGGAGCCTCGCATAGCGCTCTTCGCGGTCGAAGAGATGCGCGGCGCGCGGCGGCAGCGTCGGGCGGACCCCGGTGGCACGCTCGACCGCGTCGCGGAACTTGGCCGGATGCGCGGTGGCGAGCGTCACGATCGGGACCGCCGGATCGAGCCCCGTCTCGGCCCGCGCCGCCGCCAGCCCGATCGCGCTGTGCGGATCAATCGTTTCGCCCGCCGCGTCATAGGCCCAGCGCAGCCCCTGCATCATCCCATCGGCGTCGATCCGCGCCGAGGTGAAGAGCGCGGCCGCCCCGTCGCGCTGCGCATTGGTGAGCCGCATCGCCCGGCTCGCCTCGAAACCCGCCATCTGCGCGGCAAGCGCGGCCCCATCGCGGCCGCCCAGATCGAAGAGCAGCCGCTCGAAATTGCTGCTCACCTGGATGTCCATGCTCGGCGTCGCGGTGGGCGTCACTATGCCCTGGCTGTAGTCGCCGTCGCTGAGCGCCCGGTGGAGGATGTCGTTGACGTTGGTGGCGACGATAAGCCGCTCGACCGGCAGGCCCATCCGCGCCGCGACATAGCCCGCGAACACGTCGCCGAAATTGCCCGTCGGCACCGAAAAGGCGACGGACCGCGCCGGCGCGCCGAGGCGGACGGCGGCATGGAAATAATAGACGACCTGCGCCATCAGCCGTGCCCAGTTGATGCTGTTGACCGCCGAGAGATCGAACCGCGACGCGAAGGCGCGGTCGTTGAACATGCGCTTCACCAGCGCCTGCGCGTCGTCGAAGCTGCCGTCGATCGCGATATTGTGAACGTTGGGGGCGAGCACCGTCGTCATCTGCCGCCGCTGCACGTCCGACACGCGCCCTTCGGGGTGGAGCATGAAGATGTCGACCTTGGCGCGGCCCGCGAGCGCGTCGATCGCCGCCGATCCGGTATCGCCAGAGGTGGCGCCGATGACGGTCAAGTGCGTGTCGCGGCGCGAGAGGAACCGCTCGAAGAGCAGGCCGAGGAACTGCAGCGCCACGTCCTTGAACGCCAGCGTAGGCCCGTGGAACAGTTCGAGCAGCCAGTGGCGATGATCGAGCTGGCGCAGCGGCGTCACCGCCTGGTGGCTGAACCGGCCATAGGCCTGGGTACACAGCGCGCGCAGCTCGTCCTCGGTCAGCGCATCGCCGACGAAGGGCGTCATCACCCGCACCGCCGTCTCGACATAGGAAAGACCGGCGAGCGCGGCGATCTCGTCGGCGGTGAAACGCGGCCATCGCGCCGGCAGATACAGCCCGCCGTCGGACGCCAGCCCGGCGAGCGTCACATCCTCGAACCCCAGCGCCGGCGCGCTGCCCCGCGTGCTCACATAGTCCATGGGCCGTGGCTCTTAGACGGTCGGGGCGCGGGGGGGAAGGGGCTTGGGTATGCGCCCGTCGGTGCATCTAAACTCCCTCCCCATGAGGGGAGGGATGGGGAGGGGTGTGCGACTGCCAGCGAATGACGCGAGGCTTCGCCTCGCTCCCCCGCCCCTGCCCCCTCGTTGGGAGGGGTAGTCAGCCTTCCGTCCGCCGCCGCAGCGCGAGGACGTAGATGACGAGCGCGACGGCGGCGAACAGGAACCACTGCACCGCATAAGCGAGGTGGTTATTGGGCACCTGCGCCGGATCGGGGCGCGCGCTGGGCCTGAGGCCGGGGGCGGGCTCGGCGGCGACGATCATCAGCCGCGGCGGCGGCGCCCGGCCGATCATCCGCGCAAAGAGGCTGTGCGCGTCGGGCTCCCAGGTCGCAATGCCGCGCACCGGGCCGCCGCGCCACCGGGGCGTCGCGTTGGGATCGGCGCCGATGCCCATGTCGGCGATGAGGCCCGGCCCCTCCGCCCCGGTCGCGCACTCGGCGATATGGCGCCAGCCGCTCCTTCCGTCGGCCGCCCGCCCGCCGAGCGTCCGCCAGCCCGTGACGCGCAGGCATGTGGCCGAGACGGTGCGGAACAGGTAGCGGCCGTCGGTGAGGTCGCGCGCCGGATAGGCGGTCGACGGGCGGCCGAGATTGGCGCGATACTGGATGAGCGCCGCCTCCTTCTGCCGCAGCCGGTCGAGCTGCCAGACGCCGAGCGCGATCATCACGCCGACCGCGAGCAGCACCACAATCGTCGCCACGATGGGCGGACGGCGCGTCATGGCTTCGTCTCCGGCGTCGCCAGCCGCCCCTCATGCGCCTGGTTGCGATATTCGAGCGCGAGCAGCGCCGCCTTGCTGATCCGCAGCGCGTAAAGGACGCCGGCGGTCGTGAGCGGCACCCAGAGCAGGATGTGAACCCAGAAGGGCGGGCTCGCCGCGACCTGGAGGATCACGGCGGCCGCCGTCACGATCGTGCCGATGATGAGGATCAGGAACGCCGCCGGCCCGTCACCGACGTTGAACCGGCCGAAGTCGAGCCCGCAGGCCCGGCAGCGCGGCGCGAAGCGGACAAGGCCGTCGAACAGCGGCCCACTGGCGCAGCGGGGGCAGCGGGCGGCGAGCGCCACCGCCAGGATGGAGCCGGTCGCGGGCGGGGCGCCGTCAGCCATCGCCCCCGGCCCGCGCGTGGCTCAGCCAGCGTGGACCGGCGCGCCCCAGCCGCCCCAGACATAGATGGCGATGAACAGGAACAGCCACACCACGTCGACAAAGTGCCAGTACCACGCCGCCGCCTCGAAGCCGAAATGCTGGCGGGGCGTGAAGTGGCCCTTGTACGAGCGAACGAGGCAGACGGTCAGGAAGATCGTGCCGACGAGGACGTGGAAGCCGTGAAAGCCCGTCGCCATGTAGAAGGCCGAGCTGTAGGGCGTTTTGCCGAACGGGAACGGCGCGTGCATATATTCGTACGCCTGGATCGTCGAAAACAACATGCCGAGCAGGATGGTGCACCACAGCCCCTTCTTCAGCCCGTCGCGATCGCCGTGGATCAGCGCGTGATGCGCCCAGGTCACCGTCGTGCCCGAGCACAGCAGGATCAGCGTGTTGAGCAGCGGCAGTTCGAAGGCGTTCAGCACCTCGATGCCCTTGGAGGGGAACATCCCCTCGATCGGCGGCAGCGCCGAGGGGAACAGCGAGAAGTCGAAAAAGGCCCAGAACCAGCCGACGAAGAACATGACTTCGGAGGCGATGAACAGGATCATGCCGTAGCGCAGATGGAGCTGAACCACCGGCGTGTGATCGCCGGCATGGGCCTCGCGCACCACGTCGCTCCACCAGAAGAACATCGTGGCGAGCACGCCGAGCACGCCCAGGATGAAGGCGGTACCGCCCCAGCCGCCCATTTCGGACGGGTGCATCCACGCCACCGCGCCCGCCGCCATCACCAGCGCCGAGATCGAGCCCATGAGGGGCCAGAAGCTGGGCGGGAGGATGTGATATTGATGCGTCTTCGCGCCGGCCATGCTGGTTCCCCGTCTTAGTCCTGTTGTGCCCTTAACGCCCGCCGCCCGGCTGCTCAACCGGGTAGAAGGTGTAGCTCAGCGTTATTTCCTGGACGTCCTTGTTGTCCTGATCGCCGAGGATCTTGGGATCGACGAAATAGATCACCGGCATCCGCACCTCCTGCCCCGGCTGGAGCGTCTGGAGGTTGAAGCAGAAGCACTGGATCTTGGTGAAATAGGCGCCCGCCTGCGTCGGCGTCACGTTGAAGCTGGCGGTGCCGGTGACCGGCTTGTCCGACAGGTTCTTCGCGACGAAGATCGCCATGTCCTTCGTGCCCGCCGTCACCGTGTCGCGGCGATGCTCGGGATGGAATTGCCAGGGCATCCCCGGCGCCACGTTCGAATCGAAGCGGATCGAGAAGGTGCGGCCCGCGGCCTCCTTCTTCTCCGCCGCGTTCATGAACGGCAGCGCGGTGGCGCGCTGGGTCGTGCCGCCAAAGCCCGTCACCTGGCAGAAGATGCGGTAGAGCGGCACGGCGGCAAAACCGAGGCCGAGCATCGCGGCCGCGAGCAGCGTCGCGAACAGCGCGGTGCGGACCTGCCGGGCGGGGTGGGAGAGCGTCGTCATCGGTATCAGCCCGTCAGCTTGGCCATGGTGATCGCGAAGAACAGGATGGCGAGCCCGCCGAGGATCAGCCCGGTGATGCGCGCGCGGCTGTGCTGCCGGGCCTGGATCGCCTGCTGCTCCTCGGGCGTCATGCGAGGATCAGCCGGTCGGCGACGACCGCGCCGAACATGAGGAAGAGGTAGAGGATCGAATATTTGAACAATCGCCGCTCGGGCTGCATCTGCGCCGGATCGGTCGCCTTGTTGCGATAGACCTGGAAGGCGAACACGGCGAAGATGCCGGTGAGGATCAGCGCGGCGGTGCCGTAGATGAAGCCCGTCTCGCGCGTCAGCACCGGGGCGAGCGCGGCGACGGCCATGATCGCGGTGTAGAGCCAGATCTGGCGGCGCGTGACGGTCTCGCCCGCCACCACGGGCAGCATGGGCATCCCGGCCTTGGCATAGTCCATGCGGACGAACAGCGCGAGCGACCAGAAATGCGGCGGCGTCCAGAAGAAGATGAGCGCGAACAGCGCGAGCGGCAGCGGCGCGAGGCTCCCGGTGACCGCCGCCCAGCCGATCAGCGGCGGAAAGGCGCCCGCCGCCCCGCCGATGACGATGTTCTGCGCCGTGCGGGGCTTGAGCCACATCGTGTACACGAACATGTAGAAAAGGATCGACGCGGCGAGGATCGCGGCGGCGAGCAGATTGGTCGCGAGGCCGAGCAGGATCACCGAGAAGACGCCGAGGCCCACGCCGAAATGCAGCGCCGTCTCGCGGCTCACCCGGCCGGCGGGGAGGGGGCGGTTGGCGGTGCGCTGCATCAGCGCGTCGCGATCGACCTCGTACCACTGGTTGAGCGCGCCCGCCGCGCCCGCCCCGAGCGCGACGCACAGGATCGTCGTGAACGCGATCACCGGATGGATCGGCCCCGGCGCCGCGAGCAGGCCGCAGATCGCGGTGAACACGACGAGCCGCATCACCTTGGGCTTGGTGAGCGCGAGGATGTCGCGCCAGTCCGCCGGCATGAGGCCGGCGGGCAGCGTCGCGGCGGTCGAGGGTGCGGTTGCGGCGTTCACGTGGCGTCCCATGCGTCGGTTCGGCTGCCGGGCCGTCCTGCCGGACGGGATCGGGGAGAGCGTGGCGGCAGCTCCACGCTCTCCCCCCGTTCTGGTGCCCCTGCCGCTCAGTCGATGACGGGCAACGTCTCGAACTGGTGGAAGGGCGGCGGGCTCGGCAGCGTCCACTCGAGCGTGGTCGCGCCTTCGCCCCAGGGATTGCCCTCCGCCTTGCGGCCGGCGAGCAGCGACCAGGCGAGGTTGATGAAGAAGATCACGATGCCCGCCGCCATGATGACATAGCCCGCGCTCGCCACCCTGTTCCAATCGGCGAAGGCCACGTTGTAGTCGGGAATGCGGCGCGGCATCCCGCTGACGCCCAGGAAGTGCATCGGGAAGAACATGACGTTCACACCGATGAAGAACACCCAGAAGTGCAGCTGGCCGAGCAGCTCGCTGTACATCTTCCCGAACATCTTGGGGAACCAGTAGTAGAAGCCGGCGAACAGGCCGAACACCGCGCCGAGGCTGAGCACATAATGGAAGTGCGCGACGACATAATAAGTGTCGTGGAGGTTGTCGTCGACGCCGCCATTGGCGAGCACGACGCCGGTGACGCCGCCCACGGTGAACATGAAGATGAAGCCCAGCGCCCACATCATCGGCGTCTGGAAGCTCAGCGAGCCGCCCCACATCGTCGCGATCCAGCTGAAAATCTTGATGCCCGTCGGCACCGCGATCACCATCGTCGCGGCGGTGAAGTACATCTTCACCTCGACGCTCATGCCGGTGGTGAACATGTGGTGCGCCCAGACGACGAAGCCGACGACGCCGATCGCGACCATGGCATAGGCCATGCCGAGATAGCCGAACACGGGCTTGCGGCTGAAGGTCGACACGATCTGACTGACGATGCCGAAGCCCGGCAGGATCATGATGTAGACTTCGGGATGGCCGAAGAACCAGAACAGATGCTGGTAAAGCTCGGGATCGCCGCCGCCCGCCGCGTCGTAGAAGGTGGTGCCGAAATTGCGGTCGGTGAGCAGCATCGTGATCGCCGCGGCGAGCACCGGCAGCGCGAGCAGCAGCAGGAAGGCGGTGACGAGGATCGACCACACGAACAGCGGCATCTTGTGCAGCGTCATGCCCGGCGCGCGCATGTTGAAGATCGTCGTGATGAAGTTGATCGCGCCCATGATCGAGCTGGCGCCCGCGAGGTGGAGCGAGAGGATCGCGAGGTCCACCGCCGGCCCGGTCGACCCGCTGGTCGAGAGCGGCGCATAGACCGTCCAGCCGACGCCCGCGCCGTTGCCGGTGCCGCCGGGAACGAAGGTCGAGCCCAGCAGCAGCAGGAAGGCGGGGACGAGCAGCCAGAAGCTGATGTTGTTCATCCGCGGGAAGGCCATGTCGGGCGCGCCGATCATGATCGGCACGAACCAGTTGCCAAAGCCGCCGATCATCGCCGGCATCACCATGAAAAAGACCATGATGAGGCCGTGCGCGGTGATGAGCACGTTCCAGAGGTGATAGGCCTGGTCGAGCGTCGCGCCCGGCCCGTCCGAATAGCGCGCCCAGGCGGTCAGATACTGGATGCCCGGCTCGGCCAGCTCCATGCGCATCAGGCCGGAAATCGTGCCGCCGATCACCCCCGCGATGATCGCGAAGATGAGGTACAGCGTGCCGATATCCTTGTGGTTGGTCGACATGAACCAGCGGGCGAAAAAGCCCGGATGATGGTCCGCGTCGTGATGATGAGCGTGGGCGTGGGCGCCCTGGAAATCATCGGCCGTGGTCGTGGTCATGATCGTTCAGCCCTCAGGAGTTCGTGGCCGCAGGCGCCGGCGTCGCGGCGGCCTGGGGAGCGGGAGCGGCGGGCGCCGCGGCATCGGCGGGTTTGTCGCCCGGCATCGTGCCGCCCTGCGAGCGCACCCATTGCGCGAATTGCGCGGGCGGCAGCGCCTCGATCGCGATCGGCATGAAGCCGTGGCGCGCGCCGCACAGTTCCGAGCACTGCCCGTAATAGACGCCGGGCTTGTCGATGGTGAAGCTCTTCTCGTTGAGGCGGCCGGGCACCGCATCCATCTTCACCCAGAGCGAGGGGACCGCGAAGCTGTGGATCACGTCGGCGCCGGTGATGATGAGCTTGATCGGCTTGCCGGCCGGGAGCACCAGCCGGTTGTCCGCGCCAAGCAGATAGGGCTCGCCATTGGCCAACGCCTTGTCGGCGGGCAGCATGTTCGACACGAACTCGCCGATGCCGTTGTCGGGATATTCATAGCCCCAGTACCACTGGTAGCCGGTGACCTTGACCGTCAACGCATCCTTGGGCGCGGGCTTGTACTGCTTGGCGATGAGGTCGATCGACGGGATCGCGATGCCCACCAGGATCAGCACCGGCGCCAGCGTCCACACCACCTCGATGACGGTGTTGTGCGCGGTCTTGGACGGAGTCGGGTTCGCCGCGCGGCGATAGCGGATGATGACCCAGAGCAGCAGGCCGAGCACGAACAGCGAGATGACGGTGATGATCGGCAGCAGCACCGCGTCGTGAATCCAGCGCGCATAATGGCCGGTCGAGCTGAACTGCTCCTGGAAGGTCATCTCGCCGGGGCGGGGCATCCCGATGCCCTCGACGGGTTTGAGTCGCGCCGGGGGCGCCGGTTTCGCCGCCTCGGCCGGCGCCGCCGCCGCCGCGTCCGTCGCGGGCGCGGCGGTCTGCGCGGCGGGCGCCGCCTCCTGCGCCAATACCGGCGCGGCCGTAACGGCATTGAGCCCGAGCAGACCCGCCAGCACGATCGATCTGAGCATGTTCATAAGCGCTCGATTCACCCCGAAATCATGTGTTTTCCGCCCGGCGTGCGGCCGTTCGCGGTCCGTTCGACGCGCGGCTTATAGGCGCGGTCGCCGCGCGTCTCAAGCACCTAAAAGCGCCATTCGCCACTGTTGATTGTGCCGGTTCATCGGCCTATCTGCGCGCCGGGGCGAACAGGGACGCGACGATGACCGAAGAAGAGGTGCTGGCGGAGTTCCGGGCGGCCGAGGCGCTGCTCTCCGGCCATTTCCTGCTCTCGTCGGGCAAGCACAGCGCCCATTATCTCCAGTGCGCCCGCGTGCTGATGGACCCGGCGCGGGCGAGCCGGCTGGCGATCGCGCTCGCGCAGCGGCTGCCGCGCGATGTGCGCGCGAAGGTCGACGTCGTCGTCTCGCCGGCGATGGGCGGCATCATCATCGGGCACGAAGTGGGTCGCGCGCTCGAGGTGGAGGCAATCTTCCTCGAACGGCCGCAGGGCCATTTCGAGCTGCGCCGCGGCTTCGCGCTCAAGCCCGGCCAACAGGTGCTGATGGTCGAGGACGTGGTGACCACCGGCCTCTCCTCGCGCCAGGCGATGGACGCGGTGCGCGCGGCGGGCGCCAACATCCTCGCCGAGGCGGCGCTGGTCGACCGCTCGGGGGGCGAGGCCAATCTGGGCGTGCCCTTCTACCCGCTCGTCTCGCTCAATTTCCCGGTGTTCGAGCCCGACGCGCTGCCGCCCGAGCTGGCGGCGATCCCCGCCGTCAAGCCCGGCAGCCGCAAGTGAGCCGCGCATGACGCTGCGCCTCGGCGTCAACATCGACCATGTCGCGACGATCCGCAACGCGCGGGGCGGCGACCATCCCGATCCGGCGCGGGCGCTGCGCGCGGTGGAGCAGGCGGGCGGCGACGGCATCACCATCCACCTGCGGGAGGACCGGCGCCACATCCGCGACGCCGATCTCGACGCGATCATCGCCGGCACCGCGCTGCCCATCAACCTGGAAATGGCCGCCACCGAGGAGATGCTGGCGATCGCGCTGCGCCATCGCCCGCACGCCGCCTGCATCGTGCCCGAAAAACGCGAGGAGCGCACCACCGAGGGCGGGCTCGACGCCGCCGGCCAGCACAACCATCTCGCGCCGATCGTCGCGCGGCTCAACGACGCCGGCATCCGCGTCAGCCTGTTCATCGAGCCCGAGGCGCGCCAGATCGAGGCGGCGATGCGCATGAACGCGCCGGTCGTGGAGCTGCACACCGGCCGCTACGCGCATCTGTGGCTGGACGACGATCAGCCCGGCATCGCCGCCGAACTGCGGCGCATCGCCGACGCCGCCGCGCTCGCCGCGCGCGACGGCATCGAGCCCCATGCCGGGCATGGCCTCACTTACGCCAATGTCCAGCCCATCGCCGCCATCCCGCAGATCGCCGAGCTCAACATCGGCCATTTCCTGATCGGCGAGGCGATCTTCGTCGGGCTGGAGGACAGCGTGCGGCGGATGCGGGCGCTGATGGACGCGGCGCGGTGAGTTGTGACGCACGCGAAACCGCGAAAGCGCGAAAGCGACGGGTCGTGTTCGTGGCGCCCATCGCCGGATCGGCGCGCTCTGCGCGGGATCGGGTTGGCCCGAAGAGCGGCGACGGGTTGAGCCAGGGGACTGCGGCCGCTGTCGTGATCGTTCGCGGCTTCGCGGCTTCGCGCGAACATCGTCTGGCCGGGCGATCATGATCATCGGGCTCGGCTCCGACCTCTGCAACATCGAGCGCATCCAGGCGTCGCTCGACCGCTTTGGCGAACGGTTCGAGGCGCGGGTGTTCACCGATCTCGAGCGCGCCAAGGCGGCGCGGCGGCCGTTCACCAGGGCGGGCACGCTCGCCAAGCGCTTCGCCGCGAAGGAAGCGTTCAGCAAGGCGGTGGGCACCGGATTCAAGGCGGGCGTGTTCATGAGGGACATCGGCGTCGTCAACGCGCCGTCGGGCGCCCCGACGCTGGCGCTCACCGGCGGGGCGCTCGCCCGATTGCAGAGCCTGACGCCCGCCGGTATGACGACGCGCATCCACCTGACGCTGACCGACGACCATCCCTGGGCGCAGGCCTTCGTCATCATCGAGGCGCTTGCCCCATGACCGAACAGCCCGCCGGCGAGACGCCCGCCGGCGAAAGCAGGGCCGAACCGGCCAGGCCCGCGTCCCGCAGCCGCTGGGCAGAGGAGGCGCGCAGCATCGCCGTCCTCCTCCTCGCGGTGCTCGCCTTCCACAGCCTGATCGCCAAGCCGTTCTACATCCCGTCCGAATCGATGATGCCGGCGCTGCTCAAGGGCGACCGGCTGGTGGTGAGCAAATATCCCTATGGCTGGTCGTTCGCGTCAGTGAGCTTCCACCTGCTGCCGCATGTCGAGGGGCGGTTGTTCGGCCGGTTGCCCGAGCGCGGCGACATCGTCATCGCGACGCCGCCGGGAACGCGCGAGGATTATATCAAGCGCGTCATCGGCCTGCCCGGCGACCTGCTGGAGGTGCGCGCCGGCCAGGTGATCCTCAACGGCCGGCCGGTGCCGCAGCGCCGCCTCGCCCCCCTGCGCATCCCTGTCGACGCCAACGCCCCCTGCCCGCCCGAGCAGTTCCCCGACATGCTGCGCCGCGACCCCTATGGCCACAGCTGGTGCGAGATTCCGGTCAAGCGCGAGACGCTGCCCAATGGCCGGAGCTACGACATCATCGACATCGGCCTGCGCGAGACCGACTGGTACGGGCCGGTCCGCATCCCCGCCGGCCATGTCTTCCTGATGGGCGACAATCGCGACAACAGCGCCGACAGCCGCGTCAGCCTCGAGCGCGAGGGGTTCGGCGGGCCGGTGCCGGTCGAATATCTCGGCGGCCGGGCGGAGTTCATCACCTTCTCGCTCGACGGCAACGCGACGCTCAACCCGCTGAGCTGGCTCCACGCCTTCCGCGGCGACCGGGCCGGGACGAGCCTGCGCCCGGCGCGGGAAGAGCGGTAGATTCCCGCAGGCTGGCGGGGAGACTATGCCCTCCCCCAGCCCCTCCCGCAAGCGGGAGGGGCGCTTTCTCGCGGGTACGTCCCCCTCCCGTTCACGGGAGGGGGAGCGAGGCTTACGGAGCGGAGCGACGTTAGCCGCAGCGGGGAGGGCTTCAAACGTTGGCGATTGACCCGAGCCCTCTCCGCCACCCCGGATCCAGTCCGGGGCGGTCCCCCTCCCCATAGATGGGGAGGATCGTCAGCGCTGGGGCGGAGCGTCGCCCGGTGCGCCCTGCGGTATCATTCCCGCCCCCCGCATCGCCTGCATCTGGCGCTGCATTTCCGTGATCTCGGCGCGCGATTTGAAATCGAGCAGATGGACGTCGAACACCAGCACCGCGTTGGCCGGGATGGGCGAGCCCTGCGGCGGCGTCGCGCCATAGCCGAGATGCGGCGGAATCCAGACCGTGTAGCGGCCGCCGCGCTTCATATGCTGCAGCGCCTCGGAAAAGCCGGGGACCAGCCCGCTCACGGGGAAGGCCGCCTGCGGGTTCTCGTCGAACACCTTGCCGTCGGTGAGCTTGCCCGTGTAGCCGACGAGGACGACGTCCTCCTCCGTCGGGCTCGGTCCCTGGCCTTCGCTCTCGACCTTGTACTGGAGGCCGCTCGGCAGCGTTATCACGCCGGGCTTGCCGGCATTCTGGGCCAGCGGCCCGGACGCCAGCTTCTCCGTCCCCGCCCAGGCGAGCCCGCCGGCAAGCAGCAGGGCGGCGGCGAGCGCGAGCCAGAAGCGCGTCAGCGAACCCCTGGCGATCGGGCGGAGCGGAACGGCCGTCACGGACATGGCGAAGCCTCTCGAAAACAGGCGGGCGCGAGTCGCCCCAGGCGGCGCTTAGCGGACGCCGTCGCGCTCGGCGCGCTTGCGCTCCAGCTTGCGGGCGCGGCGGACGGCGGCGGCCTTCTCGCGCGCGCGCTTTTCGGACGGCTTCTCGTAATGACGGCGCAGCTTCATCTCGCGATAGACGCCCTCGCGCTGCAGCTTCTTCTTGAGCGCGCGCAGCGCCTGGTCGACGTTATTGTCGCGAACGATGATTTGCATAAGGCCGTCAATCTCCAGTCAGTTCGGTGGCGACGGCCGCCGCCGGACCCGCCGCTGGCGGTGCCGTCTCCGGTCCGATTCGCTCAAGCACGAAGAGCCCGGACAGCCGCGAGGCCGCCCGGTCAATGCGCCGCCCCTATCAGCCAAGGGCCATGAGTTCAAGCCGAAAGCCGCGATTACCGGCCGCCCGCTTGCTCGGGCGCTCGACTTTGCCGGGCCGCCGAGCCATGATGCGCGCCCGCCAAGAGGGAGACGAGACCGCCATGGCCACCGCCGCCGCACTGCCCGCCATGTCCGCCGAGGAGTGGACCGCGCGCCAGGAGCTCGCCGCCTGCTACCGCATTTTCGCGATGCTCGGCTGGGACGAGCTGATCTACAACCACATCACGCTGCGCGTGCCGGGCGAGGAGGGCGCGTTCCTCATCAACCCCTTTGGCCTGGGCTATGACGAGGTGTGCGCGTCGAACCTCGTCAAGGTGGACATCGACGGCAACCGGCTCGACGCGAACAGCGCGCCGATCAATCCCGCCGGCTTCCTCCAGCACAGCCTGGTCCACCGCCACCGGGCGGACGCGCATTGCGTGATCCACACCCACAGCACGGCCGGGCTCGCGGTCGCGGCCACGCGCGAGGGGCTCTCCCCGACCAATTTCTACAGCGCCGCCTTTGCCGGCCGCGTCGCCTATCACGATTTCGAGGGGGTGACGATCCGCCCCGAGGAGGGCGAGCGGCTGGTCGCGAATCTCGGCGACAAGCGTGTCATGATCCTGCGCAACCACGGCCTCCTGGTGCTGGGGCCGACGCTGCCGGCGACGTTCTTCACCTATTGGCTGCTCCAGCGCGCGTGCGAGGTCCAGGTGGCGACGGGCGGCGCGGGGACGCCGCTGCCCATCCCCGACGAGGTGCTCGCCGTGCACCGGCGCGACCTGGCCGGCGCTCGGCCGCCGGGCGGGCTGGGCACGGTCGAGTTCGACATGATGGTCCGGCGGCTCGACCGGATCGACCGTGGCTGGCGCGAGTGAGTCGCGGCGCCCCATGACCAGGTTCACCGTCAACGACCGCCCGGTCGAGTATCGCATGGACCCGCGGACGCCGCTGCTCTGGGCGCTGCGCGACGCGTCGAACCTCACCGGCACCAAATATGGCTGCGGCACGGGCCAGTGCGGCGCCTGCACGGTCGACATCGACGGGCAGGCGGTCCGTTCGTGCCGGATCACCATCGCCGAGGCCGAAGGGCGCTTCGTCACCACGATCGAGGGACTTTCGCCCGATCGCGGCCATCCGGTGCAGCAGGCCTGGGCCGCGCAGAACGTTCCCCAATGCGGCTATTGCCAGTCGGGCATGATGATGGCGGCGGCGGTGCTGCTCAAGAAGACCAGCGCGCCCACCGACGCGCAGATCGACGCGGCGATCACGAACCTGTGCCGCTGCGGCACCTATCCCCGCATCCGCGAGGCGATCCGGCAGGCCGGCCGCATCCTGCGCGGCGAGGAGCAGGTCGCCGCCGCGCCGCCGCCCGGCATTTCCCCCGCCGACGCCGCCCGCGCGGTGCCGGCGCTGCGCGCGCGCTGATTCTTTCTGCAGCCTGACGCCCTCATTCAGGATCGTGTCACCGCGGCGGGCGTAGGGAGTTCGGCATGGATGGGCATGACGCCCGCATTGCGAGGAAGACGGCGATGAAACACTGGTTGATGGCGGGGCTGGCGACGGTCGGCCTGTGGGGACTCGCCGCGCCGGGGCTGGCGCAGGACGCCGACGGTCATCGCGATCGCGGCGGATGGCAGCAGCGTGGCAATGGCGGCGGCGGGCATGGCGACAGCGCCCGCGGCGGCTGGCAGGCGCGGGGCGGGGGCGAGAGCCGTCCCGCCTGGAGCGGCAACCGGGACGGCGAGAACCGTCCCGCCTGGAGCGGCACGGGCGATTCGCCCCGGCCGCAATGGCGCGGCGGCGACCGCGAGGGCTGGCGGGGCAGGGATCGCGGCGCGGCGCCCGGAGCGCCGAGCCCGGTGAGCGCGAACCCGGCAATCAGCCCGCCGGTCAATGGCGGCGCGGCGCCTCTCCCGCCCGCCGCCGTGCCCGATCGCGGCGATCGCCCCGACTGGCGCAACCGGACCGACGGTGACCGCTGGCGCGGCGGCGACCGCCCCGACTGGCGCAACCGCGGCGATCGGCCGGGCTGGGTCGACAATCGCGGCGGCTGGGACCGTGACCGCGACGGGCGCGTCGACAATGACCGCTGGCGCGACCGTGACCGCCGCGACGGCGACCGCGACCGGGATCGCGACCGCCGCTGGAGCGACAATGGCCGCGGCTGGCAGGACAACGACCATCGCTGGCGCGACAACGACTGGGCGCGGCGCAGCGCCGACTGGCGCTGGCGCGACCAGCGCCGCTGGGATCGCGACTGGCGCCGCGACAGCCGCTACGACTGGCAGCGCTACCGGACGTACAACCGCGGCTATTACCGGCTGCCGCCCTATTACGCGCCCTATGGCTGGGGCTATGGATACCGCCGCTTCTCGATCGGCATCTATCTGGACAGCGTGCTGTTCGGATCGAGCTACTGGATCGACGATCCGTGGCGCTACCGGCTGCCGGCCGCCTATGGGTCGCTGCGCTGGGTGCGTTACTATGACGACGCGCTGCTCGTCGACGTGCGCGACGGCTATGTGGTCGACGTGATCCACAACTTCTTCTGGTAAGCCGCACCGGCTCCTGAACGGCCTTCAGGACCACTGGGCCGGTCCTCCTCGGCGGACCGGCCCATTTTTGTTGTGCGCGCCGGGCGGCTTTGGCAGGAGGCGGGCGATGGACAGCGCCTATCCCGACGATGCCGAGGCGGCGAGCGACGCGCGGGCGGCCATCGGCGGGCAGGTGCGCGCCCGCCTGTCGCGCAACCCGATGGTGAGCCGCGTCGCCAACGAGCGGGTGGAGATGTACCTGCGCCACGGCTTCCTGACGGCGGCCGAATGCGACGCGCTGATCGCCGTCACCGATGCCGACGCGCGCCCCTCCGTCCTGTTCTCGGGCACCGGCAACGCCACCTACCGCACGAGCAGCAGCTGCAACCTCGATCCCCACGACGCCCTCGTGGTCGCGATCACCGAGCGGATGTCGGGCCTGCTCGGCCTCCCCGCCGACCATGGCGAAACGCTCCAGGCGCAGCGCTACGAGACGGGGCAGGAATACAAGCTCCACTGCGACTATTTCCCCGCCTACGCCCATTACTGGCCGGCGATGCGCGAGAGCGGCGGGCAGCGCTGCTGGACGGTCATGGCCTATCTCAACGATGTCGCCGAGGGGGGCGAGACGCATTTCCCGCGCGCGGGCATCATGATCCCGCCCAGGCGCGGCACGCTGCTCGTCTGGAACAACATGCGCGGCGACGGATCGCCCAATGGCGAGACCGTCCACGCCGCCCGGCCGGTCACCGCCGGCGCCAAATATGTGGTGACCAAATGGTATCGCGAACGGCCCTGGACGCCACGCGCCGGCACGCCCTGAGCGACCGCCCGCCACTATACGTCGCGACAAAGCTGACGATTGGCTGACTCGCCCGTTCCCGGCGGGTTCAGAACCGTTGCGCCATTGGTGCGTTGTCGGGGCAAGACCCGTGACGGGCATGACCACCAAAGGAGATCGACCGATGCGTAAACTCATCCTCACCACCCTGATGGCGGCGGCGCTGGTGCCGGGCGCGGCGCTGGCGCAGACCGGCGAGCTGCGCCGCGACCGGCAGGACATCCGCGAGGAACAGCGCGAGCTGCGCGACGCCCGCCGCCATGGCGACTGGAAGGACGTGCGCGAGGAGCGCCGCGACGTGCGCGACGCGCGGCGGGAGTATCGCGAGGACTGGCGCGACTATCGCCGCGACAATCCGCGCCTCTACGCCCGTGGCGATTTCCGCGCGCCCTTCCGCTACCAGCGGTTCGAGCGCGGTTACCAGCTCCGTCCCGCTTACTACCGGCCGCGCTTCTACATCAGCGATCCCTATCGTTACCGCCTCCCCGAGGCCGGGCGTGGGCTGCGCTGGGTGCGCCATTATGACGACGCGCTGCTCGTCGACGTCCACAACGGCCGGATTCTGAGGGTCGAGCGCGGGTTCTTCTTCTGATCCCTCCCGATCGACGGCGCACCGGCCCGGTCGCAGCGATGCAACCGGGCCTTGCCGTGCCGCCTCAGCGCGTGTTAGCGAGGCAATACACTCTTTCCCGATCGAGGCTCCTGATGCGCTTTCTCCTCCCCACGCTGTTGTCCGCGAGCGCGCTCGCCCTGTCCTTCGCCTCCGGGCCGGCGCTGGCCCAGCCGGCCGCCGCCGCGCTGAGCGAGGACCAGACGCTCGAGGCGCTGTTCGCCGCGTCCGACGAGGCCAATCTGCGCCGCAACCCCATCCAGGCGCTGCTCCGGGGCGACCCGCGCTATGCCGACCGGCTCGGCGACTTCCTGAGCGACGCCTATTTCGACGCCGAGCGCAAGGCGGCCGAGGACGAGCTGGCCGCGCTCCGCCGCATCGACCGCGCGAAGCTCAATCCGACCAACCAGATCGCCTATGACGTCTTCGCCTTCAGCCGCGGCGACACGCTGCGCAACCTGGCGCCCGACATGCTCGCGCTGACGGTGGTGCGGCCCATCGACCATTTCACCGGCCTCCACACCTTCTACCCGACCTTCGCCTCGGGCCAGGGCGGAGCGCCGTTCAAGTCGGTGACCGACTATACGAACAACCTCAGACGCCATGACGACTATATCCGCTATATCGACGCGGCGATCGGCCGCTTCCGCCAGGGGCTCGCCAGCGGCGTGGTTGATACCAAGCTCACCATCGGCAATGTCATCGCCCAGCTCGACGCCCAGCTCGCCCAGCCGCTCGAGGAGTCGCCCTATTGGGGGCCGGTCAAGGCGTTCCCCGCCGGTTTTGTGGAGGCCGACAAGGCGCGGCTGACCGCCGCCTATCGCGACGAGATCCTCAATCACATCTATCCCGCCAACAAGCGGCTGCGCGACTTCCTCAAGAACGAATATTATCCCAGGGCGCGCGACAGCGTCGGCCTGTCGCAGATGAAGGGCGGCGCCAAGCTCTACGCGCGGATGATCGAAAGCTCGACGACGCTGCCGCTCACCGCCGACTATGTCCACCGGCTCGGCCTCAAGGAAGTGGCGCGCATCCGCAAGGAAATGGACGGCATCCGCGTCGAGACCGGCTTCAAGGGCGACCTCCCCGCCTTCTTCCACTATCTGCGCACCGATCCCAAATTCCATCCGCCGTCGCGCGAGTGGATGACGCAGAAGTTCTTCGAGATCGGCAAGGCGGTCGACGCCAGGGTGGGCGAGCAGTTCTCGACCCTGCCCAAGGCCGGGCTCGACATCCGCCCCTATGAACCGTTCCGAGAGAAATATGAGGCCGGCGGCTCCTACGAGCCCGGCACCCCCGACGGATCGCGGCCCGGCGTGTTCTATTTCAACGCCTATGACCTGCCCTCGCGCAGCGTGCCCAAGATGACGACGCTCTATCTGCACGAGGGGTCGCCGGGGCACCATTTCCAGATCAGCCTGGGGCAGGAGAATGTGGCACTCCCCGCGTTCATGCGCTTCAGCGGCAACACCGCTTATGAAGAGGGCTGGGCGCTCTACGCCGAGACGCTCGGCTACGACTTCGGCTTCTACAAGGATCCCTATCAGCATATGGGTCACCTCGACGACGAGATGCTGCGCGCGATGCGGCTGGTGGTCGACAGCGGCATCCATGCGAAGGGGTGGACCCGCGACCGGGCGATCGCCTACATGCTCGCCAACAGTTCGGTGGGGAAAACCGAAGCCACCGCCGAGGTCGAGCGGTACATCGCCATGCCGAGCCAGGCGCTCGCCTACAAGGTCGGCGCGCTCACCATCCAGCGCCTGAAGACGAAGGCGCGGGACGCGCTCGGCCCCAAGTTCGACGTGCGCGCCTTCCACGCGCAGGTGCTGATGACCGGCGCGCTGCCGATGACCGTGCTCGAGAAGAAGATCGACGACTGGATCGCCGCGACCAAGGCGGGGTGACCGGCGGCGCCGCGCGCCGAGTGGAACGGTTTCGGCTCAAGGCGCGGTGCTCCCGCGAAGACAGGCGCGCAGGGCCAACCCGCGTCTGCGCTCGCGGCCATGGACCCCGGCCCGCGCCGGGGACGGCTTTGTCGGCTTGCCCGTTCGACCGTCACCCCGGCCCCCGAGCCGGGGCGGGGTCCGGCTGCCTGGCCGCTGCCCAAGACGCTGGACCCGGCTCGGGGCCGGGGTGACGGCACATGTGTCTGGCCCTGCCCCCGACAAACGCCTCTTGCATCGCATGTGATACAGTATATCATAACCCACGCGGCCAGAGCACGACCGCGAAGGAGACACGGATCGAGGAGAGGATCATGACGAGCTATGTGGAGCGATCGGGCTATGGCGCGCGGCGCCTGTCGCCCGCGGCGGTGGGCGCAACGGTGGCGGTGCATGGAGCGATCGTCGCGGCAGTGCTGCTGATGCCCGGCGTGACGGTGGCGGTCAGCGAGGTCTGGGAGAGCCTCCCGGCCAAGAACATCCCCTCGGCCCTGCCCCCGCCGCCCGAAGACCCGGCGCCGGCCACGCCTCAGCCCGAGATCCGGCCGGCCAGCACCACCGTCGATCCCGTGATCCCGCTCAAGCCGATTGCCGAGGACTTCGGCCTGCGCAAGCCCGACCTGCCGCCACCGGGCACCGGCCTCGATGGCGGCGGCACCGGCGGCACCGGCGCCATCGTCGACCCGCCGATCCCCGCCCCGGTCTTTGTCGGCGCCCGCGTCGATCCCCGCTATGCCGACGCCTTCCAGCCCGCCTATCCGCCGGCCAAGATCCGGCTCGAGGAGGAAGGCAGCGTCACCGTCCGCGTGCGGATCGACGCCGACGGGCGCGTCGCCGCCATCGACCTCCTCTCGGCCAGCGACGACGCGTTCTGGGTCGCGACCCGCGCGCAGGCGCTCGCCAAATGGCGCTTCGTCCCCGCGACGCGCGACGGCATGGCGGTGGCGAGCGAGCGGGTGATGACGGTGCGCTTTCGCCTGAACGACCTTTGAGGATGTCCGGGGCGGCGGTCGCGCGCGCTTCCCCCTTCCCCGCCACCCGAGGAGCGCCTATCTTGAGCGGTATGGCGATCCTGCCCCGTCCCGTGCATCCCCGCTCCGCGCTCGCCGACCTGCGCGACGTGCTTGTGGCGCGTCGCGCCCACAAATGGCCGCTGCTCGCGCTGTCGGTGACGCTCACCGGGCTCATCCTGTGGGGGTTCTACCTCGATTCGAACCCTGGCATCACGCCCGAAAAGCAGATCATCTACGTCCAGAACTGGGAGAGCGGCCGCAAGGACAGCGACATCCTCGTCCAGCAGAAGATCGACCTCAACGCCTATGAGGCGGCGCTGGCGAAGAAGCAGCAGGAGTTCCAGCACGTCGCCGACCGCTTCGGCATCGAATGGCGCGACGAGGCCGAGCGCAACCGTGCCCGCCGGGCCGCGATCGTCGCCGCGATCAACCGCAGGCTCGACCAGGAGATCGCGCAGGCCAGGGCGCGCGAGGCGAAGGCGGCGTCGGACAAGCCTTCTTGACCGACGACGCGCGGTTGATGGCGGCGGCGGTGGCGCTGTCGCTGCGCGGCACGGCGCGCGCCACGCCCAATCCCAATGTCGGCTGCCTGATCGTGCGCGACGGGCGCGTCGTCGGGCGCGGCTGGACCCAGCCGGGCGGCCGGCCCCATGCCGAGGCGATGGCGCTCGACGAGGCCGGCGAAGCCGCGCGCGGCGCCACGGCCTATGTGACGCTCGAGCCCTGCGCGCATGGCTCGCCGCGCGGTCCGCGCTGCGTCGACCGGCTCGTCGAGGCGGGCGTGGCGCGGGTGGTGGTGGCGCTGCGCGATCCCGATCCGCGCACCGATGGCCGGGGACTCGCGGCGCTGCGGGACGCGGGCATCGCCGTCGAGGACGGGCCGGGCGCGGCCGGGGCGGCGCTCGCGATGGACGGGTTCCTCACCCGCCAGCGGCTCGGCCGGCCGGCGGTGACGCTCAAGCTCGGCCTGTCGCTCGACGGCGGCATCGCGCTGGCCGACGGGACGAGCCGCTGGATCACCGGCGAGGCGGCGCGCGCCCACGCGCATCTGGAACGCGCGCGGCACGACGCGATCCTCGTCGGCGCGGGAACGTTAAGGGCCGACGCGCCGCGGCTCGACGTGCGGCTGGCGGGGCTCGGGGACCGTTCGCTGCGCCGGCTGGTGCTGACCCGCAACGCGGTGCCCGAGCGGTGGGAGGCGATCGAGGCGCCCGATGCGATCGCCGGCCTCGCGGGTGTCGACCGGCTGCTCGTCGAGGGCGGCGCCGGCGCCGCGAGCGCCTTCCTGCGCGCCGACCTCGTCGACCGGCTGCTGCTCTACCGCGCGCCGATCCTCATCGGCGGCGGGCTGCCGGCGATCGGCGGCATCGGCCTCGCCGACCTCGCCGCCGCGCATGGCCGCTGGCGACTGAGCGACACGCGGCGACTGGGCGACGACGTGCTGGAGGTTTACGCGCGGGTGCGGCCGGGCTAAGCCGCGCGCCATGTTCACCGGGATCGTCACCGACATCGGCATCATCCGCGCCGCCGAGCCGCGCGGCGACCTGCGGCTCGTCATCGGCTGCGGCTATGACATGGACGGCGTCGCGATCGGCGCGTCGATCGCCTGTTCGGGCGTGTGCCTCACCGTCGTTGACAAGGGCGCCGACTGGTTCGCGGTCGACCTGTCGGCCGAAACGGTCTCGCGCTCGGCGCCGGGGCGCTGGACGGTCGGCCGCCGGCTCAACCTCGAGCGCGCGCTCAAGGTCGGCGACGAGCTGGGCGGTCATATCGTCACCGGCCATGTCGACGGCGTGGGGGAGGTGCTGGGCGTCTGCCCCGAGGGTGATTCGCGCCGGGTCGGCATCCGTGTGCCCCCCGCCATCGCGCCCTTCGTCGCGCCCAAGGGATCGATCACAATCGACGGCGTGTCGCTGACCGTCAACGACGTGCGCGACGAGGGGGGGGAGACGCATTTCTCGATCAACCTCATCCCGCACACCTGGGCCGTGACAACGCTCGCCGATCTGGTGCCGGGCACGCCGGTCAATCTCGAGATCGACGTGCTCGCCCGCTATCTCGCACGGATGCGCCAGCTCCTGTCATCCTGATGTGAGCCAAAGCGGCTTGCAATCACATTGCAATGTGATAATCGGGTGGGAGTCTGGAGGCTCCGCATGACCGTTCCCCTGCTCGACCAGCTCCGCGCGCTCGTCACCGATGGCGGCCTGTCGCGATCGGGCCTCGCCCGCGCCGCCGGGCTGCACGCCAATTCGCTGCGCCGCATGGGCGAGGCGGACTGGAACCCGACCGCCGAGACGATCAGCAAGCTGCAGGACTATCTCCAGCGGCGCGAGGGCGGCACCGCGCTCGCCAGCCCCGAGGAGATCATCAACGAGGCGCGCAACGGCCGCATGGTCATCCTCGTCGACGACGAGGACCGCGAGAACGAGGGCGATCTCGTCATCCCGGCGCAGATGGCGACGCCCGACGCGATCAACTTCATGGCGACGCACGGGCGCGGCCTCATCTGCCTCGCGCTCACCAGGGCGCGGGTCGAGCAGCTGGGGCTCGACCTCATGAGCCGCAACAACGGCACGCGGCACGAGACCGCCTTCACCGTCTCGATCGAGGCGCGCGAGGGCGTCACCACCGGCATCTCCGCCGCCGACCGCGCGCGCACCATCTCGGTCGCGATCGACGCCGGCAAGGGGCGCGAGGACATCGTGACGCCCGGCCACGTCTTCCCGCTCGTCGCCAGGGATGGCGGCGTGCTCGTCCGCACCGGGCATACCGAGGCGGCGGTCGATGTCGCGCGGCTCGCCGGGCTCAATCCCTCGGGCGTGATCTGCGAGATCATGAAGGACGACGGGACGATGGCGCGGCTTGACGACCTCATCCTGTTCGCGCGGCGCCATGGCCTCAAGATCGGCACGATCCGCGACCTCATCGCCTATCGCCGCCGCAACGACCATCTGGTCGAGCGGCGGGCCGAGGCGCGCTTCGAGAGCCGCTGGGGCGGCGAATGGAAGGCGATCGCCTTTTACAACCGCGCCACCGGCACCGAGCAGATGGTGCTGCAGAAGGGCAGCGTCGATCCAGAACGGCCGACATTGGTGCGGATGCACCAGATGTCGCCCTTTGTCGATCTGTTCGGCGAGAACAGCCCGCGCGCGGGACTGCTCCAGCGGTCGATGGAGATCATCGGCGCGGAAGGCGCGGGGCTGATCGTGCTGCTCAACCGCCCCGCGCCCGACCTGTTCAGCAAGGGGCTGTCACTGCGCGCGAAAGGCGGCATAACCCAGCGCGAGATCGACGAGCTGCGCGACTATGGCGTGGGCGCCCAGATCCTCGCCGAACTGGGCGTGCACGACATGGTGCTGCTCACCAACAGCCGCCACAGCCTGATCGCGCTCGACGGCTACGACCTGGCGGTGGTGGGCGAGCGGGCGATCGTTTTGGAATGAGGCGTGGCGATACCGCCCCGGAACGGGGAGGGGGACCGCCGGCCGCGGGTCGGTCGTGAAGGGGTTGGCGACGATCGCGAGCGCCGCAGTCCCGCCCCGCTGCGGCCAACGTCGCCCGCGGCTCAGTAAACCTCGCTGCCCCTCCCGTCCGGGAGGGGAGCTGAAGAAGGAGTGACATCATGGCCAGGTTCCTGATCGTCGAAGCGCGGTTCTACGCGCATCTCAACGACCTGCTGATCGCCGGCGCGAGCGCGGCGATCGAGGCGGCGGGGCACCGGCACGACGTGGTGACGGTGCCGGGCGCGCTGGAGATCCCCGGCGCCATCGCGATGGCGGCGGAAAGCGGCCGCTATGACGGCTTCGTCGCGCTCGGCGTCATCATCCGGGGCGAGACCTATCATTTCGAGGTCGTGGCGAACGAGAGCGCGCGTGGCCTCATGGCGCTCAGCATGGACGGGATCGCGATCGGCAACGGCATCCTCACGGTCGAGGACGAGGCGCAGGCGCTGGTCCGCGCGCGGCCCGACGAGAAGGACAAGGGCGGCGACGCCGCGCGCGCGGCCATCGCGATGCTCGACCTGCGCCAGCGGTTCAACTGACCGGGATCAGCACCTCGTTGCGGCGCAGCGGCCCCGGCACGAAGGGCGAGTTGTAGAAGCCATATTCGACCGGGCCGCTCGGCTGCCGCTCCTGCCGCGCGATCCAGCGGCGCAGCGCCGCCTCCTTCTCCGCCAGCACATCGTCCCCGGTGCCGCCGGAAAAACGCACCACCGCCATCGTCCGGGCGGGCACCTCGCTGATGATGACGTCGGGCGGGCCGGGCGGCAGCGTGTCGCGGGTGAAGCGGCGCGGCATCACGAAGCGCGTGCGCCACCGCCCCTCCTCGCTCCGGTCGCTCAGCACCGGCGCGGTCATCGCGATCTTCGGCCCCGGCCGGTCCTTGGCGAAGATATAGCGCGCGAGGGTGCCGAAGCCGCGGTTGAGCGCCTCCTCGCGGTCGTTGACCGGCACGCTGGTCTGCGCGACGAGCATCGGGCCGTAGCGGCGCAGGCTGAACGCGCCGTCGCTGGCGATGACATCGAAGGGCGGTTGCTCGCTCAGGCGCTCGTACAGCGTCCAGGCGCCCACCCCGACCGCCGCGACGCCCAGGACGCTGGCGCCGATCTTCCAGAGCTTCATGCCGTTCCTCCTCATCATTCCGCCGATCCCTCGTCATTGCGAGGCCGCCGGCCGTGACAATCCATGACTGGCGCCGCCTTGGATTGCCGCGTCGGCGTCGCCTCCTCGCAATGACGGGAGAGTCAGGCCGCTTCGGCCAGCGCCGGATAGTCGGTATAGCCCTCCGGCCCCGGCGAGTACCAGGTCGCCATCTGGTCGGGCGCGAAGGGGGCGCCGGTGGCGATCCGCCGGACGAGATCGGGATTGGCGATGAACGGGCGTCCGAAACTGATCGCGTCGGCCCGGCCGGCGGCGAGGTCGGCTTCCGCGTCGTCGACGCGATAGTCGCTGTTGAGGATGAGCGGGCGGGAGAAGACGCGCCGCATCGCGTCGGAGAGCGGCGGCTGGCTCGCATCGCCGAAGCTGGTGCCCGGCCGGGGCTGGCGCAGCTCGAGAAAGGCGATGCCGAGGGCATCGAGCGCGGCGGCGGCGGCGGTGAACAGCGGCTCGGGATCGCTGTCGATCACGCCCTGCGTGTTGCCGTTGGGCGAGAGGCGCACGCCCGTCCGCCCCGCGCCGGCTTCGGCGACCAGCGCCTGCATCACCTCGACGAGCAGGCGGATGCGGTTCTCGACCGGGCCGCCATAGGCGTCGTCGCGCAGATTGCTGTTGTCGCGCAGGAACTGGTCAATGAGATAGCCATTGGCGCCGTGGAGCTGGACCCCGTCGAACCCGGCGCGCAGCGCGTTGCGCGCGGCCACCGCGTAGGTCTCGACAATGGCGGGGATCTCGTCGAGGCGGAGCGGACGCGCCTGCTCATAGGGTTTCTTGCCCTCGCGGGTGTGCGCGTTGCCGGGCGCGGTGGTGGCGCTGGCCGAGACGGGCTGCTCGCCGATCTGGATCGGGTGGGCGACGCGGCCCATGTGCCAGAGCTGCGCGACGATGCGGCCGCCGGCGGCGTGGACGGCGTCGGTCACCGGCTTCCAGCCCTCGACCTGCGCCGCGCTCCACAGGCCGGGCGAATGGGGCCAGCCATGGCCCTGGCGGCTGATCGCCGTCGCCTCGCTGATGATGAGCCCGGCGGCCGCGCGCTGGGCATAATAGGTCGCCATGATCGGCGTCGGCACGCCCTCCGCCGTGGCGCGGCCGCGGGTAAGCGGCGCCATGACGACACGGTTGGGCGCGGCGATGGCGCCGAAGTCGATTGCGTCGAGCAGTGTCATGGCGTCTCCTCGATTGGCCGTGCATGGCGGATGCGACACAGCTAAGGAGCCGCCATGACAAGTGCAAGACGCGCCCTTGCGGCGGATCGCGCGCAGCGGCTCGCCTTTGCCGCCCTGATCCTCGCCAACATCTGCCTGGCGATCGGGCCGCTGCTGGTGCGCATGGCGGATTGCGGGCCGGTTTCCGCCGCCTTCTGGCGCGTGGTGCTCGCGCTGCCGATCGTCGTCCTGCTGGCCCGGCGATTCGGCGGGCTGGCGGTGCCCAGGGGGCGATCGCTCGCGCTCATCCTGTTCGGCGGCACCTGTTTTGGCGTCGACCTCGGGCTCTGGCACCTCGGCATCATGCACACGGCGGTCGCCAATGCGTCGCTGCTCGGCAATATCTCCAGCCTGTTGCTGCCGCTCTGGGGCGCGCTGGTGCTCCGCCAGTGGCAGGGGCGCTGGCAGGGAATCGCGCTGCCGCTCGCGCTGGGCGGCGTCGCGCTGCTGGGCGGGAGCAGCGTCGAACTGTCGCGCGAGCGGCTGATCGGCGACCTGATGAGCATCGGCGCGGGCATCTTCTACACCGCCTATATCATCGCGCTGCAGCGGGCGCGCGACGCGATGGGCAGCTGGCTCGTGCTGGCGCTCTCCGGCCTTGCCAGCGCGCCCGTGCTGCTCGCGGGCGGACTGCTGCTCGGCGAGCCGGTGTGGCCGCATCGCTGGTGGCCCGTGGTCGCGCTGATGGTGACGAGCCAGCTGCTCGGCCAGGGTCTGCTCGTCTGGTCGATCGCCTATGTGACGCCGCTGGTCGTGGGCGTGCTGCTGCTGCTCCAGCCGGTCATCAGCGTCGGGCTCGCCGCCGCGCTGTTCGGCGAGCGGCCGGGGCCGCTGGACGGCGCCGGCCTCGCGCTCATCGCGGTCAGCCTCGTCCTGGTGCGCTTCGAGCCCGCGCCGCGCTTGGCGGCGGCGCCTCAAGCGCGTAGGGAGGAGCGATGACCGATCCCGTTCCGCCGAACGACCTGACGCTGGATGAACTGCGCGCCCGGCTCGCCCCGCTGCTCGCCGGCAATGCCGCCTTCGACGGGTGGAGCGACCGCGCGCTCGACGCCACCGCCGACGCGGCGGGGGTGGACCGCGACGTCGCGCGCCTCGCCTTCGCGGGCGGCGCGGCGGCGATGATCGAAGCCTGGTTCGCGCATATCGACGCCGCGATGCTGGACGCGCTGCCGGCCGAGACGATCGGCGCGATGAGGGTGCGCGAGCGGATCATCGCGCTGGTCGAGGCGCGGCTGGCGATCCTCGCGCCCGACCGGGAGGCGCTGCGCCGCGCGCAGGCGGTGCTGGCGCTGCCGACGCAGTGGCGATTGGCGGCTCGGCTCGGCTGGCGCGCCGCCGATGCCATGTGGCGCGCGGCGGGCGACCGGGCGACCGACTATAATCATTACAGCAAGCGCACGATATTGGCGGGGGTCTATGCCGCCACGCTCCTCGTCTTCATCGACGACGCGAGCGAGGGCTGGGCGGACACGCGCGCCTTCCTCGCGCGACGGATCGAGGGTGTGATGCGCTTCGAGAAGGCCAAGGCGCGGATGAGCGCGACCGGCGACACGCGCTTCAGCCCCATGCGTTTCCTCGGCCGGCTGCGCTACCGCACGCGGTGACGAGCGGCCTTTCCATGGCGTTGCATTTGCGCTATTGCAAATGACTATCAGAAACGTTTCCCCGGCTTCCACCGTGCTCCTGCACCAGCTCGCGCTCCGCACGCCCGCCTATGTCGACTCGGTCGACTGGTCGCTGATGTCCCCCGCCGAGGGGCAGCGGCTGCGCGAGCTGGGCATCTGGGAGGGCGCGAGCATCGAGGTGCTGCATCGCGGCGGGTTGCTGGGCGGCGGCGCGCTCGCCTGCCAGGTCGGGCGGATGATCGTCGCCATGCGCCGCGCCCATGCGAGCGCGATCGAGGTGGCGACCGGCGAGGCGCTGCCGGAGGCGGCGGCGGGCTGATGCGCGCCGCCCCGCTCATCGCGCTGGTCGGCAATCCCAATGCCGGCAAGAGCGCGCTGTTCAACGCGCTGACCGGCGCGCGGCAGAAGCTCGGCAACTATCCGGGCGTCACCGTCGAGCGCAAGGCGGGACGGCTGCTGTTCGACGACGGCAGCGGCGCCGAGCTGGTCGACCTCCCCGGCACCTACAGCCTCAACCCCACCAGCCCCGACGAGCAGGTGACACGCGATGTCATCCTGGGCAAACAGGCCGGCGAGCGGCTGCCCGACGCGATCGTCATCGTCCTCGACGCCGCCAATCTCGAGAACCACCTGCGCTTCGCGCTCGAGCTGCTGGCGCTCGGGCTGCCGACGGTGGTCGCGCTCAACATGGTCGATCTCGCGACGCGCGACGGGCTCGAACTCGACGCGGCGCGGCTTGCGGAGGATCTGGGCGTGCCGGTGATCCCCACGGTGGCGGTGCGCAAGCGCGGGCTCGACCATCTGCGCCAGGAACTGCGCCATGTCGTGCCCGAAGGGGCGACGCCGCTCCGATCGCGCGACGACACAGGCGACTTCGCGGCGCTGCGCGCCCGCGCCCGCGACATCGCCCGCCGCGCCATCGTCTCGGAAACGCCCGCGCGGCGGCTGACGCTCGCGGTCGATCGCGTCGCGCTGCATCCGGTGATGGGCACGGTCCTCCTCCTCGCGCTCATGTTCGTGATGTTCCAGGCGGTGTTCGCCTGGTCCGAGGTGCCGATCGGCTGGATCGAGGGCGGCATGGCGATGCTGGGCGACGCGGTAACCGCCGCGCTGCCGCCCGGCTTCCTGCGTTCGCTGATCGTCGAGGGCGCGATCGCCGGGGTTGGCGCCGTCGTCGTCTTCCTGCCCCAGATCCTCATCCTGTTCCTGTTCATCCTGATGCTCGAGGCGACGGGGTACATGACGCGCGCCGCCTTCCTGATGGATGGCCTCATGGCGCGGGTCGGGCTGTCGGGGCGTGCGTTCATCCCGCTGCTCTCCTCCTTCGCCTGCGCGGTGCCGGGGATCATGGCGACGCGCACGATCGCCGATCCCAAGGACCGGCTGACGACGATCCTGATCGCGCCGCTGATGACCTGTTCGGCGCGGCTGCCGGTCTACACGATCATCATCGCGGCCTTCATCCCCGACCGGGCGGTGGGGCCGGGCATCGGCCTCCAGGGCCTCGTCCTCTTCGCGCTCTATGTGAGCGGCATCGTCGGCGCGATGGCCGCGGCGCTGGTGCTGCGGCGGACGGTGGCGCGCGGGCGGAGCGGCGGCTTCCTCATGGAAATGCCCAAATATCAGTGGCCGCGCGTGGGCGACATCCTGCTCGGCCTGTGGCAGCGCGCGGTCATCTTCCTGCGCCGGGCCGGCACGATCATCTTCGTGACGACGATCATCCTCTGGCTGCTCCTGACCTTCCCCAGGCCGCCGGCCGGCGACCCGACCGCGCCCATCGACTATTCGATCGCGGGACGCATTGCGAACGTCATCCAGCCGGCCGTCGCGCCGATCGGCTTCAACCGCGACATCGCGCTGGCGCTGATCCCGGCGGTCGCGGCGCGCGAGGTGGCGGTCTCCGCGCTCGCCACCGCCTATGCCGTCGACGCGCGCGACGGCGACGAGGACGGGGCCAGTCGCGGGCTCGCGAGCCGGCTGCGGGGAAGCTGGTCGCTGCCCACCGCGCTCGCCTTCCTCGCCTGGTTCGTGTTCGCGCCGCAGTGCATTTCGACGATCGCGGTCACCCGGCGCGAGACGAATGGCTGGCGCTGGCCGGCGTTCATGGTCGGCTATCTCTTCGTGCTTGCCTATGCGGCGGCGGGCATTGTGTTCTGGACCGCGACCGCGCTCGGTCTATAAGGACGGGAACGAAGCGGAGAAACCATGTCAGGCAGCGTCAACAAGGTCATTCTGGTCGGCAATCTGGGTGCCGATCCCGAAGTGCGCAGCTTCCAGAACGGCGGCAAGGTGGCCAATCTGCGCATCGCCACGTCGGAAAGCTGGAAGGACCGCAATTCGGGCGAGCGCAAGGACAAGACCGAATGGCACAGCGTCGCCATCTTCAGCGAAGGGCTGGTCGGCGTTGCCGAACGCTATCTGCGCAAGGGCTCGAAAGTCTACATCGAGGGCAAGCTGCAGACCCGCAAATGGCAGGATAACCAGGGCCAGGACCGCTATTCGACCGAAGTCGTCCTTCAGGGCTTCGACGCCAAGCTGGTGATGCTCGACGGCGCGCAGGGCGGCGGCGGGAGCGGCGGCCAGCGCGGCGGCGGCCGTGACGAGGGCAACTGGGGCGGCGACGACTATGCCCCGTCGGGCGCCGGCAATCGCGGCGGCGGCGCCGCGCGCGGGCCGAGCTTCGACAACGACCTCGACGACGAAGTGCCGTTCTGAACGCATCGTCGTGGACCCGCCTTGCGGCGCCGCGGGCCGTGGTCATCCAGACGCACGGCGCCCTGGATGGCCGCGCCGGCTCCGCCTCCTCGCCATGACGATCGCAGGTCGGGTCGAGCGTCAGTCCCGGTCCGCCGCCGGGCAGCACCCTCCCATCGCCTCTTCCGCGTCCTGCTGCTTGCGCAGGCGGCGCAGCTCGAGCCCGGCGGTGAAGAGCGGGGTTGGCGTCGCGGCGAACTGGCCGGGTGTCATGCCGATGAAGTGGCGGAACTCGCGGTTGAGGTGCGACTGGTCGGCATAGCGGAGCGCCGCCAGCTCCTCCTCGCTCGGCCGGCTCATGCCGCGCACCGCCTCGGCCATGTCGAGGAAGCGGCTGCGGCGCAGCACCATCTTGGGCGTGTGGCCGAAATGCGCGCAGCTCAGCCGCTCGAACTGCCGCTGCGAGATGCCGAGCCGCTCGGCGACATGGGCGACGCGGACGGTGCTGTCGTTGCGGGCGATCCGCTCGAAGGCGAGCATGGCCCGGTCCGCCGCGCCGCCGCGCTGGCCGAGACGGCGGCGGATCGCGGTCTCGATCGCGGCGATGATCGCGGCGTCGTCGTCGGGCGCGAGCCGCATCACCTGCGCATAGAGCAGATCGGCGGTGCCGCCCCAGAGATCGGCGAGCGGCACCATGCGGTCGGCGATGGCATGGGCGGGCTCGTCGAACAGGCATTTCCAGCCGCTCGGGCGAAAGGCGATGCCGACGATGTGGAAGCCGCCGCGCACGCGCACGCGCAGCGGCCCGGCATTGGCGCCGAACACCGGGATCGGCCCGCCGCTCGCCCACACGCCCGGTTCGATCTCCGCCGCCCAGTCACCGCGCAGCAGCAGCCGGGCGAACGCGGTCTCGCCGAGCAGCCGGTCGACGATCAGATGATCGTCCGGCAGGTCGACCGAGAAGACATAGTGACGCGCGACAACAGTGCGCAAATCGGGTGACGCGGCATAGTTGCGCGATCGGAGCATCCCGCACGACCCCCTTATCCGCCGACCCGCGCACCCCGCTAGCGGGTTGCGGCGGCACTGGCAAGCCGGGCGGGGCGGCTAGACCAGTTCCACCGCCATCGCCGTCGCCTCGCCCCCGCCGATGCACAGGCTCGCGACGCCACGCGTGCCGCCGGTCTGCGCGAGCGCGGAGAGAAGGGTGGCGAGGATGCGCGCGCCGCTCGCGCCGATCGGATGGCCGAGCGCGGTGGCGCCGCCATGGATGTTGAGCCGGTCATCGGTGATGCCGAGCTCGCGCTGCGCGATCATCGCCACCACCGCGAACGCCTCGTTGACCTCGAACAGATCGACATCGCCAACCGCCCAGCCGGCCCTGGCGAGCAGCTTCTTCATCGCGGGCACCGGCGCGGTGGTGAACAGCCCCGGCTCATGGGCATGGGCGGCATGGGCGACGACGCGCGCGACGACGGGCAGGCCCAGCCGCTCGGCGACGCTCGCCCGCGCCATGACGAGCGCGGCGGCGCCGTCGGAGATCGACGAGGCATTGGCGGCGGTGATCGTCCCGTCGTTGACGAAGGCGGGCTTCAGCGACGGGATCTTGTCGGGCCTCGCCTTGCCCGGCTGCTCGTCGGTGTCGACCAGCGTCTCGCCGCCGCGCCCCGCGACGCTCACCGGCACGATCTCGGCGGCGAAGCGCCCGCCGGCGATCGCCGCCTGCGCGCGCTCGAGCGAGCGGATGGCATAGGCGTCCTGCTCCTCGCGCGTGAACTGATAGTCGCGCACCGCGTCCTCGGCGAAGGCGCCCATCGGCTTGCCGGGCGTATAGGCATCCTCGAGCCCGTCCATCATCATCGTGTCGACGACGCGGTCGTGGCCGATGCGCGCGCCGGCGCGATGCTTGGGGAGCGCATAGGGCGCGTTGCTCATGCTCTCCATCCCGCCCGCGACGATGAGGTCGGCGCTGCCGGCGGCGAGCGCGTCATGCGCCATGATCGCCGCCTGCATCCCCGATCCGCACATCTTGTTGACCGTCGTCGCTTGCGTCGAGAGCGGCAGCCCGGCGCCCAGCCCCGCCTGCCGCGCGGGCGCCTGGCCGAGCCCGGCGGGGAGCACGCAGCCCATGTAGATGCGCTCGACCGCCGCGGGATCGAGCGGCCCGGCGCGCTCGAGCGCCCCGCGCACCGCCGCCGCGCCGAGATCGGTCGCGCTTTTGCCCGCCAGCGCGCCCTGGAAGCCGCCCATCGGCGTGCGGGCGTAGCTCACGATGACGACGGGATCGGATGCCATGTCGTAACTCCTCAAGGAAAGGCGCGGTCAGCCCCGGCCGCGATAGCCGGGCACGTCCTGCGGCGGCAGCCACAGCCCCTCGGGGGGCGGGCCGGATTGCCAGAACACGTCGATGGGAATGCCGCCGCGCGGATACCAGTAGCCGCCGATGCGCAGCCAGTGCGGCGCCATCTCCGCCACCAGCCGCTCGGCGATGCCGACGGTGCAATCCTCGTGGAAGCCGGCATGGTTGCGGAAGGCGCCGAGGAAGAGCTTCAGCGACTTCGATTCGACGATCGTCGCGGCCGGGGCGTAGTCGATCACCAGATGCGCGAAATCGGGCTGGCCGGTGACGGGGCAGAGCGAGGTGAACTCAGGCGCGGTAAAGCGCACCAGATAGGGCCGGCCGGGGCGCGGATTGGGCACATAGTCGAGCACCGCCTCGGCGGGCGAAGCCGGCAGCGCGCTGGTCTGGCCGAGATGGAGCGGAGTCATGGCGGCCCCATAGGCGCTTGGGGTGGGGAGGGGAAGTGGGACGAGAGGGTCGGGCATGGGACGTCCGATGCCCGCCCGAGGCCCGACGGGTTTCAAGTCGGCCGCCGCGATCATCCAGCCTGGCGCGTGGGATGCGGCCTGCGGTCAACACTCGGCTTTTCGCAACGACATGCCTGGCGGGACAGGCTGGTCCGTTTCGGGTCTGATTGCGGGCCTGTTGACGCGGACCGAAACAGGCCCGCCGGTAGGCGGCGGCAAATCGCGGATGAGGAAGGCCAGCGCGCCGCATTCCGCGTGATCGCTTGGCCAGGCGGACCGCCGGCGGGCTCCGCGCCCGAACGACGTGAACAGCCGTGCCCGCAGGTCGGTCGTGCGGCCTGACAGTCATGGCGGCCGCTTCCAGGATCGACGTTCATGATCTCGACAGCAGCGCCCGGAGTTGAATCTAGATCGGACCGACATCGGCGGTAAAAGTCATTGGGTGCACGCGACGATGCGCGTCCGGGCAAGAGCTTATGGCGGCTTTGCGCCGTGTCCACGGCTCAAGCCCAACTGAAGATTGGGTCAATTATACAATAACTTGAGTGGCTCCCGTGCGAATCCGCGCATCGGCGGAGCCGGGCGTGTCGCGATACATCGGACAACGGCGCGCCAGCGGCCACTCGGGGCAAGACAATGTTAACGCGCGCCCCATAGCAGAGTCGCAACAATTGCCAGTAGCAGGGGGTAGATGTGAACATTGCCAAATACGCAACATCAGCTGCGCTGTTCGCCATTGCTGTGACCAGCCCGGTAACATCGTTCGCCAAGGACACGACCGCCAAGAAGGAGGAGCCGGCCAGCCTCGGGAAAGCGGCGGCGGCGAAGCCGACCTTCAACACGGGCGTGGCGCGCGCTCGCGATCCGCTCGACACGGCCATTTCGACGAGCACGATACTCGAGGCGGATATCAGCAAGATCGGCCCGACGTCACTCGCCGAGCTGGTGCGCCTCGTCCCCGGCATCCGTTCCGAAGCGGGAACGGGCGAGACGGGCGGCAACTACTCGGTGCGCGGGCTGCCACTGGTCGAGGAAGGCGCGAAATATATCCAGCTTCAGGAAAACGGCCTGCCGGTCCTCGAGTTCGGCGATATCACGCACGCGACGCCCGACTCCTTCATGCGTATCGACCTGAACCTCGCGGCGGTGCAAGTGATCCGCGGCGGCTCGGCGTCGACGTTCGCCTCCAACGCGCCTGGCGGCATCATCAATCTGATCGAAAAGACCGGCGATGTCGAAGGGGGCTCGATCCAGGCGACGGCCGGGGTCAACTATGACCTCTACCGGGTCGATATGGAATATGGCGCGCCCATCAACGCCAGCACGCGCTTCCACATCGGCGGCTTTTTCCGGTCGGGCGAGGGTCCGCGGCGGACGGGCTTCACCTCCTACCGGGGCGGACAGGTCAAATTCAACGTCACCAAGGAATTCGCCGGTGGCTATGTGCGTCTATACGCCAAGTTCCTCGACGATCGCGTTCCCTACTACGCTTACATCCCCGCCAAGGTGACCGGGACCAACGACAACCCCGTCTATTCGAACATTCCGGGATTTTCGGTCACGCGCGACTCGTTGCTCAGCCGTTACATAACGACGTTGCCGGTCCTCGATTCGAGCAACAGGCTCGATCGCGTCGACACGCAAAGGGGCACTCACTTCAAATCGAACTCGATCGGCTTCGAGACCAAGTTCGACGTCGGTGAGTGGACGATCAACGACAGCTTCCGCTACGCCAAGATGAAGGGCACGTCCACGCCGGCAGCCCAGATGGTCGGTCTGCCCGCGGCGTTCATGGCCAACATCTTTGGCGGCACCGGCTTCCGATATGTCAATGGACCGAATGCCGGCCAGACCGTCGCGCCCTCCGATCCCGTGCAGGTCGGCCTCATCTGGTACGAAAATCTGAGAGACCTCTCGAACTTCACCAATGATTTGCGCACCAGTCGCGTGTGGAACGCCGGCAAGGGTCAAATCACCGTGACGGCCGGCTTCTATCACTCCAGCCAAGAGATCAGGTTTGACAACTACTGGAACAACCATTTCCGCAATGCCATCGGCGGTGGCAATTCCACCTTGCTCGATCTCTATGCCGGCACCACGCCGATCACGCAGAACGGCGTCCTCGCTCTTGGCCTGTTCGGCTACCCCTACACGAAGCGCACATGGGACGTGAACTATTCGGTCAGCGCGCCCTATGGCTCGGTCAATTATCGCGTCGGGCGGCTCGCGGTGGGCGGCAGCCTGCGCTACGATATCGGCCGCGCGCGCGGGAGGGTCCAGCAGGACAACCCGTTGACGCAGGGCACCTACGATCTGAGCGGCGACGGGATCCCGGATGTCGTGGCGGCCTACTCGCCGACCACGCCCCCGAACCCGATCCATTACAACTATCATTATCTCTCCTATTCCGTGAGCGCCAACTACCGCGTCGCGGAGAGCTTCTCGCTGTTTGCGCGCTACAGCCGTGGCGCGCGCGCGGGTGCCGACCGGCTGTTGTTCACCCCGGCGCTCAATCCGGTCACGGGTGGCCTCACCGACCAAGCCAAGCCCTATACCCCGGTCCGTCAGTTGGAGGGCGGCTTCAAGTTTCGCACCTCCAACCTCACCTTCAACACGACGGGGTTCCTCGCCAACGTGTCGGAGACGAATGACCAGATCAACACCGACAGCTCGGGCCGGCCGCAGCGCGAGCTTCTGTCGCGCGACTATCGTGCCTATGGCGCGGAGTTCGAGGGCAGCTGGCGGCAGGGCGCCTTCACGCTCAACGCCGGCGCCACCCTCACCCATGCGAGAATCGTGAAGGACTCCAAGCGTCCAGAGACAGAAGGCAATACGCCTCGCAACCAGGCGGCACTCATCTACCAGATCAGGCCGCAGTATGACCGGGGGATTTTCTCGGCCGGCGCGAGCATCATCGGCACGACGAAGAGCTATACACAGGATGTCAACAAGCTCCGCCTCCCCGCCTACACCACTGTCGGCCTGTTCGCCCAGATACGGCCGACCCGTCAGACGGTGCTGTCGATCACTGCCAGCAATGTCTTCGATCGGAAGGCATTCACATCCATTCTCGAGGGAAGCCTGCCGGCGTCGGGCTATGTGTCCAGCAGCGTCCTGACCGGCCGCATCATCTCGACCGCGCTGCGCTTCAATTTCTGACCCGAGGGGGCGTCGGGCCGATCGGTCCGGCGCCCAGCCTTTAGGACGACGTTAAAACCGAGCAGGCTATTACATCGCACGGCCACTCGTTCGTCAAACGGCAAACACCTCCAGCACTATCGCAAGCGGAACCGATACAATGTTCAAGTCGATGTCCATACCGAAGAAGCTCGGCTTGTCGTTCGTGATGATCAACGTCACGGCGGCGATCATGATGCTCGTCTTCTTCGTCAATGTGTCGATGATCCGCAGCTTGACGGACAGCAACAACCTGGCCCAGTCGATCCATGCCGACGCGCTTTCGCTGGAGACCGCGATCCTCCGCCAGAACAGCCAGTTCCGCGGATTTCTCGTGACGGGAGACGAGTCCTATCTCAAATCCTATTATGAGGGCCGCGACGATTACGACCGCATATCCGCCAAGCTCGAAACGACGCTCACCGATCCGGCGCAGAAACAGCTCGTCCGCGAATCGCGCGCGGCGACGCTTTCGTGGCGCGAGAACTGGGGCGACCGGATGATCGAATGGGTGAAGGCGGGTCGCCGCGAGGAGGCAGCCCAAGCCGTGCGGGCAGCGGGCAAGGCGGTGCTGGTCAGCAAGCCCGTGCTGCCGTTGCGGGCCATCCGTGATGCCCAGCAAACATCAATAAAGGAAAACAGCGCATGGCAGGAATCGGCCATAGCGACCGCCCTGACCGTGCTGGTGATCGGCGGCATCGCGCTGGTCGGCCTGGGCATTTTCCTGTCGCGACTGCTTAGTCGGAGCATCGCCATGCCGATTTCCGCGCTGACACGGACGATGGCCGAGCTCGCCCAGGGGCGCAACGACACCGACGTGCCGGGTGCGCATCGCGCCGACGAACTGGGCGACATGGCCAGGGCGGTGCAGGTGTTCCGGGACGCGGCGATCGAAAAAGCCGCGGCCGACGAGCACCAGAAGCACGTCGTCACCGCGCTCGGCGACGCCTTGGGCGCGCTGGCGGACGGCGACATGACCTATACCATCGACCAACCCTTTGCGCCCCATTATGAGGCCTTGCGGGACACCTTCAATCGCAGCGTCATGGGACTGGAGACCAGCCTGCGGCAGGTCGCGCAATCATCCGCGAGCGTCCGTTCCGGCGCAACCGAGATCCGCGCCGCGTCCGAAGACCTCTCGATCCGCACCGAGCGGCAAGCCGCCACGCTCGAAGAGACCAATGCCTCGATGAACCAGGTCACCGACATGGTCGCCGAGACGGCGCACAGCGCGATCGGCGTCCGCAGCACCATTGATACGGCACATCGCGACGCGAGCGAGGGCGAAGAGGTCGTCCGCAAGGCCGTCTCGGCAATGGGAGCGATCGAGAAAAGCTCGCAAGAGATCGGCCAGATCATCAACGTCATCGACGGCATCGCCTTCCAGACCAACCTCCTCGCGCTCAACGCCGGGGTCGAGGCCGCGCGCGCGGGCGACGCGGGCAAGGGCTTTGCCGTCGTCGCCAACGAGGTGCGCGCCCTCGCCCAGCGCTCGGCCGACGCCGCCAAGGACATCAAGCAACTCATCAACATGTCCGGCGAACAAGTGGCCGAAGGCGTGGCTCGGGTCGATGAGACGGGCCGGATGCTGGGCCGCATCGTCGCCAAGATCCGCGAGATCAATGGCTTGATCGCCGATATCGCCAACAGCGCGGAAACTCAGGCCGACAATCTGCGCAGCGTCAACCGCGCCGTCGTCGACATGGACAACACGACGCAGCAGAACGCGGCGATGGTCGAACAGACGACGGCCGCCGCCCGTAGCCTGGCCGGCGAGGCCGATCAGCTTGCCGCCCTCGTGTCGCGCTTCAGGCTTCAGGTGATGGAGGGAGAGCGCAGCGATGTCGGGAAGCCTGTCAGACCGGCCGCCGCGCCGCGTCCGGCGGCCTTCTCCGCGCCCAGGACGCGTGGCAATCTTGGCCTGAAGCTGGCACCAGACGAGGAGAGCTGGACCGACTTCTGACCGGGCCAAGGCGGCGCGGCAAACTCGGCATCGGGACGAGGGCACCGTCATGCCCCGGCGGCTTGGGCGGGTTTAGCCTTTTGCCCTGGAGGTGACCGAGCTGCGGCGCGGGGGCGCGCCGGCGTCGGTCAACACCGCCAGTCGATCCAGTCTCCGTAAGGATGGCAGATGGCGAGCAGCGCCGTGGTGCCACCCGGCCAGCTCGTCAGGTTGAGATGCACCTGCCGGCGGTCGGGCGTCCATTCAAAACCGATCCGCGCGATTGGGCGATCGACGGTCGCTCTCGACCCCGCAAGACGCAGGGTCCGTGCCAAGGACGCGCGATCCTCCTTGCTGCAATACTGCATCACCATGGAATGTATCACGATGCGTGCGCGGCCCTTTTCTTGCGGCGCGCGCAGCTTGTCGCGCAGCCAGGTCGTAGCATTGGCCCGATCGACCAGCGGTCGCGCTTCGCGCGCAAGCGCAAGCGCGCGTTCGAGCCGCCTTATCCGGGTCGGCTGGTCGGCCCACACATAGGCGAGCAGCCGGTCGCGCGTTGCGGCGTCGGTGGGATCGAGGGGGCGAAGGTCGACACCGCGAGCCGAACGGATCACGGGTTCCGCGGCCACGCGCAGTGGGCTGCCACGCCAGTCGGGCTGCAGCTGGATCGGCGATGTGGCGTCGCCCGCGGGCACGCCACCCAGCAGATAGCCATAGCGGGCCATGTTCAGATTGAGGCCCGAGCTGGATCCAAGCTCCAGAAGTTCGAACTCGCGATCGCTCCTGGCACGCAGCCACACGAGCGCGGCAAAAAAGGCCGCGGCCCTGCCGACCTCGTTTGTCTGGGTGGGATGCCCCAGCCATTCGGCGATAACGTCGTCCTTAAGGTGAAGGGCTTCGGCGATCGCGTCGTCGAAGTCGCGATGGTCCCCGCGATACAGGGCCGAAAGCGAGGCCAGCTCGTTGTTTCGGGCGATGGCGTGAAAGGCGGCGTTGAGGCGCAGCGACAGAGCGGCCGCGGCGGGATTGCCGGGCCAGCCGGCGAGGACGGATGCCGTCTTCGGTCCCGCCAGCAAGTGCCGATAGGCCGCCTCGAGAACATCGGCGACAAAGGGAGAGCCGAGTTGACGGCAGATGTTTGCTTGCCGGATCAGGTCTTGCTGTCCGCGCGCAACAGCGATTCTGGACGTAAGGTACATAGGACTCCACACTCTTCCGGTGTCGGAGAGGCCGGGCGGCCCTTGCGAGCCATTTGTCGCGCTCATCGACGGGGTGTCGGGTTGCCTAAGAAAAACTAGGAAAAGAGCGTGAATTTATGGTGAATCGTCCAAGAGCCGTTTACCATGGCGCGCGAGCGTCCGGCGGAGGACGATGCGGCGGCGGGAGGCGATGATCCGGCCGGAACGGGGAAAGGTTTCGTTCGGTCACGACTTGGACCGTTCCCTCATGTGCTCGCCCCTTCCTGCCGTTGCATTGAGAGCCTATTAACCGCCGGGAGGAGTTCTGACGACGGTGAGGACGACATGTTGGATCGGCGGCTTGGGGGCGGCGGCGCTGGCAGTGGTGCCGGCTGGCCCGGCCGCGGCGCAGGAGACCATGGCGGCGCCGGCGCCTGCCCCCTCGCCCGCGCCGATGCCGACGGCGCGGGATTTCAAGCTCGAGCCGAAGCCGGCGTCGCCCCCGACCCCGCCGCCCGAGCGGCAGGGGCCGGAGATCGGCGCCGCGCCGCCGGCCGCCGCCACGCCCGCGCCGGTCAGCGTGGCGCCGCCACGCCTGCCGCCCGTCGCGCGGCCGGCCGCGCCGGCCCGAGCGACGCCTGCCACAGGGAGCGCAGCGCGCGGACCGGCCGCGCCGGCTCCCTCTTCTCCCGCGCCAACGCTTCCGCCCGCGACGGCCGCGCCGTCAACCGCTCCGGCGAACCCGACGCCCGCCTCACCCGTCGCGCAGGCGAAGCCGGCCCCCGCCAGGCCGACCGGCACCCCGCCCGCCGCCGAGTTGCTGCCTCCCTGGGCGCCGCTGGTGAGCGCGCTCGCCGTACTGCTCGCGGCGCTTGCCGGCATCCTCGGCTACCGGCGCTGGGTACGGCGGCAGCAGGAGGCGGACGGCGCGTCTGAGCCAGCCGCCGCGCCCGAGCCGGCCTTGCCGCCTGTCACGACGGCACCGGCACCGGCACCACCCCTTCCCCGGCCGCGCCTCGTCCAGGCGGAGAGCGGCGTGCCGCATCTGGAGCTTTCGCTGACCGCCGATCACGCGCGGGCGACGCTGATGGGGGTGACGATCGGCTACCGGCTCGATATCGCCAATCTGGGCGACGGGACGGCGCGCGATGTCGTCGCCGACGTCCACCTCACCCATGCGAGCCCCGATATCGAGCGGCACCTCAACCTGCTGCTCGCCGCCGACCTCCCCGAGCCGACGCATGAGGCGGGCACGATCGCCCCCGGCCATACGGTGACGCTGACCGGCGAGATCCGCCTCGCCCATGACGCCATCGGCATCGTCGAGTTCGCCGGGCAGCGGCTGATGATCCCGGTGCTGGGCGTGGTCGTGCGGCAAAGCGGCACCGCGCGTGGCGGACGCACCACCGCGACCTATGTCGTGGGGATCGAGCGCGATCCGCCGCAGCCGCGCATGGGCGCCTTCCGCCTCGACCAGGGGCCGCGCGAGTTCGCGCCGCTCGGCGTCCGCCCCACCGGCGTCACCTTGCTCGCCTGACGAACCGGGCTCGCCTGACGAACCGGGCTCGCCTGAGGGGCTGGACCCGCCGCGCCGGGCGTGGAATAGCTGCGGCAGGAGGAACGTGATCCATGGACATGCTCGTTTCGACGCAATGGCTGGCGGACACTCTGGGCGCGAGCGATCTGCGCGTGCTCGACGCGAGCTGGTTCCTGCCCGAGAGCGGGCGCGACGCGGCGGCGGCGTATCAGGCGGCGCACATCCCCGGCGCGCAGTTCATGAACCTCACCGAACTCGCCGACGGCAATCATCCGGTGCCCGGCATGGTCCCCCCGCCCGAGAAATTCGCGAGCCGGATGCAGGCGCTGGGCCTGGGCGACGGCAGCCGCATCGTCGTCTATGACGACAGCCCGTTCCGCACCGCCGCCCGCGCGTGGTGGATGCTCACCCTGTTCGGCGCGCATCATGTCGCGATCCTCGACGGCGGCCTCGGCAAATGGCGGGCGGAGAAGCGGCCGGTCGAAAGCGGCACGCCGACGACCCGCCACCGCCACTTCACGGTCTGGCACGATCCGGCACTGGTCCGCGACAAGGCGGCGATGCTCGCCAATGTGAAGAGCCGCGAGGCGCAGGTGGTCGACGCGCGCAGCGGCAGCCGCTTCACCGGCGAGGAGCCCGAGCCGCGCGCGGGGATTGCCGCCGGACATATTCCGGGATCGGTCAACCTCCCCTACAGCCGCCTGTTCCACGCCGATGGCACCTACAAGCGCGGCAATGAGCTGAAGGCCGTGTTCATCGACGCGGGGGTGAAGCTCGACCGGCCGCTCGTCACCAGCTGCGGCAGCGGCGTCACCGCCGCCTGCCTCCTGTTCGCGGCGCGGCTGCTCGGCAAGAGCGACGTCGCGCTCTATGACGGGAGCTGGGCCGAATGGGGCGCCGATCCCGCCACGCCCAAGGCGACCGGCCCGGCATGAGCGACCCGTCCGACCGGGACGGGCTCGATGACATGACCCGCCTCGTCCTCGCCGGCCGGCGGGGCGAGTGGACGCGCATCCCCGACCAGCCCGGCGCGATCGTCAGCCCGGCGGTGTGGCGCGCCTCCACGACGCTCTATGACGATGTCGCGCATCTGCGCGCCGCACGCGCCGACAATCACGAGCGGCTGTTCTATGGCCGCAAGGGGACGCCGACCGCCTGGTCGCTCGCCGACGCGCTCACCAGCCTCGAGCCGGGCGCGGCGGGGACGATGCTGTTCCCCTCGGGCGTGGCGGCGATCGCCTGCGCGCTGATGGCGGTGCTCGGCCCCGGCGACGAGCTGCTGATGGTCGACAGCGCCTATGATCCGACGCGGAGCTTTTGCGATGGCGTGCTGCGCCGCTGGGGCGTCACCGTCACTTTTTACGATCCCTGCATCGGCGCGGGGATCGCCGCGCTGATCGGCGAGCGGACGCGGGCGATCTTCATGGAAAGCCCCGGCAGCCTCACCTTCGAGATGCAGGACGTGCCGGCGATCGTCGCGGCGGCGAAAGCGCGCGGCGTCACGACGCTGATCGACAACAGCTGGGCGACGCCGCTTTTTTTCCGGGCGCTGGCCGCGGGCGTGGACATCAGCATCCTCGCCTGCACCAAATATGTCGTCGGCCACAGCGACGTCATGATGGGATCGGTGACGGCGGCACCCGCCGTGTGGGAGGCGGTGCGCAAGTCGGCCTTCGCCTTCGGGCAGATGGCGAGCCCCGACGATGCCTGGCTCGCCGCGCGCGGGCTGCGCACGCTGGGCGTCCGGCTCGAGCGGCACCAGGCGAGCGCGCTGGCCGTCGCGCAATGGCTCGCGGGCCGACCCGAGGTGGCGCGGGTGCTCCATCCGGCACTGCCGGGCGACCCCGGCCATGCGCTGTGGGCGCGCGACATGAGCGGAGCGAGCGGGCTCTTTTCCTTCGTCCTCGCCGGCGGCGGCGACCGGGCGCGCGCGGCGCTGATCGACGCGCTGCAGCTCTTCGGCATCGGCTATAGCTGGGGCGGGTTCGAGAGCCTGGCATTGCCGGTCGACCCGCGTCCCTATCGCAGCGCGACACGGTGGGAGGCGGAGGGTCCGGCGGTCCGTCTGCATATCGGCCTGGAGGATCCGGGCGACCTCATCGCCGATCTGGAGCGCGGTCTCGCGGCGTTTCGCGCCGCCTGCTGACGGCCGCCGCGTCGGGAAACATGTTGCAGGACGGCAACAATCGGATCGCCGATGTGCTGCGTCGCGCAATTTGAACTTGTGCGCCGCACCAAGCACAGGCATGTCCGCGCCGCCGGCGGGGCAAGATCGTCAGGCGCTGGAAGGCGCGCACAGACGCGATCAGCCGCTACGCAGGTGGGACGCCTGGACGTCACAATGAAGGGGATTTCCCATGCGCAAGACCTTTGCCGGCCTCTCGGCCGTGCTGTTTTCGACTCTCGCCGCCACGCCCGCGCTCGCCGACGAGCCGGCCGCCGACGCGCCGCCCGCCATCACGGTTAACGGCACCGCCACTGTCGTCTCCGACTACCGCTTCCGCGGCCTGTCGCAAACCGACAAGAAGTTCGCCGTGCAGGGCTCGCTGACGGTCAGCCATGAATCGGGTGTCTATGCGTCGGTCTGGGGCTCCTCGATCGACGACTATGTCGCCAACTTCAGCGATCAGGAAATCGACCTCATCGCCGGGTTCAAGAAGACCTTCGGCGGTACCACCATCGACGTGGGGGCGATCTACTATTTCTACCCCGGCTCGCAGCAGGGCTTCCTGGTCAGCGAGAGCAGCGGCAACTATAACTCGGACTTCATCGAGCCCTATCTGGCCGTGTCGCACACGCTCGGTCCGGTGACGGGCAAGGTGACCGTCAACTACGCGCCCAAGCAAAAGGCGCTGGCGTTCGACAATGACAAGGACGACAGCCTCTATGCGGCGCTCGACCTGTCCGGCGCGGTGCCGTCCACCCCGTTGTCGCTGACCGCGCATCTGGGCCATTACTTCACCCGCAGCTTCCTGTCGGCCGGCAAGAAGTACACTGACTGGTCGGTTGGTGCGAGCTACACCTACAAGGCGATCACCTTCGGCATTTCCTATGTCGATACCAATGTCGACAAGGACTATGCCGTGTCGTTCACCGGCAAGGACATCGCCAAGGCGGGCGTGGTTGGATCGATCGGCGTGTCCTTCTGATCGGACGCGCATCGCATGATGGGGGCCGCTCCGCGAGGAGCGGCCCTTTTTCGTGTCAGCGGACCGGGGCCGGGGCCGGGGCCGCCGGGGAGACGCGACGCGCGGTGAGGATGATGATCGGCCGCGCGAGCATCTGGCCTTTCATCGCGCCGGCGCCCCTGGCGGGGTCCTTGGGCAGCCCCGCGATCCTGCGCACCACGTCCATCCCCTGCGTCACCTGCCCGAACACCGCGAAGCCGAGATTGTCGCCCGGCTGGTCGGGATGCGCGTCGAGCGAATCGAGCCCGCCCAGGATGATGAAGAAATCGCCGGTGGCGCTCCCCGGCGCGCCGCGTGCCATCGAGACCGCGCCGTCGCCGTGATGCAGCCCGGTCCGGGTCGTCGGCTCGTGGGCGATCGGCTTGAGCACGCGTTTGGGCGCGTTGCTGGTGCCGCCTTGGACGAGACCGAATTGCGGCTGATCCTCGAAGGTGAAGGCGCGGTAGAAGGTCGTGCCGTCGAACCGCTTCTGATCGACATAGCGCAGGAAATTGGCGGCGGTGACCGGCGCCCGCTCGACCTCCAGCGCGATCGTGATCGGCCCCTCGCTGGTGGTGAGCACCACGTCGACGGTGCGCGGCCTCTGCGCTTCGGCGGACGCGGCCGGGGGCGGCGCGGTCTGGGCGAGGAGCGGCAGCGGGAGCGCGAGCAGCGGCAGGAAGGCCAGGCGAGTCAGCATGGCCGCCATTCTAGGCCAACCGCCCCGGATTGCCATCCCCGCGCTGCCGCGCCAGCAGAAACCTCGGGACCGTGCGCCGCCCCGTCACCCTTTGCACGCGGGCGGGGCCGGGCTATAGGGCGGGCATGTCACCGATCGTGCTCATCCTCCTCTTCCTCGGGACCATCGCGCTGATGGAGGGGGTGGCCTATGTCGCGCACCGCTGGGTGATGCACGGTTTCGGCTGGGTGCTGCACGAGAGCCATCATCGCCCGCGCACCGGCTGGTGGGAACTCAACGATCTGTTCTTCGTCTTCTTCGCCACCCCCTCGATCCTGCTGCTGCTGGGCGGGGCGCAGTGGGGTCTGGGGAGCTGGGCGATCGCGGTCGGGGCGGGGATCGCCGGCTATGGCGCCATCTATCTCGGCTTTCACGACGTCATCGTCCACCAACGGATCGCGCACCGCTATGTCCCGCGTTCCAACTATATGAAGCGCATCGTTCAGGCGCACCGGCTGCACCATGTCGTCGAAACGCGCGAGGGGACGGTGAGCTTCGGCTTCCTGATCGCGCCGCGCCCCGAGGTGCTCAAGCGCCAGCTTGGCGAACGGCAACAGGCGGGGCTTCGCCGTCCCGCGCCGCGACCATCGCCAGAACCCGTTCCCTGAGCGCGCGCTTGTCGATCTTCTGCGTGCCCAGGCGCGGCAGCGGGTCGGTCCAGATCCAGTAGCGCGCCGGCCGCTTGAACGGGGCGAGTGTCGCGTCGGCGAAGGCGCGCAGATCGGCTTCGCCGAGCGCCATGCCCGCCCGCGCGCGCACCACCGCCACCGGCACCTCGCCATAGCGCTCGTGCGGCACGCCGAACACCGCGCATTCGAGCAGCGCGGCATGGGTGTAGAGCGCGGCTTCCACCTCCGCCGCCGCGATGTTCTCGCCGCCGCGGATGATGATGTCCTTGGCCCGGTCCACGATGAAGAGATAGCCATCCTCGTCCAGATAGCCGAGGTCGCCGGTGCGCAGATAATGGCCGGCGGTGAACAGCGCGGCGGTCTCCGCCGGCCGGTTCCAGTAGCCCTTGACATTGGCCACGGCGCGGATGCCGATCTCGCCCACCTCGCCGGCCGGCAGCGCCGTCCCGTCGGGCGCGAAGATCGCCACCTCGCTCAGCGGCGGCAGCGGCCGGCCGGTGCTGGCGGGCTTGGCGAGATAGGCCTCGCGGAAATTGGCGCAGCCGATCGCATTGGTCTCGGTGAGGCCATAGCCGAGCAAGGCGTTCGTTCCCGGCATCTCCTCGGCGATGCGGCGGACATGCTCGACCGGGCGCGGCGCGCCGCCGGCCGCCATGTCGGCGAGGCTGGAGAGGTCATAGTCGCCGCGCCGGGGATGGCGGACAATCTCGTCGCCCATCAGCGGAACGCCGGTGAAATAGGTGATCTTCTCCGCCTCGATGAGGCGCATCGCCACCTCCGCATCCCATCTGGGCAGCAGGACCATCTTGCGGCCGATGACGAAGCTCTGGAGCAGCTGCGTGATCTCGGCGGTGACGTGGAACAGCGGCAGGTTGAGCAGCGTCGCGGGCGGATAGGCGGGCGGGCGGCCCTGCGCGGAGAGCACGCCGAGCATGGTGACGGCCGCGCAGGCATAGCCGAACGCCGCCTGCACCTTGGCGCGATGATCGGAAACCGCGCCCTTGCTGCGGCCCGTCGATCCCGAGGTGAAGAGGATGGTGGCATTGTCGTCGGGCGTCAGCGCGGGCAGCGGCGTCGTCTCGTCGCCGCCCCTGGCGACGAGCGTCGCCAGCCCCTCGGCCACCGGCCGGTCGAGCGCGATGGTCAGCACCGGCGGCCCCGCCGGATCGAGCATCGCGGCGCGGCGATCGTCGGCGATGACGAGGCTGCCGCCCACGTCGGCGATCGCCGCGTCCATCTCCGCGCCGGTCCAGAAGCCGTTGACCAGCGTCGCGACGCCGCCCGCCATGAGGATCGCCATATAGGCGATCACCCAGCCGGCACCGTTGCGCGCGGCGATCGCCACCCGGTCGCCCGGCCTCACGCCATGGCCGGCGACGAGCCCGCCCGCCAGGCGCCGCGCCAGCGCATAGGTCTGCGCATAGCTGAGCCGCTCCGACCCGTCGACGAGGCAGCTGGTGTCGGCATGGCGGGCACAGAGGGCGGCGAAGAATTCGGGCAGCGTGGGCGGCGCGGCGGCGAACCAGGTGTAATCCTGTCCGGCAACGGTCACCCGCCCGGCGGGCAGCGGGCCGGCGGGTCCGGTGACCTGGGCGAGCGCCGCGTCGAGCGCGGCGTCCAAAGGATGAGGCATGGGCTCTCCGCTCTTGGTCTTGTTCTGCTCTTTGACTATGCAGGCCCAAATCATCGGGGATCGCTCATGTCAATCGCGCTCATGGCCGCCGCGGCCGGGCAGTATACCCAGTTCGTCGATCTCGGCCTCGATCCCGTCGCCATCAACCTCGGCTTCTTCGGGATCAAATGGTATAGCCTCGCCTATCTGGCGGGCATCCTCATCGGCTACTGGTACCTGACCCGCCTGCTCGCCGAGCCTGGCGCGCCGATGGCGCGTCGCCATGCCGACGACATGATCTTCTACGCCACGATCGGCATCATCGTGGGCGGGCGGATCGGCTACATCCTCTTCTACCAGCCCGCGATCCTCGCGCATCCGCTCGACATCTTCAAACTGTGGGAAGGCGGCATGTCGCTGCATGGCGGGACGCTGGGCGTGCTCGTCGCGATCTGGTGGATGGGCCGGCGCGAGCAGCTCTCGTTCCTGCGGGTGTGCGACTATATCGCCTGCTGCATCCCCTTTGGCCTGTGCTTCGGGCGGCTCGCCAACTTCGTCAACGGGGAGCTGTGGGGCAAGGTCACCGACGTGCCCTGGGCGATCGTGTTCCCCACCGGCGGCCCCTATCCGCGCCATCCCAGTCAGCTTTACGAGGCGGTGCTCGAAGGACCGCTGCTCTTCGCCATCCTCGCCTTCCTCTTCTGGCGGACCAGGGCGCGCTATCAACCGGGACTGCTGTTCGGTGTGGCGGCGATCAGTTACGGCGCGGCGCGCTTCGGGGTCGAGTTCTATCGGGAGTCGGATGCGCAGCTCATGGAGTTCGCGCAGCGCACCGGCCTCCACATGGGCCAGTGGCTGACGATCCCGATGATCCTCATCGGCCTCTACCTCGTCCTCACCGCCCGGAGCCGCCGCCGTGTCGAGCCGGTGGCCGGCCCCGCCAGTGTCAGCTGAGGATTCAGCGTTCGAACAGGCGCTGCTGAGCCGGATCGCGCGCGAAGGGCCGCTGCCGCTCGCCGATTATATGGGGCTCTGCAACGCGCATTATTACGGCGGGCGCGATCCGCTTGGCGCGGCGGGCGATTTCGTCACCGCGCCGGAGATCAGCCAGATGTTCGGCGAGCTGATCGGCCTGTGGCTGGCCGACCTTTGGGCACGAAGCGGAGCGCCGGCCGATGCGGCCTATGTCGAGCTGGGGCCGGGGCGGGGAACGCTCGCGGCCGATGCCCTGCGCGCGATGGGGCGGGCGGGGCTGCGGCCGGCGGTGCATCTGGTCGAGACCAGTCCGGTGCTCCGCGCGGCGCAGCGCGCGCGGCTGCCGGACACGGTCCATCATGACGACGTCGCCAGCCTTCCCGCGGACTGCCCGCTGCTCATCGTCGCCAACGAGTTTTTCGACGCGCTGCCGGCGCGACAGCTGCAACGGACCGGGGCGGGCTGGCGCGAGCGGTGCGTCGGGCATGATGGCGAGCGGCTGGCGCTCGTCCATGACGACGCGGATGTGAGTGCGCTGGTGCCGCCGGCGTTGCGCGATGCGCCGGTCGGCGCGGTCGTCGAGACATCGCCCGCGACGGCCGCGATCGCCGCCGAGCTGTCCGGGCGGCTCGCGCGGCAGGGGGGCGCGGCGCTGATCGTCGATTATGGCCATGAGGGGCCGGCGATCGGCGATACGGTGCAGGCGGTGGCGCGGCACCGCTTCGCCGATCCCCTTGCGGCGCCGGGACAGCGCGATGTCACCGCGCATGTCGATTTCACGCCGGTCGCCGAAGCGGCGCGCAACGCCGGGCTGCGCGTCACGGGGCCGGTCGGGCAGGGCGCGTTCCTCGCCGCGATCGGCATCGACGCGCGCGCGCGCCAGCTCGCCGTGGCCAATCCGGCTGCGGCAATCGACATCGAAACCGCGCGCAAACGGCTTGTCGATCCGGCCGCGATGGGCGATCTGTTCCGGGTGCTCGCGGTCGGCCACCCAGGCTGGGCGCGACCCGAAGGCTTTGGAGAGCACGCCGCATGACCGACGCCGAAGTCTTGCGCACTCCGCTGCTGGGCGCGATGCCGCACGGCTTTCTCGGCCGGCGCGGCGGCGTGTCGGACGGGGTCCATGCCGGGCTCAATGTCGGTTTCGGATCGGACGACGATCCGGCGCGCGTGAGCGCCAACCGCGCGATCGCGGCCGAGGCTGTGCTGCCCGGCGCCACGCTGGTGACGGTGCATCAGGTCCACTCCGCCACCGTGATGCGCGTCGACGCGCCGATCCCGGTCGAGTCACGGCCGCCGGCCGACGCGCTCGTCACCGCGACGCCGGGGCTGCTGATCGGCGTGCTCACCGCCGATTGCGTGCCGGTGCTGCTCGCCGATGCCGAGGCGGGGGTCGTGGGCGCGGCCCATGCCGGGTGGAAAGGCGCGCTGGCCGGCGTCACCGACGCCACTGTCGCCGCCATGGCGGCACTGGGCGCCGCGCCCGAGCGGATCGTCGCGGCGATCGGCCCATGCATCGGCCGCGCCTCCTATGAGGTGACGACGGGCTTTGCCGACCCCTTCCTGGCCCAGGACGGCGACAACGCGCGCTTCTTCGCCGCCGGGCGGCCGGGCCACCTCATGTTCGACATCGCCGGCTATGTCGCCGCGCGGCTCGCGTCGGCGGGCCTCGCGCGGATCACGCTGCTCGACGAGGACACATACGGCCAGCCGGAACGGTTCTTCAGCTACCGCCGTTCCTGCCACCGATCCGAACCCGATTATGGCCGGCAGATCTCGCTGATCGGCCTCCACGCCCGAGGACATGTCCGATGACCGACCCCGTGACGCCCCGCCGCCGGCCCAAGCCCGCCATGCGCGACATCGACGGGCGCCGGCTCCACCCCGCGACGCTGATGATGGGCCATGGCTTTGACCCGGCGCTGTCCGAAGGCGCGCTCAAGCCGCCGATCTTCCTCACCTCCACCTTCGCGTTCGAAAGCGCGGCGGCGGGCAAGCGCCATTTCGAGGGGGTAACCGGCCTGCGCCCCGGCGGCGCGGAGGGGCTCGTCTATTCGCGCTTCAACGGCCCCAATCAGGAGATCGCCGAGGATCGGCTGTGCGTCTGGGAGGATGCCGAGGACGCGCTGATCTTCTCGAGCGGCATGTCGGCGATCGCGACGACTCTCCTCGCACTCGTCAGACCGGGCGACGTGATCGTCCATTCCGCGCCGCTTTACGCCGCGACCGAGTCGCTCATCGGCCGCATCCTCGGCGCGTTCGGGGTGCAGTGGATCGACTTCCCGGCCGGCGCCGACGCCGCGACCATCGCCGCGACGATCGAGCGGGCGAAGGGGATGGGAAGGCTCGCGATGATCTATCTGGAAAGCCCCGCCAACCCGACCAACGTGCTGGTCGACATCGAGGCGGTTGTTGCGCAGCGCAACTCGTGCTGCGGCACCGGGCCGGACGCGCCGCCGATCGCGATCGACAACACGTTCCTGGGCCCGCTCTGGCTCCAGCCGCTGCGCTTCGGCGTCGACCTCGTGCTCTATTCGCTCACCAAATATGCCGGCGGGCACAGCGATCTCGTCGCGGGCGGCGTCCTGGGCGGCAAGGCGCTGATCGACCGCATCCGGCTGATGCGCAACACGATCGGCACGATCCTCGATCCGCACAGCGCCTGGATGCTGCTGCGCAGCCTCGAAACGCTCGAATTGCGGATGACGCGCGCGGGCGAGAACGCGGCCAAGGTCTGCGCATGGCTGCGCGACCAGCCACAGGTCGAGCGCGTCGTCTATCTCGGCTTCCCGGAGACCGAGCGGCAGGCGGACATCTACCGCCGCCACTGCACCGGCGCGGGCTCGACCTTCTCGCTCTATTTGAAGGGCGGCGAGACAGAGGCCTTCGCCTTCCTCGACGCGCTCAAAATCGCCAAGCTCGCGGTCAGCCTCGGCGGCACCGAGACGCTGGCGAGCCATCCCGCCGCCATGACCCACCTGTCCGTCCCCGCCGAGCGCAAGCGCGCGCTCGACATCGGCGACAATATGGTGCGCATCTCGATCGGCTGCGAACAGGCCGACGACCTGATCGCCGACTTCGGCCAGGCGCTGCGGGCGATGGGGGTCTGAACGCACGCTCCCGTTCGTGTCGAGCGAACGGATAGGGGGTGGCTCCGGCTACAGGTTGAGCAGCGCCGGGTCGCCGCCCTGGGCGGTGATGTTGACCGATACCGCCCGCTCGACGGCGTAGCGGAGCAAGGCGTGCGGGCCGCCCGCCTTGGGCCCGGTGCCCGACAGCCCCTCGCCGCCAAAGGGCTGCACGCCGACCACCGCGCCTATGATCGAGCGATTGACGTAGCAATTGCCCGCCGGAATCCACTGCCGCACCGCGCGCGCAAAGCCTTCGACCCGGCTGTGGACGCCGAGCGTCAGGCCATAGCCGCGCGCCGCGAGCGCCCTGGCGGCCGCAGGCAGATCGGCGCGGCGATAGCGGTAGATGTGAAGGATCGGCCCGAACACCTCGCGTTCCAGATAGTCGGGCGCCGGGATCTCGGCCAGCGCCGGCGCGAAGAAATGGCCGGCACCCGCCGGCGCGGCGGCACGGTGGAGCAGCTTCGCCTCGCGCTCCAGCCGCGCGACATGCGCATCGAGCGCCGCGCTGGCTTCGGCATCGATCACCGGGCCGATGTCGGTCGCCGGATCGGCGGGATCGCCGATCACCAGCGCGTCCATCGCGCCTTTCAGCGTCTCGATCAGCCGGTCGGCGCTCTCCTCGGGCAGGAACAATATGCGTAGGGCCGAGCAGCGCTGCCCCGCGGACCCGAAGGCGGAGAGGATCGCGTCGTCGACCACCTGCTCGGCGAGCGCGGTCGTGTCGACGAGCATCGCGTTGAGCCCGCCCGTCTCGGCGATGAAGGGCACGATCGGCCCCGGCCGCGCAGCCAGCGCGCGGTTGATGGCCCAGGCGGTATCGGTGCCGCCGGTGAAGGCGACGCCGTCGATCCCCGGATGCGCGACGAGCGCGGCGCCGACGCGCGCCCCCTCGCCCGTCAGCAGCGCGAGCAGGCGCGGATCGAGCCCCGCGCCATGGAACAGCCGCACCGCCGTCGCGGCGACCAGCGGCGTCTGCTCGGCGGGCTTGGCGAGCACCGCATTGCCCGCCGCGAGCGCCGCCGCGATCTGGCCGGTGAAGATGGCGAGCGGGAAGTTCCACGGCGAGATGCAGGCGAAGGTGCCGCGCCCGTGCAGCTCCAGCGTGTTGGTCTCCCCCACCGGCCCGGTGAGCGTCTGCGGCCCGGCGAACTGCCGCTCGGCGAGCACGGCGTAGTAGCGGCAGAAATCCACCGCCTCGCGCACTTCGGCGACGCCATCATTGAGCGTCTTGCCGCCCTCGCGCGAGAGGAGCGCGATGAGCCGGTCCTTGGCGCCATCGAGCGCGTCGGCCATGGCGCGCAGCACGGGCGCGCGGCCGCCGCCCCCGATCGCATCCCATCCCGGTTGCGCGGCGCGGGCGGCGGCGACGGCGGCATCGACATCGGCGGCGGTCGCCTCGTGGACGGTGCCGACCGGCTGGCCATCGACGGGGCTGAGGCAGGCTTTGGCGGCGCCATTCGTCCGCGCGGCGCCGGCGATCAGCGGGGCGGCGACGAGATCGGCGGGGAGCATCGCAAGGTTCGCGGCGGCGGTGGCACGCTCGGCGGCGCGGCTATAGTCGCGCCCCTCCGGGTTGAGCCGCTCGGGGCCATAGAGATGCGCGGGCAGCGGCAGGCGCGGATGCGGCCCCGGCGCCGCCTCGACCGCGCCGATCGGGTCGGCGACGACATCGCCCACCGGCACCGCCTCGTCGAGCAGGCGATGGACGAAGCTCGTATTGGCGCCGTTTTCGAGCAGGCGGCGGACGAGATAGGGCAGCAGTTCCTCATGCCCGCCGACCGGCGCATAAGCCCGGAGACGCAACGACCCGTAGCGGGCCTGTGCCGCGTCGTAGAGCGCCTCGCCCATACCGTGCAGCCGCTGATGCTCGATGGTGACGCCCGCCGCCTGCGCCATGTGCCGCACCGCGACCAAGGTGTGCGCGTTGTGCGTCGCGAATTGCGGGTAGAGCGCGGGCGCCGCCTCGATCAGCGCGCGGGCGCAGGCGAGGTAGGAGAGGTCGGTCGCCGCCTTGGTGGTGAACACGGGATAGCCGGGGCGGCCGGCGACCTGCGCGCGCTTGATCTCGCTGTCCCAATAGGCGCCCTTGACCAGCCGCACCATGATCCGCCGGTCCGCCGCGCGCGCCAGCTCGGCGACGCGGCCGATGACCTGCAGCCCGCGCGTCTGATAGGCCTGGACGACGGTGCCGAGCCCCTGCCACCCCCGGAGTTCGGGCGCGTGCGCCAGCCGCTCGAACAGCTTCAAGGAGAGGACGAGCCGGTCGGCCTCCTCGGCGTCGATCGCGAAGTTGAGGTCGTGGCGCGCGGCGATCTCCGCGAGGCGCAGGATGCGGGGGTACAGCTCGTCGCACAGCCGCGCCTCCTGCACCGCCTCGTAGCGCGGGTGGAGCGCCGAGAGCTTGACCGAGACGCCATGGCCGAGCGCCGGCCCGGCGCCCTTGGCCACCTGCCCCACCGCCTCAATCGCGTCGGCATAGATGCGCTCGTAGCGGGCGGCGTCGGCGGCGGTGCGCGCGCCCTCGCCGAGCATGTCGAACGAGCAGAGATAACCCTCCTTGTCGGCGCGCCTGAGCGCATCGCCAATCGTGCGACCGAGCACGAACTGCTCGCCCATGATCCGCACCGCGGTGGCCACCGCCTGCCGCGCCACCGGCTCGCCGATCCGCTGCGTCAGGCGGCGGAGCCAGCCGGCCGGATCAGTGCGCGGCTCCTCCTCGACGTCGATGAGCTTGCCGGTGAGCATGAGACCCCAGGTCGAGGCGTTGACGAACAGGCTGTCCGACCGCCCCAGATGCGCCGCCCAGTCGGCGCCGCCGATCTTCTCGGCGATCAGCCGGTCGCGCGTCCCGGCGTCGGGCGTGCGCAGCAGCGCTTCGGCCAGGCACATCAGCGCCAGCCCCTCGCGCGTCGCGAGCGAGAACTGCTGGAGGAAGCTCTCGACCACGCCCTGTCTGCGCGCCGACGCCCGCGTCGCCTCGACCAGCGCGCCCGCGTCGCGCACTACCTCGCGCCGCATTTCGGGCGACATGGGCGTGCTCGCGAGCAGCGCCGCGATCACCGCGCCCTCGTCGGCATATTTGGCGTCGTCGATCCGGTCCCAGTCGATTGCCATGTCCAACTCCGCCGTTCCCCCGCGAGGCAGGGGTCCATGGACTCCCGCCGGCGCGGGAGAACAGCGAAAGGCTAGACTAGCTGACGGCAAATGTGCTTCGTATCTTTCTGTCCTTAATCAATAATGCTACAGGATATTGCGCAGTGTCCATTGATCCTTCGCTTGATAGCGCCGATCTCCGAATATTGCGTATCCTGCAGGAGGATGGGCGGATCACCAATCAGGCGCTGGCGCAGCGCGCCGGGATGGCGCCGGCGACCTGTTTCGAGCGGGTGCGGCGGCTGCGCGCGAGCGGCGTCATCCGCCAGTTCGCCGCGATCCTCGATCCCGAGCGGATGGACCGGGCGCTGCTCATCTTCATCGAGGTGCTGCTCGACCGCACCACGCCCGACGTGTTCGCCGCCTTCGCCGCGCAGATCCGCCTGGTGCCGGAGGTGATGGAATGCCACATGGTCGCGGGCGGCTTCGACTATCTGCTCAAGGTGCGGGTATCGGACATGACCGCGTACCGCCAGTTCCTCGGCGGCATCCTCGCCTCGATGCCCGGCGTGCGCGAGACGCGCACTTATGCCGTGCTCGAGGAGATCAAGCGGACGACGCAGCTGCCAATCTGAGTCTTGCACCGCTGCGGCTGCGCTGACCGTTGTATTCGATCGTCATTGCGAGCGCAGCGAAGCAATCCAGAGCCGGTGCGCGCAACTCTGGATTGCTTCGCTGCGCTCGCAATGACGAATGGGTCTTGGTCAATGCACCGCGATGTCAACCCGCCGCCGCCGCCTCCACGCTCGCGACGAGTGGCGGCGTCTGCTGGTGTTGCGCGACGAGCCATTGCCCCTCGCCGAGGCGCCGCCAGGTGGTCGTGCAATGCGCCTCATAGGGCTGGGCGTCGTCACGGTCGGCGCTCGCCTTGTAGGCGATGACGACGATGCCGTCCTGCGGGCGCGAGAGCTGACGGTCGGTCAGCTCTACAGTGGTCCAGCGCGGGGTCCGTGCGACAGTGTCGACGGCTTCGGCGCCGCGCAGGATGAAGGGCGGGGCGGGCACGACCATCAGGCAGGCGGCGTCGATGAGGTCGCGATAGGTCTCGAAATCGCCCGACCAGAGGCTTTGCTCGCGCGTCCAGATCGCCTCGTCGTCCACGTCCATGCTGGCCTCCCTCGTGCTGAAGGAGAGACAAGCCGCCCGAGCTGGCGGAGTTCCCGCCTCAGCCGGCGACGACCGCGCCGCGCTGGTCGGCGCGCCCGAGCGCCAGGACGAACGGCGCCGCCTGCTGCGCGGCGAGGAAATCGGTCTTCCCCTGCCAGCCGCGCCAGCCGGCGGCGAGCACCGACTGGATGACGGCGCCGCCCAAAGTCTCGCCGGGGCCGAGGACGATGAGGCAGTCGGGCGCGAACTCGCGCAGCGCGACGGCGATGGCGCGGGTGAAGTCGTAGGTCCGCGTCACCTGATCGCCGAGGGTGTAGTCCCACAAGGCGGTCGCATCGGTCATGTGCGGGCGCCAGATCGCGCCGCGCCCGTCGATCATCGGCACCGCGGGCTGGCCGAATCCGTCGGCCGGGATCGCGGCCTTCGCCCCGGCGCTGATCGGGTCCATGAGCGGGCTGTGGAAGGCGGCGTGGCCGGGCAGGCGCAGCGGGAAGCCGGCCGGGCTGCCGCTTGCCTGCGCGGTGTAGGCGCCAAGCGCCGCCTCGCTCCCGGCGAGCACGATCATGCCGCCCAGCTCGATCGAGATATGCAAGCCGTCGATCGCCGCGACGAGCGCCAGAACGGCCTCGCGGCGGCCGGCCAGCGGGCGCCAGTCCTCGTCCAATGTCATGTCGATGAGCTGCCCGCCCGTCCCGCGCTCATGCATCCGCGTGCCCATGTCGTTGGCGATCGCGAAGCCGTGCGCGGCGCTCACCGCTCCCCCGCAGGCAAGCGCGGTGTACCAGCCCATCGAATTGCCCGTTACGGCGACGATGTCGAACCGGGCGCGGTCGATGGCGAGGAAGTCGGCATAGGACGAGAGGAAGATGAGCGGCGCGGCATTGTCGCCGCGGACGTGGAGCGCGGGATCGAAGCGATCGGCGCCGTCGAGCGCGCCGATCGCCGGCTGCCCCAGCGCCGCGCGCTGCGCATCGGCCATGGCGACGAGGTCGGCGCGGCCGGCGTGGAAGCGCCTGAGATAGCCAAGCTCGGCCTTGTTGTACGTGCCGCGTCCGGGCGCGATGACGACCGCACGGCGCTTAGCCACGACCGACCGCCTTCAGCGCCGCCGCGACGATCGACTCGCGGCTCGGCAGCGTCAGCGTCGCGGCGCGGCCGAGCGGGATGAAGCTGTCCTCGGCGGCGATGCGGCTCACCGCCAGATGCGGTGCGCGCTCGGCGAGGAGCGCCATCAGCATCTCGCTCTGCGATCCGGTGACGCGGCATTCGTCGACGATCAGCACGCGCGCGCAGGGCCCGATGGCGGCGAGCACCGCGTCCATGTCGACCGGCGCGAGCCAGCGCAGGTCAATCACGCGCGCGTCGACGCCATGGCTCTCCGCCAGCACCTTGCGCGCCTGGCACGACAGGTAGACGCCGTTGCCGTAGCTCAGGATCGCCAGATCCTCGCCCTCGCCCGTCTGCCCCAGCGCGCCGAGCGGCACGACGGCGTCGCGGTCATAGGTGCTGGTCCAGAGGCCATCGCCCTCCGTATGAAGGTCGCGTGTCATGTAGAGCGCGATCGGCTCGACGAAGATGACGACGCGGTTCTCCTCGCGCGCCAGCCGCACGCATTCGCGCAGCATCGCGATCGCGTCGCGCCCGCTGGAGGGGCAGGCGACGATCAGGCCGGGAATGTCGCGGAAGATGGCGAGGCTGTTGTCATTGTGGAAATGGCCGCCAAAGCCCTTCTGATAGCCGAGCCCCGCGATCCGCACGATCATCGGATTGGCGTACTGGCCGTTGGAGAAGAAGGGCAGCGTCGCCGCCTCGCCGCGCAACTGGTCCTCGGCATTGTGGACATAGGCGAGGAACTGGATCTCGGTGATCGCGAGCAGATCGTTATGCGCGAAGCCGATGCCGAGGCCCAATATGCTCTGCTCGTCGAGCAGCGTGTTGATGACGCGAGCCGGGCCGAAGCGCTGGTGCAGTCTGGCGGTGACGTTGTAGACGCCGCCCTTCGGCCCGACATCCTCGCCCGCGACGACAATCTCGGGATGGTCGAGCATCAGGTCGGCGAGCGCCCAGCTCAGGAGGCGCGCCATGTGCTGCGGCTTGTCCATCTGCGCGGCGTCGCTCGCGAAGAGGGCGGCGCGCTGCTCGGCGCTCGGGCCATTGTCGCGCGGGCGCGTCCGCCGGGGCGGGACGAGGCTCGCCATCACCTGCGCCGAGGTGGTGAGCTTGGGGCGGCGGATCGCCTCTTCGGCGACGCGGTCGATCGTCTCGCCCACCTCCTCGTACAGGTCGAGCAGCTGGTCGGGGCGCATGAGGCCGAGGTCGGTGATCAGCGCCGCGCCATGGAGGAGCGGGTCGCGCGCCTCGCAGGCGGCGATCTCCGCGCGCGAGAGATAGCTCGCCTGCACGTCCGACCCGGCATGGCCGTAGAGCCGCGTGCAGGCCATGTGGAGGAAGACGGGCTTGCGCAGGGTGCGCACATGGTCGACCGCCTCGCGCGCGGCGCGCATCGTGTCGAGCAGATCGAGCCCGTCGCAGGCGATGTAGCGCAGCGCCGGCCGCTGCCGGAAGGAGGCGGCGATCCACCCCGCCGGCGTGCGGGTCGAGATGCCGATGCCATTGTCCTCGCACAGGAACAGGATCGGCATCGGGCTGCCCTGATAGGCGGCCCAGCAGGCGGTGTTGATCGCCCCCTGCGCGGTCGAGTGGTTGGCCGAGGCGTCGCCGAAGCTCGCGAGGATGATCGCGTCCTCGGCCAGCGGCCGGTCGTCGAGCCCGATCGCCCTGGCGATGCCGATGCTGAACGCCGCGCCCACCGCCTTGGGCAGATGCGAGGCGATCGTGCTCGTCTGCGGCGGGATCGCGAGCGCCTTGGACCCCAGTACCTTGTGCCGCCCGCCCGAAATCGGGTCTTCGGCCGAGGCGGCGAAGCTCAGCAGCATGTCCCACAGCGGCGTCTCGCCGGGGCGCTGCCGTGCCCGCTCGATCTGGAAGGCGGCGTCGCGATAATGGAGGAAGGCCATGTCGCCCAGCCGCGTCGCGGCGGCGAGCGCGGCGTTCCCCTCATGCCCCGAGCTGCCGATCGTGTAGAAGCCCTCGCCGCGCGCCTGGAGCCGGCGGGCGGCGCGGTCGAGCTGGCGGCTCATCACCTGCGAATGATAGAGGCCGAGGAGCTGTTCGGGCGCGAGGGCCGCATCGGCGAGCGTCAGGGTCGAGCGGCGCGGGGGCAGCGCGCCGTCGCGCAGCGCCGCGACGAAGGCAGTGTGGACGCTTTCGGCCGGGTCCATCAGAAGAACGCCTGCAGCCCCGTCTGCGCGCGGCCGAGGATCAGCGCGTGGATGTCGTGCGTGCCCTCATAGGTGTTGACCGTCTCGAGGTTCACGAGGTGGCGCATGACATGATATTCGTCGGCGATGCCGTTGCCGCCGTGCATGTCGCGCGCCATGCGGGCGATGTCGAGCGCCTTGCCGCAATTGTTGCGCTTCATGAGGCTGACCATGTCGGGCGCGGCACGGCCCTCGTCGAGCAGCCGGCCCAAGCGCAGCGCGCCGTGCAGGCCGAGCGTGATCTCGGTCATCATGTCGGCGAGCTTCTTCTGGAAGAGCTGGGTCTGGGCGAGGGGGCGGCCGAATTGCTGCCGGTCGAGACCATATTGGCGCGCGGCGTGCCAGCAGAACTCCGCCGCGCCCATCGCGCCCCAGGCGATGCCGTAGCGCGCGCGGTTGAGGCAGCCGAACGGGCCTTTCAGTCCCTCGACATTCGGCAGCAGCGCGCTTTCGGGCACCTCGACCCCGTCCATCGCGATCTGCCCGGTGACCGAGGCGCGCAGCGAGAGCTTGCCCTCGATCTTGGGCGTGGTGAGCCCCGCCAGCCCGCGTTCGAGCACGAAGCCGCGGATCGCGCCATTATGCGCGTTCGACTTCGCCCACACCACCATGACGTCGGCGATCGGCGAATTGCTGATCCACGTCTTCGTGCCCGAGAGGCGGTAGCCGCCGTCGATCCTTTCCGCGCGGGTCCGCATCCCCGCCGGGTCGGAGCCGGCATCGGGCTCGGTCAGGCCGAAGCAGCCGACGAGCGCGCCCGAGGCCAAGCCGGGCAGATAGGCCTCGCGCTGCGCCTCGGAACCATAAGCGTAGATGGGATGCATGACGAGCGACGACTGGACCGAGAGCATCGAGCGATAGCCGCTGTCGACCCGCTCGATCTCGCGGGCGACGAGGCCGTAGCTCACATAGCCCGCGCCCGCGCCGCCATATCGGTCCGGGACGGTGACGCCGAGCAGCCCGAGCGCGCCGGCCTCCTGAAAGAAGTCGCGATCGACCGTCTCGTCGCGATAGGCTTGGAGCACGCGCGGCTGGAGCCGGTCCTGCGCGAAGCCGCGCGCGGTGTCGCGGATCAGCCGTTCCTCCCCGGTCAGCTCGGCGTCGAGCAGGAGCGGATCCTGCCAGTCGAACGTGCCCGAGAATGTGCTGTCGCTACCCATCGCTTCGTCACCCTGTGCCGGCTGTTTGGAAGCGGCCCTCTTTAGGCGCTTCGAGCGCGGGGGGGAAGGGGGGGATCAGTCGGCGGCCGTCCGCAACCGCTCGATCGCCTGCGCCAGCAGGACGTAGAGCTTGCCGATATCGGAGGAGAGCAGCGTCACCGCCAGCGCGCCGCCGTCGCGCGCGCTCAGGACACCGCGCAGCATCGCCTCGAAATCATGGATGTAGCGGCCGACATGCTCGCGGAAGGCGTCGTCCTGCTGGTAGAGCGCGAGGATCTGCCGCGCCTCGGCCTGGCCGGCGAGGCGGACGGCCTGGCGGGTGAAAAGCCCGCGCTCGCCCTTGAGATACGCCGTCCAGCTCGCCTCGCCGACATCGGCGCCGAGCAGGCGCGCCACGTCGATCGCGGCGCTGTTGAGCGCGTCGATGAGCTGGGCGGAGAGGCGGCCGATCGAATCGGCGTCGCGCGTCCCCATCACCTCGCGCGCGTCGGCGAGGCGCTTCTCGATGTCGGCGCTGGTGTCGGCGATGGCGAGCATCTGGCGCATCAGCCGGTCGGTGGCGCGGTGCGCCGCGGCGACGGCCCCGTCGGCCACCGCGCCCACGCGGGTGAGCTGCTGCGTAACCTTCTGCTCCATGGCGTCCCGGAACGCGCTTTCGGTCGCCTCGCCGAGCGCCTGCGCGGCCTCGGGCACCACGCGCAGGATCGCCTCGCGCGCGCGCTCGGCGGCCTTGTCCGCCGCCTCGCGGACACGCACCAGCGCCTCGACCATCGTCGGGCCGGCCGCCGCGCCGAGCCGGTCCAGCTCGCCGCTGCACCGCTCGAACGCAGCGTGGAGGTCGCTCAGCCCCTGCGCCTGCGCCGCAAGCCCCAGATCGCCGCGCGCGAGCAGCCCGTCGAGCCGGCCGGTCTGCGCCGTCACCAGCGCGTCGCCTTCCTGCAGGCGGCTGAGCAGCCCGTCTGCGGTCGCCTCCATCCGCTCGATCTGCGGCGCGGTCGCGGCGATGCGCGCCTGCGACTGGGTGAAACGCTCGTCCATCCGCCCGAGCGCGAGCGGCATCGATTCGTCCAGCTCCCGCAGGATCGAGTCGAGCGCGAGCAGCAGCGCCTCGGCCCGGCCGATCATCTGGTCGGCGGCGCCGGTGCCGCCGGCGAGCACATCCTGCATCCGCCGCGCCTCGCCGGTGAGGCGGCCGACGGCGTCGGAGAGGCGCGCGTGCCGTTCGCCGCCATCGGCCTCGAGTGCCGCCCAGCGCGCGTCGAGCGCGCCGACCTCGCGCCCCAGCCCGTCGAGCCAGGCGGAGATCGCCTCGCGCTGCCGGTCGAGCTGCGTTTCGAGCGCGGAGAGCCGCGCGGCGATCGCCTCGCTGTGCGCGGTGAACCCCGCCACCGCCTCGTTGCCCATCGCGTCGAGCGAGGCGCGGGCGCGGTCGATCATGAGCTGGAGCGCCTTGTTCTGCACCTCGAGCCCCTGGCGCGTGGTGTCGAGCGCGGTCTGCGCGCGTTCGAGCGTCAGGTCGATGCGCGTCGAGGCGAGTTCGGCCATGCCGGTCAGCTCCTGCGCCGCGCCGCCGGTCGCGGCGCGCAGGTCGCCCAGCTGGCCGGTGAGGCTGCGATTGGCGTCGATGATCTGCCGCCGCGCCTCCTCCGCCAGCGTGCCGGCGAGGCGGAGCTGCTCCTCGAGCGTCACCGCGCGGTCCGAGAGGCGCTCGCCCTGCGCGGCGAGGCTGTCGCCCAGGCGGGCCAGCCGCTCCTCATGGCCGGGCACCGTGGCGTGCAGTGCTTCGAGCTGGCGGATCAGCGTGCCGATGGTCTCGCCCGCTCGGCCGGCGCTGCCCTCGATCCGGCCGCTTTCCTCGCCGAGCCGCTGGGCAAGATCGGCGAAACGCTCCGTCGCGCGGGCGCCGACCGTCTCGAGCGTGGCGCTCTGTTCGGCAAGCTGGCGGGCACCCTCGGCCAGCGCGGCGTTCATCGCGGCGAGGCGCCGTTCGAGCCGGTCGCTCTCCTGACGCATCGCCTCGCCGGCGCGCAGAAAGCGCTGCCGCTCGGCCCGGCCGCCACGCAGCAGCAGCAGCCAGAGCAGCGCGATGAGCGCCAGCGGCCCGGCGGCGAGCGCGATCAGCCCGGCCACGTCGGCCAGCGACGGCGCCGGCCGCGCGGCGACGAGACCACCGACCAGCGCCAGCCAGCCCAGCGCCAGCCCCGCCAGCCCCGCCTCGCCGAACCGGCGCGGCCAGCGCGAGCCGGCCGCCTCGAGCGGCGCTTCATCCTCGGCCGGGGCGAACGTCACGGGCGCGGGCGGCGGCTCGACACCGCGGCGCAGGTCGACGATCTTGCTGTCGTTGGTCATCGCGCGAGCTTAGCAGCTTCGTCCCAAACTGGAACGCTCAATTCGGCGAGAGCGGCGATGTAAGACAGTGTTTACCCCGGTCCGGCGAGGATGCGGATGATGATGTACGAACCCGTTTCGCTCCACGCCTCGCTTGCCGCCGCCGTCGGCGAGGATGCCGCGCTGATCGCCGAGCTGCGCGGCGCCTTTCTCGACAGCGCCCGGCGCCAGGCGGACCTGCTCGCGCGCGCGGCTACGGCGGAAGAGTGGCGCGCCGCCGCGCTCCGCCTCAAGGGGCTGGCGGCGAGCTTCGGCGTCGCCGATCTGCACGCGCTGGCGGACGAGGCGGTCGGCGCGGCTCCGGGCGATCGGGCGGCGCTGCGCCGCATCGGCGTGGCGCTGGCGCTGCTCGGCGAGGAGCGGGCCTAGCCCATCGGCTTGCCAAGCGGGGCGCGTGCCGGCATGACGGGGCCGGGGAAAAAGCCGGTCGCTCGTCCATGTCCTTCACAGCCCTGATCTGCGCCCGCGCGCCGAGCGGCGAGGGCGGGCGGCTGCGTGCCGAACTGACGCTCGCGGGGCAGGCGCTGGTCGAATATCAGGCGCGGCAGGCGGCGGACGCGGGCGCGGCGCGCGTGCTCATCCTCGCGGGCGCGGTGACGCCGCTGCTCGCGCGCACGATCGACCGGCTGCTCGCCGACCGGATCGACGCGGCGCTGGTGCGCGATCTCGTCACCCTCGGCCGCGCGGTGGGGCAGGACGAGCGTCTGCTTTTCGTCGGCGACGGCATGATCCTGCCGCAGGGCTGCTACCGCGCGGTCGCCGGCGCCCGCGCCCCGGCCCTCCTCGTTACCGGCGCGGCGCGCGCGACCGGATCGTTCGAGCGGATCGACGCGATGCACATGTGGGCGGGGACGATGCTGATCCCCGCCTCGATCCTCCATGCCACGATCGACATGCTCGGCGACTGGGATTTCCAGTCGACGCTGCTGCGCGCGACGGTGCAGGCGGCGCCCGCGCGCGTGGAGGCGCCAACGCAGGACGTGGTGGAGGCGCGGCTGGCGCTGGTCGAGACACAGGCGAGCGCCGACATCGTCACCGGCATGTTGCTGCCCGAGGCGCGGGGCGGCGACGCGCGCGAGCCGGGGCCGGCGGCCTATCTGCTGGCGCCCGGCGCCGCTCTGGGCGCGCGGCTGCTGGTGCGGCAGGAAGTGGGGCCGCGCGGCGTCACCATCGCGGCGCTGGCGCTGGCGCTGCTCGGGCTGGTCACGGCGCCGCTGATCGGGCCGCTGCTGCCGCTCCTGCTGCTGCTGGCGGCGCTGTTCGTCGGCCAGGTCGGCGACCGGCTGCGACGGCTGACGCGGCGCCCGGCGCCTGCGGCGGGGCTGGGCTGGGTGCTGCCGGGCGCGGCGCTGATCGGCATCGTGCTCGTCGCGCAGCGGGCCGGCGGAACGCTCCAGGGTGCCTATCTCGCGGCGCTGCTCGCCATCCTCGTCCACGCCGGCGAGCTCGGCCTGCCGCGCGCCATGCCCGGCTGGGCGGTGGCGAGCCTGCCGAGCGCGCTGATGCTGCTGCTGCTCGGCGCGCTCGCCGGGCTGCTGGCGGGCGGCTATGCGCTCGCGATCCTGCTCGCCCTCGCGAGCCTCGGCTTCCTCACGCACCATCTGGCACGGGATAGCCGGTCCAGCTCTTGACGCGGCGGATCGCGAAGCTCGTCTTCATCGCCGCGACGCCGGGCAGGCGCGAGAGGCATTCGCGGTGGATGCGGTCAAAGTCGCCGATGTCGCGCGCGGCGACGCGGAGCAGATAATCCGCGCTGCCCGACATGAGGTCGCACTCCAATATGTCCTCGAACCGCCCGACCGCCTCCTCGAAGCGGTCCATGCTCTCGCGGCTCTGGCCGGTGAGCGAGATCTCGACATGGGCGATGAGGCCATAGCCGAGCCGCGACGGATCGAGCCGCGCGCCATAGCCGAGGATATAGCCCTGCGCCTCCAACTGCCGCACGCGCCGGTGGCAGGCCGATCCGCTGAGGCCCACCGCCTCGCCCAGCTCCGCGACCGAACGCCGCGAATCGCGCTGGAGCGCGATGAGCAAGGCGCGATCCTGCCGGTTCACGGGATGATTTCCCCTTCAAAAGCCCAGAGCCGCAAGATTATCCCGTACAACTGGCGGCGGCAAGCCGAGATCGCAAAGCATCGCCGCCCGCTCCGGGATAAAATGCGTGCCTTGTCGGAGAGGAGCGCAGCATGATCGTCGGCACGCCCAGGGAGATCAAGAACCACGAGTATCGCGTCGGCCTGACGCCCGAAAGCGTGCAGGAACTGGTCGCGCATGGGCATGAGGTGCTGGTCGAGACCGGCGCGGGCATGGGCATCGGCGCCGCTGACGCTGACTATCGCGCCGCCGGGGCCGAGGTCGTCGCGACCGCCGCCGAACTGTTCGACCGGGCCGGGATGATCGTCAAGGTCAAGGAGCCGCAGCCCGAGGAGCGCGCGCGCCTCAAGCCCCACCACCTGCTCTACACCTATCTCCACCTCGCGCCCGATCCCGCGCAGACCGCCGACCTCATGGCGTCGGGGGCGACCTGCGTCGCCTATGAGACGGTGACCGACGCGGGTGGCGGTCTGCCGCTCCTCAAGCCCATGAGCCAGGTCGCCGGGCGCATGGCGATCCAGGCCGGCGCCACCGCGCTCGAAAAGGCGCATGGCGGGCGCGGCGTGCTGCTGGGCGGCGTGCCCGGCGTGCTGCCCGCCAAGGTCGCCGTGATCGGCGGCGGCGTCGTCGGCTTCAACGCCGCGCAGATGGCGGCGGGGCTTGGCGCCGACGTCACCATCCTCGACCGCAGCCCCGAAGTGCTCGAGCGGCTCGGCATGTATTTCGAGGCGCGGGCGAAGACGCGCTTCTCCAACAAGGCCAATCTCGCCGCGACGGTGGCGGAAGCCGATCTCGTCATCGGCGCGGTGCTGATCCCCGGCGCTGCGGCGCCGAGGCTCGTCACGCGCGCGATGCTCTCGACGATGAAGCCGGGCGCGGTGCTGGTCGACGTGGCGATCGACCAGGGCGGCTGCTTCGAGACCAGTCACGCCACCACCCATGCCGATCCGACCTATGTCGTCGACGGCATCGTCCATTATTGCGTCGCCAACATGCCGGGCGCGGTTTCGCGCACGTCGACCTATGCGCTCAACAACGTGACGCTGCCGCACGCGCTGCGCATGGCGGATCTGGGCTGGCGCGAGGCGATGCGGCGCGACCCGCACCTGCTCGCCGGGCTCAACGTGTGGAACGGCGCGGTCACCTATGAGGCGGTCGCGCGCGACCTCTCCGTCGCCTATCGCCCGGCGGCCGAGGCGCTGGGCTGATCCTTTCCGCTTGGAGGCCGGCGGGCGCTCGACTAGCGTCGGGCGCATGAGCGGCCCACGTCTCTCTCTCGACGCCTTCCTTCCCTATCGGCTGTCTGTCACGTCCAACCTGGTGAGCGACCATATCGCGCGCGCCTATGAGACGCTGTTTGGCCTGCGCATTCCCGAATGGCGGCTGATCGCGGTGATCGCCGAGGCGGGCGATGGCATGACGCCGCAGATGATCGGCGAGCGGACGCGGATGGACAAGGTGACGGTGAGCCGCGCGGCGACGGCGCTCACGGGCCGTGGCCTGATCGAACGGCGCGGCAACCCCGGCGACAAGCGCTCGCACTTCCTGGCGCTGACCGAGGCGGGGCGGACGCTTTACGCCGCCGTGGCGCCCAAGACGCTGGCGCTCGAGACCGAGCTGTTCAGCGGCTTCTCGCCCGAGGAGCTGGCGCGGCTGACGGCGATGCTCGACCGCATCGACGCCGCCGTGCTCGCCGCTCAATAGTGGCTGTCATAGGTTTCGCGCAGCGTCACCGCGTCGAGGATCAGCCCGCCCGCCATGAACACGCTCACCGTGCAGACGAGCGCGAGCAGCCGTCCGCCCGTGCCGGGATACTGGTCCATATAGACGAGCCCCCGCTCGCACGCGCCGAGCGCCAGCACATAGATGACGAGGAACGCCTCGAATTTGGTCTTGATCGTGAACAGGCGGCGGATCGTGCGGACCATGGCGATGGTGCAGCAAGGGCCGTGCCAATGGCAGAAATGCGCGGCCGGTTCGGGACCGGCGTTTACGAGTTGTAAACCATGCCGACAGCGGCGGCTAAACCGCCATCCGCCACGGCAGCGTCTCGCCGGCATGAAACGGCACGACCGGCGTGCCGCGCGCGTCGACCTGCGCCGGCACCGGCTGCGACTCCGCCACCAGCGTCACGCGCGCCTCGTTGAGCGGCAGCCCATAGAAACGCGGGCCATGTTCCGAGGCGAACCCCTCGAGCCGGTCGAGCGCATCCTCCTCGGCAAAGGTCAGCGCATAGCTTTCGAGCGCGTGCGGCGCGTTGTAGATCCCCGCGCAGCCGCAGGCCGATTCCTTGGCGGCGACGGCATGAGGCGCCGAATCGGTGCCGAGGAAGAAGCGCGGCGAGCCCGAGGTCGCGGCGCGGCGCAGCGCCAGCCGGTGCCGCTCGCGCTTGGCGACCGGCAGGCAATAGGCGTGGGGGCGGATGCCGCCGGCGAACATCGCGTTGCGGTTGATCCGCAGATGATGCGGCGTGATCGTCGCGGCGACGCCCGCGCGCGCACCCTCGACGAAGGCGACGGCGTCGGCGGTCGTCACATGCTCGAACACGATCCTGAGCGCCGGGAAATCCGTGGCGAGCGGCGCGAGGACGCGCTCGATGAACACCGCCTCGCGATCGAAGATGTCGATCTGCGGATCGGTCACCTCGCCATGGACGAGCAGCGGCATCCCGATCGCCTCCATCCGCGCCAGCACGGGGCGGATGTGCGCGACATCGGTGACGCCCTGCGCCGAATTGGTCGTCGCATGGGCGGGATAGAGCTTGGCGGCGGTGAAGACGCCCCCGGCATGGCCGCGCGCCAGATCGCCGGCATCGGTCGCGTCGGTGAGGTAGCAGGTCATGAGGGGGGTGAAGCGCCGCCCCGGCGCCAGCGCGGCCAGAATCCGCTCGCGATAGGCCTCGGCCGCCGCGCTCGTCGTCACCGGGGGCGACAGGTTGGGCATGACGATCGCCCGCGCGAAGGTCCGCGCCGTATCGTCGAGCACGCCGGCGAGCATGTCCCCGTCACGCAGATGAACATGCCAGTCGTCCGGCCGCCGCAGGACGAGCCGGGCCGGCACCGCGCGCGGCCCCGCCGCCGTCTCGATCGTCATCAGCCCGTCCCCGTCCGCCATCGCGTACCTCCGTGCCGCGCGCCTACACGCGCCGCGCGGCCGGAGCAATGCGCGGCCGGCCTGGTGGGGGAGTTCACTGGCGAATGGTGCGGTCGAGAAGACTCGAACTTCCACGGCCTTTCGGCCACAACGACCTCAACGTTGCGCGTCTACCAGTTCCGCCACGACCGCACATTCATAGAGGACCGGGCGGACCCGGTCACTGGCAGGGGCCGGCCCTTAGCAAAGCCCCGGCGGCCATGCAACAGGCGAAGGCGCGCCATGGAGACTGGCCCGACCGCGGGCTAGGCTGTAGGGCCGGTGGCATGACCCAGGCCCGTCCCGACGGCGGCTGGCGACACGAGGCGGCGCGGATCGCGACGCTCGCCTGGCCGGTCGTCCTCACCAATCTCAACTGGACGCTGATGCACCTCATCGACGTGGTCGTCGTGGGCCTGGCCGGCACGCATGAGCTGAGCGCGCTCGGCGCGGCGCGCGCTGCGAGCTTCGTCATCATCGTCTTCGCGCTCGGCGCCATGACGGGCGTTCTCGTCTTCGCGAGCCGGGCCGACGGCGCCGGCGATAGGCCGCAGACGGGCGAACTGCTGCGGCAGGGGCTCGTCATGGCGACGCTGGCCGGACTCGCGCTCGGTCTCGTCGCGCTGATCGCCGGGCCGCATCTGCTGCGCCTGACCGGCGTCGCGCCGGGGCTGATCGAGCCGGGGGGCGCGGTGCTGCGCGCGATGGCGCTCGGCTATCCGGGGCAGATGCTGCTCATCGCCACCGGCTATTTCCTCGAGGGGATCAGCCGGCCGCGCCAGGTGATGATCGTCAACCTCGCCATGCTGCCGGTCAACGGCCTGCTCGCCTGGATGCTGACGCTCGGCGTTGGCGGGCTGCCGGCGCTCGGCGCGGTGGGGGCGGCGCTCGCCACATCGCTCACCTCGGTCCTGGGCGCGGGCGCGATGCTCGTCGCCGCCTGGCGCCTGCCGGACGCGCCCGAACGGGCGATCCGCCGCATCGACCGGGCGAGCTGGTGGCGCGCGGCGCGGGCCGCGCCGGCGCTGGCGCGCTTCGGGCTGGTGCCGGGGATCGGCGCGGCGTTGGAGGTCGTCGGCTTTTCCTGGCTGATGGTGATCTCGACGCGGATGGGGGACGTGACAGCAGCGGCGTTCCAGACGCTGCTCGGCGTCCACAATGTCGGCTATGCGCTCGCGCTGGGGCTCGGTTCGGCGGCGGGGGTCCGCGTGGGCAATGCCGTCGGCGCGGGCGAGGCCGAGCGGGCGCGGAGCCGGACGATGATCGCCTGCGGTCTCTCGCTGATCGTGATGGGGACGCTGGTCACCCTCTACCTGCTCTTCCCCGGCCCGATCGTCGCGGCGCTGGCCGCCGATCCGGCGGTGGCGGGCGCGACGGTGACGATGCTGACCATCCTCGCGCCGTTCATCCTGCTGGACGGGCTGCAAGCGATACTGATGTCGGCGCTGCGCTCGCTCGGCGATCAGGTCGCGGCCGGGATCAACGGCATCATCGGCTTTTTCCTGCTGATGGGCGTCGCGGGGTGGGCGGCGTGGCGGGCGGACATGGGCGCGGCGGGCCTCGCCTGGGCGGCCGGCCTCGGGATGACCTGCGCGGCGGCGTTGCAGGCGCTGCGCTTCTACCGCACTACCAGCCGTTATCAGTAAGCGTCAGCGTCATGTTGGCGGCGTTCTTGGGGATATCGGTGCGCGCCTCGGCGATCCGCGCTTCCTCGCCGGGCTTGAGCCGCGACTTGTCGGCGCGCGTGATCCAGCTGAACACCAGGCGGTTCTGCGCGTCGCGCATCTCGACCAGCACCGGCGGCACCACCAGCGTCGCGTCGCTGGTGTTGAGGACGCGGGCGGTGAAGGCGAAATAGTCGCCGCCGCCGGGGCGCGGCCGCCGCTCGGGATCGCGGGTGAGGCTCACCACCAGCTCGTCCTGGCTCGGGGGCGGGAGCAGACCCCACTGGGAGAGCACGCGCGGCGGGCCGTAATAATAGACCGCGGCGGCGAGCCCGCTGAGGATGAGGAAGACGAGCACCGCCGCCGCCGTCCACCAGCGCGCCGGATTGCGGCGCGGGCGCTCATAAGCCTCCTCATCCTCCTCGACCGCTGCCGGTTCGGGCGCGCTCGCGAAGACGCGGTCGACCTCGGGGCGCTCGTCCGCCTCCGGCACGGGGGGCTGAGCTTGCGGCCGCGCCTGCGGGCGTGGCGTCGGCGCGATCGCCTGCGGGGTCGCGGCGCCCTCCTGATACCAGCTATGGCCGCAGGCGGCGCAGCGCACCTGCCGGCCCGCCGCTCCGATGGCGCTGTCGGGCACGATGTAGCGCGTCGCGCATTGCGGACAGACCAGGATCATGCCGCCGACATAAACACCGCTTTGCCGGGCGGCACAAGAGTCGCCCTGATCGGGCCGGCCGGGCGCTTGCCGCGCCGGGGGCGCTGTGTCATGGGTTGCGCGGCGAGGACGGGCGCGGCCCGTGCGGCGGGCGCAGCATGGGGACCGGAAGCGGCGGATGACCGGAATCGTCCAGTTCGAGCATGTCGGGCTGCGTTATGGCCTCAATCCCGAGACGCTGTGCGACCTCAGTTTCACGCTCGACGCGGGCCGCTTCTATTTCGTTACCGGCGCTTCGGGCGCGGGCAAGACGTCGCTGCTCAAGCTCCTCTACCTCGCGCAGCGGCCGAGCCGCGGGCTCATCCGGCTGTTCGGGGAGGATATCGTAACGCTGCCGCGCCGCCGGCTCCCCGCCTTCCGCCGCCGCATCGGCGTCGTTTTCCAGGATTTCCGCCTCATCCCGCATCTCAGCGTCGAGGACAATGTCGCGCTGCCGCTGCGCGTCGCCGGGGTCGAGGAGAGCGCGCTCGCCGGGCCGGTGCGCGAAATGCTGGCGTGGGTCGGGCTCTCCGAACGCGCCGAAGCGCTGCCCGCGACGCTCTCGGGCGGCGAGCAGCAGCGCGTCGCGATCGCCCGCGCGGTCATCACCCGGCCCGAGCTGCTCATCGCCGACGAGCCGACGGGCAATGTCGACACCGAGATGGCGCTGCGCCTCATCACCCTGTTCGAGGCGCTCAACAAGCTCGGCACGACGATCGTCGTGGCGACCCACGACCTGCCGCTGATCGGCAAGGTGCCCGAGGCGCAGATGATGCGGCTCGAGCGCGGCAAGCTCGTCGACCCGACCGGGGCGCTGCGCTTTCCGCCGCGCGAGGGCGCGCCGGTGCCGGCATGAGGACGCGGGCCATCCGCGCCGGCAGCGCGCCGCTGCTCCCCGGCGGGCGTTTCGCCGGGCCGATGCCGTGGGTGATCGCGATCATGATCGGGCTCACCGTGCTCGCCTCGGCGGCGACGCTGACGCTGGTGACGGCGTTGCGCGCGCTGGGCGCCGATCTCGAAGGACAGGCGACGATCCAGCTCGTCGAGGCCGATCCGGCGACGCGCGATGCCGATGTCGCGCGGATCGTCGCGGCGCTGCGCGGCCAGCCCGGCATGGGCCGCGTTGCGCCGGTCGACCCGGCGACGCTCGGCGCGCAGCTCGCGCCCTGGCTTGGCACCGCGGGGAGCGACATTCCCATCCCCGCGCTGATCGACGTCGAGATGCGCGGCGAACCCGCCGCCACGCTGGCGCGGATCGGCCGCATCGCGAGCGCGATCAACCCGGCGGCGCGCGTCGAGGCCCACGCGACCTATCTCGGATCGCTGCGGAGCGTGCTGCGCGTGCTTGTCTGGCTGGCGGTGGGGGCGGCGGTGCTGATGATCGGCGCCACCGCCGCCGTCGTCGTGCTCGCGGCGCGCGGCGCGCAGGCGGCGCATGGCGCCACGATCGACGTCATGCATCTGATGGGCGCGACCGACGGGCAGGTCGCGCGGCTGTTCCAACGGCGGATCGCGCTTGATGCGGCGCTGGGCGGGCTCATCGGCTATGCCGCCGCGATCGGCGCGGTGCTGCTGCTCGGCACGCGCATCGACGCGCTCGACTCGGGGCTGGTCTCGACGCTCGCCTTTCCGCGCTGGGGCTGGGCGGCGCTGGCGCTGCTGCCGCTGGGCGGGGTGGTGCTGGCCTGGATCGCCGCGCGCATGACGCTGCTTCGGGCGTTGGCGCGGATGTTATGATCGTCCGCCTCGTCGCCTTTGCCGCCCTGTGCTGGATGCTGGGACTCGCCTGGTTCGCGATCCTGCTGCCGCGCCCGGCTGATGATCGCCCGACCGACGCGATCGTGGTCCTTACCGGCGCGGCCGGGCGGATCGAGCGCGGCTTCGCGCTGCTCGAGCGCAAGGCGGCGCGGCAGATGCTGATCTCCGGCGTCGATCCCGATGTCCGCCCGCGCGAGATCGCCAGCGTGCATCATGTCCCCCGCCGCCTCATGACGTGCTGCGTCACGCTTGGCAGCCAGGCGATCGACACGCGCTCCAACGCGATGGAGACCGCGCGCTGGATCGAGAAGCGGCGAGTGAGGAGCGTGCGCCTCATCACCTCCGACTGGCATATGCGCCGCGCGCGCTACGAACTCGCCCGCGCCCTCCCCCGCACCATCCTGATCGTCGCCGACGCGGTGCCGACCGCGCCGAGCCTGCGCGTGCTGGTGAGCGAGTACAACAAATACCTCCTCCGCCGCGCGGCGGGGCTGGTCGGGATCTGACGGCGGGCCGGATGATGACCTGGCTGCGGTCGCTGCTCTTCGCGGTCATCTTCTATGCGCTGTCGCTCCTCTACGTCCTGGCCGCGCTGCTGATTGCGCCGTTCGGCGCCGGGCCGCTTGCCTGGGTCGCGACGCAGTGGGCATGGTTCCATCGCGGCTGCGCGCGCTGGCTGCTCGGGCAGCGCGTGGTGCTGGAGGGCGCGGTGGTGCGCGGCCCCTATCTCTACGTCGTCAAGCATGAGTCGATGTTCGAGACGATTGATATGCTCTGCCTGTTCGACCGGCCCGTGATCGCGGCCAAGCAGGAGCTGCTCGACATGCCGCTCTGGGGCTGGGTGGCGACGCGCTACGGCCTCATCGGTGTGCGGCGCGAGGCGGGCGCGAGCGCGCTCAGGGCGCTGCGCGCGGCGGCGCGCGAGGCGGTGGCCAAAGGGCAGGCGATCTGCCTGTTCCCCGAAGGCACCCGCACGCCGCATGGCGCGCGGCCGCCGCTGCGACCGGGTTTTGCGGGGCTTTATGGCCTGCTCGGCATTCCGGTGGTGCCGATCGCCGTGGATAGCGGTCGCCTGTCGCCGCGCGGCGCGTTCCGCAAGCGTGGCGGCGTCATCACCTACCGCTTCGGCGCGATCATCCCGCCCGGCCTGCCCCGCGCCGAAGCCGAGGCGCGGGTCCATGCCGCGATCAACGCGCTCAACGCGTAATCAGACGTCCTCGCGCTCGGCCATCGCCTCGGGATCGGCGAGCATCGTCACCCGGCGCGCGGCGCGGCGGGCGAAGCGCAGCACCTCGGCCTTGCGGCGGGCGGCGGCGAGCGGCTCGGTCGGGGCGGGACGCACCACCTCGGCATCATAGGCGTCGGCGACGATGAGGCCGGTGCGCGCCGGCCAGAGCAGGTCGTTGTCGAAGAGACCGCAGTCGAACCCCGCCGGCACGCCCCAGAAGAAACGGTCGCAATAATCGAAATAGTCCGGCCATTTGCGGTCGCCCATCAGATCGGCACGGCTGCACTTGATCTCGACGATCACCAGCTGCCCGCGCCCGTCGACGGCCATGATGTCGGCGCGGCGCCCATTGGGCAGCGGCACCTCGGCGATGCCGAACATGTCGTGCCGCGCGAACAGGCGCAGAATGCCGCGCGTGACCGCCGGCGCGGTGCCGGCGCCCGGCGCGTCGATCGCGGAAAGAGAGGCGCTCGCCATCGCCCCACCATAGAACATGGCGGGAACAAATCAACGGCGGCGAGACGCCTCAGCGATAGAAGATGTGGTTGTCGATCCGCGCGACGCGCTGCATCCGCCAGCCGGGCGACACACGCGCGGCATGGAAGAACAGCGCGCCTTCGGCATCGCTCTTCCAGCGATTGTCGCGCGCGACGGCGGCGATCGCCAGGGCATCGGACCAGTCGCGCGAGCGGGCGGCGACATCGGGCATGGCGCCGCGGCGGACGAAGCTGAACTGGCCGGGCTGCTTGACCACGGCGCACAGGCTGGTGGGGAACCGGCCCGACTGAGCGCGGTTGATGATGACGCGGGCCACGGCGAGCTGGCCGGCCAGGCTCTCGTTGCGGGCTTCGAAATAGATGGCGGTGGCCAGGCAACGCGTTTCGTCATCGAGCGTGGCGGGCGGAGCGTAGCGGGCGACAAGCTGGTCGAGCGAGGTGGCCGGTTCGGCATCGGCAAGCGGGACCGGCTGTTCGGCGTCGTCGGGCGGCGACGCGGGTACATTGATTGCGGGGATCGCAACCACCGGCTCGGCGGTGTAGGGCTGGCCGCTGGCGGTGACGGCGGCGAGCGATGACAGGCTGGCGATCGCCATGGCGGCGATCTTCAGGGTCGAGGGCATCGAAACTCTGTATCGGGCGGTTGGTCGGCCGTGCGCTGCCTCGGGCCTTATGTTCTAGGCTGCGGGTCCGCCCCCCGTCTGCGTGTTTGCCGGCTGGAAGACCCCCATGGCCCGGCCGGCAACCTGCGCGTGGAACTGGCGGCGCTATTGTCGCCGAACTGTCATGAGTCAATCGAGCGCGATCGTTTCAGCGGCGAACCGTTCCGCCGCTGCGATATCGAGTTCGATGATCCATAGATCGGGGTCGCTGTGGGCACGGCGGGCGGCATAATCGGCGACAGCGCCTGGCTCGCCGGGCGGAGTCGGGCCGCAACGCGCCAGGACGCGCCGTCCGTCGAACTGCGCCACACGCTCCAAAAAGCCCAGGAATTCGCCTTTTTCAGCCAGTTGCAGCAGCAGCGCGCCACTGTCGCGATCGCCGCGACGGATGACCGTGGCGAAGCCGCCCGCCTGCTCGGTGCGGCGAATGAGCGCGCCCACCTCGAGATGGGCGGGCAGCCGGCTCATGCCGCGCCATAGCCGGGCAGGCCGGTCAGCGCATGTTTGGAGCGCATGAAGGTGCCGGTGCCGCGCGCCACCTCCTCGCCCGAGGCATCGACGAGGCGCGCCTCGGCGACATAGACGCGGCGGCGGCCGCTCAGCCACTGGCCCTCGGCGCGCACCGGCCCCGCCTTGACCGGGCGGGTGAAGAGCAGGTTGAACGACGTGGTCAGCAGGAAACGGTCGTTGACGAGGCTGTTGGCGGCATAGAAGGCCGCGTCGTCCAACATCTTGAAATAGAGCGTGCCATGCGCGGCGCCGGCGGCGTGATAATGCGCCGGCTCGACATCAAAGGCGATGACCGCGTGGCCGGCGGCGGGGATGGTCAGGCGCGAGCGGAACAGGCTGTTGATCGGCGCGGAAGCATAGAGCCGCTCGAGCGCCCGGAAATGCGCCGATTCGCCGCTGGCGGCCGGCTCAGGCGGCGTCACGAGTCTCGCCGCTGGCGAGCATCGCGTAGAGCGCCGCGTCGGACTGCGCGCCGCGCAGCCGGGCGAGCTGCGGCTCGCTGCGCAGGAAACGCGACACGCGCGCCAGCGTCTTCAGATGATCCGCCCCGCTGTCGATGGGCGAGAGCAGCATGAACACGATGTCGACCGGCGCGCCGTCGACCGCGTCGAAGCCGATCGGCTCGTCAAGCAGCGTCACCACGCCGCGCACCTTGTCGAGCGTGTCGAGCTTGGCATGGGGGATGGCGACGCCGGCGCCAAAGCCGGTCGAGCCCAGCCGCTCGCGTTCGAGCAGCCGCTCGAGTAGCGCGGCGGGATCGACGCCATAGGCCCGCTGCGCGATCTCCGCGAGCTTGTGGAACAGCTGCTTCTTGTTGCCGCCCGCCAGATGCGCGATGACCGCCTCCGGCACGAGCAGATCGTGGAATTGGCTCATCTCAGTCTCGTGTCGCGACGTCGCCAACGGGCGGCGCGGCGCCCCCGCGATCGGCCGCGGCGACGCTCAAGGCTGCGGCCCATAGACCCGCGCGCGCGCGCGGTCAACCGGCCCCTATTGCCGCGGCTCCACCCAGCCGATCGTCCCGTCATGCCGGCGATAGACCATGTTGTAGGCCGATGTGCTGGAATTGAGAAAGAGGAGCGCGTTGGTGTTGCGCAGGTCGAGCATCATCACCGCGTCGGACACGCTCGCCTGGGGAATGTCGACACGCGTTTCGGCGACGATGAGCGGCGCGTCGCTCGGCTCCTCGTCCTCGGGCGTGGGCGCGAAGACGGTGTAGCTCGCATTGTCGAGCCCGTTCTCGGGATCGCGCGCGGCCTCGGCGGCGGGCGCGCGGCCGTGCCGGTCCTTGAGGCGGCGCATGTAGCGGCGGAGCTGCTTGTCGATCTTGCTGGCGGCGCCCTCGAACGCCTGATGCGCGTCCTGCGCCTCGCCCGCGCCCTTGAGCACCAGGCCGGCCATCACATGACAGATGATGTCGCAGTGGAAGGCGCCGTGGGGCGCGTGGCTGAAGGTCACCTGGGCGGAGAGCGCGCGCGAGAAATATTTGTCGGCCATCGTCGTCAATCGCTCGGTGACGTGCGCCTTGAGCGCGTCGCCGGTGTCGAGCTGATGTCCGGAAATGCGAATGTCCATGCTGCGTCTCCTGTCCTTGGGCCGGGTCCGCTCGCGCGGCGCCGGCCGGCGATCGTCAGCCCGCCGCCAGCCAGAGCGGGTCGGTGAGCTGCGCGATGAACGCCCGGTGCCGCTCGATCTCTGCGGCGCTGGGGGTGAAGAGGCGGGGCGGGCGGGCGCGGCGGGGCACGTGCGTCACCGCGACCAGGCTGGTCTGGACGGCGGTCTCCGCCTCGAGCGTCAGCCCGATCTGGCGGCCGCCGGTCAGCTCGACATAGACCTGCGCGAGCAGTTCCGCGTCGAGCAGCGCGCCATGCTTGACGCGGTGGCTGCGGTCGATGCCATAGCGCATACAGAGCGCGTCGAGGCTGTGCTTGGCGCCGGGGTGAAGGCTGCGCGCGATCGCGACGGTGTCGACCATGCGCTCGAGGCTGATCTCGGGCCGGCCGCAGCGAGCCAGTTCGGCATTGAGGAAGCCGAAATCGAAGCGCGCATTGTGCGCCACCAGCGGCGAGTCGCCGAGAAAGGCGAGCAGATCGGCGGCGCGCTCGGCAAAGCGCGGCTTGTCGGCGAGAAAGCGGTCGGAGAGGCCGTGCACCGCCTCGGCACCGGCGGGCATCGGCCGCTCGGGATTGAAATAGGCGTGGAAGGTGCGGCCGGTCGCGACCCGGTTGACCACCTCGATGCAGCCGATCTCGACCATCCGGTCGCCGGTGAGCGGATCAAGGCCCGTGGTTTCGGTGTCGAAGACGATCTCGCGCATGGCTGTCCGTGGTGAGTCAGGACTTCATATTATCGGAGCGCCCGGCCGCTTAGGCAAGTGACGAGGCGGCGAACCTGCGCGAATGTGGCGGAACGCGGACGCGCGGTTTCGATGATGTGATCGGCGCGGCGGCGCTTGACGCGATCGGGCGTCTGGAGCGCCCGGATGCGCGCGAATCGCGCGGCGCTCATGCCGGGGCGGGCGAGGACGCGGCGGCGCTGGACCCAGACGGGCGCGCTTACCACGACGATGGCGTCGACCGATCGCTCGCCCCGCGTCTCGAACAGCAGCGGGATGTCGAGCACCACGAGCCGGCGCGCGCGGTGTCGGCGCAGAAAGGCGCGGCGCATCGCGGCGACGGCCGGGTGGACGATCGCCTCGAGCGCGGCGAGTTCGGCGGGCCGCCCGAGGACTGCCGCGCCGAGTCGCGCGCGGTCGACGCCCGCCGGGCCGGTGCTGCCGGGAAAGCGCGCCTCGATCGCGGCGACGAGCGCGCCGCCCGGCCCCTGCAGCCCGTGCACCGCCGCGTCGGCATCGAACACCGGCACCCCCAGCCGGCGGAACATCGCCGCCACCGCCGACTTGCCCATGCCGATCGATCCGGTGAGCCCCAGGCGGATCATGCCGCCAGCAGCCGCTGCCGCAGCGCCTCGTCCTGCTCGCGCGGCGGGGCGGCGCCGAAAAAGATCTCGAACGCGAGCGCCGCCTGGCCGATCAGCATCGCAAGGCCGTCGATGACGCCAAGCTGTCGCGCGCGGGCGGCGGCAAGCAGCGGCGTTTCGAGCGGGGCATAGACGATGTCGTAGACCAGCGCGTCACCGGCGAGCGGCGCGAGGTCAAGCGCCAGCGGCTGCTGGCCGGTCATGCCGAGCGGGCTGGCGTTGACGAGCAGGCGCGTTCCTCCCGGCAAGGGATCGTCGAAACCGATCACGGTCCCCTCCATCCGGCTGCGGGCGAGGAGATCGCGCCCCTTGGCGGCATCGCGCGCGAGCAGGGTGCAGCGCCGCACGCCCAGCGCGCCGAGCGCGAACAGGATCGCCCGCGCCGCCCCGCCCGCCCCGACGACCACCGCCTCCTCGCCGGTCCAGCGCGCGGCGGTGAGCGGCTGGAGGAAGCCGCCCGCATCGGTATTGGTGCCGATCAGCGGCCCGCCCGGCTCGCAGGCAATCGTGTTCATCGCCCCGATCCGGTCGCGCACGCCGCCCGGATCGTCGACATGGTCCATGATCGCGATCTTGTGCGGGATGGTGACGTTGCAGCCGACCCAGTCGGGATCGGCGCGGCGGGCGGCGACATAATCGCCGAGCTGATCGGGCCGCACATGCGTCTTGAGATAGGCGCCATCGAGGCCGAGCGCGTCGAGCCAGAAGCCGTGGATCAGCGGCGACTTGCTGTGCGCGATCGGGTCGCCGATCACTTCCGCATAAGGTCGGCCTCCGGCCTCGGCGGCATAAGGTCGGCCTCCGGCCTCGGCGGCATAGGGTCGGCCTCCGGCCTCGGGCGGCGGGGGAAAGCTCATGCCGGGATCAGCTCGCGGGTGCGAAGGTAAGCGAGCAGCGGCAGGAGCGGGAGCCCCTGGATCGCGAACGAACAGCCCGTGACGCGGCTGAAGAGCTGCGCGCCCGGCCCCTCGATCCGGTAGCAGCCGACGCACCAGCGGCACGCGTCCCAGTCGAGATCGAGATAATGCTCGACGAAATCGGCAGAGAAGGCGCGCATGGTGAGCGTCGCCGTCTCGACATGCCGCCACACGGGCGCCCCGCCCTCGACGATCACCGCCGCGCAGTGGAGCCGGTGGAGCCGGCCGCCCATCCGCGCGAGCAGCGCCGCCGCCTCGGCGCGCGTCGCCACCTTGTCGACCATCTGCCCGTCATCCAGCTCGAGCGTCTGGTCGCAGCCGAGCACCAATGTCCCCGCCGGCGCCCTGAGCCCGCCGCGCAGCGCCTTGAGTTCGGCGAGCGCGTCGGCGAGGTCGCGCGCGCCCAGGCCGTCGGCGCGGAGCGCGGCCTTGGCCGCCTCCTCGTCGACCGGCGCGTTCACCAGCTCGAACGGCACGCCCGCGTCATGCAGCAGGCGCTGGCGGCTGGCGCTTCGCGAGGCGAGCCACAGCGTCGTCATGCCGGATCAATGCTCTCGCGGCTGCCGACATGGTCCTGATAGAGGTTGATGATCGCGGCCGCCGCTTCCTCGATCGAGCGGCGCGTCACGTCGACCACCGGCCAGCCGCGATCGGCGAACATGCGGCGGGCATAGGCGATCTCCCCCTGCACCTGTTCCATGTCGACATAGGCGGTCTCGGGCGCCTGGTTGAGCGAGAGCAGCCGGTTGCGCCGCACCTGCACCAGCCGCTCGACGCTGGCGGTGAGGCCGACGATCATCGGGTGCTTGAGCCTGAACAGCGCGGGGGGCGGCGGCGATTCGGGGACGAGCGGGATGTTGGCGGTCTTGTACCCGCGATTGGCAAGGTAGATGCTCGTCGGCGTCTTCGACGTGCGGCTGACCCCGGCAAGGATGATGTCGGCCTCTTCCCAGTTTTCCCAGTTCACCCCGTCGTCATGCGCGATGGTGAACTGGATCGCGTCGATGCGCGCGAAATAGGCCTCGTTGAGGACATGCTTGCGGCCGGGCCGGTTGCGCGCCTCCTGCCCCAAGATGTTCGCCATCGCGTCGGTCACGGGGTCGAGCGGGGCGACATAGGGCAGGCCGAGCGCGCGGCAGCGCTGTTCGAGCTTGCGGCGCAACTGCTGGTTGGCGAGGGTGAAGAGGACGAGGCCGGGATTGCGCGCCAGCTCCTCCATGATCCGGTCGAGATGCACGTCGGAGCGCACCATCGGCCAGAAATGGCGCATCACCTCGACATTCTCGAACTGCGCGACACCGGCCTTGGCGATGTTCTCGAGCGTCTCGCCGGTCGAATCCGAGAGGAGATGGAGGTGGAGGCGGGTCATGGCGCAACCATGTTGGGGCGCTGTGGATAAATCAAGGGAGAGACATGGGGATGGCCGCCGCCGCCAAGTCACCCACGCGGCGCGACGGCGATGCCAGCGCGTTCATCCACAGCCGCCCGAATCCGCCCACAGCCTGTGGATCGCGGGGATGATGACGCGGACTCGCGCCCGTCGGGGGATGCCGTCCGCGTCAAGCTGTTGGCAAAAGCGGGGCGGCCGCATAAAGCCCACAATCCACAGACCAACAGACTCCATCATCCCTTTTTAAGACTCTTTTAAGGGGTGAAGGAGGGAAACCGCCGGAGGGGCATGATTTGACCGACCCGCGTTCCGCATTGCTCGCCGTGCTCGGCGGCGCCGTGCTCCACCCGCCGCCGATGTGGCTGATGCGCCAGGCGGGCCGCTACCTCCCCGAATATCGCGCCTTGCGGGCGGAGAAGGGCGGGTTCCTCGAGCTGTGCTATGACAGCGCGGCGGCCGCCGAGATCACGCTGCAGCCGATCCGGCGCTTCGGCTTCGACGCGGCGATCCTCTTTTCCGACATCCTCGTCGTGCCGCACGCCATGGGGCAGACGCTGTGGTTCGAGGCGGGCGAGGGGCCGCGGCTCGCCCCGCCGCTGGCCGACGGCGATTTCGCATCGCTCACCCCCGCGCCCGAGCGGCTGGCGCCGGTGATCGAGACGGTAAGGCGGGTGCGCGCCGCGCTGCCGCCGCAGACCGCGTTCCTGGGTTTTGCCGGCAGTCCCTGGACGATCGCGACCTATATGGTCGCGGGCGAGGGCAGCAGGGATCAGGGCGCGGCGCGGCGGCTCGCCTATCAGCAGCCCGATCGGTTCGCGGCGCTGATCGACGCGATCGTCGCCACCACGACCGACTATCTCGCGCGCCAGATCGAGGCGGGGGTGGACGCGGTGCAATTGTTCGACAGCTGGGCCGGGAGCCTTTCCCCCGCGCAGTTCGGACGCTGGGTGATCGCGCCCAATGCCGCGATCGTCGCGGGCCTGAAAGCGCGCGTGCCCCAGGCGAAGGTCATCGGTTTTCCCAAGGGCGCGGGCGCCAAGCTCCCCGCCTATGTCACGGGCACCGGGGTGGACGCGGTGGGCCTCGACGAGACGATCGACCCGCACTGGGCCGCCGCCGCCCTGCCGCCCGGCCTTCCGGTGCAGGGCAATCTCGATCCGCTCGCGCTCGTCGCCGGCGGCGAGGCACTGGAGCAGGGCGTCGCGCGGATACTGGACGCCTTCGCCGGGCGTCCCCATATCTTCAACCTCGGCCACGGCATCCTCCCCGACGCGCCCATCGCGCATGTCGAGCGGCTGCTGGCGCTGGTGCGGGGTAGGGGTTAGGCTACGACAAGCCCCCGTTCGTGTCGAGCGACGTCGAGACACGCTGGCGCAACCGCTTCTCGACGTCGCTCGAAGCGAACGGAGAGGTGGTCCGAGGTGGACCAGAAACGGATTTGAGGCATGGACGGCATGATCGGATTTCTGGGCGCGGCCTATCCCTGGGTGGTGGCGGCGCATGTCATCTTCGTCATCTTCCTGATGGCGGGGCTGTTCATGATGCCGCGCTTCTTCATCTATCACCAGGAATGCGCGCCGGGCTCCGACGAGGACCGCAAGTGGATCGAGCGCGAGGCCAGGCTGCGGACGATCATCATGAACCCGTCGATCGTGCTCGTCTGGCTGCTGGGGCTCGCGCTGGCGCTCAACATCGGCGCGTTCGCGCAGGGGTGGTTCCACGCCAAGCTGCTGCTCGTCATCCTGCTCACCGGCTATCATGGCTGGGCGACGGGCTATGCGAAGACGCTCGCGCGCGGGCAGCGGCCGCTCGCCGACAGGACACTGCGGCTGGTCAACGAGGCGCCGGGGATTTTGGCGGCGCTGATCGTCATCATCGTCATCGCCTACGGCCCGCATCACGGTTTCGGGTGAAACCTAGCCCCTTCCCTGCGGGGAGGGGTTGGGGTGGGGGCGCGAGGCGAAGCCGCGCGTGGACCGCAGGCGTGGCACGCCCCTCCCCGCCCTCTCCTTAAGGGGAGGGGGTGTGCGGCGCCACCCTCTTGCCCGCGCCCGCCATCCATCCCATATCCCGATAAGCCGCATTGACGCGCGCCATCGGGCGGCGTAACGCGGCAGGCACCTTTTCGCCGCCAGGCCGTTCCCACGGCGTCCCCCTTCCAGGCTGGCGGCTTATCCAGCCTCCCCCTCCGCCTTATTTCACGCCGGAAATCCGTCCATGCACCTCAAGGAACTCAAGAAGAAATCCCCCGCCGACCTCGTGTCCATGGCGGAGGAACTGGGCGTCGAAGGCGCCTCCACGCTGCGCAAGCAGGATCTCATGTTCGCCATCCTCAAGGTCGAGGCGGAGAACGGCAAGGAAATCATCGGCGAAGGCACGATCGAGGTGCTGCCCGACGGCTTCGGCTTCCTGAGGAGCCCGCAGGCCAATTATCTCGCCGGGCCGGACGACATCTACATCTCGCCCAACCAGGTGCGCAAATATGGGCTGCGCACCGGCGACACCGTGGAAGGCGAGATCCGCGCGCCGCGCGACGGCGAGCGCTATTTCGCGCTCACCAAGCTCGTCTCGGTCAATTTCGACGATCCCGACGCGGTGCGCCACCGCGTCAATTTCGACAATCTGACGCCGCTCTACCCCGACCAGAAACTGCGGCTCGACACGCTCGACCCCACGGTCAAGGACAAGTCGGCGCGCGTCATCGACATCATCTCGCCGCAGGGCAAGGGGCAGCGCGCGCTCATCGTCGCGCCGCCGCGCACCGGCAAGACCGTGCTCCTCCAGAACATCGCCAAGGCGATCACCGACAATCATCCCGAGGTGTTCCTGCTCGTCCTGCTCGTCGACGAGCGGCCCGAGGAAGTCACCGACATGCAGCGCAGCGTGAAGGGCGAGGTCATCAGCTCGACCTTCGACGAGCCGGCGAGCCGCCACGTCCAGGTCGCCGAAATGGTGATCGAGAAAGCCAAGCGCCTCGTCGAGCACAAGAAGGACGTCGTCATCCTGCTCGATTCGATTACCCGCCTCGGCCGCGCCTACAACACCGTCGTACCCTCGTCGGGCAAGGTGCTGACCGGCGGCGTCGACGCCAACGCGCTCCAGCGGCCCAAGCGCTTCTTCGGCGCCGCGCGCAACATCGAGGAAGGCGGATCGCTCTCGATCATCGCCACCGCGCTCATCGACACCGGCAGCCGCATGGACGAGGTGATCTTCGAGGAGTTCAAGGGCACCGGCAACAGCGAGATCGTGCTCGACCGCAAGGTCGCCGACAAGCGCATCTTCCCCGCGCTCGACGTGGGCAAGAGCGGCACCCGCAAGGAGGAGCTGCTGGTCGAGCGGGACAAGCTCAGCAAGATGTGGGTGCTGCGCCGCATCCTCATGCAGATGGGCACCATCGACGCGATGGAGTTCCTGCTCGACAAGATGAAGGACAGCAAGACCAACGAGGATTTCTTCGCCGCGATGAACCAGTAAGAGGCTGGCGGATTGAACGGCGATGCTTGACCTTCTCCTCGTTGCGGCGGCGGCCATGGTGCCTGGCCTCGGTTCCTTGTCCGAAATCTGGGGCCATATCGTCACCGACTTCTCGAACATCACCAGCCCCGGCGCGCTCGCCGCGTTCGGGCAGGTGCTGATGATCGACATCCTGCTCGCCGGCGACAATGCGATCGTCGTCGGCGCGCTCGCCGCGGGGCTCCCGGCCGAGCAGCGCAAGAAGGTCATCCTCATCGGCATCGTCGCGGCGCTGGTGCTGCGCATCGCCTTCGCGCTGGTGGTGAGCCAGCTCATGCAGATCGTCGGGCTGATCCTCGCCGGCGGGCTCCTGCTGCTGTGGGTGGCGTGGAAGATGTGGCGCGAGCTGCACCCGCCGCGCGGCGCCGACACGGCCGGCGACGCGAGCGACGACGATGTCTCGGGCCTGCGCCCCGCGCGCAGCTTCGCCGGCGCCGCCTGGGCGGTGGCGGTGGCGGATGTCAGCATGAGCCTCGACAATGTCCTGGCCGTCGCCGGCGCGGCGCGCGCGCATCCGGGCATCCTCATCATCGGCCTCCTGCTCTCGGTCGCGCTGATGGGCATCGCCGCGAACGTCATCGCCAGATATATCGAGCGCTACCGCTGGATCGCCTATGTCGGCCTCGCGGTGATCGTCTATGTCGCGGCGCGGATGATCCACGAAGGGCTGGTCGATGATCGCGTGGGCGTGCTGACGCTGTTCGGGTGACGGCGCGTGATCCGGCTATCGTTTGATAATCATATGAAACATGCCGTCGTCCGCATCGAACCGGAACGAGAAACGCTTCAGGATGTCGAAGCCCAGGATGACGTCGAAATGGCTGTTGTTCTCCATGTCGACGATTTCGCAGGGATCCTCCAAGGCGAAAAGTGACCGTTCCAGGCCGTCGGAACGGCCCATGCCGTCGTCTTCGGTCCTGACGCCCCACAGACCGATGCCGGCGAGATAGCGACTATGCGTCCTCGCGCCGTGCAGACTGCTGAATTGCATATGGCCGGTGCGCATCAGCTCTTGTTCGGCGATCACGGTGTGGGACAGGACGGTGCGCTGCGCTCCTGTATCGACGAGCGCGCGATATTCGCTTTGGGAGAATCGGCTCGTAAAGGCGTCGGACTGAAAACGCGGTTTCGTGACGCTGATGGGAATGATGAGCCTGTGCTGCTCAAGCGCGCAGCGCTGCGCTAACATGCGAATAAAATCCGAGGTCTTCGACGGTATCGTCGACCAATTCCACAGAGAAATTGCCCTCGCCGAACTGAGTCAACCCGGCCTTGATCGCGTCGAGGCTGGTGGGGTAAAACCGTTCGACTTTCCTGTCGTGTAACAGCGCGTGCTGACCTTTGTGGTCAGGCAGCAGACTGGGCAGCGTCTGTCTGAACCACGCGAAGTTGCTTTCCAGCTGATCGTGCATCACGAACTCCTCCAGAACGAATCTAACGGAATCAAGACTCTAGGTCACGCGAAATATCGCTTGATATTTGAGTCGCTTGGCAGCGGGGTGTTTTGGCCGGCCGGTGTGAAGTTGCGCCGCGCAACCTCTCTTTCACGGCACCAGCACCGTCGATCCCGTCGTCTCCCGCGCCTCCAGCGCGCGCTGCGCCTCGGCGGCGGCGGCGAGGGGGAAGCGCTGGCCGATTTCCGCGCGCAGCACGCCTTGTTCCACCAGCCCGAACAGCCGCGCGCCCGTCGCGCGCAGCTCCTCGCGCGTCGCGATATAGTCGAACAGCGTCGGGCGGGTGAGGAACAGCGAGCCGGCCTTGCTCAGCTCCAGAACGCTCATCGGCGGCACCGCGCCCGAGGCATTGCCATAGCTGACCATCAGCCCGCGCCGCCGCAGGCTGGCGAGCGAGGCGGCCCAGCTCTCCTTCCCCACGCCGTCGAACACGACATCGACGCCCGCTCCGCCCGTGAGATCACGCACCCGCGCGGCGAGGTCGTCGAACGGGCCGGAGAGAGCGGGCTCGGCACCCAGCGCGCGCGCCTTTGCCGCCTTGTCCGCGCTGCCGGCATGGGCGATGACATGGACGCCCAGATGGCTGAGCAGCGGCACGAGCAGCGATCCGACGCCGCCGGCGGCGGCATGGACCAGCGCCCATTGCCCCGGCCGCACGCGCGCGCAGGACTCGGCCAGGAAGACGGCCGTCATGCCCTTGAGCATCACCGCCGCCGCGACGTCGCTCAGCACGTCATCCGGGATCGGGAGGACGAGATCGGCGGCGATCACGACATCGGTCGCATAGGCGCCCCCGCCCCCGACATAGCCCACCCGCTGCCCGACGCGCAGCCCCTCGACGCCATTGCCGAGCGCGGCGATCCGCCCGACCGCCTCCCTGCCCAGCCCGCCCGGCAGCGGGCCGGGGTAGAGGCCGATGCGGTGGTACACGTCGATGAAGTTGAGGCCGATCGCCTCCTGCGCGATCGCGACCTCGCCGGGGCCGGGCGCGGCAAGCGTGATTGCCTCGCGTTCCAGCACCTCCGGCCCGCCATGGGCGCGGATGACGATCCGCCAGCTCATGCCAGATGCGCGGCAAAGAAGGCCAGCGTGCGGCTGTCGGCGAGGCTGGCGGCGTCCTCGACCCGGCGCGCGCCGCGATCGCTCGCGAAGCCGTGGTCGACGCCCGGATAATCGTGGATCGTGACGCGCGGATGGTCGTCGAGCGCGGCGTGGATCTTCGCCTGCGCCTCGGCCGGCACGAAATGATCCGTCTCGGCGATGTGGAGCATCAGCGGCCGGGCGATCGCGTGGCTTTCGCCGAGCAGCTGGTCGAGTCCGACGCCATAATAGCCGACCGACGCGTCGATGTCGGTGCGGGCGGCGGCGAGATAGGCGAGGCGCCCGCCCAGGCAATAGCCGACGGCGCCGACCTTCGCGCAGCCCGGCGCGCCGCGGGCGTGGCGGATCGTCGCCTCGATATCGCGCAGGCCCGCGTCCTGATCGAAGCGCTGGAGCAGGCCGAGCGCCTGCTGGAACTGCTCGGGCACGTCGGGATCGAGCTCCACGCCAGGCTGCAGCCGCCAGAACAGGTCAGGCGCGAGGGCGACATATCCCGCCTCCGCCAGCAGGTCGCATTTGTTGCGCACCCCGGCATTGACGCCGAAAATCTCCTGGATGACGACGATGGCCGCCCTGGGCGGAGCGGCCGGCCGGGCCATATAGGCGTGGAAGCGGTCTGCATGGTCGAGTGTCTCGATGACGGCGGTCTCGCTCATCTGCGTCTCCAGCGGTTGCGGTCGGACGCCGACGGCCTTAGCGTGCCGGCGCGATACTGAACAGCGGCACGAGGACGAGCGGCATGAAGGTCACGGTCAATGTCGAATGCACGCCCGAGGAAGCCCGTGCCTTTCTGGGCCTTCCAGACCTGACCCCCATCCACGACCGTTATGTCGAACAGCTGTTGCAGGCGATGAGCGGCGCGACCAGTCTCGAGCAGGTGGAGAAACTGTTCCGTGGCCTCTCGCCGCTGGGCGATGCCAGCCTCAGGATGTTCAGCAACATGATGGAACTGGGCCTCGGCGCCGCCGGGTCGGGCACGGGCGTGGCCAGAAAGGGCTGAACCGCGCGGCCGTGACCGACACGATCCTGGCTCTGTCGAGCGGAGCACCGCCAGCGGCCATCGCGGTCATCCGCCTGTCGGGGCCGGCGGCGCTGCGCGCGGGCGAGGCGCTGGCGGGTCGGCTGCCGCCGGCCCGGCAGGCGGCGGTGCGCCGGCTCCGGGATGGCGACGGTGCCCTGCTCGACGAGGCGCTGCTGCTCGTCTTCCTCGCGCCGGCGAGCGCTACCGGCGAGGATGTGCTGGAAATTCAATGCCATGGTGGCCGTGCGGTGGTGGCGGCGATCGAGGCGGCGCTGGCCCGTCAACCGGGTGTTCGCCGCGCCGCGCCGGGCGAGTTCACCCGCCGCGCGCTCGCCAATGGCCGCCTCGGCCTCAACGAGGTCGAGGGGCTGAGCGATCTGCTCGCGGCCGAGACGGAGAGTCAGCGCCGCGCCGCGCTGGCCATGCACGAGGGGCATTTCTCCCGCCAGATCGCGCAATGGTATGAGGCGCTGCTGCAGGCGGGAGCGCTGGCCGAGGCGCTGCTCGACTTTTCGGACGAGGACGATGTGCCGGGCGCCGATGCTGAGGATGTCTTGCGCCGGCGCATCGCGCAGGTTCGGGAGGGCATCGTCGCGCGGCTCGCCGCGCCCCGTGCCGAGCGGCTGCGCGACGGTATCCGGGTCGTCATCGCCGGGCCGCCCAACAGCGGCAAGTCGACGCTGCTCAACGCGCTTGCCGGCCGCGAAGCCGCGATCGTCACCAGTGTCGCCGGCACGACGCGCGACCGGATCGACGTGCCGGTGGCGCTTGCCGGCGTGCCGCTGGTGCTCAGCGACACCGCCGGGTTGCGCCCCGAGGGCGTCGATGAGGCGGAGGCCATCGGCATCGCCCGCGCGCGCGCCGCGATGGCCGACGCCGACATTCTGCTGTGGCTGGGCCGGGTGGCCGAGGCGCCGGCGCGATCCGTGCGGGTGGCGAGCCGCTGCGACCTGGTTCCACCCGAGCCCGGCGCCGATATCGTCCTATCCGCGCATCGGGGGGACGGCATGGCGGGCTTGCGGGCCATCCTTCTCGAACGCGCGCGCGCGCTGTTGCCGCGCGAGGGCGACTATGCGCTCTCCCGGCGCCAGGCCGAGGCGCTGGAGGCCGTTCTCGACGCGCTGCGCGACGCCGACGACGCCGACCCGCTCATCATGGCGGAAGGTTTGCGCCAGGCACGGCGCGCGCTCGACCGGCTGACCGGGCAGGACGGAACAGAGGCGATGCTGGATCGGCTGTTCGCGGGCTTCTGCATCGGCAAGTAGCGCCTGTTCCACGTGGAACGTTTTTGACCTGCCCCCCGCCACGCGGTAAGGCGCCAGCCATGGACGGTTTCGATGTCATCGTGGTGGGCGGCGGTCATGCCGGGTGCGAGGCGGCGGCGGCGGCGGCGCGGCGTGGCGCGCGGGTCGGCCTCGTTACATTCGCCAGGGCGCAGATCGGCGCCATGTCCTGCAATCCCGCCATTGGCGGGCTGGGCAAGGGGCATCTGGTGCGCGAGGTCGACGCGCTCGACGGGCTGATCGGCCGGGCCGCCGATGCCGCCGCGATCCATTACCGGCTGCTCAACGCGAGCAAGGGCGCCGCGGTGCAGGGGCCGCGGGTGCAGGCGGACCGGCGCCATTTCGCGCGTGCGGTGCAGGGGCTCATCGCGGCGGAACCGGCGATCAGCATTGTCGAGGGCGAGGCGGTGGGGTTGCGGGTCGCGGGGGGACGCTGCGTTGGCGTTGATCTCGCCGATGGCATGCCGCTGGCAGGGCGGGCGGTGGTGCTGGCGACGGGTACCTTTCTCGGTGGGCGCCTGTTCCGGGGCGAGGAGCGGCTCGCGGGCGGGCGGATCGGCGAGGCGGCGGCGCATCGACTGGCGGCGCAGCTACGCGCGCTCGATCTGCCGATCACCCGGCTCAAGACGGGGACGCCGCCCCGGATCGACGGCCGCACGATCGACTGGGCACGGCTCGAGCGACAGGCGTCGGACGAGCTGGGCTGGACGATGTCGCCGCTGAGCGGTGGCCGGCCGCTGCCGCAACTGGCCTGCGCCATCACGCGGACCAACGGCCGGACGCACGACATCATCCGCGCCGGTCTTGGCCGCTCGCCGCTGTTCGCCGGCGCCATCGAGGGGATCGGGCCGCGCTATTGCCCGTCGATCGAGGACAAGGTTCACCGCTTCGGCGACCGGGATGGGCATCAGATCTTCCTCGAGCCCGAGGGGCTGGGGACATCGCTCGTCTATCCCAATGGCATCAGCACGTCGCTTCCCGCCGACGTTCAGGACGCGATGGTGCGGAGCATCGCCGGGCTCGGTTCGGCGGCGATCGTCGTGCCCGGCTATGCGGTGGAGTATGACCATGTCGATCCGCGCGCGCTCGACACGACGCTGGCGCTGGGCGCGCTGCCGGGCCTGTTCCTCGCCGGGCAGATCAACGGCACGACCGGCTATGAGGAGGCCGCCGCGCAGGGGCTGGTCGCGGGCGCCAATGCCGCCGCCCATGCGCGGGGCGGTGCGCCGCTGCGCCTTGACCGGGCGGAAAGCTATATCGGCGTGATGATCGACGACATGGTGCTGCAGGGCGTCACCGAACCCTATCGCATGTTGACGGCGCGGGCCGAGTATCGGCTCAGGCTCCGCGCGAACAATGCGTCGACGCGGCTGACGCCCATCGGCTGCGCCCTCGGCATGGTGGGCGAGACCCGGCGTCGCTGGTTCGAGGACCGCATGGCCCGCCTCGCCACCGCGCGCGCGGCGCTGGACAGCGACCGCCGCAGCGCGAGCGCGATGGCGGCGGCGGGGGTGGCGGTACGGCAGGATGGCGCGGTGCGGCCGCTCTCCGAATGGGCGCGCTTTCCCGACGTGGCGCCCGCGCGGCTCGCCCACCTCGTGCCGGCCCTGGGGCAATGCCGGCCCGACGAGCAGGCCGAGTTGATCGAGGACGCACGCTACGCCCCATATCTCGAGCGGCAGGCGCAGGAAGTGCGCGCGCTCCGCGCGAACGAGCGGATCGCCATTCCCCCGGCGTTCGACTACCGCGCGATCGGCGGCCTCTCCGCCGAAATGATCGAGCGGTTCGAGGCGGCGCGGCCGCAGACGATGGGCCAGGCGGCGCGGATCAGGGGTGTGACTCCCGCCGCGCTCGCCGCCATTCTCGTCCGGCTGACGCGCCGCGCCGCCTGATGACGGAGGCGGAGGCGCGTGCCTGGCTCGTCGGGAATGCGGGGGCCGACCCGCGCGCGCTCGAACGGCTCCGACGCTTCGTCGCGATCCTGCGCGCGGAGGCGGGGCGACAGAATCTGGTCGCGTCGTCGACATGGGAGACGCTGTGGAGCCGGCACATCGTCGATTCGGCGCAATTGCTGCCACTGGCACGCGACGGCGCCTGGCTTGATCTCGGCACGGGCGCGGGCTTTCCCGGCATGGTGATCGCGATCCTCGCGCCTGGTCGCGCCGTGACGCTGATCGAGTCGCGCCCGCTGCGCTCGGCCTTTCTGCGCCGGGTCGTCGACGATCTCGGCCTGGCTCATGTCGTCGTGGAGGCCGAGCGGCTGGAGCGGGTGGCGACACGGCCGGTCGACGTCATATCCGCGCGCGCATTCGCGCCGCTGGAACGGCTGCTGACGCTTGCCCACCGCTTTTCCACAGATAAAACGGTCTGGCTGCTCCCCAAGGGCCGATCGGCGCGCAAGGAAGTGGAAAGCGTCCGCCAAACGTGGCACGCTGCGTTTCACGTGGAACAGAGCGTCACCGACCCTGACAGCGCGGTCGTCGTCGCGACCGGGGTTCGGCCGCGGCGTCCAGGAGGACGGGCAGGGACATGATCCGAATCGCGGTGGCCAATCAGAAAGGTGGCGTCGGCAAGACGACGTCGGCGATCAACCTCGCCACCGCGCTGGCGGCGACGGGGCACCGGACGCTGCTCATCGACCTTGATCCGCAGGGCAACGCGTCAACCGGCCTCGGCATCGCGCAACAGGACCGGCGGATCGGCAGCTATGAGCTGCTGACCGGCGGCTGCGCGCTGGACGAGGCGATCCGCCACAGCCGCGTGCCGCGCCTCGACATCGTCACCGCGACGCAGGATCTGTCGGGCGCGGAGATCGAGCTGATCGACTATGCCGACCGGCCGCAGCGGCTGCGCCAGGTGCTCGACCATGGCCAGCCGGGGCGGTGGGACATCTGCCTCATCGATTGCCCGCCCTCGCTCGGGCTGCTCACGGTCAACGCGATGGTGGCGGCGCAGTCGGTGCTGGTGCCGCTGCAATGCGAGTTTTTCGCGCTCGAGGGGCTGAGCCAGCTCCTCCAGACGGTCGAGCGCATCCGGGCGCGGTTCAATCCGGCGCTGTCGATCATGGGCGTGGCGCTCACCATGTATGACCGGCGCAACCGGCTGACCGAACAGGTGGCCGAGGACGTGCGCGCGTGCCTGGGCGATCTCGTGTTCCGCACGGTCATTCCGCGCAACGTCCGCCTGTCGGAAGCGCCGAGCCACGGGATGCCGGCGCTGATCTACGACATGCGCTGCGCCGGCTCGGAAGCCTATATGCAACTGGCGCGGGAACTCATCGCGCGCCTGCCCGTGGTCGAGGTGGCGGCATGAGCGGCGAGGGAGAGGTGAGGATGACGCGCAGACCCCCCGCGCTCGGGCGCGGCTTGTCCGCGCTGCTCGGCGATGTGGCGCGCGACGTGCCGGTCGCGGGCGGCGAGGGCGGCGGCGGCCGAACGGTGCAGAATATCGACATCGCCGCCATCCGCCCCCATCCCGACCAGCCGCGCCGACAGTTCAACGAGCCGGCGCTCGCCGAGCTGGCCGAGAGCATCGCGGCGCGCGGTGTGATCCAGCCGATCATCGTCCGGCCGGTGGATGGCGGCTACCAGATCGTCGCGGGCGAGCGGCGCTGGCGCGCGGCACAGCGCGCGCAGCTCCACCGCATCCCCGCCATCGTCCGCGATTTCGACGAGGCCGAGACGCTCGAGATCGCGCTGGTCGAGAACATCCAGCGCGAGGATCTGAACCCGATCGAGGAGGCGCAGGCGTTCCGCCGGCTGATCGTCCAGTTCGGTCATCGCCAGGACGTGCTCGGCCGGCTGGTGGGCAAATCGCGCAGCCATGTCGCCAATCTCATGCGGCTGCTCGACCTGCCCGAGAGCGTGCAGGCGATGGTGGTCGAGGGGGCGATCAGCATGGGCCATGCCCGCGCGCTGATCGGCCGGCCCGACGCGGAGGCGCTGGCGCGCGAGGTGGCCGCCAAGGGGCTGTCGGTGCGGCAGACCGAGCAGCTCGCCCGGCCGGACCGGGAAAGGCGGCGCCGCCCCGCCACGCCCCGCCCCGCCGACGCCGACATCGCCGCGCTCGAACAGCATCTGGGCGACATGCTCGGCCTCAGGGTCGACATCGCGCATCAGGAGGGGAAGGGGACGCTGACGCTGCGCTACTCCACGCTCGACCAGCTCGACATGCTGTGCCTCAAGCTGACCGGCGGGCGGATATAGGAGCAGCGTCTGTCGCCCGCTCGACGCGAACGGCATAGCTGGGCTGGTATCATAAGTCGTTGAAAGGCAGGCTTATGTTGCGGATGACACGCCGGTCGATGATCGCGGGCGCGGCGACCGCCGTGGCAGCGACACGGGCGCGGGGCGGCCCGGCGTCCTCCGCCGATGCGGCGTTCGCGGCGCTGTCCAGGTCGGTGCTCGACGGGCTTGCGCGCTTCTCGCCAACCTTCGCGACGACGCTCGGCGACCATCGCTTCGACGACCGGCTGCCCGACCTGACCGGCAGGGGCCGCGCCGCCACCGAGGCGTTCCTGCGCCGGTCGCTGGCCAGGCTGGCGACGATCGACCGCGCGGGCCTTAGCCGCGACAATCAGGTTGACGCGGTGCTGCTCGACAACGAACTGCGCGGCCAGCTCTGGACCTCCGCCGCGCTCAAGCAGTGGCAGTGGGATCCGCAAGTCTATCAGTCGGTGGCGGGCGGCGCGCTGTTCAGCCTCGCCGCGCGCGATTTCGCGCCCTGGCCGGCGCGGCTCAAGGCGGCGACGGCGCGGATGCGGGCGCTGCCCGGCTTGCTCGCCGCGATGCGAGGCGAACTGGTGCCGGCGCGCGTGCCCGACATCCACGCGATCACGGTGGCGGGTCAATCGATGGGGACGCTCGACATCGTCGAGGACATCTTGCGGCCGCGGACGGGGGCGCTGGCGCCCGCCGACCGTGCCGCCTTCGATGCGGCCGCGTCCGCGCTCAAGGCGGCACTGACCGAACATCAGAAGTGGCTCGATGGTACGCTCGTGCCGCAGGCGAAGGGTGACTTCCGCCTCAGCACCGCCGATTATGACCGGAAACTCGGCTTCGCGATGGTTGGCGGCCTTGGCCGGGAGGAGATCAGGGCGCGGGCGACGCGCGCGCTCGCCGAGACGCGGGCGGAGATGTACAGCCTCGCGCGCACGATCCTCGCCGGTCGCGCCGATGCGCCGCCGCTGCCGCCCACGCCGACCCCCGACGAGCAGCAGGCCGCCATCGCCGCCGCGCTCGAGCTGAGCTATGCCCGCCGCCCCGCGCGCGACGCCGTCATGGCGCAAGCGAAGGCGACGCTGGCGCAGGCCACCGCCTTCGTGCGCGAACGCGACCTCATCACGCTCCCCACCGCGCCGGTCAAGGTGATCGAGGTGCCCAGGTTCATGCAGGGCGTCGCGGTCGCCTATTGCGACAGCCCCGGCCCGCTCGACCGCGCGCTCGACACCTTCTACATGGTCTCGCCGATCCCGGCGGGCTGGAGCGAGGCGCAGGTCACGTCCTATCTGCGCGAATACAATCATTACATGATCCACGACCTCGGCATCCATGAGGCCATGCCGGGGCATTATGTGCAGATCGACCATAGCAACAAGGCCCGCGCCTCGACGCTGCGCGCGGTGCTCTCCTCGGGCGTGTTCGTCGAGGGCTGGGCCGTCTATGCCGAGGGGATGATGGCCGATCAGGGCTATCTCGCCGACGATCCGCTGTTCCGGCTCACCGTGCTCAAGATGCGGCTGCGCACGATCACCAACTCGCTGCTCGACATCGGCATCCATAGCGCGAGCCTCACCCGCGAGCAGGCGATGGACATGATGATGCGCGGCGCCTTCCAGCAGGAGCGCGAGGCGGCGGGCAAATGGGTGCGCGCGCAACTGGGCGCCGTCCAGCTGCTGAGCTATTTCACCGGCTATAGCGAGCATATGGCCCTGCGCGACGAGGTGAGGCGGCGCGAGGGCGCGGCATTCGCGCTCGGGCGCTATCATGACGCCGTGCTCGCCCATGGTTCGCCCCCCGTGCGGTTCGCGCGCGCGCTGATGCTCGGCGAGCCCATTCCAGAGGCTTGATCTATATCAGGATTTTCTGGTCCGGGGCGGAACCGGCGCGGTCATTTGGGCTTTGTATCGGCCATGATGGAGCCACGCGAACATGTGCCTATCCTCATCATCGAGGATGAGATCTTCGTCGCCATGGACATTGAGCGCGTGCTGGTCGACGAGGGGCACAAGGTCGTCGGCATCGCGTCCGACCGCGCCGAGGCGCTGGCGCTGGCGGATCGCTGCGCGCTCGCGCTCGTCGATGTCAACCTGCGCGACGGGCGCACCGGCCCGGAGATCGCCCGCGAGCTGCACCGCAAGAGCGGCGTGCGCACGCTGTTCGTCACCGCCAACCCGGCGCAGGTCGGCGAGGGCGTGGACGGCGCGGTCGGCTTTGTGCGCAAACCGTTCGATGACGCGATGATCCGCGACGCGGTGCGCTGGGCGTTGTCCGGCGGGCACGCACAGCCCGACAATGACGCGGTGATCCCGTTCAGCCCGCCGCGTTACGGCTGATCGACGCGCGGGGCAGGCTGATGTGCATCACCAGCCCCGTTGCCGGCCAGTCGGCCCGATAATCGCCGCCGAGCTGCCGCCGGACGCTGAGGTCGAGGAGCTGGGTGCCGAAGCTCGTCCGCGTCGGCGGCTCGACCGGCGGACCGCCCGCCTCGCGCCACAGCAGCCCGACGCGATCGCCTTCGGCCACGATGTCGAGCCGGACGCTCCCGTCCGCCGTGGACAGCGCGCCATGCTTGGCGGCGTTGGTGGCGAGCTCGTGGAACAGCAGCGCGAGCGGCGTCGCCGACCGATCGTCGACCCGGACATCGTCGCCGCGGACGACGATCCGGCTTCCCTCGCCAAGCGCATAAGGGGCGAAGAGCTGATCGAGCAGCCCCTGGAGGCTGTCCTGCCGCACGCCGGGATGCGAGCCGGCGCTGTGCGGGCGGACGAAATCATGCGCCCGGCCGAGCGCCATGATGCGGTCGCGCAGTCGCCCGGCGAGCGGCGCGATCTGCGGCTCGCCGCGCGCGGCCAGCGCGATCAGGCCCGCGATGACGGAGAAGATGTTCTTGATCCGGTGGCTCAGCTCCTGGCTGATGATCTCGCGCTCCTCGAACGCGAGCTTCTGCTCGTGGATGTCGGTGCAGGTGCCGAACCAGCGCACGATCCGCCCGCCCCCGTCGCGCATCGCCAGCGCGCGGCCGAGCGTCCAGCGGTAGACCCCGTCGGCGCGGCGCAGGCGATACTCGATCTCATAGGGCTCGCCGGTGGCGAGGCTGCGGCGCCAGGCGGCCCAGGCGCGGTCCTGGTCGTCGGGGTGGAACATGCCGTTCCACCCCTCGCCGTCGGTCGAGCCCGGCGGCATCCCGGTATAGTCATACCAGCGCGCGTTATAATAATCGTGATAGCCGTCGGGCCGCGTCGACCAGACCATCTGCGGCATCGCATCGGCAAGCAGGCGGAAGCGCAGCTCGCTGTCGCTGAGCGCCTGCGCCGCCTCGTCGGCATCGTCCGCGCGCTGGCGCTCGATCCGCATCCGGTCGAGCCGCTCGAGCGCGGCGGCGGCGAGGACGCGCAGCCCTTCCTGTTGCCGATCGGTGAGCCCGCCGGGCCGGGGCGCGGGATCGAGCACGCACAGCGCGCCGAGCGGGGCGCCCTCGGGGGTCAGCAGGGGCGCGCCGGCGTAGAAGCGGATGTGCGGCGGGCCGGTGACCAGCGCATAATCGGCGAACCGTGCGTCGGACCGCGCGTCGGGCACGATCAGCAGCCGGCGGTCGAGCATCGTCGTCGCGCAGAAGGAGGTGGCGCGCGGCGACCCGTCCATCGGCACGCCATGACGGGCAATGAAGGTCTGCCGGTCCTCGCCGACCAGGCTCACGACGGCCATCGGCGCATCGCACAGCCGCGCGGCGAAATCGGTGATCGCTGTCAGGCCGGGATCGTCGAACGCCTCGGGCAGGGCATAGGCGCCGGGCAGGTCGTCAGCGGCAAAGGGCAGAGCCCGAGCATCGCCCCGGCGGAGTTCGGTCATCGGCCGGCGCGGTCCTTGTCATACCCCAGATCACACGCTCTAACGCACGAGCGCGGCAAAGGATGCGCCGCCGTAATCAGCCGCCCTTGGCAAGCCGGTCAAAGGCCCGCAGCCGGGCCAGCAGCGCGGGTATCTCGCGCAGCGGCACCATATTGGGACCGTCGCTGGGCGCATTGTCGGGATCTTCGTGGGTTTCCACGAACAGCGCCGCGATCCCCACCGCGATGGCGGCGCGCGCGAGCAGCGGGACATGCTCGCGCTGCCCGCCCGAGCGATGCCCCATGCCGCCGGGCTGCTGGACCGAATGGGTGGCGTCGAACACCACCGGGCAGCCCGTGGCGGCGAGCACGGGGAGCGCGCGCATGTCGCTGACGAGGGTGTTGTAACCGAAGCTCGCGCCGCGCTCGCACAACAGCACCCTGTCGTTGCCGGTGCTCATCGCCTTGCGGGCGACCTGTGCCATGTCCCAGGGGGCGAGGAACTGGCCTTTCTTGATGTTGAGCGCCCGGCCGGTGGCGGCGGCGGCGACCAGCAGGTCGGTCTGGCGGCAGAGAAAGGCGGGGATCTGGAGCATGTCGACCGCCTGCGCCACCGGCGCGCACTGGGCCGCCTCGTGCACGTCGGTGACGACGGGGCAGCCATGGGTGGCGCGCACCTCCGCGAAAATGTCGAGCGCGGCGGCCATGCCGATGCCGCGCGGCGAATCGGCGGCGGTGCGGTTCGCCTTGTCGAACGAGCTTTTGTAGATGAGCGGGATACCGAGCGCGCCGGTCATCTCGACGAGCGCGGCGGCGGTTTCGAACGCGTGCGCGCGGCTCTGCATCGCGCAGGGGCCGGCGATAAGCACGAAGGGCCGGTCGTTGGCGATGGCGATGTCGCCGATGCGGACCGTGCGCGGGGCAATGGCTCCATCCATGCCCCGGCTGTTCGCGCAAATCGTCGGGGCAGGCAAGCCCGCTGCGTCAGGCGGCGATGCGGGCGGCGGCGGCCTCGTCCTGCAGCTCGATGACGCGCAGATAGTTCATCAGCCGGTTGCGCTCGAGCGTGGCGAGCAGCGCGTTCTCGTGCCAGGGGATGATCGCCTCGGCAAAGGCGGGCGCCCAGGGCGCGCTGGTGTCGAACAGCACGCCCAGCCCGAATACCGCCGGGACAAAGGCAAAGCCCATGCCGCGGCCGCTCTCGCGATAGCCGTCGATGAAATCCTCGATCGCGGTGAGCACGCCGTTGCGCGGCCCGCCCTCGTGCAGCGCCCAGGCGAACTGGCCGCAGCCGCGGAAGCCGCCCTGCGGACGAAGCCCCTCCCACGCCAGGCTGACGCCACCGTCGAAATCATGCGGGTGGAGCCATTCGGCCGGAATGCGATCGGGACAATAATAGGAATCGCGCCGGCCGCAGGGCCAGGCGACGTCATGCATGAAGGCGAGCAGGGGGCGGCCGTCGCGCTGGCACACGGCGTCGATCGCGGTCAGCTCGTGGAACACGGTGTAGTAATTATGGTCGCCGTCGATGATCCAGGCGTCGACCGCGCTCATGCTCTCGATGACCTCGAGGCTCGGCTGCTCGACATGGCGGACATGGGGGTTCTGGGCGAGCCACTGCGCGAAGGCGGGCTGGGCCGACGGGTCGACGCTGGTCAGGCTGCCCTCATGCGTGGCGGCATAGTCGGCGAGCAGGCCCGACGTGCCCCCGAACTCCGCGCCGATCTCGACGAGATGGCGCGCGCCGGCGATCTCGAGCCCGCCGACGATGATGTCGCCGAATTCGGACATGCTGTGAATGAGGAGGTTCATGGCCTTGGGCTCCCGCTTTGGTCCACGCTATCGGCAAACAAGGTTAACAAACCCTAAGCGGGCGCGATTGACGGGCGGCGGGGCGTTGCGCATGACGCGCCATGCGCTTCTTTTCCGACAATGCCGCGCCGGTCCATCCCAGGGTGATGGCGGCGATCAGGGCGGCGGACGCGGTCGACGCCGCCTATGACAGTGACGCGCTGAGCGCGCGGCTCGACGCGGCCTTTTCGGCGCTGCTGGGGCGCGAGGCGGCGGTGCTCTGGATGTCGAGCGGGACGGCGGCCAACGCGCTCGCCCTGGCGCTGCTCTGCCCGCCCTATGCCGGCATCCTCTGCCACGAGGACGCGCATGTCCTTGCCGACGAATGCGGCGCGGTCGAATTCTATGCCGGCGGCGCGCGGCTGATCGGCTGCGCGGGCGAGGGCGGCAAGCTGACCGTCGCGACGCTCGCGGCGCAGCACGCGGGCATCCGCGCCGACGTGCATCAGCTCCGGCCCGAGGCGGTGACGATCACCAATCTCACCGAATATGGGCGCGCCTACCGGGCGGACGAACTGGCGGCGATCGCCGGCTTTTGCGCCGCGCACGGCCTGCGGCTGCACGTCGACGGCGCCCGCTTCGCCAATGCGGCGGCGGGGCTCGGCTGCGCGGCGGCCGATCTCGCGCGCGGTATCGACGCGCTGAGCTTCGGCTTCACCAAGAACGGCGCGATGAACGCGGAGGCGCTCGTGCTGTTCGACCTGGGGCTGGCCGAGGCGGCGCGGCGGCGGCGCAAGCGGGCCGGGCATCTGCTCTCGAAGGGGCGCTACATCGCCGCGCAGCTGCTCGCCATGATCGAGGACGATCTGTGGCTCGCCAATGCCCGCGCCGCCAACGGCGCGGCCAGGCACCTCGCCCAGGCGGTGCCCGACCGGCTGCTCTATCCCAGCGACGGCAACGAGCTGTTCCTGGCGATGGACGCGGCCGAGGCGGCGGCGTTGCGCGCGCAGGGCTTCGACTTTTACGACTGGCGCGCGGGTGTCGTGCGGCTGGTGACGAGCTGGCACCATGGCGCGGCGGATGTCGAACCGCTCGCCCGCGCGCTGAGGACGCTGTGACGGCCTCGTCCGGGCGCGCGGCTGTCGCGCTCCCCTTCGCGGTCGTGACGCTGATCTGGGGATCGACCTGGATCGTGATCCGCGACCAGGCGGGCGCGGTGCCCCCGAGCTGGTCGGTCGCCTATCGTTTCCTGCTCGCGGGCGGCGCGATGGCGCTGCTCGGGCTGTGGCGGCACGGCTCGCTGCGGGTCGACCGGCGGGCGATGCTGTTCGTCGGCGGGGTGGCGCTCAGCCAGTTCTGCCTCAACTTCAACTTCGTCTACCGCGCCGAACATCACCTGACCTCGGGTCTGGTCGCGCTGCTCTACGCGCTGCTCATCATCCCCAATTCGCTGCTCGCCTGGCTGCTCTATGGCCAGCGGATCAGCGCGCGGTTCGCGGTCGGGTCGCTGATCGCCTGCGCCGGCGTCGCGCTGCTGTTCCTGCGCGAGTGGCGCGCGTCGCCGCCGGGGAGCGGCGATGCGGTGATCCTCGGCCTCGCGCTCGGCGCGGCGGGGGTCTTGAGCGCGTCGGCCTCCAACGTCATGCAATCGTCGGGCGCGGCGCGGCGCGTGCCGATGGAGGTGTCGCTCGCCTGGGCGATGCTGATCGGCGCCGCGCTCGACGCGCTGCTCGCGCTGTCGCTCACCGGCCCGCCCCCGCTCGAAACGCGGGCCGGCTACTGGGCCGGCGTCGCCTATCTGGCGCTGGTCGGATCGGTCGCGACCTTTCCGCTCTATTTCCGGCTCATCCAGCGGATCGGGCCGGGGCCGGCGGCCTATACCAATGTGCTGGTGCCGATCGTCGCCATGACGATCTCGACGGGGGTCGAGGGCTATCGCTGGACGCCGCTGGCGGTGTGGGGCGGGCTGCTGGCGATCGGCGGGATGGTGTTGGCGCTGCGGGGGCGGCGCTAGCCGGTCGCATCGAGGCAGGCGCGCAGCCCCTCGCGATAACTGGGATGGCGGAGCGTCCAGCCGAGCAGGCGCTTGGCCCGGCCATTGGCGACGCGGCGGTTCTCGGCATAGAAGCCGCGCGCCATCGGCGACAGGCCGGCCGCCTCGATCGGCTGGAGCGGCGGCGGCGCCACGCCGAGCAGGGCGCAGGCGGCCTCGATCACCTCGTTCTGGCTGCACGGATGATCGTCCGCGAGGTTGTAGACCCCCGCCGGCCCGTCCAGCGCCGCCATGACGCCGCCGACGATATCGTCGACATGCACGCGGCTGAAGACCTGATCGGGGAGGTCGATGCGGTGCGCGCGCCTCTCGCGCACCCGGTCGATCGCGCTGCGGCCGGGGCCGTAGATGCCGGGGAGGCGGAAGAGGCGGACATCCGCGCGCAGCCCCCGCCAGGCGAGGTCGGCTGCCCCCCGCGCCGATCGCCGGCCGCCGAGCGGGGCGCTCTCGTCGACCCAGGCGCCGCCCGTGTCGCCATAGACCCCGGTCGAGGAGAGATAGCCGATCCACCGCGCGGGGGCGCGGGCGATCGCCGCGCCATGGCGCATGAGCACCGGATCGCCCGTCTCGTCCGGCGGCACCGAGGACAGGATGTGCGTCGCCGTGCCGATCGCCGCCGCGACGCCCGCCGCGTCCCCGAACGCCAGCGTGCCGGCGCGGCCGGTGGCGCTGACGTGCCAGCCCTCGCCGCGCAGGCGGTTGGCGAGGCGCGAGGCGGTGTAGCCGAGGCCGAAGATGAGGAGGTGAGGCATACACCCTTCCTATCCGTTCGTGTCGAGCGAAGTCGAGACACGGCGGCGCTGACGCTTCTCGACGTCTCTCGAAGCGAACGGCGACCTGGGCGTTGCCGGCCTCCCCGCTTTCCGATTGTTCCCCCGCCCCGCCCGCCATAAGGTCCGCCCATGGCCGACACCCCGACTCCGCCCGCCACGCCGCCGATCGTCCGGCGGGAGGATTATCGTCCGCCCGACTGGCTGGTGCCGGCGGTCGCGCTCGATCTCGATCTCGATGCCGGGCGCACGGTGGTGCGGGCGCGGCTCGACGTAACGCGCAACGGCGCTCATGACCGGCCGCTGCTGCTCGACGGCGACGGGCTGACGCCGCTCGCCGTGCGCGTCGATGGCGCCGGGCGGACCGACTGGACGCTCGAGGATGGCAGGCTCGTGCTCGCGCTCAACGGCGACGCGCACGTCGTCGAGACCGAGGTGGCGATCGCGCCGGCGGCCAACAGTCAGCTCATGGGCCTCTATGCCTCGGGCGGGCTGCTGTGCACGCAGTGCGAGGCGCAGGGGTTCCGCCGCATCACCTTCTTCCCCGACCGGCCCGATGTGCTGAGCCGCTACGACGTGCGGATGAGCGCGGACACGGCGCGCTATCCGGTGCTGCTCGCCAATGGCGATCCGGTCGAGCGGGGCACGCTCCCGGACGGGCGGCACTGGGCGCGCTGGGTCGATCCGTTCCCCAAGCCCTGCTACCTGTTCGCGCTGGTCGCGGGCGACCTCGCCTGCAATGCCGACCGATTCACGACGATGAGCGGGCGGACGGTCGAGCTGGGCATCTGGGTCAAGGCCGAGGATCTGCCGCGCACCGGCCATGCGATGACCGCGCTCAAGCACGCGATGGCCTGGGACGAGCGCGTCTATGGCCGCGAATATGACCTGGGGCTCTTCAACATCGTCGCCGTCGCCGATTTCAACTTCGGCGCGATGGAGAACAAGGGGCTCAACATCTTCAACAGCCGCTACATCCTCGCCGACCCGGAGAGCGCGACCGACGCCGATTACGACGCGGTCGAGGGCGTGGTGGCACACGAATATTTCCACAACTGGTCGGGCAACCGCGTCACCTGCCGCGACTGGTTCCAGCTCTCCCTGAAGGAGGGCTTCACCGTCTATCGCGACCAGTGCTTTTCGGCCGACATGGGGAGCGCGGCGGTGCGGCGGATCGAGGATGCGCGGATGCTGCGCGCCGCGCAGTTCCCCGAGGACGCCGGGCCGCTCGCCCATCCGGTGCGGCCCGAAAGCTACATCGAGATCAGCAATTTCTACACCGCCACGGTCTACAACAAGGGCGCCGAGCTGATCCGCATGATGGCGCTGCTGCTGGGGGCGGAGCGGTTCCGCGCGGGGAGCGACCTCTATTTCGACCGGCATGACGGGCAGGCGGCGACCTGCGAGGATTTCGTCCGCGCGATGGAGGAGGGCGGCGGGACCGACCTCGCCCAGTTCCGCCTGTGGTACAGCCAGGCCGGCACGCCCCGCGTCACCGCGCGCCTTGCCCATGATGCCGGCAGCGGCGCCGCCCGGCTGACGCTGCGCCAGACGGTGCCGCCCACGCCCGGCCAGCCCGACAAGCAGCCTATGGCGATCCCGCTGCGCCTCGCGCTGTTCGACCGGGACAGCGGGACGCATGGCGGCGAGGAACTGGTGCTGCTCGACCGGCCCGAGCTGGTGATCGAGCGCGGCGGCTTCGCGCGGGCGCCCGTGCTCTCGCTCAACCGCGGTTTTTCGGCGCCGGTGGTGGTCGATCTCGACGGCCCGGCGGAGGATCTTGCCTTCCTGTCCGCTCATGACGACGATCCCTTCGGCCGGTACGAGGCGATGCAGCAACTGATGGTGAGCGTGCTGCTGCGCCGCATCGCCGGGCGCGAGGCCGATGTCGACGCGCTGGTGGAAGCGGTGCGGCGAACGGCGGAAGATCCCGCGCTCGACCCCGCCTTCGTCGCCGAGGCGATCCGGCTCCCCACCGAAGCCTATCTGGGCGACCAGATGGCGGTGATCGAACCCGACGCGATCCACGACGCGCGCGAGGCGCTGCAACGCCGGCTCGGCGCGGAACTGGAACCGCTGTGGCGCGCGCTCCACGCCCGCCATGCCGCCAACCGCTTCGAACTCACACCCGCCGCCAAGGGCGGGCGCAAGCTGCGCAACGTCGCGCTCGGCTATCTCGTTGCCTCGGGCGCGGCCGATGGCCCGGCGATCGCCGTCCGCCAGTTCGCCGACGCGGACAACATGACCGAGCGCCACGCCGCGCTCGCCATCCTCGCCAACGGCACCAGCGCGGAGCGGGAGCAGGCGCTCGACGCCTTTTACCGGCGCCACCGGCACGACGCGCTGGTGCTCGACAAATGGTTCTCGACGCAGGCGTTCGCCGTCCACCCCGACACGCCGGCGATCGTCGGGCGGCTGCGCGATCATCCCGATTTCACGCTGGCCAATCCCAATCGGGCGCGCTCGCTGATCGGGGCGTTCGGCGGCAATCAGTGGGCGTTCAACCGGGCGGACGGGGCCGGCTATCGCTTCCTCGCCGACGGCATCCTCGCGCTCGACAGGCTCAACCCGCAGACCGCCGCCAAGCTGGTGCCGCCGCTCGGCCGCTGGCGCCGGCTCGATCCAACGCGCGGCGCGCTGATGAAGGCGGAACTTGAGCGCATCCTCGCCACGCCCGGCCTCTCGCGCGACGTGCACGAGCAAGTGGTGAAGAGCCTGGGATAATGTCCCTGGCCATATTCGCCCGTTCGTATCGAGCGCAGTCGAGACACCTATGCGCCCGCGCGTCTCGACGTCGCTCGAACCGAACGGAGCTGTCGGCCTACCCCCGCTGGGCGATCCAGTCCGCGACCTGCCGCGCGACGTCGTTGGCGGCGCTGTTGAGCGGCGTGGCGACGGTCGCGGGGTCGATCTTGCTCACCGGCGCGCTGGCGGTGAAGCGCTGCTTGCTGACCGTGCTGCCGTCCGCGGCAATGAGGCTGGCGTCGAAGGTGACGGTGGCCCGGCGTGCCTGCGCGTCGATGCTGAAGTCGACGATTTCACCCATCAGCCGGCTGCCCGGATCGGTGGTGAACTGCGCCGGATCGACGACGAGACGGCCGGTGCGCGCCGCGATCGTCTCGCCGAGCAGGCGGCGGAACATGTGGCGCGGCGTGTCGGTCCACTGCGCCTTCTTCACATAGGCATAGCCGGTCGGCCCCGTCCGCACCGCGACGCGGAGATTGTCGAAGGCGCGGGGCGTCACCGGATCGAGCACGGTCAGCGCGCGGCCGGTCGGCGCCGTCATGTCGCGTCCGGCGGCGATGCTGTCGGCGGCGGACAGGCCGAGGAGCTGCCTGGGCGGCTCGGCGCCGAAGCGGACGCAGCCGCCGAGGATGAGGGCGGCGGTGGCGATCGCCAGCGGAGCTTTGGGAAGGCGCATGGGCATCCTCTTCATGGGCGGTAATCGGGCAGCTTGGGCGATCCGACGAGCGATCCCGCGCCCTGCTGGTCGAGCTTTTCGGCGACGCTGCGGAACGCCTGCGACATTTGCCGCAGGTCACGGACGAGCAGCCCCAGCTCGGGCACCGTCTGCTTGGAGAAGGCCTGCACGCCCGGCCGCGCCTCGGACACCGTGGCGTCGAGCGCGGCCATCGCCTTGTTCGCCGACGCGACGGCGCCGCGCAGGTCGGCGATGAGCGGCCGGCCCTCATTGTTGAGGAGGCCGTTGGTCGTTTCGGCGAGCTGGCCGATCTGCTCGGCCGCGACGCCCGCCTTTTGCAGCGTCACCCTGGTTTCGGCGATGGTCGCGGCGATCTCCGGCCCGCGATCGGCCAGAGCGTCGGTCAGGCGATCGGTGTTGGCGAGGATGCCGGCGATGTGCTTCTGGTTGCGGTCGTCGAGCACCTCGGTCAGCCGCTCGGTGAGCGTCGAGAGGCGCTGGAGCAGTTGCGGCGCGCTGTTGAGCAGCTCGCCGAGCGCACCGGGCTTGGTGGGGATGATCGGCACCCCTTCGGGGCAGGACGCCTGCGGGTTCTGATCGGGGCAGGTGATCGGCGGCGCGCCCTTGACCGCGCCGTCGAGCTGGATTTCGGAGACTCCGGTGAAGCCGACGCCCTGGATGGTCGCGGTGGTGCCCTCGAGGATCGGCGTCTTGTTGTCGACGACGATGCGCACGCGCACGAAGCTCGGGTCGCGCTCCCACAGCTCGATCGACTTGACCTGGCCCGAGGGCACGCCCGCATAGGCGACGCTCGATCCCTTGGCGAGGCCGTTGACCGACTGCTTGAAGAAGATGTCGAACTCGCGGTTCTGCCCGTCGCTGATGCGCGAGAACCAGAAGGCGGCGCCGATGATCGCCGCGAGCAGGATCAGGACGACGCTGCCCACGAGGATGTGGTTGGACCGTGTTTCCATCAGCTCTTTCCGCCTGCTGGGCCGGGCGTGGCGCCGGCATGGGCGGCGCGGCCGCGCGGCCCGTTGAAATAGTCCTGGATCCAGGGATGATCGGTGGCGAGCAGCTCGTCGATCGTGCCGACCGCGATGACATGCTTGTCCGCGAGCACCGCGACCCGGTCGCAGATCGCGTAGAGCGTGTCGAGATCGTGGGTGATGAGGAACACGGTGAGCCCCAGCGTCTGCTGGAGGCTGCGCGTCTGCTCGTCGAACGCGGCCGCCCCGATCGGGTCGAGCCCGGCGGTCGGCTCGTCGAGGAACAGAAGCTCCGGGTCCATGGCGAGCGCGCGGGCGAGGCCGGCGCGCTTCTTCATCCCGCCCGACAGTTCGGCGGGATATTTGGGGCCGGCGTCGAGCGGCAGCCCGCTCATGCCGATCTTGTAGGCGGCGATCTCGTCGCGCAGCCATTGCGGCATGTGGGGATAATATTCGCGCAGCGGCACCTGGACATTCTCGGCGACGGTCAGCGTCGAGAACAGCGCGCCGCCCTGGAACAGCACGCCCCAGCGGCGGCGGATCGCCAGCGCCTCGTCGGGTTCGCGGCCGATCATCGGCTCGCCGAACACGGTGACCTCGCCCGCGTCGGGGGTCTGGAGGCCGATGATCGAGCGCATCAGCACCGACTTGCCGGTGCCCGACCCGCCGACCACGCCCAGGATCTCGCCCTTCTTGACGTGCAGGTTGAGATCCTCGTGCACCAGCTGGTCGCCGAAACTGTTGCGCAGCCCCTCGATGCAGATCGCGCAGCCCGAATGGGCGATGGCGGCGTCGATCCGCTCCTCCTCGCTCATCTCGATCGTGTCGGGCGCGCTCATACCCAGCCGATCCAGGTGAAAAGCATGGCGAAGAAGGCGTCGATGACGATGACGAGGAAAATCGCCTGGACGACGGCGGCGGTGGTGCGCAGGCCCACTTCCTCGGCATTGCCGCGCACCTGCAAGCCCTGGAAGCAGCCCGCCATGCCGATGATGAGGCCGAACACCGGCGCCTTCAGAAGCCCGACCCACAGATCGGTGATCGGGACCACCTCGCGCAGCCGCTGGACGAAGGTCACCGGCGGAATGTCGAGCGAAACGGCGCAGAGAAAGCCGCCGCCGATGATCGCGAGGATGCACGAGTAGAAGGCGAGCAGCGGCATCATGATGACCGCGGCGAGGATGCGCGGCATCACCAGCGCCTCCATCGGCTGCACGCCGATGGTGCGCATCGCGTCGATCTCCTCGTTGAGCTGCATCGTGCCGAGCTGCGCGGCGAAGGCCGAGCCCGAGCGGCCCGCGACCATGATCGCGGTCATCAGCACGCCCAGTTCGCGGAAGGTGATGCGGCCGACGAGGTTGACCGTCAGCACCTCCATGCCGAACTGGCGGAGCTGCACCGATCCCTGCTGGGCGATGACGATGCCGATGAGGAAGCTCATGAGGCCGATGATGCCGAGCGCGGAGACGCCCACCACCTCGAACCGCTGGACGATGGCGTTGATCCGCAGCCGGCCCGGATGTCGGATGATGTGACCGAGCGCGATGATCGTGGCGCCAAGGAAGCCGAGCAGGCCGAGCAGCGTGTGGCCGGCGGTGGCGGTCGCGGTGCCGATCTGTTCGAGCACGCGCAGCAGCGGCGGGCGCGGGTCGGGGCGGATCGCCATCGGCGCGGTGACGCACGAGACCTCGTCGATCAGCCGTCGCGCGTCGTCATTCGCGCCGACGATGTCGGCGTGGCGGTTGGACGCGAAACGGTGGACGATCCAGGCGCCGACCGTGTCCATATGGTCGACGCCGCTGATGTCGATGACCTTGTAATCGCCCGACAAGGCGCGCAGCCGGTCGGGCACGTCGCCGAGTGCCGCCAGCGAGAGGCTGCCGGTGAGGCGGACAGCGCGTCCCTGCGCGTCTTGATCCTCGCTGAGGTCGGCCTTGTGCATGGTCGGGGGGAACAGTGGTCCAGTTTCGGTTGCGCGGCAAGCCGAAACGGCCCATCGACACTGCCCAACGCGGCACAAGGGGAATAGGTTTCGGGCGCGACATGATCCGCATCGCCTTTTATGACATGGACCGCACGATCACGGTGCGGGGCACCTACACACCCTTTCTCATCCACATGGCGCTTCGCATGGCGCCGTGGCGGCTGCTGCTCGTGCCGCTCGTGCCGCTCGTGCTGCTCGCCTATGCGCTGCGGCTGATCGAGCGCGGCACGGCGAAGGAGTGGAACCAGACGCTGATGATCGGCCGGCGCGTGGCGCGCGCGAAGATGGAGCCGCACCTCCAGAGCTATGCCGACCGGGTGCTGGCGCGCAACGTTCGCGCGCAGGCGCTCGCGCAGATCGCGACGGACCGCGCGGAGGGGTGCCGCCTCGTCCTCGCCACCGCGTCCTACCGGCTCTATGTCGAGGCGATCGCGGACAGGCTGGGGTTCGACGCGGTGATCGCGACCGAGCATCTGGTGCAGGATCTCCTCTATGTCCGCGCCCGGATCGCGGGCGAGAACTGCTATGACGAGGCCAAGCTGCGGATGATCCAGGCGTGGATGGCGGCGCAGGGCATCGCGCGCGAGGCGGCGCATGTCCGCGCCTATTCGGACCATGTCTCCGACGCGCCGATGCTTGCCTTCGCCGACGCGCCGGTGGCCGCCAACCCGCACCGGCCGCTGGAGGAACTGGCGGCGGCGAAGGGATGGCTGGTGGTGCGCTGGGTCTAGGGCGCGGCGCAGTCGATCCGGTGGAGCGCCGCGCCATGATGCCGCAGCCACGCGCGCGCGGCGGCGGGATCATGCGCGCAGATCGCGGCGTGGAAGCGGTGGAAGGCGGGGCTGTGATCGAGATGGCGCAGATGCGCGACCTCGTGCGCGACCGTCGCCTGCCGCACCCAGGCCGGCGCGAGGATCAGCCGCCAGCTGTAGCGGATCGCGCCGCTCGCCGAGCAGCTTCCCCAGCGCGAACGCGGATCGCCGATGGCGACGCCGGTGAGCGCGAGGCCATGCGCGGCGGCGAGCGCGCGCGTCTCGGCGGCCAGCACCGCCTTCGCCTCCTCGCGCAGCCAGCGGAGCACGCGCGCGCCGACCTGGTCCTCGGGACCGCCGACGATGAGCGCGTCGCCCTCGCGGCGCGGCTTGCGCGGCCCCCTGTCATCATGGACGATCGGCGTCTCGACGCCCTCGATCGGCAGGATCGAACCGGGGCCGAGCGCAAGCGCGGGCGGCAGCGCGGCGAGCTGGCGCGCCAGCCAGCCTTCGTGCCCGCGCGCCCAGTCGAGCGCCTTGTCGAGCCGCGCCCGCTGCGGCATCGAAAGCTGCACCGCGCCGCGCGCCTGGCTGATGCTGAGGCGGTAGCGGCGCGCGGCGGCGCTGCGCCGGACGATCAGCGGCCAGGCGGCGCCGGCGATCGTGATCGACTGCGGATCAGAGCGGCCGGTCGACAAGATGATCCTCGAGCGGCCCGGCGAGCGCCTCCGACACGGTCCAGCCGCGCACCGACTGGCCGGCGCGGTGCACCGCCTCGGGATCGCCGCAGACGAGGTGATGCCAGTCGGGCAGCGCCTTCCCCTCGGCGCGCAGGCGATAGGCGCAGCTCGCCGGGAGCCATGCGATCGTCCGCAGCCGGGCGGGGGTCAGGCGCAGGCAATCGGGCACCAAGGCGCGCCGGTGCCGGTAGTTCGAACAGCGCGCGGTCCGCGTGTCGAGCAGCCGGCAGGCGACGTTGGTGGGATGGATGCGGCCGGTCTCCTCGTCCTCCACCTTGTGCAGGCAGCATTTGCCGCAGCCGTCGCACAGCGCCTCCCACTGCGCGCGGTCGAGCGTGTCGAGCGGCTGCTCCCAGAAGGGCGGCGTCACGTCACCCATTGTTCCAGCAGGTCGCGCACCGCCTCGGGATTGCCCTCGTCGGCCCCGTCGGTGGCCGGATCGTCGACGGGGACGAGCGCGATCGGCTCGCCCTTCGGCCCGAAGAGATAGGGCGTGCGGCTGTGGCTGACCAGATAGTCCTTGTTCGCGTTCTGGTCCCCTTCCTTGCCGGCGATGACCGCGAAGTCCGTCTTGACCCGCTCGATCTGCGCGGGGGTGCCGGTGAGGCCGATCAGGCGCGGGTGGAAGGCGCTGACATAGCGCTTGAGCACCGCCGGCGTGTCACGCGCCGGATCGACGCTGATGAAGACCGGCTGGATTCTCGCCGCCAGCCCGGGCCGCGTCTTTTCGAGCAGGCGGTAGCCGGCCATGATCTTCTGCAGGTCGAGCGGGCACACGTCGGGGCAGAAGGTGTAGCCGAAATAGACGATGCGGTAGCGGCCGTCGAAATCGGCCCAGCGGCGCGGCTTGCCATCCTGGTCGACAAGCGTGAAGGGCGCGCCGATCTTCGCGCCGTCGAGCGGCGGCGGCCCCGACGGCGCGCCTCCCGAGCAGGCGGCGAGGAGAAACGCGGCGATGAGCGGCGATGCTTTGGTCATGGCGGGGCAAGCCATGCCCTGCTAAGTGGGCTTTGGCAATGGACGCGGCGGGCGCTTGGGGGGAGCGGCCGGCGCCGGACGGGACGGTTTATGGCACGGACGAGATCAGTTTTGTTGAGGCTGGCGATCGCCGCCGCGCTGCTCGCCCCCGCCGGGGTCGCCCAGGCGCAGTTCTCCGACAGTTACAAGTTCCTCGACGCGGTGCGCAAGGCGGACGGGGAGACGGTGACCAGGTTCGTCGACCAGCCGGGCGTCACGCTCATCAACACCCGCGACCGCTCGACGGGGGAGACGGCGCTGCACATCGTGGTGACGCGGCGCGACCTCACCTGGACCAATTTCCTGCTCGCCAAGGGCGCGGCGCCCGACGCGGCCGACAATCGCGGCGCCACCCCGCTCATGATCGCGGTCGAGAAGCGCTGGCCCGAGGGGGTCGAGCTGCTCCTCGCGCGCAAGGCGGATGTCAACAAGGCCAATGGCAGCGGCGAGACGCCGCTGATCCGCGCGGTGCAGTATCAGGATCTCGGCCTCGTCCGGCTGCTGATGGCCAATGGCGCCAATCCCGACAAGCGCGATTCGATCGCCGGCATGTCGGCGCGCGACTATGCCAGGCGCGATGGCCGCGTGCCCGGCCTTGTCGAGGCGCTCGACAAGGGAACCGCGCCGGCGGCGAAGAAGCCGGTGCAGGGGCCGCAGCTTTAACCGTCATTGCGAGGCCGCAGGCCGTGGCAATCCATAGCTGGCGTTGCAGTGGATTGCCGCGTCGGCTGCGCCTCCTCGCAATGACGGGGGGACTTACCGCACCGCGGCCCTGGCCGGCGCCACGTTCCACCCGCGCAGCGCCACGCTCGCGGCCTTGAGGGCAGCCGGGTAGCGGATCGTCACCGTGCGCGCCTCGCCGGGGAGCAGGCTCACATAATTGTCGCTGTAATAGGCGGGGAGCACACGGCTGCCGTCCTTCGCGAGCAGGGTGAGCTTGGCGGTGAGCGCGGGGGCGGTGCCGGTGTTGCGCAGGGTGACGGTGACGCTCCGCTCGTCGCCTGTCGCCGCCGGCGCGGCGGCGGCGATCGTCACCGGCTGCGGCGCCATCGCGGCGATCTGCTGCCAGCCGGCCTTGCCGGCGGTGAGCCAGTAGAGGTTGCGGGAGAGCGGCGCGCCGTCCGCGCCGGATGCCTCCAGCCGGACGACCAGCGCGCCGGCAACCTTCAGCGCCGCGTCGAGCCGGGTGGTGAGACCCGGATCGAGATCGGCGACCTGTCCGGCGGCGACGTCGATCGCGCCGCTCTCGTCCAGCGCTGGCTGTCCGGCGGGGGTGAGCGCGGTCAGGCGCACCCGCGCGCCAAGATCCGCCTGCCGGTTGTTCACGAGCTGGACGCGGTGATCGGGCAAAGTGAGCTGGACATGCACCGGCTCGGCCGCGCTCTTGAAGCCGTAGAAGGCGGCGTGGGTATCATAATCGTGGCTCAGGATCTGCCACATCGTGCTCGGCCAGGCCGGCTGCGTCATCCACAGCATCCGGCCGCTGTTGCGCGACCACAGCTCGGCGTTCATCCCCTCCATGATCGCGCGGTAGCTCTCATAGGTGAGAAGCTGCGCCTTGCGCTCGAAATCGGGCAGGTCGCGCGGCGCGCCAAGCTTGGCGGTCATCGACGCCATGAACGGATGGGTGTCGCCGTTCCCGTTCTGGTGCCAGTCGTGATAGGCCCAGCTGTCGCTGATCGGCCAGCGGTCGGCGGGCGCCGTCATCGCCTCGAACGCCTCGAGCGTCGGGAAGGACTGCGAGCCGACCTCGACCGCGAAGCCCTTGTCATGCTCGGTGAAATAGGTCTCGGGCTCGCGATAGTCATAGGGGCCGCTGAACCACAGGTTCACGCTGTTCGAGCTGCCGGTGTACCAGCGCGTCCCGTCGAGTTCGCGCACCAGTCTTTCCAGCCCCTCGTTGAGGACCGGCTGCGGCACGCCCTCGTTGCGGCCGAACCAGAGCGCGATCGAGGGATGGTTGCGGTAGCGGCTGATCGTGTCGCGCGCATTGGCGAGGAACAGCGGCACGTCCTCCGGCTCCATCTGGTAGTTCTGCGTCGAGGCCCAGAAGTCGTTGGTGACGAGCAGGCCATATTCGTCGGCGAGGTCGTAGAAGGAGTCCTGCGTATTCTGGCCGACCCAGTTGCGGATGATGTTGACGCCGGCGTCGCGGTGGAGGCGGAAATAGGGTTCCAGCCGCGCGCGGCTCGACCGCTTCATGAAGTCGTCGGTGCCCCAGCTTCCCCCGCGCGCGGCGATGCGGACGCCGTTGACCTTGAGCACGAGGAAGGGGGCGAGGCGCGCGTCGGCGAGGGGGCGCACCGCGGGCGACAGGTCGCCGGCGGCGGTGAGCGAGTTGACCCAGCCGCCCGGCACCTTGCGGATGCCCTCGTGCCGCGCGTCGGTGATCTGTTCCCCGAGCTGGCGGGCCTTGCTGTAGTCGACCTCGACGCGGCGCAGCGCCCCGCCCGGCGACATCAGCGAAAGTTCGTAGGTGATCTGGCGCATCCCGAAGCGCACGTCGCGCGCGTCGCTTTCCCCGCCGCCGCCGGCGAGGCTGATATGCGCGCTGTGGAGCGCGGGCTCGCCATAGCCATTGGGCCACCACAGGCGCGGATTTGGGACCGAGAGCTGCGGGAAGTCGGCGGGGGTGAAGCGCACCACCGTCTCGCCCGGCGGCGCGTCGATCTCTCGCGCGACGCCGATCCCGTCGAAGCTCACCGTCACGCGGGTGCGCGCCGGCGCGGCGGCGAGGTTGCGCACCGGCACGTCGATCTCGACATCGGCGACGCTGGTGTCGCCCCTGGGCAGGGTCGTGACGATCTGCGGATCGCCGATGCGCAGCGCGCCCGATCCGCTCAGCACCACATCCTGCCACAGGCCGATATTGCGGTCGCGCACGCCGGGGATCCAGTCCCAGCCCTCGCTCGGGAAAAAGGTCGGGCCATCGAGCGCCTGCACGCCGCCATTCGGCCCCCAGCCGGCGGTCAGCGACTGTTCGTGCGCGATGCCGGGATGGCGCGGGGGCAGGATGCGGACGGCGAGGATGTTCTCGCCCGCGCGCAGCTGGCCCGCGACGTCGAACTGTCCCCGGATGAAGGCGCCGCGCACGGTGCCGAGCGGCGCGCCGTTGAGCCAGACCTCGGCGACAGCGTTGATGCCGTTGAAGGTCAGCAGCGGATGGGCACCCAGATCGGCGGGCGCGGTGAAGCGGGTGCGGTACCACCAGGCCCGCCGGCCAAGCGATTCGGGAATCGCCATGTTGTTGAGGCCATAGGACGGATCGGGATAGACGCCGCGATCGACGAGCGTGGTGAGCACGGTGCCCGGCACGGTGGCGGCGCGCCAGCCCTTTGCCATGTCGGCGCCCGCCGCGATCGTCGCGGCGTCGGCGCCGGCCTCGTCCTCGGCGATCAGTTCCCATTTGGGCAGCGTCCAGGCGCGCGCGCCGCGCGGGGCGAGCGCGGGGCCGGCATAAGCGGGCGTGGCGACCGGGCGGCTGTAGGGCGCCTTGCTCCTGGGGAGCGTCCAGGCCTCCTGCGGCGCGACCATGCCGGGCATGTTGGTGAACTGGATCGGCCAGGCGGGGCTGCCGGTGTCGAAGAGGATGAGCGACGGATCGGGCCGCGCCCTGGCGAGCGCGGCGATTTCGGCATCGGGGAGCGCCGCGCGGTGGAGCACGAAGCCCGCGATGCGGCCGTCGAACGGCCCGAATCCCGCGACGCCGCGCGGGGCGAGGCTGAGGGCCGGCGCGGTGAAGGCGGGCGGCGCGTGGCTCTGCGCCGCCTGTCCATCGACGCTCAGCATCACCGTTCCGCCGCGCGCGGTGACGGCGACATGGTGCCAGCCGCCCGTGGGCACCGCGATGCTCGTGGTTTCGCTGCCGTTCCAGAAGCCGATCTGCCCCTGCGCGCTGGTGATGAACGCCGCGGCGCCGGGTCCGCCCACGCCGCCGACGAGCGCGGGCTGCGCTCCGGTGCTGCGTACCTCGACCCAGCCGGTGAGCGTCCACTCCACCGCGCCGCCAAAGGCTTGCGGCTGGGCCAGCGGGCGCGCCAGGCCATCGCCGCCGGCGGGGAAATCCACATTGAACGGGCCGATCCGGTCCGCCGGCTGCGGCGCGACCGGGTTGGCGGACCCGACGACCTGCTGCGCGGCGAGCGGCGCGGCGAGGCCGAGGCCAATGGCGGCCAAGAGCGCGGGCCGTCCCCCGCGCGCGAAACGACTCATCATCACCCGCTGGCTGGCGGCGGCCCGCATCGCGTATCCCCTCGACATATCCGTCCCGCGACCCTTTTCGCCGGACGGGGCGCGCGGATCAAGCGGCATTTTTACCGCTAACAGCCGATACCGGCGCCGACGACGCGCCGGGCGGCGGCCCGCTCCACGCGATCAGTGGTTGCGGCCGAAATCGGGCGCGGGGTCGTCCTGGCCCTGGTCGATGATCGAGCGGCGGACCGCGCGGGTGCGGGTGAAGAGGTTGAACAGCGCGTCGCCATCACCCCAGCGGATCGCGCGCTGGAGCGCGGTCAAATCCTCCGAGAAGCGCTGGAGCATCGCGAGCACCGCCTCGCGATTGGCGAGGAACACGTCGCGCCACATCGTCGGATCGCTGGCGGCGATGCGCGTGAAGTCGCGGAAGCCGCCGGCCGAATATTTGATGACTTCCGATTGCGTCACGTCTTCCAGATCGCTGGCGGTGCCGACGATGGTGTAGGCGATGAGGTGCGGCAGGTGGCTGGTTACCGCGAGGACGAGGTCATGATGGCGCGCGTCCATCCGCTCGACATTGGCGCCCAGCCGCCCCCAGAAGTCGGCGAGCCGCCCGACATCGGTCTCGTCGGCGTCGTCGGGCGGCGTCAGGATGCACCAGCGGCCCCTGAACAGCGTCGCGAAGCCGGCGTCCGGTCCGCTCCGCTCGGTACCCGCGACGGGGTGCGCCGGGATGATGCGGCGGCCGGGGAGCGCTTGCCTCAGCGCGTCGAGCACGGCGGTCTTGCACGATCCGACGTCGCTCACCACCGCCTCGGGCGGCAGGTCGGGCGCGATCTCGGCCGCCACCGCCGCCATGGCGCCGACGGGGACGCACAGGATGACGAGATCGGCATCGGTCACCGCCGCGCCGGCCTGATCGGTCATGTCGTCGACAAGGTCGAGCGCCAGCGCCCGTTCGCGCACGCCGGGGTCGGCGTCATGGCCGGTGAGGCGCACCGTCGGCATCCCGGCGCGGACCGCGCGGGCGAGCGAGGAGCCGATGAGCCCGAGGCCGATGATCGACACGCGCGCGAAGGGGAGCATCGCGGTCGCTCAGCCCTGCTCGACGCGGGCGCGGATCAGCCCCGCGACCGCGCGCATGTCCGCCCCGGTCCCGATCGTGATGCGCAGCCCGTGGGGCAGGCCCTGGCCCGGCAGCCAGCGCGTCGCATAGCCCGCGTCCATCAGCGCGCGGTAGACGGCTTCCGCGCTCACCGCGCCCTCGAACAGGACGAGGAGGAAATTGGCCGCGCTCGGCACGACGCGGACGCCATGATTGCCGAGCTGGCCGAGTTCGCCGGCGAGCCAGGCGCGCCACTTGCGGTTGTGGTCGCGGCTCGTCGTCACGAACGCGTCGTCGGCGATGGCGGCGGTCGCGGCGGCCTGGCCCAAAGTCGGGATGTTGAACGGCGCGCGGATGCGGTGCAGCGCGTCGACGATCGCCGCGCTCGCATAGCCCCAGCCGATCCGTTCCGAGGCGAGGCCGTGGATCTTCGAAAAGGTGCGCGTCACGAGCACGTTGGGCGCGGCCATCGCCAGCGCGAGGCCGTGATCGTCCTCCTCGTCGCTCAGATATTCGGCATAGGCCTGGTCGAGCACGAAGAGGACGTGGGCGGGGAGTGCCGCGTGGAGGCGGGCGATGTCGGCCCGACTGGTGAGCGTGCCCGTCGGGTTGTTGGGATTGGCGAGGAAGACGACGCGCGTCCGATCGGTGACGCGGGCGAGCAGCGCGTCGACGTCGGTGCCATAATGCCGGTCGGGCGCGACCACCGGCACCGCCGCCACGCGCCGCGCGGCGATGTCGTAGACCGAAAAGCCGTAGCGGACGTAGATCACCTCGTCCCCCGGCCCGGCAAAGGCGCCGGCGGCGAGGTGCAGGATCTCGTCGGACCCGGTGCCGTAGATGATCCGCGCGGGATCGAGGCCGTATCGCGCCGCGATCGCCGCGCGCAATGCCGCCGCGCCCGGATCGGGATAGGTGGCGAGGTCGGCGAGCGCGGCGGCGATCGCGGCGCGCGCCTTCTCCCCCGTGCCGAGCGGATTCTCGTTGGCCGACAGCTTGACGAGCCGCCGCCCGTCGTCGCTCGCCGCCTTGCCCGGCACATAGGGCGCGATGCCCATGATCCAGTCCTTGGGGCGGGGCATGGCGAGGGTCTCGGTCATGGCCGCGCCCTTAGCGGCAAAGCGGGGGGTTGGCGAGGGGGGTGTCATCGCGGTAGACCGATGCCGCCCCCCTCCCCGCCCCGCCGCCCCGCTGCGCCGCCGCCTGCGCCGCGATGTGCAGGCGCTGTTCAACGACGCCGCGCAGGGCGAGCGGCCGATCGCGCGCTCCGATGAGGCGGGGTTCGCGCCCGGCTCGGTGATCGGGCGGGTGCATGGCGCTGTCGTCGCGATGCTGGTCGGGGGGATGGGGCGCGGCGATTGACAAGCCGGGGCGCGCGCCGCAAGCCGCGCCGATGACGCTTGGCCTTGCCTCCGACACCGACAGCCGCTTCGGCCTCGCCCGCCGCGTGCGGCTCGACACGCCGTTGCCGCTCGACGGCGGGCGGACGCTGGACAGTGTCGAGATCGCCTACGAGACCTATGGCACCTTCGATCCCGCGCGGCCCAATGCGGTGCTCATCTGCCATGCGCTGACGTCGGACCAATATGTCGCCTCGCGCCATCCGGTGACCGGCAAGCCCGGCTGGTGGAACCGGCTGGTGGGCGAGGGGCTGCCGGTCGATCCGGCGCGGCACTTCATCGTCTGCGCCAATGTGCTCGGCAGCTGCATGGGGTCGAGCGGGCCGGCGAGCATTGATGCCGCGACCGGCCTCCCCTTTGCGATGCGTTTTCCGGTCATCACCATCCGCGACATGGTCCGCGCGCAGGCGATGCTGCTCGACTATCTCGGCATCCCGCGCCTGAAAGCGGTGATCGGCGGGTCGATGGGCGGGATGCAGGCGCTGAGCTGGCCCGCGCTGTTCCCCGACCGGGTCGAGGCGGCGGTGGTGATCGCCTCGACCGCGCGGCACAGCGCGCAGAACATCGCCTTTCACGAGGTCGGGCGGCAGGCGATCATGGCCGATCCCGACTGGCGCGGCGGCGACTATTATCTCGCCGGCGATCCGCCCGCCGCGGGGCTGGCGGTGGCGCGGATGGCGGCGCACATCACCTATCTCTCCGAAGCGGGGCTCACCGAGAAGTTCGGCCGCCGGCTCCAGCAGCGGCCCGACGCGCCCGGCGGCGCCAAGACATTCGGCTTCGACGCCGATTTCCAGATCGAGAGCTATCTGCGCCACCAGGGGATCAGCTTCGTCGAGCGGTTCGACGCCAACAGCTATCTCTACATCACCCGCGCGATGGACTATTTCGACCTCGCCGAGGATCATGGCGGGTCGCTCGCGCGGGCGTTCGCGGCGACGCGGGCGCGCTTCTGCATCCTCAGCTTCGATACCGACTGGCTGTATCCGACGGCCGAGTCGCGCGTCATCGTCCATGCGCTCAATGCCGCCGGCAAGCCGGCGAGCTTCGTCGAGCTCAAAAGCCCGTTCGGTCACGACGCCTTCCTGCTCGACGCGCCCGAGATGAACCGGGTGATCGACGGCTTCCTGCGCGCGGGGGAGGGATGAGCGAGCGCCTGCGGCCCGACCTCGCGCTCATCGCGCGGATGGTGCGCGAGGGCGCGCGGGTGCTCGATGTCGGCTGCGGCGACGGCGCGCTGATGGCGGCGCTGCGCGAACGCAAGGGGATCGACGCGCGGGGGCTGGAGCTTGACCCCGGCAACGTCGCCGCCGCCGTCGCGCGTGGCCTTTCGGTGGTGCAGGGGGACGCGGACACCGATCTCACTTATTATCCCGACGCCAGCTTCGACTACGCGATTCTGAGCCAGACGCTCCAGACGACGCGCCGGCCCGACCGGGTGATGGAGGCGCTGCTGCGGATCGGCGCGCAGGCGTTCGTCAGCTTCCCCAATTTCGCGCACTGGCGCGGGCGGCTCTCGCTGCTCCTGGGCGGGCGGATGCCGGTGACGCGGCTGCTCCCCGAGCGCTGGTACGACACGCCCAACATCCACCATCTCACCATCGACGATTTCCGCGCGCTCGTCGCCGCGCGCGGCTGGACGATCGACGGGCAGTGGTTCCTGAAGGGCGACCGCGAGACCACCCATGCCGGCGCGAACCTGTTCGCCGAACATGCCGTGTTCCTGCTGCGGCGGTGAAGAGGATTGGCTCTCCGCCCACATCCGTTCGTGTCGAGCGAAGTCGAGATACGCTGGCGCTGCGCAAGCGGTTCTCGACTCCGCTCGAACCGGACGGAGAGGGTTGAGCTTTTCAACCGATCGGCGTTCCCGCCGCACCTCAAGCGCCGCTGGCCCTCCCCGCTGCGACTGGCCTCGCCTGCGGCTCGCCAAGTCTCGCTGCCCCTCCCGCCTGCGGGAGGGGATCTTCCCTTCCTCCCCCCTCCCGCAGGCGGGAGGGGCTGGGGGAGGGCTTGCGGCGCTGGCCGGGCTCGCCACCCATGACCAGGCACCCCCGCCGCCGCTATGCCCCCGCGCCGGACACCCCCGGCGTCGCCGCCCGGCGCGCGGCGTTGCGGCTCCTGGATGCGGTGTTGCGGCGGGGCGAGCCGCTGGAGATCGCGCTGCACGCGGCGACGCAGGGGCTGCCCGACCGCGCCGATCGCGCGCTCGCCCATGCGATCGTCGCCGAGGTGCTGCGCCACCTGTCCGATCTCGACGCGCTGATCGACGGGGCGACGCCGCGCCCGCTCCCCGCCGACGCCAAGGCGCGGATGGTGCTGCGGCTGGCGCTGGCGCAGGTGCTGCGATTGGGCACGCCCGATCACGCCGCCGTCGCGACCGCGCTGCCGCTGGTCGAGGGCGGACCGCGCAAGCTCGTCCATGGCGTGCTCGGGACGCTGTTGCGGGGCGGCGCGGCGCTCCCCGATCCGCCGACGCTGCCCGCCGGGGTCGCGGAGCGCTGGCGGGCAAACTGGGGCGAGGCCATGGTCGCGGGTGCCGCCGCCGCGCTCGGCACGCGCCCGCCGCTCGACCTCGGTCTGCGCGACCCGGGCGCGACGAACGAATGGGCCGAGCGGCTTAGCGGCATTTCGCTCGCGCCCGGCCATGTCCGCCTCGCCGATCCGGGCGATGTCGCCGCGCTGCCGGGCTATGGCGAGGGGGCGTGGTGGGTGCAGGACATCGCCGCCTCGCTCCCGGCGCGGCTGCTCGGCGCGGGCGAGGGGCGCACCGTGCTCGATCTGTGCGCCGCGCCGGGCGGCAAGACGATGCAGCTCGCCGCCGCCGGCTGGCGCGTCACCGCGGTCGACCAGTCGGCGCGGCGGCTCGATCGGCTGGCGGACAATCTGCGCCGCACCGGGCTGGCCGCACAGGCGGTGCAGGCCGACCTGCGCGCGTGGGCACCGGACGCCCAGGCCGACGCGGTGCTGCTCGACGCGCCGTGCACCGCGACGGGCATCTTCCGCCGCCATCCCGACGTACTCCACCGGATCGGCGCGCGCCAGATCGCCGAGCTGGCCGACCTGCAGGCGCAGTTGCTCGCGCGCGCGGCCGACTGGGTGCGGCCCGGCGGGCGGCTCGTCTATGCGACCTGCTCGCTCGAGCCCGAGGAAGGCGAGGCGCAAATCGCCGCCTTCCTCGCCGCGCGGCCCGATTACGCGCCTGCGCCGCCCGAGCCGGGCGAACGGCCCGAGGGGCTCGCCACGCCCGGCTCCTTCGTCCGCACGCTCCCGACGATGCTTGCCGGGGAGGGCCGCTGCGACGGCTTCTTCGTCGCTCGTCTCGTTCGGGCAACGGCTGGCTGAAACGATCCCCAGCTTATTTGGGCGCGGCGGTTGCGAAGGGGGAGGCGCGCCGCTAAGGGCAGCGGGCATGGTGGCTCCCGTCCGCATTGCGCCTTCCATCCTCTCGGCCGATTTCGCGAAGCTGGGCGAGGAGGTGCGCGCCATCGACGCGGCGGGGTGCGACTGGGTGCATGTCGACGTGATGGACGGCCATTTCGTCCCCAACATCACGATGGGACCGATGGTGGTGAAGGCGCTCCGCCCGCACACGCAAAAGCCGCTCGACGTGCATCTGATGATCGCGCCGGTCGATCGCTATCTCGACGCCTTTGCCGAGGCGGGGGCGGACATCCTCTCGGTCCATCCCGAGGCGGGGCCGCACATCCACCGCTCGGTTCAGCATATCAGGTCGCTCGGCAAGCAGGCGGGCGTGGTGCTCAACCCCGGCACGCCGGCCAAGATGCTCGATTATCTCATCGAGGAGGTCGACCTCGTCCTCATCATGAGCGTCAATCCCGGCTTCGGCGGCCAGAGCTTCATCGGGAGCCAGCTCCGCAAGATCGAGGCGGTGCGCAAGATGATCGACAACAGCGGCCGCGACGTGCGGCTGGAGGTCGACGGCGGGATCGACGAGGCGACGGCGCCCCGCGTCATCGCCGCGGGCGCCGACGTGCTCGTCGCGGGCACCGCCACCTTCCGGGGCGGGCCGGGCGCCTATGCCGGCAACATCGCGCGGCTGCGGGGCGGGGCATGACCAGCCCGCGCCCCTCGCCCACCGAGGAGACCGACGCCGCCGACGGCATCGAGCCGGGCAAGCGGCTCATCCGCCTCGCCGACGACAAGGGGCTGTCGCTGGCCGAGCGGCTCGCGAACCATTTCTACCGCCTCACCTGGCGCACGCCGCTCCACGCGATGCGGCTCAAGGGCAAGTTTCCCTTGAAGCTGCTCGCCGTCCCCGACGATCCGGTGCCCGGCGACGCGCGCGCGGGCAAGGCGCTGCGTCTGGGCTATTTCCTCTTCCGGGGCCGCAAGCAGCCGATCGAGACGCTGGATTTCACGAAGCTCGACCTCCATCCCGACTTCGCCGATTATCTGCACGGCTTCCACTGGCTGCGCGACCTCGCTGCCGCCGCGCCGCGCGACCAGGCCGCGCCCGTCGCCGAGGAGATCATGCGGCGCTGGCTCAACGCGCACGCCGAAGTGCCGAGCGAGCCCGCCTGGCGCGTCGACAACGCCGCCTGGCGGATCTTCTTCTGGACCGCGCATTCGCCGCTGATCCTCTCGAGCGGCGACCTCGTCTATCGCTCGCTGGTGCTCAACTGCATCGCGCGCACCGCCCGCCATCTCGATCGCGGCGCGGAAAAGGCGCCGCCGGGGCTGCCGCGCGTCGTCGCCTGGGCGGGGATCGTCGCCGCCTCGATGCTGATGCCGGGCGGCGCCCCGCGCAAGCTGTTCGGCGAGGCGGGCCTCAAACAGGCGCTCGAAAGCGCGGTCTATGCCGATGGCGGCCTCGTCTCGCGCTCGCCGCTGCACCAGATCGGCGCGATCATGGCGCTCGGCATGTTGCGCCAGGTCTATCTGGTGCGGCGCGAGGATATTCCCGGCTGGCTGACCCAGTCGCTCGAGCCCGTGGTCGCCGCGCTGCTCGGCGTGCTCCATGGCGACGGGATGCCGGGGAGCTGGCAGGGCGCCGCGCCGCTCGACCCTGACTGGCTGCGCGCGGTGATCGGCCTCACCGGCGTGCGCACGCGGCCGCTCAAGCAGGCGCGCGACTGGGGCTATCAGCGCGTGGCGGCGGGGCAGAGCGTCCTCCTCGTCGATGCCGCGCCGCCGCCGATCGCCCGGCTCGCCGCCGCCGGCTGCGCCTCGACCGGCGCCTTTGAACTCAGCGACGGGGTGCAGCGGATCATCGTCAACTGCGGCGGCGCCGCGCTCGCCGGCGCGACGATCCCGCCCGACCTCGCGCAGGCGCTGCGCACCACCGCCGCGCACAGCACATTGGTGCTGGGTGACAGCAATTCGACCGCGATCATGCCCGACGGCAGCCTGGGGCGCGGCGTCACGCAGGTCGAGCTCGACCGGCAGGAGATCGAGGCGGGGAGCCGGATCGAGGTCAATCATGACGGCTATGCCCGGCGGCTGGGCTATCTCCACCGCCGCATCCTGCTCCTGAGCCAGGACGGGCGCGAACTGCGCGGCGAGGACATCCTCCTGCCCGCGCCGCGCCGGCGCAAGGCGTCCGCGGCGGTGATCGCGATCCGCTTCCACCTCGCCCCCGATGTCGAGCCGACGCTGACCGGCGACGGCCAGGGCGCGCTGCTCCGCACCCCCGCCGGTCCGGTCTGGCAGTTCCGCGTCGGCGACGGGCGCGCCGTCATCGAGGAGAGCCTGTGGGTCGACCGCGACGGCAGACCCCAGCCCACGCTCCAGCTCGTCGTCAATGGCGAGGCGAGCGCGGGCGGCGCCAGCATCGGCTGGCTGTTCAAGCGGATGGGGTGAGACGGGGGACGTGGTGCCTGCCATTTCCCTCCCCGCCGCGGCCGGCGTTAGCCGACTAAAGGCAACCCTCTCCGTTCGGTTCGAGCGAAGTCGAGAACCGCCTGCGCGAGCATGGCTCGACTTCGCTCGACACGAACGGCGTGGGTTGCGGACTCTGCGAGCTTGACCACATCATGACCGACATCGTCCCCATCCGCCGCGCGCTGCTCTCCGTCTCGGACAAGACCGGGCTCGTCGATCTCGGCCAGGCGCTCGCCCGCCACGGCGTCGCGCTGGTCTCGACCGGCGGGACGGCGAAGGCGCTGCGCGACGCCGGCCTCGCGGTCAGCGACATCGCCGAGCTGACCGGCTTTCCCGAGATGATGGACGGGCGCGTCAAGACGCTCCACCCGCGCGTGCATGGCGGGCTGCTGGGCGTTCGCGACGATCCGGCGCATCTCGACGCGATGGAGGCGCATGGCATCGCGCCCATCGACCTTGTCGTGGTGAACCTCTATCCCTTCGCGCAGACGGTGGCGAAAGGCGCGGGGCGCGACGACATCATCGAGAATATCGACATCGGCGGCCCGTCGATGGTCCGCTCGGCCGCGAAGAACCATGCGAGCGTCGCGATCGTCACCGATCCGGCCGACTATGCCGCGCTCATCGCCGAACTGGACGCGAGCGGCGGGGGCACCACGCTGGCCTTCCGCCGCCGGCTCGCCGCGCGGGCCTTCGCCGCCACCGCCGCTTATGACGCGATGATCGCGGGCTGGTTTGCGCAGGTGGACCAGGGCGAGCTGTTCCCGGCGCGCGTCACCACCGGCGGCGCGCTCGCCGAGACGCTGCGCTATGGCGAGAACCCGCATCAGCGGGCGGCGCTCTACCTCCCCGCCGGTCCGCGCGAGCGCGGCATCGCGCAGGCGCGGCAGGTGCAGGGCAAGGCGCTGTCATACAACAATTTGAACGATGCCGATGCCGCATTGGGCCTCGTCGCCGAGTTCCGCGACGGGCCGCCGGCGGTGGTGATCGTCAAGCACGCCAATCCCTGCGGCGTCGCGCAGGGCGCGACGCTGCTCGACGCCTATCGCGCCGCGCTCGCCTGCGACGATGTCTCGGCGTTCGGCGGGATCATCGCGGTCAACCGGCCGCTCGACGGGCCGACGGCCGGGGCGATCGCCGAGCTGTTCACCGAAGTGGTCTGCGCGCCTGACGCCGACGAGGCCGCCCGCGCCGCCTTCGCGCGCAAGAGGAACCTGCGCCTGCTCTTGACCGGCGACCTCCCCGATCCCGCCCGCCCCGGCCTTGACATGAAGACGATCGCCGGCGGGCTCCTCGTCCAGACGCGCGACAATGGCCGGCTGACGCGCGACCAGCTCAAGGTGGTGACGAAGCGCGCGCCGACCGAGCGGGAGATCGCCGACTGCCTGTTCGCCTGGACCGTCGCCAAGCATGTGAAGTCGAACGCGATCGTCTATGCCAGGGATGGCGCCACCGCCGGCATCGGTGCCGGGCAGATGAACCGGCGCGATTCGGCCCGCATCGCCGCCGCCAAGGCGCGCGAGGCGGCGGAAACGCACGGCTGGGCGAGGCCGCGCACCGTCGGCAGCGCGGTCGCCTCCGACGCCTTCTTCCCCTTTGCCGACGGGCTGCTCGCGGCGGTCGAGGCGGGCGCGACGGCCGTGATCCAGCCGGGCGGATCGGTCCGCGACGAGGAGGTGATCGCCGCCGCGGACGACGCCGGCCTCGCGATGCTGTTCACGGGGATGCGGCACTTCCGGCATTGAGGGAGAACCAATATCGTCAATGTCCGGTCGCTTCGCGCGAAGTGGAGAAGCGTTGACGCGAGCGTGTCTCGACTTCGCTTGACACGAACGGGAGAGTGGGATGCCGGCTCCGCTCACCCTTGCTTAACCATTTCTTAGAGGATTTCCTTCACCTCCGGCAGCACGACGGCACCGGGGGACAGTACGTGCAGCAGGCGGATCAGCCAGCGGATGTGGCGATCATCGGCGCGGGGCCGGCGGGGCTCACCGCCGCCTATCTGCTGACGAAAAAGGGCTATCGCGTCACCGTTATCGAGAAAGATCCGCATTATGTCGGCGGGATCAGCCGGACGGTCGCGCATGACGGTTTCCGCTTCGACATCGGCGGCCACCGCTTCTTCTCCAAGTCGAAGGAGGTCGTGGATCTCTGGAACGAGATCCTGCCCGACGACTTCATCCAGCGGCCGCGGATGAGCCGCATCTATTATGAGGGCAAGTTCTACAGCTATCCGCTGCGCGCGTTCGAGGCGCTCGCCAATCTCGGCCTGTGGCGATCGGCTTTGTGCATGGCGAGCTATGCCAAGGCGCGGCTGTTCCCCAAGAAGGCGGTCGTGAGTTTCGAGGACTGGGTGGTCAACCAGTTCGGCTGGACGCTCTATTCGATCTTCTTCAAGACCTATACCGAGAAGGTGTGGGGAATGCCCTGTAACGAGATGTCGGCCGACTGGGCGGCGCAACGGATCAAGGGGCTGAGCCTGGGCGCCGCGGTGCTCGACGGGCTCAAGCGCAGCCTGGGGCTCAACAGGCGCCCCAATGACGGGATGGCGACCAAGACGCTGCTCGAAACCTTCCGCTATCCGCGCCTCGGCCCCGGCATGATGTGGGAGGCGGCGCGCGACAGGGTGATCGCGGGCGGCAACCGCGTCCTGATGGGCCATGCGCTCAAGCAATTGACGCAGGACCAGGTCACCGGCCGCTGGCGCGTGAGCGCGACCAGCGCGGCGGGCAAGACGGTGACGATCAGTGCCGCGCATGTCATCTCCTCCGCGCCGATGCGCGAGCTCGCCGGGCGGCTCTATCCGATGCCCGCGACGATGGGCGAGGCGCTGCGCCTCAAATATCGCGATTTCCTCACCGTCGCGCTGATGATCCGTTCCGACGACCTGTTCCCGGACAACTGGATCTACATCCACGACAGCAAGGTGAAGGTCGGCCGGGTGCAGAATTTCCGCAGCTGGTCGCCCGAGATGGTGCCCGATCCGTCGATCGCCTGCGTGGGCCTTGAATATTTCTGCTTCGAGGGCGACGGCCTCTGGGCGTCGAGCGACGATGACCTCGTCGCGCTCGCCACGCGCGAGATGGAGATCCTGGGCCTGGCCAAACCGGGCGACATTGTGGGCGGCGCGGTGGTGCGGCAGGAAAAGGCCTATCCCGTCTATGACGAGGATTATGCCGCGCATGTCGCGGCGATGCGCGCCGAGCTGGCGGACCGCTACCCGACGCTCCATCTCGTCGGGCGCAACGGGATGCACCGCTACAACAACCAGGATCACGCGATGATGACCGCGATGCTCACCGTCCGTAACATCGAGGCGGGCACGCGCGTCTACGACATCTGGGGCGTCAACGAGGACGCCGAATATCACGAGGCCGGCGACGAGGGCGAACGCGCCGCGCTGGCGAGCGAGCGGCTGGTGCCGAGCCGGGTCGTCGGCCGGGCGGCCTGACCCGCCATGGCGGTGGCGATCGTCGCGCGGCTGCTGGGGCGGACCTATGTGCGCTATGTGGGCATCAGCCTCGTCGCGCTGATCGTCGACATCAGCCTGTTTTCGCTCAGCCTGCGCGCCGGGACGCCGCCGGTCGTGGCGGCGGTGCTGGGTTATCTCGCCGGCGTGCTCGCGCACTGGCTCGTCACCTCGCGCACCATCTTCGCGGCGCAGGTCGCCGCAACCGGCATGGCGCGGACACGGCAGAAGGCTCTGTTCCTGTTTTCGGCGCTGGTCGGTCTCGCGCTCACCACCCTGATCGTCGGCGGAGGAACCGCGCTGGGCATCGCGCCGCATCTGGCGAAGCTGGTGGCGATCACGGTGAGTTTTCAGGCGACCTATCTGCTCCGCCGGCTGGTGGTGTTCGCGCCATGAGCCCGGCTTATGGCGAACGCGGCCACATCCGCGCCGCGCTGCTGATCTGGGCGCTGGCCGCGATCGTGATGATCGCGGTGAGCTGGCCGCTCGTTGCGACGCTGGGCTTCCGCGATGCCGACGATGCGATGCGCATGGTGCAGGTGCGCGACTGGATCGCGGGGCAGGGCTGGTTCGATGTGACCCAGCACCGCGCCAACCCGCCGCATGGCGGGCCGATGCACTGGTCGCGGCTGGTCGACGTGCCGATCGCGGCGATCATTCTCGCGCTGCGTCCGTTGACTGGCACCATGATTGCCGAGAAGGTCGCGGTGGCGATCGTGCCGCTGCTGCTGCTGCTGCCGCTGGTGCCGCTCACCGGCTGCATCACGCGCAAGCTCACCGGCGACCGGACAACGGCGATCGTCGCCATGGCGCTGCTCGCCACCTCGCTGCCGATCCTCATCCAGTTCACCCCGACCCGGATCGACCATCATGGCTGGCAGATCCTGATGGCCGGCGTCGTGATCGGCGCGCTCGTCGATCTGTGGCCGCGTCATGCCGCGCCTGTCGCGGGGGTGGCGATGGCGCTGTGGCTCCACATTTCGGCCGAGGCGCTGCCCTATGCGGCGCTGGTCGGCGGGCTGCTTGCCCTGCGCGCGACGGCGGACCGGCGGGAGGGCGCGCTGCTGCCCGGCTATGCCGCGACGCTGACGCTGGCGAGCGTGGCGCTGCTGGTCGGCGTGCGCGGCCCGGCCGTTGCGGCGCAGCCGGCCTGCGACGCGATGTCCCCCGTCTATCTCTGGCCGATGGCGGCGACGACGGCCGCGCTGTTCGCGCTCCGCACCGTCATGGGCGATGCCACCCCGCTGCGACGCCTTGCCGTGCCCGCGATCGCGGCCGGGCTCGGCGCGCTCGTCTTCGTGAGGAGCGGGCAGTCGTGTCTCTCCGGCCCCTTCTCGGCGCTCGATCCGCTGGTCGACCGCTTCTGGTACCAGCAGGTGCTCGAGGGGCGGCCGATCTGGGATCAGCGCTCGTCGAGTGTCGCCATCGCGCTGGCGCCCGCGGTGCTCGGCCTTGCCGGCACCCTGCTTGCCTGGCGGCGGGCGGAGGGCAGGCAGCGCGCGCGCTGGTTCGCCCTGCTGCTGTTTGGCCTGGGCGCCTGCGCGGTCATGCTGATGGTCTATCGCGCCGCGTCGGTCGCGCATCTGGCGCTGCTGCCGGGCACCGCCCGGCTCGCCTGGCTGCTGTTCCGGCGCGCGCGGCGGTTCCACGGCGCGGTGTTGCGGATCGTCGCGACGCTGGCCGCGATGCTGGGCACGCCGCTCGGCGCCGCGGGCGTGGCGTTGGCGCTCACGCCGTCGCCCGCCGCCGACGGGAAGACCGTGCCATCCAGTTGCCCGCGCCAGGCGGACTGGCGGATCTTGGGCCGGATGCCCGCCGCCTTGATCTTCGCGCCGGTCGACATCAGCCCGGAGGCGCTGCTGCGCACGCGGGACCGCGTCATCGGCACCGGCCATCACCGCAACTGGCGCGGGATGCGCACCGTCATCGCCGCCTTCATCGCCCCGCCCGACGAGGCGCGGCGGCAGATCGTCGCGACCGGCGCGCGGTATCTGGTGCTCTGCCCCGATCTGTCCGAAATCGGCAATTATGCCAAGGCCGCTCCGCATGGTCTGGCCGCGCAGCTCCGGGCCGGCGGCCGGTTCGACTGGCTCGTGCCGCTCCCCGCGCCGCGCGGGCAGATTCTGCGCGTCTACCGCATCGTCGATCCGGCGGGCACGAAGCGCATCGCCACGCCGTTCATGCAGTAGCGCTTGCCGGTCGGCGGCGGCCCGTCGTCGAAGACATGGCCCAGATGCCCGCCGCAATGGGCGCAATGCACCTCGGTGCGCGGATAGCCGATGACATGGTCCGTGCTCGTGCCGATCGCGCGGGGCAACGGGCGATAGAAGCTCGGCCAGCCGGTGCCGCTGTCGAACTTGGTCGCCGACGCATAGAGCGCCCACCCGCACCCCGCGCAGACGAACAGCCCCTCGCGCTTTTCGTGGTTGAGCGGGCTGGTGAACGGCGCCTCGGTGTCATGCCGGCGCAATACGGCATATTGGCCGGGCGTCAGGCGGCGGCGCCATTCCGCGTCGCCGAGGGCATAGGGAAAGCGTTTGGGCGCCCCCTCCACGCGCCCGCAGGCGATGAGCGCCAGCGAGCCCAGCAGCCAGCTCCGGCGGTCGATCGTCATGCCGCCGGCTCCGCCCGCCTGCGCCGCCAGCCGCGGCGGGGTGCTCCCGATTTGAGGACGTGACGGCGGAACAGCCCGCCGCCGATCCGCAGGATCAGCAGCACCCAGAGCAGTTGCCAGCCGAGCGCGAGCCAGTGCGGCGTCACCGCTCCGTCCTGCGCCGCGCGCGCGATCATGATGAAGGGCGAGCTGAACGGGATGGCCGCGCCGATCCGCCCCGGCAGGCCCATGATGTCCGCGCTCGCCCAGGTCGCGCCGAAGAAGACCAGCAACTGCCCCATGGTGACGGGCATGGAGAGCATCTGCACCTCGCGCGCGCTCCCCGCCTGCGCGCCGATGCCGAGGAACAGCGCGCCGAGCAGCGTATACGCCATGGCGAAATAGAGCAGGGCGAACAGCACGAACAGCGGCCAGCCCACCGCCGGCGCGGGGAGGTCGACCGTCGTCCCGCCGATCGCGAACAGCGCCACCGCCGCGATCCCGCCCCACAGCGCGATGCCGAGGCAGGAGACCGCGAGCATCGCGACGAGCTTGCCGAGGAAGATCGCGTCGACGGGGACGGCGGCGGCCAGCACCTCGATCACCTTGTTGGTCTTCTCCTCGATCATGTTGGAGAGCACCATGCCGGCGAGCAGCATGACGAGGAGGAAGAGCAAAGTCTGCGCCGCCTGGCCGGTGAGCTTCTGCCCCTGCGTCCGCGCCGCGCGGCTCTCGGTCACGACATGGCTGGCGATATAGGGCGAGCGGATCGCCGTCCTCTCCCGCGCGAGGCCGACGAGCAGGCCGATATCGCCGCGCACGCGCGCCAGGTCGCCGGCCTTGCCGTTGAGCACGGGCTGGTCGAGCGTGCCCGAGAGGATCGCGATCGGCGCGCCGGGCGCCGCGAGCGTGACCTCGATCGCGCCGGCGCGCGCGGTGGCGGGCGGCAGGGTGCGGAGCATCGGCAATGTCTCGTCGCCGAGCTGGGCGGAGACGGCGGCGCGCAACGCCATCAGCCGCGCGCTCTCCGCCGCCGGGAGCGTCAGCCCCACCGTCGGCCGCAGCGTCTCGCGCGCGATCCTGTCGGTGAGCGATCCCGCGCCGACGCCGATCAGCAGCGGAAAGAGCGGACCCAGAAGGAACAGGAAGAAGGAGCGCGAGGCGACGATCGCCATGAAGTCGCGGCGGCCGATCACCCAGGCGGCGCGGACGAGCGCGATCATGCCGGCGTCTCCGCCGCCTGCTCGGCCTCGAGGTCGCGCGCGGCCTCCGGCCCGGCGATGGCGATGAACACGTCATGGAGGCCCGGCCGCTCGATCGACAGGCTCTCGATTCCCGCCTCGCCGTCGATGAGCGCGCGCAGCAGCGGCTCGATCCCCGCCTCGGGCATCGCAAAGTGCCACGCTTGCCCATGAATCTCGGTGTCGTCGGGGAGCGCCGCGCGCCAGCGGCCGTCGCGGCGCCGCGTCTCGAGCCGGACCAGCGGGCGCAGCTGCGCGCGCGCCTCGGCCACCGATCCCGAGAAGCGGAGCTTGCCGCGCGCGATGATCGCGATCCGCTCGCACAGCCGCTCGGCATGGGCGATGACATGGGTGGAGAAGAGGATGGTGGCGCCGCCCGCCGCCTGGGCGCGGATCATCGCCTCGAGCTTGCCCTGGTTGATCGCGTCGAGCCCCGAGAACGGTTCGTCGAGGACGATGAGGCGGGGGTCGTGGACGATCGTGCCGAGTAGCTGCACGGTCTGCGCCATCCCCTTGGAAAGCGTGCGGATCTTCTGCTCGGCGAAGCTCGCGAGCCCGGCCTCGTCGAGCAGCGCCCGCGCCCGCGCCCGCCCCTCTGCGAGCGGCAGGCCGCGCAGCGCCCCCATGAAGGCGATCGCCTCGAACGCCTTCATGCCCGGATAGAGCCCGCGCTCCTCGGGGAGGTAGCCGACCTTGCGCGCCTGTCGCAGCGGCCGCTCGTCGCCCAAAAGGCGCCGCGTCCCCGCGTCGGGATCGATGATGCCGAGCAGCGTGCGCAGCAGCGTCGTCTTGCCCGCGCCGTTGGGGCCGAGGATGCCGTGGATCGTCCCCGGCGCGACGGTCAGGTCGACGCCATCGACCGCGCGGAAGCCGCCGAACAGCTTCACCAGTCCCTGGGCTTCGAGCGCGGGCGCGGCGGGCGGATCGGCGGAAGCGGCGGTCATCGCGGCGCACGATAGAGTCGTGGATCGGCGAGGCAAGGGGTTCGCGCTGCTGCTTTGTCGTGCTCCTGCGAAAGCAGGAGCCCAGGGTTACGCGGCACGCCGTACGGCCCTAGGCTCCTGCCTTCGCAGGAGCACGCAATACGCACAAACAGTGCATGGTCTGGCGATAGGCTGGTACAGACCCCCCATGACGCCACCGTCACTCGAATCCCGCCTCAAGGCCGAAGCACTGCGCCTGCGCTTTGCCGATTGCCGCATAGCGCGCGCCGATGCCGCGCCGCACGCGGGCGAGCGGCTGCGCGCCTGGCTCGCCGACGGGTGCCATGGCGACATGCTGTGGATGGAGAGCCGCGCCGACGAACGGGCGAGCCCGCGCGGGCTTTGGCCCGAGGTGCGATCGGTGGTGATGCTCGGCATGAGCTATGCGCCCGGCCATGATCCGCTGGCGCTGGCCGACGCGCGCGGCCGGGGGCGGATCAGCGTCTATGCGCAGGGGCAGGACTATCATGACGTCGTCAAACGCGCGCTCAAGGCGCTCGCCCGCTGGCTGCATGACGTCGCCCCCGCCCCGCTCAAGGTCTTCGTCGACACCGCGCCGGTGATGGAAAAGCCGCTGGGGCAAGCGGCGGGGCTCGGCTGGCAGGGCAAGCACACCAACCTCGTCAGCCGCACGGCGGGGAGCTGGCTGTTCCTCGGCGCGCTCTATTCGACGCTCGACCTGGTGCCCGACGCGCACGAGCCCGACCGCTGCGGATCGTGCGACGCCTGCCAGCGCGCCTGCCCGACCGATGCCTTTCCCGCGCCCTACCGGCTCGATGCGCGGCGCTGCATCTCCTATCTCACCATCGAGCACAAGGGGCCGATTCCCGAGGATCTGCGGCCCGGCATCGGCAACCGCATCTATGGCTGCGACGATTGCCTCGCGGTGTGCCCATGGAACAAGTTTGCCCAGGCCGCGCAGGCGCACCGCGCCTTCCTGCCGCGCGCCGAGCTGATCGCGCCGCGCCTCGCCGATCTCCTGGCGCTCGACGACGCGGGTTTCCGCGCGCTGTTCGCCGGATCGCCGATCAAGCGGATCGGCCGTGACCGGATGGTGCGCAACGCCGCGATCGCGGCGGGGAACAGCGGCGATCCCGCTCTGCTCCCCATGTTGGAGCGGCTGCGCGGCGATGCCGATGCGATGGTGGCGGAGGCGGCGGCCTGGGCGATCGGGCGGATCGAGGCGGGCGGTGCAAGCCCTCCCCACTGCGGCTAACTTCGCCTGCGGTTCTGCCTCTCCCGTGAACGGGAGGGGGGAGGATCAGGGCGCCTTTGCCTGGAGCATCTTGACGCACGCCTGCGCCTCCACCTCCTCGCCGGTCGGGAGCCGCGCGTCGGCATGGGTGACGAGCGGCTCGCGGTCCCTGGCGGGCGGATAGAGATAGGCGTCGAGGATGCAGCGGCCGTTGGCGAACTGGAGCTTGCGCGCGCCGGGCTCGCGGATGTCGAGCCGGGGCGTGCCGAACTGGGCGATCAGCGCGCGCGCGTCGGCGCCGATCAGCGTGCGCAGCTTGGGCGGCGGCGTGGCGGGGGTGAAGGCGACGCGCGGCGGCGCTATGGTGCTGCCGCCGGTGCCACAGCCCGCGAGCGCGAAAAGTCCCAGGATCATCGACAGGCCGGCCCGCATCGCGCCGCCATAGCCGCCACGCGCCCGCCGCCGCAAGCGCGCACGGTTGCGCGGCGCGGCGCGGCGCGATAGGAGCGCGGCCGGCTTCCGCCCCCCTTTCCCCGCGTGAAGGAACTGCCTTGAGCGATCCCGCCCTCGACATCGTCGCCATCGGCAATGCCATCGTCGACGTGCTCGCCCGCGCCGACGATGCCTTCCTCGCCAGCCATGCGCTGACCAAGGGCGGGATGCAGCTCATCGACGCAGCGACGAGCGAGCTACTCTACGCCAATATGGGGCCGGGGATGGAGATCAGCGGCGGGTCGGCGGCCAATACGCTCGCCGGCATGGCCGCGCTCGGCTGCCGCTGCGCCTTCATCGGCCAGGTGCGCGACGACGCGCTCGGCAAGGTGTTCGCGCACGACATCCGCTCCGCGGGCATCCGCTTCGACACGCCCGTCCGCACGCAGGAGCCGCCGACGGCGAGCTGCCTCATCCTCGTGACGCCCGACGGGCAGCGGACGATGAACACCTTCCTTGGCGCGTCGCAGTTCCTGCCCGCCGCCGCGCTCGACCGCGACCTCATCCGGGCGGCGCGCATCCTCTATCTCGAAGGCTATCTGTGGGATCCGGCCGAGCCGCGCGCGGCGATGCGCGACGCGATCGCCGAGGCGCGCGGGGCGGGGACGGCGGTGGCGCTCACTCTCTCCGACGTGTTCGTGATCGACCGCCACCGCGCCGATTTCCTCGCGCTGCTCGACGCGGGCGCGGTCGACATCCTCTTCGCCAATGAAGGCGAGATCCGCTCGCTCCGGCAGACCGACGATTTCGAGGCGGCGGTGGCCGCGACCGCCGCCAAGGTGCCGACATTGGTCGTCACGCGCGGCGAGCAGGGCGCGATCGCGCTCCAGGGCGGGCGGCGCCATGCCGTTCCGGCCGAGCCCGTGGCGCGCGTGATCGACACCACCGGCGCGGGCGACCTGTTCGCGGCGGGCTATCTCGCCGGGCATCTCGCGGGCCGCGATCCCGCGCACAGCCTGCGCATGGGGGCGATCGCGGCGGCGGAGATCATCTCGCACTTCGGCGCGCGGCCGGAGTCGGACTTGCGCGCGCTGATGGGGGTTTTGGGCTAACCCCCCGCCCGCCTGAACAAGGCCCGGTCATCGGCGCCGAAGCCCCAGCGCCAGAGCACCCAGCCATAAGCGGCGAGGATGGCGGGCACGCCGATCGCGAGCTCGACCCATTCGAGGCGCCTGGGCAGCGCGACGAACAGCGTGCCCGCGCCCGTCGCGGCGAGCGCGGCGAGGAGCAGCGTCCAGCGCCAGATGCGGACCTTTTCGCGCAGGATGGCGCCGAGCAGCAGCGCCTTGGCGAGCGACCCGGCCGCCAGCGCGAGGCAGAGCGCGAGCGCGGGCGCGGCGGCGATCCACAGCGGCGGGAGGTCGAGCCGGCGCGCGCCCAGGATCAGCGCGACGGTGAGTCCCGCCTGCAACGCGATCATGCCGAGCGAGAGCCAGAGGTTGCGGTGGCGGGCGAGATAGACCAGCGCCGCCTCGCTCACCACCGCCGGCGCGGCGAGCACCTCGGCGGCGAGGAGGAAAGCGAGCGCGCCGGTGCCGCCGACGAACAGCGGGCCGATGAGCCCCATCACCGCCTCGCCCGGAATGCCGAGCGCGAGCGCGACGCCGAGCTGCGCGGCGACGATCCAGAAGCCCACCTGCCGCACCTGCGCGGCGATGGCGGCGTGGTTGCGCTCGGCGACGTTGCGCGTGATGACGGGGCCGAGGATCGGCTCGAAGCTGGTCTTGAGCTTCTGCGGCAGCGAGGCGACCTGCTGCGCGACATAATAGACGCCCACGACATAGGGCGTCGCGAACAGGCCGAGAATGGCGAGATCGAGCCGCCGCGTGCCCCATTCGACCGCGTCGGCGGCGGCGAGCGGCAAGTTGCGCCGCGCAAGTCCCCACAGTCGCGCGGGATGCGGCCGCCAGCCGATCGGCCAGCCATAGCTGCGCAGCAGCGGGTAGAGCGAGGCGGCGAGCGCCGCCACCATCGAGACGACATAAGCGAGGATCAGCCCGTCGCGCGTGGAGTAGAAGTACAAGCCGAAGGCGGCGATGCTGATCGTCCACGGCTCGATGATCGAGCGCGCGCGCACCGTCGCGGCGATGTCGAACCGATAGGCGCAGGCGGCGAGCGCCACGTCGGAGAGCGCCAGCGCGTAGACGATGAGCGGCAGCAGCCAGTCGAGCCCGTTGATCCGGCTGTTGGGGAACATGGCGTGCGGAAAGAGGATGAGGAGCCCCGCCGCCACCGTCGCGGCGATCAGCGCGAGCAGCAGCCCGTCAAAGGCGACATGGGCGGGCGGCTGCTCGTCGGCGGCGAGACGCTCGGCGAGGCCGCGCTTGAGGCCCAGCGTCGCGAGCTGCGCCGCGAACTCGACGACGAGCACGGCATAGGCGAAGCGCCCGAGATTGTCGGCGCCGTAGAGCCGCCCGGCAATGAACAGGAACGGGAGCCGCGCGGCCAGTCGGAGCAGGAAACCGATGACATTGGTGCGCCCGCCCCGCGCCAGCGCGGCCAGATCGTCCTTGTCATCGCGGCCTTGCGGCGCGGCGCTGGCGTCGATGGCCGTGGTCAAGCGTCCCCGTCCCGTCCTTGTCCGGCGGCGATCATAGCGGCGGCGGCGGCAACGACCAAGCGGCGCGTCACTCGGCGCGCAGCGGGCGCGCGAGCAGCGCCTCGATCGCCTGCGCGGCGGTGGTGCGCCCGGCCACCAGCGCCGCGACGGCGGCGGTCACCGGCATGTCGACGCCCGTTTCCCGCGCCATGGCGTCGAGCACCGGCGCGGTGAAGGCGCCTTCCGCCACCGTCCGCCGGTCGCGCAGCAGGTCGGCGGCCGCGCGCCCCTCGCCCAGTCCCTTGCCGAGCGAGAAGTTGCGCGAGCTGGTCGACGAGCAGGTGAGGACGAGGTCGCCCATGCCCGAAAGTCCGGTCAGCGTCTCGATCCGCGCCCCGCGCGCGAGGCCGAAGCGCGCCATTTCGGCAAAGCCCCGGCTGATGAGCGCGGCGCGGGCGTTCTGCCCCAGCCCCGCGCCCTCGACCACGCCGCAGGCGATGGCGAGGACGTTCTTGACCGCGCCGCCGATCTCCGCGCCGATCACGTCGCTCGCGAGATAGGGGCGGAAGGCGGGGCGGGCGAGTCGCGCGACCAGCGCCTCGCCGACGCCCGTGTCGGCACAGGCGAGTGTCACCGCCGTGGGGAGCCCCGCCGCGACCTCATGCGCGAAGGTGGGGCCGGAGAGCACCGCGATCGCCGCCGCCGGCTGCACCCGCGCGGCGACCTCGGACATCAGCAGCCGGGTCTCCGCCTCGATCCCCTTGGCGCACAGGACGAGGGGGATGGCGCGCGCGGGAAGGTCGGCGAGGATGGCGCGCAGATGCTGCGCGGGGGTCACCATCAGCAGCGCGTCGCAGGCCGCCATGTCGCCGAGGCTGGCGGTGGCGCGAATGTGCGGCGACAGAGCGAGGTCGGGGAGGAAGAGCGCGTTGCGACGATCATCGTTGATCGACGCGACGACCTCGCCCTCGCGCGCCCACAGCAGCACCTCCTGCCCGCCCGCCGCCGCGACCTGGGCGAGCGCGGTGCCCCAGGCGCCGCCGCCGACGACGCCGATCCTCATGCCTTCACCCCCGCGCCGCGCACGCCCTCGGCGGCCGGATCGAGCGGCCAGCGCGGGCGCGCCGGGACGTCGAGATCGTCGGTAAGGCCCGCCGCCAGGCGCTCGACGCCGGCCCAGGCGATCATCGCGCCATTGTCGGTGCACAGCCACAGCGGCGGCGCGACGAAGGGCAGGCCGTGCCGCGCGGCGAGCGCCTCGAGCGCGGATCGGATCGCGGCATTGGCGGCGACTCCCCCCGCGACGACCAGCGCGGTCGGTCGCGCGATCCGCCCGAGCGCCGCCTCCGTCCGGTCGACGAGGCAGTCGACCACCGCCTGCTGGAAACTGGCGCAGAGATCGGCGGTGCTCCAGCGGCCGCTTTCGCCCGCGCGCAGGACGGCGCTCTTGAGCCCCGCGAAGGAGAAATGCGGCTCGGCGGTGCCGGCGAGCGGGCGCGGCAGCGGCACGGCGCGGGGATCGCCCTCGCGCGCCGCGCGCTCCACCGCCGGGCCGCCGGGATAGCCCAGGCGCAAGAGCTTGGCGGTCTTGTCGAACGCTTCGCCCGCCGCGTCGTCGATCGTGGTGGCGAGCCGGCGATAGTCGCTAACGCCGCGCACCGCGAGCAACTGGCAATGCCCGCCCGAGACGAGCAGCAGCAGATAGGGAAAATCGAGCGCCGGATCGGCGAGACGCGGCGAAAGCGCATGGCCCTCGAGATGATTGACCGCGATCAGCGGCTTGCCCGCCGCCATGGCGAGCGCCTTCCCCGTCACGAGCCCGACCATCACCCCGCCGATCAGCCCCGGCCCGGCGGTGGCGGCGATCGCGTCGACATCGGCGAGCGTGAGGTCCGCCTCGGCGAGCGCCGCCCCGACCAGCGGCGTCAGCGCGTCCACATGCGCGCGCGCCGCGATCTCGGGCACCACCCCGCCATAAGCGGCGTGCGCGCGTTCCTGCGTCGCGAGCCTGTGGGCCAGCACCGTGCGATCGTCGCGCACCAGCGCGGCGGCGGTCTCGTCGCAGCTGCTCTCGATGCCCAGGATGATCGTCATGCGTCCCCGAATATGGTCAGCCCCGCGCCGACATGCTTGCGGCGGGCGGGTTCCCCTCTTTAAGGACTATGCGCGGCGCGACAAGCGGGGGACGGGGATGAGCAAGGGCAACGGAACGGTGTTGAGGCTCGGCACGCGCGGCTCGCCGCTGGCGCTGGCGCAGGCGGTGATGACCCGGCAGGCGCTGTGCGCGGCGCATGGCTGGAACGAGGACGCGATCGAGACCGTCATTGTCCGCACCAGCGGCGACCGCATCCAGGACCGCCCGCTCGCCGATATCGGCGGCAAGGCGCTGTGGACGCGCGAGCTCGACCGCGCGCTGCTCGAGGGCGAGATCGACGCGGCGGTGCACTCGATGAAGGATGTCGAGACGATCCGGCCCGAGGCGATCCGCATCGCCGCCATGCTGCCGCGCGCGGCGGTCGAGGACCGGCTGATCGGCGCGCCGTCGATCGCGGCGCTGCGGCAGGGGGCGGTGGTCGGCACCAGCTCGCCGCGCCGCGCCGCGCAGCTGCGCCGGCTGCGCCCCGACCTCGTCATCACGCTGTTCCGCGGCAATGTCGCGACGCGCCTCGCCAAGCTGGAGGCGGGCGAGGCGGACGCGACGCTGCTCGCCGCCGCCGGGCTCGACCGGCTGGGGCAAAACGACATCGGCGTCGATATTCCGCTCGACACGATGCTCCCCGCGCCCGCGCAGGGCGCGGTGGGGATCGAGGTGCGGGCCGACGACGCGCGCGTGGCAGCGCTGATCGGGGCGATCGACGACGCGCCCACCTCCGCCTGCGTGCTGGCCGAGCGGGCGCTGCTGCGCGGACTTGGTGGCACGTGCCACTCGCCGGTCGCCGCGCTGGCGCGGTTCGAGGGCGAGGCGATCCGCCTGCGCGCGCAGATTCTGAGCGGGGCGGGCGAGGAGGAGGTGGTGGGCGAGACGGCGCTGGCGCCGGGCGACGATGCGCCCGCGCTCGTTCTCGCCGCGCGGCTTCTCGATCGCGCGAGCCCGGCGCTGCGGGCGCTGTTCGCGGCATGACAGGTGCCGTGCTGATCCTGCGCCCGGCCGGGGGCGCGGATCGCACGGCGGCGGCGGCGCGGGCGTCGGGATTGCGGCCGCTGCGCTATCCCCTGTTCGCTGTCGAGCCCGTCGACTGGGACGCGCCGGATGCCGCCTCTTTCGACGCGGTGCTGCTGACCAGCGCCAATGCCGCGCGCTCCGGCGGGCCGGCGCTTGCCCGCTATGCCGCGCTGCCCGTCCATGCCGTTGGCGCGACGAGCGCGGCGGCGGCGCGCGCGGCGGGCTTCACCGACGTGCGCGAGGGCGGCGGAGACATCGCCGGCACGCTGCCGCTGATCGCGGCGGCGGGGCATCGGCGGCTGCTGCATCTGGCCGGCGAGGATGTCCGCCCGTTCGATGCCGGCGCGCTGATGATCGAGCGGCGCATCCTCTACCGCGCCGCGCCGTCAGGCGATGCGGCCGGGCTGGCGGCGGCGCTGGAAGACGCGGCGGTCGTCCTCGTCCACTCGCCGCGCGCGGGCGAGCGGCTGGCCTCGCTCACCGCCGCGCCGCAGCGGCAGGCCAGGGCGCTCGCCGCGATCAGCCCGGCCGCGCTGGAGGCTTCGGGACAGGGCTGGGCCGTCGCGGCGGCGGCCGTGACCCCCGGCGATGCGGCGCTACTGGCCCTCGCCGGCAAACTGTGCGATGACCCGGCCATGGCATCGACACCGGCAGCACCAAGGCCGCGCGCATGACCGTGCAGGCCGACGCCGCGCCAGCGACGCTTGCGCCGCCGCCCTCGCCGACATCCTCGGGGGGCATTGGCGGCCGGCTGGCGGTGGCGCTCATCCTCATCGCCTTCCTCGCCGGTATCGGCTTCATGGGCCTCGTCATGTCGCGCCATGGCGATCATGCCGGTGACGCGCCGGCGGCGCTCGCCGACAATGGTGTTGCGCCGACCGTGACCGATCCGCTCGCGACGACGCCCACCGCGCCGCCGGACGCGGCGCTCACCGGCAGCGGCCCCGTGCAGGCCGCGCGCGTCGCCGAGCTGGAACAGCGGCTGACCCGCATCGCGGTCGCGGCGCAGTCCGCCTCGGGCTACGCGCATCGCGCCGAGGCGCTGCTCATCGCCTTTGCCGCGCGCCGGGCGCTCGATGCCGGCCAGCCGCTCAACTATGTCGAGCAGCAGCTGCGGCTGCGCTTCGGCGACGATCAGCCGCGCGCGGTGGCGACGATCGTCAACGCCGCGCGCGAGCCGGTGACGCTGCCCGATCTGCGCGCCGGGCTCGACAAGGTGCAGCTTGCCTCGGTCGCGCCCGCCCCCGCCGAGCGCGGCCTGTGGCAGTCGATAGGCGCGGTCTTCGGCGATCTCGCCAAGGTGCGCCGCGCGAGCGCCCCGCCGCCCGGCACGGCGATGCGGCTGAGCAGCGCGCGGCTCAACGTCGAATCGGGCCGGATCGACGCGGCCATCGCCGATGTTTCCGCGCTGCCGCTCCAGCCCCCGACCGCCGCCTGGCTGGAGAAGGCGCGACGCTATAACGAGGCGCACCGCGCGCTCGACCTCATCGAGGCGGCGGCGATCCTCGAGCCGCAGGCGGTCGCGCCGCCGCAGTTGCCCGCGATGGTGACCCCGGCGCCCGCCGCCGCGACGCCGCCCCCCGCCAGGGTACCCGCCCCGGCCCCTTGACGGGACCGGCCCGGCATCCGATCTGCCGGGCAGCCAGAAGGAACCCCGCCATGGGCCAGCGTCCGCCCCATCTCAAGCCGCCCGCCTATCTCAGCAAGAGTCCGCCCGTGCCCCGGCCCGCCCCCGCCGACGCCGCGCCCGGCGAGGAGCCCGGCGGCCGCCTCAGCCCGACCCGCTATGGCGACTGGGAACATAAGGGCATCGCCGTCGATTTCTGATGGCACGCGCTTTGCCGCGCCGGGCGCACGTCTCGCGACGATCCGGGGGTCTCGAAAGGTCCACCTGTGCAGGCTTTGCCGCGTCGCTCCGCCCTGCCGCGACAGCATCGAACGGGACGCATCATGGACCTTGCCCAGCACGCCACAGCCACGCCGCCGCCGACCCGCGATCCGTCCCCGACGACGCCGGCCGCGTTCAGCGACGCCGATGCGGTCGCGCTCGGCATCGGGCATCTGGTGTGCAGTTGGGGCGAGCTTGAACAGTCGCTGATGGCGAAGCTCGCGGCGATGCGCGTCGCGGCCGGTGACGTGCGCATCGTCGGCGCGCGGAGCAAGCCGGGCGTTTCGCGCCTGCTCGCCGAGCTGCGCGCGCTCATCTCGATGCGCGACCGGCATGACAAGACCGCGCTCGCCGACATTTCGGAGATCGAGCGGCTGATTCAGCGCATCGGCCAGTTGCGGCTGCTCGTCGTCGAGGGGTTCGAGAAGCCCGAGCATGACGCCTTTGTCTGCCGCGACACCAAGAATGTCGAGCATCGCATCGGCCTGGCTCACCTCGCCCAGGAGATCGCCGAGATCGACGCGATCCGCGAACGGCTGGCCCGGCTTTAACGCTCCCGAGTCGCGCTGAAGCGGATCGCCGGGTTCCTTTCCTGCTGGTAGCCCACGTCCCAGGCACTGCGCGCGAGATAGACGAGATTGCCGTCGCGATCGCGGGCGAGGTTCGCGCGGCTGATGTCGGCAAAGGCCTGGAGCGCCACCGCCTCGCCGGAGAGCCAGCGCGCGGTGTCGAACGGCGCGGGCTCGAGCATGGCGGCGACCTTGTACTCCGCCTCGAGCCGCGAGACGAGCACGTCGAGCTGGAGCTGGCCGACGACGCCGATGATCCACTGGCCGCCGATCTCGGGATAGAAGACCTGGATCACGCCCTCTTCGCTCAAGTCATCGAGCGCCTTCCGAAGCTGCTTGGTCTTGGTCGGATCGCGCAGCGCGACGCGGCGCAGGATCTCGGGCGCGAAATTGGGGAGGCCGGTGAAGCGCACGTCGGCGCGTTCGCTCAGACTGTCGCCCACCCGCAGCGTGCCGTGATTGGGAATGCCGATGATGTCGCCGGGAAACGCCTCGTCGGCGATCTCGCGGTCCTGCGCGAAGAAGAGGATCGGCGAGTGCACCGCGATCGGCTTACCGCTGCCCGAGGGGATGAGCTTCATGCCGCGCTTGAAGCGGCCCGAGCAGAGCCGCATGAAGGCGATGCGGTCGCGGTGCTGCGGGTCCATGTTCGCCTGCACCTTGAAGATGAAGCCGGTGACTTCATCGCCCGCCGGGTCAACGGGCGCGGGCTCGGCCGGCTGCGGGCGCGGGGGCGGCGCGTGGCGGGCAAGCGCGTCGATGAGCTCGGCGACGCCGAACTGCTTGAGCGCCGAGCCGAAATAGACTGGCGTCAAGTCGCCATGGCGGTAGGCGGCGGTGTCGAACGAGGCATAGCCGCCCTGCGCCAGCTCCGCCTCGTCGCGCAGCAGCGCCAGTGCGTCGGCGGAGAGCAGCGCTGCCAGCGCCGGATCGTCGAGCCCGGCGAGCGGGTGCGTATCACCCTCGAAGGCGCGGCTGGCGCCGGTCGGGCGCATCAGCCGGTCGCGCGCGAAATCATAGATCCCCTCGAACGCGCCGCCCATGCCGGCGGGCCAGCTCATCGGGCAGACGTCGAGCGCCAGGGCATCCGCGATCTCGTCGAGCAGGGCGAAGGGCGCGCGCCCTTCCCGGTCGACCTTGTTGACGAAGGTGATGATCGGCACCGAGCGCAGCCGGCACACCTCGAACAGCTTGCGCGTCTGCGGCTCGATACCCTTGGCGGCGTCGATCACCATCACGGCGGAATCGACGGCGGTCAGCGTGCGGTAGGTGTCCTCGCTGAAATCCTCGTGGCCCGGCGTGTCGAGCAGGTTGAACGTCACCGTCTCGCCGTCGGTCACATGCTCGAAGGTCATGACCGAGGAGGTGACCGAGATGCCGCGCTGCTGCTCGATCTTCATCCAGTCGGAGCGGGCGCGGCGGTTGGCGCCGCGCGCCTTCACCTCGCCGGCGAGATGGATCGCGCCGCCCGCGAGCAGCAGCTTCTCGGTCAGCGTCGTCTTGCCCGCGTCGGGGTGCGAGATGATGGCGAAGGTTCGCCGTGAGCTGGGGGTCATGTGGGTGGCTTTAGATCGTGATGACTGGCCGTTCGTGTCGAGCGAAGTCGAGACACTTGCACGCCGCGCCAGCGTTTCTCGACTTCGCTCGAAACGAACGGGGGTGGGTGGCGTTCGGCTGACGCCGCTCTAGCGGCAGGTCGTCATTTGGCAAGGGGCCGGTCAGCCCTCGACCCGCGCGCGCCAGAGCGTGATCCACTCCCACGCGCCCCGGCATTCGCCCATCGCCCTCGCCTCGACGAGGCGGAAGCGCTCGCCGTCCCAGACATAGTCCTCCGACGAGCCGCAATCGCCCAGCCCCCGCGCCTTGGCGAGGCTGGAGAGGCGGCCGGTGGCGGCGTCCCAGTCGGCATTGACGAGGAGCGGCGGCGCGGCGGCGTCGGTGCCGAAGCCGGGCGCATGATCGAAGCGCGCGACGCTGAGCGCCCGGCCGCCCGCAGCGCCGCTCGCGATCAGCGGGACCGAGAGGAGGTTGTAGGCGCCCGCGTCGCAGGGGAGGAGGATGAGCGTGCGGTCGCGGTCGAGCGGGTAGGTCTCGACATCGCGCTCGGCGGCGAGGGCGCCGTCGCAGCGTGCCATCGCCTGCGCCGCGCTCAGTTCGCCCGGCGCGAGCGGGGCGGCGGCGCCCTCGCCGGGGGCGACGCGGCGGACGAGCGGGAGTGGCGGCGGCGCTCGCACCGCGCTGGCCGGCTGGGCTCCGGTCGCGACCAGCGCGGTGACCGTGCCCACCCGCCCCTGCTGCGCGTCGATGAAGCGCAGGGCGGCGGAGAGGCCGGCGGGCGACGGGCGGTCGATCACCGTCTTGCCCTGGCGGATCTCGACGCTGAAGCCGCGCGCCATCGCCCGCGCCGCCGCCATGGCGTCACGCGGGGACAGCGCGGCGCTGGCGCGCTCGAAGCCGGTGCGCGCGACGATGGCGCCGTCAACGGCGAGGTCGACGCGGCCGGCCGGATTGTCGGCGCTGCCGGCGGTGCGCAGCTCCATCGCCACCGGCGCCTCGGCCTCCGCCCCGCGCCGCAGCACGATGAGGATGGCACGCGACAGGTCCGCACCCTCGGGCGCGAGCGAGACCGCCTGGCACGCCCGGCCATTGTCGCATCCCACCGCCCAGTCCTTGTACGTCTCGAGCGGTCCGAGCGGCGTCGGCTCGGTGGCGGGGGGGCGCGCGGGGCGAGAGGGGGTCGCGGCGAACGAAGGCGCCGAAAGCGCGAGCAAAGCCCCGATCATCGCGCTCCGTACCATGCCGGCCATCTTAAAGCAGTTGCACGAGCCGCGATAGTATGTCGTTGGGCCGCGACGAACCGAAACAGCTGGGAAAGGAGCGTTGAGCATGGGGACGATCGCGGTGATCGGAGCGGGGCAGATGGGATCGGGAATCGCGCAGGTCGCGGCCCAGGCGGGGCTCGACGTGCTGCTCGCGGACGTCGACCTTGGCCGTGCCGAAAAGGGCAAGGCGGGTATCGACGCGCAGCTCGGCAAGATGGTGGCGAAGGGCAAGCTCGATCCGGGCGCCATGGCCGCCGCGCTGGGCCGCATCCGCCCGGTCGCGGGCTATGCCGAGATGGGCGCGGCCGACCTCGTCATCGAGGCGGCGACCGAGCGCGAGGACATCAAGCGCGCGATCTTCGCCGAGGTGGCCGGGGTGCTGCGCGGCGACGCGCTGCTCGCCACCAACACCTCGTCGATCTCGATCACGCGCCTGTCGCAGGCGGTGGCGGACCCGGCGCGCTTCATCGGGCTCCATTTCTTCAATCCGGTGCCGGTGATGGGACTCGTCGAGATCATCCGCGGCCTTGCGACGGGGGACGAGGCGCAGACCAAGGCGGAAGCGTTCGTCGCGGCGATCGGCAAGCAGTCGGTGTCGGTCAAGGACTCACCCTGCTTCGTCGTCAACCGCATCCTGCTGCCGCTCATCAACGAGGCCTTCTTCACATTGGGCGAAGGCGCGGCGAGCGCGGAGGACATCGACAAGGGCGTCAGGATGGGCCTCAACCACCCGATCGGTCCGCTCGCGCTCGCCGACCTCATCGGGCTCGACACGATCGTCGAGATTTTGAAGGTCATGCAGCAGGATTTCGGCGATCCCAAATACCGCACCGCGCCGCTGCTCGCCAAGCTGGTGGAAGCCGGCTGGTACGGCCGCAAGACCGGGCGCGGCGTCTACGACTATTCGGGCGACACGCCGGTGGCGCTGGTCTGAGGGCGCCCCGCGACGCTCCCGCGCCCCGAGGGGTGCGGGGCGAAGGCCTGCGGTCGGCTGATCGCGTTTCCATAACGCCTGGCCGGCACGGCGACGTGGCACCGCGCCGCGTCGCCAGCCTTGTTGCGCCTTCGCACCGACCGCTGGCGGGCGGCCTCGCTATCTCCGCCCCGCCCCCTCGGGCATAGTGGCCGGCGATTCCCCCAGCAGCGAAAGGCCATTGCCATGACCAGCTTCGTGACGACGTCGGACGGGACGCAGATCTTCTACAAGGACTGGGGGCCGAAGGACGCGCAGCCGATCATGTTCCACCATGGCTGGCCGCTGTCGGCGGACGACTGGGACGCGCAGATGCTGTTCTTCCTCGCGCATGGCTATCGCGTCGTCGCGCACGACCGGCGCGGCCATGGCCGATCGAGCCAGGTCGCGACGGGGCACGACATGGCCCACTATGCCGCCGACGCCGCGGCGGTCGCCGATCATCTCGACCTGCGCGACGCGGTCCACATCGGCCATTCGACCGGCGGCGGCGAGGTCGCGGCCTATGTCGCGCGCCATGGCCTGCCGGCTGGCCGCGTCGCCAGGGCGGTGCTGGTGAGCGCGGTACCGCCGATCATGCTCAAGACCGACCGCTATCCCGGCGGATTGCCGATCGAGCTGTTCGACGGCTTTCGTGCCGCCCTCGCCGCCAACCGGGCGCAGTTCTTCCGCGATGTCGCCGCCGGCCCGTTCTACGGCTTCAATCGCGAGGGCGTCGAGGTGAAGCCGGCGGTGATCGACAATTGGTGGCGGCAGGGGATGATGGGCAGCGCGCTCGCCCATCATGACGGGATCAAGGCGTTTTCTGAGACCGACCAGACCGACGATCTCAAGGCGATCTCGGTTCCGACACTGGTGCTCCACGGCAACGACGACCAGATCGTGCCGTACGAGAATGCCGGCGTCCTCCAGGCCGAGCTGCTCCCGCAGGCGACGCTCAAAATCTATGAAGGCTTTCCGCACGGGATGCTGACGGTCAACGCGGACGTGCTCAACGCCGATCTGCTCGCGTTCGTGAAGGGTTGAGCGGTCAGGCGGCCGCCGCCAGCCGCCGCGCCCGCGCGAGATCGCGCACGAAGCGGTCCTGTTCGATCGCGCGGCCCTGCTCGTCGGGCAGGCGCAGGAGGAAGGAGGGGTGGACGGTGACGAGCAGCGCGCGCCCGTCCGGCCCCGCCATCGGCTCGCCGCGCACGCGGCTGATGGTGAGCTTGCGGCCGGTGAGCGCGGTCGCCGCCGTCGATCCCAGCGCCACCACCAGCTTGGGCGCGACGAGCCGGATTTCCTGCTCCAGCCACCAGCGATAATGCTCGATGTCGCCGCCGGTCGGGCTCTGGTGCAGCCGTCGCCTGCCCCGCTGGACAAACTTGAAGCGCTTGACGGCGTTGGTGAGGAAGGCGCCGCCGCGATCAATGCCCGCTTCGCTCAGCGCGCGGTCGAGCCTCTGCCCGGCGGGGCCGACGAAGACGCGGCCCAGCTCGTCCTCGCGGTCGCCGGGCTGTTCGCCCACCAGCATCAGCGACGCGCCGGCCGGCCCCTCGCCGGTCACCAGCCGATCGGAAAAGTCGGGGCCGGGCGGCGCGTCCTCGGCCGCGAGCCGGCGGTAGAGATCGTCGAGCGAGGCCGGAAGGGGCCGGTCGTCGGCGGGCGGCGCCGCGAACAGGTCGCCCGTCACCTCGTCGCGTCGCCGGTCGATCATTGCCTGCGTCCTCGCCTGCGCTGCCGCCACCAGTCCGCCAATGAGCGGCGCCTCGGGCAGGTTCCGCCAGTATTTGACCGGCATCTCGCTCTTCATCGCCGCGACCTTGACGCGGGCGGGGTTGAAAATGCTGGCATAATAAGTGCGCCACTCGGCCTCGAGCGCGTCGTCGGCGGGGACGTCGGCGCGGGTGCCGCCGGGGCCGACACGGAGCGCGGTTCCATCCCAGGCGATGCTCGCGCGCGGGGTGACGATCAGCCAGTCCATGCCGGCGAAGCGGTTGCGGAAGAACGGCGCGACGGCGGCGACGATATGATGCTCGGGCTCGAACCAGGCGCCAAAGCGCTCGCGGCCGTTCGCGGCGCCGATGAGGCGGAAGCGGACGAAGGCGTGCATCTTGTGAATGTCGCGCCGCACCGCCTTGGCGAGGCGATGGAGCGAGATCATGTCGGCGTCGGCGGGATTGTCGGCGAGGCGCGGCTCGCTCCGGCTGCGCCAGAGCAGGCGGTAGCAGAGCGCGAACCGCGCCGGATCGCCGTGGAGCAGCGCCGTCTGCATCAGCGCGAGCAGCGGGGCGGCGATGCTGATACCCCCCTCCCGCTCGCGGGAGGGGACGGGGGAGGGTCCGTCACTTCTGGTACAACGCGATTGCCCTCCCCTGACCCTCGATCGGAGTCGCGTGCCTCCGATCGACGCGAGCGGGAGGGGGACTGACTCCATCGCGCCGAAGAGATCGGCCTCGGCAGCATCCGCGACCCGCCACTCGACCCGCTCGGGCGGGATGCCGGCGGCGGCGAGCGCGCGGGCCTGCATCCGCCAGCCGGTGACGTCGTCCTCATGCGCCACGCTGGCGAGGATGCGCGGCTCGCGGCGGGCGGCGAGGCTCATGCCGCGAACAGCTCGCCCTGGCTCGGCTTGGGGCGCAGCAGGGTCGAAAGGTCGGCGCTGTCGAGGCTGCCGCCCGGATGCCAGTCGAGCGCGACGACGAAGGGTAGCACGGGCTTCACCCCCCGCACCATCCGCGCGAGATCGGCGAGCCGCAGCCGCCCGAAGCGCCGCGCCGCGATCAGCCGGTCGATGCTCCTGACCCCCAGCCCCGGCACGCGCAGCAGCAGCTCGCGCGGGGCGCGGTTGATGTCGATGGGGAACTGCGCGCGATGGCGCAGCGCCCAGGCGAGCTTGGGATCGATGGCGAGATCGAGCGTGCCGCCGTCGGTCCCCGCCATGATCTCCCCCACCGAAAAGCCGTAGAAGCGCAGCAGCCAGTCGGCCTGATAGAGCCGGTGCTCGCGCATCAGCGGCGGCGGCTGCGCGGGGAGGTGGCGGCTCGCGTCGGGGATCGGGCTGTAGGCCGAATAATAGACGCGGCGCAGTCCGTAGCGGCCATAGAGGCCGTTGCTCGTCGCGAGGATGCGCGCGTCGTCGGCATCGTCGGCGCCGACGATCATCTGCGTGCTCTGCCCGCTGGCGGCAAAGACGGGCGCCTTGCGCGAGGCTTTCTTCTCGGCCTTGGCTTCAGCAATGCGCGTGCCGAGGCTGCCCATCATCGCGCGGATGCGGGTGCCGTCCTTTTCCGGCGCCAGCGCGCGGATCGACGCGTCGCTCGGCAGCTCGATGTTGATCGACAGCCGGTCGGCATAGCGGCCGGCGCGCGCCAGCAGGTCGGCATCGGCCTCGGGAATGGTCTTGAGGTGGATATAGCCCGCGAAGCGATACTCCTCGCGCAGGATGCGCGCCGCCTCGACCACCTGCTCCATCGTATAGTCGGGGCTGCGCACGATGCCCGAGGAGAGGAACAGCCCCTCGATATAGTTGCGCTTGTAGAAGTCGATGGTGAGGTCGGCGACCTCGCGCGGGGTGAAGGCGGCGCGGCGGACGTTGCTCGACGAGCGATTGATGCAATAGCGGCAGTCGAACATGCACATGTTCGTCATCAGCACCTTGAGCAGCGAGATGCACCGCCCGTCGGGCGCATAGCTGTGGCAGATGCCCATGCCCGTGGTCGAACCCACCCCGCCGGTGCCGAGCGAATCGCGCCTGGTGGCGCCACTCGACGCGCAGCTCGCGTCATATTTGGCGGCGTCGGCGAGGATGGCGAGCTTTTCGAGGCGGGTGAGGTGAGCCATGATCACTGTTTGTTCTAATGACACGGTGGTGGATTTCAAGCGGTTGTGCGGTGAGCCGAACTTTCCTCTCCCGAGGGGAGAGGGCCGCACCGACGCAACCTGCCGCCCCCCCTCCGCGTTACCCTGCGCGAAGGAGACCCAGCATGAGCGACGATATCCGCGAGACCTTCTGGAAGGCCATGGCTGCCAGCCCGTTCGTGATGATCCGGCTGGAAGACGGCGGCGCGCACGCGCTGCCGATGACCGCGCAGCTCGACAGGCAAGCGCATGGCGCGATCTGGTTCTACGCCGGCAAGGACAATCGCCTCGCCCCCGGCGGCCGGGCGATGGCGCAGTTCGCGGCCAAGGGCCACGACCTTTTCGCCTGCATCGCCGGCACCATCGCGACCGAGACCGACCCGGCGATCATCGACAAGCACTGGTCGAACCAGGTCGAGGCGTGGTTCGAGGGCGGGCGGAACGATCCCGACCTTCTCATGCTGCGCTTCGACATCGACGACGCGGAGATCTGGACGGCGGAGATGGGGCCGAAGGGACTGTTCAAGCTCATGACCGGCAAGACGATCGAGCCCGGCGAGGCGGGCCGGCACGAGGAGGTCGCGCTCTCCTGACGCGCGGACCAAATCCGCTCTAGCCGCCCCGGCGGTTAATGGTTACATGGCCCGCCACACCCGGCATTGGAAAGTGGCGCGTTCATGGACATTCGGCTTGGTCTGACCTTCGACGACGTGCTGCTCCAGCCCGGCGAATCCGACGTGCTGCCGAGCCAGGCGGACACCGCGACGCGGGTGAGCCGCGACATCGCGCTCCACATCCCGATCCTCTCGGCGGCGATGGACACCGTGACCGAGGCGGACATGGCGATCGTGATGGCGCAGCTCGGCGGGCTCGGCGTCCTCCACCGCAACCTCTCGGTCGAGGAACAGGCGGCCGCCGTGCGCGCGGTCAAGCGCTTCGAGAGCGGCATGGTGGTGAACCCGATCACGATCGCGCCCGACGCGCCGCTCGCCGAGGCGCGGGCGATCATGGCGCGGCACCGCATCTCGGGCATTCCGGTGGTCGAGGCGAGCGGGCGGCTGTGCGGCATCCTCACGCATCGCGACGTGCGCTTCGCCGAGAACCCCGATCAGCCGGTGCGCGAGCTCATGACGCACGATAATCTCGCCACCGTGCGGCCGGGGGTGAGCCAGGACGAGGCGCGGCGGCTGCTCCACCAGCGGCGGATCGAGAAGCTGCTCGTGGTCGACGAGAACGGGCATTGCGTCGGCCTCATCACCGTCAAGGACATCGAGAAGGCGGTCACCTATCCGCAGGCGACCAAGGATGCCGCCGGGCGGCTGCGCGTCGCCGCCGCCACCACCGTGGGCGACAAGGGGATGGAGCGGACCGAGGCGCTGATCGACGCCGAATGCGACCTCATCGTCGTCGACACCGCGCATGGCCACAGCCGCATGGTCGCCGAGAGCGTGGCGCGGATCCGGCGGATGTCGAACACCGTCCAGCTCGTCGCGGGCAATGTCGCCACCGCCGAGGCGGCGCGCGCGCTGATCGACGCGGGCGCCGACGGGGTCAAGGTCGGCATCGGCCCCGGCTCGATCTGCACCACGCGCGTCGTCGCGGGCGTGGGCGTGCCGCAGCTCACCGCGATCATGGACGCGGCCGAGGAAGCGGCGAAGTCGGGCGTGCCGGTGATCGCCGACGGCGGCCTGCGAACCAGCGGCGACGTCGCCAAGGCGCTGGCGGCGGGCGCGGCGAGCGTCATGATCGGCTCGCTCCTCGCGGGCACGGCCGAGGCGCCGGGCGAGACTTTCCTCTACCAGGGCCGCGCCTACAAAAGTTATCGCGGCATGGGCAGCGTCGGCGCGATGGCGCGCGGCAGCGCCGACCGCTATTTCCAGCAGGACATCAAGGACCAGATGAAGCTGGTGCCCGAGGGGATCGAGGGGCAGGTGCCCTACAAGGGACCGGCGCGCGACGTCATCCACCAGCTCGTCGGCGGGGTGAAGGCGGCGATGGGCTATACCGGCAGCCGCACCATCCCGGATTTGCAGAGCCGCGCCCGCTTCGTGCGGATCACCAATGCCGGCCTCTCCGAAAGCCATGTCCATGACGTGACGATCACGCGCGAGGCACCCAATTATCCGACGCGCTAGTCATCGCCCCGTCATTGCGAGGCGGCGAAGCCGACGCGGCAATCCAGGGTGGCACTCACCACGGATTGCTTCGGCCTGCGGCCTCGCAATGACGAGACGGTGGGGTTTGGGCGTTATGGGTGCACCACGCACTGCCGTGCTCCTGCGCAGGCGGGAGCCCAGGGTCACAGGCGGTGACCAATTACCCTGGGTTCCTGCTTCGGCAGGAACACGCGGCACTTGTCCGGTGGAGGCGCACTCATGACCCCCGCCGCGCGCGCGCAGGCGGCGATCGAGCTGCTCGACCGGATCATCGTTGCGGCGCGGGAGCAGGGCGCGGCGGCGGACACGCTCGTCACGCGCTATTTCGCCGAGCGGCGCTATGCGGGGTCGAAGGACCGGCGCGCGGTGCGCGACCTCGTCTATGCCGCCATCCGCCGCTGCGCCGAGGTGCCGGCGAGCGGGCGCGCGGCGATGGTCGGCCTCGTGCGCGAGCGGGACGAGCTGGCGGTGCTCTTCGACGGCTCACCGTATGGCCCCGCGCCGCTGCGCGACGATGAACCCGGCGCGGCGGCGGGCGACGTGCCGGGCTGGATCGTCCCCCGCCTCGCCGCGCCGATCGACGCCGCCGGGCGCGCGGCGCTGCTCGGCCGCGCGCCGCTGCAGCTCCGCGTCAACCGGCTCAAGGCAACGCGCGACGAGCTGCTCGCCGCCCTGCCCGAGGCGCGGGCGCTCGACGCCGCGCCGGACGCGATCGAGCTGCCCGAGGGGACACGCGTCGAGACGCTCGCGCCGTGGCGGGACGGCTGGATCGAGGTGCAGGACGTTGGCAGCCAGATTATCGCCGCCGCCTGCGCCGCCGCGCCGGGCGAGACGGTGGTCGATCTGTGCGCCGGGGCGGGCGGCAAGACGCTCGCGCTCGCGGCGGCGATGGCGAATGACGGCACGCTGATCGCGGCCGATGTGAGCCGCGACCGGCTCGCCCAGCTCGCGCCCCGCGCCACCCGCGCCGGCGTCACGATGATCCGCCCGTTGCTGCTCGATCCGGGCCGCGAGCGTGAACGGCTCGATGACCTGCGGGGACAGGCCGACGCGGTGCTGATCGACGCGCCCTGTTCGGGCAGCGGCACCTGGCGGCGCAATCCCGAGGCGCGCTGGCGCCTCACGCCCGCCTCGCTCGACCGGCTGGCGGCGCAGCAGGCGCGGCTGATCGACCTCGCCGCGCCGCTCGTGAAGCCGGGCGGGCGGCTCGTCTATGCCGTCTGCTCGGTGATCGAGGCGGAAGGCGCGGGGCAGATCGCGGCCTTTCTGGGCCGCACCCCCGGCTTCGCGCCCGACCCCATCGACGCGCCCGGCCACCGCGATGGCGCCGGCCTGCTGCTGACGCCGCTCACCGCCGGATCGGACGGCTTTTTCGTCTCCCGCTTGCGCAAATCATGCTAATCGGCTGACAAGGCTCCGTGCCAGGACGTTCAACCCTCTGGGAGACCATCATGCGGTTCACCCCCGCCGCCACCGCGCTTGCCGTCCTGCTCGCCGTCACCGCGAGCGTGGGAACGACCAAGCCGCCCGAGGTGCAGATCAACCCCGCCTCGCAGAGCTGGCTCGCCAAGGGGCGCGCGGCGCTCAAGGCCGGCGACCGCGCCGCCGCGCGCGATGCGCTCGAGACCGCGCTCGCCGCCGATCCGCGCAACCGGCCCGCCTATCTGCTCCTCGCCCAGATCGCGCGGGCAGACGGGCTGCCCGGCAAGGCGATCGCGCTCTACGACAAGGCGCTGCTGCTCGACCCCGACGATGTCGGCGCGCTCGGCGAACAGGGCGTCGCGATGCTCGACAAGGGCGCGCTGCAGATGGCCAAGACCAACCTCGCGCGGATCAAGGCGGTGTGCAAGGGCGACTGCCCCGCCTCGCGCCAGCTCGCCGAGGCGATCGGGCGCGGCGTGCCGGCGCGCAAGCTCACCGCGCAGGACGTGACGCCGCAGCCGGCGGACGGGGCGGGCGGAAAGCCGTAATGGGCGTCGACTTCGCTTGCTCCGCTCGGTTCGAGCGAGGTCGAGAAGCGACTGCGCGAACGTGTCTCGACTTCGCTCGACACGAACGGTGTTACAGAATTTTTCTCAATCGCGCCCCAGTTCGCCGACCATCTCGCCCAGCGCCGCCAGGCAATCACGCGCGAGCTGCATCGAGCGTTCGGGCGACCAGCCCTGTTCGGGGTCGGGCTCGTCGATATTGTCCTTGAACGGCATTTCGAGCGTCATGCTGACCGCGCCGAAGCGCTCGGCCAGTTGCGCGGTGGACATGGAGAGATTGGCCTGGCCGGGCTTGCCTTCCGGATAGCCGAGCCGGGTCTGGAAATCGGGCGTGCGCGCCGCCAGCGTATCGCGATAGCGGCGGTAGAGCGCGAGCTGCCGCTCGGTGACCGAGGGGATGCCCTCGAACCCGGCGAGGAACACGGCGGGAATCGCCTCGTCGCCATGCACGTCCATCGCGAAATCGACCCCGCTCTCGTCCATGGCGGTGAGCACCGCGAGCACTTCGGGGCTGCGCTCGGCCGAGGGCGCGTGCCACTCGCGGTTGAGGTTCACGCCGATCGCATTGGTGCGCAGATGCCCGCGCGCCGATCCGTCGGGGTTCATGTTGGGGACGATGTGAAAGCGGCAGGCGCGGCGCAACCGCCGCGCAAGGGCCGAACTCTCGTCGGTGAGGAGGTCGAGCGCGCCTTCCATCCACCATTGCGCCATCGTCTCGCCGGGATGCTGACGGCCGTAGAGCCAGACCTGGAGGTTGCCCTCGCCCAGTTCGAGGCAATCGATCGTCCGCCCGTCGAGCGACCGCCCGAGCTCGCGACAGGTCACGCCCTCGCAGGAGGCGGCGGCGGCGATCAGATCCTGGTGCCGGTCGAGGCCATAGGGCGCGAAATAGGCGAACCACATGAGGTCGCTCGCTGGCAGGTAGTCGATGGTGAGCGTGCCGCCCTCTTCCTGCGGGTCATAGCGGGTGGGCGCGCAGCGCCACTGCTCGCGATCCTCCGAGACGCGCGCGGCATAATCGGGCCAGCCGCCGGGATAGGCCGATCCGGCGAGGTTGGTGATCCGCAGCCGCATCGCCTCGCCCGCGCGGCCGGCGACGCGGAAGTGGAACCACTGGAAGAACTCGCTCTGCGCGTCGCGGCGGATGGAAAGGGTCGCGGTGGCGCCATCGACGGCGTGCACGACGATGTTGCCGCCGTCGAACGCGGCGGAGATGCTGATCGGGGTCGTCATTTGACCCTGATAGTCTCCCCCGACTGCCCCGGATAGTCCCTGAACAGCGCCTCGGCGAGCTTGCCCGCGGCGATGCCGGCTTGTGCTGACGGCGTGTTCTCCTTCGCCTGCGTCTCGGCGCGGCCTTCCCAGACCGCGACGTCATCGGCGGCGCGGCGCAGCTGCACGGCGAGATCGGTGACGATCACCGCCTTGGGCGGCCCCGAGAGGTCGATGCCGATGCCGAGGCCCACGCCGCCCCCATAGCTTCCCGTGGACCCGCCGACGCCCACGCTGACGGGCGATCGCTTCCGGTCGGGCGGCCGGCGCACCTCGCGGCGATAGTCGACGCGCGCGGCATAGTCGGCCTTGGCGCCCGGCTCCGCGATGGTGAAGCCGACGGTGCGCAACTGCGCGGCGACGGCATTGGCATAAGTGCGATATTCGATGCTCTGTGCGTCGACATCGGGGCCGGGGACGATCGCGACCGTCCCGGTCCGCGCCACATCGGCGGCGTGGAAGCGCGTCACCTCGACCGGCGGCACCGCCGTCGCGCAGCCGGCAAAGCCCATGGTCGCCGCCATCAGCAGCAGCGCCCGCGCCCAACGTTCCGTCATCGCCTCTCTCCCCTGCGGCCGCACCGGCCTTGTCTGCGCGTCATCGCCTATACCATGGCTGAACGGCAACGCACCGCGCGCGCCGCCGCTCCCCTTGACTTTGCGGGCTTCGGCCCATAGTGGCACGCCTTCGCTTTCCCGGCACCGCCAACCAGATTCGCTTAAGGCCGCGTCATGAAGATTCGCAACTCGTTGAAGTCGCTCAAGGACCGTCACCGCGACAATCGCGTGATCCGCCGTCGCGGCCGCACCTACGTCATCAACAAGACCAACCGCCGCTTCAAGGCGCGCCAGGGCTGATCGCCGGCGCGGCGGGGGCTCACCCCTCGCCATGCCCCTTGAGCTCGTCGCCGCGCAGCGCGGCGACGTGGATGACGTTGGTCGATCCCGGCGTACCGAACGGCACCCCCGCCAGCACGATGATCTTGTCGCCGCCGCGCGCGGCATGATGGCGCAGCGCCATGCGCTTGGCCTTGCCGATCATCTCCTCGAAGCTGCCGATGTCCTTGGTCCGCACGGCATAGACGCCCCACAGCAGCCCCATCTTGCGCGCCGTGTCCTGTCGCGGGGTGAGCGCGAGGATCGGCGCGGACGGGCGCTCGCGCGAGACGCGGCGGACCGTGCTCCCCGACGAGGTGAAGCAGACGATCGTCGCGGCCGAGACGGTGGCGCTGATCGAATGGCTCGCCTCGGCCAGGGCGTCGGCGGTCGTGGCGTCGGGCTTGGTCTCGGTGAAGTGGAGGCGGGCGAGATAGCCCGGATCGCGCTCCACATTGTGCGCGATGTCGTTCATCATCGCCACCGCCTGTTCGGGCCAGTCGCCCGAGGCGGTCTCGGCCGAGAGCATGATCGCGTCCGCCCCGTCATAGACGGCGGTGGCGACGTCGGAGACCTCGGCGCGCGTGGGCGTCGGCGTCTTGATCATCGATTCGAGCATCTGCGTGGCGACGACGACGGGCTTGCCCAGCCGCCGCGCGCTGGCGACGATCTGCTTCTGGAGCGGCGGGACGGTCGCGGGCGGCAGCTCGACGCCGAGGTCGCCGCGAGCGACCATGACGCCGTCGGACAGCTCGAGGATCTCGTCGAGCCGCTCGACGGCCGAGGGTTTCTCGATCTTGGCCATCAGCGCGCCGTAGCCGCCCATCAGCCGCCGCGCCTCGGCCAGATCCTCGGGCCGCTGGACGAAGGAGAGCGCGATCCAGTCGGCGCCCTCCTGCAGCGCGAAGGAGAGGTCGCGCCGGTCCTTGTCGGTGAGCGCCGCCATCGGCACCACCACGTCGGGGACGTTGACGCCCTTGCGATCGGAGATGGCGCCGCCGACCTCGACTTGCGTCACGATCTCGTCCGATCCCACTTCCCGCACGCGCAGCACGAGCTTGCCGTCGTCGATGAGCAGCCGGGTGCCGGCGTGGAGCGCCTGGAAAATCTCGCCATGCGGCAGGTTGACGCGGCGCGCGTCGCCCGGCTCGGCATCGCGGTCGAGGATGAAGCGGTCGCCCGGCGTCAGCGTCACCGGCCCGGCGGCGAAGGTGCCGACGCGCAATTTGGGCCCCTGCAGGTCGGCGAGGATCGTCGTCGGCCGGCCATACTCCTTCTCGAGCGCGCGGATGGTCGCGACGTTGCGCGCATGGTCGGCATGGAGCCCGTGGCTCATGTTGAGGCGGAAGGCGTCGGCGCCGGCGACGAACAGCCGCCCGATCATCTCCTCGCCGCTGCTCGCCGGGCCGAGAGTCGCGAGAATGCGGACCTTGCGGGAACGCGGGGCCAGTCTTTTCACCCGGACACTCCTGTGCTGCGGCGCCAGTGACCCGCCTGAGCGGGGCGGCGGGGGCTTGTCTCTATCCCGGCTGCACGACAAGGATGCGCCATCCCACCCCCTTCAAGGAACGATGACGTGCCCCGAAGCATAGAGGATGACGCCGCCGCCGCAACGGCTTTCCACCGCCTGATCGCGCATTTGCAGCACCGCACCGACGTGCAGAATGTCGATCTCATGGGGCTGGCCGGCTTCTGCCGCAACTGCCTCGCCGACTGGCTGCACGAGGCGGGCGGGGCGAGCGACCGCGAGGCGGCGCGCAGCCTGGTCTACGGGATGCCCTATGGCGAGTGGAAGGCGAAGCACCAGCAGGAGGCGAGCCCCGAGCAGCTCGCCCGGATGCAGGAAAGCGTGGCGAAGAACGCCAAGGCCGACTAGAGGCTCGCGACCAGATCAAGAGACGGGGACCAAGACGAATGAGCGAAGGCAATATCGCCGCCGACCAGCTGCGCCTGTTCATCGAGCGGATCGAGCGGCTGGAGGAAGAGAAGAAGGGCATCGGCGACGACATCAAGGACGTCTATGCCGAAGCCAAGGCGACGGGCTATGACGCCAAGACGATGCGCCAGATCGTCCGCCTGCGTCGCCTGGAAAAGCATGTCCGGCAGGAGGCCGAGGCGCTGCTCGAAACCTACAAGGCCGCGCTCGGCCTCGAATAGGAGGAGAACCGCTCATGAGCCAGTCACCCTGGGGCGACGGCCCTTCAGGCGAGATGATCGTCACCACCACCAACGCCGTCGATGGCCGGCCGGTGCAGCGTTATTGCGGCATCGTCACCGGCGAGGTGATCGTGGGCGCCAACCTGTTCCGCGACCTGTTCGCCAGCGTGCGCGACATCGTCGGCGGCCGATCGGGCGCCTATGAGGAGGTGCTGAGCCGCGCGCGCGAGGAAGCGCTTTCCGAAATGCGCGCCCGCGCCGCGCAGCAGGGCGCCAACGCCGTCATCGGCGTCGACCTTGATTATGAAGTGCTGGGCTCGAGCGGATCGATGCTGATGGTGTCGGCGACCGGCACCGCGGTCTATCTGTAGAATGATGGCGTCTTCGTCATTGCGAGGAGGCGAAGCCGACGCGGCAATCCAGAGTCGCGGCTCCCTTGGATTGCCACGGCCTTCGGCCTCGCAATGACGAGGTGAGCCGATGACCGCGCCGCTCGTCCGCCGGCTCGATGCGCTCGCCGCGCGCGGGCGGTTGCGGCGGTTGCAGCCGCGCGGCGGCCACGACTTCGCCTCCAACGACTATCTCGGGCTCGCGCATGATCCGGCGGTCGCCGCCGCCGTGCGCGACGCGATCGATCGCGGTGTGCCGGTGGGCGCGGGCGGGTCGCGGCTGCTGCGTGGCAACGCGCCCGAGCATGAGGCGCTGGAGGCCGCCGCCGCCGCCTTTTTCGGGCATGAGGCGGCGCTCTATTTCTCCGCCGGCTTCGCGGCCAACGCGGCGCTGCTCGCGACGCTGCCGCAGGCGGGCGACCTCATCGTCGCCGACGACCTCGTCCATGCGAGCGCGCGCGACGGGATCGGCCTGTCGCGCGCCGAGACCCGCTTCGTGCCGCACAATGATGCCGGCGCGGTGGATCAGACGATCGCCGACTGGCGGGCGGGGGGCGGCACGGGGCAGGCGTGGATCGCGTTCGAGACGCTCTATTCGATGGATGGCGACATCGCGCCGATCGACGATCTCGCCGCCGTCGCCGCGCGGCACGAGGCGATGATGCTGATCGACGAGGCGCACGCGACCGGCGTCCACGGGCCACGGGGACGCGGCCTCGCCGCCGCGCTGCAGGGGCGCGAGGATGCGGTGCTGCTCCACACCTGCGGCAAGGGGCTCGGCGTCGAAGGCGCGCTGGTGAGCGCGTCGCGCACCGTCATCGACACGCTCGTGAACCGCGCGCGCGGCTTCATCTTTTCAACCGCGCCCTCGCCATTGATGGCCGTCGCGGTGCGCGCGGCGCTCGACCGCGTTGCCGCCGCCGACGATCTGCGGGCACGGCTGCGCTGGCATGTCGAGCGCGCGGCCTCGGCGATCTGCGCGCCGCTCGGCCTGCCCGCGCCGCAAAGCCAGATCGTGCCGATCATCCTCGGCGACGATCGGCGGACGATGGCGGTCGCGCGTGCCTGCCAGGAGGCGGGTTTCGACCTGCGCGGTATCCGCCCGCCGACCGTGCCCAAGGGGACGAGCCGGCTGCGGCTGTCGCTGACGCTCAATGTCGGGCCGGCCGAGATCGACGCGCTCGGCGCGCTGCTGCCGGGGCTGGTGGAGCGATGAGCGGCGTCCTCGTCGTCACCGGCACCGATACCGGCATCGGCAAGACCGTCGCCGCCGCGACGCTCGCCGCCGCATTGGGCGCCGCCTATTGGAAACCCGTGCAGGCGGGGATCGAGGACGAGACCGACAGCGCCGCCGTCGCGCGCCTTGCCGGCGTCACCGTGCTGCCCGAGGCCTATCGGCTGGCGCTCCCCGCCTCGCCGCATCTCGCCGCCGAGCGCGAGGGGGTGACGATCGACCGCGACCGGCTCGCGCTCCCCCCCGCGCCGCGACCGCTCGTGGTGGAGGGGGCGGGCGGCGTGCTGGTGCCGATCCGCCGCGATCCGGTCTGGCTCTATGCCGACCAGTTCGCGCGCTGGGGCGCGCCGGTGGTGCTGTGCGCGCGCACCAGCCTCGGCACGATCAACCACAGCCTGACCGCGATCGAGGCGCTGCGCGCGCGGGGCGTGCCGATCGCTGGGCTGATCTTCATCGGGGCGGCGCATCCTGACAATGAAGCCGTGATTCCTGCGATCGCCGGCGTGCGGCGCATCGGCCGGCTGCCTTGGCTGGACGCGGTCAGCCGCGAGGCGCTGGCGGCGGCGACGCAGGCGCTCGATCTGGATGCGGTGCGCGAGGCGATGGGGTGACCTCCCCCGTCTGGCACCCCTTCACCCAGCACGGGCTGGGCGAGCCGATCCCCCGCATTGCCAGCGCGCGTGGCGCGTGGCTCGACGGCGCGGACGGGCGGCGGCTGCTCGACCTGATTTCAAGCTGGTGGGTCATCACCCATGGCCATTGCGAGCCGCGCATCGCCGCCGCGATCGCCGACCAGGCGGGGCGGCTCGACCAGCTCATCTTCGCGGGTTACACGCATGAGCCCGCCGAGGATGTCGCGCGCGCGCTGATCGAGCTGGCGCCGCCGGGGCTTGCCCATGTCTTCTACTCGGACAGCGGCTCGACCGCGGTTGAGGTGGCGCTCAAGATGGCGCTCGGCCACTGGCACAATCGCGGGGCGCCGCGCCAGCGCATCCTCGTGCTCGAGCACAGCTATCATGGCGACACGATCGGCGCGATGTCGGTGGGGGAGCGGGGGACGTTCAACGCGCCCTATGCGCCGTTGCTGTTCGACGTCGGCACCATTCCATTTCCGGCGTCGGGGGACGAACAGGCGAGCCTCGACGCGCTGGAGGCCGCCTGCCGCGCCGATCCGCCACCCGCCGCCTTCATCGTCGAGCCGCTGGTGCTCGGCGCGGGCGGGATGCTCGTCTATCCGCCCGCGATCCTCGCCGAAATGGCGCGGATCTGCGCGGCGCACGACGTGCTGCTGATCGCGGACGAGGTGATGACCGGCTGGGGCCGCACCGGCACGCTCTTCGCCTGCGAGCAGGCGGGGGTGACGCCCGACATCCTGTGCCTCGCCAAGGGGCTGACGGGCGGGGCGATCCCGCTCGCGGCGACGCTGTGCCGCCCGGCCATCTTCGAGTCGCATTGCGGCGACGACCGCGCGCGGATGTTCTTCCATTCGAGCAGCTTCACCGCCAACCCGATCGCCTGCGCCGCCGCGCGCGCCAATATCGGCATCTGGCGGGACGAGGACGTGCCGGGCCGGATCGCGCGCGTCGGCGCGGCGCTCGACAAGGGGCTCGCGCGCCTTGCCGGCGATCCCTCCTTCGCCAACCCGCGCCGGGTCGGCGCCATTGCCGCGATCGACCTGGTGCGCGACGATGCGGGCTATCTTTCCAGCGTCGCCCCCGCGCTGCGGGCGTTTTTTCTGGAGCAGGGGCTGTTGCTGCGCCCGCTCGGCAACACCATCTATCTGATGCCGCCTTACTGCACCGACGATGCGGCGATCGGCATGGCGTTCGACGCGATCGCCCGCGCGCCCGACCATCTCGCCCGCGCTTCGACGGCCTGAACCGCATCGCCTTCCCTTCGCCGCCATTTGGCGCTATGGCGGCGCGATTTTTCGATCCCTTACTGGAAGTTTATGGCCAAGGAAGAATTGCTGGAAATGCGCGGACAGGTGGTGGAGCTGCTCCCCAATGCCATGTTCCGCGTCAAGCTCGAGAACGACCACGAGATATTGGGTCACACCGCCGGCAAGATGCGCAAGAACCGCATCCGCGTGCTCGTCGGCGACGAGGTGCTGGTGGAACTGACGCCCTATGACCTGACCAAGGGGCGGATCACCTACCGCTTCAAGTGACGCCGGCGCGCCCCGCCCGGCCATCCGCGCCCGCGCCATGCCGCGCCTGATCCTCGCCTCCGCCTCGCCGCGCCGCCGCGAGCTGCTGGCGCAGATCGGGGTGGTACCCGACGCGGTCGATCCCGCCGATATCGACGAAACCCCGCGCCGGGGCGAGCGTCCCGCCAGCTATGCCGCGCGCGTCGCGGCGGAGAAAGCGGTGGCGGTCGCCGCCCGGCATCCCGGCGCGCTGATCCTCTCGGGCGACACCGTGGTCGCGCTCGGCCGCCGCATCCTGCCCAAGGCGGAGGACGAGCCGACGGCGCGCGCCTGCCTCACGCTGCTCTCGGGCCGCCGGCATCGCGTGCTGAGCGCCATCACGCTGATCGACGCCGAGGGGCGGGCGCGCCACCGGCTCTCGACCAGCATCGTCACCGTCAAGCGGCTGGAGCCCCAGGAGATCGACGCCTATCTCGCCAGCGGCGAATGGCATGGCAAGGCGGGCGGCTATGCGATCCAGGGCCGCGCCGCCGCGCTGATCCGCGCGGTGCGGGGCAGCCCCTCGGGCATCGTCGGCCTCCCGCTCCACGAGACGGCGATGCTGCTGCGCGCCGCCGGGCGATGACCGCGCCGCACTGGCTCTACGAGGATGGCATCGGCGAGGCGCGCGCGGCGCTCGTCGCCGATGGCGAGATCCTCGAGGCTTTGATCGAGCGCGAGGGCGGCGGGGTGCGCGCCGGCGCGATCCTGCCCGCGCGATTGGTGCGCGTGCTGCTTCCCGGCCGGCGCGGGCTGCTGCTGCTCGACGGCGGCGAGGAGGCGCTGATCGAGCCGGTCCCGCCCGGCGTCAGCGAAGGCGGCACGCTGCTCGTCGAGATCCTGCGCGAGGCGCTGCCCGAGCCTGGCCTCAGCGACCTGCGCCACAAGCTCGCCCGTGCCCGCGCCGCCGCGCCCGCCGCCGCCCCGCGCGCGGCGCCCACGCTCGCCGAACGTCTCGCCGCCACGCCCTTCGCGGTCACGACATGCCAGCCCCATGGCGAGGACGCGCTCGAGGCGCATGGCTGGAGCGAGCTGCTCGCCGAGGCGACGGGCGGCGAAGTGGTGCGCGAGGCGGCGAGTCTGCGGCTCTTCCCGACGCCGGCGATGATGCTCATCGACGTCGATGGCGGCCTCCCGTCCGACCGGCTCGCGATCGAGGGCGCCGCGCTCGCCGCGCGCGCGATCCGGCGGATGGGGATCGGCGGGTCGATCGGCGTTGATCTGCCCACCAGCGCCGACAAAACGGTGCGTCTCGCCGCCGCCGCCCGGATCGACGCCGCGCTGCCCCAGCCGTTCGAACGGACAGCGGTCAACGGCTTCGGCTTCGTCCAGATCGTCCGGCGCCGCGCCCGTGCCTCGCTCGTCGAGACGCTGCGCGCCGATCCCGTCCGCAGCGCCGCGTTGGCCATCCTCCGCCGGGCCGGGCGCGACGGGAGCGGGGTGCTGCGGCTCCACCTCGCCCCGGCGGTCGCGGCGCTGATCGGAGAACATGACTGGCTCGCACGGCTGGAACGGCGACGCGGCGGCGCGGTGACGCTTGTGCCCGATCCCGATTTGCCGTTGGAAGGCTGTCATGTCGCCTAGGTCCGCCAAGGCCGCCTGCCCGCTCTGCGGCAAGCCCGTCTCGCCCGCGCACCGCCCGTTCTGCGGCGCCGGCTGCCGCGACCGCGATCTCCTCAACTGGCTCGACGAGGGCTATAAACTCCCTGTCCGCCAGCCGCCCGGCGAGGACGACGACGCCCGCGAATAGGGGCTGGACAGAGCGCGCCGCCCCCGCCTATAGGCAGCGCTCCCTGCCGGGCGGCCGGCTTGACGATGCCCCGCCCTCGGCCCCGTGCCCGGGTAGCTCAGTTGGTAGAGCATGCGACTGAAAATCGCAGTGTCGGCGGTTCGACTCCGTCCCCGGGCACCATTGGTCTGATCGCCTGATCAAACAGAGGCGAGGCGGCCCAGGTTGAAATTTTGCTTTAATGCAGTGCCATAGGTGCTGATTGAACCGTCCGGGCGCGCGCGTGCTGATCGGCCCTCGCGCCTTCTCTTCTCCTGGTCGTTACGCTATGATGGTTGCGCTGCCATTATATATCCGAGTCTCCGCTTCAGGGGTGAACGATGCCCAACGATTATACCGGCCTGCTCTCAGGCGAATATTGGAGCGGGATCGAGGTTACGGGTAAGCCGACCATCGTCACTTATTCCTTCCCGACGGTGGCGCCGGCTTATGATGCCACGATCACCGATCCCAACCTGACCCCGGCGGCGCTGGCGAGTTTCACCGCCTTCACCGCCGCCGAGCAGGCCATGGCGCGTCAGGCGCTGGCCGAATGGGGCAACAACAGCGGCCTCATCTTCATCGAAGTCAGCCCAGGTCAGGGCGACATCAACTTCCAGAAGCTCGATTTCACCGGCACGGGCTACGCGGGTTATGGCGGCATTGCTTATCATCCGTTCGGCGGCTGGCAGTTCGCGAGCTATCCTTCGTTCACCAGCGATCTCGATTCCTCGGGCGACGTGTTCATGAACAGCGCGACGCCGATCGTCTATGGCACGTTGCTGCACGAGATCGGCCATGCGCTCGGCCTCAAGCATCCTACCGAAGTGTGGACCGATTTCGCCTCCAGCCCGCCGACGGTGCACAATGTGTGGACGGTGGACGATCCCAACCTGACGATCATGAGCCAGCTGTCGGGCGGCACCGGCCATCTCACCGCGATCGACATACAGGCGATCCAGTCGATCTACGGCACGCAGGCGCAGGACGGAACGCAGGTCCAGTCCTGGTCATGGAACGCTTCCAAGCAGACGCTGACCCAGACCGGCTATGCCACCGACGACGTGATCCGCGGCTCCTCGGTGATCGACGTCATCAGCGGCGGCAACGGCAATGACAAGCTGTTCGGCCTGAACGGCAACGACACGCTCTATGGCGGCGCGGGAGACGATCTGCTTGACGGCGGCCCCGGCAGCGACAAGCTCGTCGGCGGTACGGGCGACGACACCTATTTTGTCACCACCACCGGAGACAAGATCACCGAAAATCTGAACGAGGGCTATGATACGGTCGTCGCCGTCACAAGCTATACCCTCGCCGCGAACGTCGAACAGCTGCAGATCTGGGGCAATGCGAAGGTGACGGGCACCGGCAACGCGCTCGACAACAGGATCTTCGGCAACAATGCGAGTAACACGCTCAACGGCGCCGCAGGGAAAGACTATATCGTCGGCGGCACGGCGGCGGACAAGATCGCGGGCGGGGCCGGCAGCGACCTCGTTTATGGCGGCAACGGCAAGGACACGTTCGTTTTCAACGCGCTGTCCGACTTTGGCCCCACCGGCCAGCCCGACACCATCGGCGACTTCGTGCATCTGCAGGACAAGATCGACCTGAAGAAGGTCGACCCCGACGCCGTGCTGACGGGCGACCAGAGCTTCACCTTCGTCGGCACCGCCGCCTTCACCGCCGATAGCCACTATCAGCTGCGCTATTCGCTCGCCGGCGGCAATGCCGTGGTCGAGGGCGACATCAACCATGATACCGTGGCCGATTTCTCGATCCTGCTCTACGGCGTGACCATTCTGACGGCGAGCGACTTCGTGCTGTAAAAGCGGCGCTTTTCGACCGATCAGGGTGCCGGCTTGGCGTCCGCCGCTTCCCAGCCGCCGCCCAGCGCCTTGAACAGCGCGACCTGGTTCTCGCTGACGCGGCCATTGGCCTGCGCCAGGGCGGCGCGGGCGGTGGCGAGGCTCCGTTCGGCGTCGAGCAACTGGAGGAAGTTCTCGGCGCCCGCCTGATAGCGCAGGCGGGTGAGGCGGGCGGCGTCGGCGCTCGCCGCCTCGGCGCGGGCGAGCGCGGCCTGCTCGTCAAGCGATCCGGCATAGCGGGCGAGCGCCTGTTCGACCTCCTTGAGCGCGCCCAGCACCGTCCCGTCGAAGCGCGCGCGCGCCGCCTGGGTGCTCGCCCGCGCCTGGCGGACGCGCGCGTCTGTCGCGGCGATGTTGGGGAAGGACCAGCTGATGAGCGGCCCCAGCGAAAAGCCGAAGGCGCGCGAATCGCCGAGGTCGCCGAGCGTCGTCGCGCCGAGACTCGCCGAGCCGAGCAGCGAGATGCGTGGGAAATAATCGGCGGTGGCGACACCGATGCGGGCATTGGCGGCGGCGAGGCTCCGCTCGGCCTCCGCCACGTCGGGGCGGCGGCGGAGCAGCGCGGCGCCGTCGCCGACGGGGATGGCCACACGCACGCGCGGCGGGCTCTTGCACTGCGCGGCGGCCATGTCCAGCTCGGCAGGCGTGTCGCCGGTGAGCGCGGCGAGCGCGTAGAGCGCGGCGCGGCGCTCGCTCTCGTTGGCGGGCACCTGCGCGGCGGCCTGCTGCGCGAGCACCTCGGCGCTGGCGACGTCGCGGCGGCTGCTGCGCCCCGCCTCGAACTGGCGGCGGGTAAGGCCGAAGCTGCGCTGCTGCAGATCGAGCGTGGTGCGCGCGACATCGGCCTGCTCGGCAAAGCTGCACGCCTGCGCATAGGTACGCGCGGTCTCCGCCGCGATCGACACGCGGGCGCCGGCGAGCGCGGCGGCGGCGGCGTCGCGATCGGCCCGTGCCGCCTCGATCGAGCGCGAGACACGGCCGAACAGGTCGACCTCGTAGGACGCGTCGAAGCCCAGGCGGAAATAATCAATCGTGGGCGCTTTTCCGCCCGCGCCGCCAAAGCCGAAGCTCGACGTGTTGGTGCGCTGGCGGGAGTAGCCGGCGCTGGCATCGGTGGTGGGCAGCCGCTCGCTGCGCGCCTCGGACAGGATCGCGCGGGCGCGGGCGAGGTTGGCTGCCGCCTCGCGGATGTCGGTGTTGCGGGCGAGCGCGCGGTCGATCAGCCGGTCGAGCACCGGATCGTCGAACAGCCGCCACCAGGCGCCGGTGACCGGGTCACTGGTCACCGGCCCGCCGCTCGCCGTCTCGCGGAACGGCGCGGTGGCGGCGGCGGTCGGCTCGGGCCGGTGGTAGTTTGGCCCGACGGCACAGCCGGCGAGCAGCGCGGGCAGAAGGAGCGCGATCCGCTTCATGCCGCGCCCTCCGCGGCCGGTTCGCGCGGTTCGGGGTGTCTCCCCCGCCAGCGGTCGATCCGCGCCGCGAGGTTGCGCACGATGACGTAGAAGGCGGGGGTGAACAGCAGGCCGAAAGTGGTGACGCCGATCATGCCGAAGAACACCGCCGTGCCCAGCGCCTTGCGCATCTCGGCGCCCGGCCCGCTCTCGATCACCAGCGGCAGCGTGCCGAGGATGAAGGCGATCGAGGTCATGAGGATGGGGCGAAGCCGCTGCGCCGCCGCACGCTTGGCCGCCTCGCGCGGTTCGAGCCCTTCCTCCTCGCCCTGCCGCGCGAACTCGACGATCAGGATCGCGTTCTTGGCGGCGAGGCCGATGAGCACGACGAGGCCGATCTGCGTCAGGATATTGTTGTCCGATCCCATGAGGTTGACGCCCAGGATCGCGGCGAGGAGGCACATCGGCACGATCAGGATCACGGCGAGCGGCAGGATGAGGCTCTCATATTGCGCGGCGAGCAGCAGGAACACGAAGACGACGGCGAGCCCGAAGATCAGCGTGCCGGTATTGCCCGCCGCCTTTTGCTGGAAGGCCAGCTCGGTCCAGTCATAGGCGAAGCCCTGCGGCAGCACCTCTCCGGCGAGCTTTTCCATCGCCGCGAGCGCTTGGCCCGTCGACGCGCCGGGCGCCGCCTCGCCCTGAAGCTCGGCGGCGGGGTAGAGATTGTAGCGCACGACGCGATACGGCCCCGCGTCGTTGCGCAGCGTCATCACCGAGGCGAGCGGCACGATGCCCCCCGAGGCCGAACGGGTGCGCAACAGCGAGACGTCGGCAATGTCGTCGCGATAGGGTGCGTCGGCCTGCGCCGTGACGCGGTAGGTGCGGCCGAGATAGTTGAAATCGTTGATATAGGTCGAGCCGAGATAGGTGTTGAGGGTCGAGAAGATATTGGCCACCGGCACGCCGAGCTGCTCGGCCCGCTCGCGGTCGATATCGGCGAACAGGCGCGGGGTGCGGACGTTGAAGGTGGTAAAGGCATTGGCGACGCCGGGCGTCTGGTTGGCGGCGCCCATCATCTGAAACGCGACCTTCTCGAGCGCGGCATAGCCCGCGCCCGATCGGTCCTCGACCATCATCTTGAACCCGCCGCCCGTGCCGATGCCGCTCACCGGCGGCGGCGGGATGACGAGGATGAGGCCGGCGGTGATGTTGCCCAATGCCCCGCGCAGCTGATTGGCGATCTCGTCGGCGGTCTTGTCGCGATCGGCATGGGGCTTCAGGGTCACGAAGACCGCGCCGGCATTGGGCGCGTTGGTGAAGGTCGCGCCGTCGAAGCCGGCAAAGGCGACGGTATGGGAAACCGAGGGGTTCCTGAGCGCGATCGACTGGGTCTGGCGGACGATCTCGTCGGTGCGTTCGAGCGAGGAGCCGGGCGGGAGCTGGACGACGCCGATCAGATAGCCCTGGTCCTGCGCCGGGATGAAACCCGTGGGCGTCGCGGCGAAGCGCCAGCCGGCGAGGCCGATGAGCAGCGCGTAGCAGATCCCGACAATCGCCAGCCGCCGCACCGCGCTGCCGGTAAAGCGGCCATAGCGCTGCGACAGGCGGTCGAAACGCCGGTTGAACCCGCGCGCGAAGCGGCCCGGCGCGCCGCGCCAGCCCCAGGCCGGTTCGGCGCCGGTCTTGGGCTTGAGGATCAGCGCCGCCATCGCCGGCGACAGCGTGAGCGAGACGAAGGCGGAGAAGGCGGTCGCGCTGATGATGGTGAGCGCGAACTGCTGGTAGAACTGCCCGGAGATGCCGGGGATGAAGGCCGTGGGGATGAACACGCCCATGAGGACGAGCGCGATGGCGATGAGCGCGCCCGACACCTCGTTCATCGTCTCGTGCGCGGCCTCGCGCGGCGAGAGGCCTTTTTCCTCCATCAGCCGCTCGACATTCTCGACCACCACGATCGCGTCGTCGACGACGATGCCGATCGCGAGCACCAGTCCGAACAGCGACAGCGAATTGAGCGACGCCCCAAAGGCGGCGAGGATCGCGAAGCTGCCGACGAGCGCGATGGGGATGGCGATGATCGGGATGATCGCCGCGCGCCAGCTTTGCAGGAAGAAGAGGACGACGAGCGCGACGAGGAAGATCGCCTCGATCAGCGTCTGTTGCACCGCGTCGATCGACGCGGCGATATAGTCGGTCGGATTGTAGGCGATCTCGTAGCCCAGGCCGGGAGGGAACTCCCTGGAGGCACGCTTGACCTCCTCGATCACCGCGTTGGCGGTGGTGAGCGCGTTGGAACCGGGCAATTGCGAGATGGCGATCGCGATCGTCGGCTTGTTGGAAAGATAGGCGTTGGTGCCATAATCCTGCGCGCCCAGCTCGATGCGCGCGACGTCGCGCAGCCGGGTGAGCCGGCCGTCGGCGTCGCTCTTGACGATGATGTTGCCGAACTGGGCCGGCGTCGTCAGCCGGCCTTCGACCTGGACGCCGAGCTGGAAGGCGGTGCCGCCGGTGTTGAACGGCGGCTGGCCGACCGCGCCGGCGGCGACCTGAACGTTCTGCGCGCGGATCGCGTTGACGATCTCGTCGGCCGTCATGCCGAGTTCCGAGGCCCGGCCGGGGTCGATCCAGATCCGCATGTTGTAGTCGCGCCCGCCAAAGGTGCGCGCGCTGCCGACGCCGGGGATGCGCGCCAGCCGGTCGATCATCTGCAGCGTCGCATAGTTGGAGACATAGGAGCGCGGCAGCGACCCGTCGGGCGAGATGAGGTTGATGACGAGGAGGAGGTCGGGCGAATTCTTGCGCACCGTGACGCCGATCTGGCGCACTTCCTCGGGCAGGCGTGGCTCGGCGGTGGCGACGCGGTTCTGCACCAGCACCTGCGCCTCGTCGATGTCGGTGCCCTGCTTGAAGGTCACGGTGATGGCGACATTGCCGTCGCCGGTCGAGGAGGAGGACATGTAGATCATGTCCTGCACGCCGTTGATCGACTCCTCGAGCGGGGTGGCGACGGTGGCGGCGAGCGTCTCGGCGGTGGCGCCGGGATAGCTGGCGTTCACTACCACGGTGGGCGGCGCGATCTCGGGATATTGCGCCACGGGCAGCGAGGGGTAGGCGACGATGCCGACGATCACGATCAGGATCGAGAGCACGGCCGCGAAGATCGGCCGGTCGATGAAGAAATGGGGGAAGCGCATGTCGGCCCCCTATCGCGTCGTGGCTTCGGCGGCGGGCGGCGTTGTGATCGGCTGGGCCACCGGGGCGGTGTTTTTCGCGCGCGGCGTCAGCGGCCGCCTGTTCGGCTTGACCTGCGCGCCCGGCTGGAGCCGCGTCAGCCCGTCGAGCACGACCAGCTCGGTGGGCGCGAGGCCGCTGCGCACGACGCGCAACCCCTCGACCAGCGGCCCGGTCTCGACGACGCGCGGCACGATCTTGTTGTCGCGCCCGACGGTGTAGGCGATCTTGCGCGTCTGGTCGGTGACGATCGCCTCGTCGGGGACGAGCAGCGCCTGGTAGCTGCCCGATCCCAGCAGCCGCGCGCGGCCGAACATGCCGGGCGTCAGGTTGCGCCGGGGGTTGGCGACTTCCGCCTTGGCGCGGATCGTGCCCGATCCGGTGTCGAGCGCATTGTCGACGAAGACCATCCGGCCCTGCCAGTTATAGCCGCTCTCGTCGGCGAGCTGGATCTCGACCGGATTGGGCGCCCCGCGCGATGAGGCGCGCTCGCCCCGTGCCGCCTGGCGCTGATATTTGAGGTAGAACGCCTCCGATCCCTCGAAGGTGAACCAGATCGGATCGAGCGTGACGATGCGGGTGAGGACGGTCGTCCCCTCCTGCACATAGTCGCCGATGCTCACCCGCCGGTCGGAGATGCGGCCGCTGATCGGCGCGCGGACGGTGGTGAACTCGACGTCGAGCCGCCGCGCCTCGGCGGTCGCGCGCGCGGCGGCGAGATTGGCGATCGCGGTGCGCACCGCCGTGTCGCGCGCCTCATACTCCTCCTTGCTCTCCGCCTCGGCATCGAGCAGCGTCCTGGCGCGGGCCAGCTCGGTGCGGGCATTGGCGAGCGTGGCGGCGGCGCGGCCGACATCCGCCTCCGCCTGCGCGAGCGCGGCGCGATAGGGGCGCGGGTCGATCTCGATCAGCGGCTGGCCCTTGGCGACGTCCTGGCCGTCGCGGAAGAAGAGGCCGGTCACCGCGCCGGAGACGCGCGGGCGGATCTCCGCGTCCTGGATCGCCTCGAAGCGGCCGACATAGTCGTCCCAGTCGATGACGGTGCGCTCCAATGGCTGCGCGACGCTGACGACGGGCGTGGGCGGGGGCGGCGGGGCGCCACCACCACAGGCGGCGACGAACAACAGCAATCCCAACGGCAAGAGCTTTGCCATAGACACCTTTCCGGTTGGCGCCCGCATGATGGCCCAGATCATGCGTCGCCAAAGATGCGACATAGCTCCCCGCTGACCTGAAATAGCTCGGGCGCGGTCACTGTCAAGTTGTTCGCGGTCGCAGCATCGCGCGCGGCGTTGCGCGCTCGGCCGCCGGCGCTTAGGATCGGGGCCGGCCGCACAGGACAGGAACCGCGCGCATGAGCTGGCACGACTCGCACGATCCCGCCGCCGACATAACGCCGGGCTGCCCCGCGCTCGAGACCGTCATCGTCCCCCGCGCCCGCGATCTGGGCGGGTTCGAGGTGCGGCGGGCGCTGCCCGCGGCGCAGCGGCAGATGGTCGGACCGTTCGTGTTCTGGGACCAGATGGGCGCGGCCTCGTTCGATCCGGGTCAGGGCATCGACGTGCGCCCGCACCCGCATATCGGCCTCGCCACCGTCACCTATCTGTTCGACGGGCAGATCATGCACCGCGATTCGCTGGGCTCCGCGCTGCCGATCCGGCCCGGCGCGCTCAACCTGATGACCGCCGGGCGCGGCATCGTTCATTCGGAGCGGACGCCCGCCGACGCGCGCGCGCGCGGCCACCGGCTGTTCGGCATCCAGGCCTGGGTAGCGCTGCCCAAGGCGGACGAGGAGTGTGCCCCCGCCTTCGTCCATTACAGCGCCGACGACCTGCCCGTGATCGAGGATGGCGGCGCGCGGCTGCGGCTGATCGCGGGCGAGGCGCTCGGCGCGCGCTCGCCGGTCGCGCTTCCGATGGCGACGCTCTATGCCGAGGCGCAGCTCGCCGACGGCGCCGCCGTGCCGCTTGACGCGCGCTACGAGGAGCGCGGCGTCTATGTCGCCGAGGGTACCGTCGAATGCGGCGGGCAGGCGTTCGAGGCGGGGCAGATGCTGCTCTTCCGCCCCGGCGACGCGATCACGCTGTGCGGGCGGGGCGCCACCCGCCTGATGCTGCTCGGCGGCGACCCGATGGACGGGCCGCGCCACATCTGGTGGAACTTCGTGTCGTCCTCGAACGAGCGGATCGAGCAGGCCAGGGCCGACTGGAAGGCGGGCCGCTTTCCCGCCGTCCCCGGCGAGCACGAGTTCATCCCGCTGCCCGAGCCGGCGGCGCCGCAGCCGGCTCGCTATCCCTGAGCCGCTGTCCCTTGCTCAGTGCGTCTGCAGCCAGGGCTGAAGCTGGCGATAGGTGAGCGGACGGGTGAACATGAGGCCGACGAGGCCCGGTCCGATCCAGCGCACCGCGCCCTCCAGCCGGTCAAACCCCTCGAGGCTGACCTCGACCAGCTCGTCGACATGCAGCAGGTCGACCGGGTGGACCGCCACGCACAGGCCGTAGAGCGAGATGTTGCGCACCTCGCCCACCAGCCTGCGATGGTTGACGAGCAGCCGCACCGACGCCGAGCGCTCGAAGCGCGGCGAGCGGCCCCGGCCGAAGCGCACCGAACTGTCCTGATGGGCGAGCAGCTTGCTGATCTCGACCGGCGCGTCGAAGGAGACGCCGGCATGATGCGCGTCGACCCAGCGCACCGTCGCGCCGAGCTGGCGATCGGACTTGAGCTCGATGGTCACGCGGTCGCCTGGCGCGAGCGGGTGGAAACATTCGATCATCATGCCGCCGGTCGATATGTTGCGGATGAGGCACAGCGCATCGACTTCTCCCGCCACCAGCCGGGCGACGCGCAGCACGCTGAGCTGGCGCTCGCCCACGCGCCGGTCGCGCGGCGGCGTCGGGTTCTCGATGGCAGGGCCGGACAATCCGGCGGCGGCGACCCCCATGACGGTTCTCCTTCGTTCTGACCCTTTTTCGTCTCCCGTCTCCGCAGCCTTGCGAGCTTTTCGCTAAGAAAAAGTTAGAGGCCGGCCGCGTTAGCGATAAAGCTGCGCGCGGAGGGGGATCGCGCGGCGCCGGCGCCCCCCGCGCCCACCTTTGTATACAAAAATCGCGCCGTCAGGCCGCGATCCGATCCGCCGCCGCCGGTCGGGCGTGCCGTCGCGCGCCGGCCGGACCCGCCGGGGAGGCCAGTCGCTCCATGCGACGGGGAGGCGAGTCGATGGTGGATCGGGGCCGGATGCGGCGACGCCAGGCCTGGCGGGCGCAAAGCCTCTTGACGCCTTTGCTTTGTATACAATAGACCTGATGGTCTGGCATCGCTTGAGGGGCTCTGCCGCATGGCCGGACCGCACCGCACCAAGGCCAAGATTTCGGTCGCGTTCGCCGCGACGGCCGCCGCGACGGCCACCGCCGCCGCTCCTGCCTCCGCCGTTCCCGTGATCCCGTCGGTCCGCAATGGTCCCATCGCGATGACCGGGGCCGCGATCCTTTGCTAAGATGACGACGACAAGAAAACAGCTTTCAGGGAGTGTCTCATGCGTTTCAATCTCTATCTCGCCTCGGCCTGTCTCGCCGCGCTGGCCATCCCCGCCGCGCCCGCCCTCGCGCAGGAGGCGCCCGCGCCGCAGGACGAGGGCGACATCCTCGTCACCGCGCGGCGCGTCAACGAGGCGCTGCGCGACGTGCCCGCCTCCATCACGGTGCTGACCGCCGACACGCTGGCCAGGACGGGCGCCAAGACCGCGCAGGATTTTGCCCAGCTCACCCCCGGCGTCACCATCGTCACCGGCACCGCCGAGGCGGGCGACACGCAGATCAACATTCGCGGCCTCAACGGCGCGCGTGACGCGGAAAGCTCGGTCGCGCTCGTCGTCGACGGCATTCTCAAGACCAACGTCGCCTCGCTCAACCAGAACCAGGGCACGCTGCGCCAGATCGAGATTTTGAAAGGGCCGCAGGGCGCGCTCTATGGCCGCAACGCCGCCGCCGGCGCGATCGTCGTCCAGACGCTCAAGCCGGGCGACACGCTCCAGTTCGGTGCCGAGGGCAGCTATGCCAACGAGAACAGCGCGCAGGCGAACGCCTATGTCGCCGGCCCGCTGAGCGATACGGTCGGCTTCGTCCTCTCGGGCGACTATCGCACCACCGACGGCTTCTACCGCAACCTCTATCTCGACAGGAAGGTCGTCGACGATCAGGAGGTATGGAACGTCAACGGCCGGCTCGTCGCCAGGCTGGGCGAGGCGACGACGCTCGACGGCAAGGTCCGCTACGGCAAGCTCAACGGCGCGTCGATCAACTTCAACGCCGCCTTCCACCTGCCCAATTTCGCGCCGTTCAATCCCGACTTTTACGAGGATGTCGACGATCACCGCTTCCGCTACTACGGCAATATCCGCCCCACGAACAAGCAGAAGACCGTCGAGGCGTCGCTCAAGCTCGATCATGATTTCGACGCGATGACGCTGAGCGCCTGGGCGGCCTATAGCGACATCAAGAACAGCCTCACCGCCGACGGCACCTCGGCCGATTTCGGCCGCTACATCTCGCCCGCGCTCGGCGTGGCGGCCAATGCCACCAACACCGCCGTGCAGACCGCCTGCTTCGCCTCGACGGCGGCGCTCACCGGCTTTCCGGTCAACTCGCCGGGCTTCGTCGGCGCGACGCCCGTGCCGTTCCTGTTCGCGCCCGCCACCGGCTCGACCTTCGGCCCCTACAGCCCGACGACCTGCGACGGCACCCAGTACCAGATTCGCAACCAGCGCGATTTCAGCGGCGAGGTGCGGCTGGTGTCCAAGGGCGACGGGCCGCTGCAATGGCAGATCGGCGGCTATTATCTCAACATCAAGCGCGAGGTGGGGGTGAGCCTGGGCGCGGACCTGGGCCAGGGCATCATCCGCAACCTCTACAACGGCCCGACCACGGCCAACCCGACCTCGCAGCTCTACTACGACCGCTTCCGCACCAATGTCTACGCCGCCTTCGGCTCGGTGGACTGGAAGCCGCTCGACGGCCTCGATATCGGCCTCGCGCTCCGTTACGACAGCGAGCATCGCAAGGTGCGCAACCTCGTGCCGCTCGCGATCGATCCGATCACCGGCGGGCCGATCAATCCGGGGCAGGTGGGTGGCGCCATCGCGCCCCAGTCCAAGACCTTCGACCAGCTCCAGCCCAAGATCACGCTGCGCTACGAGATCGCGCCGCGCCTCAATCTCTACGCCAATTACGGCATCGGCTTCAAATCGGGCGGGTTCAACAATTCGGGCTCGAAGGCGACCATTGATCGGTTCTTCAACAACGGCGTGACTCCGGCTACGATCAATGCCGGCGTGACCATCAACGACCGCTACAACAAGGAAAAATCGGACGCGTTCGAGGCCGGCCTGCGCGGCAGGATCGGCCCGGTCAACTTCGACGTCGCGGGCTATTACACGCGCGTCAGCGACATGCAGTTCTTCGAATTCTTCGTCGGCCCGTTCGGCCTGCTGCGCGTCGTGTCGAACATCGACCGGGTCGACCTCAAGGGTGCGGAGATCAATCTCAACACCCGGCTGACAAAGGGCTGGACGGTGTTCGGTTCGGCCAACGTCACCGACAGCAAGATCAAGAAGAACAGCTCGCGGCCCTATACGGTCGGCAACAAGTCGCCCTATACCGCCGATTACACGATCAACCTCGGCAGCCAGATCGAGGCGCCGCTGACCTCCAGGGTCAATATCGTGATGCGCGCCGACTATCGCATCACCGGCCCGACCTGGTTCCACACCGTGCAGGACCAGACGCGGCCGACGCTGTTCAGCGGCTTCCTGCCCGTTTCGGCGCTGAGCTTCCTGCCCGCCTCGACCGGCGACGGCCGCTTCGACGTCGCCCGGCGCAACGCCTATGGCGTGCTCGACGCGCGCTTCGGGCTGGAGACCGAGCGGTGGAAACTCAACGTCTTCGCCGAAAACATGCTCAACCGCCGCTATGTGAACGAGGTCATCCTCGCGGTCGAGTTTGGCGGATCGTTCATCTCGCCGGGCGCGCGGCGGCTGGTGGGGGTCGAGGCGGGCTACAAGTTCTGACCGGGCCGCGCCGGGTGAGCGGACGGAACCTTCAGCCCCGCCTGTCGTTGCGCTCCCCGCACGGGTGGATCGTTCGCCCGCGCGTCGGTGCGTGAGGGTGCGGGCGATCGGAGGGCCGGTTTGGGGGTCAGGGTCGAAGGTTCCGGCTGGCTGCGTCAGATACTGGCAGGCGGCGGCCCGGTCGGGCGGCTGATCGCCGGTCTCGACTGGCCCGCCCACGGCCTCCCGCCGCTCGACGACTGGCCGCCCGAGCTGGCGACGCTCGTCGGCACCATGCTCCGCTCCGGCGTGGCGATGACGCTGCTCTGGGGCGAGGAGGGGCGGCTCATCTACAATGCCGGCTATGCCGCCATCTGCGGGCCGCGGCATCCCGGCGCGCTGGGCGGCGCGGTGCTCGACATCTGGCCGGAAGCGGCCGATTTCAACGCGCGCGTGTTGCGCCGGTGCCTTGCCGGCGAGACCCTCACCTATCGCCGCCTGCCGCTGACGCTGGAGCGGCACGGGCTGCCCGAGCCGGTGTGGCTCAATCTCGATTACGCGCCTGTCTTCGGTCGCGATGGCCGGCCGGCGGGCATTCTCGCCATCGTCAACGAGGTCACGGCCGCGGTCGAGGTGGAACGCCGCTATGCCGAGGAGAAGGCGCAGCTCGCCGCCAGCGAGGCGCGGTTCCGCAGCGTGTTCGACGCGGACCTGATGGGGCTCACCCTCTTCGACGTCCGCAGCGGTAAGACGGTGGCGATCAACGATCATTTTCTGCGCATGACGGGGCACAGCCGCGCCGATTTCGACGAAGGCCGCTGGGACTGGAGCACCTTCACGCCGCCCGAGGACCACCCGCTCGACGAGCGGGCGATCGCCCAGGCGCGTCAGCGCGGCTTCTGGACGCCCTACGAGAAGCGCTATCGCCGCCCCGACGGCGCGGCGATCGTCGTGCGGGTGGCGTCCGCCGCGCTTCCGTCCGAGCCCGACTGCCTCGTCGTCGCGGTGCAGGACATCAGCGGCCAGCGCGAGGCCGAGGCGGCGCTCCGGGCGAGCGAGGCGCGCTTCCGCCAGCTCGCCGATGCGATGCCGCAGCTCGTCTGGACCGCGCAGGCCGACGGGATGGTCGACTATTACAATGCCCGTCACCGCCAATATGCCGGCCTCAGCCGCGACCGCAGCGGGGCATGGGAGTGGGCGCCCGTCGTCCATCCCGACGATGCCGCGGCGACGGCGGTGGCGTGGCAGTCGGCGCTCGCGACCGGCCACGCCTATACCTGCGAGCATCGGCTGCTGATGGCGGACGGGTCGGTGCGCTGGCATGTCAGCCGCGCCGAGCCGGTGCGCGGCGCGACCGGCGCGGTCGAGCGCTGGTTCGGCACCGCCACCGATATCGACGCGCTCAAGACCAGCCAGGCCGATCTGCGCGCGCTCAATGTCGCGCTCAACGAGCGCGTGGCGGAGGCGCTGAAGGGGCGCAAGCTCCTCGCCGACCTTATCGAGGCGAGCCAGGCGTTCGTCGTCGTGCTCGACCTTGGCCATCGCGTGCTCGCGATCAACCCGGCCGCGCGCGAGGAGGCGCAGCGGCTGTTCGGCATCCGCCCCACGGTGGGCGATCATTTTCTCGAACTCATCGGCGATTCCGTCCGGCGCGAGCGCGTGCGCGCAACCTGGGACAGGGTTCTGCGCGGTGAGGCTTTCGCGATGACGTTCGAAACGCACGACCTCGACGGCAACCTCGTCGTGCAGGATCTGCGCTTCGACGTGCTGCGCGACGGCGCGGGCAAGCCGATTGGCGCCTATCAGTTCGCGGTCGACATCACCGAGCGGGTGCGCGACCAGCAGCGCCTGGCCGAGGCGGAGGCGGCGCTGCGGCAGAGTCAGAAGATGGAGGCGCTCGGCCAGCTCACCGGCGGGGTCGCGCATGATTTCAACAATCTGCTGACACCCATCGTTGGCGCGCTCGATCTCATCGGGCGGCGGCTGGGCGACGATCAGCGCGCGCAGCGGCTGATCGGCGGCGCGCTGCAATCGGCCGACCGCGCGCGCACGCTCGTGCAGCGCCTGCTCGCCTTCTCGCGCCGCCAGACGCTCGAGGCGCGCGCGGTCGACGGACAGGCGCTCATCAACGGCATGGCGGACCTGCTCGCCCGCTCGCTCGGCCCCAGCATCGAGCTGGTCTTCCGCCTCGCCATCGACGCGCCGCCGCTGCACGTCGATCCCAACCAGTGCGAGCTGGCGCTGCTCAACCTCGCCGTCAACGCGCGTGACGCGATGCCCGACGGCGGCCGTCTGGAGATCGCGCTCGCGCCGGGGGAGCCGCCGCCCTCGCTCGGCCTGCCCGCCGGCCGCTATGTCCGCCTCGCGGTGGTCGACACCGGCGCGGGCATGGACGCCGAAACGCTGGCGCGCGCCATCGACCCGTTCTTCACCACCAAGGACAAGGGGCGCGGCACCGGCCTCGGCCTCTCGATGGTCCACGGGCTCGCGGCGCAGTCGCACGGCGCGTTCGAGCTTCTCTCGCGCCCTGGCGAGGGAACATGCGCGATCCTGTGGCTCCCTGCGGCGGCGGAACCGGCGGCGGCACCCGTCGCGCCGACCGACGACGCTTGGATCGTGCCGGCGCGGGGCGCGAGGCTGCTGCTCGTCGACGACGAGGATCTGGTGCGCAGCGGCACGGTCGAGATGCTGCGCGACGCGGGCTTCACGGTCGTCGATGCCGGATCGCCGCTGGTGGCGCGGCAGATGCTGCGCGACGGCCTCCCCATCGACGCGCTCATCACCGATTTCGCCATGCCCGACATGAACGGGATCGAGCTGATCGCGGAGGCCCGGTCGATCCTGCCCGCGCTGCCGGCGCTGCTTGTCACCGGCTTTGCATCGGTCTCGTGCGAGGACACGCCGCACATCGCGCGCCTGGCCAAGCCCTTCCGCCAGATCGACATCGTCCGCGCCCTCTCGATGCTGCTCGCCGACGCGCGGACGCCGGGCTGAGCGGACCGGATCAGCCGTCCGACACCCGCTCGATATCGGCGCCCACGGCAGCGAGCTTTTCCTCCAGCCGCTCATAGCCGCGGTCGAGATGATAGACGCGGTTGACCTGCGTCTCGCCCTGCGCGGCAAGGCCCGCGAGGACGAGGCTCATCGACGCGCGCAGGTCGGTCGCCATCACCGGCGCGCCGGTCAGCGCCCCGACCCCGCGCACGACGGCGGTGCGCCCGTTGACGCTGATGTCGGCGCCCATGCGCGCCAGCTCGGGCACATGCATGTAGCGGTTCTCGAAGATCGTCTCGGTGAGCACGCTCGCGCCCTCGCCCAGCGCCAGCATGGCCATGAACTGCGCCTGCATGTCGGTCGGAAAGCCGGGAAAGGGCGCGGTCGAGAGGGTGAGAGCGCCCGGCCGCCGCTCGGCGGTGACGACGATGCCGTCGGATCGTTCCTCGACCGCCACGCCCGCGTCGCGCAGCGCGGCCAGGATCGCGCCCATGTCGGCGGCGCGCGCGCCCGCCAGTTCGAGCCGGCCGCCGGTGATCGCCGCCGCGCAGGCATAGCTGCCCGCCTCGATCCGGTCGGGCATCACCGCATAGGTCGCGCCGTGGAGCCGCTCGCGTCCGTGGACGGTGAGCTGGTCGGTGCCGATCCCCTCGATCGCCGCGCCCATCGCCACGAGCAGGCGGCAGAGGTCGACGATCTCGGGCTCGCGCGCGGCGTTGACGAGGGTCGAGGTGCCGCGCGCCAGCACGGCGGCCATCAGCGCGTTCTCGGTCGCGCCGACCGACACGATGGGGAAGGTGTAGCTGCCGCCCGGCAGCCCGCCGTCGGGCGCCATGGCCTTCACATAGCCGGCCGCCACCTCGATCCTGGCGCCGAACGCCTCGAGCGCCTTGAGGTGAAGATCGACGGGCCGGTTGCCGATCGCGCAGCCGCCGGGCAGCGACACCGTCGCCTCGCCCGCGCGCGCGAGCAGCGGCCCCAGGACGAGGACCGACGCGCGCATCTTGCGCACGATGTCATAGGGCGCGACCGTGGCGGTGAGGCGCGCCGCGCGCAGCGTCATCACCCGGCCGAAATCCTCCGGCCGCGCGCCCTCGATCGTCGTCGACACGCCGAGCTGGTTGAGGAGGTGGCCGAAGCTGTCGACATCGGCGAGGCGCGGCAGGTTGCGCAGCGTCAGCGGCTCGTCGGTGAGCAGCGCGCAGGGCATCAGCGTCAACGCGGCGTTCTTGGCGCCCGAGATGGGAAGGCGGCCGTCGAGCCGGTTGCCGCCGCGGATGAGGATACGGTCCATCCGCCGGCTCTTAACCACACTGCGGCGCAGCGCAAGCGGGCGATCGGACCACATGCGGCCCCCGCGCAACGGACGCCAACAAAGCAAACGGCCCCCGGCGGGCTTTGATCCAGTTTAGTGCGGGCTTCGGACGCAGCCAATAGCAGCGGAGCAGCGTTTTGCGACTGCAACGACCTTGCCGCATCCACTCCAGACAGAAGGACGCCCGTGACCGACAGCTGTTTCGCCACGCGCCTTGGCAAGCATCTTCGTCTGACCGATGCCGAGCACAAGGCACTGGCGAGGCTTGAGGAAAACCCGCGCCCGATCCGCAAGGGCCAGCTCATCCAGCGCGAGAACGACCCGATCGACGAGCTCTACATCCTCTCGCGCGGGCGGCTGATGAGCTACATCATCCTGCCCGACGGCCAGCGGCAGATCCTGCGCGTCTATTTCGCCGGCGATTTCGCCGGATCGGCGGCAACCGCCTATTCGCGCGCGCCGGAATCGCTGGTGGCGCTGAGCGACGGCGTCGTCTGTCCCTTCGACAAGCAGGCGCTGCGCGCGCTGCTGACGATGCACCCGCGCGTCGCCGCGCTCATGTTCGTCCTCTCGCAGTCCGAGCGCGTGTCGCTCAACGACCGGCTGTCCTCGCTCGGCCGCGCATCAGCCAAGGCGCGGCTGGCGGCCTTCCTGCTCGACATCATCGACCGGCTGCGGGTGATGGACAGCGCGGTGACGGACAGTTTCGACCTGCGCCTCACGCAGGAGGAGATCGGCGACGCGATCGGCCTCACCTCCGTCCACGTCAACCGGATGCTGCGCCAGCTCGAGGACGAGGGGCTGATCGCCCGCATTAACGGCACGATCACCGTCCGCGACGAGGCGCGGCTGCAGGATGTCGGCCATTATACCAACCGCTATGACGATCTCGACGTCCAGTGGCTGCCGGGCGCGTGACGCGCGCGGTCAGGCCAGCAGCTCGACATCCCAGTAGAGCCAGTCGTGCCAGCTTTCGTGCAGATAATTGGGCGGGAAGGCGCGGCCATGGTCCTGCAATTGCCAGCTCGTCGGGCGGATCGGCATGGTGAGGAGGCGCATCCCCGCCTCGCGCGGGGTCCGGCCGCCCTTGCGCAGGTTGCACGGCGAACAGGCGGTGGCGACATTCTCCCACGTCGTGCGGCCGCCGGCGCGGCGCGGCACCACATGGTCGAAGGTGAGGTCGTGCGCCGATCCGCAATACTGGCACATGAAGCGGTCGCGCAGGAACAGGTTGAACCGCGTGAAGGCGGGATATTCGGACGGCCGCACATATTGCTTGAGCGCGATCACCGACGGGATCTGCATCCGCAGGCTCGGGCTGTGCACCTCGCGCTCGTAGCTCGCGACGATGTCCACCCGATCGAGAAACACCGCCTTGATGGCGGTCTGCCAGGGCCAGAGGCTCAGCGGATAGTAGGACAGCGGCGTATAATCGGCATTGAGCACCAGCGCCGGGCAACTGTCCGGATGGCGTATTCGGTCGGGATGGTACATGCGCCCGGAGCCCTTCGCAGCCTTTCCTCGTGCGTGGCGGCTCTTCCCTCACCGCCATGACAGCGGCATGACAGCATGGCGCGACTCCCCGCGTCAAGGCCATGTATGCACGCGCCCGCCGATCCACAGCATGTTGTGACGCGCTTTGCCCCGAGCCCGACGGGGCGGCTGCATATCGGCCATGGCTGGTCGGCGCTGCTGGCGCATGACGCGGCGCGGGCGGCGGGCGGGCGGTTCCTGCTGCGGATCGAGGATATCGACGGCGCGCGATCGCGGCCAAGCCATGTCGCGGGGATCGTGGAAGATCTGCGCTGGCTGGGCACCAGCTGGGACGGCGCGATGTTGGTCCAGTCGGCGCGGGCGAACGCCTATGCCGCCGCGCTGGCCGACCTCATTGCGCGCGACCTCGCCTATCCCTGTTTCTGCACCCGCGCCGACATCGCCGCGAGCGCATCGGCGCCGCACGGGCCGGAGGGGCCGGTCTATCCCGGCACCTGCCGCCGGCTTGATCCCGCCCGCCGCGACCACCGGATCGCGGCGGGCGAGACTCATGCTTGGCGGCTGGCGATGGACCGGGCGGTGGCACGCGTCGGGCCGCTCGCCTTCACCGACGATCATCTGGGCACGATCGCCGCCGCCCCGGACGCGGCGGGCGACATCGTTCTCGCGCGCAAGGACGCGATCGGCAGCTATCATCTCTGCGCCACCCTTGACGATGCCGCGACCGGCGTGACGCTGGTGACGCGGGGCATCGACCTCCTGCCCGCGACGCACATCCACCGCCTGCTCCAGGCGCTGCTCGGCCTGCCGACGCCGCGCTACCGCCACCATCCGCTGCTGCTCGGCGCCGATGGAAGACGTCTCGCCAAGCGCAGCGGCGGGCTCGAACTCGCGACGTTGCGCGCGGCGGGCCGCGATCCGGTCGCGTTGGCGAACGACTTGCGCGCCGGCCGCTTCCCGGTTGGAATCAGCCTCGCCGCGCCCTACATGGGGACGAGCTGCCAGGAGCCGTCCGTATGAACGCCTTTCTCATCCTCCTCATCGTGCTCGCCGCGGGCGCGACCGTGTTCGCGCTCATTCGCGGCATCATCGCCTTCCTGCGCACGACCGAGGCGGAGCTGAACAACAGCGCCGCCGGGCCGAGCCAGTCGGCGCTCAAGCAGAACAGGATGATGATGGCGCGCATCACCTTCCAGGCGATCGCGGTGCTGCTCGTCGCGCTGCTGCTCCTCCTCAACAGCGGCAAATGATGGTTCGCCTCAACCGCATCTACACGCGCACCGGCGACCTTGGCGAGACCGGCCTCGTCGACGGCTCGCGCGTCGCCAAGCATGACGCGCGGCTCGCCGCGATCGGCGACGTCGACGAAGCGAACAGCGCGATCGGCGTCGCGCTTGCCGCGCTCGGATCGGGTGACGCGGCGATGCTGCTCCGGTCGGTCCAGAACGATCTCTTCGACCTTGGCGCCGATCTCGCCACGCCGGGCGAGGATTTCGCGCCGTCGGAAATGGTGCTGCGCATCGTGCCGGCGCAGGTCGAGCGGCTCGAGCGCGCGATCGACGATCTCAACGCCGATCTCCCCGCGCTCGACAGCTTCATCCTGCCCGGCGGATCGGCCGCCGCCGCCGCCGTCCACCTCGCCCGCGCCGTCACGCGCCGGGCCGAGCGTAGCGCCGTCGCCGCCGCGACGATTTACGGCGTCAACCCGCAGGCGATCGCCTATCTCAACCGGCTCTCCGACCTCCTCTTCGTTCTCGCGCGCAGCCTCAATGCCGGGGCGGCGGGCGACGTCAAATGGGTGCCCGGCGCCTCGCGCTGAGCCGGCGCCGCGCGCGCGAAAAGGACTCGCGTTTGGAACGAAGTCGTGCTGCCTTGCATTGCAGCGATGCGATGTTCGACGGCCCCGCCGTCATGAGGGGGAAGATCATGACCGCCGCACCGGAGCTGATCCCGCTCGGCGCCACCGCGCCCGCCTACACCGCCGTCCGGTCGCTGAGCACCGCGCTCGCCGCGCCGCTCTCCGACGCCGACGCGACGGCGCAGTCGATGCCCGACGCCTCGCCCGCCAAATGGCATCTGGCGCATACGAGCTGGTTCTTCGAGACGTTCGTGCTGCGCGATCATGTGCCGGGCTATCGCGCCTATGACGACCGTTTCGCCTTCCTCTTCAACAGCTATTACGAGGCGGAAGGACCGCGCCATGATCGCCCGCGCCGGGGGCTGCTCACCCGCCCGCCGCTCGCCGAGGTGCTGCGCTACCGCGCCCATGTCGACGCGGCGCTGGTGGCGGCGCTGCCTGGGTTGCCGGCCGCCGCCCGCGCGCTGATCGCGCTCGGCCTGCATCACGAGCAGCAGCATCAGGAGCTGCTCCTGACCGACATCCTGCACCTCATGGCGCAGAACCCGCTCCAGCCCGCGCTCCACCGCTTCGTCAACCAGATGCCGGTGACGATGCCCGGCCCGATCCGCTGGATCGAGGGCGCGGTCGGCGCGGTGGCGATCGGGCATGGCGGCGAGGGTTTCGCCTTTGATTGCGAAGGGCCGCGTCACGCGGTCCTGCTCACTCCGCACGCGCTCGCCCACCGGCCGGTGACCAATGGCGAGTGGATGGAGTTCATCGCCGATGGCGGCTATGCCGATCCGCGCCACTGGCTGTCCGATGGCTGGGCCTGGGTCCGCGCCGAAGGCGTCGAGGCGCCGCTCTACTGGCGGCGGGAGGAAGCCGGCTGGACCCGCTTCGGCCATGACGGCCGCCATCCGGTCAACCCCGCCGCGCCGGTGACGCATGTCAGCCTGTACGAGGCGGACGCCTATGCGAGCTGGGCGGGCGCGCGCCTCCCCACCGAGGCCGAGTGGGAAAGCGCCGCCGCATCGCTCGATCCGCTCGCCGGCAACCAGCTCGACCGGGGCGGCATGGCGCCGCGCCCGCGCGCCTGCGAAAGCGATTGCGAACTCTCGCAGATGTTCGGCGATGTGTGGGAGTGGACCGGCAGCGCCTATCGCCCCTATCCGGCCTTCCGCGCCGCGCCCGGCGTGGTGGGCGAGTACAACGGCAAGTTCATGAGCGGCCAGTTCGTGCTGCGCGGCGGCAGTTGCGCCACGCCGCGCGGGCATGTGCGCGCGAGCTACCGCAACTTCTTCTACCCGCACCAGCGCTGGCAGTTCACCGGCGTGCGCCTTGCGAAGGATCTGTGACCGTGATCGACGCTCTCGACGAGTCCGCCATGATCGAGGCCGATCCTGCGTTCCGCCGCGACATGCTCGCCGGCTTCGCGCGTCGTCCCAAGGCGACGCCGCCGATCTGGTTCTACGATCATGGGGGCTCGCGGCTGTTCGAGCAGATCACACAGCTTCCCGAATACTACCCGACCCGCGTCGAGACCGGCCTCCTCATCGACCATGTCGCCGATTTCGCCGCCGCCATCGGGCCGGGCCGCGCCGTGGTCGAGTTCGGCGCCGGGTCGCTGACCAAGACGCCGCATCTCCTGCGCGCCATCGACCCCGCCGCCTATGTGCCGATCGACATTTCGGGCGATTTCCTGCGCGAGAGCAGCGCGCGGCTGGGCCAGGGTTTTCCCGGCCTGCCGATCGCGCCGGTGGTGGGCGATTTCCTCGCCCCGCTCGACCTGCCGGCGAGCGTGCGCGCGCTGCCAAAGTTGGGCTTCTTCCCCGGCTCGACGATCGGCAACATGACGCCGGCGCAGGCGGTCGACCTGCTGCGCGCGATGCGCGGCACGCTGGGCGAGGGCGCGCTGCTCCTCATCGGCATGGACCGGGTGAAGGACCGGGCGCGGCTCGTCGCCGCCTATGACGATGCGCGGGGCGTGACGGCGCGGTTCAACCTGAACCTGCTCGCCCGGATCAACCGCGAGCTGGGCGGCGACATCCCGCTCGACGCCTTCGCGCACGAGGCGCGGTGGAACGACAATGCGGCGCGGATCGAGATGCATCTCGTCGCCCGGCGCGCGGTGGGCTTCCACATCGCCGGCGAGCGGTTCGAGATGGCGGCGGGCGAGAGCATCCATACCGAGAACAGCCACAAATACGGCCCCCGCGACGCGCGCCTGCTGCTCCGCGCCGGCGGGTGGACGCCGGGCGCCGAATGGACCGACGGCGAGGACCAGTTCGCGCTCATCCTGGCGGAGGCGGATGGCGAGGGCTGAGGCTATTCCGCCGCGAGCAGCCGCTCCGCGCCGCCCAGATCGACCGAGACCAGCCGGCTCACCCCCTGTTCGACCATGGTGACGCCGAACAGCCGGTGCATCCGGCTCATCGTCACGGCATTGTGCGTGACGATGAGGTAGCGCGTGTCGGTGTCACGCACCATGCGGTCAAGAAGGTCGCAGAAGCGCTCGACATTGGCGTCGTCGAGCGGCGCGTCGACCTCGTCGAGCACGCAGATCGGCGCCGGATTGGTGAGGAACAGGCCAAAGATGAGCGCGACGGCGGTGAGCGCCTGCTCACCGCCCGAGAGCAGCGTCAGCGTGGCGAGCTTCTTGCCCGGCGGCTGCGCCATGATCTCCAGCCCCGCCTCGAGCGGATCGTCGCTGTCGACGAGCGCGAGGTGCGCCTGCCCGCCGTTGAAGAGGGCGGCGAACAGCCGGTGGAAATGCGCGTTCACCGCCTCGAACGCCACGAGCAGCCGCGCGCGGCCCTCGCGGTTGAGGCTGCCGATCGACCCGCGCAGCTGGTTGACCGCCTGGACGAGTTCGGCGCTGTCGGCGCGGCTCTTCGCCTGCGCCTCCTCGAGTTCGGTCAGTTCCCGCGCGGCGACGAGGTTGACGGGGCCGAGCCGCTCGCGCTCGACGGCGAGGCGTTCCTGCTCGGCCTGTTCGGCGGCGGCGGCGCCGACCTCCGCCGGATCGAAGCCCGCGCGTTCGGGCAGCACCGGCGCAGGGCAGCCGAACCGCTCGCCGGCCTGCCGCGTCGCCTCGCTTCGCCGCGTGAGGGCATGATCGGCGCGGGCGGCCGCCCCGGCGCGGGCTTCGCGCGCCGATGCCAGCGCCTCGCCGGCGGCGCTCGCGCGCTGTTCGGCCGTACGCAGCGCGGCCTCGACCTGCCGCTCCGCCTGCGCCGAGGCGAGCGCGACGGCGGCAAGCGCCTCGTTCCGCTCGGCAAGCCCGGCCAGCTCCGCCTCGATCGACGCGGGGCGCTCGGCGAGCGTCGCCTGTTCGTCCGCGATCGCCCGCGCCCGCGCCGCCATTTCGGTGACCCGCCGCGCCGCGTCGCCCGCGCGCGTGCGCCAGCCGCGCAGCTCGGTTCGCGCCGCCGTCAGCCGGTCCCGATCGCCGGCCAGCGCGCGTTCGGCCAACGCCTGTTCGGCGCGGAGCAGGCTCACCCCCTGCCGCGCCGCCTCGCTCGCCGCGCCGAGCCGCGCCACCTCGGCGGTCATCGCGCCGCCATCGGGGAGCGCCGCGCGCGCCGTCTCCGCACGCGCCAGTTCCCCGGCGGCGGCGGCGCGATCCGCTTCGATCCGTTCGCGCCGCCGCTCGACATCCTCGCGCCGCGCCGCGAGTCGCGCCAGCGCCGCCTCCGCCTCGTCGATCGCGCGCCGCGCCTGGCGCAGGTCCGCCTCGTGCCGGGCAAGCGCGCCGCGCGCCGCCGCGATCGCCTCGTCCGCCCGCTGGACGATCAGGGCATCGGCCGCGATGGCGGCGCGTGCGGTCTCCACTTCAGCCTCGATCGGTCCGCGCTCGGCAACGATCGCGTCGAGCCGGTTGCGCCGCACCAGCCGCTCGGCCGCCACGGCGCCGCCCTGCGCGACGAGCAGCCCGTCCCAGCGCCGCAGCCGTCCGGCCCGCGTGACGATCCGCTGCCCGACGGCGAGCGGCTGGCCCGCGTCGCCGTCGACCACGCCGATCTGCGCGAGCCGCCGCGCGAGCGCCGGGGGCGCGGTCACATGGGCGGCGAGTGGCGTCAGTCCGGCGGGCAGCGGCGGGTCGTCCTCCCGGATGTCGGCGCCCGTCCACGCCTCCAGCGCCGCGTCGAGATCGTCGCCCAGCGCGGCCGCGAGCGCCTGTTCGTAGCCGGGCGCCGCGCGCACCGCGTCGATCGCACGCGCCGTCCCGCCACTGCCGCTGTCGAGCGCCTTGCGCAGTGCCGCCGCCTCGCCGTCCAGGGCGGCGAGGCGCGCCTGCGCCGCCGAGAGCGCCGATTGCTGCCGCGCGCGCCGCTCGACGGCGGCCTGTCGTCCCGCCTCGGCGGCTGTCAGAGCGGCTTCGGCCGCCTCGCGCGCGGTCTGGGCGGCGTCGCGGCTCGCCTCGGCCCCGGCGCGCCGGCTCTCGAACGCAGCCGGGTCGGCAAGCCCGGCGACCTCGTCATCCAGCCGCCGCCGATCACCCTCGGCCCGGTCGAGCCCGCCGCGCGCCGCCTGCACCGCCGCGTCGGCGACGCGCCGTTCGGCCTGCTCGGCCGCCTGCCGCGCCATCGCGTCGGCGAGCGCGACGTCGGCGTCGCGCGCCGCGCTCTCGGCGCCCGCGAGCCGGCCGAACAGATCGGGCTGCGCGCTTTCCCCGGCGCGGATGCGCGCCGCGAGTGCGTCCACCTCCGCCTCCAGCCGCTCGATCGCGGCGGCGGCGTCGGCGCCGAGCACGTCCTCGCGCGCGCGGTCGGCCTCGATCCGCCCCGCCTGCGCGGCGAGATCGGCGAGACGCTGGTCGAGCGCCGCCTTGTCGGCGCGCAGCCGATCGAGCCGGTACGCGGCGGCGGTCGCCGTCTCGCGCGCCGCCTGGGCTTCGGCGCGGGCGGACGCCAACAGCGCCGTCGCCGACTCGACCTGCGCCTGCGCTGCCTGATGCGCTGTCTGCGCCTCGGCCACGTGGCGCTCGGCCGCCTGCGCGTCCTGCTGCGCCGCCTCGGCGCCCGCCGCCGCCTCGCGCCAGCGCGCGAAGAGCGTGCGGGCCTCGGCGCGGGTGATCCGTTCGGAGAACGCGACATAGCGTTCCGCCGCGCGCGCCTGCCGCCGCAACGCCTGCGCCCGCGCGTCCATGTCGGCCAGCACGTCGTCGAGCCGGGCGAGATTGGCCTCGGTCGCGCGCAGCTTCTGCTCGGCGTCGCGGCGGCGGACGTGAAGCCCGGCGATGCCCGCCGCTTCCTCCAGCATCGCGCGGCGTTCGGCGGGGCGGGCGGCGATGACGGCGGCGATCCGCCCCTGGCTCACCAGCGCCGGGCTGTGCGCGCCGGTCGCCGCGTCGGCGAAGAGCAGCGCGACGTCCCTGGCGCGCACGTCGCGGCCATTGGCGCGATAGGCGCTGCCCGCGCCGCGCTCGATCCGGCGGACGATCTCCACCTCGCCGTCGTCGCCCGCGATGGCCGGGGCGTGGAGCAGCGACAGGCTCACCTCGGCGAAGTCGCGCTGCGGCCGGCTGGCGGTGCCGGCGAAGATCACGTCGTCCATGCCCCCGCCGCGCATCGACCGGGCGCTCGATTCGCCCATCGCCCAGCGGATCGCCTCGAGGAGGTTGGATTTCCCGCAGCCATTGGGGCCGACGAGCCCGGTCAGGCCGGGCGCGATCTCCAGTTCGGCCGGTTCGACAAAGCTCTTGAAGCCCGACAGCTTAAGACGGCGGATCTGCATCGGCTCAGCCCGCCGCGCGCGCCCGCCGGCGCTTCCTTATGTCCCGCTGGTCCCCCGACCTTGCCAATCAGGCGCCTGCTTCTTTCAGCTTCTGGACCAATGCCGGCCAGGTCGCGGTGTTCTCGAGCACCGATCCGTTGAGGATCAGCGTCGGCGTGCCGGTGATATTGTACTGCCCGTTCGCCTTCTGGACATTGTCGGCAAGCGCCTGCGCGGCCTTGCCGTCGGAGAGGCAGCTCTTCGCCTGATCGGCGGCGATGCCGCGCTGCTGCGCGAAGGTGATGAGCCCGGCCAGGTCGGCGGCGCGGACGAAACGCTCGCCGGGCGGCGCGTTGAGCGCATTTTCGAGCGCGCCCTGGCTCAGCGACTGGATGCGCGCGAACATCGCCTCCTGATTGGCGAACGCCTGTTCGCTCATCGCGAAGAACACGTCCTTGCCGCCGCAGCGGACGACCAGCGCCACGGTGAGGTCGAGCGGATCGCGGATATAGTTGCGATATTCGAAGCTCAGCTTGCCGGTGTCGACATAGTCGCGCTTGAGCGGCTCGGCCGATTCGGCCGCGAAGTCGCGGCAGTGCGGGCAGGTGTAGGAGCCGAACTCGATGAGCTTGAGCGGCGCGTCGGGATTGCCCATGCGGAAGCCGCCCTCGGGCGTCGCCTCGACCTTGTCCGACCATTTGGTGCCGGCGGGCGCCGGGACGGCGGCGATCGCCTGGCCGGTGGGCGCCGCATCGGCCGCCTTCTTGTCGCCGCAGCCCGAGAGCGCGAGCGCGACGCCGGAGAGCAGCAGGAGCGGATGGAACTTCATGATCGGCTCATCGGATGCGGGGGATGTCGAACCGGCTCTACTTCACTTGGGAGGAGCGGGCAATGCGGCCGACAGCGCTGTCCAGCCGTGCGCGTCGGGCACCAGCTCGCCATTGACGAGGAAGGAGGGCGTGCCGGGGATCTTGCGCTCCTCCCACGCCTCGCGCGTCATGCCGAGCACCGCCTGCATCGCGGCCTTGTCGGCGAGGCAGACGCGCTGCCGGGCCGGCGTGACGCCGCGCTTCGCCATGAGCGCGGTGAGGCCGGTGCCGTCGGCGACGGACTGCATCGCGGCGACCTCGTCAGTGCCGATCGGCTTGTCGCGATTGGCCTCGTCATAGGCCTGAACCTTGGGCATCCACGCCTGGAAATTGGCGTAGAGCGCCTCGTGATTGCCGAAGAAGCGCTCCGGCCCGCCACAGCGCGCGAGCAGCGCGGCGGTGAGGTCATAGCGGTCGCGCACCGCGTTGCGCACCTCGATCGTGGCGTGGCCGGTGCGGACCCACCGGCTTTTGAGAACCGGCATCCCCTCGGCCATGAACGCCGCGCAATGCGAGCAGGTATAGCTCACATATTCGACAATCTTCGTCGGCGCGGCCGGCTTGCCGACGATGAAGGCGCCGTTGGGCGCGCGGGTGACGGTCCGCGTCCAGTCGACGGCGCGCGGGGCGGCGGCGGTAAGCGCCAGCAGCGCGGCAACGGTCATCAGCAGGCGCGGCATCGGGTCTAGCGAACCTTTCCGATCGGCATGGGGGCGGGGCCAGCGAGCCCGCGCGCCATCTCCTCGAGCACGGCGCGCAGCTCTGGATCGCCGATCGCGCGCAGCCCGTCGCCCAGCTCCACGGGAATGGGCTTGAGCGTCCGGGGCGGCGGCCGGGTTTCGGGCTCCCTCACCTCGAACTCGCCCTGGCGCAGCGCCACCCTGGCGACGGCGGCATAGCCGAAGAAGCGGTTCACCCGCTCGACGATCTCCGGGATGACATGCTGCACCATCGTCGCATGGCCGTCGGCGACGAACAGCAACAGCGTTCCTTCCGCCTTCCTGCCGGCCGGGAAGCGGAGCGATTGCGGCGCCGTCAGCCTGGCGATCCGCTCGCCGACGATCTCGGTCCAGCGGCTGACGAGACTCGACTGGACGAAGCCGAAGCGGCGGAAGGCGGCGCCGCCGATCGCCGGCATCAGGTCCGCGATCGCGCGCGGGCCGCCGACTCGGGGCGCGTCGGCGGTCTGGGGCTTTGGCTGATCGCGGCGTTCCGTCATCGCGCCGTCCATGCCATAGCCGCGCCATGGCTGCCAGTCCCTCCCCGTTCGACCCGTCGACGATCGCGCCGGCGCTGCTGGCCTGGTACGACCGGAACGCGCGCGTCCTGCCCTGGCGCGCGCCGCCGGGGAGCGATGCCGCCGATCCGTATCGCGTGTGGCTGTCGGAAATCATGCTCCAGCAGACGACGGTGGCGGCGGTCATCCCCTATTTCACCGCGTTCACGCGCCGCTGGCCGACCGTCGCGGCGCTCGCCGCCGCCGACGATGCCGAACTGATGGCCGCCTGGGCGGGGCTCGGTTATTATGCCCGCGCGCGCAACCTGCTCGCCTGCGCCCGCGCCGTGGTGGCGGAGCATGGCGGCCGCTTCCCGGCCGACGAGGCGGGGCTGCGCGCGCTGCCGGGCATCGGCGCCTATACCGCCGCCGCCATCGCCGCGATCGCCTTCGGCCGGCGCGCGGTGGTGGTCGACGGCAATGTCGAGCGGGTGGTGAGCCGGCTCTTCGCCCTTGCCGATCCGCTGCCCCGCGTCCGCCCCGCGATCCGCGCCGCGACCGACGCGATCACGCCCCAGCCGCGCGCCGGCGATTTCGCGCAGGCGATGATGGATCTGGGCGCGACGATCTGCACGCCGCGCGCCCCGCGCTGCCTGCTCTGCCCCCTCGCCGATGCCTGCCGGGCGCGGGCGCGCGGAACGCCCGAGGGGTTCCCCGTGCGCCTGCCGAAAGCGGCGCGGCCGGAACGGCGCGGCGAGGCATGGTGGATGGAGCGCGACGGCGCCGTCTGGCTGATCCGCCGCCCCGCGCGCGGGCTGCTCGGCGGAATGCGCGCGCTGCCGAGTTCCGACTGGTCGGCCGATCCCGACCCCGCACCGCCGGTCGCCGCGCGCTGGACGACATTGCGCGAGCCGGTCCGCCACGTCTTCACCCATTTCGCGCTGGCGCTCCACGTCCACCATGCGCATATCGGCGCCGATCCGCCCGGCGAGGGGGACTGGTGGCCGATCGCGTCGCTCGACGCGGCGGGCCTGCCCAGCCTCTTCGCGCGCGCGGCGAAAGCGGTGCTGGAGGCGCGGGACGGCAATGGTTGAGGGACTGGGCTTTATCGGCGGCACGCTCGACCGCGCCGATCGCGTGCGCAACGATCCCGCGCTGCTGGCCGCGGCGCTCGCCGACCCCGCCGCGCGCCTCCTCCGGCTCGACCGCCTCTCACCCTGCCTCGACGCGGAGGGCGGGCTGCTCACCGCGCCGGTGCCGGCGGACCTCGGCGCGCGGGACGTCATCCTGCTCGGCGCCGAGGACGAGGGACCGCTGTTCGTCCGTCTCGACCTTGCCGACCTTCCCCATGGCGCGGCCTTCGCGCCCGATGTCTGGCGGGCGGCCGGGCTGATGAGCGCGGCCGACCTCGCGCATTTCGGCGCCGCGCGCTCGCTGCTCGACTGGCACGCGCGCCATGGTTTCTGCGCCAATTGCGGGCAGCCCACGCGGGTCGCCAAGGCCGGCTGGGCGCGCCAGTGCGATGCGTGCGGCACCGAGCACTATCCGCGCGTCGATCCTGTCGTCATCATGCTGGCCGAGCATGAGGGGCGGGTGCTCGTCGGTCGCCAGCCGCGCTATCCGGCCGGCCGCTATTCGGCGCTCGCCGGCTTCGTCGAGCCGGGCGAGGCGATCGAGGAAGCGGTGGCGCGCGAGCTGTGGGAGGAGGCCGGCATCCGCGTGCGCGCCGTCACCTATGCGCTGAGCCAGCCCTGGCCCTTCCCCTCCTCGCTGATGATCGGCTGTTTCGCGCAAACCGACGATCCGGCGCTCACCATCGACAAGACCGAACTCGATGACGCCATCTGGGTCGACCGGGCCGGCGTCGCGGCCGCCATGGCCGCCGACCCTGGCGCGCCCTTCCTGCCGCCGCCGCCGCTCGCCATCGCGCATCACCTGTTGCGCTTATGGCTCACCGCGCCGTCCGAGCGGGGGCGTGCGCGCTTGGGCTGATTGCGCGGGGACCGGCCAGCCTCTAAATCGGGTTGACCACTAGCAGACCAGAGTCCCTCCTTCATGCTCAGCCTCGAAAAAGCGCAGGATCGCGCGCAGTCGCTCGTCGCCGCGGCGGTGCGGGCGGGCGCGGACGCGGCCGAGGCGATCTATGCCGCCGAGGCGTCGGACCATGTTTCGGTGCGGCTGGGCGCGCTCGAGGACGTAGAAAGCTCCGAATCGGAGCAGATTGGCCTGCGGCTGTTCATCGGCCAGCGATCCGCCACGGTGAGCGCGTCGGACTTCGCGCCGGCCACGCTTGACGCACTGGTCGATCGTTGCCTCGCCATGGCGCGCGAGGCGCCGGAGGACCGCTTCGCCGGCCTCGCGCCCGAGGACCGGCTGCTGCGGCGCAAGTCGAGCCCGCTCGACCTGTCCGATCCCGCCGAGCCCGATCCGGCGCGACTGCGCGAGCGCGCGCTGGTCGCCGAGGAGGCGGCGCGATCGGTCCCCGGCGTCACCAACAGCGAGGGGGCGGGCGCGACCTTCGGCCGCAGCCAGGTCGCGCTGGTGACCAGCCACGGCTTTGCCGGCGGCTATGCGACGACCAGCCATTCGACCTGGGCCAGCGTGCTCGCCGGCAGCGGCGGCGAGATGCAGCGCGATCATGCCAGCCATGCCGTGCGCCATGGCGGGGATCTGGAGGATGCCGAGGCGATCGGCACCCGCGCCGGCCAGCGCGCCGTCGCCCGGCTCCGCCCGCGCCGGCTGCCGAGCGGGACGATGCCGGTCATCTTCGACCCGCGCGTCGGCAACAGCCTCGTCGGCCACCTCGTCGGCGCGATCACCGGCCCGGCGATCGCGCGGCGTGCCAGTTTCCTGCTCGACGCGCTCGGCCAAAGGCTGTTCGGCGAGGCGGTGACGATCCTCGACGATCCGCACCGCCCGCGCGGCCTGCGCTCGCGTCCCTTCGATGGCGAGGGGCTGCCGACCGCGCGGCGCCCGATCATCGAGCGCGGGGTGCTCGGCGGCTGGCTGCTCGACAGCAGCTCGGCGCGGCAGCTGGGGCTCGAGCCGACCGGCCATGCCGTCCGCCATGGCGCCGGGAGCCCCGGCGCGGGGGCCAGCAACGTGCATATGGAGCCGGGGACCAGCACCGTGCGCGACCTGCTCGCCGACGTGACGCAGGGCTTCTACGTCACCGAGCTGATCGGCCAGGGCGTCAACGGCGTCACCGGCGACTACAGCCGCGGCGCCTCGGGCTTCCTCATCACCAACGGCGCCACGGCCTGCGCCGTCTCCGAGGTGACCATCGCGGGCAATCTGCGCGACATGTTCGCCGCGCTCGTGCCCGCCAACGACCTCGTCATGCGCTATGCCGTCAACGTGCCGACGCTGCGGATCGACGGCATGACGGTGGCCGGCGCATGAGGCGGATCGACTGGGTGGTCGCGGCGGTGACGGGCGCGGCCGATCAGGCGATGGCGCTCTGGTCGCGCGACGGCGCCAAGGTCGCGCAATGGGAAAAGCGCAAGGGCCAGCCGGTGTGCGACGCCGACATCGCCATCGACGAACAGCTCAAGACCTCGCTCGCCGCGATTGATCCCGATGCCGCCTGGCTCTCTGAGGAGACCGCCGACACACGCAAGCGGCTCAAGGCCGAGCGGCTGTGGGTGGTCGATCCGATCGACGGCACGCGGGACTATCTGCGCGGCCGCACCGGCTGGGCGGTGTCGGTGGCCTTGGTCGAACAGGGCGAGGTGGTGCTGGGCGTGCTCGCCGCGCCGGCGCGGGGCGAGACCTGGCTCGCCGAGCGCGGGGCGGGCGCGACGCGCAACGGTGTCAGGCTCGTCGCCAGCCAGCGCACCTCCTTCACCGGCGCGCGCGTGCCCGCCGACCAGCTCTCGCAGATGGACAGCGATCTCTACGCCGTCGCCAAGCCCAACAGCATCGCGCTGCGCATGGCGATGGTCGCGGCGGACGAGGCCGATCTGATGGCCACGGTGCGCTGGGGCAATGAATGGGACATCGCCGCCGCCTCGCTCATCGCGCGCGAGGCGGGCGCGACGGTGACCGACGCGCTCGGCCGGCCGCTCCGCTTCAACCGCCAGAACCCGACCGCGCTCGGCGTGCTGTGCTGCGCTCCGGCGATCCACGCCGCCGCGGTCGAGCGGCTGGCGGGTCGGGCGAGGGCGGTGCTGCGGGTGGTGTGAGACCGCCCGCTCAGACCGCCGTCGGCGCCATCTCGAACTTCTCGATCACCCAGTCCTCTTCCTGCGCGCCGGCGATCCATTCCTGCATCCAGGGGTGGGTAATGATCGCCTGCATGTAGGGCTGGGCGAAACGGGCGACGGGGAGCTGGTAGGTGATGAACCGCGTCACCACCGGCGCGAACATGATGTCGGCCGCCCCGAATTCGCCAAAGAGGTAGTCGCCCGCGCCGCCATGCCGCGCGCGCGCCTGCGCCCACAGCGCCATGATGCGGCCGATGTCGGACACGACCGCGTCGTTCGGCGGCACTGGCGCGTAGATCTGGCGCACGTTCATGCTGTGCTCGCGGCGCAGCGCCGCGAAGCCCGAATGCATCTCCGCCGCCATCGACCGCGCCATGGCGCGCGCGGCGGGGTCGGCGGGCCAGAAGCGCTCGCCGCCCGACAGCTCGTTGAGATATTCGATGATGGCGAGGCTGTCCCACACCACCACATCGTCGTCCCACAGGATCGGCACCTTGCCCGACGAGGGCGCGAACTCGTCGCCCTCACGCCTCTTGTCCCAATCCTCGTCATAGAGCGGAACCACGACTTCCTCGAACGGCAGGCCCGATTGCCTGGCGGCGAGCCAGCCGCGCAGCGACCAGCTCGAATAGGCCTTGTTGCCGATGAAGAGTTTGCGCATCGCCGCCTCTTATCGCGGGTGGCGGGGTCAGTCGAGGCTGGCGATCACCGCCGCGCGCAGTTCGGCAAGACCCAGCCCCTTGTCCGCCGAGGTGGCGATGATCTCGGGATGCGCGGCGGGCCGCTTGCGCGCCGCCGCGGCGGTGCGTTCGGTCACGGCGGCGAGGTCGGTGGCCTTCACCTTGTCGGCCTTGGTGAGGACGATGCGATAGCCGACCGCCGCCTCGTCCATCATCGCCATCATCGCCTCGTCGACCTCCTTGAGGCCGTGGCGGCTGTCGACGAGCAGCAGCACGCGACGCAGCACCGCGCGGCCGCGCAAATAATCGTTGACGAGGTGACGCCAGCGCCGGACCATATCCCTGGGTGCCTTGGCAAAGCCGTAGCCCGGCATGTCGACCAGGCGGAACAGCGGCGGCGCGCCGACATCGAAGACGTTAAGCTCCTGCGTCCGCCCCGGCGTGTTCGATGTGCGCGCGAGCCCGTTGCGGTTGGTCAGCGCGTTGAGCAGCGAGGATTTGCCGACGTTCGAGCGCCCGGCAAAGGCCACTTCGCGCACCAGCGGATCGGGTAGAAATTTCAGTTCCGGCGCCGATTTCAGGAACGCGATCGGCCCGGCGAAGACGCGCCGCGCCGCCTCGATCGCCTCGTCGCCCATGTCAACGTCGTCCATAAGCATCCATTCCGTCATTGCGACACCGGCCGTCGGCCGGGGGAAGCAATCCAGGGCCACGCGCGTGACACTGGATTGCGTCGCTGCGCTCGCAATGACGGGTGCCATGAAGACAAGCAGCAGCGTCGAGGGGGCTGGGCCTCACTTGGTCGCCGGCTGGCCGAGCACCGGATGCTGGCGGTACAGCCACCATTGCTGCGCGATGGTGAGGATGTTGGAGGTGATCCAGTAGACGAGCAGCCCGGCCGCGAACGGGGCCATCACGAACATCATCATCCAGGGCATAATCGCGAAGATCTGTTTCTGCATCTCGTCCATCGGCGCGGGATTGAGCTTGAACTGGAGGAACATGGTGATGCCGAGCAGCAGCGCGAGCAGGCCGATGCCGAGGAAGGCGGGCGGCGTGAAGGGCAGCAGGCCGAACAGGTTGAGGATGTGGAGCGGATCGGGCGCCGACAGATCCCTGATCCACAGCACAAAGGGCTGGTGGCGCATCTCGATGGTGAGCTGGAGCACCTTGTAGAGCGCGAAGAACACCGGGATCTGGAGGAAGATCGGGAGGCAGCCGGCGAGCGGATTGACCTTCTCGCGCTTGTAAAGCTCCATGATCTCCTGCTGCATCTTCGGCTTGTCGTCCTTGTAGCGCTCCTGGATCTCCTTCATCTTGGGCTGGACGACGCGCATCGCCGCCATCGAGGCGAACTGGCGCTGCGCGACCGGGAACATGATCGCCCGGACGATGAAGGTGAGGCAGATGATCGCCACGCCGAAATTGCCGATATGCTCGAACAGCCAGTGCAGGAGGTAGAAGATCGGCTTTTCGAACCAGCGGAACCAGCCCCAGTCGATCGCAAGGTCGAAGAGCGCGATGCCGTCGCGGTTCGCATAGGCTTCGAGCGTGTAGGTCTCCTTGGCGCCCACGAACAGCCGGCTGGTGGTGGTGGCCGTCCGGCCGGTGGCGAGCACCTGGGGGCGATAGCTGAAATCCGCCTGATACTGCGTGCCGGCGCCCTTGCGGAACTGCGCGTCGAACGGCGCCTTCTGGTCGGGGACCAAGGCGGAAAGCCAGTAATGGTCGGTGAAGCCGAGCCAGCCGCCGGTGCTGGCGAAGCGCTGATCGCCCTCCTTGTCGAGATCCTTGTAATCGACGTCGTAATTGGCGGCGCCGTTGAACACGCCGACGGGACCGACCTGGATCGTCCAGCTATCCACATCCTTCGAAACGCCCATGCGGCTGACGAAGCCATAGGGGCGCACCGCCACCGGCGCGCCGCGATTGGCGATGCCCTGCGTCACCGTCAGCATGTAGCGGTCGTCGACGGCGAGGCGGATGGTGAAGATCTGCCCCGCCCCATTGTCCCAGCGCAGCGTGACCGGCCGCGCGGGCGTGAGGCGGGTGCCGTCGGCCTGCCAGAGCGTGTCGGGGCCGGGCGCCTTCAGCCCCTCGCCGCTCCACCCGAAGCCCGCGAAATTGGCGTCGCGCGTGCCGGCGGGGCTGAACAGGCGGATGGGCGGCGAGTTGCGCGCGATCGTCTCGCGATAGGTCGGCAGGATGATGTCGTCGATCCGCGCGCCCCTGAGCGCGATCGATCCCTTGAGCCGGGGCGTGTCGATGACGACGCGCGGGCTCTCGCGCAGCACCAGCGCGCGGTCGCGCGTCGCCGCCGGGCCGTCGGCGGTCGGATCGGCGGCGGGCTGGGGCAGCGGCGTCTGCTGGCCGCCCTCGATCTTGGTCGCGGGCGGGTTGGCGGCCGGGAAGAAATGGCTGGTGACATACTGCCCCCCGAACAGGATGAGCATGGCGAAGACCATGGCCAGGATCAAATTTCGCTTGTCGTCCACGTTCTCTTCTCTTGTCAGGGCACCGGGTCGTAGCCCGATCCGCCCCAGGGGTGGCAGCGCAATAGCCGCTTCGCCGCCAACCAGCCACCCTTGATCGCGCCGTGCTTTTCGACCGCCTCGATCGCATAGGCCGAGCAGGTGGGGAGGTAGCGGCAGCTCGGTGGCAAGACCCGGCTCGGCCCCGTCTGCCAGGCACGGGCGAGGCGGATCAGCAGCCGCGCCATCATGCCTCCGGCGCCTTGCCGAGGCGCGCGGCGATGCGGTTGAGCGCCTTGGTCAGCTCGCGGCGCAGCGCCGCGAAATCCCGTTCCACGCCATCCTGCCGGCCGATCAGCACATGGTCGGCGCCGGCGATGCCGTGCAGCGGGAGCAGCTCGCGGGCGAGCGCGCGGAAGCGGCGCTTCATGCGGTTGCGCACCACCGCGCCGCCGATCTTCTTCGTGACCGTAATGCCGATCCGCTGTGCCGGGTCGCCATCGCTCCGTTCCCGGACAAGGAGGACGAAGCCCGGCATCGGCTGGCGCTGGCCGCGATTGGCGGCCAGGAAGTCCGCGCGCCGGCGCAGCGTCGCCGGAGCGGCAGACGCCGCCTCGCTCAGGCGCTCAGCGTCTTGCGGCCGCGGGCGCGGCGGGCGCGCAGCACCTTGCGGCCGGCGGCCGTCGCCATCCGCGCGCGGAAGCCGTGCCGGCGCTTGCGCACGAGGTTGCTCGGCTGAAAGGTCCGCTTCATCGCTCATTCCTCAATTCGAATCGGTACGACAAAAAAGGGCCGCCGATAGGGGCGGCCGGATGTCCGCCGCGCGCGATAGGGAAAAGCGGCGCGGCTGTCAATCGGCGGCGGGCAGCGATCCGGTCTCGCACAGCGCCTTGAGCTGGTCGGCTACGGCGCCCCAGCCCTGATCGAAGCCCATGGCGCGGTGCCGCTCCGTCGCGTCTTCGGTCCAGTGGCGCGCGCTGGCCGTGTAGCGGGTGCCGCTCTCCGCCGCCTCGATCTCGAACAGGCCAATGATGAACGGATCGTGCGGTACCCAGCCCGCCTGGATCGCGTCGGTGAAGACGAAGCGGCGACCGGGCACGACCTCCAGCACGACTCCCTCTACCGGAGACTCCGCGCCATCGGGTCCGCGCATGACCGTGGCAAAGCGACCTCCGGGACGCCAGTCGAGTTCCACGATGTCGGTGCGCCACGGCAGCGGGCACCACCAGTCGGCCAGCCGCTCGGTCATCACCGCCCAGACATGATCCGGCGGCGCGGCGATGTGGCGGCTGACGGAGAGTTCGAGGGCGGCGGCGTCGGTCATGGTCCTGTCTCCTGGAGGTCGCGGGGCGCCGGCCGGTGTCAGCCGATGTCGAGCAGCGGCGCGAAGCCGCCATAAATGAGCCGCTTGCCGTCAAAGGGCATGTCCATGTCCGGCTCGCTCTCGATCGCCGCCCAGCCCGCGTCGCGGGTCGCGCGGTCGGGCCATTCGATGAAGGAGAAGACGACCGCTTCCCCCTCCCCGGCGAGGACGGCGGTGCGGAAGTCGTTGGTCTTGCCGGGCTTGATGTCGTCGCCCCATGCCTCGACGACCCGGATGGCGCCATGGGCGCGGAACATGGTGGCCGCCTCGCTCGCCATGGCGAGATAGGCGTCGCGATTGCCCTCGGGCACGGGGATGATGAAACCATCGAAATAGCTCATGGCCTTGCTCCTTGTCTCAGGCGTCGCCGCGCGCGGCGGCGCGCAGGGTGGCGAGGTCGATCTTCTTCATCGGCGCCATCAGCGCCTGCATCACGCGCGCGCCCACCGCCGGGTCCGCCATCCAGCCCCCGAGTTCGGCGGGCACGAACTGCCAGGAGAGGCCGTAGCGGTCCTTGCACCAGCCGCACATCGCCGCCTCCGGGACCGAGGAAAGCGCCGCCCACAGCCGGTCAATCTCCGCCTGGTCGTCGACGGTGAGCTGGAGCGAGAGCGCCTCGGTGAAGGCGAACTCCGGCCCGCCGTTGAGCGCGGTGAACGGCCGCCCGGCGAGCGTGAACTGGACGATGAGCACATCGCCCGCCTTGCCCGCCGGCCAGTCGACCGGGCTGCGGTTGATGGCGTCGATCCGGCTGTCGGGGATGAGGCCGGTATAGAAGCACGCGGCCTCCTCGGCATTGCCGTCGAACCACAGGCAGGGGGTGATGGCGGTCATGACGAGGCCTTTGCGGCGCCGGGGCCGATGAGCGCGAAGTCGGCGCCGTGCGGATCGGTGCCGTGGAGCACGAACTGGCCGCCCGGCACCTCCATCGGGTCGAAGAGGATGGTGCCGCCCGCCTGCCGGACCGCCTCATGCGCCGCGTCGATGTCGGGCACCCCGATATAGAAGCGCCACAGCGCCCGGTCGCGCCCGGTCCGGGCACGCATGAACCCGCCGATCGAGTCCGCGCCGCGCGTGAACAGGCGGTAGATGCCGGCGGGGCCGATATCGACGTCCTCGCCCCTGTGCCAGCCGAAGTGGCGGACGTAGAAGTCCCAGGCGGCGGTGAGATCGGGCGCGATATGCTCGTTCCAGCCGACATGGCCGGGCGCGCCGGGCGCGAAGACGGTCGATTCGCCCCCACCCTGCGGCGTCATGACGTAGAAGGGCGCGCCCTGCGGGTCGGCGAGCATCGCCATGCGCCCGACCCCCTGCATCGTCGTGGGCGGCATCAGCACCTGGCCGCCGTCGCCGGTGATCGCCCGCGCGGCGGCGTCGACATCGGTCACATGAAGATAGCCGACCCACATCGGCCGCGTCCCCTGCGCCACCATCGCGGGCGAGAGGCCGAGCACGCCGCCGGCAAAGCCCCGGTCGGTCGCGATCATGCGATAGTCCATCCCGCCGGCGGGCTCCTCGTCGATCCGGCAGCCGGTCACGGCGCCATAGAAGCGGCGCGCGCCGTCGGGATCGGGGGTCATCAGCTCGTACCAGATGAACGCGGCGGGCTGCGACATGTCCGGCGTTCCCATCTCAGGCGGCCTGCGGCGCCATGGCCCGCGTCGCGGCCTCGACGTCCATCCAGTTGATGCCCCAGAGATGGCCGTCGGGGTCGGCGAAGCTGCGGCCGTACATCCAGCCATAGTCCTCGACCGGGCTCGGATCGCCCTCGGCCCCCGCCGCCACGGCATCGGCGACCATGGCGTCGACGGCGGCGCGGCTCTCGGCGGACAGGCAGAACAACGCCTGCACCGACTGGTGCGCGTCGACGATCGGGCGGGTGGTGAAATCCGCGAACCGCTCATGAGAGATGAGCATGACGCGGATCTCGTCGGAGAATTTCACCATGGCGGCGGTGGCGTCGCAGAAACGCTCGTCGGGCACCGCGCCCACCGCGGTGTAGAAGGCGAGCGAGGCGGGCAGGTCGCGCACGGGCAGGTTCAGAAAGATCATTCGGTTCATGGCAGCCTCTCCATCGCTGGCCGATTCGGCTTGAACATCATTGTCTGCGGGATTATCTATTGCAACAGCAAAGTTATAAAAAATAACCTAGGTCGTTTTGATGGCTGATCTGCGCTCTTATGACGATGCCTGCGGCGCCGCCCATGCCCTTGAACTCATTGGCGAACGCTGGGCGCTGCTGGTGCTGCGCGAGCTTATGCTCGGCCCGCGCCGATTCGGCGAACTTCGCGCCGACCTGCCGGGAATCAGCGCCAATGTGCTCACCCAACGCCTTGCCGAGCTCGAGGCGCGCGGGCTGGCGGCGAGGCGCCAGCTGCCGCCGCCGGCCTCGGTCCAGGTCTATGAGGCGACGCCTTGGGGCCTTGAGGCGGAGGCGATCACGCAGGCGCTGGGGCGCTGGGCGGCGCGCTCGCCCCGGCACGATCCGACGGCGCCGATCAGCCCGGTTTCGGTGCTCCTCTCCTTCCGCGCGATGCTGGCGCGCGAGCGGGTCGGCGATCTCGACATCGGCGTGGGGTTCCGCTTCGGCGACTATGCCTATCGCGGCCGGCTCAATGGCGACGGTTTCGTGATCGAGCGGGGGGAGGCGGCCGCTCCCGATCTTTCCTTCGCCGGGGACGCGCGGGCGCTCGCCGGCGCCGTCTATGGCGGGGTGCCGATCGAGGCCCAGGGCGACGCGCTCACGGTGGCGGGCGACCCGGCGCTGGTGGCGCGGTTCCTCACGCTGTTCCCACTGCCGCCAAAGGTGGCTACCCGGCCGCCCTGTTGAGGCGAGGCGCGTGACACGCCTCCATGTCGAAGGGCCGCGATTCGCTTCGAACAGGATCGGGGCTTCGACAAGCTCGGCCCGAACGGGTCTGGGGATTGCGCGCGGTTCCTAGAAAGAGCGCGCCATCGCCAGCGCGCCGATCGCGGCGGTCCATGGATGCGCGCGCTCCTCGTAGACCGCGACGCGTGGCGGCGGGAAGGTGGGATCGGCGAAGGCGCCCACCGCCACCGCCACCGCCACCGCCACCGTCTGCGGGATCTCGCCCGTGGTCTCCCACCAGACCGTCGCGCCGCAGACCGGGCAGAAGTGGAACACCGCCTCGCTGCCCGCGTCGCCGCGCCGGGACCAGCTCGTTGAGCGGCCCTCGATCGTGACCCCGTCGCGCGGGAAGCGGGCCTGGGTCGCGAAGACGCTGCCCGTCCGCTTCTGGCATTCGAGGCAGTGGCAGATCGACAGCCGCACCGGCTCGCCCGTGCAGGCGAGGCGCAGCTGCCCGCAGCTGCAGGTCGCGGTACGTGTCGTCATTGGTTCGGCTCCAGGCCCAGGCGCAGCGCGTTGCGCACGATCGTCAGCCCCTCGCCGCCGCCCGCCGAAAGGATCGATTCGGGGTGGAACTGCACCGCGGCGATCGGCAGGCGCTCATGCGCGATCGCCATGGGAATGCCGTCGTCGCTCACCGCCGTCACCCGCAGCGGCGCGGCGATCGTCTCGGGCGCGAGGTAGAGCGAGTGGTAGCGGCCGACGGTGATCCGCTCGGCGCAGCCGGCGAAGAGGCCGCCGGGCGTCACGCTCACCTGCGTCGCGCGGCCGTGGACCGGCTCGCCGAGCGTGTCGAGCCGGCCGCCGAAATACTGCCCGATCGCCTGCATCCCGAGGCACACGCCGAAGATCGGCAGTTTCCGCGCGAGCACGTCGTCGATGAGCGCGTGGAGCCCGAAGTCGGCCGGCTCGCCGGGGCCGGGCGACAGGCCGATGAGGTCGTGGCCGCCGCGTGTCAGCGCCGCCCGCGCCTCGCCATGGCGCACCACGTCGACGCGCGCGCCGCCCTGCCGCAGATAATCGGCGAGCATGTGGACGAAGCTGTCCTCGCAATCGACGAGCAGCATCCGCCGCGCCGGGCCAGTGGTTGCGATGGGCGCGGCAGTGGGCCGGGGCGGCGTGTCCGGCGCCTCGACCACGGCGACCAGCGCGGAGGCCTTGAGCGTGCATTCGGCCGCCTCGGCGTCGGGATCGCTGTCGTGGAGCAGCGTCGCGCCCGCCCGGATCTCGGCGATGCCGTCCTTCATGCGGATGGTACGCAGCGTGAGGCCGGTGTTGAGCCCGCCGTCGAGCATCACGCCACCGATCGCCCCGCCGTACCAGCGGCGCGGGCTGCGCTCATGATCCTCGACGAACTGCATCGCCCATTTCTTCGGCGCGCCCGTCACCGTCACCGCCCAGGCGTGGCTGAGGAAGGCGTCGAGCGCGTCCATCCCCTCGCGCAGCTCGCCTTCCACATGATCGACGGTGTGGATGAGGCGCGAATACATCTCGATCTGGCGGCGGCCGATGACCTTGACCGATCCGGGCACGCACACCCGCGCCTTGTCGTTGCGGTCGACATCGGTGCACATGTTGAGCTCATGCTCGTCCTTCTTGCTGTTGAGCAGCGTCAGGATGTTTCGCGCGTCCTCGATCGGGTCGCGCCCGCGCGCGATGGTGCCCGAGATCGGGCAGGTCTCGATCCGCCGCCCCTGCGCGCGCACGAACATCTCGGGCGATGCGGAGACGAGGAACTCGCCCTCGCCCAGGTTGATGAGCGCGCCATAGGGCGCCGGATTGGCGCGGGCGAGCGCGGTGAAGACGGCGCTGGGGCTTTTCGCGCAGGCGATGCCGCGCAGCTGCCCCGGCACCGCCTCGAACAGGTCGCCCGCCGCGAAGGCCCGCTGGGCCAGGCGGACGGTCTCCTGATAGTCACCGGGCGCATGATCGGCGAAGGGCGTACCGCCGGTCGGGACATAGGGCGCGTCGGGCGTGGCCCGGTCGAGCGCGTCGGTGCGCGCATCGCCGAGGCTGAACTCGTAATCCAGCCGCTCGGCGCGTCCGGCGGCATGATCGGCGCGGACGACGCGGTCGGGGAGGAAGAGGACGAGGTCGCGCTGGTCGGCGGCGCGCGGCCGCTTCTCGACCAGGCTCTCGAACGAGAAGACGAGGTCGTAGCCAAAAGCGCCGTAAAGGCCGAGCACGCTGTCGCAATCGGTGGCCAGAGCCGCCATCAGCGCGCGCACCACGGTCATGAGGCTCGGCTGGCGGGTGCGCAGCGTCTCGTCGGCGACGGGCGGGGCGGGACACACCTCGCCGCTGACCATGTCGCCCGCGATCCCCACGCGCAGCCCAGGCTCGGCGGCGAGCGCGGCGGCGAGCGGGGGCAGGATGAGCGCGCCGCGCGCGTTGAGCGCACGCAGCGAGAACCGCCGCCCCCGCCCCTCCAGCACCAGCGGCGGATCGGCGAAGCCGAGGTCGTAGCGCGTGTAACGCCCCGGCACATCGGTGCCCGAACTCAGCAGCACGCCCCGCCGCGTGTCGAGCGCCGCGACCAGCGCCGCGCGTGCCTCCGCCGCGTCAATGGCGGTCGCGCGGCGGCGGATCACAATGCCGCAGGGCGTCTCGATCCGCGTCGGGCTGTCGCTGGGCAGGTCGGACATCGATCACCTTCGGGTCGTCGATGGCGTGATCGCGGACGAAGGGGCTCGCCAGCCGGCATCGCCTGTCCGCGATCCGCCGGCATGGGAGGAATGCGGGCGGTCCCTTACAGGCCGCCCCGCCAGCACCCGGAGAGGATGGCGACAGTCCGCATGGCGCGTTCCGTGCCCGAGCGGCGCCGCGCTGTCAATGCCGGGCCGGCGCCGGCCGGTCAGTCGTCGACGCGCTCCGCCGCGATGTAGACGCGGTTGCGGCCATGTTCCTTGGCGAGGTAGAGCGCGCGGTCGGCGGCCTTGAGCGCGTCGCGCGGGTCGTCATAGGCGAAGACGTCGGCGACGCCGCCCGAGAAGGTGACCTGTTCCATCCGCTGTCCGGTCGAGCGGTTGACGAGGTTGCGCTCGGACATGTCCTGGCGCGCGTCGTCGACGATCTTGCAGGCCTCGGCGACGGTCTTGCCGCGGAACAGCATGACGAACTCCTCGCCGCCGTGGCGCGCGACGTGGCATTTGTCGCCCGAAATCTTGGCGAGCAGGCCGGCGACGAACTTGAGCACCCGGTCGCCCGTGTCGTGGCCGTGGGTGTCGTTGATGACCTTGAAATGGTCGATGTCGCAGAAGGCGACGCTCAGCGACTCCTCGCCCTCCTTGGCGACCTTCACCTCGTCGCGCAGCGTGCTCTCGAACGCGCGGCGGTTGGGCAGGCCGGTGAGGTGATCCTGCTCGGCCGCCTTGCGCGCGCTTTCCAGGTTGCGCTGGAGGAGCTGGGTCTGCTTCTGGCTCTGGCGCATCTGCGCCTCGACCTCGCGGGTGCGGTCGACCATCGAGCGGGTGAGGGTGACGAGCTTGCCGATGACGCTGGCGGTGTCGGTCGATTCGAGATCCTTGACCTGTTCCTGCAGCGCGGCGCCATAATCCTGGGCCGACGCGCTCGACTTGTCGACGAGCTGGGTCAGCTCGCTGAGGTTGTTTTCGACATTGTCGAGCATCTTGGCGAGCGAATCGGGCGTGATCTCCTCGGGCCGGCTCTCGGCGACGATCGTCTCGGCGACGCCGTTGGTGAGCTTGCCCTTTTCGGTCAGGATCGCCCGCACCGCCTTCTCGATCGCGATGTCGTTGCCGGTGATATAGTCGTGCGCCAGCCCGAAATTGAGCGGCGTCAGATCAAGGTCGTGCGCGAACAGAAAGCTGCCGATGTCGGCGTAGAGGCTCCTCCGGCGCTCGACCTCGCGGCTGAAGCGCGCGGTGCTCGCCTCGCGCGTCGATGGCACGGCCTCCTCGACCGACTCGTCGTCCTCGTCGCGCGAAAGGAGCTTGGCGCCCCATTTCGCGATCTTTCCGCCAAATCCAAGCGGCTCTGCCTGCGCGCTCATTCGTCCGTCTCCCCGATACGCCCCTTATGAACGGACGAGGTAAACGAACCTTTAGCGTAACGAGCTTTCCGTCCTGGTGACCGTATCGGGCGGCGCCATCATCCCCTCGGCCTCCAGCCAGTCGTGGAACAGGCGCACCGGCCGCGTTTCGAGCGCGCGCGGGCGGCAGACGAAATAATAGCGATAGGGGCTCGCGACGCGCATGTCGAACAGCCGCTTGAGCCGCGGATCGTGCGCGAAGTCGAGGTGGCGGCCGTGCATGAAGGCGATGCCGAGCCCCTGTGCCGCCGCCTCCAGCATCAGCTGCCCCGAATCGAAATAGTCGATCGCGGCGGGCTCCAGATCGGGCAGCCCGACCGCCTCGCGCCACGTCTCGAACGTGCCGGCCAGATCGCGGTGGATGAGGATCGTCTGCTGCGCGATCATCGTGGGATCGGTGATCGCGCCGGGACCGTCGGCCATGTCGGCGGCGATGAGGTAGATCTCGTCGCGGTCGAGCTCGCGCGCATAGAGCGTCGCGTCCAGCTCGCGCGCCAGAACGATCGCCGCGTCGAGACCCTCGCCCAGCCGGGCGGCGGCGTGCGGGCTGGTGTCGATGTCGAGGTGAAGCTCGGGATGCCGCCGCCGCAAGTCGCCCAGATGCGGAAAGATGCGCTGGCTCGCGAACAGCGGCATGACCCCGAGCCGCAGCCGCATTTGCCGCGCGCCATTGTGCACCGCCTCGATCGCGGTCGAGAGCACGTCGAGCGCGGGGGCGATCTCGTCGAGCAGGCGCTGGCCATTGGCGTTGAGTTCGAGCTGCTGGTGCTTGCGCTCGAACAATTGCAGCCCGACGAAGCGCTCGAGCGCCTGCACCCGGCGGCTGAGCGCGGGTGTCGAGAGCGCCAGCTCCTCCGCCGCCGCCTTGACCGAGCCGAGGCGGGCGACCTGCACGAACGCCTCGAGGGCGGTGAGGGGCGGTAGTCGTCGCATCGTCGCTCGGTGGCGGCCTCTCCTTGTGTTGCAATGCACAATGACGTGGTTGCGCCGCCGCTGTCCAGTGCGATCTTTGTTGCAATCGGCCGAAACGATCCCGTTGCCGGACCCTTTCAACCGGGGGCCGCGTTGCCTATCTTCGCGCGGGGAACAGTCCGGGGAAGCGTACAGCCAATGGCCGATCAGGAGAGCAAGGGGCGCCGCATCCAGGTCGCCAACGCGCGGCCGGAGGACAGCGGGCGGGGCTTGAGCCGCATCCCGCGCGCCGTCATGGCCGAACTGGGCCTTGCCGAGGGCGACATCATCGAGATCGCCGGCAAGCGCTCCACCCCCTCGCGCGTGCTGCTCTCCTACAAGGAGGACGAGGGGCTCGACCTCCTCCGTCTCGACGGGTTGCAGCGCGTCAATGCCGGCGTCGGCTCGGGCGATTTCGTCGCGATCAGCCGCGCCGAATCGCGGATCGCGCAGCGTGTCGTCTTCGCGCCGGCACAGGAGAATCTGCGCCTGCGCGGCAATCCCGAAGCCTTGAAGCGCGTCTTTGCCCACCGGCCGCTCACCGCCGGCGACGTGGTGGCGACGGCGGGGCAGCAGCAGGTCGACCGGGGCGACATGCCGCCCCAGCTTCGCCAGATGCTCGCCGCGCCGGCCTATGCGCTCCAGGAAATCCGCCTCACCGTCGTTTCGACCGTGCCCAAGGGCATCGTCCATATCGACGCCGAGACCGAGGTGGAGCTGCGCCCCGAATATGAGGAGCCGCGCGAGAGCCGGCGCGCCGACGTGACCTATGACGATGTCGGCGGCATGGCCGAGACGATCGACCAGTTGCGCGAAATGGTCGAGCTGCCGCTGCGCTATCCCGAGCTGTTCCAGCGCCTGGGCGTCGATCCGCCGCGCGGCGTCCTCCTCCACGGCCCGCCGGGCACGGGCAAGACGCGCCTCGCGCGCGCCGTCGCCAACGAGAGCGACGCGGAATTCTTCCTCATCAACGGTCCCGAGATCATGGGATCGGCCTATGGCGAGTCGGAAAAGCGGCTGCGCGAGGTGTTCGAGGCAGCGACCAAGGCGCAGCCGAGCATCCTCTTCATCGACGAGATCGATTCGATCGCACCCAAGCGCGGCCAGGTGCAGGGCGAGACCGAGAAGCGGCTCGTCGCGCAGCTCCTGACGCTCATGGACGGGCTCGAAGCGCGAACCAATCTGGTTGTCATTGCGGCCACCAACCGTCCCGAAGCGATCGACGAGGCGTTGCGCCGCCCCGGCCGCTTCGACCGCGAGATCGTGGTGGGCGTGCCCGACGAGCGCGGGCGGCGCGAGATTCTCGGCATCCACACGCGCGGGATGCCGATCGCGCCCGCCGTCGACCTCGACGAGCTGGCCCGCACCACCTACGGCTTTGTCGGCGCCGATCTCGCCGCGCTCACCCGCGAGGCGGCGATCGAGGCGGTGCGCCGCTTCATGCCGCGCATCAATCTCGAGGAAGGAACCATTCCCCCCGACGTGCTCGACGCGCTGTGCGTGAGCCGCGACGATTTCCTCGCCGCGATCAAGCGCGTCCAGCCCTCGGCCATGCGCGAGGTGATGGTGCAGGCGCCCAATGTCGCGTGGAGCGACATCGGCGGCCTCGACGACGCGCAGATGCGGCTCAAGGAAGGCATCGAGCTGCCGCTCAAGGACCCCGCCGCCTTCCGCCGCATCGGCATCCGCCCGGCCAAGGGCTTCCTGCTCTACGGACCGCCCGGCACCGGCAAGACGCTGCTCGCCAAGGCGGTGGCGCGCGAGGCGCAGGCCAATTTCATCGCGGTCAAATCCTCCGACCTGCTCAGCAAATGGTATGGCGAGAGCGAGCAGCAGATCGCCCGCCTCTTCGCCCGCGCGCGGCAGGTCGCGCCGACCGTCGTCTTCATCGACGAGCTGGACAGCCTTGTCCCCGCGCGCGGCGGGGGGCTGGGCGAACCGCAGGTGACCGAGCGGGTCGTCAACACCATCCTCGCCGAGATGGACGGGCTGGAGGAGCTGCAATCGGTGGCGGTCATCGGCGCGACCAACCGGCCGACCCTCATCGACCCGGCGCTGCTCCGCCCCGGCCGCTTCGACGAACTCATCTATGTGAGCGTACCCGACCGCACGGGCCGCCGCCGCATCCTCGGCATCCACACCGCGCGGATGCCGCTCGCCGAGGATGTCGATCTCGACGGGCTCGCCGCGCGCACCGAGCGGTTCACCGGCGCGGACCTCGAGGATCTCGTCCGCCGCGCGGGACTCTACGCGCTGCGCCGCTCGCTCGACGCCGAGCGCGTGCCCGCCGCCTGCTTCGAGCAGGCGCTCGAGGATACCCGCGCCTCGGTCACGCCCGAGATGGAGCGCGAGTACGAACAGATCGAGGCGACGCTCAAGCAGAAGGCGAGCGCCGCCAACCCGATCGGCTTCGTGGCGCCGGGGATGCTGCGCGCGCGGGAATGAGGGGGTGCCTTACGTCTTGCGGTAGCGCCGCGTGACTTGCGCCACCACGACCTCATAGTCGTCATACCAGTCACGCCGGCCCCGCGCGCGGATTCCGGCATGGTCCGGGTGGTCGCGCCAGGCGACGGCGCTGGCCTCGTCGGCCCAGTAGCTGATCGTGACCCCGTGGCCGGCGGCATCGCGCACGCTCGTCATGCCGATGAAGCCTGGCTGGGCACGGGCGAGCGTGTCCATCGCTTCGGACGCGGCGGCATAGCCGGCCTCGTCGCGGCCGTTGCGGCGCGAGGCGAAGATCACCGCGACCGCGCCGGTTTTGGGCAGGGCTGATCGCATCCTCTCCTCCCGGTTTGGAACGCACGTGGCGCTCCGAACATTTCCGCCCCCGATCCGAGCCGCCTTGCCAGCGGCGCGGCAATTTGCAAGGTCATCGGTTCCGCTCCGGCGCATGACGAACAAGGACCCTGAATGGCACCGCCCGCCCAAGCCAAGTCGCTTCCCCTCGCCGTCCGGCTCGCCCGTCGCCTCGGCCATCCGACCAGCTCCGGCGTCATGTTCTTCCAGCAGTTCCTGCTGCACCCGCGCATGATCGGCTCGTGCATCCCCACCTCGCGCGCGTCGGTCGAGGCGCTGCTGGCGCCGGTCGACTGGAGCCGGGCGCGGGTGGTGGTCGAATATGGGCCGGGCGTCGGCGTCTTCACCCGCGTCATGCTCGAGAAGATGGCGCCCGACGCGCGGCTGGTGGCGATCGACACCAACCCCGCCTTCGTCACCTATCTGCGCCGCACCGTTGTGGACGACCGGCTCCACACCATCCGGGGCTCGGCCGACCAGGTCGAGGCGGTGCTGGCGCGGCTGGGGCTGGGGCCGGTGGATTACATCGTCTCGGGCCTGCCCTTCTCGACCCTGCCGGCCGGGGTGGGCGACGCGATCGTCGCCGCTTCGGGGCGGGCGCTGGCGGAGGACGGGGCGATGCTGGTCTATCAATATTCGGCCTTTGTCCGCCGCCTGCTGCGCCGGCATCTGCGTGTGACCGATCTCGGCCACAGCTTCCGCTCGATCCCGCCGCTGCGCATGTTCCAGGCGGAAAAGCGGGCGCCCGATCGAGAGGCATAGCGCGGGGATACCCGATGCGGTTGCGGCGTTACGCCCTCGCATCCAAGGAGAGTCCCCCATGGCCAAATCCATTACCCAGTTCGCGATCACGACCAGCGAGGACGGCTATGTCCTCCAGATCGAGGACGAGGATGGCGACACCACCGAATTTGGTGTGAGCTTCGAGCAGCTCGACATCATCGCCGAAGCGATCGACGAACAGCTCAACAGCGGCGAGGAAGACGAGCTCGGCATCGCCGAGGATGACGAGGAGGAGGAGGAAGAGGAGGACTGAGCAGTCTTCCCTTTCGCGCTCGCTCCGTTCGCTTCGAGCGAAGTCGGGAGGCATTGGGGCGTCCGTGTCTCGACTGCGCTCGACACGAACGGGGTCAGCATGAGCGCCTCAAGCCGCCGCGCTGGCGTCGCCCGTCCAAAGCTGCGCGGCGGTGAGGTCGGCGCGCCGCGCCGCCGCGACGCTGGCGGGGAACAGCGCGATCCGGCCCAGTTCCGCCAGGTCCGGGATGCGCAGCCAGCGCGAGCGCAACTCGACGAGCCCGCGCGCGCGCATCTTCTGCAACGTGCGGTTCACGTGCACGGGGGTGAGGCCGGTGACATCGGCCAGGTCGATCTGTGTGAGCGGCATCGCGAACTGGTCGCCATAGGTAAGGCCGCTGCCGCGCAGCCGGTGGAACAGCTCGCAGAACAGATAGGCCAGCCGCTCCATCGCGGTCTTGCGGCCCAGGTTGATGATCCACTCGGCCTGCTGCTGCCCACCCGCGATCAGTTCGCCGAGCAGCAGCGTGCGCAACGCCTCGCTCCGGTCGATCGCGCGCCGCACATCCTCGCGGCCGAGGCTGAGCGCGCGGATGTTGGTGAGCGCGACGACCGGCTGGGTGGCTGGCTGACCCTGCGCCCAGCTCAGCTCGCACCAGTCGCCGGGGAGGAACAGCCCCGTCACCTGCCGCCGCCCGTCCGGCAGCAGCCGGTACCGGCACGCCCAACCCTCCTGGACGTGGTGGATCATCGCCGCGCGCTCGCCCTCGCGCGCCAGATACTGATGTGGGCGGAAGAAGCTGCGTGCGCCGGGCGGTGTGGGTATCGACATGGATGGCCCGATCCTGTTCTCCCGCTCCACCATCATCCATAACAAACCCGGATGAGAGCGGATTGATCCGGGTTAGAATGGGGCAAAAACTTTGGAAAAGCTCGGCGGATGGCGCAGCGGGACGGGTCGAGGCAGTGGTTGCGGCAAGTGGGTGCGCTCGTTACGCTGGCGCCGTCCGAAAGCCGCTCCCCTGAAGGGGAGGGGTGTGGCGCTGCTCTTCGACGGGATACCGAGTGAAAAACCGCCTGACCCTCTTCATTGTCGTCGGCATGGTCGCGGGCCTGGTCGCCGGCGTCGCCGCCCATGCGCTCACCGCCGACGACAAGGCGCGGGCGGAGGCGGTGGCGGGCTATTTCCACCTGCTCGCCGACATCTTCCTCCATCTCATCAAGATGATTATCGCCCCGCTCGTCTTTTCGACGCTGGTGGCGGGGATCGCGCACATGCGCGACAGCGCGGCGCTGGGGCGGATCGGCGGGCGGGCGCTCGCCTGGTTCATCATCGCGAGCCTCATCTCGCTGTCGATCGGCCTCGTCTTCGTCAACCTGCTCGAGCCGGGCGTCGGCCTCAACCTGGTGGCGCAGGGCAAGCCGGCGGGCGTCGATCCCGGCACGCTCAACGTGCGCGACTTCGTGCTCCACATCTTTCCCACCTCGATGGTCGGCGCGATGGCGGAAAACGCGATCCTGCAGATCGTCGTCGTCTCGCTCTTCGTCGGTGTCGCGCTGACCGCGATCGGGGAGCGGGGCAGGCCGGTGGTGGCGCTGGTCGAGGCGGTGGTGGAGCTGATGCTCCAGATCACCGCCTATGTCATGCGATTCGCCCCCTTTGCGGTGTTCGGCGCCATCGCGGCGGTGGTGACGAAGGAGGGGCTGGGCGTCGTCGCGACCTTCGGCCAGCTCGTCGGCGAGTTCTACATCGCGCTGTTCACGCTCTGGGTGGTGCTGAGCCTCGTCGGACTGCTGCTGCTGGGCAAGCGGATGCTCGCGCTGCTGCGCTGCATCCGCGAGCCGCTGCTGATCGCCTTCTCGACCGCCTCGTCGGAGGCGGTCTATCCCAAGCTCTTGGAACAGCTCGACCGATTCGGTGTGCCCCGCCGCATTTCGAGCTTCGTGCTGCCGCTGGGCTACAGCTTCAACCTCGACGGGTCGATGATGTATGCCGCCTTCGCGACGCTGTTCATCGCCCAGGCCTATAATATCGGCCTGTCGGTGGGCACGCAGATCACCATCCTCCTCGTCCTCATGGTGACGAGCAAGGGGATCGCCGCCGTTCCGCGCGCCTCGCTGGTGGTGGTCGCGGCGACGCTGGCGCAGTTCAACCTGCCGGTGGAGGGAGTCGCCTTCATCCTCGCGGTCGATCATTTCATGGACATGGGCCGCACCGCGACCAATGTGGTGGGCAATGCCATCGCCACCTCGGTCATCACGAAATGGGAAGGGATGCTCGACCCCGGCGAACCCGGCCGCGCGCCAGCGCGCGCGCCGGACGACTGAGACGAAGGGGCGGCGGTTCTTGTCGCCATGCCCGTCCCAGATCGGCACAGCGGCACGCAAAGCCCCGCGAGTCTGCCGTTCCCGTGACGGCGGGGCGGCCGGCGACATGGTTTACGGCCCGTTGTCCATCGTCCGACCGCGTTAGGAGACCGCGATCCATTTCGATCGGGGGATGAAAGGATGACGACGGAGACATTGTGGTTTGGCGTCAATGGCGCCGAGAGCGTCTGGTATCTGCGCCGCGGCACGAGCGGCTTTACGCCCATCGACATCGGCCTGCTGCCTGGACCCAAGACGAGCTTCACCGCGCCCGCCAACCAGGTGACGAACAAATACACGGCCGAGCAATGGTCGGACCAGCTGGTCTTCAGCAAGCGCGTGCTGCTCGATACCGACGCCGACACGACCTATGTCGACGTGACCGGCACCTGGAACACGGTCAAGAACCTCCAGATCACATCGCTCGGCGGGCAGAGCGTCTATGTCGACGGCGTCGTCCATGTCGATGCGCAGCTCGGCTATGGCACCAACGAGGCGACCGACCTGTTCCTGAACGGCGTCAAGCGGGCGAACGTCATCACCGGCAATGCCGGCGATACGATCGAAATCCGCATGTGCTACGACCAGAATTCGGTCTGGGTCGACGATTTCCGCATCGCGACCTATGGCGGGGACGATTATGTCCGCATCGACGGCCTCGACGTCGCGAGCGAGCTGGCGGCCGGCGACCTCACCTTCATCGAATCGGTCAACAAGCCGGGGCTGCCGCTGCTCACCTCGGGCGTCGGCCACAATGCCTATATCGCGCTTGGCGCGGGCAACGACACCTTCGTCGGCTACAGCACCAACGACCATGTCGAGGCCGGCACCGATGGCGGCCAGGTCGAGGACGTCTATACCAAGGCGGCGCCGAGCGGCTTTGCCTATTCCATCGGCGGCGCGACCTCGGGCGGGCACAACAGCACGCTCTACAAGATCAACCTCGCCACCGGCCAGGCGACCGCCGTCGGTCCCGTCGCGATCAGCGGCGCGCCGGGCACCAGCGGCACCAATCTCGATGTCGAGTCGCTGAGCTTCAACCCGGTCGACGGGCAGCTCTATGGCTTCGTGAAGAGCACCGGCAACAATGTCGGCCTCATCAAGGTCGATCCGGCGACGGCGCAGACCACCTTCATCGGCGGCAATGTCGCGGCCTACAAGTCCGAGCTGCAGGACTTCGCCTTCGCCAAGGACGGCAAGCTCTACATCGCGTCGGACGGCGACCTGCTCTCGGTCAGCACCATGACGGGCAATGTCACGATGATCGGCGACAACACGCTGTCGAAGAAGATCGCCGCGCTCGCCATCAACCCCAATGACGACACGCTCTACGGCCTGTCGCAGGAGGGGTCGAAGACGATGGTCTATGTCATCAACAAGGCGACGGGCACGGTCCAGTCCTCGTTCCAGATCACCAACCTGCCGACCAATGCCAAGATCGAGGGCATGGGCTTTGATTCGGCCGGCACGCTGTGGGCCGAGGATCGGGTGAGCGGGCAGATCTACACGGTCGACCTGACCACCAAGCTCGCGACCGGCGTCTCCAAGACGCTCGGCACCGCGAACCAGACCGGCGACGGCTTCGAGCAGCTCGCGATCGACGGCCGCACGGTGCTCAAACTGACCGACGTTCATGCCAAGGGCGGCGACCTCATCACCACCGGCGAGGGCGCCGACCATCTGTTCTACGCCGCCGGCGACGGGGTGGACCGCGTCACCGACTTCGACAAGGCGCACGACGTGCTGCACATCACCGGCTACACCGCCGACAAGATCAGCATCCAGGAATGGAACGGCAACACGATCATCCGCTTCACCGACATCAGCCCCGACGGCTATGTCGACCAGGCGCTGATCCAGCTCGATCATGTCACCGGCTTCGACCTGTCGATGATCAGCTATCAGAGCGCGGCGGACTATTACGCCTGACGGGACACCGGCGCCGCCTGCCCGTGCGGCTACGCGGCGCCGCTGTCAGAACAGCCCCGCCACCAGCCTGGCAAAGGCGTCGGCGCGGTGGCTGATCGCGTGCTTGGCGGCCGGGTCCATCTCGCCGAAGGTCTCGGCATGGCCGGCGGGGACGAAGACCGGGTCATAGCCGAAGCCTCGCGTCCCGCGCGGCGGCCAGGCGAGCGTGCCGGCGACGCGCCCCTCGAACAGCGCGGTCTCGCCATCGGGCCAGGCGAGGCAGAGCGTGCAGACGAAGGCGGCGCTGCGATCGGCGCCGGGGCCGAGCCCGGCGAGCAGCCCCTCGACCTTGCCCATCGCCATGGACCAGTCGCGGCCCGGCGGCCCCTCGAACGGCTGTCGCTCGGCCCAATCGGCGGTATAGACGCCGGGGCGGCCGCCGAGCGCGGGAACGACGAGGCCGCTGTCGTCGGCGAGCGCCGGGAGGCCCGAGGCGGTGGCGGAGGCCAGCGCCTTGATCGCGGCGTTCTCCGCAAAGGTGGTGCCGGTCTCCGCCGGCTCGGGCAGGCCGAGCTCACCGGCCGACACCGGTTCCATGCCATAGGGGGCGAGCAGCTCGCGGATCTCGCGCACCTTGCCCTGGTTATGGCTGGCGATGACGAGAGGGCCGGGCGCCAGTATGCGCGTCACCGCCCCGTCGCCCGGTCCTGCGCGGCGAAAATCTGCGTGCAGCCGATGCGGGCGAGGCGGAGCAGGCGCAGGAGGGCTTCCTCGTCATAGGTCGCGCCCTCGGCGGTTGCCTGCGCCTCGGCGATGTTGCCGTCGCTGGTGAGGACGAAATTGGCGTCGGCATGGGCGTTGCTGTCCTCGACATAATCGAGGTCGAGCACCGGCGTGCCTTCATAAATGCCGCAGGAGATGGCCGCGACCTTCTGCCGGATCGGATCGACGCTGAGCGCGCCCGATTTCATGAGACCGTCGACCGCGATGCGCAGCGCCACCCAGGCGCCCGAGATGCTGGCGGTGCGGGTGCCGCCGTCGGCCTGGATGACGTCGCAGTCGAGCGTGATCTGCCGCTCGCCCAGCGCCTTCAGATCGACCACCGCGCGCAGCGAGCGGCCGATGAGGCGCTGGATCTCCTGCGTGCGGCCCGATTGCTTGCCTTTCGCCGCCTCGCGATTGCCGCGCGTGTGGGTGGCGCGGGGGAGCATCCCATATTCGGCGGTCACCCAGCCTTCGCCCTTGCCGCGCAAGAAGGGCGGGAGCCGCTCCTCGACGCTCGCGGTGCACAGGACGCGGGTGTCGCCGAAGCTGACGAGGCAGCTCCCCTCGGCGTGGCGGGTGAAGCCCGGCTCCATGCTGATCGCACGCATCTGATCGGGGGCACGGCCGGAGGGGCGCATCGGACTGGTTCCTTTCATCTGTCAGCGGCCGCATAGCGGTGCGCTCCCCCCCGCGCCAGTGCCCGATTGAGCCGGGACGCGTCGTCGCCTACATGGGGAGCATGTCCGTCAGCAGCATCGCCGAACTCAACGAGCGGGCGCAGCATGTCTTCCGCGCCGTGGTCGAAAGCTATCTGGGCTCTGGCACGCCGGTGGGCTCGCGGACGATCAGTCGCCTCGCGGGCCTCAGCCTCTCGCCCGCCTCGATCCGCAACGTGATGCAGGATCTGGAGGAAGCCGGGCTGCTCGCCGCCCCGCATACCTCGGCCGGGCGGATGCCGACCGAAAGCGGCCTCAGGCTGTTCGTCGATGGCATGATGCAGGCCGGCGAGCCCGCCGACGAGGACCGCCGCGCGATCGAGGCGCAGCTCACCAGCGAGGGGCCGATCGAGGAGGCGCTCGCCGCCGCCTCGGCGGTGCTCTCGGGCCTGTCGGCCTGTGCCGGCATCGTCCTCGTGCCCCGCCGCGAGCCGGTGCTGCGCCATTTCGGCTTCGTATCGCTGAGCGAGGGTCAGGCGCTCGCGGTGATCGTGGGCGAGGACGGCAGCGTGGAGAACCGCGTCGTCAGCCTGCCGCCGGGCACCACGCCGGCGGCGATGAACGAGGCCGCCAATTACCTCACCGCCCGCATGACGGGCCTGACGCTCGCCGACGCGCAGGCGCGGCTCGCGCAGGAGATCGCGGCGGGCGAGACGGCGCTGGGCGAGGTGTCGCGCGGGCTCGTCGAGCGCGGGCTCGCGCTCTGGGCGACCGACCCCGCCGACCGGCCGGTGCTGATCGTGCGCGGTCAGGCGAACCTCATCGACGAGGCCGCCGCCGCCGACCTCGACCGCGTCCGCCAGCTCCTCGACGAGCTGGAGGGCAAGGCGGAGATCGCCCGCATCCTCGAACGCGCGCGGCAGGGCGAGGCGACGAAGATCTTCATCGGATCGGAGAACAAGCTCTTCTCGCTCTCCGGCTCGTCGGTGATCGCCGCGCCCTATCGCGGCGCGGGCGGGCGAATGGTGGGCGTGGTCGGCGTCATCGGCCCGACGCGCTTGAACTACGCGCGGGTCGTCCCCATGGTGGACTTCACCGCGCAGACATTGTCGAGATTGATGAGATGACAAGCGAAAAGGAACGGGAATTGCAGGAACTGGATGCGGGCGTCGATCCCGCCGCGGCGCCCATCGACGCGGAGGCCGATCCCATCGCCGCGCTCGACGCGCGGCTGACCGCGCTCGAGGACGAGCTCGCCACCGCCAAGCAGGACGTGCTCTACGCCCATGCCGAGACGCAGAATGTCCGCCGCCGCATGGAAAAGGAACTGGCCGACGCGCGCGCCTATGCCGCGACCAGCTTCGCGCGCGACATCCTCTCGGTCGCCGACAATCTGGCGCGCGCGCTGGCCGCGATCCCCGCCGAGCTGCGCGACGACGAGACGATGAGGCCGCTCGTCACCGGCATCGAGGCGACGGGCAAGGAGTTCGACGCCGTCCTCTCGCGCAACGGCATCACCCGCTTCGAAAGTGTCGGCCAGCCGCTCGACCCCAACCGTCATCAGGCCATGATTGAAATGCCCAATGCGGAGGCCGCGCCCGGCACGATCGTGCAGGAGCTGCAGCCGGGCTACATGATCAAGGACCGGCTGCTCCGCCCCGCCCTCGTCGCGGTCGCGAAGGCGCCGGATTGATTCGCCACTGAGGGACCGCTATAGCGGCGACGTGAGATGGCGGCCCCCGGCGGGTCGCCTTCTTTCGTTTCGGCGCGACACCACGCCGCGCAGCAGGGAAAGGAGCCGTCCGATGTCGATCACGCCGCTGATGCCCGTCTACCCCCGGTGCGATGTGCGTCCGGTGCGCGGCGAGGGCTGCTACCTTATCGGCGAGCGCGGCGAGCGTTATCTGGATTTCGCGAGCGGCATCGCGGTCAACGCGCTCGGCCATGGCCATCCCCACCTCGTCAAGGCGATCGCCGACCAGGCCGCGACGCTGATGCATGTCTCCAACCTCTACGGCTCGCCGCAGGGCGAGGCGCTGGCGCGGCGGATCGTCGACAACAGCTTCGCCGACACCGTCTTCTTCACCAGCTCGGGCGCCGAGGCGGTCGAGTGCTCGATCAAGACCGCGCGGCGCTATCATTATGCCGACGGGCACCCCGAGCGGAACGTCCTCATCACCTTCAACAGCGCCTTCCACGGTCGCACGCTCGGCACCATTTCGGCGACCAACCAGCCCAAGATGCGCGACGGGTTCGAGCCGCTGCTCCCCGGCTTCCGCTATGCGCCGTTCAACGATCTCGACACCGCGCTGGCGCTCATTGACGAGCACACCGCCGGCTTCCTGGTCGAGCCGATCCAGGGCGAGGGCGGCATCAATGTCGGTACGAGCGAGTTCATCACCGGGCTGCGCAAGGCGTGCGACGAGCGCGGGCTGCTCCTCGTCCTCGACGAGGTGCAGTGCGGCTATGGCCGGACCGGGCGCTATTTCGCCTACCAGAATTACGGGATCGAGCCCGACATTCTCGCCTCGGCCAAGGGCATCGGCGGCGGTTTCCCGCTGGGCGCCTGCCTTGCCACCGAGCGCGCGGCCAAGGGCATGGTGTTCGGCACCCACGGCTCGACCTGGGGCGGCAATCCGCTCGCCATGGCGGCGGGCCAGGCGGTGCTCGACGTGATGCTGGCGCCCGGCTTCTTCGAACATGTGCAGGCGATGGGCGAACGGCTGCGCGCCAGCCTCGAACAGCTCATCCCCAATCATGACGGCCTGTTCGACCATGTGCGCGGGCTGGGGCTGATGCAGGGTCTCAAGCTCAAGAGCGACAGCCGCGCCTTCGTCGCGCATCTGCGCGATCATCACGGGCTGCTGACGGTGGCGGCCGGCGACAACGTCATCCGCGTGCTGCCGCCGCTCGTCATCGACGAGAGCCATATCGCCGAGTTCATCGAGAAACTGTCGGCGGGCGCGGCGAGCTACACGCTGCCCGAAGCGGCCTAGCGATGGCCTTGCGCCACTTCCTCAACCTCGCCGACGCGGGCGGGGATGCGATCGCGGCGATGATCAACGACGCGATCGACCGCAAGGCGGCACGCGCGGGCTGGCCCAGGGGGCGCGCCGATGCCGACGCGCCGCTCGCCGGCCATGTCCTCGCGATGGTGTTCGAGAAAAGCTCGACGCGCACGCGCGTGTCGTTCGACATCGCGATGCGCCAGCTCGGCGGATCGGCGCTGGTGCTCGACGCGGGCACGACGCAGCTCGGGCGCGGCGAGAGCATCGCCGACACCGCGCGCGTTCTCTCGCGCATGGCCGACGCGATCATGATCCGCACCGACGATCATGCCAAGATCGCGGAGATGGCCCGCCACGCGACCGTGCCGGTCATCAACGGCCTCACCGATCTCTCGCATCCCTGCCAGATCGTCGCCGACCTGCTCACCGTCATCGAGCATGGCGTGGCGCTGCCGGGCAGCCAGTGGGCGTGGCTCGGCGACGGCAACAACGTCCTCCATTCGATCGTCGAAGCGGCGGGGCTGATGCGGTTCGACGTCCGCATCGCCGGGCCGGAGGGCTATGAGCCCGATTCGCGGTTCGTCGAGGCGGCGCGGGTGGCGGGTTCCCGCGTCGTCGTGACCCGCGACGCGGCCGAGGCGGCGGCGGGCGCGGACGTCATCGTCACCGACACCTGGATTTCCATGGGACAGGACCATGCCGAGGCGAAGCTCGCGGCCATGGCCCCCTATCAGGTGACGCCGGCGCTGATGGCGCTGGCACGTCCGGGCGCGAAGTTCCTCCACTGCCTCCCCGCGCATCGCGGCGAGGAGGTGGTCGACGCCGTCATCGACGGGCCGCAGTCAGCGGTCTGGGACGAAGCCGAGAACCGCCTTCACGCGCAGAAATCGGTGCTGCTCTGGGCGCTGGGGCGGGTTTGAAGAGATCTCGCGCTCCTGCGTGCGCGGGAGCACGGGTCAACCGATCAGCCGCCCCACCGCCACACCGCTGAACAGCGCCGCGCCGGCCGCCGAGACGCCGCACAGGACATAGCCGGCATAGACCAGTTTCTCAGGGCTGGCGCGGTTCTCGCGCCTGTTGCGGCCAAGCGAATTGAGCACGAAGCTCGTCGCCACGCCGTAGGTGATCGCCGCACATTCAACCATGGTCCCGCTCTCGGTCAGCCGCTTCCGCCCCCCACGCACCTCATCATCTCGCATATGCGAAGGCAAGTCGGACCGCGGCACCGTCGCACGAAATCGCGCAACTCGCGTTAAGATATGGAACCAGCCCGACTGGTGCGACGAGATGAGCGCCCCTACACGACCCGGCCTCGAGCGCCTATATCGCGCCAAGCCTGTTCCCCTTCCGCCTGGACGCTTTCGTGACCGAGCCACTGCTTGATTTCGCCACCGGCTTCATCGTGCCATCGCGCAACGCGCGCGGGCGGCTCGTGCGCCTCGGCCCCGTGCTCGACGAGGTGCTGTCGGCCCATGCCTATCCGCCGGCCGTGGAACGGCTGCTGGCCGAGGCGCTGACGCTCGCCGCGCTGCTCGGCTCGATGCTCAAGGATGCGGGCGGCGAACTCACCTTGCAGGCGCAGACCGAGCATGGTCCGGTGTCGCTGCTGGTGTGCGACTACAAGCGCGGCGCGCTGCGCGGCTATGTCCAGTTCGACGCCGACAAGCTTGCCGAGCTTGGGCCGGCGCCCAGCCTGTTCGGCCTGTTCGGCAAGGGGTTCCTCGCCATCACCTTCGATCAGCAGGCGACGCGCGAACGCTATCAGGGCATCGTCCCGCTCGAGGGCGGGTCGCTTGCCAAGGCGGCCGAATATTATTTCGCCCAGTCCGAACAGATCCCGAGCTTTGCCCAGATCGCGGTGACGCATGGCGCGGACGGGCGCTGCGTCGCGGCCGGACTGCTGCTCCAGCACCTGCCCGAGGGGGAGGTCGGGCGCGAACGGTTGCACGTCCGCCACGACCATCCCGACTGGGAGCATCTGCGCATCCTCGCCGGCACGCTCGGCGACGCGGAACTGACCGACCGCGCGCTGCCGCTCTCCACGATCGCGTGGCGGCTGTTCCACGAGGAAGGGGAAATCCGCGTCACCGACAGCGGGCCGCTCAGCAGGGGCTGCCGCTGTGATCTCGCCCATATCCGCGACGTGCTCGGCCGCTTCCCCCTCGCCGACCGGGCCGAGATGGCGGACGAGGCGGGGATCATCACCGTCGACTGCGCCTTCTGCGCGCGCCACTTCGCGCTCCAGGCCGATGAGCTGGGCGGCCCGACGACGCATTGAGCCGGGCTTTGCTATCAAAAAGCCATAATCGCGGCCTAGGAACGACTCGGGGTGGCGCGCATGGCGCTCGCCGGCGCGTGCCGGCGATGCGGCCTTTTGGACTGGGAATCTGATCGTGCGCATATCGAAGTGGCCGGCTCTGGCGCCCTTGCTGTTCCTGCTCGGCGCGACCCCGCCCGAACCGCCCTTTCGCGCGCTCGACATGCTCGAGGACGGGCAGTGGGAGCTCAGGTCGCGCGAGGCGGGCGAGCCGCCGATCCGCCTTTGCCTTGGCGACGCGCGGCTGCTGCTCCAGCCCCGCCATGGCAGCCGTAGCTGCGACCGTTTCGTCGTGAGCAACGAGCCGGCGCATGTGACCATCACCTATACCTGCGCCTCGGCCGGCCACGGCCGGACCGACCTGCGCGTCGAGACGCCGCGGCTGGTGCAGATCGATTCGCAGGGCGTGGCGGCGGGCCTGCCCTTCGCCATGGCGCTCGAGGGGCGGCGGATCGGCGCCTGTTCCCCCCTCGCCGCGCGCTGACCGCTTGCCAGCGCCGGCGCCGGCGACTAGCGGCGGCGCGATGATCGAGCCCGCCGCACCACCCGCCCTCGTCCTGCTCTCCGGCGGACTTGACTCGATGGTCGCGGGCGGGCTCGCGCGCGAGGCGGGGTTCGCGCTCCACGCGCTCACCATCGACTACAACCAGCGCCACCGCGTCGAGCTTCAGGCGGCCGAGCGGGTGGCGGCGGCACTGGGCGCCGAGCGCCACATCGTCCTCCCGCTCGATCTCGGCCGTTTCGGCGGCTCGGCGCTCACCGCCCCGATCGCGGTGCCCAAAGAGGGTGTGAAGCCGGGTATCCCGGTCACCTATGTGCCCGCGCGCAACGCCATCTTCCTGTCGCTGACGCTGGGGCTGGCCGAGGTGGCGGGGGCGCGCGACATCTATATCGGCGTCAACGCGCTCGATTATTCGGGCTATCCCGATTGCCGCCCCGCGTTCATCGCCGCGTTCGAGGCGATGGCCGCGCTCGCGACGCGGCAGGGGGTGGAGGGCGCGCCGGTCCGCATCCGCGCCCCCCTCCAGCACATGACCAAGGCCGACATCGCGCGGGAGGCGGCGCGCCTCGGGCTCGACGCGGGGCTGAGCTGGTCCTGCTACGATCCGACGCCCGATGGCCTGCACTGCGGCCTGTGCGACAGCTGCCGGCTGCGCGCCAAGGGCTTTGCCGAGGCCGGGCTCCCCGATCCCACCCGCTACGCCGCGCGGCCATGAGCTACGCGGTCAAGGAAATGTTCCTGACGCTCCAGGGCGAGGGCGTGCAGGCCGGGCGGCGCGCCGTCTTCATCCGCTTTGCCGGCTGCAATCTGTGGTCCGGGCGCGAGGCGGACCGGGCGGGCGCGATCTGCCGTTTCTGCGACACCGATTTCGTCGGCACCGATGGCACGCTGGGCGGCCGTTACGAAGCGGCCGCGCTGGCACGGGCGGCGGCGGCGCTGTGGGGCGATGATCCCGCGCACCGCTTCGCCGTCCTGACCGGCGGCGAGCCGATGCTCCAGGTCGACGACGCGCTGGTCGACGCGCTCCACGGCGCGGGCTTCACCCTCGCGATGGAAAGCAACGGGACGCTGCCCGCGCATCCCCGCCTCGACTGGCTGTGCGTCAGCCCCAAGGCGGGCAGCGCGGTGGTGCAGCGGCGCGGCCATGAGCTCAAACTGGTCTGGCCGCAGGAGGGCATCGACCCCGCCGCGCTGGAGGACTGGGCATTCGACCATCTGCTCGTTCAGCCGATGGACTGCGGCTCGCCCGAGGGCAACGCGCGCAGTGCCGCGGCGGCAATCGCGCTGGTGATGGCCCGGCCGCGCTGGCGCCTCGCCGTTCAGGCGCACAAGCTGCTCGGCCTGCGTTAGCCCTCTGACGCCGCCCGCAGCCGGGCGAGCGCCCGCCCGCGGCCGATGAGCGGCAGCAGCGCCGCCATGTCCGGCCCATGATCGCGGCCGGTGAGCGCGCGGCGAAGCGGCAGGAACAGCGCCTTGCCCGACCGCCCGCTCGCCGCCTTGAGCGCAGCCGTCCACGTCCGCCACACATCGGCATCGAAAGCGGTTCCGGCCAGTTGATCGCGCGCCTGGGCCACGAAAGCCCGGTCCTCGGCGTCCAGCGCCCTCGCGTCAATCGTGCCTGCGATCACGTCGGCCCAGTCGGCGGCATCGCCGACCTTCGACAGGTTCGCGCGGATCGCGTCCCACGCCCGCGCGTCGATCTCCGGCGGCAGCCGGTCCGCCACCGCGCCATGATCGAGGAGATGCACGATCTTCTCGTTGAGCGCCGCCAGTTCCTCCATGTCGAAGCGCGCCGGCGCGCGGCCGAAGCGGGCGAAGTCGAAGCCGGCGACGAGCGGCGCCATGTCGGTGACCGGCTCGACCGGATCGCTGGTGCCCAGCCGGGCGAGGAGCGCGGCGAGAGCGATCGGTTCGATCCCCGCGTCGCGCAATGCCGCCATGCCGAGTGCGCCCAACCGCTTGGAGAGCTTGCCCTCGCTGCCGACGAGCAGCGCCTCGTGCGCGAGCGCCGGGACGGGCGCGCCGAGCGCGGCGAACATCTGCACCTGCGCGGCGCTGTTGGAAACATGATCCTCGCCGCGCACGATATGCGTCACGGCCATGTCGATGTCGTCGATCACCGAGGGGAGCATGTAGAGCCAGCTCCCGTCGGCGCGGCGGATGACGGGATCGGAGAGCAGCGCCGGGTCGAAACGCTGCGGCCCCCGGATGAGGTCGTCCCAGATGATCGGCGCGTCATGGTCGAGCCGGAAGCGCCAGTGCGGCCGCCGCCCCTCACCCTCAAACGCGGCGATCTGGTCCGGCGTGAGACGCAGCGCGGCGCGGTCATAGACCGGCGGCCGCCCGCGTCCGAGCAGCACCTTGCGGCGCAGGTCCAGCTCCTGCTGCGTCTCGTAGCAGGGATAGACATGGCCCGCCGCGCGCAGCGCCTCGAACCGCGCCTCGTAGAGCGCGAACCGCTCCGACTGGCGCGCCTCGCCATCGGGGACGAGGCCGATCCAGGCGAGATCGGCGCGGATGCCCGCGACATGCCGCTCCTCCGACCGTTCGGCGTCCGTATCGTCGATGCGCAGCAGGAAGCGCCCGCCCTGCCGCCGCGCCCACAGCCAGTTGTGGAGCGCGGTGCGGATGTTGCCGACGTGCAGCGCTCCCGTCGGCGACGGCGCGAAACGCGTGACGACGCTCATCCGCGCGGCGCCGTGCGGAAGGCGTTGGTGATCGGATAGCGGCGGTCGCGCCCGAAATTGCGCCCGCCGAGCTTGACGCCGGGCGGCGACTGGCGGCGCTTGTATTCGGCGATATAGAGCAGCCGCTCGATGCGGATCACCGTCTCGCGGTCGAAGCCGCGCGCGACGAGCTGATCGACCGACAGCTCCTGCTCGACGAGGCCATAGAGGATCGGGTCGAGCACCTCATAGGGCGGCAGGCTGTCCGCGTCCTTCTGCCCCTCGCGCAGCTCGGCGGTCGGCGGCTTGGTGATGACGCGCGCGGGCATCACCGGGCCGGCGGGGCCGAGGCCCGTCGTCGGGACATGCGCGTTGCGCCAGCGCGACAGGTCGAACACCGTCGTCTTGTAGGCGTCCTTGAGCACCGAATAGCCGCCCGCCATGTCGCCATAGATGGTGGCGTAGCCGACGCTCATCTCGCTCTTGTTGCCGGTGGTGAGCAGCATATGGCCGAACTTGTTGCTGATTGCCATCAGCGTGACCCCGCGGATGCGCGACTGGATATTCTCCTCGGTGATATCCGCGCTCCGCCCGGCGAAGACCTCGCTCAGCATCGTCCCGAACGCGCCGACCGCCGGCTCGATCGGGACGGTGTCGAGCCGCACGCCGAGCAGCCGCGCGCATGTCGCGGCGTCGTCGAGGCTCTCCTGGCTGGTGAAGCGCGAGGGGAGCATCACGCACCACACGCGCTCCGGCCCGAGCGCGTCGACCGCCACGGCCGCCGACAAGGCGCTGTCGATCCCGCCCGACAGGCCCAAGACGACACCGGGGAAGCGGTTTCGGTTCACATAGTCGCGCAGGCCGACGACCATGGCGTGATAGATGTCGGCCGGCTGCTCGTCGAGGGCATGGATCTCGCCCGGCGCGCAGGTCCAGCAGCCGTCGGCGCCTTCGCTCCAGCGGGTGAGAACGATCGCCTCGTCCCAGTCGGGGAGCTGATGCGCAAGGCTCCCGTCGCCGTTGAGGACGAAGGACGCGCCGTCGAACACCAGCTCGTCCTGCCCGCCGACGCGGTTGAGGTAGAGGACGGGCAGCCCCGTCTCGCGCACCCGCGCGCCGCACACGCCATGGATGCGGCGGTCGTCCTTGCCGACCTCATAGGGGCTGCCGTTCACATTGATGAGGATCTGCGCGCCTTGTTCCTCGAGATGTGCGGCGACGAAGGGGAACCAGATGTCCTCGCAGATGGGGAGGCCGAGCCTGACGCCGGCGAACTCGACGGGCTCGGGCAGCGGGCCGGGCGCGAACAGCCGCTTCTCGTCGAAGGTGCCGTAATTGGGCAGCTCGCGCTTCTGCCGCACCGCCCGCACCTGCCCGCCGTCGAGCAGCGCGACGACGTTGAAGAGCAGCCCGCGCGCCTCCACCACCGTGCCGACCAGCATCGCGGGGCCGCCATCCGCCGTCGCCTCGGCCAGCCGCTCCAGTTCCTGCGCGGCACGGGCGACGAGCGCGGGCTTCATGACGAGATCCTCGGGCGGATAGCCGATGAGCTGCAGCTCGGGAAAGACGACGAGGTCCGCGCCCCGCGCCTCGCTCCGCGCGCGCAACATCGCGTCGGCATTGGCGGCAAGGTCGCCCATGATCTGATTGAGCTGGGCCATGGCGACGGTGAGCGTCCGGGTCATGCCCGTTCCCTAATCATGTCGTGGGTGGTTTGTCGAACGCTTGGGATATCCTCCCCATTCATGGGGAGGGGGACCGCCAGCCGCAGGCTGGTGGTGAACGGGGGTTGGCCGCAAGCGCAGCGCTGGTTGAGGACTCCCTCCACCATGCTGCGCATGGTCCCCCTCCCCGCGAGCGGGGAGGATGTGACGTCCCACACCCCTTCCCACGCCTGCCGCCTGCCGCTAAAGCCGCGCGCAGCAGGGGGATGGCCAGGATGAGCGGACGCATGAAACTCATTTCGGGAAACGGCAATCTGCCGCTGGCGCGCGCGGTCGCCGATTATGTCGATCTGCCGCTCACCCAGGCGAGCGTGCGCCGTTTCGCCGATGAGGAGGTGTTCGTCGAGGTGCACGAGAATGTGCGCGGCGAGGATGTGTTCGTGCTCCAGTCGACCAGCTATCCGGCGAACGACAACCTCATGGAGCTGCTCATCATGATCGACGCGCTCAAGCGCGCGTCGGCCAAGCGCATCACGGCCGTCGTCCCCTATTTCGGCTATGCCCGGCAGGACCGGAAGCCCGGACCGCGCACGCCGATCTCGGCCAAGCTGGTGGCCAATCTCATCACCACCGCCGGCGCCAACCGCGTGCTGTCGGTCGATCTCCACGCCGGGCAGATCCAGGGCTTTTTCGACATTCCGACCGACAATCTGTTCGGCGCTCCGGTCATGTCGGCGGACATCCAGGCGCGCTTCGCCAGCCGCAACCTGATGGTCGTCTCGCCCGATGTGGGCGGCGTGGTGCGCGCGCGGGCGCTCGCCAAACGGCTCGACAACGCCCCGCTCGCCATCGTCGACAAAAGGCGCGAGCGCGCGGGCGAATCCGAAGTGATGAACATCATCGGCGATGTGCGCGGGCGCTTCTGCGTCCTCGTCGACGACATCGTCGATTCGGCCGGCACGCTCTGCAACGCCGCCGGGGCGCTGATGGACGCGGGTGCCGAGGGCGTCGTCGCCTATGTGACGCACGGCGTCCTGTCGGGCGGGGCGGTGGCGCGGGTCGACGGATCGCAGCTCGCCGAACTGGTCATCACCGATTCGATCCTCGCCACCGACGCGGTCAAGGACAGCGCGCGCATCCGCCAGCTCTCGATCGCGCCGCTGCTCGGCGAGGCGATCAAGCGGATCGCCGACGAAAGCTCGGTCAGCTCGCTCTTCGACTGACGGTCAGAGCCACTGCTCCCACGGGAGCAGCAGCGGCGCCGCGAACAGCCCGGCGATCACCCCCGCGAGGCGCTGCCCGCCGGTGAGCCCCGTCCAGCCGAGCGGCCCGTCCTCCCGGTCCCAGATCAGCGGGCAGGCGAGGATGGCGAGCCCCAGCGGCCAGCGCATCAGGAAATCCGCCCCGTCATTCCACAGCGCCGCCGCGGCGAAGCCGGCGAGCAGGCTGATGGTCCACAGGATGAGGCGCATGGGGACTAGAACGGCGGCGTATTGTCGCTGTTTAATCTTCCTGTTGGCCCTCCGACTTCGCTCGGGGCGAACGGCTTTATTGACTCCCCGCCCGGTCCGCCTGCGCCTGAAGCTGGGCGAGGAGCGCGAGGTTGGCGCGCAGCTCCGTGGCGAGGCCGCTTCCCGGCGGCAGCGTCGCGAGCAGCCCCGACCACACCTGCCGCGCCGGCCGCAGCTGCCCCGACTGGGCAAGCGCAAGCCCGTAGAAATAGCGCGGCGCGGGGGACTTGGGCGCCAGGCGATCGGCCTGATCGTAGGCGAACTCGGCCGCCGGCGAAAGCGTGCCTCCGCCATGGGTGACGAGCGCGTTGCCAAGGCCGACCCACAGGTCCGCGTCGCGCGGATATTTGCGCAGGCCGACGAGGATGACATTGGCCGAATCCCGCGTCTTGCCCTGCCGCCCGAGCGCGTCGGAGACGACGAGCCACTGGCCCGCCGGGCTCACCCGCTCGCCAAGCGCGCGGCGCCGGGCGGCCAGCGCCTCGTCGAACTGCGCCGCCTCGGCCGCCTCGCCATCGGCCGGATGGCCGGCGAGCCCCGGCCGTCCCTGCCAGGCATAGCCGGCGAGCCCCGTCGTGAGGGCGGCGGCGACGAGCAGCGCGCTCCCGCGCGGCAGGCGGGCGAGGAGGATGATCGCGCCGCCCGCCATCCAGGCGACGATGAAGGCGATGGCGAGCCCGATCATCGCGCCCGCCGCCGCCGCTTGACGCGCCGCGCCGCCAGCCAGCCGCCAAAGCCCAGCAGCAGCAGCGGCGCACCCCAGAGCGGCCAGGTGATCGGCCGCGCGGCCGGCGCATAGCTGATCCAGTCGCCATAGCGATCGATCAGCCAGCGCCGGATCGCCTCCGGCTCCTCGCCCTTTTGGATGCGCTCGCGGATTTCGGAGCGCAGGTCGCTCGCCATGCTGGCGTTGCTGTCGAGGATCGACTGGCTCTGGCAGGTGAGGCAACGGATCGTCGCCATGAGGTCGTGCGCTTCCTTCTCGAGGCGCGGGTCGTCGAGCTGGCGGTCGGCATAGGGCGCGGGCGGCAGCGCGCTCTGCGCGGCGAGCGGCGCCGGGAGCAGGAGCAGCAGCGGCGCGACGAGCGCCCTCACCGCGCCGCCTCCAGCCGGGCGAGGATGTCGGGCACATCGTCGGCGCGGATGTCGCCGATATGCTGGTGGCGGATGATGCCCCGCCCGTCGATGACGAAGGTTTCGGGCACGCCCGACGAGCCGATCGAGAGCTGGACGGCGCTGCGCGCGTCGAGCCCGACGCGTTGATAGGGATTGCCCCAGCGACCGAGGAAATCGTCGACATCGCCGCGCGCGTCGCGGATGGCGATCGCGTCGATCGGCACGCCCGCCTTGGCCAGTTGCATGAGCTGCGGCGCCTCGGCGGCGCAGGGGATGCACCAGCTCGCGAAGATGTTGAGCAGGCGCGGCCTGCCGGTGGCGAGGTCGCGGCTGGCGAGGCCCGGCCGGTCGCTCGCGGCGGGCGGGAGCGTGAAGGCCGGGATGGGCTTGCCGACCATGCGCGACGCGATGACGCGGTCGTCGGGCTTGAGCAGGCCGCTGGCGGCGAGGCCGATGAAGCCCAGGAACAGCAGCAGCGGCAACCAGATGAGCCAGCGCTTCATGCGACCGCGCCCCTCGCGGCGGCGGTTCGGCGCAGGGGGCTCTTGCGCCGCAGCCGGCCCACCAGCGCCAGCACCCCGCCCAGCGCGATCAGCCCGCCGCCGGCCCAGATCAGCGTCACGAAGGGCTTCCACCACAGCCGCACCTGCCAGCGCCCGTCAGGGAGCTGCTCGCCGAGCACGAGGTAGAGCTGGCCGTTCCAGCGGGTGAGCAGCGCCGCCTCGGTCGTCGGCGTCGGCGGATTGGGGAAGAAGCGCGCCTGCGGCTTCATCGCGACGGGCGTGCCGCCGCCCCGGCTGGCGGCGAAGTCGCCCTGCAGCGCGGTCCAGTTGGGTCCGGCGAGCGGTGTCACGCTCTCGAAGCGCAGCGTCCAGCCGGCGCTCTCGATCCGGTCGCCAGGCCGCGCGGCGACCAGCTTTTCGACGGTGAAGGCGGTGTCGGAGGCCATGCCCGCGATGCTCACCGCGCAGCCCAGATGGGCGATCACCATGCCCCAGGTGAAGAGCGGGGTGCGGCGGAGGTTCCGTCCCCACAGCGGCGCGACGCTCCCCGCCGCGACCAGCGCCGCGGCGACGAGGCCGAGCAGCGGCAGGGGACCGATCCGGTCGCCGGCCGTGAGGAGCAGCAGCACCAGCACCGCGCCGGCGGCGAGCAGCGGCAGCATGAGCCGCCGGCCGATCTCCGTGAGGCGGTCGCGGCGCCAGCGCGTCAGCGGCCCGGCGGCGAGCACCACCATCAGCGCGAGCGTGATCGGCCCGACGACGGCGTTGAAATAGGGCGGGCCGACCGAGACCTTGGTGCCCAGCGCCTCGGTCAGCAGCGGATAGAGCGTGCCGATGAGGACGATGCCGAGAATCGCGGAGAGCAGCAGGTTGTTGAGCACCAGCATCGTCTCGCGGCTCGTCGCCTCGAACGCGGCGCCCTCGCGCACCGTGCCGATCCGCGCGCCGAACAGCGCCAGCGCGCCGCCGATATAGATCGCGAGCAGGGCGAGGATGAAGGTGCCGCGCGTCGGATCGACGGCGAAGGCGTGGACGCTGGTGAGGATGCCCGAGCGGACGAGGAAGGTGCCCACCATCGACATCGAGAAGGCGACGACCGCGAGCATGATCGTCCAGGCGCGCAGCGCGTCGCGCGTCGCGAGCACGGTGGCGCTGTGGAGCAGCGCGGTGGCGGCGAGCCAGGGCATGAGCGAGGCGTTCTCGACCGGATCCCAGAACCACCAGCCGCCCCAGCCCAGCTCATAATAGGCCCAGTAGCTGCCCGCCGTGATCCCGACGGTCAGCAGCAGCCAGGCGCCGAGCACCCAGGGCCGCATCGCGACCGCGAAGGCCGCATCGACCCGCCGCGTGACGAGCGCGCCGACCGCGAAGGAAAAGGCGACCGAGAGGCCGACATAGCCGAGGTACAAGGTCGGCGGGTGGAAGGCGAGGCCGGGATCCTGGAGCAGCGGGTTGAGCCCCTGTCCGTCCACCGGCGGCTTGTCGAGCCGGGCGAAGGGGTTGGAGGCGAAGAGCAGGAAGGCGTAGAAGCCCAGGCTGATCGCCGCCTGCGCGCCGAGCGTCGCCATGTGCGTGTCGCGGGCGAGCGCGCGCTCGAACAGCGCCACCGCCGCGCCGGCGAGCCCCATCACCGTCACCCACAGCAGCATCGACCCTTCGTGATTGCCCCAGGTGCCCGCGAATTTGTACAGCCACGGCTTCATCGAATGGCTGTTCGCCACCACCAGCGCCACCGACATGTCGGAGCGCAGGAACAGCGTGATGAGCGCGAGGAAGGCGGCGCCGGTGAGCAGCCCCTGCGCCACCGCCACCGGCCGCACCGCGCCCAGCGCCTGCTCTCCGGCGCCGCGCAGGCCGGTCACGACCAGCGCCAGTTGCAGCGCCGCGAGCGCCGCCGCGCACCACAGCAGGGCAAGGCCAAGCTCGGCGATCATGGCGTCGCCGTCACCTTGTGCGTCCTGGGATCGTAACTGATGCCCTTGAGTTCGCGCGGCATGTAGCGCTCGTCATGCTTGGCGAGCAGTTCGTCGGCGGTGAAGCTGCCGTCCGCCTCGAACTTGCCGTCGGCGATGACGCCCGACCCCTCGCGGAACAGGTCGGGCGCGACGCCGTGGAAGCGCACCGGCACGCTCGCGCGGCCATCGGTGACCTGGAAGCCCAGCGTCACCCCGTCCGCCGCGCGGTGAAGGCTGCCGTTAACGACCATCCCCCCCAGCCGCACGACCTTGCCCGGCTCGATGCCCTTGGTCCGCACGTCGCCGGGCGTGTAGAAGAACGCCGCCTGATCCTTGAGGCCCGAGGCGGCGAGCAGCGCCGCGCCGATCATCGCCGCCACCGCCGCGACGACCAGCATCAGCCGCTGATGCTTGGCTTTCGCCGCCATCTCAGCGGTTCCTTGTGAGCGCGTCGGCGCGCGCCTCGGCCCGGCGCATCGCCCGCATCGCCCAGATGCTCGTCGCCACGGTGCCGATCAGCGTGAGCGCATAGGCGGCGATGACGAAGGTCCATTGGTGGCTCACGCGTGCGTCCCCTCAGTCGCGCGCCAGCCGGCGCATCCGCGCCTCGACCTTGTTGTCGGCGAGGATCGCGCGCATCCGCATCAGCACGATCGCCGCGAACCAGAATGTGAAACCCGCGAGCGTCACGAACAGCGGCCAGAGGATCGCCGGATCGATTGTCGATCCGCGCAGCGTGATGCTCGGCCCCTGGTGCAGGCTGTTCCACCACACGACCGATCGGTTGATGATCGGCAGGTTGACCGCGCCGACGAGTCCATAGATCGCCGCGACACGGCTCACCCCGCCGCCCTCGCTTTGCTGCGCGCTCGCCTCCGACAGGGCGATATAGCCGACATAGAGGAAGAGGAGGACGAGCATCGACGTCATCCGCCCGTCCCATTCCCACCAGGTACCCCAGGTCGGCCGGCCCCAGATCGACCCGGTGACAAGGCAGAGCGCGGTGAAGAGCGCGCCGGGCAGCGCGATCGCCCGCGCGGCGACGGCGGCGAGCGGGTGGCGCCAGACGATCTGGATCAGGCTGGCGATGGCGATGCCGCTCCACCCGCCCATGCCGAGCCAGGCGGCGGGGACGTGGACATACATGATCCGCACCGTCTCGCCCTGCAGATAATCGGGCGGGGTGAGCCACAGCCCCGCCGCGCCGCCCGCCGCGATCAGCGCGAGCCCGCCCCAGAACAGCCATGGCGTCAGCGGCCGGGCGATCGAGAGGAACCGTGTCGGATTCGCGAAAACGTGCATCTGTGTCGCTGCTTTAGGCGCAGTCGCGGGCGCTTTCCAGTGGAGATCAGCGGCGGAGCAGCGTGCGCAGCCCGTGCTCGGCCTCCTGCGCGAGGCTGAAGCGCTCGATCCGCCACCAGCGCAGATGATCGGTGTCGGTGGCGAGGCTGGCCTTGTAGCGGTCGCGCCCGGCGAGCAGCGAGTAGCGGTCCAGCCCCTGCACGGCATAATCGGCGACGGCGGCGGCATGGGCGAGCAGGCCGGGCTTGTCCCTGGCCGACCGGGGCGGCGCGAAGGCGGACTGATAGTTCATCGCGACGCCGCCCCCGATCAGATTGAGCAGATAGCCGATGGGCCGGTCGGTGCTCAGCCGCAGCAGGGCGACCGATCCGTCGGCCGCGCCCGCCGCGCACAGCTCGGCGGCGAAGGCGCGGAAGAGCGGCGCGTCCCAGGCGTTGTCGGCATGGCGCCCGGCGTTGAGCCGCGTCATCTCGCCGAGCCAGTCGGCGCGGGTGGCGGCGTCGCCGGCCCGCTCGATCGTCACCGGCCGGTCGCCATGCTCGCGCCCGGCGCGGCGGATCTGGCCGCGGGTGTTGGCCGAGAGGCAGTCGAGATAGTCGCCGCGCGCGCGGACCTTGGCAAGGTCGATCCAGGGCTCGGGCGACTCGTCGATCAGGCGGCGGCGGCGGGCCGGGATGAGGTCGGGCAGGGGGTCTTGGGGATCGAGGCCCGAGAGCCGCAGCGCCCGCCACGCCCGCGCTTGCGCCAGCGCCGCGACGGCGGCGTCGCGGGCCGCCTCGGCGCGATCGGGGTCGAGCAGCAGGCCGTTATGCTCGATGAATGGACGGTCGATCGCCTGATCGCCCGCCTGGTTGAGCGACCAGGTCGCCACGAGCCCCAGCCGCCGGCGCTCGACGCTCGGCCCGATCAGCGCGAGCGCGCCGTCGGCGCCGTCGGCGTCGCGGACCGCCAGCAGCGCCGGTCGCGTGCCGGTCGCGCGGAGCCAGCTCCCGATCCACGTCCAGCTCAGAAACATGCCGGGGCGCGCCCGATCCGCCAGCGCCCGCCAGCGCGCCGCGACGTCGTCGAGCGGCGGCAGCGGCTCAATCGTGGCCCGAAGGGCGCCGCTCACCGCAGCCGCCGCCCGACCCAGATCACGCGACCGACGATCTCGACCAGCGCGGGGTCGACATTCTCCCAGCCACGATAGTCGGGATTGTCGCTGCGCACGGACATCTGGCCGCGCGCCGGGCCGAACGCGACCCGCTTCACCATCAGCACGTCGTCGAGCCGCAGCACATAGATGCCGTCGCGCAGCCGGCCGGCATCGTCGCCGCGATCGACGAGGATCTCGTCGCCATGGCCGAGCGTGGGGGCCATCGACTCCCCGTCGACGCGGATGATCGAGAGCAGATCGGCCCGCGCGCCGAGGTCGTGGAGCCAGCGCGCGTCGAAGGCGATGGCGCCGGCGGCGCGCTCGTCCTCGTCAAGGCTCCCCGCGCCCGCCGAGGCGCCGAGCGGAAGCCGCGGCACCTCGACCATCGCGTCGCGGACCAGGGCGTCCGGGGCGGCGCCCAGAACCCGCTCGTCGACGCCGAAGAAGCGGGCGAGCGTGCGCCGGTCCTCCTCGGCCAGGCGGCGGGGCGTGCCGCGCTTCACATATTGCTGCAGATAGGCGTCGTTGCGGCCGATGAGGCGCGAGAGCGCGTGATAATGCGCGCCATGCTCGCGAACCAGCCGTTCCAATGCGGCACGGGCGGCGGCTTCCTCCATATCGGCGCTCCTATAGAGGAAAATTCCTCTCGACAAGTAGGAAAACGAATAGGAAGTATCTGGATGTGGAGAGCGCCGGAGTCGCGAAGGGGCGGGGCCGGCGGAATGAAGGAGCCCAGCATGACCATCTTGCGCACGATCGAGACCTTTCTGCGCACCACCGGCATGGCGCCGACCCGCTTCGGGCGCGACGCGGTGCGCGACCCGCGCCTCGTCTTCGACATGCGCAACGGCCGCGAGCCGGGCGCGCGGATGCGGCAACGTGTAGAACATTTCATGAACAAATATCAAGCGGAGACCGGCCGGTGAGCGGCGCGGGCGCAGCGGAGCCGGGCGGCGCCCGATCCCCGGCCGCCGCGCGGCGGATGCGCAAGGCCCGCCGGCTGCGCGGCATGGCCGAATCGATCCGCCCGTGCGAGCCGCGTCCGACGCGCCGTGACTGCCATGCCCGGCTGCTGGCGGCGATGCTCGCGGCGGCGGGGGAGGACAGCCGGATCGCGGCGAGCGGCTTTGCCCCCTGGTGCAGCGCGACCTTCGAGGGCGCCTGCCACCGCCTGACCATCCTGTTCCGGGACGCGGCGGCCGACCGCCGCGCCGCCGCCTTTGCGCACGCCATCGGCACGCACGAGTTCGGCATCGGCGGCCATGTCGTCGCCGATGTCGCGATCGACGCGCTGGTCGTCGACGCCCTGACGGGCGAGGCACGGGTCGAGCTGTCGGCGTTGACGATCGAGGCGTGGTGACGCGGGCTCAACCCGCCCGTGCGATGCGCTTGAGGTGGCCGAGCGCGGCCTGGAGCGCGCCTTCGACATCCGATTCGACCGCCGCGCGCACCGGCTCGGGCGGCAGCGGCGGCAGCGCGGCGAGTACCGGCGGCGGCACGTCCGGCTCGACGCGCGCGGGCGGGATCGCCGCCGCGAACGGGGCGGGTGCTGCCCGGCGGGCGGCCAGGCCCGCCTCGAAGCGGTCGGCAAGCTCGGCAAGCCCGAGTTCGAGCGTCGGCTGAGCGTCCAGCAGAGCCTGGAGCATCTCGGCGCCCGAGGGCGACGCGGGACGCGGGGCGCCCGCCGTCATGCGATGAATCTCGTCAAGGCTCAAAGGCTCGGGCGAGCGCGGCAGCGGCCGCGTCGGCAGCGTCGGGCGCGCGGGCGGCAGATGGTCGAGCGTCGGGAGGTCGCGGCTGGCGACGAGCGGTTCGCGCGGCGCTTCGGGCGCGCGGCGTCGGCGCAGTAGCCGGGTCCAGTCGAACGGCGAGGGCAGGGCATGGGCCATGGCGGGTTCCTTGGGCGTGAAGAGGAGCGCGATCCACATCGCGAACTGCGCGGCGAAGAGCGCGAGGCCGAGGCGCGGGACGATGCCGAGCGGCGGCGCGAGCAGCGAAAGATGTTCCGAAAGGCCGATCGAGGCGACGGCGATGTCGAGCAGGCGCGGCGGCACCAGCAGCAGCGCGGCCGCAGCTGCGGCGCCGATCAGCAGCACGCGCGCGCGGTGCGGCCGGGCCAGTCTCAGGATCGTCAAGGTCTGCGACACGGTTGATCGTCCCCAGGCGCCCCCGATCAGGCGGCCACCGTCATCGGCGACTTGAGCAGATTTTGGTAAACGGATTCATAACGGCGCACCGTCCGCGCCCAGTTGCGCTCGCGCTCGACAAAGGCGCGGGCGCGGGCGCGGCGCGCGTCCCAGCCGGCGCGGTCGGCGAGCACCGCGGCGAGCGCGGCGGCGATGGCGGCCGGATCGCCGGGCGCGAACAGCGTGCCCGTCTCGCCGTCCGCGATCAGCTCGCGATGGCCGCCGACGTCCGACGCCGCGACCAGCCGCCCCTGCGCCATGGCCTCGAGCGGCTTCAAGGGCGTCACGAGGTCGGTGAGCCGCATCGCCTTGCGCGGATAGGCGAGGATGTCGGCGAGGGCGTAGTAGCGCTCGACCTCCCGGTGCGGCACGCGGCCCACGAAGCGGATCGCCGCGGCAGCGGGCGAGGCCTGCGCCCGCGCGCGCAAGGCGTCCTCGCGCGGGCCGCCGCCGACGAGGAGCAGCGCGGCCCGCGGCCGGGCGGCGAGGAGCGCGGGCATCGCGGCGATGAGGTCGTCGAGCCCCTCATAATCGTAGAAGCTGCCGATGAAGCCGATCACTTCGCGCCCGTCGAGGCCAAGTTGCGCGCGCAGCGCCGGGTCGGGCGGTGGCGGGGTACCGAAGAGCGACAGGTCGACGGCGTTGGGCGAGACGAGGATCTTGTCGGCGGGGACGCCGCGCGCGACGAGGTCGCCGCGCAACCCCTCGCAGATCACCGCCACCGCGTCGGCCGCCAGGACCGCGCGCGTCTCGAGCCAGCGCGTGAAGCGGTAGCGCGCGCTGCCCTCGCGCGTTTCGCCGTTGCCGACCGCGGCGTCCTCCCAGAAGGCGCGGATTTCATAGAGGAGCGGCAGGCCGCGCCGGCGCGCGACGCGCTGCGCGGCGAGGGCGTTGAGCACCGGCGAATGGACGTGGAGCAGGCCGGGGTTCCAGCGCGCGACGACGCCGTCGATCGCCTCGGCCAGCGCCTCGATATCGCGCCACTCGCGCCAGGGGGCGGGGCCGATGCGCGCCGCCGGGCCGGGCGTGCGGTGGAAGGTGAGGCCGTCGACGGTCTCCTCCGCCGGACCATCGGCGACATGGCGGCGGCCGGTGACGCCCGCCACCTCCCACCCCGCCGCCTGCTGCGCGGTGAGGATCGCGCGCGTGCGGAAGGTGTAGCCGCTGTGCAGCGGCAGGCTGTGGTCGAGGATGTGGAGCACGCGCGCCATGCCCGCCCCTCTGCACGCCAAAGGCTTAACGTCGCGTCAACCCTGTTGGATTAGGCACGATCCCGACGTCTGCCGCCTGTTCCCCCGCGCAGGCGGGGGTCCATATGCAGAGCGTCGTCCGTTCCATGGACCCCCGCTTGCGCGGGGGAACACGGAAATCGGACGGACCGCGCGCTGGTCTGGTCCCACCAGGCCGGCCGCGTGAGACGAGTGCCCGCCGCCGATGATCGATGCCTTTTCCCTGTTCGTCAGCCATGCGCTCATCCTGATCGCGTGCTGGCGGCTGCTGCGCCGCCGCGACCTCGACGACGAGGGGGCGGGCGATGCGTGACGTCTTCTTCCTCCTCTTCCTCGCCGCGCTGTTCGCGCTCGCGCTGCGGCGGCCGTTCCTGTGGGTGCTGGCCTATGCCTATGTCGACATCGTCTCGCCGCAGCGGCTGACCTATCTCCTGCTCAACAGCGTGCCGATCTCGCTCATCGCCTTTGCCGGGGCGGTGGGCACCTGGCTGCTGATCGACGACAAGCGCGACACGCGCGTCGCGCTGCGCCAGTTTCTCCTCGTGCTGCTGCTCGCTTATTGCGGCTACACGACGCTCCACGCCGATTTCCCGGTCGAGGCGGCCGCCAAGTGGAGCTGGGTGTGGAAGGCGCTGGTGTTCGCCATATTCCTGCCGCTCACCCTGCGCACGCGCCTCCGCATTGAGGCGCTCAGCCTCGTCATGGTGCTGTGCGCCAGCTCGATCATCATCACCGGCGGGATCAAGACGCTGCTGTCGGGCGGCGGCTATGGCACGCTCAACCTCATGGTCGACAACAATAGCGGCCTGTACGAGGGGAGCATCATCTCGACTGTCGCGATCGCGATCATCCCGCTCATCCTCTATCTCTCGCGCCACGGAACGATCTTTCCCTCCGACCGGCGGGTGCGACTGTTCGCGCTGGCGCTGTGTTTCGCCTGCCTGCTGATCCCGGTGGGGACCGAGGCGCGCACGGGTCTCGTCTGTGCCGCCGTGCTGGTGGGGCTGATGCTCATGCACATGAAGCGGCGGGTGCTCTACGGCGGGCTCATGGCCTTTGCGGCGCTGGCGGCGATCCCGTTCCTGCCGCAGAGTTTCACCGCGCGGATGACCACGATCGGCGCCTATCAGTCGGACGAGAGCGCCTCGACCCGCGTCGCGGTGTGGATGTGGACGCTCGATTACGTCCGCCAGCATCCGCTCGGCGGCGGGTTCGACGCCTATCGCGGCAACCGCCTGCGCTACGAGGCGAAGGTGGCGACGGGCGATCCCAACAACCAGAGCGTCGAGCGCGAACTGGTCGTCGACAAGGGCCGTGCCTATCACAGCAGCTATTTCGAGATGCTGGGCGAGCAGGGCTATGCCGGGCTGTTGCTGTGGCTCGCGATCAACATCGGTACCTTGATCCAGACCGAGCGGCTGCGGCGCCGCTATCGCGCCACGGCCGATCCGAAACGCGCCTGGGTCGCGCCCTATGCGCTCGCCATGCAGCAGGGGCACATCGTCTATCTGGTCGGCTCGCTGTTCGTCGGCATCGCCTATCAGCCGTTCGTGTTCATGCTGATCGCGCTGCAGATCGGGCTCGTCACCTACTGGCGGCGGATCGAGCGCGCCGAGCGGGCGCGGCCGTTCCTGCCCGCGCGATCGTCAATGGCCTGACGGGGCCAGCGTCGTCTGCGCGGTGATGAGTTCGCGGAGCTGATTGGGCCGTGGCAGGCCGCGAATCGCGATTTCGGGCAGGTCGCCGGCGGTGAAGATCTCGACATCGCCGCAATCGAGCAGCCGCTGCATCACGCCCTGGCTCACACGGACCGAGCGGACACTCTCCAGATTGACCTGCACCCGCTGCTTGGCGAGGATGCCGCGCTCGAGGAGGATCTCGCCCCGGCTCACCGCCAGCCGCTCGCCGCGCGCGACGATCGCCCAGACGCCGATCACCAGCCAGCCGATCACCGAAATGGCGAGCAGCGCGAACAGGAACGGGTGGTTGCGGAACATCGGGGGATGTTCGTCATAGAGCCACTGGCCGCCTGCGCTCATGCCTTGTCCTCCCGTGCCGACCGCATCTTGACGGTGCCTGGCCTTGCGTCAAGCGCCCGCGTGTCGAGCCAGTTGCGGCCAGTTGCCCCGCGCTCCCGTCGTTGCGCGCATGACGAGGCATCCAGGTGCCGTTCCGGCCCGTTCTATTCACGGACGAGCCAACTCGTCGTCCCGACAAGAGGAGGAAGCCATGAACAACGAACATGACCGCGCCGGCCGCGACGATCCGATGCAGCGCAATGTCGACGCCACGTCGCACAACAGCGACATCATGGGCGCGAGCGGCAATCTCGCCAGCGAGCAGAACACGACGCGCAGCAGCGACGATCGTATCGCCGATGACGCGGCGGGTCGGGGCGACTACGGCGCCAAGACTGCCGGACAGTCGCCCGGCGGCAGTGGCAGCCTGACTGGACATGACGATTATGCGCGCACCGGATCGAGCGACTATGCGAGCGACGCGTCGCGTACGTCGGCGCTGGGCGGTCCGCAGCACGAGGGCTGGTCCGATCATCGCGGTTCGGATCGCGACCGGCAGGCCGACCGCGACGATGGCGGCTCGGCCGACCTCATCGAGTCGGACCGGGTCGAAGGCACCGCCGTCTACAATCGCGATGGCGACCGGCTCGGCACCGTGCGGCGGTTCCTCGTCGAGAAGCGCTCGGGCAAGGCGCGCTATGCCGAAATGGCGTTCGGCGGCTTCCTCGGCATTGGCGAGGACGTGCATCCGCTGCCGTGGGACGTGCTGAGCTATGACGAGAGCCAGGGCGGCTATGTCGTGGACCTGAGCGAGGACCAGTTGCGCGACGGACCGCGCTACGAGCGTAGCGACCGTTCGTCGATCGACGCGGCCTATGACCAGCAGATCCGCAGCTATTACGGGCTCAATCCCGCGATCTGACCCGGCGGTCAGGGCCAGTCCTCCATGACCCTGAGGGGAGCGGCGCGCCGGGCGTGCCGCTCCCCGCTTGCCGAGACGTCTTGCCCTTGACGTAAACGTCAAGGCGTGCCACGCCGCGCCTGTATTGTGTCGAGGAGGACAGGCGATGCGCGTGAAGCCCGACTGGATGAAGCGGCTGCGGCTGCCGGTGATCGGATCGCCGATGTTCATCGTCTCCACGCCCGACCTCGTGCTGGCGCAGTGCCGCGCCGGCGTTGTGGGGTCGATGCCTTCGCTCAACGCGCGGCCGCTGGCGCAGCTCGACGAGTGGCTGGCGCAGATGACCGAGACGCTCGCCGCCGAGCCCGACGCCGCGCCCTTCGCGATCAATCTTATCGTCCACAAGTCCAACGACCGGCTGGAGCAGGATCTGGCGCTGTGCGCCAAATACAAGGTGCCGATCATCATCACGTCGCTCGGCGCGCGCGAGGATGTGAACGCGGCGATCCACGGCTATGGCGGGATCGTCCTGCACGACGTCATCAACCAGACGTTCGCGCGCAAGGCGGTGGAGAAGGGGGCTGACGGGCTCATCCTGGTCGCCGCCGGCGCGGGCGGCCATGCGGGCGCGCAGTCTCCCTTCGCGCTGGTCGCCGAGACGCGACAGTGGTTCGACGGGCCGGTGGCGCTCAGCGGTTCCATCGCGACCGGCGCCGGCATCCTCGCCGCGCGGGCGATGGGCGCCGACTTCGCCTATATCGGCTCGGCCTTCATCGCGACGGAGGAGGCGCGGGCGACGGCCGAGTACAAGCAGGCGGTGGTGGACAGCCAGGCCGCCGACCTCGTTTACACCGACTATTTCACCGGGGTGAAAGGCAATTACCTGCGCTCCTCGATCGTGACGCAGGGGCTCGACCCGGACGCGCTGCCCGCGCGCGACCCGTCGATCATGGATTTTGGCGAGCGCGCCGGCCCGAAGGCGTGGAAGGACATATGGGGCGCGGGCCAGGGCGTCGGGTCGATCGACGCGGTGGTGCCCGCCGCCGCGCTGGTCGACCGCCTCGCGCGCGAGTATGAGGCGGCGCGCGCCGCGCTGATCGCGGGCTGATCGGCGGCGCGGGCGCGGCGAGCGGGCTTGCCTCGGCGCGCGCGAACCGCGACAGAGGGCAGATGCTGCGCCCCGCCGATATCGAGCTTGCGGCCCGCCTCGCCGATGCGGCCGGGCAGGCCATCCGCCCCTTCTTCCGCGCCCGCTTCGACATCGAGACCAAGGACGACCGCTCGCCGGTGACCGAGGCCGACCGCGCCGCCGAGGCCGCGATCCGCGCGATTCTCGAGGCCGAGCGGCCCGCCGACGGCATCATCGGCGAGGAATATGGCAGGTCACGCGAAGGCGCGTCGCGCCAGTGGATCCTCGACCCCATCGACGGCACGCGCAGCTTCATCGCCGGCCGGCCGATCTTCGGCACGCTGATCGCGCTCGCCGTCGACGGCTGGTCGGTGCTCGGGATCATCGACCAGCCGGTGAGCGGCGAGCGCTGGGTCGGCGCGATGGGCCAGCCGACCCTGTTCAACGGCAGCCCGGCGGCGACCCGCCGCTGCCCGGCGCTCGATGCGGCGATCCTCGCGACGACCGGACCGCACTATTTCGCCGGCGCCGGCGGCGAGCGCTTCGCGCGCCTGGCCGGCCGGTGCCGCGACACGGTCTGGGGCGGCGACTGCTACAATTACGCGCTGCTGGCGAGCGGGCATGTCGACGTCGTGGTCGAGAGCGGGCTCAAACTCCACGACCTCGCCGCGCTGGTGCCGGTGGTCGAGGGCGCGGGCGGGCGGATGTGCGACTGGCGGGGCGATCCGCTGACCGAAACGAGCGCGGGCGACGTCATCGCCATCGGCGACCCGGCGCGGCTCGACGATGTGCTCGAGGCGCTGGGGCAGGCCTAGGCTCGGAATCCACTACATCGTTTGTGGCGAGTCGATGGCGGCGTCGAGGACGCGCTGCCGCTGTCCGGGCGGTGGTTGCTGGGCAAGGCGCCGACGCGCCGGATCGAGCCGTTGGTCCCGCTGTCACATGGCCTTCCGCCGGGCGATGACCGCAAGATCATCAGCAGCATCATCGTCGTGATCGGCAATGGCCTGCGTTGGCGCGATACCGCCGTCGGCGTCCTTCGTCTCGTTGATCCGCGCCTGGTTGCGCGAGAAGGTGAGCACCGCCCAAGCCGCTTGAGGATCAGCGCGATCGACCGATAGGTGATGGCGATGCCGATTGACCGCCGCCCGAGCCGCTGCGTCATCGCGACGGTGGTGCCGCGGCGGCAATAGGCGTCGAGCACGGTATCACCCTCGCTGGACGAGGCCTTGATGATGCGTTCGAGGAGAGCTGCGGGTTTTCGGGTGGGATAGCCGCGGCGTTCTTGGTGTCACGATCGAAGCGACTGAATGTCCTCCCACGAGTCTTGCGCAGGCATTCCCTTTGCCTCGTCCACGTACCGTTTGCGGCGAGGCATACCATTTCTTGTGCAATAGATTTGCGCGCTGTCGTGACAGGCTTGCATGGTTTCGATCGGACACCGCCAGACACGCCTATGGCCATTCCACTCATATGTATGCCCCCCGCCAGCCAAACCGGGAGCGCCTAGATCACCCGACATAAATCTCCGACCGTCCGCATTCTTGAAACGATAATATAGTCTAAAAATACTCGACGGAGTGTACTTGATATATGTCATTATAAATTGCGCCTTGTCCCTTTGCATAAGAGCGAATAACATCACGGATTCGGCCACACTGTACCGCTTCACTATGACTCGTTTTTCGCTTCGATGAAATTTCGTTGCGGTACTCCCCATTGTGACCGCAAATACCGCGTCGAGCAACAGCTTCAGATGATGCAACGCGGTCGGGCCGCAGTGGAGGTAGACGCTGTCCGTGGGCCTGACACGCGGTGGATTTCGACGATCCGCAGCGTCATGTGGACGAGGGCGGTGGCGATGACGCATGGCGTGGTGAAACGGGCGCGGTACGGGCTCGTGATCGGGTCGATGCTCGGCTGCGCGCCCGCCCTGGCGCAGATGGCGCCGGCGCCGGACGCGGCTGCCGAGGATGGCGGCATCGACATCGAGGATATCGCGTCACCGCTGAGCGGCGCGAGACCAATCTTCAGGACACGCCGATCAGCATCACCGCGCTCAAGGCGGGCGCGCTCGAGGCGCAGGGCGTTCGCTCGGTCAACGACCGGCCGGGTATCGTCCCCAACCTCATCGCGACGACCGGCCCGCAGGGGTCCAGCGACGCCAATTTCTTCATCGGCGGCGTCGGCCAGTTCGCCGTCATCGCGACCAACGATCCGGGCGTCGGCATCCATGTCGACGGCGTCTATCTGGGGCGGATTGTGTGGGCGATGCTTGATCCGGTCGACATCGCGCGCATCTAGGCGCTGCGCGCGCCGCAGAGCACGCTCTTTGGCCGCAACACGCTGGGCGGCGCGATCACCATTGACGGCCATCGGGCTTATAAGGTTAGGCGGAAGGGCAGTGGATCGGTGCACCGCGGCCACGTCGACTGCTCATAATCTCCGCTGCGGGCGCAGGTGGGGTGGTGCCGAAGAGCGAGCAAAACTGGAACCCGCGAAGGCCGGCCGGCAGAACATGACAAGTCGCGGACGGCGGATGCTAAGTCCTATCAATGCTCATCCGGCTTCCCGCTCGGACGCGGTCATCATGAGGTTGTTGACGCTCCGTCGCAACGCAGAGACGAGCTACGCTGGAACAGATGCTCTCAAACATCTCACGACAGCTCGCGTTTGCTGCCAGCGGGTACGACAACGATCGACAGAGGCGATTCAGATAAAGTTGACATTAAGGCTGTCCTGCTTTGAGACAGCGCACAGGTACAGGTGAGCAACGGCCCGTTTGGTTCCATTTTGGATGCCATTAGCATCTCGACACATTAGAAGCTTTCTGCGACCGTCCGCACATATTGCTATGTACCGGCCGGTACGACTTAAAGGGACAGATAAATGGCAGATATCGAGATCACCGATGGCGCGCTGGGCGCGACGGGCACCGACGGTGACGATCTGTTTGTCTTCACGCCTAATAACCATGTCGAGTTTTTGTCCAACGTCCAAGGAGGCGAAGGATTTGACGAGCTGGTTATAAACGCCTCACCTAATCCCGTACAGTTTTTTGGACTGTATCGTACCTATGTTTATACACAAAATCTGTCCGGTATAGAGAAAATAACATTCAACAGCAACAACAATGATTGGTTATATTTGAGCGTTGGTGATGGAACATTGACCGATGGCGCGGTTATAAAAGGGGGGTTAGGAACAGACAGGCTGTCGATAGAGCCGAATTCACACACGGGGATGCCATCTGCGGTACCAAACCTAACGTTTGAGACTTGGTCTACTGGCATAAGTGACATTACAACGACAGATGCAATTTATATTGCATCTTATAGCTCCGAATTTCTTACTGTAAGTGCTCGAGATGATTTGGGATCTGTACAGTTTTTATATGCCAGCACATCTGGCCCAACCCTATTGAGCGGAAGTAACGGTCAAGATATTCTTTATAAGTCCTCATTTTCTGATACTTCCCCAGTCTATATGTATGGCGGGGAAGGAGATGATATTTTAATCATAGACGGAGGATTTTTCTTTGACGCGGATGGCATTCATCCTGTAGATAGCAATTATCAACAATGCATTTTCGACGGTGGACTGGGAACAAATAGTTTATACATCTATGGAACGGTTAGCGTCATAACTTCAGCGATAGACAGTGTTGATAGCATAAATATCAATCCGCAGCGGTTATCCTATTACAAATCCGATAATATTTACGTTGAGAATGAGTACTTATCGACTTTGTTGATTGACACAGAATCGTTGGGGACAAATCCAAAAGTTAATTTGCTGGGATCAGGGCAACTGAAGATTAATCTCTCCGGCCAAGACTTCGACGGTTCGCAAATCACCTTTGCCGATGATGCCCATATCCGCCTTTTCATCCAAGCCGGATATGAAGGGAGCCGGATTACCGGCACGCATGGGGATGATGTGATCATCTTTGGTACCGGCAGCGATGTCGTGACCGGAAATGGCGGCGCGGATCTTTTTGTCTTCCAGAACAACGAAATCGAGGGTGATGAAGGACTAGGCCGCGACACAATTACCAAATTTGGCGGCGATGATCTTCTGCTCACTACTGACAAGCTCACCGATCGCAACGAAGACGGTATCATCGACTTCGGTCGCGACAAGCGGCTCGACATGCTCGCGAGTGGCGACAGCGATGTCGGCATCAAGAACGAGGCCGGCAAGGCGATCACCAAGCTCGCCTATGAAGGAACGCTGACCATCGATGGCGTCGACTATTATGCCTACGGCCTTCCGGGCGGGCAGGGCGACGCAGCCTATCAATATCATCTCGACGGCGCGCAGGCGCTGGTCTGAGCCGAGGGCAGGACGGACGGCGCCACTGCCGCCCGTTCGCCTCCCTATCGGTCCCGCCGCCCCAGCAGCCGCAGCCGCAGCGCGTTCAATTTGATGAACCCCGCCGCGTCGCGCTGGTCATAGGCGCCGGCGTCGTCCTCGAAGGTCACGACCTTCTCGCTGTAGAGGCTGTTGGGCGACTTGCGGCCGACGACGATGACGCTGCCCTTGTAGAGCTTCAAACGGACCGTGCCGCTTACCTTCTGCTGGCTGTGGTCGATCGCCGCCTGCAGCATCTCGCGCTCGGGGCTGAACCAGAAGCCGTTGTAGATAAGCTCGGCATAGCGCGGCGCGAGTTCGTCCTTGAGGTGCGCGGCGCCGCGGTCGAGCGTCAGCTGCTCGATGCCGCGATGCGCGAGATGATAGATGGCGCCGCCCGGCGTTTCGTACATGCCGCGCGACTTCATGCCCACGAAGCGGTTCTCGACCAGGTCGAGCCGGCCGATACCGTGGCGGCGGCCGTACTCGTTGAGCGTTGCGAGCAGCGTCGCGGGCGACATGCCCTCGCCATTCACCGCGACGCCGTCGCCGCGCTCGAAATCGATCGTGATATGTTCGGGCGTGTCGGGCGCGTCTTCCGGGTTGACGGTGCGCGAATAGACATAGTCGGGCACTTCCTCCCACGGGTCTTCGAGCACCTTCCCCTCCGACGAGGTATGGAGCATGTTGGCGTCGGTCGAAAACGGGCTCTCGCCGCGCTTGTCGCGCGGTATGGGGATCTGGTGCGCCTCGGCGAACTCGATGAGGCGGGTGCGGCTGGTCAGATCCCACTCGCGCCACGGCGCGATCACCTTGATGTCGGGCTGGAGCGCGTAATAGCCCAGTTCGAAGCGGACCTGGTCGTTGCCCTTGCCGGTGGCGCCGTGGCTGACGGCATCGGCGCCGACCATGCGCGCGATCTCGATCTGCCGCCTGGCGATCAAGGGCCGCGCGATCGAGGTGCCGAGGAGGTACAGCCCCTCGTAGAGCGCGTTGCCACGCATCATCGGGAAGACGTAATCGCGGACGAACTCCTCGCGCAGGTCGTCGATGAAGATATGCTCGTCGTGCACGCCCATCAGCTTGGCCTTGGCGCGCGCGGGCTCCAGCTCCTCGCCCTGGCCCAGGTCGGCGGTGAAGGTGACGACCTCGCAGCCATAGGTCTGCTGCAGCCATTTGAGGATCACGCTGGTGTCGAGCCCGCCCGAAAAGGCCAGGACCACGCGCTTGATCTCGTCCGACATGCTGTTCCCCTTTACCGATCGCCGCGCGCGTAAAGCATAAGCCGCGCCGTCGCAATCGGTGCGCTCAGCGCGCGATCAGCATCCAGAGGCCCATGGCGAGGAACAGCAGCGCCGCCGCGATCCGCATCGCCTTGATCGGAATGCGCCGCACCAGCGCCTCGCCCAGCAGCACGGCGGGCCCATTGGCGATCATCATGCCGAGCGTCGTCCCCGCCGCCACCGCCCACACATCGGCGAAGCGCGCGCCGAGCGCGACGGTGGCGACCTGCGTCTTGTCCCCCATCTCGACGAGGAAGAAGGCGATGAGCGTCGTCACGAACACCCCGCCGCGCGTGCGCGGGCCGGCGCCCTCGTCGAGCCGGTCGGGGATCAGCGTCCAGGCCGCCATCGCGATAAAGCCGATCGCCACCGCGCCGCGGAACCAGGGCGCGTCGAGCAGCCCCGCCACCTCGCGCCCGACGAGCGCGGCGAGGAGGTGATTGGCGAGCGTCGCGGCGAAGATGCCGGCGATGATCGGCAATGGCCGGCGGAACCGGCTGGCGAGCAGGATGGCGAGAAGCTGCGTCTTGTCGCCCATCTCGGCGAGCGCGACGAGCGCGGTGGAAGTCAGAAATGCGTCCATCGGATGAAATCACCGGGGCCGGGCGAGAGGCGGACGGATGCCATCGCGCCCGCCGCCCGGCCGGGCCAAACGAACGCCATGCCATCGGTCTCGCCGCGCCGGGCCTCCTTGAAGGGTCCGGCTCCCCATGCCATGGCGTCTCCGCCAATCATGTTGACATGCGGCCCGCGCGCCTGGGCGCGGGTGGCTACTCCCCGTGTGGGTTCGCGCCGCCTACGCCAGGTCGGCGCCGCGTGCAAGGTCCGTGACGCTCAGCGCCAGTCGAACTGCCGGGCCACATCCTGCGCGACCTGCGCCAGCGTCGGATTGCTGTTGCCATTCGGCCCGCCCGCGGCGGCCGCGAAGGCGTTGCCCGCCGTGCAGGCGATCTGCAGCACATCCATGGGCATACGGTTCTTGCGCGATTGTTCGAACCGCGCCGACGTGCCCTTGACGGGATCCCAGAACAGCGCCGATTCGCCGACATCCTGGGCCATGAACTTCAGCTTGTGCTTGAGGTCATGCCCCTCGAGCTGGTCCTGCCGCGACGATATGAATTGGAACGGGCTCGCGAGCGCGCCGCCAAATGCCTTGAACCCCGCCCCGACCCGTTCGGCCACCGCGCTCATGGCGCCCACATCGGTATTGTCCTTGATGAGGTAGCGGACCACGCCGTTCTGGATCTGGACGGTGGTGTTGCCGCCCCGGCGCAGGACGCCCATGATCTGTGGCCGCACGCCATAGACGAACACCGACACGTCGCGGCTGGCGACAAGATTGGTGGGATAGACGGGATGGTCGACATCGACCGCGAACACATTCTGCGGGTTGTGGAACAGCCAGTCCTCGGTGGCGAAATGCATTTCCGCGCTGCCCAGGGGCTCGCCACGTATGAAATAGACGGGCATCCTCGCGTCCTCTCGTCAGGGTATCGCCGGCGATTCGATGCCCGATGGTAACGGCTCTGGAGGATTGATCCAAGACGGCATGGCGCGCTCAGCGCCGCTCGACGAGTGTCATCGACGGCGCGATGACATTGCCGGCAAGCGTCACCCGCGCGCCGGTCCAGTCGGCGAGGAAGGCGCTGCCGCGCGCGAGGCCGGGGACGAAGCCGGCGCGATTGTCGCGGATGACGAGCCCGTCGGAGGGGTTCTCCGCCCCCTCGGGCGCGAGCGCGATGAACAGCGACCAGTTGTCCTTGTCGCGCCCCTGCACCATCACGTTGCCGCTGATCGTGCCGACCGCGCCGTTGGAGAGGTCGATCATGTAGTTGGTGAGGCGGCCGGCGCTGTCGTCGAAACTGTTGCCGCTGATCGCCACCCGCCGCGCCCGGCTCTTGAGATAATGGCCGCCCGTTCCCGCCTCGAACCGGCTGGCGGTGACGGTGAGGCGGCCATAATGGCCGACATAGAGGCTGTGCGCGCAGTCCGTCCCCTCGTCACAGCGGCCGAGGCGCGAGAAGGTCGAGCGGTCGACGAGGATCGCGCCCGCCGGATCATTGGCGGTGAGGATGCCCTGCTGGCTGGCGCGAAAGAGGCTCGCCCGGACGGTGAGGTCGCCGCGCTCGAGCCTTATCCCCGCGCCGTTGCCGTCGGGCACGGCAATGGCCTGGAACACCAGCCCCTCGACGGTCGCCGAGCGGCCGCGCAGCACCAGCGCCGCCTTGCCCTCGCACGCGACGCCCTCGAAAATGGCGGTGCCCGGTTCGCGCGCGCGCAGCACGAGGTCGCCCGCCGCCTGCACCGCGCACTGGCGATAGCGGCCCGGCGCGACGAGGATCGTGCCCCGCCCGTCGCCGACCGCCGCGATGGCGGCATCGAGCCGGTCGAAACCCGCGCCCGTTTCGGCGATGGTAAAGGCGCGCGGCGCCGGCTGGGCGGCTGCCATGGTGCCGGCGAGCAGGGCGGCGGACAAGGCGAGGAGGCGGATCGTCATGCCCGCTTGCGTACCAGACCCTCGCGATCCCCGCCGCTGCTTAAATGGTTAAGGCGCGACGCCTTGCCGACTGTGCCAGGACGGTGCATGGGAGCGGCACATTTCAGCCCCTCTCCTCGAGGGAAGGGGGGCAAAAGGGAGAGGATCATGGACGCGTTCACCACCGACCGCCGCACGCTCCTCCTCGGCGGTGCCGCGCTTGCCGCCGCGCCGCGCGCCGCCGTCGCCGCCCCCGCGCGCGACGAGGTCGAATGGATCGCCACCACCCGCGCCGCGCCCTGGCGCCCGATGCGCGGCGCCCGCCTCCGCCCCGCCGCGCCGGGCGAGGAGGCGGCGGTGACACTCGCCGCCGACCAGCCGCGACAGGCGATGGCGGGCTTTGGCGCCTGCTTCAACGAGCTGGGCTGGGATGCCTTGCGGCGCCTGCCCGAGGGCGCGTGCGAGGCGGCGCTGGCCGAACTGTTCGGGCCGGACGGCGCGCGCTTCACGCTCTGCCGGCTGCCGATCGGCGCCAACGACTTCGCGCGCGACTGGTACAGTTTCGACGAGACGCCGGGCGACTTCGCGCTCGACCATTTCTCGATCGCGCGCGACGAGACCGGGCTCATCCCCTTCATCAAGGCGGCGCAGCGGCACCGCCCCGACCTCAGGCTCTGGGCCTCGCCCTGGAGCCCGCCGAGCTGGATGAAGCGCAACGGCCATTATGCCATGGCGCTCAGCAAGCCGGGCCAGCCGCCCAACGGCCTGCGCCCCGATCAGGTCGGCCGCGAAGGCGCCGACATGTTCATCCAGGAGCCGCGCTATTTCGACGCCTATGCGCGCTATTTCGGCAGGTTCGTCGACGCCTACCGCGCGCACGGCATTCCCGTCGGCATGGTCATGCCGCAGAACGAGTTCAATTCGGCGCAGGTCTTCCCGAGCTGCTGCTGGACCCCCGAGGGGCTCGCGCGCTTCATCCCCCATCTCGGCGAGGAGATGGGCAAACGCGGCGTCGACCTCTTCTTCGGCACGTTCGAACGGCCCGACGATGGCATGTTCGAGCGCGTCTATGCCGATCCCAAGGCCGGCCCGTTCATCAGGGGCGTCGGCATCCAGTGGGCGGGCAAGGGGGCGCTGCCCTTCATCCACCATGCCCATCCCGACCTCCCGATCTACCAGAGCGAGCAGGAGTGCGGCGACGGGCGCAACGACTGGCGTTATGCCCGCTACGCCTGGACGCTGATGAAGCATTATCTGCGCAACGGCACGAGCGGCTATCTCTACTGGAACATCGCGCTCGACGCGGGGGGTGTCAGCCGCTGGGGCTGGAAGCAGAACTCGCTCCTCACGGTCGACCCCCGCCGCCGGACGCTCGCCTGGAACCACGAATATTGGCTGATGAAGCATGTCGCCCATTTCGTCCCGCCCGGCTCGCGCCGGATCGAGGCGGTGAGCTGGACCGGCTATGACGACGTCCTCGCCTTCGTGACGCCGGCGGGCGAGTCCGTCGCGGTCGCCGCCAATCCGCTGGGCGAGGCGATGCCGATGACGCTCGGGCTGGGCGCGCAGGTGATCGAGCTGACGCTGCCGCCCGACAGTTTCAGCACGTTGCGGGTTTAAGTTTCAAGCCAGCTTCTACGGCGCGCTCGCGAAAGCAGGAGCACAAAGCGCCATCCAGCAAAATCCGCTTGCAAATTGGAGCGAATCAATCCAATTATGCGCGGCGGGCCGGGCCCCTCTGGCGAAAGCGACTGTCCTCCACGCGCTTTCGTGATGTCGGACCGCATCGGATGTCTCCGGTGCGCGGGCTTGGCCTTACCCCCCATGCCTCCTCCGCCCGCGGCCGGGACATCCGATTGGATAAACCGCTATCCATTGGAGTGGCACTCATGAATGATCGCATCTTTCGCCTGCTGAGCAAGCATCAGCGGCTCGACGAGGCGTTGCGCGCCGAACAGGCCCGCCGCCTGCCCGACTTCACCCGGCTGCAACGCCTCAAGCGCATGAAGCTGGCCGTCAAGGACCGGCTCGCCGCGCTGATGCGTCGGCGGCGGGTGGCGCTGAGCTGAGGCGCCGGGCCGTCTGATCGCATCCCACCCATACCGTCCGGGCTGAGCGACGTCGAAGCCCAGACCTGAGCGAAGGCGAGGGCTTCGCTCCGCTCGGCGGCGCCCTTCGGCTTCGCTCAGGGTGAACGGTATGGGTGGCGATGCCGCCCCTGCCCGCCGGTCAACCTCATCCAATCTTCCCGGCGATCGCCCGGCCGGCTCACCGGCACAGCATGGCGACGTCGCTCAACTAGGATCGGACACCCATGGACTTCTTCTTCTACGACTGGCTCGGCACGCCGGTCTGGTTCTGGCTCTCGTTTCTCGGTCTGGTGATCGCGCTGACCGCGTTCGACCTCGGCATCCTCCACAAGGAGGATCGCGAGATGGGCATCGGCGAATCGCTGAAACTCTCCGCCTTCTACATCGGCATCGCGCTGCTGTTCGGCCTGTGGGTCTGGTACGCCAAGGGCGGCGACCTCGGCATGAAATATTATACCGGCTTCTTCATCGAGAAGGCGCTGTCGATCGACAATGTCTTCGTTATCAGCCTCATCTTCACCTATTTCGCGATCCCGCGCATGTACCAGTACCGGGCGCTGCTGTGGGGCATCATCGCCGTCATCATCCTGCGCGGCGCGATGATCGCGGCGGGCGCGGCGCTGGTCGAGCAGTTCTACTGGATCCTCTACGTCTTCGCAGCCTTCCTGATCGCGACCGGCATCAAGATGCTGCTGCCCGGCGCCAAGGAGCCCGATGTCGCCAGCAATCCGGTCGTGCGCTTCATCTCGACGCACATGCGCGTGACGAAGGAGCTGCACGGGCAGAAGTTCGTGGTGCGCGTGCCCGACGAAAAGACCGGGCGGATGGTGCGCGCGGCGACGCCGCTGCTCCTCGCGCTCATCGTCATCAACCTCGCCGATCTCGTCTTCGCGGTCGACAGCGTGCCGGCGATCTTCGCGATCACCACCGACACGTTCATCGTCTACACCTCCAACATCATGGCGATCCTGGGGCTGCGCGCGCTCTACTTCGCGCTCGCGGCGATGGTGCACCGCTTCCATTATCTCAAATATGCGCTCGCGCTCGTGCTGGTGTTCATCGGCGCCAAGATCTTCGTGTCCGACTTCCTGCTGGACGGGGCGAAGTTCCCGCCGGTGCTGAGCCTCGTGGTGACCTTCGGGCTCATCATGGGCGGGATCGGCTGGTCGCTCTGGAAGACGCGGGGGGCGCCGCAGCCGGCCGGCTGAGCCGCGAACCCTATGCTGCCGGTCCCGATCCGCCGGCGGCCCCCTGGGGTGCGGCACCACTGCCGCGCCCCCTTTGTTTGCGGTTACCCTTGACGCCGTTCGCTTCGAGCGAAGTCGGGAAGCGTTGGCGCCAGCGTGTCTCGACTTCGCTCGACACGAACGGCAGTGAGGACTCAATCCAGATTCGGCCGCAGCCAGCGCTCCGCCGTGTCGAGATCGACGCCGCGCCGCGCGGCATAATCCTCGAGCTGGTCGCGGCCGACGCGCGCAACGCCGAAATATTCGGCCTGCGGATGGCCGAAGTAGAAGCCGCTCACCGCCGCCGTCGGCAGCATCGCGAAACTTTCGGTGAGCGTGATGCCGGTGGTGTGCACCGCGTCGAGCAGCTTGAAGAGCACGGGCTTCAGACTGTGGTCGGGGCAGGCGGGGTAGCCGGGCGCGGGGCGGATGCCGCGATACTGCTCGCGGATCAGCGCCTCGTTGGTAAGCTGTTCGCCCGCCGCATAGCCCCACAGCTCCGTGCGGACATGATGGTGCAGCCGCTCGGCAAAGGCTTCGGCCAGGCGGTCGGCCAGCGCTTTCAGCATGATGTCCGAATAATCGTCGATCGCGGCGCGGAAGCGGGCGAGATGCGGCTCGATGCCATGGCCCGTGGTCACGGCAAAGCCGCCGATCCAGTCGCCGTCATGGCTGACGAAATCGGCGAGGCACATGTTCGCCCGCCCCTCGCGCTTGGCGATCTGCTGGCGCAGGAAGGGGAAGCGGACGTGGCGCTCGTCCTCGAGATGGACGATGACGTCGTCGCCCTCGCGCCGGCAGGGCCACAGGCCCGCGACGCCCTTCGCCACCAGCCATTTTTCGTCGATGAGGCGCGCGAGCATCGCCTGCGCGTCGGCATAGAGGCTGCGCGCGCTTTCCCCCACCACCGGGTCGTCGAGGATGGCGGGGAAGGTGCCGGCCAGCTCCCAGGCGCGGAAGAACGGCGTCCAGTCGATATACCGCGCGAGGTCGGCCAAGTCCCAGTCCGGGAAGGCATGGACGCCCGGCCGCAGCGGCGGCGGGGCTTTCAGCGCCTCGTCGATCTCGAAGCCATTGGCGCGCGCGTCGACGAGCGGGAGCAGCGCGCTCTGCCCCTTGCCCGCGCGCGTGTCGCGGATATGGGCGTAGTCGGCGGCGGTCTGCGCGACAAAGCCGTCGCGCTGCGTCTCCGAGACGAGCGCGGTCGCGACGCCCACCGCGCGGCTCGCGTCGAGCACATGCACCACCGGCCCCGAATAGGCGGGCTCGATGCGCAGCGCGGTGTGGACTTTGGACGTGGTCGCGCCGCCGATGAGCAGCGGCATCGTCATCCCCGCCCGCTCCATCTCGCTCGCCACCGTCACCATCTCGTCCAATGAGGGCGTGATGAGGCCCGAAAGGCCGATCATATCCGCGTCATTCTCGTTCGCGGCCTTGAGGATGTAGGTCCACGGCACCATGACGCCGAGGTCGATCACCTCGAAGCCGTTGCACTGCATGACGACGCCGACGATGTTCTTGCCGATGTCGTGGACGTCGCCCTTGACCGTCGCCATGACGATCCGGCCCTTGCCCTTGGCGTCGGGCTCCTTCTCCGCCTCGATATAGGGGAAGAGGTGGGCGACCGCCTTCTTCATGACGCGCGCGGACTTGACCACCTGCGGCAGGAACATCTTGCCCGATCCGAACAGGTCGCCGACGACGTTCATCCCGTCCATCAGCGGCCCCTCGATCACCTCGATCGGGCGGGCGGCGGCAAGGCGCGCCTCCTCGGTATCGTCGACGATGTGCGCGTCGATGCCCTTGACGAGCGCATGTTCGAGCCGGCGCGCGACCGGCCAGCCGCGCCATTCCTCCGCCGCCTTGTCGGCGACCGCGTCGGTGCCCCTGAACCGCTCGGCGAGCGCGATGAGGCGGTCGGTCGCGTCCTCGCGCCGGTCGAGGATGACGTCCTCGCAATGGTCGCGCAGCTCCGGGTCGATCGCGTCATAGATGTCGAGCTGGCCGGCATTGACGATCGCCATGTCGAGCCCGGCGGGGATGGCGTGATAGAGGAACACACTGTGCATCGCGCGCCGCACCGGCTCGTTGCCGCGGAAGCTGAACGAGAGGTTGGAAAGGCCGCCGGAGATGTGGACATGCGGGCAGCGCGCCTTGATCTCGCGGCACGCCTCGATGAAGTCGATCGCGTAGCGGCGATGCTCGTCAATGCCCGTCGCGACCGCGAAGATGTTGGGATCGAAGATGATGTCCTCGGCCGGGAAGCCGATGCCGGTCAGCAGCCGGTAGGCGCGTTCGCAGATCTCGACCTTGCGCTCTTTCGTGTCCGCCTGTCCGGTCTCGTCAAAGGCCATGACGACCACCGCCGCGCCATAGGCCATGCACAGGCGCGCGTGGTGCAGGAAAGCGTCCTCGCCTTCCTTCATGCTGATCGAGTTGACGATCGGCTTGCCCGACACGCATTTGAGCCCCGCCTCGATCACGCTCCATTTCGAGCTGTCGATCATCAGCGGCACGCGCGCGATGTCGGGCTCGGCCATGATGAGCTTGAGGAAGGTCGCCATCGCCGCTTCGCTGTCGAGCAGCCCCTCGTCCATGTTGACGTCGACGATCTGCGCGCCGTTCTCGACCTGCTCGCGCGCGATGTCGATCGCGGCGGCATAGTCGCCGGCCATGATGAGCTTCTTGAACCTGGCGGAACCCGTGACGTTGGTTCGCTCGCCGATGTTGACGAAGGTGGCGGTGGATTGGGTGGTCATCGTCCTTCTTTCCCCCCTCCCGCAAGCGGGAGGGGGATTTTTCATGCCGCGATATGCATCGGTTCGAGCCCGGCGAGCCGCGTCACCACCGGCAGCACCGGCACCGCGCGCGGGGGGGCGCCGGCGACCGCCCGCGCCATCGCGTCGATATGCGCGGGCGTCGTGCCGCAGCAGCCGCCGACGATGTTGACGAGTCCCTCCGCGACCCACTGGCCGATGAGCTGGCCGGTCCGCGCGGGCAGCTCGTCATACTGGCCGAGTTCGTTGGGGAGGCCGGCATTGGGATAGGCGAGGATCAGCGTGTCCGCAGCGCGCGACAGCTCGGCGAGATAGGGGCGCAGCAGATCGGCCCCGAACGCGCAGTTGACGCCGATCGTCAGCGGCTTGAGGTGCCGGAGCGAATACCAGAAGGCGTTGACGGTGTGGCCCGACAGGTTGCGCCCGGCCATGTCGGTGATCGTGAAGCTCAGCATCAGCGGCACCGGCCGCCCCGCCGCGCCTTCCGCCTCGCGTGCCGCCATGCCCGCCGCCTTGGCGTTCAGCGTATCGAAACAGGTCTCGACGAGCAGGAAATCGACGCCGCCCGCGATGAGCGCGTCGCACTGCTCGCGATAGACGGCCTTGAGCGTGTCGAAATCGACCTCGCGAAAGGCGGGATCGTTGACGCGCGGCGAGATCGACAATGTCTTGTTGGTCGGGCCGATCGAGCCGGCGACGAAGCGGCGCACGCCGGTCGCCGCCTCGGCCCTGTCGGCGCTCGCGCGGGCGATGCGCGCGGCGGCGAGGTTGATGTCGGCGACGAGATGCTCGCAGCCATAGTCCGCCAGCGCGATGGTGGTGGAGGAGAAGCTGTTGGTCTCGATCATGTCGGCGCCCGCCGCCAGATAGGCGTCGTGGATGCCGGCGATGATGTCGGGCCGCGTGAGGCAGAGGAGGTCGTTATTGCCCTTCTGGTCGCGGTCGAGGTCGAGCGTGCCGCGATAATCGGCTTCGGTCAGGCCATGGCCCTGGATCGCGGTGCCATAGCCCCCGTCGAAAATCAGGATGCGCTCGGCGGCGCGGGCGCGGAAGGCGGCCTCGCTCGTCGTCATGCCGACACGCCCGTGCGCGCGCTGATCCCCAGCATCCGGCAGATGGCGAAGCTCAAATCCGGCCGGTTGAGCGTGTAGAAGTGAAAGCCGCTCACGCCCTCGCGGTAGAGCGTGCCACACAGTTCGGCGGCGGCGGTGGCGGCGACGAGCTGGCGCGCGCCGGGCGTCTCGTCGAGACCGTCGAACAGCCGCTCCATCCAGTCGGGGATCGCCGTCCCGCACATCGCCGCCATCCGCCGCACCTGCGCGACATTGGTGACGGGGAGGATGCCGGGCACGATCTCCGCCGCGATCCCCGCCGCGCGCGCGGCATCGCGGAAGCGCAGATAGGTGTCGGGCGAAAAGAAGAACTGGGTGATCGCCCGCGTCGCGCCCGCGTCGAGCTTGCGCTTCAGATTGTCGAGGTCGGCCGCGGCGTCGGGCGCCTCGGGGTGAACCTCGGGATAGGCGGCGACCGACAGCTCGAAGGGATGGCGGCGCACCAGCCCGGCGACCAGCTCGGCGGCATTGGCATAGCCGTCGGGATGCGGCGCGAACGGCGTGCCGGGCTCGGGCGGATCGCCGCGCAGCGCGACGATGTGGCGTACCCCCGCGTCCCAATAGGCGTCCGCCACCGCGTCGATCTCCGCCCGGCTCGCGCCCACGCAGGTGAGGTGCGCGGCGACGGGCACATCGCTTTCGCGCGCGATTTTCGCGACGGTCGCATGGGTGCGCTCGCGCGTCGTCCCGCCGGCGCCATAAGTGACCGACACGAAGCGGGGGCCGAGCGGCGCGAGCATGTCGAACGTCGCCCAGAGCTGCTGCGCCATCGCCTCGGTCTTGGGCGGAAAGAATTCGAACGAGACCGCCGCGTCGCCGGGCAGATCGGCGAATTGCGGCACGAAATCGGGTCGGGAGGGAATATTGCTCACGCGCGTTCGCGTCCTTCCAGGGGGATGACGGCCCCGCCGCGCCGGCGGCCGAGCCAGAGTTTGACGGTGAGCGCGCCGCCGCCGAGCGTCTCGACGCGCTCGTGGACGAGGCCCGCCTGGGCGAACCAGCCGGCGATCTGCTCGTCGGAGAAGCCGAGGCGGGCGTGGGCCGCCTCGGTCCGCAGCGTTTCCCGGTCGTGCGGCGCGAAGTCGGCGATCAGCAGCCGGCCGCCATGGCGCAGCACCCGTGCCGCCTCGCCGATCACCCGGTCGGGCGCCGGGGCATAATGAAGCACCTGGTGGAGCACCGCCGTGTCCTGGCTCGCGGCGGCAAGCGGCAGGTCGCAGAAATCGCCGATCTCCAGCCGGCTCTTGGCCGCGAGCGACTCGTCGAGCTTGGCGCGGGCGAGGCGGAGCATGTCGGCATTGCGGTCGATCGCGGTGACGCGCTCGGCCGACGGCCCGAACAGCGCCACCATCCGGCCGGTGCCGGTGCCGATGTCGATGAGGCTGCCGATCGGCGCGTCGGCGAGCATCGCCTGCATCGCCGCCTCGACCTCGGCTTCGGGCGCGTGGAGCGAGCGGATCGCGTCCCACTGCTCGGCATGGACGGCGAAATAGCGCTCGGCCGCCGCCGCGCGGTCGGCGCGCACGGCGGCGAGGCGGGTAAGGTCGGCCCGGCGCCAGAGCAGCTCGCCATCCGAGGGCGGGATCGCGGCGAGGCATGTCGTCAGCGCCTGCACCGCCGGCGCGCGGGCGAGGGTCAGGAACACCCAGCTCCCCTCCTTGCGCCGCTCGACGATGCCGGCGTCGACGAGGATGCGGACATGGCGGGAGACGCGCGGCTGGCTCTGCCCCACGACCTGCGCGATCTCGCCGACCGCCAGCTCCATCTCGCCGAGCAGATGGACGATGCGGAGCCGGGTGAAGTCGGCCAGAGCCCGGAAGAGGTCGAGAGTCGCAGTCACCCGCTCTCATATAAAGAAATCTTTATATGTGTCAATCGGGCGCCGCGCGAGATATAAGGATAGCTTTATACGCCGCCTCAACGCGGTCGATCGCGATCGTCGCGTCCGTCACATTGCTGCAATGCAAGGGGATTGCCATAGCCTGAACAAATCATTACCAAGTGCTGCGCAGGCTGTGAGGGGGGTGAGCTGTTCTCCAGGCTGGGTCTGCACAGGTTTTTTCTCTTCAGAGGGGTCTTGCCCATGTCTAAGTCGATCGGTCTTACGCTCATTCTCACCGCCGCGCTCGGTCTCGCCGCCTGCACCAAGTCGGAGACCGCCAACAACACGGCGAACGTCTCGAATGCCGCCGACAACGCCATGGTCGCGGCCGACAACGCCATGAACGCGGCCGGCAATGAAATGAACGCCGCGGGCAACGCGATGGACAACGCCGCCAACGCCGCGCCCGCCAACGCGATGTAATCATCGCCGCTTCGGCATCGAGTTTCGAAAAGGGCCGTTCCCGGATGCGGGAGCGGCCCTTTTCCGTGCCACCGCGCTGTCGCTAGCGGAATACCCACTGCCGGTTGACGACGAACAGCAGCGCGGGCGTCACCAGCATCATCAGCGGCACCGGCGCCCATTCCGCCAGCCCCAGGCGTGTCACGCACAGCCACACCCACAAGGCGTTGAGCGCGAGGCTGAGCAGCGAGGCCAGCCAGAAGCGCAGCGCGCGCAGCAGCGGCCGGCCGCGCCCGCCATGGCCGCGGAAGCTGAACCGGCCGTGGAGCACATAACCGCTCGCCACCGCCGCGCCATAACCCGCCAGGTTGGCGAGCTGCGGCGGCCAGCGCGCCCATGTCGCGAGGGTCCAGTAGATCGCCGCCTGCAGCGCCGTCACCGCGCCGCCGGTGAGGCCGTAACGGATCAGCTGGCCAGCCGTGCCCGTCCCGCCCAGCAGGCTCAGCACGGAGTCGATCGGGCGGCGCGGGATCATGGCGGGCGGGCGATTGCGCTTTTGGCGGGAAGGACTAAGGCGCCTAGCCGATGCTTCGCGCAATGGCCACCCCCGCCGCCGGGCGCCCGCGCCTCGCCCGCCTGATCCGCGCGGGCGCGGCGCTGCTCGGTTGGGCGGAGCGGCACTGGAAGCTGGCGACGCTGCTCATCTGGCTGGCGATCGCCGCCACCCATCTGGCGACGCGCTGGGCGAGCCTCCACTGGCTCGCGCTCGGCGATACCGACGACAATATGCGCTACCTGCAGGTGCGCGACTGGCTCGCCGGGCAGAGCTGGTGGGATCTGCGCCAGCACCGGATGAACCCGCCGGCGGGCGCGAACATTCACTGGAGCCGGCTGGTCGACCTGCCGATCGCCGCGCTGATGCTGCTGTTCCGGTCCTTGATCGACACGCCCATGGCCGACCGGCTGGCGCTCGGCATCGCGCCGCTGCTCCCGCTGCTGCCGCTGATGCTCGCGCTGGGGTTCATCACCCGCCGGCTGGGGCCGGGGCAGGGCTGGCTGATCGCCGCGCTGCTCCCCCTGGGCGCGGGCATGGGGATCAGCATGTACATGCCGATGCGCGTCGATCATCATGGCTGGCAGCTCGCCTTGACCGCGCTGGCGCTCGCGGGCCTCGTCGATGCGCGCTGGCGGCGCGGCGGCATCGTCGCGGGGATGGCGAGCGCGCTGTCGGTGGCGATCGGCATGGAGATGATGGTCTATCTCGCCGGCGGTGGCGCGCTCATCGCGCTGCGCTGGCTGTTCAAGGAGGGCGCGGCGCGGCGGATGCGCCCCTATGCGCTCGCGCTCGCCGGCACGACGGCGGTCGGCTTCGCGGCCTTTGCCAGCAACGACAACCGCGTCCCCGTCTGCGACGCGCTCTCGCTGGTGTGGACCGGCATCCTCATCCTCGCCGCCGGGCTGATGCTGCTGCTGACCGCGCTCCCCCTGCGCGACTGGCGGCGGCGGCTCGTCGCGGGCGCGGTGGCGGGGATGGTGGTCGCGGCCTATGGCCTCCTCAACTGGCCGCAATGCTTTACCGGCGCCTATCAGCTCTCGCCCGAGCTTCAGCGTAGCTGGCTCGTCTATATCCGCGAGGCCAAGCCGATCTACGCGCAGAGCCGCGACATCTGGACGACAACGCTGCCGATGCCCGTCGCGGGCCTCATCGCCGGCCTCATCGGCTGCTGGGTGGTGCGCCGCGACGGCGAGCGGCTGTGGGCCTGGGCGACGGTGGTGCTGATGATCGCCTTCGCCACCGGCCTCCTGTTCTGGCAGACGCGCGCCGGGCCGGCGGCGCAGCTGCTCGCCATCCCGCCGCTCGCGTGGGCGGGGTGGGGGATGCTGGTGCTGCTCTGGCGCGGCCGCTGGCGGGAGCGGCTGCTCGCGCTGGTCGGCGCCGCGCTGGTCGCGACGCCGGCCTTTGCGTCCGATCTCTACCCGATCGTCAATGGCTGGTTCGCGGCCAGGCCCGCCACGACGACGCCTTCGCCCAAGCGGAAGACGACCGGCAGCGCCAACGCCCGCTGCCGCGCGCTCCCCGCGCTGCAAGTGCTCGACACGCTGCCGCCCGCGACGATCTTCACCATGGTCGACCTCGGCCCGCGCATCCTCGCGACGACCCATCACCGCGTGATCGCCGGACCCTATCATCGCAATGGCGACGCGATCCTCGCCATCCATCACGCGATGGACGGGCCGCCCGACAGCTTCCGCGCCATCGCCGCCCGCCATGGCGCGACCTATCTGCTCATTTGCCCCGGCTTTCCCGAGGGCACGATCTACGCCGCGCGCAGCCGAAACGGCTTCTACGCGCGGCTGATGCGCGGCGAGGTGCCCGGCTGGCTGCATCCGGTGCCGCTGCGCACGGGACTGACGCTGCCCTATACGCTCTACCGCATCGACTATGCCGGCTCAGCGCCGCGCGGCGAAAAAGTCGCGCAATAGCGCCGCCGCCCCGGCCTCGCCCATGCCGCTGTAGACCTCGGGCCGATGCAGGCAGCCCGGCGCCGCGAACAGCCGCGCGCCATGCTCGACCGCGCCGCCCTTGGCATCGCTCGCGGCATAATGGACCGCGTCGAGCCGCGCATGGATGATCGCGCCCGCGCACATGGCGCAGGGCTCGAGCGTCACCCACAGCGCGCAGCCATCGAGCCGCTGGTTGCCCGTCCGCGCCGCCGCCGCGCGGATCGCGACGATCTCGGCATGGGCGGTGGGATCGGCGTCGCGGCGGTTGCGGTTCTCGCCCTCGCCGATGACGGCGGCGCCGCGCGTCACCACGGCGCCAATTGGCACCTCCCCCGCTTCCCCCGCCGCGCGGGCGAGGTCGAGCGCGCGGCGCATGGGGGCGGGGAGGGGGAATATGGTCGTCACCGGCGCCGCCTATACGCGGCGCGCGCCGGTGACGAAAGCAGGCTCTACTTGTCGGCGGGCTTCTTCACGTCGACGGTGGGCACGTCGACTTGGGTGCGCTCGGTGCCGACTTCGACCCTGGGCACCTCGATCGGCTCCTTCCTGGTGCCCACGTCGACGTCGGCGACATCAGCGTCGAACTTGGGCATCTGGCCGCCCTCGACCGCGACCTTGGGCAGCCGGGCGTCGCGCGTCTGATCGAGGTTGATGAAGCCGAATGCCCAGGCGACGCCGACGACCACGACGACGACCACTATGATTCCCGCGAGCCAACGTGCCATATGTCCAATCCTCCGATGATGAGATCTGCAGGACGCAACGCCTGGCCCCGGCGAGAGGTTGCGCGCGGCGGCCCAACGGCCATGCCCGGTTGACGGATGGCGCCCGAGCGGCTATCGGCGCCGCTTTCCCGATCACCCGATTCCAGCAATCAAGGCTATCCTGTATGTCGCGCACCTGCGAACTGACCGGCAAGACCCGCCAGGTGGGACACAATGTCTCGCACGCCAACAACAAGACCAAGCGCGTCTTCCTGCCCAATCTGCAGAATGTGACGCTGATGTCCGACGCGCTGGCGCGCAGCATCAAGCTGCGCGTCTCGACGCACGGCCTGCGCTCGGTCGAGCATGTCGGCGGCCTCGACAACTGGCTGCTCAAGACAGGCGACGACCAGCTCTCGCTCAAGGCACGCCGTTTGAAGCGCGAGATCGCGAAGAAGCAGCAGGTGGCCGCCTGATCCGCCTCGCGCTCTTGCGCTGACGATGGAAGCGGTCCTTACGGGCCGCTTTTCATTTGTGCGCGACCCAGTCGGGCGGCACCGCGAGCTTGAGCAGCAGGCTGCGCTGGAGGACGAAATGATTGTCGTCCGACGCCAGCCAGAGCACCGGGCGCCCCGCTTCGCGTGTCAGCGCCATCGCCTCGAAATTGTCCGACGGCAAGGGGGGCGCGATCCGCGCCACGACGCGCGGGCGTAGCAGCACGCCCTCGCGCAGCGTCGGCAGGTCGACGATCGCCAGCGCGGCGGTGAAGCCGTCGACCAGACTGACCCGCCGGTTGAGCACCAGCAGCCTCCCCTTGCCCAGAGCGAGCGCGTCGGTCGGCCGGTAACCGGGCGGCGCCGCATAGCCCAGGTGCGCGGGCGGCGGCGTTCCGGGCTCGGTCGGGTCGCCGGCGAACAGCAGCACGTCATTGCCGCCATGTGGTCCCCGCCCGGTTTCCGAAAAGACGAGGAAGCGTCCGTCGGCCAGCCGCGCCATCGCTTCCGCCCCGCCGGTTTCGGGCCAGTCGGCCATCGCGCGCGGATCGACGCAGCGCTCGACGCGGGCAAAGCCCGCCGCATAGCGGCAGATGCGGTTGACAAGCTCGAACCCGACCCACAGCCGCCCGGTCGCCGGGTCTTGCTGCGTGCTCTCCGAATCCCACGTCCAGGCCGGCCGCCCCCGATCGCGCGGCGGCACCGGCAGCGCCGCCATATAGGCGTGGGCATCGTCGCCATGCGCCGGATCGAAGCGGAACATCAGCCCCTGGTCGCCCACGCCGATCAGCCGCCCGTCGGGCAGCGCCGCCAGCGAGGAAACACCGCCGAACACGGGATGGGCGCTCTGGAGCCGCCACGCGCCGAGCAGCGCGAACGGGCCGAGCGCCGCCGGCCGGGCCGCGCCGGGCGGGAACAGCGGCCGGACCATGAGCGCGAAACCCGCCGGACGATCCAGCGCCAGCTTGGTGCTGTGCCGGCCGTTCATCAGCAGGACGAACAGCAGCAGGATGGTGGCGATCCGGCGCATCGGCGGGTCCATAGCCGCGTTGGCGAGGGTCGGCCATCGCCATCTGACCCGCCCCGGCACATGAACGGGCGCTGTCATGCCCATTCAGTATCGTCTCACGGCGACTCCGTCATAGCTTCCGTCATGGTCGGTCGAACGCCGGCACAGTGGAATGAAAGGACCACGCGATGAAGACGAAGCTCCTCACCAATATGGGCGCGGCCCTGGCCATGGCCGTTGTGTCCTTTGGCGTCGCCGCCCCCGCTCAGGCGCGTCATCATGATTATGAACGCGGTGATTATTATCGCGGCTATGATCGTGGCGGTTATTATGGCGATCGCGGCTATTACCATGGCGGCGACCGCTATGATCGCGGCGACCGTTATTACCGGGGCGACCGTTATTACCGGGGCGGCTATTATCGCGGCGACCGTCACTATCGCAGCGACCGCTATCGCTGCCGCGACGACGGCACCGGCGGCACCATCATCGGCGCGATCGCGGGCGGGCTGCTCGGCAACGAGGTGGCCGGCCGGGGCGACCGGGCGGTGGGCACGATCATCGGCGGCGCGGTGGGCGCGATCGCCGGCCGGGCGATCGACCGCAGCAACGACCGCTGCTGAGACTTCGGGGCGGGCTTCCGGGTCACGGAAGCCCGCCGCCGCTCAATGAACGAAGCGCGCCACCACATCGCGATAGGAGCGGCTCACTTTCACCTGCGCGCCCGATTCGAGCACCAGGAAACATTCGCCATTGGTATGCGGCTTGACCTGCCGCACCTGGCTCAGATTGACGATGGTCGAGCGGTGGACGCGCTGGAAGTTGCGCGGATCGAGTCGCTTTTCGAGATCCTTCATCGTCTCGCGCAGGATCAGCGAATTGTCGGCGGTGTAGATGCACATATAGTCGCCCGCCGCGTCGATCCGCTCGATACTGTCGACATTGACGCGGAAGATTTGCCCGCGATCCTTGATGTTGATGAGCTTTTCGAAGCGGTTGGAGGCCGGCGTCACGTCGCCATTGTCGATGTCGCTGGCGACGTCGGGCGCCACTTCGGCGAGCACCTCGCGCAGCCGCTCGACCTCCTGCCCGTTGCGTTTCTCCGAGAGGCGCAGCCGCACGCGATCGAGCGCGTCGGCGAGCCGCTGCTCATCGACGGGCTTCAGCAGATAGTCGACCGCCTGCGCCTCGAACGCGCGGATCGCGTGGTCCGAATAGGCGGTGACGAAGACGAACAAAGGCGGCTCCACCTCCATCATCCCCTGCACCACCGAAAAGCCGTCAAAGCCGGGCATCTGGATGTCGAGGAACACAAGGTCCGGCTTGTGCGTCTTGATCGAGCGGATCGCCTCGCGCCCGTTGGTGCAGGTGTCGATCACCTCGATGTCGTCGTGCGGCTCGAGCCGGAGCTGGAGCCCCTGGATGGCGAGACTCTCGTCGTCGACCAGGATCGTGCGGATGGTCATTCAGGTGCCCTTGTCTGTTCCTCGGTCACCAGCGGGATTTCGATCAGCACCGAAAATCCGCCGTCCGGCGAAGAACGCGTTTCCATCAACTGCCGTTCCCCGAACGCCTGAACCAGGCGGTCGCGGATATTCGCCAGTCCCACCCCCGTCGAGATTGTCGTCGCCGGCTGCCCCTCCTGCAATCCCGGTCCGGTGTCCGACACGATGATCCGAACGTTTTCGCCGACAGGTTGCGCGGCGATGGTGATCTCGGCCCCCTCTTCCTGCGGCGTCACCGCATATTTGATCGCATTCTCGACGACGGGCTGAAGCAGGAGCGAGGGGAGCCGCGCCTTGGCAACCGCCGGCTCGATCACGAAACTGGTCCGCAGCCGGTCCTCGAAGCGCATCTTCTCGATCTCGAGATAGAGTTTGAGCGTCTCGATCTCCTGCTCCAGCGTCACCTGTGCCGTGGGCTCGTTGATGAGCGTGTAGCGCAGGAACGCCGACAGGCGCGAGAGCATCGCATTGGCGCGGTCGGTCTGCTTCAAGAGCACCAATGTCGAGATGCTGTTGAGCGTGTTGAACAGGAAATGCGGGTTGAGCTGATAACGCAGCATCGCGAGCTGCGCCGTCGACGCCTGCAACTCGAGCCGCTGGAGCTGGTCCGCCTGCTCCTCGACGGTCAGGAAGAAATTGATCGCGTAGTAGAGCGCCGACCAGGCGCCGAGCAGCGTGAAGGCGAGGTAGAAGGCGCCCAGCAGCAGCTTGAGCCGCGCCGCGTCGCCACCGGGGTTGAGCGTCGTGAACACCCAGGTGTCGATGCCCGCGCTCACCATCGCCGCCGTGAGCGCCACCAGGATCGAGACGGTCCAGGTGACGAGCGGCCGCTGGCGCAGCAGCCAGCGATAGATCACCGCCATCAGCAGCGTCAGCGAAAAGCCGGTGATCGTCGAGATGAGCACGGGGACGAGGAAGGAGGGCGGCTGACCATTGGCGATCCCCGACAGGCCGCGCAGGGTGAAGGCGCCGGCCCAGCCCGCGGCCTGCAGGTTCCAGAAGGCGCGGTTCTTGTCCTCGAAGAACGGCTTGGGCTTGTAGGCCATGGCGATGGTCAGTGATCCTCGCCGCCGGCGATCTCGTCGGGCCAGGCCCAGCGCATGTCATCGCGGCGCAGCGTCCGGCCGTCGCTCGCCTGGACGACGATGGGGCGCACCGGCTTGCGGTCGCGCGCGTCGACCAGCACCGGCACCGGCGCGTCGCCGCCGCCCATCCCCCATTTCTGCCCCCATTGGCGCAGCGCCAGCATCGCCGGGATCAGCTCCTCGCCCTTTTCGGTAAGGCAGTAGCGCACCCGCCGCTTGTCGGCCGGGTCGGGCGCGCGGCTGAGGATGCCGTTGTCGACAAGCCGGCCGAGGCGGTTGGACAGGATGTTGCGCGCGATGCCCAGCGTCGACTGGAACTCCTCGAAATGCTCCACCTTGCTGAGCGCGGCGCGCAGGATGAGAAACGACCAGCGTTCGCCCATCATCTCGAGCGCCGCGGGCAGCGAGCAATGTTCGAGCGTTGCCTTGACCCGCGGACCGATCATGGCCGCACCCTATCCCAGCCCCGCCGCGCGCGAAAGGCGCGATTCCAGTTGCGAATCGAAACTTAATAGGATAGTTTTGTTTTGCAACCTAATGAGGAGACGCATCATGCCTTCCCGCTTCCTGCTGTCCCTGGTCGCCGCGCTGGCGATCGGCACCCCCGCGTTCGCCGGCGGCTATCGTGCGACGCTCGCGACGCCGGCCGCCGAGCCACAGATGATCGCGCGCGATCTCCTGTGGACATGCGACGGCGCGACGTGCCGGACGCGGACGATCAGCAACAGCCGCCCGCGCATCGTCTGCCAGGCGCTTGTTCGCAAGGCCGGCCCGGTGAGCGCCTTCGTCGCCGAGGATGCGCCGCTCGCCGCCGCCGATCTCGCCGCCTGCAACGCGGTCGCTCGCTAGGATCACCCCGCTCCACCATTTTCCACAACTTTGTGGTTGCGCGCGGTGCGCGCTCTCCCGCATCGTCGTTCCCGCGATGCTGAGGCAGTATGAACTGGTCGAACGGGTCCGCCATTATGACCCCGACGCCGACGAGGCGCTCATCAACCGCGCCTATGTCTTTTCGGTCCAGAAGCATGGCAGCCAGAAGCGGGCGAGCGGCGACCCCTATTTCAGCCACCCGATCGAGGTGGCGGGCATCCTGACCGACCTCTATCTCGACGACCGCACCATCGTCACCGCGCTGCTCCACGACACGCTCGAAGACACGCTCACCACGCCCGAGGAGATCGAGCGGCTGTTCGGCAAGGATGTCGCGCGGCTGGTCGACGGCGTCACCAAATTGAGCAAGATCGAGGCGCAGACGGAGAACGAGCGCGCGGCGGAAAACCTGCGCAAGTTCCTGCTCGCCATGTCCGACGACATCCGCGTGCTGCTCGTCAAGCTCGCCGACCGGCTGCACAACATGCGCACGCTGCATTTCATCAAGAATGACGAGAAGCGCCGCCGCATCGCGCGCGAGACGATGGACATCTACGCCCCGCTCGCCGAGCGGATCGGCATGTACGAGTTCATGAAGGAGATGCAGACGCTTGCCTTCCGCGAACTGGAGCCCGAGGCGCATGACAGCATCTCGCGCCGCCTCGCGCAGCTCAACGAGGGCGGACAGGACAAGGTGCGCCGTATCGCCGGGGGGCTGCAGCAGATGCTCGGCCAGTCGGGCATGGCGGTCAGCGTCTCGGGGCGAGAGAAGCATCCCTACTCGATCTGGCGCAAGATGCAGGAGCGCCACATCAGCTTTGAGCAACTCTCCGACGTCATGGCGTTCCGGGTGCTCACCGACAGCACCGACGACTGCTACCGCGCGCTTGGCCTCATCCACCAGAAGTTCAAGATGGTGCCGGGGCGGTTCAAGGACTATATCTCGACCCCCAAGCGCAACGGCTACCGCTCGCTCCACAGCACCGTCATCCACCACGAGAATGCGCGGATCGAGATCCAGATCCGCAGCCACGCCATGCACCGCGACAGCGAATTCGGGCTCGCGGCGCACTGGGCGTACAAACAGGCCGGCGGCGAGGCGGACGACGGGCAGGCGAGCTGGCTGCGCGACCTCGTCGAGATCCTCGAGCAGAGCCAGGACGCCGACGAGCTGCTCGAACATACCCGCATGGCGATGTATCAGGACCGCATCTTCGCCTTCACCCCCAAGGGCGAGCTGCACCAGTTGCCCAAGGGATCGACGCCGGTCGACTTCGCCTATTCGGTCCATACCAAACTCGGCAATCAGGCGGTGGGCGCCAAGGTCAACGGCCGCGTCGTGCCCCTGCGCACCCCGCTCGAGAATGGCGACCAGGTGGAGGTGCTGAAATCTGACGGGCAGGAGCCGCAGCCCGGCTGGCTGGGCTTTGCCGTCACCGGCAAGGCACGCGCCGCCATCCGCCGCTATATTCGCCACAAGCAGCGTGGCGAGACCATCGCGCTGGGCGAGAAGCTCTATGAGGAAATCGTCTCGCGCCTCCCGGTCGAGGTCGGGACCAAGGCGGTCAGGGCGGCGCTCAAGCGGCTGAAGCTGGAGGACGAGGCGGCGCTGATGATCGCCATCGCCACCAACCGCGTCACCGACATCGCCGTCATGGAGGCGCTGATCCCCGGCAGCACCGAGGGGCTGGAGGCCAAGCACAGCCGCAACCAGCACAATGCCGTGTCGATCCGCGGCCTCACCCCCGGCATTGCCTACAGCCTGGGCGAATGCTGCCATCCGGTGCCGGGCGACCGAATCGTCGGGCTGCGGCGGCCGGGCGAGCCGATCGAGGTCCACACGATCGACTGCCTCGCGCTCGCCGCCGATTCGGATGCGGACTGGGTCGATCTGAGCTGGGACAGCCAGTCGGCGGGCGCCACCGCCCGGCTGCAGGTGCTCGTCAAGAACCAGCCCGGCGCGCTCGCCGCCGTCGCCAACATCTTCGGCGCCAACAAGGCGAACATCCTCAACCTTCAGCTCGTCAACCGCGAGGGGCCGTTCCACACCGATGTCATCGACCTGGAGGTCGACGACGCCGCCCATCTCGCGCGCATCATCTCGGCGCTGCGCGCGCTGGAGACGGTGGTGCAGGCCGACCGGGTCTGAACGCTCAGTCCCTGCCGCAGCGCACCGTGCCGTTGCCCGTCTGGTTGACGGTGCAGGGCGCGCCGCCCCCGATGCTGACCGATCCGGGACCGACGGCGACGACATCGGCCTTCTGGCGCGCGGTGGCGGTGACGGTGCCCGATCCCTGCGACTGGACGCGCAGCGCGCCGGCCGTGAGCGCGGCCGCGTCGATCGCGCCCGTGCCGACGCTGGTGAGTTCGGCCGCATCGGCCCTGCCCGCGAGGACGATCCGGCCGCTGCCGCTCTGCGCCGCGACGAGGCGATCGACCGCGACCGCGCCGACGCGCAGCGCGCCGCTCCCCGCCGCCAGCACGTCGCCGCGCGTGCCCCGGATTGCGTCAAGCTCGATCGTGCCGCTGCCCGAGAGGGTGACGCTGCGCACCGAATCGGTCGAGAGCCGCACCACGGCGCGGCCCGAGGGGCGGTCGAAGCTGCCCGCGCGCGGCCGCAGCCGCACCGTCAGCACCCCGCCCGAAACGGCAAGGTCCAGCGCGTCGAGCGTGGCGCGCTCGCCATCGGCCGCCGCGCTGACGCCGGCATTGGTGCGGATGCGCAGCGTCACCGGCGCTTCCATCCGCACGGTGTCGAAGCGGGTGATGATGTAGCTCTGATGCGCCTCGGGCTCGGGCGCCGCCACGACCGGGCCTGCCAGCAGCAGCGCTGTGAGCGCCGGGCCATTTCGCCAAAGCTTCGACACCATGTCACTCTCCCGCGATGTCCCGACGGCATAAGGCGGCGGCAGGAGAGACACCACGAAAAAGGCGAAGCGTCGGATCGCATAACAAACCCCTCCCCAGCGGGGAGGGGAAGGGGTGGGGGAGCAAGGCGACAGCCTCGCGTCCTCGCCGGCGGCGGCACGCCCCTCCCCTGACCCTCCCCTTCAGGGGAGGGGGTCCGAGAAGTCTCGCGGAAACCTTGTCCTCGCCATCAAGACCTCACACGACACGAACGCTATGGCCCCCTTCGCGCCTTTGCGCGCTTCGCATGAACTCTCAAACCTCCACGCGAACCGGGACCATCCGGGTGAGGCCAACCCTCAATCGACCTTCTCGCGCGCATATTTGGGCGCGGCCTCGTTGAGAATGGCGAGAATTTTCCGCAGCGCGGCAGGCTCGTCGACCTGCTCCATCGCCGCCAGCTCGCGCGCCAGCCGGCTCGACGCCGCCTCGAAGATCTGGCGCTCGGAATAGCTCTGCTCGGGCTGGTCGTCGGCGCGGAACAGGTCGCGCGTCACCTCGGCGATCGACACGAGATCGCCCGAGTTGATCTTGGCTTCATATTCCTGCGCGCGGCGCGACCACATCGTCCGCTTGACCTTGGGCTTGCCCTTCAGCGTCTCGAGCGCCTCGGTCAGCGTCTTGTTGGACGAGAGCTTGCGCATCCCGACGCTTTCGGCCTTGTTGGTCGGCACGCGGAGCGTCATCCGCTCCTTTTCGAACCGCAGCACATAGAGTTCCAGCTCCATGCCGGCGATCTGCTGGCTTTGCAGTTCGATGACACGACCGACGCCATGCTTGGGATAGACGACATAATCACCGACGTCGAAGGACAGCGCCTTGGCAGCCATTCCGCAACCTTTCTATTCTGCTTTGCCGTGGAGGAGAGAGGCCGAACCGCTCGACTGGCCCTGCACCGCCAGCCGTGGGGAGGTCGTTCATAGATGGGATATGATGCTCCGAAATCCAATGCGCGGCCCAAGCCCGCCTCTTGGACCAAGCCTTAACAGATTCGTCATAAAATTACCAGCCCAAGCAACGGCGTGAGTGCCGTTGCGGGACATTTTCTGAAACGGGCGAGATGTCAGCTGCCGCCGCCGGGCTCGGGCGTGAAATATTTCTCGAACTTGCCGGTCTCGCCCTTGTGCGCGTCGGCGTCGGCCGGAGCCTCGCCCTTGGTCGTGATGTTGGGCCATTCGGCCGAATAGCGCGCGTTCAGCTCGAGCCATTGCTCGAGCCCGCTCTCCGTGTCGGGCAGGATCGCCTCGGCCGGGCATTCGGGCTCGCACACGCCGCAGTCGATGCACTCGCTGGGGTTGATGACCAGCATCGTCTCGCCTTCGTAGAAGCAGTCGACAGGGCACACTTCCACGCAATCCATATATTTGCAGCGGATGCAGGCGTCGGTCACCACATAGGTCATAGCGCGCGGACTTCCCTTTGCTCAGGCCCGGAGCGGCAGAGCCTCGCGTCGTGCTATTCATGCGCCGTGCGGGCGTCAAGGCGCGATAGGCGGCGCTTCCGTCCCGCCGATCAGCAGCCGCTCGTAGCAGCCCTGGGCCTCGGGTGCCGGGCCGCGCCGGGTGGGGAGCAGCCGGACGCGGATCGCGATCACCTCGCGCCCGAAGGGAAGGGTGAGCAGGTCGCCGGGCCGGATCGCGGCATGGGCGCGGTCGATCCGCCGGCCGTTGAGCCGCATCACCCCCTTTTCCGCCAGCGCCTGCGCCGCCGATCGGCTGCGCGCGAGCCGGACGAACCAGAGGAAGCGGTCGATCCGCATCGCCGGGCCGGCCCCCGCCGGCTCAGCCATCGCGGCCCAGCAATGTCGCGAGCCCGGCAAAGGCGGTGCCCTTGCCCGGCGGCACCGGGATATGCGGCGGGCGCGGGCGCGGGCGGCCGCGAAACGCCCAGTTGGGCGAGTCCTCGCCCGCCGGCGCGACCGGCCGGAACCCCGCCTGTCGCATCAGCGCCGCGAAGGCCGGCGCCGACAGGCCGAGCGAGACCAGCGAGGGCGCGTCGATACGGAAGGGCGCCCCGCGCGCGATCGCCTCATGCGCTGCCCGCGCGACACGCTCGGCAAGGTCGATGCGCAGCCACTGGTCGGCGAAGCGGCGGAAGCCCGCCACCGCCAGCCCCTCCTCGTTGCCCTCGGCGGCCATCAGCGTCGCGCCTGCGGGCGGCATCGCCGACACCGGCCGGCCGCTGCGCAACGCGCGAAGCACCATGCGCCACCGCGCCGCGCCGGGCCTCAGCAGCGCTGGGTGGAAGAGGTCGAGCACGCCGATGACCACGCCCAGCCGCCGCAACCGCGCGCGCTCCTCCCTGCCGAGCGCGGCGAGCGGCTCGTCCACCTCGCCGCGCGGCAGCACCCCGCCCGCATCGACGAGCCGCGCGAGGATGGCGCGCAACGCCGGCGGCGTCGCCGGCGCGCGCGCCTCCGTCTCGATCCGCGACAACGGCGCGAGGTGCCGCGCGCGCTGGCTCGCGAGCCACGCCCCCAGCCGCTCGCGCACCGCCCGCTGCGCGTCGGCGGAGAGGGCGAGCAGGGGCTTGTCGAGCCGGAGCCCCGGCGCCAGCGCGCTGCCGGCGGCGAGCGTCGCGACCGTGTCGCCGTCCCACGCCAGCGCGGGCGGATGCCCCGGCGTCAGGTCGAGCGCGAAGGCGGTATCGGTTGCCGCCACCAGCGCGCGCGCGCGGTCGCCCAGCACCCGCCCCAGCCGCCGCTCGGCCGCGGCGAGCAGCAGCCGGCGGTCGGCGCGCCGCGCCTGCGGATCGACGGTGAAGCGGAAGCCGCGCAGCGTCCCGATCGCCTCGCCGTCGACGCTCACCGCGCCGTCGGCATCAACCTCGACCGGGAGCAGCGCCGCGTCGCGGCCGATGTCGCGCAGCAACACCGACGTCCGCCGGTCGACGAAGCGCTGGACGAGCGCGGCGTGGAGCGCGTCGGAGAGTTTCTCCTCGAGCGCCACGGCGCGTCCGGCCATCTCCGCCGGCGCCGCGAGCCAGTCGGCGCGGTGCGTCACATAGGTCCAGGTGCGCGCCGCCGCGATCCGCCCGGCGAGCGTCGCCACGTCGCCCTCCACGCGGTCGAGCCGCGCGATTTCCCCCGCCACCCAGTCGGGCGGCAGATGGCCGCTTGCCGTGGAGAGATGCTCCCACAGCCGCCGCACCAGCCGGGCATGATGCTCCGGCCCCAGCTTCTGAAAATCGGGGAGCGAGCAGGCCGCCCATAGCCGCGCCACCTGCGCCCGGCCGCGCACGCGGTCGCGCACCGCCGGATCGTCGGCGAGGCGTCGCAGCACCGCGAGGTCGACCGCTTCCGGCGCGGCCTTGAGCCCCGGCCGGTCGGGCGGCGCGGCGAGCGCGGCAAGCAGGCCGTCGAGGCTGTCGAGCGGCGGGTCGCCGTCGCGCCAGTAGAGCGCGTCGAGCGGGCGGAAGCTGTGCCCCTCGATCCGCGCCACCTCGTCCTCGGTGAAGCGCGGCGCGTCGTCCTCGCCGCCCAGCGTGCCGAAGGTGCCGTCGCGCTGGTGCCGCCCCGCGCGCCCGGCGATCTGCGCCATTTCCGCGACGGTCAGCCGCCGCTGCTGCCGCCCGTCGAACTTGGTGAGCGAGGCGAAGGCGACATGGGCGACATCCATGTTGAGCCCCATGCCGATCGCGTCGGTCGCGACGAGATAATCGACCTCGCCCGCCTGGAACATCGCCACCTGCGCGTTCCTCGTGCGCGGGCTGAGCGCGCCCATCACCACCGACGCGCCGCCCCGGAAGCGCCGCAGCATCTCCGCCACGGCATAGACCTCCTCGGCCGAGAAAGCGACGATCGCCGAGCGGCGCGGCAGGCGCGAGAGCTTGCGCGGCCCGACATGGCTGAGCGTCGAAAAGCGCGGCCGCCCGATCACCTCCGCCTCCGGCACCAGCGAGCGCAGCAGCGGCGCGAGGCTGTCCGAGCCCAGCAGCATCGTTTCCTCGCGCCCGCGCGCGTGAAGCAGCCGGTCGGTGAAGACATGCCCCCGTTCGGGATCGGCGGCGAGTTGCGCCTCGTCGAGCGCGACGAAGGCGGGCGCGTCGGACCCGGTCCGCACCGGCATCGATTCGGCGGTGCACAGGAACCAGCGCGCGCCGGCGGGCAGGATTTTTTCCTCGCCGGTCAGGAGCGCGACGCGCTCGGCCCCCTTGATCGCCACCACCCGGTCATAGACCTCGCGCGCGAGCAGCCGCAGCGGAAAGCCGATCATCCCGCTCGCATGGGCACACAGCCGCTCGATGGCGAGATGGGTCTTTCCCGTATTGGTCGGCCCCAGCACGGCGGTCACCGGCGATCGGGCAAAGCTGGCCATGACCCGCTACAGGTGGGGCAGGCGGGGCACCGGCGCAAGCGGGGAGTGGGGGGAGGGCGCTCATGCGAAGCCGGGCGTCCCGCTCCCCATCCGTTCGTGTCGAGCGCAGTCGAGACGCGGCAGCGCTGGTGCCAGCGATTCTCGACCAAGCCCGAACCGGACGGGGAGGGCGGAGTGATGGGTTCACGCGACGCTCGCGAAGGCGCGAAGACCCCATCGCTCGCCTGAACCGAGCGCCCACCATCAGCCCCCACCCGCGGCCAAAGGTCACCCCCCACAGCTCCGCGCCCTCTGCAAACTTCGCGTCTGTGCGCGAACCAAATCTTCGCACCTTCGCGCGCTTCGCGTGAACAACGGCGTCAACGAGAACCACGCGCCACGACGCTCGCATCGAACCGCGAGGCCGGAAAGAGGATTCACGCGACGACGCGAAGGGGCCATGTCCGCCCTTCATGCCCGCGAATCCTGGCATCGTCGTCGGCCCGAGCGCCGCCGGAGACCCCAGCTCGCGCCGGACTGACGCGCCCTGCGGACAACCCTCCAGAACCCGCCGCTTTCGTGCCCCGGCCCGGCGGACTCTTGACCGCCATTAAATTGACATTAACCCATCCCGTTCAGAGACGGGAGGCCGGTTGCCGTGCGACGGGGGCCGGACTAATCCCTGCCAAGGGGGTCGCATTTGTTTCAGCGCGCGGAGTTCGGGCTGGCCCCAGGGGGGGCGGCGGCATCGTTCGGAACCGCGCGTCCGGCGGGTTTGATCGCCGCTGCCGCCACCGCTGCCCCGCCCGCCGACTGGCGCAGCCGCGTCGCGCACTGGGCGGAGGACGTGAACCTCGTTCCCGATCTCGGCCAGCGGATCGGGTCGCGCGAATGGCTGCGGGGTCTTCTCACCTGCGCGGCCCTCTGCGCCGCCGCGATCGCGCTCGGCCCGCGCTTCGAGCCGCTGCCGGGCGCGGTGCCGCCGCCGCTCAGTTCCGCCCATTTCGACGAGCTGCGCTCGCAGATGGTGACGCCGCTCGCGCTCGGCGCCGACAGCGGGCATCACATGGGACCGACCGCCGCCGTCGTACCGCTGCGCGAGACGCCCGAGCGGCCGCGCATCGACCTTGCCGCGGCGGTGGGCAGCGGCGACAGTTTCGCGCATCTGCTCCGCCGATCGGGCGTGGGCGAGGGCGATGCCGCCGCCGTGCTCGATCTGGTGCGCGGCGCGGTCGATCCCGCCGCGATCCGGCCCGGCGCGCGTGTCACCATGACGCTCGGCCGCCGGCCCAATCGCAACGTGCCGCGCCCGCTCGACGCGCTGAGCGTGCGCGCCCGGCTCGACCTCTCGCTCGTCATCGCGCGGCAGGGCGATCGGCTCGCCATGACGCGGGTGCCGATCGCGGTCGACGCGACGCCGCTGCGCCTCCAGGGGCGGGTGGGCGACAGCCTCTACCGCTCGGCGCGCGCGGCCGGCGCCGATCCGCGCACGATCCAGAGCTATCTGAAAGTCCTGGCGACGCGCCTCTCGGTGGGCGGGGACATCGGCGCCGACGACCGCTTCGACATCATCGTCGCCCATCGCCGCGCCGCCACGGGCGAGAGCGAGACGGGGCGGCTCCTCTATGCCGGGCTCGACCGCGCCGGCGCCAGGCCAATCTCCATGCTGCGCTGGACGGCGGGCGGGCGCGAACAGTGGTTCGAGGCGTCGGGCGTGGGCGAGAAGCGCAGCGTGCTGACGCGGCCGGTCGCGGGCTATCAATCCTCTTCCTACGGAATGCGCCTTCATCCGATCCTGGGCTATACGCGGATGCACGCGGGCATCGACTTCGCCGCCCCCTATGGCGCGCCGATCTATGCGGTGACCGACGGGCGCGTCGTCTATGCCGGGCGGCATGGCGGGCATGGCAACTATGTCCGGCTCGATCATGGCAACGGCATCGGCACCGGCTACGCGCACATGAGCCGCATCGTCGCCGAGGTGGGCGAGCGGGTGCGGCGCGGCCAGGTCATCGGCTATGTCGGCTCGACGGGCCTCTCGACCGGGCCGCACCTTCATTACGAACTCTATCGCAACGGCGTGGCGATCAACCCAAGCTCGGTGCGTTTCTCGGCCACCGCGCAGCTCGCCGGCGCGGCGCTCCAGGCGTTCCGCACCAGGCTCGCGGAACTCAAGCGGCTGCCGGCCGTGGCGCGCTGAGCGCGGCGCGATCGCTCAACGCTCGACCGGAACGATCCGGTCGGCCATGTTCCAGCCGTTCAGCCGGACATGGTCGGCGGCCGCGAGCGCGGGCGCCTCGATAACGATCTCGGCCGTCTCGCCCGCGAGCAACGAGACATAATTGTCCGAATAATAGGCCGGCAGCACCCGCGCCCCCGCGCGATCGAGCAGCGTCGCCTTGGCGAGGAGCGCGGGGACGGAGCCGCCATTGGCGAGCGCCAGAACGAGCCGGTCGTCCGCCCGCGTCAGCCGCGCCGTCACGTCCGCCGGCGGCATGGCGGCGAGCGGGCGCGTCGCCGCGTCGCTGCCCGCCTGCCAATACATGTTGCGCGAAAGCAGCCGGCCCGCCGCGTCGCGCAGCATCAGCCGCACCAGCACCGGCGCCGTCTGGTCATAGCGGTCGACCGGCAGCAGGAACGAGGGCGTGGTCGCGTTCGCCGCCGCGTCGAGGCGGGCCGTCCGCCGGTCGAGCAGGCGGCCGTCGAGCGCGTGGATCGCCGCCTCCACCGTGAGGCCGTTCGCCGGCGCCAGCGTCAGGTTGATGACCGCCAGGCGGTGATCGTCCTGGTTGAGCTGGACATGCAGCCGCTCGCTCGCCAGCCGCGCGCCGTAATAGGCGGCGTTGGTATCGTAGTCGGAAGCGTGGATCTGCCACATGTTGCTCGGCCAGGAGGGATGCGTCATCCACAGGATGCGGCCCGAATTGCGGGTCCACAGGCCGGCGTTCAACCCTTCGAAGATCGCCCGGTAGCTGTCGTAGTTGAGGAGCTGCGCGCGCTTCTCGAAGGTTTCGAGCGAGGTCGAGGGGCCGAGCTTGGCATCCATCGCCCGCATGAACAGCTTGGCGTCGCGCAACTCGTCGAGATGCCAGTCATGATAGGTCCAGGCGTCGCTCATCGGCCACTGGTCGGCGGGCGCGATCGCCGCCTTGAACGCATCGATGGTGGTGAAGGAGGCCGTTCCCACCTCGACCGCGAAACCCTTGCTGTACCTGTCGAAATAGCCCGCCGGCTCGCGCCAGGTATAAGGGCCGCTGACCTGAAGGTTCACGATGTTGGAGGTGGGGAGGTAGAGCCGTGTCCCGTCCTCCTCGCGCACCAGCGCGTCCAGGCTCTCGTTGAGGCCGGGCTGGGGCACGCCCTCGTTGCGGGGCACCCAGACGAGGATCGAGGGATGGTTGCGGAACCGCGCGATCACGTCGCGGGCATTGGCGAGGAACAGTGCCGGATCGGCCGCCTCGAGATTGTAGTCCTGCGTCGACTCCCAGAAATCGTTCCACACCAGCAGGCCATATTCGTCGGCGAGGTCGTAGAACACCGCCTCGGTATTCTGGCCCACCCAGTTGCGGATGAGGTTCATGTGCGCGTCGCGTTCGAGCCGGAAATAGGGCTCGAGCCGCGCGCGCGAGACGCGCTTCATCATCTCGTCGGTGCCCCAGGCGCCGCCGCGGATCGCGATCCGCACGCCGTTGACGCGCACGACGAGGAAAGGCGAGAGCGGGTCTTCGGGCAGCGGCGCCAGCCCCGGCCGCGCCTTGGCATCACCATTGGCGAGCGAGACCGCCCAGGCTCGCGGCGTCTCGTGGATATGATCGTGATCGACCGCGAGCAGCGGTGTGCCGTCCGCGCGGTCTGGCGTCAGCGCCACCCGGCGGAGCGCGCCGCCCGCGTCGAAGGCGGACATCTCGTAGCTGATCTCGCGCATCCCGAAGCGGATGTCGCGCTGGTCCGAAACCCCGCCCGCATCGGCGACGGCGATATGCATCGCGTGCAGCGCGGGCTCGCCATAGCCATTGGGCCACCACAGGCGCGGATCGCGCACCACCAGCGCGGGAAATTCGGCGGGGGTGAAGGCGACGCGCGAGGCGCCGGTGGGCACGTCGACGCTCTTGCTCACGCGCACGTCGTCGAACGCGGCGCTCACCGTCATGCGCGTCGCGGCGCCCGGATTGTCGAGCGGCACCGTGACCGACAGCTCGGCGATGCTGTTGTCGGGGCGCGGGAGGCGGGTGACGATCCGCGGGTCGCCGATCCGCACCGTCCCGCTCGCGTCCAGCACCACATCCTGCCAGATGCCGCTGTTGCGATCGCGAATGGCGGGAATCCAGTCCCAACCCTCGCTCGCGACGAACGTGGGGCCGTCCAGCAGCATGATGCCGCCATTCTCGCCCGGCCCGGCGCGCGGCGACTCCTCGGTGGGAATGCCGGGATGCGGCGGGGGCGAAATCCGCACCGCGAGCGCGTTGCGCCCGCCGGTCGCCAGCAGCGGCGACACGTCGAAGCGGCCCCGGATGAACGCGCCCTTGATGTCGCCCAGCCGCGTGCCGTTCAGCCAGACCTCGGCGGCATAGTTGATCCCCTCGAAGGTCAGCGTCCAGCGCCGCGCGTCGGCGGGTGTCGCGAACTCGGTGCGGTACCAGTAGTCCTGGCGCGCCAGACTCTCCGGGATCGTCAGATTGTCGAGCCCGTGGCTGGGCTCGGGATAGACGCCGCGATCGACGAGCGTGGTGAGCACCGTGCCGGGCACGGTGGCGACGTGCCACGGCCCCGACAGCACCGCGCCCGGACGCGAGAGTGTCGCGCCGTCGCCGGCCACATCGGGCGCGGCGGCAAGGCGCCAGCCGCCCGCGAGTGTCCAGCTCGCCGGCCCGCGCGGCTTGAGCGGCGTCGCGTCGGGGAGCGGCTTGGCCACCGGCCGGCCCGGCGCCTCGCGGCTGACCGGCAGCGTCTCGGGCGGCTGGGGCGATCGGTTGCCGGCCTGCTGGCGCAGTTGCACCGGCCAGGGCTTGTCGGCGCGGTCATAGCTCAGGCGCTCCCAGTCGGGCGGCGTGCGCGCCATCGTGGCGAGCGTCGCGTCGTCGAGCGCGCCATCGTCGATCCGCATGTCGGCGATGCGGCCGGCGAAATGGCTGTTGTCGGGCAGCTCGGGCTGGGCGGGGGCGATGTCGACGCGCGGCGGGAGCTTGGCGTTCTCCTCCCAGTGCATCGCCGGCGGCGGCACGCCGACCGCCGTCAGCGCCATCGTGCCCGAGGCGGCCAACCGCCCGTCGAGGAACAGGCTCGCCGTCCGCCCGTCATAGCGCAGCGCGACGAAATGCGGTCCCGGCCGCAGCGGTCGCGGCGCCGCGAGGCGCGCGTCGCCGCTGGCGAAGAACAGCCGCCCCCGCGCGTCGATGCCCACCCGCCGCGCCTCGGGCTGGGCGGGAGCGCCGATCGAGGCGAGCAGCGCCGGCGCACCCGGCCGCGTGCTGCCGTCGAACCACAGCGTCATCGTGAAGGGCGCGTCGGCGCGCAGGAACGGCGCGTCGGCTGCGACCGGGTGCGGAATGCCCACGCCCCCGGCGATGAAGCTGGCGTGCCAGGGGCCAAAGCGCGTCGCCGCGCCGGCGGGCGGGGCCAGAGCGAGGAGGAAGAGAACGGCGGCGGCGATCGCGCGCCCCGGCCCGCCTGCATATTTTCCGGCGGGGCGACGGGCGGCGTGACAAAAGGACAGGGGCGTTGCAGGATGGCAGCGATATGGCGTCATCGTTCGATCCCGATCCGTTGTCACTTGGCCGCAACCTCACCCATGGACTGCTCGATTCGCTGGGCCGCGCGATCGTGACCGGCCAGTTCAGCAGCCGCTCCTTCCCCACCGAAGCCGATCTGGCGCGCCAATATGGCGTCAGCCGGTCGGTCACCCGCGAGGCGGTCAAGATGCTCACCGCCAAGGGCTTGCTCAGCGCCCGCCCCCGGCAGGGCACCGTAGTCGAACCGGATGGCCATTGGAACCTTTTCGATCCCGACGTGCTGCGCTGGCTGCTCGAACGGCAGTTCTCGATCGACCTGATGCGGCATTTCAGCCAGTTGCGCGTGGCGATCGAGCCCGAGGCGGCGGCGCTGGCGGCGCGCTGTTCGACGCCGGCCGACCGGCAGGCGATCGCGCACGGCTTTGCCCGCATGGAGGCGGCCGAGCGCGGCGACGACGATGCGCTGGACGCCGACATCGCCTTCCATGTCGCCATCCTGCGCGCGTCGCAGAACCCGTTCTATGTCCAGTTCCGCGACGTGGTCGCGACCGCGCTGCGCACCTCGATCCGCTTCACCAACCGCATCAAGGGACGGACGGCCAATCTGCCCGATCACGGCGCGGTCAAGGACGCGATCGAGCGCGGCGATGCCGAGGGCGCGCGGCGCGCGATGGAGCGGCTGATCCGCGAGGTGCTCGACCTCATCGACAGCGCCGCGCCCGATGCGGACGCGCCCATGTCGACCGGCAGGATCGCCCCGTCGCGGCCATAGCGCAGCGGCGCGATCGCCACCCGCCGGCTGCCGCGATAGGGGCCGTCGCCGGTCTCGTTCTCCCAGCGATGGTAGATGATCCACCAACGGCCGCGCCGGTCGCGCAGGATGCTGTGATGCCCCGGCCCCTTGTAGCGCGCGTCGCTCTTGAGGATCACGCCGCCGTCGCGCCACGGCCCGGTCGGCGAGGACGAGACGGCATAGCGCACCTCATAGCTCGCATCGGTCCAGCGGCCGCTGCTGTAGGAGAGGTAGTAGCGCCCCCGATGGCGGTGGATGAACACGCCCTCGGCGAAGCGCGGCGGCTGGTCGACGTCGATGCGCCGGTCGATCGTCACCATGTCGGGGCGGAGCTGATAGACGCGCAGCGTCGCTCCCGCGCTTCCGCCCGCATAGAGCAGCCAGCGCCGGCGCGGCCTGTCCTCGAAGACCATCGGGTCGATCGCCTCGAACCCGCCGCCGCCGGTGACGAGCGGCCGGCCGCTGTCCTCGCAGGGGCCGGCGGGCGCGGCACAGGTCGCGACGCCGATCCGGCTGGGCGTCGCGGCCTGCGGTCCGAGCGCATAATAGAGGAAGTAGCGCCCGTGCGCCTTCACCATGTCCGGCGCCCACAGCGCATGATCCGCCGCCCCGTCGTCGCGCCAGCGCACGTCCTCGAGCCGCAGGAGCGCGTCGTGCCGCGTCCAGCGCCGGAGGTCGGGCGAGGACCAGGCGTCGAGCCGCGTGCCGTCGCCGGTCGGATAGACCCAGTATCCACCGGCCAGGGCATTGGCATCGGGATCGGCCCCGTCGAACAGCGACGATGCCATCATGCGGGCGGCCACCGGCGCCGCCATGGCCAGGGCCAGGGCGAGCCACGCCAGCCGGCGCGCCGGGCTCACTCGACCGCGACCGGGGGCGCCTCCGGCACGATCCCCTTGGGCGCGGCGGTCAGGCGGCGGATCAGCGCCACCTCGGCCGGCCGGTACGGCGTTCCGTCGGCGCGCAGCACCTCGTGGAACCAGACGGTCGGCTCGTCATAGGTATAGGGTTTCTTCCAGCTGTCCCACGGCAGCCGGGTCTGCGTCCGTCCGTCGACGAAGCCCCAGTTGATCATGGCGATGTTGAGCCGCTTGCCGATCGGCAGCGATCCGTCGAAGGTCGATCCCGCGCCGCGCGCCATATATTCGGTGCACAGCACCGGCCGGCCGTGGCTCAGCATCTGCCGCGCCCGCCGCTCGAAAATCTCGGGCCAGCTATAGTCATGGAAGCTGATGACGTCCGAGCGGTTGACCTGGATGCGCTCGACCGGATCGAGTGTCTCGGTCCGGTCCCAGTGGTCCCCGGTCCAGACGCCGCTGGTGAGCGGCTGCTCGGGATCGGCGGCTTCGGCCCAGTCGAACACGCGGTCGAGCAGCCTGGCGACCAGCGCCTTCTTGTCCGGCGTCTCGACATAGTTGCCGCCGCCGCCATTGTTGGGCTCGTTCCACACGTCCCAGGCGAAGATGCGGCGGTCCCTGGCGAAGCTGCCGACGATGTCCTTCACATAGCCCTGGAGCTTGTCATACTGCCCGGTGTCGGCGAGCCGCGCCGCGCCCGGCCCCTGCACCCAGCCCGAATTGTGGACGCCGGGGATCGGGGGGTGCTGCGGCCCGAGCCGGGGATCGGGATCCCAGCAGCTGTCGAACAGCACGAACATGGGCTTGATCCCGTGCCGGTCGGCGATGGTTAGGAACTGGTCGATCCGCCGCTTGAACCCCGCCGCGTCCTTCTCCCAGAGCAGGTTGTGGAGGAAGACGCGCATCGTCGTCATCCCCATGCCCTGCGCCCAGCCCAGTTCCTTGTCGATGCGCCGCGGGTCGAAAGTGTCGGCCTGCCACATCTCCAGCTGGTTGATCGCGCTCGCCGGCACATAGTTGGACCCGACCCGCCAGGGCTGCGTCGCGTACCAGCTGTTCGCCTGCTTCCTGGTCCACTGCGGCCGCGCCCCGGCCGCCGGGGCGAACGCCACCGACAATAGCGCGACGATCATCACCCGGCGCATCGGTCCTGTCATGCCCTCGGTCCTCCCTTGATCCTGGCTGCCATCAGAAGCGGAGCCGCGCGCCGATCGAATAGGTCGAATCGTCGAAGCGGATGTCGTGCGGGCTGCTCGGGCGGCCATAATAGCTCTTGAACTTCGCGCGGGTTACGTTGGTCCCGTCGACGGTCAGCGTGAGCTTCTGCGTGACGTCGTAGTTGACGCTGAAGTCGAGCCGGCCGTTCGCCTTGACGCGGTTGAGGAAGTTCCGGTCCCCCACGGGCCGGATGTTGATCGAAGGCGTCAGGTCGAACTCGTCATAGGACGAACGGTAGGTATAGGCGGTGCGGACCGACAGGCCGTATTTTTCGTAGAGCAGGCCGGCGTTGAAATTGTGCTTCGAGACGCCGAACAGCGTTTCCCCGACCAAGGCATCGCTCGACGCCGTGACCTTGCTGTCGGCGAGCGTGTAGTTGCCGAACGCACCAAGGCCGGACAGCGCGCCGGGCAGGAAGTCGAAGAAGGCCTGCGCGCTTGCCTCGATGCCCTTGAGCCGGGCGCCCGCCAGATTGCGCGGTCGCGAAATCTGGTAAGGGATGCCGTCAATGACTTCGGTCTGCGGCGTCGTCACGACGCGCCCGGTAATGTCCTTCTTGTAGACACCGATGGTGATGTAGTTGCTGCGCCCGAAGTAATATTCGACCGTCGCGTCATACTCGTCCGCCTTTTGCGGCGCGAGGTCCGGGTTGCCCGCCGAACCGCCATTCTGGATGTTGGCGTTCGTCGATCGCGCGTAGTTGAGGCCGGGATTGAGCGATCCGAAATCGGGCCGCGAGATCACCTTGGCATAGCTCGCCCGCGCCTGAAGCCCGCCGCCAAAACGGACGCGGATGCTGGCATTGGGCAGCCAGTCGGTGTCGCTCGTCGAGCGCGCGACGGGGGTCGGCACCGCCTGGGTCGCATTGGGATCGATCTCGGTCGGGGCGGGGACAATGATGACGCCGGTGCCCCGGATGTCGCGATCGGTCCTGGTCCAGCGCACGCCGACAAGGCCGTCGGCGACGATCGCGGCGCTGATTGGAACCTCGTATTTGCCCTGGATATAGGCGGCGTAGGTCTTCTCCTTGGCGTAGAAGCTGCGGGCGGGCTCATAGGGGGCGTCGCCCGTCGGCTTGCCGAAGATCGTGCGCAGCCGGTCCTGTACGTCCGCGTCGAGCAGCGCGTCGATGCTCGGCTGGAGCCAGGGCGTCCCGCCATAGATGCGCGGCACGCCCGGCACCCGCATCAGGAAGTCGTCGGGCAGGCCCTGGCCGGTTATCGGCGTCTGGTACGGACCGACATCGGGGTCGTTGGGGTCGTCTGGAACCGCCGGATTGACCACACCCTGCCGGAACTGCGACGTGCGGCGCGCGACCCGGCCGCCGAACTGGATGTTCTGGAGAATGCCGCCCACATCGTAACGCGCGTCGAGCTTGGCCGCGTAGAGCTTGCCGACCTGGTCGATCCGCTCGTCATAGAGGCCGTTGGTGAAGGTATAGCCCTCGGGCTGCGAGAGCGGGTTGCCGGGCGCGAAGAAGTCGACGCCGCCGCCCTGGTTCGTCACCACGTCGAGCTGCGGAATCCGCTTGCCGATGTCGATGATGAACGTCCGCCCGTAGAAGCGGGAATGCTCGTAATTGAGGTCGAGGTTCACATGCAGCGCGTCATGATCGTAACTGACGCCGCCGCCGAAGATATAGTCGTCGGTCTTGCCACGATGCGCCTGGTTGCTGGTGAAGCCGCGGGCATTGAGCGCGGTGAACGACTTGGCATTGCAGAGGCGCTCCGTCGTTCCATTGGGATCGTAGAAGCCGGCACCGTTGACCTTGTAATCGTCGCAATCGTTCTGATCGACCACGAGATTGGTGATCCGGTCGCCGATGAAGGCGTCGTTGATGATGAACGCGGTCGACCATTTGCTGCGGTAATTGGCGTAGAGGCCATCGGCATAGACGACGAAATCCGGCGACGCCTGCCACTGGATCGAGCCGTTGAGCTCGGCGCGCGACTGCTTGCCGAACTGGTTGAGGCCGCCCGTGCCCGTCGGCATGTGCGCCCCTTCCGCGCCCGGCGGGCCATGGTTGCCCGACCGCAGCAGATCATCGAACGCGACCGGCCGGTTGAAGTCAAGCTCGGCATAGGAGCCGCTCAGCAGCACGCCGATCTCGCCCAGGCCGGTGTCGAAACGGTTGGAGACGAGGCCGCTGAAGGTCGGGTTCGACTTCTGCGTGTTGACCGAGAAGGTGTTGCGCGCCGAGACCGCGACGGTTGGCTTGTTGAAGTCGAACGGCCGGTGGAGCTTGAGGTCTATGAGGCCGGCGACGCCGCCCTCGATCAGGTTGGCGCTGTTCGATTTGTAGACGTCGGCGCCCGCCAGCGCCTCGGCGGGCAGATCCTGGAACGAGAAGCCGCGCCCGGTGCCCGAGAACACCTCCCGCCCGTTGAGCGTGGTCAGGATGTCGCCCAGGCCGCGGATGAGCGGGTTCACCACCTCGTTGTTGTCGCCGATCGTCACCTGCACGCCCGGCACGCGCTGAAGGGCGGCGGCGACCGTCGGATCGGGGAACTTGCCGATATCCTGCGCGACGATCGAGTCGACGACCTGATCGGCATTGCGCTTGATCGTCGCGGCGGCGGACAGGCTGCCGCGGATGCCGGTGACGATGATCTCGTCGCTGCCCGGCTGGCCGCTGGTCGGCGTCCCTTGCGACCGGAGCCTATTGTCCGACGGCACGGCATTGGGCGCGTCGCCCGACGGGCGGCCGGGGGCGCCGCCCGCATCCTGAGCCAGTGCCGCGCCGGCCACCGCCAGCGCGCAGACGCCCGTGGCGGAGCGCAGAAGCCATTTCGTCATCATGAGTCATCCTCTCCGGCCCCGTCGGTCGAGGCCATGGTCCACGTTATATCGTATTTATCGTATTTGTATGATGTATATCTGCGCCGTTCGCGCTATCATCGCTCGAAACGTGCTGGCTGCGGCAAAGCTGCAACAGCGCCGCGCCGCGCGGACTTTTCTCCGGTGGTGTGGCGGCCTTGCCACAAGTGCCGGCGCGCGTTCGCGATCCGTCAGGAGACCAGCCCCATGACCCCGCCCGCCCTGCTCGCGCTCGCCGCCGCGCTCGCTGCCGGCACCTTTGCCGCCGGCCAGCGGCCCGCCCCTCTCCCGCCCGCCCCTGTCCCGCCGGGCAAGAGCGTGCCGCCCGGCGCGCCGGAGACGCCCTATGTCGCGCCCGACAAGGCCTATCTCTTCGCGCACATGACCACGGCGCTCTATGGCGTGCTCCATTACGCCGTCAGCCTCGACGGGCTGCACTGGCGCGCGCTCAACGGCGGCCGGCCGGTCTCGGCGGACTATCACGGCCATGCCTCGATCGCGCGCGGGCCGGACGGGCGCTATATCCTCGTCGGCAACAAGGATGACGACGATCCGCTGATCCGCTTCTGGACCTCGCGCGACCTCATCCGCTGGCAGCCCTTTGGCACCTACCGCCCGGACCTCCGGGCCGTGCCGGGCTACGCGTCCGCGCTGCCGAAAATCGGTGCGCCCAAGCTGTTTTTCGACGAGCGCTCTGGCCGGTTCCTCCTCACCTGGCACACGCCGAGCGTGCCCGGCGCGCCCGACGATCCCGAACGCTACTGGGCGAGCCAGCGCACGCTCTATGTCCTCTCCAGGAATCTCAAGACGTTCCAGGGGCCGTCCAGGCGCCTGTTCGGGTGGGACATGGCGACCATCGACACCATCATCCAGCCGGACGACAACGGCCGGGGCTATTGCGCGATCGTCAAGGACGAGCGCTATCCCTCCTACAACTGGACGACCGGCAAGACGATCCGCATCAGCTGCGCCCCCGCGCTGCTCGGCCCCTATCCGCCGCCCGGCCCGCCGCTCAGCCCCGCATTCCGCGAGGCGCCGACAATCATCCGCTCGCCCGACGAGCGCCACTGGCTGCTGTACTACGAGCAATATGCCGGGACGAGCTATGGCCTCTCCAAGGCGTCGCGCCTTGCCGGGCCGTGGATGCAGGTGTCGGGCAACAGCGGCGTGCCGGCATGGGACCGCTACACGATGCCGCCGGGCGTCCGCCACGGCTCCATGATCGCGATCAGCCGCGCCGACTATGACGCGCTCGTCGCGGCCTTTCCCGACGGGGCGCGCTAGACCTCGGGCACTACCCCCGCAGCACCGCCCCCAGCTTCCCCGCCGCCGCGACGATCGCGGCGGTGACGGCGGAGAGGTCCGCCTCGGTGAAGCTCTTCTCGCCCGGCTGGAGCGTCACCTCGATCGCGAGGCTCTTCTGTCCTTCGGGCACGCCGGCGCCGGTGAACTGGTCGAACAGCCGCGCGTCGGTAATCGCCTTCTTGTCGGCGCCGCGCACCGCGCGCACCAGCGCCTCCGCCTCGATCGCGAGCGGCACGAGAAAGGCGAAGTCGCGCTTCACCGCCTGAAGCGGCGGCGGAGCATAGGCCGTGCGCAGGAAGCCGGCCCGCTTGCGCAGCGGGATCGCGTCGAGATGAATGCCGGCCGCCGCGACCGGACCATTGATGTCGAAGGCCTTGAGCGTGGCCGGGTGGATCATGCCGAAGCTAGCCAGCGGCTGCTTGGGCCCGAGCCGGAGCGTGCCCGACTGGCCGGGATGATAGACGTTGCCAGCATCGCCCATCACTTGCAGGCTGGTGATCGGCGCGCCGGCGCCTTCCAGCAATGTGAGCGCGAGTGCCTTGGCATCGAAGGCATCGAACGGCTGCGCCTTGCCCGTGCGCCAGTGACGCGGCGCCTTCTCGCCCGCCAGCACCAGCACCAGCGTCGGATGTTCGCCGTCCGCGAGGTAGCGCAGGCCGATCTCGAACAGCCGCACGGTCGATGCGCCGCGATCGAGGTTGCGCCGCGCCGCCGCGAGCAGGCCGGGCAGCAGCGAGGGCCGCATCACCTTCATGTCCTCGCTGATCGGGTTGGCGAGTACCCAGTCGCCGCCGCCGACCGCCGCCGCTTCCTTCTCGCCGATGAACGACCAGGTGATCGCTTCGCTCAGACCCGCGGCGGCCGCCGCGCGCCTGACCCGACGCTCCCGCAGCTGCTCGGGCGTGGCGGTGGCGCGCGCGACGCCGGGCGGGCGCGGCAGCGGGGTCGATGCGACATGGTCGAGCCCGACCATGCGCACCACTTCCTCGACGATGTCGGCCGGCCCGTCGATGTCGCGCCGCCAGCTCGGGATGGCGATGTCGAGCGGCGTCGTGCCCGCGACCTGGAAGCCCAATGCGGCGAGGATGTCCGCCTGGCGCGCGGCCGGCACGTCGAGCCCGCCGAGGCTGGCGCAGAGCGCGGGATCGTAGCCGAGGCGCCGCACCGCGACCGGCGGCTCGCCCGCGCGCGTCATCGGGCTCGCCTGTCCGCCGCACAGCCGCAGCACATAGTCGGTCGCGATGTCGAGCCCGTCGGCGAGGAAAGCGGGGTCCACCCCGCGCTCGAACCGGCTGCGCGCGTCGGAGGCGAGGCCGAGCGCCTGCCCGGTGCGCGCGATGCCCTCGGGCGTGAAATAGGCGCATTCGAGGAGCACGTCGGCGGTCTCGTCCCGCACGCCCGAATGCGCGCCGCCCATGATGCCGCCAATGTCGTGGACGGCACTGGCGTCGGCGATGACCGTCATGCCTTCGGACAGCGTGTAGGTGCGGCCGTTGAGCGCCATCACCTGCTCGCCCGCCCGCGCGCGCCGCGCGACGAGCCCGCTTTCGAGCCGCGCCATGTCATAGACGTGCAGCGGCCGGCCGAGGTCGATCATGACATAGTTGGTGATGTCGACGAGCGCGCTGATCGGCTTCTGCCCGATCGCCTTCAGCCGCCGCTGCATCCACTCGGGCGACGGGCCGTTGGCGACGCCGCGCACGATGCGCGCGTAGAAGGCCGGGCAGCCTTCGGGATCGTCGGTCCGCACATCGGGCGCCGCGCCGCTCTCGGCGACGGCGGGGATCATGAGCGGCTTCAGCGTCCCCAGCCCCTTGGCGGCGAGATCGCGGGCGATGCCGCGCACGCCCATGCAGTCCTGCCGGTTGGGCGTGACCGAGAGGTCGATGACCGGGTCGTCGAGCCCGGCCCAGCCCGCGAAATCGCGCCCGACCGGGGCATCGTCCGACAGCTCGATGATGCCGTCATGATCGTCGCCCAGCTCCAGCTCGCGCGACGAGCACATCATGCCGTTCGATTCGACGCCCCGGATCGCAGCGACCTTGAGCACCATGCCGTTGGCGGGCACGGTCGCGCCGGGCAGGCCGAACACGCCGACGAGGCCGGCGCGCGCATTGGGCGCCCCGCACACCACCTGCACCGGCCCGTCGCCGGCATCGACGCTCAGCACCCGCAGCTTGTCGGCCTGCGGATGCGGCGCGGCGGTCAGCACGCGGGCGATGCGGAAGCCGTCGAGCCGCGCGGCGGGGTTCTCTACCCCCTCGACCTCGAGCCCGATCGCGTTGAGCGCGTGGAGGATCGCGTCGAGACAGGCGCCGGTGTCGAGATGGTCCCTGAGCCAGGAAAGGGTGAATTTCACGCGCCCACGCCCCCGCTCAGCGTCGGCACGTCGAGCGCGCCGAAGCCATAATGCCGCAGCCAGCGCAGGTCGCCGTCGAAGAAGGCGCGCAGGTCGGTCATGCCATATTTGAGCATCGCGAGCCGGTCGACGCCGGTCCCGAAGGCAAAGCCCTGCCATTCATCGGGATCGAGCCCGCACGCCTCGATCACGCGGCGGTGGACCATGCCGCTGCCCAACACTTCGAGCCAGCCGCCGCCCGGTGCGTCGCCGCTGCCGCCGATGACGCGCACGCCCTTGTCGAGCGTGTAGCCGACATCGACCTCGACCGATGGCTCGGTGAAGGGGAAATAGCTCGGCCGCAGCCGCAGCACGATGTCCTCGCGCTCGAAAAACGCCTTGAGAAAGGTCTCCAGCGTCCATTTGAGGTGGCCCAAGTGGATGCCCCGGTCGATCACCAGCCCCTCGATCTGGTGGAACATCGGCGTGTGCGTCGCGTCGCTGTCCGAGCGATAGACGCGCCCCGGCGCGATGATGCGGATCGGCGGCGGTTGGCGCGTCATCGTGCGGATCTGCACCGGCGAGGTGTGGGTGCGCAGCACCATCCCCGGCGCGTCGGCGAGGTAGAAGGTGTCGTGCATGGCCCGCGCCGGATGGGTCTCGGGAATGTTGAGCGCGGTGAAATTGTGCCAGTCGTCCTCGATCTCCGGGCCGGTGGCGACCGCGAAGCCCAGATCGGCGAAGATCTCCGCCAGCTCGTCCATCACCTGACTGACCGGATGAACGCTGCCCTGCGGCGCCGGCTCGGCCGGCAGGCTCATGTCGATGCGTTCGGACGCGAGCCGTGCGGAGAGCGCCCACGCCTCCAGCGCCGCCTTGCGCGCGGCGATGGCGGCGGTGACGCCCTCGCGCAGGTCATGGATCGCCGGCCCCCTGGCGAGCCGCTCGTCCGGGGTCATGCTCCCCAGCGTCTTGAGGAGCGCGGTCACCACCCCCTGCTTGCCGAGCGCGCCGACGCGCAGCGCCTCGACCGCGTCAAGCGTCGCGGCGGCGGCGATGTCGGCGAGCAGGCCGGCTTTGAGGGCTTCAGCGTCGTTCATGGACGGCTCCGCTATACGAATTGGCTGCAAAGCAAAAGGGCGCCGGAGCCCTCAAGCCCCGGCGCCCCTTATGATTCCGTGCCCTGCGATCAGGCCGCGGGGAGCGCCGCGCGGGCCTGGGCGATGATGCCGCTGAACACCTCGCCCTCGTGCATCGCGATGTCGGCGAGCACCTTGCGGTCAAGCTCGACACCGGCGAGCTTGAGGCCATGCATGAACTGGCCGTAGGTCAGCCCCTCGAGGCGGACGGCGGCGTTGATGCGCTGGATCCAGAGCGCGCGGAACGAGCGCTTCTTCACCTTGCGGTCGCGATAGGCGTATTGCCCGGCCTTCTCGACCGCCTGGCGGGCGATGCGGATCGTGTTCTTGCGGCGGCCGTAATAGCCCTTCGCCTGCTCCAGAACCCGCTTGTGCTTGGCGCGGGTGGTCACACCCCGTTTGATGCGTGCCATATTCGGCTGTCCTTATTTGAGGCCGTAGGGCGCCCACAGGCGCACATGCGCCACGTCGGCGTCGGACAGCACGGAGGTGCCCCGGTTCTGGCGGATGTACTTCGCATTGTGGCTGATCAGCCGGTGCCGCTTGCCCGCGACGCCATGCTTGACCTTGCCCGTGGCGGTGAACTTGAAGCGTTTCTTCACCCCACTCTTGGTCTTGAGCTTGGGCATTTTCGTCTCCTCATGTCTGATGCGCCCGACGGAGGGGCGCTGACGATTGCGGACGGACACGGCAGCCCTTACCGGCCGGCCCGTCCCATGGCTCCGCCAGCCGGCGGAACGCCGACGCGGAAGCGCGCGCCTATAGGGCGGCGGGTGCGGCTTGGCAAGGCCCATGCAACCCCCGCCGCGCACCGGCGTTGACCCGCGATGGCAGAGGCCGATCCCTTCGCGGAGCCGGGCGCACGGCCGCATCAGCCGCCGGGCCGCTGGAAGGATGCGCGCGGCCGCTGGCGGCGGGTGCCGCTGCCGCTGCGCGTTGTCGTCTACATCCTCGCCGCGCTGTTCACGCTCTGGCTGATCCTGTTCGTCACCAAGGGCCGGTTCCTGAAGCGCCCGTTCGAGAGCATCATGAGCCGCAGCCTGGAGCGCGAGGTGCGTGTCGGCGGCGACTTCAACCTCTATCTGAACCCGATCAGCGTCCAGTTCCTCGCCGAGAAACTGACGGTCGGCAACGTCCCCTGGGCGAGCAAGCCGCATCTGTTCGCCGCCGACCGGATCGCGGCGCGCGTCTCCACGCTGCCGCTCATCCTCGGCCGGCGCGAGGTGCAGTCTCTCGACCTCGTCGGCGGCGATGGCGATTTCGAATGGTCGCGCGACGGCCGCCACAACACATGGACGATCGGCGATCCAGACAAGCCCGGCAAGCCGTTCGAGATGCCGGGCATCGCCCGCGCGACGATCGCCGGGACGACGCTGCGCTATCGCGATCCGCGCCTCCAGATCGCCACCGACGTGATCGTCGACACCGTCCGGGCGCGCGACACGCGCTTTCAGAACGAGATCCGCTTCCACGGCACCGGCACGATGCGCCAGCGGCCGTTCCGCCTCGCCGGCGCGCTGCTCTCGCCCAACGAGACGCTGGCGACCGGGCGCAATCCGCTGACCCTCACCGCGATCGCGGGGCCGACGCGGATGGACGTGAGCGGCACGCTCCCCGGCCCGACGCGACTGGAGGGCGCCGACCTCGCGCTGCGCGTGCGCGGGGCGAACCTGGCGCGGCTCTTCGATATCCTCGGCGTCGCGATCCCCCCGACACGCGCCTATCATCTGCGTTCGGCGCTTACCTATGAGGACGGCGCGTGGCAGTTCAGGCGGATGACCGGGATGTTCGGCGGCAGCGATTTGTCGGGCCGGATGACGATCTCGCTGCCCAAGGACCGACTGCTCATTGATGCCGCGCTCGCGACCGACACGCTCGACATGGTCGATGTCGGGCCGTTCATCGGCTACGATCCCGAGACGCTGGCGAACAGGGGCGTGCAGGCGGCGGTCTCGCAGCCGGGCGGCACGCCGCGCGTGCTCCCCGACGCAACGCTGCGCATCGACGCCATCCGCCGCTTTGACGCGCGCGTGCGCTACACCGTCCGTCGCGTCCGGCAGAAGGCTTTCCCGATCTCGAACATCGGCCTGACGCTCGGGCTCGACCACGCGCTGCTGAGCCTCTCGCCTTTGACATTCGACATGGCTGGCGGATTCCTTTCATCGGATGTCATCATCAATGCCCGCAAGGCGCCGGTGCACACCGACTATGACATTCGCCTCTCGCCCACGCCGATGGGCAAGCTGCTCGCGCGCTGGGGTGTCGAGGAAAGCGGGACGAGCGGCACCATCAAGGCCCGCGTCACGCTCGCCGGCGACGGCGACACGGTGCGCAAGTCGCTCGCCACGTCCAATGGCCGTATCGCCATCATCCTGCCCGCCGGCAAGATGTGGGCGCGCAACATCCAGCTCTCCGAACTCGACATCGGCCTGTTCGTGCAGAAGATGTTCCAGGGCAAGCTCAAGCAGCCGGTCGACATCAACTGCGGCCTCATCGGCTTCACCGTGCGCGACGGGATCGCGGCGGCGGACCCGGTCCTCATCGACACGCGCAAGAATGTGATCCTCGGGCGCGGCGGTTTCAGCTTCCGCAACGAGAGCCTCGACATGGCGGTCCGCGCCGACGGCAAAAAGTTCAGCCTGTTCTCCGGCCAGTCGCCGATCGGCGTTGGCGGCGCCTTCGCCCGGCCGGCCGTCTCGCCGATCAGCCCCGAGCTGGCGAGCCGCGCGGGCGTCGGCCTCGGGCTCGGCGTGGCGCTGACGCCGCTGGGCGCGGTGCTCGCCTTCGTCGACGTGGGCGATGCCAAGTCGGCGGCTTGCGGCCCCGTGCTCGCCGGTGCCAAGGCCCGCGCGCAACGCACGACCAGGGGCCAGCCGCGCGACGATGTCGGCCGTGGCACAACCGCCAAGGCCGAGAGCGGCCGCACCTCCCGCGACGAGCGCAAGAAACAGGCCAAGACGTTTCTCGGCATTTTCTGAGCCGTCGCGTGACTTTGACCGGCGTCAATGCGTTACCTTGTCGCCGTCCTATCCTTTACGCCGACTCTTGGAGGAGTAAGGGCCATGAAGGACATTCTGCTTCTCGTTCACGACGATACCGGCCAGGAAGCCCGGCTGCAGTGCGCCCTCGACGTCGTCCGCGCGGTCGACGGGCATCTGCAATGCCTCGACATCATGCGGCTGCCGGTCGTGGCGGGCGACTATTTCGCCGCCGCCGACCGGGCGATGCTCATGCTCGACGAGCAGGAGCGCGAGACCGCGCATCGCACGCACATCGCGCAGCGGCTCGACATGGAGGGCATCAGCCACGAATGGGCGCAGGGACTCGGCAGCTTCGAGGATGTCATCAACGCCGAGGCGCGACTCGTCGACCTCGTCATCGTCTCGGGCGGCCCGACCAGGGGCACGTTCGACGATCCCGACTTCGCCGCCCGCCTCGCGACGAGCTGCCACCTGCCCGTGCTCGGCGTGCCGCGGGACCAGAGCCGGCTCGACCTGTTCGGCACCGCGCTCGTCGCCTGGGACGGATCGACAGCCGCCTCGGCCGCGATCCGCGCGGCGGTGCCGCTGCTCAGACTCGGGCAGGAGGTACTCGTCGCGACGATCGGCGACTCGTCATGCGAGGCCGATCCCGAGGAAGCCGCCCGCTACCTCGCGCGCCATGGCTGCCACGTCAGCGCCAAGCTGATCCCGCCCGGCACCGGCGGCGTCTGCGCGCAGCTCCTGAACCTCGCCAAGGGCACGGGCGCGGGCTGGTGCGTGATGGGCGCCTATGGCCGCGGCCGCATCCGCGAGCGCCTGTTCGGCGGCACCACCCAGCGGCTGATGGACGAGGCGACGCTGCCGCTGTTCCTGGCGCGGTGAGTGGCCCCTCCCCGGCGGGGGGCAGTCGCTCGTTGCGAGGCTGTAAGGGCTTGTCCATTGCGTGCCCGAACTGTGCCGGGCGCTGGGTCTCGCGAGGAACAGACGCTCTCCGCCGATGACATCGTCCAGTCCGTCCTGGCCACGGGCCGAGCCATGGAATTCACGGGCCGCGCGCAGCTCATCGTCAAGCGCACCCCGGTCAACGGCTCACGGCGACTTGAATTGACCGGATGGAATACAGCTCGCCTCGACGGGTACAAGGCCCAGGGCTGCTTCACGGAGATCATTCGTTACCAGACCGCCTACACGAAGTCGCGGTTGCGCGTTTCCGACCAGTCCTAGTCCGCCGCGCCGGAACCGTCGGCGTCGGTATCGCAGCGGCCGCAGGAGGCTTTCATCCGGGGTGGGCCGAGACGCCTGCGAGGTCATCCTGATAGGATTGGCTGATCGGAGATGTCGAATGCGCGACCAGGATGTCCATCCTTCCCATGCGCTGCCGCGCAGCTTTGACGTCGTCCCGCCTCGTGCTGCCGAGCTGCTCAACCTGCGGGAACGCGGGCACCGGCTCGAGAACCGGCGCGACGGCGTTCCGCGAGACTTCACCTGCCGTTTGCACGAGATCATCCTGACCCCTGCCGGGATTCGCGCGGGCTGGGACCGGCACGCGCGCTCCAAGGTCATCGTCATCACCACTGACTGACGTCGCCAAGGTCGACCGCTTCGCCCACGCCGATCGTCCGCGCATGTCGGGCGCGCCGACGCGCAAAGCCAAAAAAGTGGTGGGCGATGACAGGCTCGAACTGCCGACATCCTCGGTGTAAACGAGGCGCTCTACCAACTGAGCTAATCGCCCCCGGCCGTGCGGGCCCGCCGTCCTTAGGACGGGCGCCGGCGCGGGGAAAGGGCTTTTCGCCGGCGCGTCAGCCGGCGCGGCGGCGGGCGGGGGCGAACTGCATCCCGTCGGCGCGGGCGGCGGCGAACCATTGGCCGAGGCTGGCGGCGGCGCTGTCCGACAGCGCGATGAACACGCGGCGGCGGTCATACTGGTCCTCCTCGCGCACGAAGAGGCCGCGTTGCGTGAGCAGCTTGATCCAGCGCAGCGCCGTCGTCGGCGGCACCGCGGCGGCGATGCAGAGGCTGGAGACCGAGACCCGCTTGCCCTCGATCCGCGCCGCCATCAGGTCGAGCAGCATGTCCCAGGCGGGATCGGCGAAGATGTCGCCGGGGAGGAACTGGTCGCGCCGGCGTCGGTTGCGCAGCAGCTGCCGGATCTCGCCGAGCCGCACCGGCGGGATGGCGGCGGGCGGGCGCGCCTGTGTCCAGTCGTCGGCCTCGATCATCAGCGTCTCGCCGGCATAGCCCTCGTTCCGGTCCCACAGCGCGCGGGCGCGGAAGGGATCGTTGGCGTCGCGCTCCTCGTCGAGGGCGAGGCCGGTCTGGCCGATGCGCTCGATCATTGCCGCGAGCCGCCGCACCTCGACGCTGAGGTCGCGCAGCCGCGCCGAGTCGTTTTCGCCGTTGATGTCTTGGAGCGTGGCGCGTTCCGCCCTGGCCTCGCGCGCGCGCAGCGCCATCAGCGTCGCGGCGAGCTCGAGCGGCGCCGCGTCGCAGAGGATCTCCGTCCCGTCGGAGGGCAGCGCGGCATAAAGCCCGTCCAGCGTCGCCACGGTCCCGAGCGCGACGATGCGGCTGTCATGCCCCGCCGTCCGCGCGTCCAGCGCCGTCAGCAGCCGGTGATCCTCGGCGAGCGCGGCGTCGGCGCGGACGAGGACGAGGTCGACCGCCACGATCCGCGCGAGCCGGTCCGCCGCCACATCGGGCGCCAGCGCCGCCAGCACCCGGAACCCCGTCGCCTCGACCAGCGCCGCAAGCGCGTCCGCGTCGTCGGCGTGAGCGCTCACAATCAAGGCGGTCGGCCGCATGTCGATCCCGCCGGCGGCCGCGATGGCCGCCATTCCAGTCGTTTGTTGTTCCCCCGTCATCGTGCGTCTCCCGTACCGCCTTTGTTCGGGTCATGCCCGAAACGGACGCGAATTTGAACCCTTTTTGTTCCAGTTTGGAGGAAAGGCGCCCGACCGGCGCGGCACTTGCGCCGAAATGGATCAAAGCCCCACCGGACCCGTGCGACGATGGTCGCAAATCGCGCGCGGTCCTCCGCCGTTGACAGCGGGGTGGCAGCCGTTATGGCGCGGCGGCATCGCACATCATCGCCTTGACCGCTGGTTGCTGGCAATCCGGTCGCGGCGCTCCGGCGCCCCGACGTGCCCGTTCCCCCTGCCGGTCCGCCAAGGCCCAGCCATGGGAGACGCACATGACCGCCATCGGACAGGACACGCTCGGCACGCGCGAGACGCTGGAGGTGGGTGACCGCCACTACGCCTATTACTCGCTGCGACGCCTCGCCGCGAAGCTTGGCGACGTCTCGCGTCTGCCCTTTTCGATGAAGGTGCTGCTCGAGAACATGCTGCGCTTCGAGGATGGCGCGACGGTGACGGTGGACGATATCCAGGCGATCGTCGACTGGCAGAAGGAACGCCGGTCGGAGCGCGAGATCCAGTATCGCCCCGCGCGCGTCCTGATGCAGGATTTCACCGGCGTCCCCTGCGTCGTCGACCTTGCCGCGATGCGCGACGCGATGAACAGCCTGGGCGCCGACGCGGCCAAGATCAACCCGCAGGTGCCCGTCCACCTCGTCATCGACCATAGCGTCATGGTCGACGCGTTCGGCAGCCCGCAGGCGTTCGAGGACAATGTCGCGCTCGAATATCAGCGTAACGGCGAGCGCTACGAGTTTCTGAAGTGGGGCAGCAAGGCGCTCGACAATTTCAAGGTCGTGCCGCCGGGCACGGGCATCTGCCACCAGGTCAATCTCGAGCATATCGCGCAGGCGGTGTGGACGAGCGAGGATGCGGGCGGCGCCACCGTCGCCTATCCCGACACCTGCGTCGGCACCGACAGCCACACGACGATGGTCAACGGCCTCGGCGTGCTCGGCTGGGGCGTCGGCGGGATCGAGGCGGAGGCGGCGATGCTCGGCCAGCCGGTCTCGATGCTCATTCCCGAGGTGGTGGGCTTCAAGCTCACGGGCGCCTTAGGGGAAGGCATCACCGCCACCGATCTCGTCCTCACCGTCACGCAGATGCTGCGCGCCAAGGGCGTGGTCGGCCGCTTCGTCGAGTTCTACGGCCCCGGCGTCTCGGCGCTCAGCCTCGCCGACCGCGCGACGATCGCCAACATGGCGCCCGAATATGGCGCGACCTGCGGCTTCTTCCCCATCGACGGCAAGACGATCGACTATATGCGCCTCACCGGCCGGAGCGAGGAGACGCTGGCGCTGGTCGAGGCCTATGCCAGGGTGCAGGGGCTGTGGCTCGATCCCACGGCCGCCGATCCGCTGTTCACCGACACGCTGGAGCTCGACATGGGCACCGTCCAGCCCTCGCTCGCCGGCCCCAAGCGGCCGCAGGACAAGGTCGTGCTCGATCAGGTCGACGACGTGTTCAACGCCGACCTGGAGAAGGTTTACAAGAAGGCGGCGGCCACGCGCGTCCCCGTCGAGGGGCGCGACCATGACATCGGCGACGGCGACGTGGTCATCGCCGCGATCACGAGCTGCACCAACACGTCGAACCCCAGCGTCCTCATCGCCGCCGGCCTCGTCGCCAGGAAGGCGGTGGAAAAGGGGCTCACGCCAAAGCCCTGGGTCAAGACCAGCCTCGCGCCGGGGAGCCAGGTCGTCACCGATTATCTGAAGAAAGCCGGGCTGCAGGAGCATCTCGACGCGATCGGCTTCAACCTCGTCGGCTATGGCTGCACCACCTGCATCGGCAATTCGGGGCCGCTCGCCGAGCCGATCAGCCGGGCGATCAACGGCAATGACATTGTCGCCGCCTCGGTCCTCTCGGGCAACCGCAATTTCGAGGGGCGCGTCTCGCCCGACGTGCGCGCCAACTTCCTGGCCTCGCCGCCGCTCGTCGTCGCCTATGCGCTCAAGGGCACGGTGACCGCCGATTTCGTCGCGACGCCGATCGGCACCGGCAGCGACGGGCAGGACGTCTACCTCAAGGACATCTGGCCCAGCAATGACGAGGTGCGGCAGGTGATGGACGGCGCGATCAGCCGCGACATGTTCCAGAGCCGCTATGCCGCCGTCTTCACCGGCGACGCGCGCTGGCGGGCGATCGACGTCACCGGCTCCGACACCTATCGCTGGCGCGCGGGATCGACCTATGTCGCCAACCCGCCCTATTTCGAGGGCATGGGGATGACGCCCGCGCCGGTCGCCGACATCGTCGAGGCCAAGCCGCTCGCCATCTTCGGCGATTCGATCACCACCGACCACATCTCGCCCGCCGGCAGCATCAAGGCGTCCTCGCCCGCCGGCCTGTGGCTCCAGGAGCATCAGGTCGCGCAGGCCGACTTCAACAGCTATGGCGCGCGGCGCGGCCATCATGAGGTGATGATGCGCGGCACCTTCGCCAATATCCGCATCAAGAACCTGATGCTCGACGGCGTCGAGGGCGGCATGACGCGCTACGAGGGCGCGGTGATGCCGATCTATGACGCGGCGATGCGGCACAAGGCCGACGGCACCCCGCTCGTCGTCATTGCGGGCAAGGAATATGGCACCGGCTCCTCGCGCGACTGGGCGGCCAAGGGCACGAGCCTCCTCGGCGTGCGCGCGGTGGTCGCCGAGAGCTTCGAGCGCATCCACCGCTCGAACCTCGTCGGCATGGGCGTGCTCCCGCTCCAGTTCCAGCCGGGCGAGGGGCGCGAGAGCCTCGGCCTCACCGGCGACGAGACCTTCACGATCGAGAATGTCGCCGGCCTGCGCCCGCGCCAGTCGGTCGAGGTGAAGGTGACCCGCGCCGACGGCTCGACGGGCAGCTTCACCGCGCGCTGCCGCATCGACACGGTCAACGAGCTCGACTATTTCCTCAACGGCGGGATTTTGCCTTACGTGCTGCGGAAGCTGGCGGCGTAACGCGGCCGCGTCCAGAGCGCCGGATCGCGGGGCGCGGGCGGGTAGCGGCTCGCCCGTCGCGCGCTTTGCGCCCCGGCGCGGAGCAGCCAGCCGAGCTTCGCCGCGCGGGAGGTGACGACGCGGCGCTGCCACGCCGCCCCGCCGCGCCGGCCGACGATCCGCGCGATGTCGCCATAGATGCCGGCGGCGGCGAGCACCGCCCAGGCCGAGCGGAACGAGAGCGCCGGCGTCCCCCGCCGCGCGCTTGCCTCATAGCGCGCCGCCAGCGCGGCGAGGCGGCGGGCGAGGCGGTCGCGCGCGTCCGCCTTCTCCGCGTCGAACAGCGTCGCGGCGGTGACGCCCTCCTCGGCCAGCCAGTCGCCCGGCAGATAGCAGCGCCCGCCGGCCGCATCCTCGCCCACGTCGCGCGCGATATTGGCGAGCTGGAAGGCGAGGCCCAGGTCGCAGGCGCGGTCGAGCACCGCCTCGTCATCCGGCGCGACCCCCATCACCAGCGCCATCATGCAGCCGACCGCGCCGGCGACATGATAGCAGTAGCGCAGCAGATCGGCCTCGCTCGCCGGCCGCCAGCCCCCGGCATCGAGCGCGAAGCCGGCGATGAGGTCGTCGATCAGTGCGCGCGGAATCCGCGCCTCGCGCGCGACAATGGCGAGACCGTCAAACGCGGGCTCACCCGTCGCCTCCCCGGCCAGAGCCGCGTCGGTGAGCGCCTTGATGCGCGCCAGCCGCGCCGGCGCGTCGGCGACCGCCGCCATCGTCCCGCCATGGTCCTGCCCGTCGGCAAGGTCGTCGCACGCCCGGCACCAGGCGTAGAGCAGCCAGGCCCGCTCACGCGTCGCCGCGTCGAACAGGCCCGAGGCCATGGCGAAGCTCTTGGAGCCGCGCGCGATGCTGGTCCGCGCCATGGCGACGAGCGCCGCGCGGTCCATCGTCACAGATTGGCGGCCTTGAGCGCGACGATCGAGCGGTGCGGCCGCCATGCCGCCATGGCCTCGAGCAAACCGTCGAGCGTGTCGGCGGCGATGAGGATGCCGGCATGGACCGGCCGCACGAACCCCGTGTCGATCATGCGGCGGTTGAAGGCGACGAGATCGTCATAATAGCCGCCGACATTGAGCAGCCCGACCGGCTTGGCATGATAGCCAAGCTGCGACCAGCTCACCGCCTCCCACAATTCGTCCATCGTGCCGACGCCGCCGGGCAGCGTCACGAAGCCGTCGGAAAGCTCGGTGAACAGCGCCTTGCGCTCGTGCATTCCGCCGACGACGCGCAGCTCGGAGCAGCCGCGATGCGCCACTTCCGCCGCGACCAGCGCCTGCGGGATGATGCCGGTCACCTCGCCCCCCGCGCCCAGCGCCGCGTCGGCGAGAGCGCCCATCAGGCCGAGGCGCCCGCCGCCATAGACGATGCCGATACCGCGCTCGGCCAGCGTCCGCCCCACCGCGCGCGCCGCCTCCAGATAGAGCGGATCGGCCGGAGTCGCCGACCCGCAATAGACCGCCAGCCGGCCGAAAGGGCTCACGCCAGCCGCTCGAGCATCAGCGACGCCGTCGCCTTGGCGCTGCCCACCACGCCGGGAATGCCGGCACCCGGATGCGTGCCCGCGCCGACGAAATAGAGGTTGCCGATCACGTCGTCGCGATTGTGCGCGCGGAACCAGGCGCTTTGCGTGAGCAGCGGCTCGAGGCTGAAGGCGCTGCCGACATGCGCGTTGAGATCGGTCGTGAAATCCGCCGGCGTGTAATGGAACTGGAGCGTGATGCGCGAACGCAGTTCGGGGATCAGCCGCCGCTCGATCTCGGCGAGGATGCGGTCGGCGAGGACGGGGCCGACCTTCTCCCAGTCGACCGGCAGCTTGCCGCGATGCGCGACCGGCGCCAGCGCGTAGAAGGTCGAATGCCCCTCGGGCGCCATGGTCGGGTCGGTGACGGTCGGGTGGTGGAGGTAGAGCGAGAAATCCTCCGACAGCACGCCATGGTCGTAGATGTCCTTGAGCAGCCCGGCATAACGCGGGCCGAACAGGATCATGTGGTGCGGGATGCCCGGCCAGGTGCCGCGCACGCCGAAATGGACGACGAACAGGCTCGGGCTCCAGCGCTTGCGCTTGAGGCTCTGCGCCTGTTTGGTGCCGCGGCCGTGATGGCCGAGCAGCTTGCCGTAGGTGTGGACGAGATCGCCGTTGCTCGCCACCGCGTCCGCCTCGACCCGGTGGCCGCTGCGCGTGATGACGGCGGTGGCGCGATCGCCCAGCATCTCGATCTTCTCGACCGGGTCGGCGAGGCGCAGCGTGCCGCCCAGCCGCTCGAAATGCGTCACCATGCCGCTCACCAGCGCATTGGTCCCGCCCTTGGCGAACCACACGCCGCCGTCCTTCTCGAGCTTGTGGATGAGCGCGTAGATCGCGCTCGTCGTCATCGGGTTGCCGCCGACGAGGAGCGTGTGGAACGAGAGCGCCTCGCGCAGCTTCTCGTGCCGCACGAAGCTCGACACCATCGAATAGACCGATCGCCACGCCTGATAGCGGGCGAGCGCGGGCGCCGCGCTCAGCATCGACTTGAAGTCGAGGAAGGCGACATGGCCGAGCTTCTCGTAGCCCTCGTGGAAGACGCCGGCGCTGTACTCCAGAAAGCGCGCATAGCCCGCGACGTCGGCGGGGTTGAGCCTGGCGATCTCGGCCCGCAGCGCCGGCTCGTCGTTGCTGTAGTCGAAACTGGTGCCGTCGGGCCAGTTGAGCCGGTAGAAGGGCATGACGGGGAGCAGCGTCACGTCGCGCGCCATGTCGTGCCCCGACAGGCGCCAGAGCTGCGCGAGGCAGTCGGGATCGGTGATGACGGTCGGCCCCGCATCGAACACATGGCCGCCGCGGTGCCAGACATAGGCGCGCCCGCCCGGCCGGTCGCGCCCCTCGATCACGGTGGTGGCGATACCGGCGGATTGCAGGCGGATGGCCAGCGCCAGACCGCCAAATCCGGCGCCGATCACGACCGCCTGCTTCATCTGTCTTGTGCTCCTAGGGCCGCGATGGCCCGGCTGATGGGAACGGGAGGTCTGCCGACGAGAACGCGGACCTTATCGGCAAAGCTGGTACGCCCGGCATAAAAGCGGCCGATGAGGGCGGGGTCAAGCCGATAGAAACGCTCGATCGTGCGATAACGGTCCGTCGGCGGCGCGGCATGGAACAGCATCCGCGCGAGGAGCCGATAGAAGCTCTGCCCGCGCCAGTGCCGGCGCGCGACCGCGTGCAGGGCGTCGTGCAGCGAACGGCCGTCGAGCGCGGGGAGCGAGGAGATCATGCAGGCGGTGCGCACCGCATCGGGCAGCGAATAGCCGGTCATGGCGTGGAACAGCCCCGCGCGCATCCCCGCCTTGGCGACGCCCGGCGCGCCCGCCGCCCAATAAGCGTCGAAATCGCCCGCCATGCAGACCGGGAGCACGCCGGTCTCGACGCGGTTGCCGGGCTGGCCCGACCAGCCCCGTTCACTCATATAGGCGTCGATCCGCGCCTTAAGCGCGGGCACGTCGAGATCGGGCGTGGTGCTGTAATAAGTATCCTCAATGAAGAGCTGGCGGGGGCCGAAGGGCAGGACATAAACGAAGCGATAGCCCTCCGCCTGGTCGACCGTCGCGTCCATGATCGTGGGGGCGGCCAGCCCATGCGGCTGGTCGAGCTCGTAGAGGCGGCCGAGGAACTTCTGGTAGCCAAGCGTCAGCGCCGAGAGATCGCCCGCCCCCCGCGCATCGATCACCCCGCCGGCGCGGATCACATAGCCGTCAGCGAGCGTCACGCTGGTCGGGCTCAGCGCCGCGACGCTCGCGCCCAGCACCAGCCGCTCATTGGGGAGCGCCGCGCGCAGCGCCGCGTCGAGCCGCTCGCTCTCGATGCTCATGTAGCTGCCGGGGATCAGCCGCTCATGGCCGGGAAAGGCGACGCGCGTCGCCGGCCAGGCGCGGCTGACGAGCGGGGCGACGAGCCAGAGATGTTCGGGCGCGACATCGCTCTCGAAACAGGACCAGAGATGATTGCCGCCGAGCTGCTCCTGCTCCTCGACCAGCGTCACCTTGAGATCGGGGCGCCGCGCGGCGAGCGCCAGCGCGATGAGCCCGCCCGAAAGGCCGCCGCCGACGATGACGATGTCGCTGCCCTCGCTCATCCCCCCGCCTTAGCTGGCGGCGGGCGCCAGCGAAAGCGGCTTGCGCGCGGATCGTCCGTTCAGGCGAAGACGTCGGCGAGCCGGTTCGACTCCGGCCCGTCCTTCCACTCGCGCAGCTCGATGAAGAGCGAGGCGTAGACGGCGGCGATGTAGGCGGTGAAAATCGTGCTGAGTGCCAAACTAAAAATTACAAAAGCGCTGAGCCCGACCCAAATCGGAATTGACTGCCAAAACGGCATCAGCATGAGGCCAATCACGCCAAACGGAAGAATAACCAGCAACACAACGAGGCCAATCATGAAGCCTAAAGTAAAGATTTTTATTCGGGCACCGCTGGTCAATTGGCGACTTCTGCTCAATGCCGCGACCACGCCCAAATCCTCCTCAACAACGGCCGGAACGGCTACAGAAAACATACAATATAAAATGATGCCGGGAACAACTAACAGCATAAAACCAAAGATCACTGCAACAAATACCAAGACTATGGTGGCAATGACAGGTAAAATCTTGCTCGCACCCAATTTTAGGCACTCTGAAAAATTCACCTTCTCTCCTGCATGATGCATCAGCGCCGCGCGTGTCAGCGAGCCTTGAACCAAGCCGTACAAGATTATATTGGCGAACTGCCCGGCGAGAGACAAAGTTGAATTGACCTTCGCCGATTGTCCTCCCAGCAAGGGGTTGTTCAACAGCGTGCCGTCCAGCAGGCTGAACGCAATGCTCGGCAGCGTGCTTAGAACGAAGGCGAGGCCGAGCACGGCAAGCGGATTGCTAGTGATTACGCCGGTCGCCTGGCCGAGTATGCCGCCAATCGAAGGCGCCCCTGTATATCCGCCATATGCCCGTGTCGCCATTGCCGTCTCTCCCCCAATCGACGCTCGGCTCCAGTCAATCATGGGATCGCTCCCAATGCAAGCCGCGATTGGGTCCGGTGCGGGAGCGAGTTCCGCTTGCGTGGCGGCGGCGGCGGGCTAAGCTCACGCGCGAGTGAACCAGCGGGGGGTGATGGCCGGGACCGTATCGCCAGGCGCGGCGCCGATCGACGAGCGCATCGTCGCGGCGCATGAGGCGTTGCGGGCCGACCGGGCGATCCAGTGGGATATGCGCGGGGTCGATCCGCCGCAGCCGCCGCCGCAATGGCTGCGCGATTTCCTCGAATGGCTCGGCAAGGTGCTGGAGCCGGTCGGGCGGTTCTTCCACTGGATCGGCTCCTTCCTCCCCGACGCGCCTTATGCGCGGATCATCCTGTGGACGGTGATCGCGCTCGCCGCCGCGGCGCTCGTGTGGATGATCGTCGAGCGGATCAGGAGCGGCGAGTGGCGGCTGCCGCGCTGGCGGCGCCGGTCCGTTCTCGCCGCCGCCGAGGTGGACGCGGAGCCAGGCTGGACCCCGCCCGCCGCCGCGCGCGAATGGCTGGCCGAGGCCGACGCGCTCGCCGCGCGCGGGCTCTTCGCCGAGGCGGTGCACCTCCTCCTCCTGCGCAGCGTCGAGGATGTCGCCCGGCGCCGGCCCGAACTCGTGCGCCCGGCGCTGACCAGCCGGGATCTTGCCCGAGCCGAGGGCGTGCCGGCGCCGGCGCGGTCGATTTTCGCGCGCATCGCCGCCGTCGTCGAGCGGAGCCTGTTCGGCGGGCGTCCGGTGCTGGCGCCGCAATGGGCCGAATGCCGCGCCGCCTATGCCGAGTTCGCCGAGCCGCGGAGCTGGCGCGGATGAGCGGCGCGACCGGCAGCGCCTTCACGAGGCGGACGGTCGTCGTGCTGCTCGTGGTCGGCATCGGCGCCTTTGTCGCGACGCTGCTGCTCGGCGCCTTCGCGCCCGATTTCCGCTCGGGCCAGAATGGCGGCGGCCATGCGCTGTCGAACGGCGCCACGGGCTTTGCCGGCATCGTCAGGCTCGCCGAGGCGACCGGGCGGCCGGTGGAGGTCAGCCGCAGCGATCGGGGCTTTGCGACGGACGGGCTGCTGATCGTGACACCCGAATCGGGCGGCGTCGACATCAGCGACGCGATCGCGGGTCGTGACAACAAGCCGACGCTGTTCGTCTTTCCCAAATGGGAGACCGCCGCCGATCCGCTGCGGCGCGGCTGGGTGCGCTCGGCGGGGATCAAGGGAGGCTGGGATGCGCAGGCGGTGCTCGCCCCGGCGATCCAGCTCGCGGTGCGCACGCACAAGGGCGGGCTCCCCATCGGCGCCGCGCCGGGCCTCAAATCGACCTTTGGCGCCGTGACCCCCCGCCCCGCGCAGGTCATCATCGGCCCCGCCGGCGACTGGAAGAACCCGGTGCCCATCCACCCGCTGCTCGTCGAGCCGTCGGGCGGGATGCTGCTCGCGCGGATCGGCGACGGGCCGCGCTATGTGCTCGCCGACCCGGACCTTATGAGCAACCAGGGCATCAGGGACGTGCGCCAGGCGGTGCTGGCGCTGGCGGTGCTCGACCGGCTGCGGGGCGGGCGCGCGATCGTGTTCGACGTGACGCTCAATGGCCTCGGCCATTCCCCGAGCCCGCTCAAGCTGCTGTTCCAGCCGCCGTTCCTGGCGCTGACGCTTGGCGTCGCGGTGGCGCTGCTGCTCGCCGGCTGGCAGGCGCCCGCGCGCTTCGGGCCGGTGCGGGTGCCGCCGCGCGCCATCGCCTTCGGCAAGGCGGCGCTGGTCGACAATGCCGCCGCCCTGGTGCGCAAGGCCCGGCGCGAGGCGGCGCTCGGCCCGCGCTATGTCGCGGTGATCCGTGACCGCGCGGTCGCCGCCTTCGGCGTGCCCGGCCGCCTGCGCGGCGAGGCGATCGATACCTATCTCGACAATCTGCGCGGCGGCGGCCGCTTCACCGCGCTCGCCGGCGTGGTCGAGCGCGCCGACCGCCGATCGACATTGCTGGACGCGGCGCGGGCGCTGCATTCATGGTACAGGGAGAAAAGGCGTGACCGTTGACGAGGTGAAGGCGCTGGCCGAGGCGATCCGCGCGCAGGTGAGCCGCGCCGTGGTGGGGCAGGAGGGCACGGTCGACCTCATGCTCGTCGCGCTGTTCGCGGGCGGGCACATCCTGCTCGAAGGGCCGCCGGGCACCGCCAAGACGCTGCTCGCGCACAGTTTCGCGCGCGCCGTCGGGCTCGACTTCGGCCGCATCCAGTTCACGCCGGACCTGATGCCCGGCGACATCATCGGCGCCAACCTCTTCAATTTCCAGACCTCGACCTTCACGCTGACGCGCGGGCCGATCTTCACCGAGCTGCTGCTCGCCGACGAGATCAACCGCACCCCGCCCAAGACGCAGGCCGCGCTCCTGGAGGCGATGCAGGAGCGCACGGTGACGATCGACGGGGAGAGCCTGACGCTCAGCGACCGCTTCATGGTCGTGGCGACGCAGAACCCGATCGAGCAGCAGGGCGTCTATCCGCTGCCCGAGGCGCAGCTCGACCGTTTCCTCTTCAAGCAGCGCGTCGACTATCCGAGCGCCGAGGAGGAGCGGCGGATCGTCGCCAGCCATGGGGCGCGGCAGAGCGCGATGAGCCCCGAGGACTGGGGCGTCGAGCGCTGCGCCGACGCGGCGGCGATCCGCGCCGCGGTCGAGGCGGTGACGGCGGTCCGGCTGGTGGACGAGGTCGTCGATTATGTGACCGGCCTCATCCGTGCCACGCGCGGGGTCGCGGACCTCGAGAGCGGCGCCTCGCCGCGCGCCGGCGCGATGCTGGCGGCGGCGGCGCGGGCGCGCGCGGCGCTCGAGGGGCGCGACTTCGTCATCCCCGACGATGTCAAGGCGCTCGCCCCCGCGCTGCTGCGCCACCGCCTCATCCTGTCGCCGGCCGCGGAGATCGACGGGCGGGTGCTCGACGATGTCGTCGCCGCGATCATCGAGCAGGTCGAGGCGCCGCGTTGATCTATCCGACCCGCCTTGCCGTGCTCGCGGCCGCCGCCGGCGCGCCGTTCGCGCTGATGCTGGCGATCGGCTGGCCGGCGCACTGGTACGCGGGGCTCGCCTGGCCGGTCGCGGTGCTGCTGCTGACGCTGATCGACGCGGCGATGGGGAGCCGGCCGGGGCAGGCGTCGCTGCGGGCCGAGACGCCGCGCACGCTGGGCGTGGGCGAGACTGCCGATCTGGTGCTGCACGTCGCGCTCGCCGGCGCCGCGCCGGCCCATGTCGATGTCGCGGTCGACGGCGGGGAACTGGTCGATCTCGCCGACGATGGACGTGGGCGCGTCGACCTTCGCGACGGCAAGGGCGACGCCAAGATGCCGCTCACCGCCTCGCGGCGCGGGACGGCACACATCGCGAGCGCCTGGCTGCGCTGGGCGGGGCCGCTGGGGCTGGCGTGGAAGCAGCGCCGCGTCGCGCTCGACCGGCCGATCGCCATCGTGCCCGACATCCGCCCGGTCCGCGACCGGGGCGCGCGGCTGTTCGAGCGGGTGGCGGTCAACGGGCTGATGACGCAGCTCGACCGGGGCGACGGCACCGATTTCGACGCGCTGGTCGAGTTCCGCGCCGGCATGGACCGCCGCGCGATCGACTGGAAGCATTCCGCCCGCCACCAGAAGCTCCACGCCAAGGAGTTCCGCAGCGAGCGCAACAACCAGATCATGTTCGCCATCGACGCCGGCCGCCAGATGACCGATCCGATCGCCGGCCTCCCCCGGCTCGACCGGGTGGTGACCGCCATGCTGACGACGGGCTGGGTCGCGCTCAAGCTCGGCGACCGCGTCGGCCTCCACGCCTTCGATGCACGGCCGCGCATTTCGAGCGGCCTCGTCTCGGGCGGCGGCGCCTTCGCCGAGCTGCAGCGGCTCGCCGCGCGGATCGACTATAGCGGCGAGGAGACCAACTATACCTTCGCGCTCACCAGCCTCGCGGCGCGGCTCACCCGCCGCTCGCTCATCGTGCTGTTCACCGAGTTCACCGATCCGACCTCGGCCGAGTTCATGGTGCGCGCCGCCGCGCGGATGGTGCAGACGCACCTGCTGCTCGTCGTCGTGCTGCGCGACGAGGAACTGGAGTCGATCATCGACCGGCCGCCGGTGGATGCCGGCGACGTCGCCCGCGCCGTCACCGCCGCCGCGCTGCTGCGCGACCGGGTGACGGTGCTGAGCCGGCTGCGCCACCTTGGCGCCCATGTCATCGAGGCCGATCACGACCGCGTCGACGAGCAGCTCGTCGCGGGCTATGTCGCGATCAAGCGGAGGAACCTCTTGTGAGCGCGGTCATCGAGGGCGCGCCGCCGGTGCTGGTCAACGCCAGCCGCTTCCGCGCCGCGCACGAGGCGGACTGGACCCGGCTCGAGGCGATCCTCAAGCGGATCGAGAAGCGGTCGGTGCGCGTGCTGGGCGACGACGACCTCCTCGCTTTGCCGCTGCTCTACCGCTCGGCGCTGTCCTCGCTGTCGGTCGCGCGCGAGACCTCGCTCGACCGCAGCCTGGTGCGCTATCTCGAACAGCTCTGCACCCGCGCCTATTTCCAGATCTACGGCGTGCAGGGCGCGCCGCTGGGGCAGGTGGGCCGCTTCTTCGCGCGCGGCTGGCCGCAGGCGGTGCGGGCCTTGTGGCGCGAGACGCTGGTCATGGCGCTGCTGACCTTCGCCGGCGCGGTGGCGGGCGTCTGGCTCGTGGCGAGCGACCCCGGCCTCTATTACGCGCTGGTGCCCGAGGCGATGGCGGGCGGGCGCGATCCCGCCGCGAGCGCCGCGTTCCTGCGCAACACGCTCTATGGCGGCGGCGAGGGGATGCTGGCGACCTTTGCCGTCTATCTCTTCTCGCACAACAGCCAGATTGCGATCTTCGCCTTTGCGCTCGGTTTCGCCTTCGCGATCCCGACGGTGCTCCTTGTGCTCTACAACGGCGTCATGCTCGGCGCGATGGGCGCGGTGTTCGCGGGCAAGGGGCTGGGGCCGAACTTCGCCGCCTGGATCGCGATCCACGGCACGACCGAGCTGTTCGCGATCGTCCTAGCGGGCGCGGCCGGCCTGCGCATCGGCACCGCGATCGCCTTCCCCGGCGATCGCGCGCGGGGCGACGCGGCGGTGGCGGCGGGGCGGACGACGGGCACCGCGATCGTCGGCGTCGTGCTGATGCTGCTCGTCGCCGGGCTGCTCGAGGGGATCGGGCGGCAGACGATCAACGCCGATGGCACCCGCGCGCTGATCGGCGCGGCGATGCTGGCGGGCTGGCTCGCCTATTTCTATCTGCCGAGGCGGTCGGATGCGCTGGCGGCGGGGTGAGCGGCGGCGCAAGGCGCCCGCCTCGCTGCGGCGGAGCTTCGTCACGCCCGAGGGCGTCGACCTGCGGCTGACGCTGGCGGGCGCGGGCGCGCGCGCCTCGGCGTTCCTCCTCGACGCGCTCATCATGATCCTGCTGCTCGTCGGGCTGACGCTGCTGATCGTGTTCAACGTCTTCGCGCTGCGCGGCGTGCCCGATCTGGTGGCGATCATCTGGCTGGTCGGCTGGTTCCTGCTGCGCAACCTGTGGTTCGTGCTGTTCGAGATGGGCGGGCGGGGCGCGACGCCGGGCAAGCGGCTGCTCGGCCTGCGCGTCGTGGCGCGCGACGGCGCCCGGCTCACCGGCGCGGCGGTGATGACGCGCAACGCGATGCGCGAGATCGAGCTGTTCCTGCCACTCTCCTTCCTCGGCTACCAGACGGCGGAGGGTGCCGCCGACGGCTTCCTCGTGCTGTTCGCGCTGCTGTGGAGCGGCATTTTCCTCTTCTTCCCGCTGTTCAACCGCGACCGGATGCGGGTGGGCGATCTCGTCGCGGGCACCTGGGTGGTGGAGGACGAGCGCAGCGCGCTCGGCATCGACCTCGTCCAGCAGCGCGCGGCGGCGCCGGGGCGGCGCACATTTAGCGAGGCAGCGCTCGGCCTCTATGGCGAATATGAGCTGCAGACGCTCGAGGAGGTGCTGCGCAAGGGCAAGCCCGAATCGGTCATGCTGGTGGCGGCGAGCATCCGCGCCAAGGCGGGGCTCCCCGACGACTATGACGACGAGGGTTTCCTCCACGATTATTATGCCGCGCTTTGCGCGCGGCTCGAGCGCGGGATGCTTGTCGGCCGGCGCCGCGCGGACAAACATGCCGCGGGATAATGGGCCCTCCCTCGCTCTGGGCTGGAGGAGGGAGGGCCGGACCCGCAGCAGGGGGGCAGGGCGTGCGGGTCCAGATCAGCGGGCAGGCGCGACCCGGCTCAGCCTTCGCTGAGCTTCAAGGACTGCCCGGCTTGTCCGTCGCCACGCTTGTATCAGAAAAATGGCGCCGCCGGGCGGCCGAGTCTTGCGGATTTTGTCCTTTGATTGCGCAAAATCGACGCGAGATCGGTCCTGGCGGAGCAGTCCCCCGCGCGCGACCACGCTCGCCGGTCAGCGCAGCGCGCCGGCGACCAGCTTGTGCAGCTTGCTGTGGATCGCGTCGTTGCCGGCAAGCACCTCGCGCCGCTCGATGACGTCGCCGCCGCCGCGGAAATCGGTGACGAAACCGCCCGCTTCCTTGATGAGCAGGAGCCCGGCGGCCACGTCCCAGGGCGACAGGCCCGCCTCCCAGAAGCCGTCATAGCGCCCCGCCGCGACATGGGCGAGGTCGAGCGCGGCCGATCCGAACCGGCGGATGCCCGCGACCGACGGCGCCACCGCGCCGAAGATGCGGCTCCATTGCGCCATGTCGCCATGGCCGAGGAAGGGAATGCCGGTCGCGATCAGCGCGTCGGACAGGTCGCGCCGCGCCGACACGCGCAGCCGCCGGTCGTGCAGCCAGGCGCCCCGGTTCTTCTCCGCCCAGTAGCTCTCGTCGGTGAGCGGCTGATAGATGAGCCCGGTGGTGATCTCCCCCCAGCCCTTGCCGTCGGCACGCGGCTCCTGCACCGCGATCGAGATCGCGAAATGCGGGATGCCGTGGAGGAAGTTGCTCGTGCCGTCGAGCGGATCGATGATCCAGCGCGGCTTGGCGGGGTCACCCGCGACCTCTCCCCCCTCCTCGAGCAGGAAGGACCAGTCGGGACGCGCCTTGCTCAGTTCGGCGACCAGCGTCTCCTCGGCGCGCTTGTCGGCGAGCGAGACGAAGTCCGCCGGCCCCTTCTTTGACACCTGGAGATGCTCGACCTCGCCAAAGTCGCGGCGCAGGCGCGGCGCCGCCTTGCGCGCGGCGCGCTCGATGACGGTGAGAAGGCCGGAATGGGAAACCATGGCAAACCTCCCCCCCTCCCTCGGGAGGGGTCGATATGTTCCCCCCTCCCGCTTGCGGGAGGGGTCGGGGGAGGGCAGCAACGGGTATGACGGCCCCTCCCCTAACCCCTCCCGCAAGCGGGAGGGGAATAAAGTCAGTCCGCCCGCTTCACATATTCGCGTTCATAGACGTCGACGATGATGCGCGTGCCGGTGGTGATGTGCGGGGGGACCATGACGCGGACGCCATTGTCGAGGATCGCGGGCTTGTAGCTCGCCGAGGCGGTCTGGCCCTTCACCACCGCGTCGGCCTCGACCACCGTCGCCTCGACCGTCTCGGGCAGTTGCACGCTGATCGGCCGCTCGTCGTACATTTCGAGCATCACCATCATGCCGTCCTGGAGGAAGGCGGCGGCATCGCCGACGAGGTCGGCGGGCAGGCTGATCTGGTCATAGGTCTCGGTATCCATGAAGACGAGCATGTCGCCCTCGGGATAGAGATACTGGAAGTCCTTGGTGTCGAGCCGGATGCGCTCGACCGTCTCGGCCGAGCGGAAGCGCACGTTGTTCTTGCGCCCGTCGATGAGGTTCTTGAGTTCGACCTGCATATAGGCGCCGCCCTTGCCGGGCTGGGTGTGCTGGATCTTGACCGCGCGCCAGAGCCCGCCCTCATATTCGATATTGTTGCCGGGACGGATGTCCACGCCGCTGATCTTCATCGCCGCCGCCTGTTGCCTGAGAGGTGGAAAGAGCCGGCGCCGCCCCTAGCCGGGATGCCGCGCGCGGGCAAGGGGGCGTCAACCCGTGCCGAGTACCCCCGCGAAATCCGCCACCGCCGCCGCCGGGCCGCGCGGGTCGGTCCATATCGCGCCGCTCACCGCCAGGAAGTCGGCGCCCGCCGCGACCAGTGGTCCGGCGTTGGCCGGGGTGATGCCGCCGATCGCGACGCAGGGCAGCTCGAACAATGTCGTCCACCAGGAGAGGATCGAGGGGTCGGGCCGGTGCCGCGTCTCCTTGGTCGCGGTGGGGTAGAAGGCGCCGAACGCCACGTAATCCGCGCCCGCCTCGCCCGCGTCCATGGCGAGGTGGCGGCTGTCGTGGCAGGTGACGCCGATCTGCGCGCCCGGCCCCAGCTCGCGCCGCGCCTCGCGCGGGTCGCCGTCGCCTTGTCCCAGATGCACACCATCGGCGCGCAGCCGCCTGGCCAGCGCGATGCTGTCGTTGACGATGAAGGCCGTGTCATGGTCGGCGCAGAGCTGCTGGAGCGGGGCGGCGAGGCGCGCCGCCTCGTGCTGGTCCAGCCCCTTGACGCGGAACTGGAACGCCGCGACCGGCCCGCCGGCAAGCGCCTCGGCGAGCCGCGCGGCGAAGTCGCCACCCACGTCGAGTGGCGAGATCAGGTAGAGCTGGCAGGGCGGGCGGCGATCGTCCCGCTCGAAGCGCGCGGCGAAATCGGGGTCGAGGTCGAGAGGGTCGGCCGGGCTGTCATCGTTCATGCCGCGGCCATAGCGTGCGGGCGGCGCCGACGGAAGCCGGCGCCGCCGCCCGCCTCATTCCTCGCCCTTGTAGATACGCACGAGCTTGTCGAGCATCGCGAGCGCGTCGTCGCGGCTGCGCTGGAAGGTGTTGCGGCCGATGATCGATCCATTGCCGCCGCCATCGCGAATGTCGCGCGCGTCCTGATAGACGGCATCGGTCCCCTTGGCCGCGCCGCCCGAGAAGACGACGATGCGGCGGCCGTTGAAGCAGCTCTGCACGACATGCGCGACGCGCTTGGCCTGGGTCGATCCGTCGAAGCCCTCATAGGATTTCTGCGCGTCCTTCTGCTCGACATGGGCGGTCGGCAGCTTGACCTTGATGATGTGCGCGCCAAGCAGCGCCGCCATGTGCGCGGCATAGGCGCCGACGTCGAGTGCCAGCTCGCCATCCTTGCTGAGTTTGCCGCCGCGCGGATAGGACCAGATGACCGTGGCAAGCCCGACCGACTTCGCCTCCAGGCTCATCTCGCGGATTTCCTCCATCATGTCGAACACGTCGTCCGCGCCCGGATAGATGGTGAAGCCGATCGCCGAACAGCCGAGGCGCAGCGCGTCATCGACGCTGCCCGTCACCGCCTGGTTGACGCCGGTCGCCCAGCTGTTCGAGCTGTTGACCTTGAGGATGGTGGGGATCTGCCCGGCGAAGCTGCCCGCGCCCGCCTCGAGCATCCCGAGCGGCGCGGCATAGGCGGAGAGGCCCGCGTCGATCGCGAGCTGATAGTGGTAATGCGGGTCGTAGGCGGCCGGATTGGGCGCGAAGCTGCGGGCCGGGCCGTGCTCGAACCCCTGGTCAACGGGGAGGATGATCATCTTGCCGGTGCCGCCCAGGCGCCCCTGCATCAACATGCGGACCAGATTGGCCTTCACGCCGGGATTGTCGGACTCGTAGTGGGCGATGATCGACCTGACGGTGGGAGTGATGCTCATGCGCAAGTCCTTTTCTGCACAAAAGGATGATGGGACTGCGCCAGCGCCTAGCGCCTCTTGCCGTCCGGCTCAATGCCGCAGTGCAGCAAACGGGGTTAATAGCGGACGCTTGACCACCATCCGCCATCCGATCAGTATCCACCACGAGACGGAGGGGGCCGAGGCGATGCGCGGACTTGTGGCGGCGATCCTGTTGCTCCTCGCCCTCGCCGCGCCCGCCGCCGCCAAGCCGCCGGTCGTGGGCGAGGTCGCGCCCGAGACCGAACTGACGCTGGTCGACGGGACGAAGCTCACGCTCGCCGATCTGCGGGGGCAGGTTGTGGTGCTCAATTTCTGGGCGACGTGGTGCGGGCCGTGCAAGGCGGAGCTGCCGCTGCTCGACAGATATTATCAGGCTCAGCAGAAGCACGGCCTGCGCGTGTTCGCGATCACCACCGAGGATTCGGTGCCGATCCCGCAACTGAAGAAGCTGTTCGCGGTGATGGCGATGCCGTCGGTGCGGCGGATCAGGGGGCGGTTCGCGGTGCTGGGAGCTTTGCCGACCAACTATGTCATCGATCGCGCCGGGGTGGTCCGCTATGCCGAGGCGGGCGCCTTCGAGCTTGAGACGCTCAACGAGCTACTGGTGCCGCTGCTCAAGGAGCCGGCGCCGGCGGTGACCGCCGCCCCCGGGGCCGCCCCGGCGCGGTGACGCGCCGTCAGTCGGCGAACAGCAGCACCGGCGTTTCGAGCAACCGCTTGACCGCCTGGACGTAGCTCGCCGCGTCCCAGCCGTCGACGACGCGGTGGTCGCAGCTGATCGACAGGTTCATGAGCTTGGCGACCGCCAGCTCGCCGTCGCGGATTACCGGGCGCTCGACCACCTTGTTGGGGCCGATGATGGCGACTTCGGGGCGGTTGATGACCGGCGTGGTCGCGATGCCGCCGAGCGGCCCGAGCGACGTGACGGTGAGCGTCGAGCCCGAAAGCTCGGCCGATGTGGCCTTGCCGGTCCGCGCCGCCTCGGCAAGCCGCGTGATCTCGGCCGCGAGCTGCCAGACATTGCGGTCCTGCGCGTCGCGGATGACGGGCACCATCAGGCCCGCGTCGGTCTGCGTGGCCATGCCGAGGTGGACGGCGCCGTGCCGCGTCACGATCCCCGCCTCGTCGTCATAGCGCGCGTTCATCATCGGAAAGTCGGGGATCGCGCGGCAGATGGCGGTGATGATGAGCGGGAGCAGGGTGAGCTTGGGCCGGCCGCCCCGGCTGGCGTTGAGATCCGCGCGGACGCCTTCCAGCGCGGTGACGTCGATCTCCTCGACATAGGTGAAGTGCGGGATGTGGCGCTTGGACGCGGCCATGTTCTCGGCGATGCGGCGGCGCATCCCGATGACCCTGACCGGCGCGTCGGGACGGCGCGCGCTCCGCCCCGGCGCGCGATAGCCCTCGCCCGCGCCATAGAGCAGATAGGCGTCGAGATCGCCGTGCCGCACCCGGCCGTCGGCGGTGCGGACCTGGGCGAGGTCCACGCCCAGCTCCTTGGCCCGCGCGCGGACGGCGGGGGAGGCGAGGACGGGCGCCGTCGGCTCCCCCGCGCCAATCCCCCTTCCGCTTGCGTCGATCGGAGGCACGTGACTCCGATCGAGGGTAACGGGAGGGTCGGTAATCTCCGGCGCATCACCCTCGCCCTCCCGCAGGCGGGAGGGGGGAGCTACGTCCTCAACCCCCGGATTGTCCGCCTCGAATGCCTCGGTCGCGGTCGCCGGCTCGGGTGTCGCCTCCTCCGCCTCGGTCTCGATCACCACCAGCGCCGATCCGATCGCGATCTGGTCGCCCGGCTCGCCGGCGAGCGAGAGGATGGTGCCGGCGACCGGCGATTCCATCTCGACCGTGGCCTTGTCGGTCATGAGGTCGGCGATGGGCTGGTCCTCGGCGACGACATCGCCGACCTTGACGTGCCAGGCGACGATCTCGGCCTCGGCGATGCCTTCGCCGATGTCGGGGAGGGTGAAGGTGAAGCGCGCCATGCGGATCAGTCCTGAAGGAGGGCGCGGATGCCCTCGGCGATGCGGATCGGGCCGGGGAAATAGGCCCATTCGAGGCTGTGGGGATAAGGCGTGTCGAAGCCGGTGACGCGGCCGACCGGCGCCTCCAGGCTGTAGAAGCAGCGCTCCTGCACCAATGCGGCGAGTTCGGCGCCGAAGCCGCCGGTGCGCGTCGCCTCGTGCACGACGAGGCAGCGGCCGGTCCTGCGCACCGACGCCTCGATCGCCTGGATGTCGAGGGGCACGAGGCTGCGCAGGTCGATCACCTCGGCATCGACCCCCAGGTCCTCGACCGCCTGCGTGGCGACGTGAACCATCGTGCCGTAGCACAGGATGGTGAGCGCCTCGCCCGCGCGCACCGTCCGCGCCTGCCCCAGCGGGATGCGGTAATAGCCCTCGGGCACCCGCGCGTCGGGATGGTTGCCCCAGGGCTTCGCCGGGCGGTCGTGATGGCCGTCGAAGGGGCCGTTGTAGATGCGCTTGGGCTCGAAGAAGACGACGGGGTCATTATCCTCGATCGCGGCGATCAGCAGCCCCTTGGCGTCATAGGGCGTCGCCGGGATCACGGTCTTGAGGCCCGCGACATGCGTGAAGATCGCCTCGGGCGACTGACTGTGCGTCTGGCCGCCGAAGATGCCGCCGCCAAAGGGGCTGCGCACGGTCAAGGGCGCGATGAACTCGCCCGCCGAGCGATGGCGCAGCCGCGCCGCCTCGCTCACCAGCTGGTCGAAGGCCGGGTAGATATAGTCGGCGAACTGGATTTCCGGCACCGGCCGCAGCCCATAGACACCCATGCCGACCGCGACGCCGATGATGCCGTTCTCGCTGATCGGCGTGTCGAAGACGCGGCTCGTGCCATATTTCTTCTGCAGGCCCGCGGTGGCGCGAAACACGCCCCCGAAAAAGCCGACATCCTCGCCCATCACGACGACGGCGGGATCGCGCGCCATCATCACGTCGAGCGCGCTGTTGATCGCCTGGATCATGTTCATCGGGCGGGTCGCGCCCTCGTCCGCCACCGCCGCGCTCATTGCGGGATGCCCGCGGCGGCGGCCTCGCGCAGCATCTGCTCGCGCTGCTCGACAAGGTGCCAGGGCGGCGTCTCGTAGACATCGTCGAACATCGTCGTCATCGGGTGATGGCGCAGGCCATCGCCCAGGACGCCGTTCTTCTCCGCGTCCTTGGCGCTGGCGCGCACTGCCTCGGCGATGCGCGCCTCGAGCGCGGCATGGCGCGCCTCGTCCCAGATGCCGCGCGCGATCCCATGCGCCTTGAGCCGCGCGATCGGGTCGCCGAGCGGCCAGCGCACGCCTTCGTCTGCGGCGCGATAGGCGCTGGGATCGTCCGACGTGCTGTGCCCCTCGGCGCGGTAGGTGAAATGCTCGATCAGCGTCGCTCCGGCATTGGCGCGCGCGCGGTCGGCGGCCCAGCGCGTCGCGGCATAGACCGCGAGCGCGTCATTGCCGTCGACGCGCAGCCCGGCGATGCCATAGCCGATCGCCCGCGCGGCGAAGGTCGTCGCCTCGGCCCCGGCGATGCCCGAGAAGCTGCTGATCGCCCACTGGTTGTTGACGACGTTGAGGATGACCGGCGCGCGGTAGACGCTGGCAAAGGTGCAGGCCGAATGGAAATCGCCTTCCGCCGTCGACCCCTCGCCGCACCAGGCGGCCGCGATGCGCGTGTCGCCGCGCGCCGCGCTCGCCATCGCCCAGCCCACCGCCTGCGGATACTGGGTGGTGAGATTGCCCGAAATGGAGAAGAAACCCGCCTCCCTGGCCGAATACATCACGGGGAGCTGCCGGCCCTTCATCCGGTCGGCGCGATTGGAATAGATCTGGTTCATCATGTCGACGATCGGCCAGCCGCGCGCGATCAGCAGCCCTTGCTGGCGATAGCTGGGGAAGCACATGTCGTCGCGGTCGAGCGCCGTCGCGGCGGCGACGCTCACCGCCTCCTCCCCGGTCGACTTCACATAGAAGCTGGTCTTGCCCTGGCGCTGGGCGCGGAACATGCGGTCGTCAAAGGCGCGGGTGAGCACCATCGCCTCGAGCATCCGCAGCACCGTGGCGTCGTCGAGCCGCGGGTTCCACGCGCCGCGCGCCTCCCCGTCGGCATCGGTGACACGGATGAGGCCATAGGCGAGGTCGCGGATCGTCGCCGGCGCCGCCGCCTCGTCGGGGCGCGGCGCCGCGTCGATCGGTGGCACCTCGAAACCCTCGAAGTCCGCCTCGTCGCCGGGGCGGAAACGGGGCGCGGGCACATGCAGCGCAAGCGGCGGCTTGTTGCCGCGTGTCGTCGGCGGGCTCATCGCATCTCCTGTTCCCCGCCGGTCCATGAGCAACCGATTCGGAACGTTATTGCTCTGGGCCGCCGGACTATTCCAGGGCGATCAATTAGGCAAGCGTTACTGTCCTATTCCGGTGACGGGCAGGGCGGATCGACCCTGCCGCTCACCCCATCGCGGGGAGCAGGCGGCGGTCGCCCGCCAGCCGCATCATCGCCTTTTGCAGCTTCTCGAACGCGCGGACCTCGATCTGACGGACGCGTTCGCGGCTCACGCCGTAGACCTGCGAGAGTTCCTCGAGCGTCTTGGGTTCCTCGGCGAGGCGGCGTTCGGCAAGGATGTGCTTTTCGCGGTCGTTGAGGTCGGCCATCGCCGCCATCAGCATGTCGTGGCGCACGTCGCGCTCCTGCGCGTCGGCGACCTGCTCGTCCTGGAGCGGGCCGTCGTCGGCGAGCCAGTCCTGCCACTGTCCCTCGCCATCCTCGCGCATCGACACGTTGAGCGAGGTGTCGCCGCCCATCGCCATGCGGCGGTTCATGCTGACCACGTCCTCCTCGCTCACGCCGAGGTCGGTCGCGATCTTCCTCACGTCATCGGGGTGGAGGTCGCCGTCCTCGAACGCCTCGATATTGTTCTTCATCCGGCGCAGGTTGAAGAACAGCTTCTTCTGCGCGGCGGTGGTGCCCATCTTGACGAGGCTCCACGAGCGCAGGATGAATTCCTGGATCGAGGCGCGGATCCACCACATCGCATAGGTGGCGAGGCGGAAGCCGCGGTCGGGCTCGAACTTCTTCACGCCCTGCATCAGGCCGATATTCCCCTCGGAGATCAGCTCGCTGACCGGCAGGCCATAGCCGCGATAGCCCATCGCGATCTTCGCGACGAGGCGCAGGTGCGACGTGACGAGCTGCGCCGCCGCCTCGGGATCCTGATGTTCCTGATAGCGCTTGGCGAGCATATACTCCTGCTCGGGCGTGAGCAGCGGGAACTTGCGGATCTCGGCGAGGTAGCGGTTGAGGCTGGCGTCGCTCCCCAGCGCCGGGACCGACGCGGGCACATTGCTGTTGCTGGCCATGGTGGTCACTTTCCCTTTCGCGCGGCGGCGCGATCGACGGGGCGCCAGCCGCTGTCTTGGTCGATACTCATACGTGAAGCTGACTTAACAGTTCCTGCATGTCATCCGGCAATCGGCTTTCAAACGATAAAGCGTGACTTGTCACCGGATGGGTGAACCCCAATCGGGCGGCGTGGAGCGCCTGGCGCCGGAACCCCAGTCGGCCGAGCAGCGCCGCCTGAGTCCCGCGCGAGCGACCATAGACCGGATCGCCGAGCAATGCATGGCCAATATGCGCCATATGGACGCGAACCTGGTGCGTCCGTCCGGTTTCCAGCAGGCATTCGACGAGCGCGGCGCCCTCGAGTGCCTCCAGCGTGCGGTAATGCGTCACCGCGTGCTTGCCGCGACCAGCGCCGCGCACCGCCATTTTCTTGCGGTTGGCATCCGACCGGCCGATCCAGGTATCGACGGTGCCGGTCGCGGGGCGCGGCACGCCCGCGACGATGGCGAGGTAGCGCCGGTCGATGCTGTGCGCCTTGAACTGCGCCGCGAGCCCTTCATGCGCGCGGTCGGTCTTGGCGACCACCAGCAGCCCCGACGTGTCCTTGTCGATGCGGTGGACGATGCCCGGACGCGCGACCCCGCCGATGCCCGAGAGCTGGCCGGCGCAATGGTGGAGCAGCGCGTTGACCAGCGTCCCGTCGAGATTGCCCGCCGCCGGGTGGACGACGAGTCCGGCGGGCTTGTCGACGACCACGAGATGCGCGTCCTCGTGCACGATGGCGAGCGGGATCGCCTGCGGCGCGGCATCGGCCGCGACCGGGGCGGGGGGCGTGACGGCATAGAGCTCGCCCGCGCCGACCTTCCACGCGGCGGTGGCGACGGCTCCGCGCCGCGCCTCGCGGACATGGCCCTGGAGGATCAGCGCCTTCAGCCGCTCGCGCGAAAACTGGGGCAGCAGCGTCGCGAGGGCACGATCGACCCGCGCGCCCGCCAGATCGGGCGTGATCGCAGCCTCGAGCGTGACAGCCCCCGTTCCCATCGCCTAGGATGTGGTCATGACGGCGCGGATATCAAGGGCGGTGCTGGACGCGATCCTGGCGCGGGCCGCCGCCGATCCGGCGCGCGAATGCTGCGGCCTGCTGCTGGGCGCGGACGGGCGGATCGAGGCGGCGGTGCCGGCCGCCAATGTCGCCGACGACCCGGCGCGGCGGTTCGAGATCGACCCGGCCGCGCTGATCGCCGCGCACAAGGCGGCACGCGGCGGCGCGCCGGGGCCGCTCGGCCATTATCATTCGCATCCATCGGGCGATCCCGTCCCCTCCGCGACCGATGCCGCGCAGGCGGCGCCCGACGGACGGCTGTGGCTGATCGTGACGCCGGCGGGCGGCCATGCGCTCTGGCGGGCGGAAGCGGATGGCACGGGGGCGACCGCCCTCGTCGCGGCGCAACTCGCCGTAACCGACGAAAGCGGCCTTGCATCGCCTCCCGCAAGCGGCAATAGCGCCCGGACCCCACCCGAAAGCGCCGAGTGAGCCGAATTGATGACCGATAGCCGCACCGATGCGGGGCTGAACTTGGCCAGCCTGCTCTGTTCCCGCCTGTGCCACGACCTCCTGAGCCCGATCGGCGCGCTCAACAACGGCATCGAGCTGCTCGCCGACGAGACCGATCCTGGGATGCGCGACCAGTGCATCACGCTGCTCGGCGACAGTGCGCGCGTGTCGGCGGCGAAGCTCAAATTCTTCCGCTTGGCCTTCGGGTCGGCCGGCGGTTTCGGCGACAGCATCCCGACCTTCGAGGCGAAGGCGGCGATCGACGGGCTGTTCGCGGCGCAGGGGCGGATCAAGACCGGCTGGATCATCAGCGACCCGCAGATCGACAAGCCGGCGGCCAAGGTGATGCTCAACCTCGCGATGATCGTGGGCGAGGCGCTGCCGCGCGGCGGCCAGCTCGACATCGGGCTCGAGCGGCGCGGCAAGGAGATCGAGATCGTCGTGCGCGGCGCCGGGCCGCGCGTCATCCTCGATCCCGACCTCGCCAAGGGGCTGCGCGGGGCGCTGCGCGAGGAGGAGCTGACCTCGCGCACCATCGCCGCCTGGCTGGTGAGCCGCGTCGCGCGCGACCATGGCGGCAACGTCCAGCTCTCCGACGACACGCCCGGCGTGCTGCTGTGCGGCGCGAGCCTCAAGGTTTCGTGAGTCTCTTTACGCGCCCTTAACCACGACGGCGCGAAAGCTCGTCCGCTACGCACGCGGCGGACAGGCTCGATGGACGATCTGCTACAGGAATTCATTGCCGAGACACTGGAGTCGCTCGACGCGCTGACCGGCGTCGTCGTCGCGTGGGAGACCGATCCGTCGGACCGCGCGCATTGCGACACGCTGTTCCGCTTCTTCCATACCGTCAAGGGCAGCAGCGGCTTCCTCGACCTGCCGCGACTCGAGCGGCTGTCCCATGCCGCCGAGGATGTGCTCGACGCGATCCGCAGCGGCCGCCGCGCGGTCGATGCCGACACGGTGAGCGCGGTGCTCGGCATGATGGATCACATCGCCGCGATCACGCGCGGCCTGGGCGACGGCGATCCGGTGCGCGAGGATCGCGACCAGCCGCTCATCGACGCGCTCGTCGGCGCCGCCGCTCCCGAGGCCCGCTCGCACGAGGCGCAGGACGTGATCCTCGTCGCGGCGGCCGAGCCCGACGCCGAACCCGACATCGAGATCGAGCCCGCCCCGCGCGCGGCCGAGCCCGGCGACGCCGCCGCGCCCCGGCGCGAGACCGCGCAGCGCACCATCCGCCTGCCCGTGACGCTTATCGAGCAGCTGATGAACGGCGTCTCCGACATGGTCCTGGCGCGCAACGAGCTGTCGCGCAAGCTGCGCGAGCGCGACGTCGATCCCGATCTCGAGGGCAGTTTCGACCGCCTCTCGGCCAGCGTCGCCGACATGCGCGACCTCATCAGCAAAACGCGGATGCAGCGCGTCGACCGGCTGTTCGCGGCGGTGCCCCGCCTCGTGCGCGACCTCTGCCGCGACCTTGGCAAGCAGGTCGACCTCGTCCTCGACGGCGGCGATGTCGAGATGGACCGCGAGATGATCGAGATGGTCATCGATCCGCTGACCCACATCGTGCGCAACGCGCTCGACCACGGCATCGGCACACCCGCCGAGCGCCGCGCGGTGGGCAAGCCGCCGACCGGCCGGCTCGCCATCGTCGCGCGCCAGTCCGGCAACCAGATCGTCATCGAGATCAGCGACGACGGCAAAGGCATCGACGGTGCCGCGATCACCGCCAAGGCGGTCGCGTCCAAGATCATCACCGAAGCCGCCGCCGCGGCGATGACCGACACCGAGAAGCTCCAGCTCATCTTCCGCGCCGGCCTGTCGACCGCCAAGGCGGTGACGTCGGTCTCCGGCCGGGGCGTGGGCATGGATGTGGTCCGCGCCAATGTGGAGCGGATCGGCGGCGTCGTGACGCTGGAAAGCACGCGCGGCAAGGGGACGGTGTTCCGCCTGCGCGTGCCGCTGACGCTCACCATCATTCCCGGCCTCATCCTGCGCTGCGGCAGCCAGATGTTCGCCATCCCGCGCGGCAACGTGATCGAGATCCTGCACGACAACAATCCGACCATGGTCATTCACCGCACCGCCGGCGGCCGGATCGCGACCATCCGCAACGTCCGCCACGCGCTCATCGAGCTGGAGGACGTACTCGGCATCCCGATGCGCGAGAAACAGGGGCCGCGATCGGTGCTTGTCATCCGCGCCTCGACCGGAACGCCCTATGCGCTGGGGGTCGAGGCGGTGGACAATCATGAGGAGCTGGTGATCCGTCCGGCCTCGCCACTGGTGATGGCGACGGGGCTCTATGCCGGCATGACGCTGCCCGACAGCGGCCGGCCCATGCTGCTCCTGGACGCGCTCGGCATCGCGGCGGCGGGCGGTATCGCCGACGACGTCGCCGACGAGGCGGACGGCAAGGCGGCGGACGGCGAGGGCGCGGGCGGCGAGACGCTGACGATCGAGGCGCTGCACCTGGTCGAGCTCACCGGCGAATCGCGGCTGCTTCCGCTCGGCGTCGTCGAGCGGGTCGAGGATGTCGAGCCGCAACAGGTCGTCCAGTCGGCCGGCCAGTGGTTCGTCCGCGCCCAGGACGGCCTGCGCCCGGTTCTGTGCCGCACGCCCGAAAAGCTCGCCGAGCCCGGCGAGTTCGTGACCTGCCTGCGTCTCAACGACGGCGATGACATCGCCTATTATCCGGTCGGCGCTGTGCTCGACATCGTCAATGCGCCGCCGGTGCCCGATCAGCCGCTCGACGGCCCCTGGGTGTCCGGGCTCCACATCATCGGCGACCGCCAGTTCGAAATGCTCGACAGCTTCGCGCTGTTCGCCGCGCTGCGCGGCGAGCGCGACCGTCCCCGCCGGGACGACGACCGCCGCCTGCGCTGCCTCATCGCCGATCCCGACGACATCTGGATGCGCACCATCCTGGCGCCGCTGCTCGTCCAGGCCGGCCACCTCGTCACCATCGACGCGCGGGGCGAGGGGTGCGACGTGGTGCTGTGCGGCGAGCGGCCGGTCGATTCGCCGCAGGGCGTGCCGGTGGTGGCGCTGCGCGCCGATCCCGCGCCGGCGGACGATACCGACGGAACCATCTATCGCTATGACCGCAAGGCGGTGCTCGGCGCGCTGGCGCGACTCGTCGAGGGCCGGGCGGCGGCGGTCGAGGGAGAAGCGGCATGAACGACCAGCAGCTCTTCCTCTTCGCGCGAGTCGCGGGCACGCGGATCGCGATTCCGTCCGAGGAGGTCGAGGCGGTGATCCGCCTGGCCGATATCGCGCCGATTCCCTGCACCGGCCCCGGCATCGCCGGCCTCGCCGCGCGCCGCAGCCGCGTGCTCACCGTCATCGACGTGCGCCCGCTGGTCGGCGAGCCGCAGGAGCCGGTGGACCGTCCGCTCGCGCTCGTGGTCCATAGTGGAGGTCACAGCTACGCCGTCATGGTCGAGTCGGTGCGCGACATCTGCCCGGCCGATGGCGGCACCCACCCGCTCAAAGGGCGGATCAGCCGGCGCTGGCGCGCCCATGCCCGCGCGATGGTGCAGCATCAGGGCGAAGTGAGCCTGCTCGTGTCGGCGGTCGACCTGATCGAAAGCGGAGCATTTTCGGCGGCGGCCTGACCGCCGTTTACCGAACGCTTACTTCCGCGCCCTAACCTTCCTCACATGGGGCACAAGAAGGGCGTATCATGAAGAACTGTCTGATCGTCGATGACTCGAAGGTCGTGCGCAAGGTCGCGCGGCACATCCTTGAATCGCTTGAGATAAGCGTCAGCGAAGCCTGCGACGGCCGCGAGGCGCTCGAGCACTGCCAGCGCGAACAGCCCGACGTGGTGCTGCTCGACTGGAACATGCCGGTGATGACGGGAATGGAGTTCCTCCAGGCCCTGTCGGCGACGAAACTGCCGTCGCGGCCGAAGATCATCTTCTGCACCACCGAAAACGGCATCGGTCATATCAAGGCGGCGGTCGAGGCCGGCGCCGACGAATATGTGATGAAGCCGTTCGACCGCGAAACGCTGGAGAGCAAGCTGCAGCTCGTGGGAATGCTTTGACAACACGCGCATCCGCGCCACCGTCCGGGAAAGTTCTTGTCATGACGAGGGATCATGCGGCTGGTGGGAGCCGCACATCCATCCGAACCCTGATCGTCGACGACTCGGTCGTCGTCCGACGCGTGATCGAGCGCATTCTGGCCGCCGATCCCGCGTTCACCGTGCTCGACAACCTCTCCACCGCCGAACGGGCGCTCGATTTTGTCCGCGCGCAGCCGGTCGACCTCGTGCTGCTCGATGTCGAGATGCCGGGGCGCAGCGGCGTCGATGTGCTCCCCGAGCTGCTCGCCGCGCAGCGCGGCCTGCGTGTCGTCATCCTCTCCTCCGCCTTCACCGAAGGCAGCAAGGCCGCGCTCGAGGCGCTGGCGCTCGGCGCGAGCGACATGATCGCCAAGCCCGGCGCAGGCCATTTCGGTGCCGCCTTCCCCGAACGGCTGGTGGACCGGCTCAAGCGGCTGATGGGCCTCATCGACTGCGCCGCGTCGGCGGCCGATCTGGCGCCGGCGAGCGGGTGCGCGGGCGCGCCGGCGACCTCGGCGCTGCGCCCCCATGGCACGCAGCTGCGCGCGATCGGTATCGGCGCCTCGACCGGCGGCATCCTGGCGCTCACCCAGTTGTTTGGCGCCTGGCGCACGATGCTCGGCGTGCCGATCTTCGTCACCCAGCATCTGCCGCCGAGCTTCATCGACTTCTTCGCCGACCAGGTGCGCCGCATGTCGCCAATGACGGTGTCGGTGGCGCGGGACGGCGATCTCGTCCGGCCCAACCACATCCACGTCGCGCCGGGCACCGCGCATCTCACGCTCGAGGCGAACGGGCGCGGCAACGCCATCGTCCGGCTGTCGGGCGAGGCGACGGCGCACGGCGCCTTCCCGTCGGTCGATCCGATGTTCAGCGCGCTCGCCCGCGTCTATGGCAATGGCGCGTGCGGCATCATCCTGTCGGGCATGGGCCGCGACGGCACGTTCGGCGCGCGCGACATCGTGGCGGGCGGCGGCTGGATGATCGCGCAGGACGACGAGAGCAGCACCGTCTGGGGAATGCCCGGATCGGTGGTGCGCGTCGGCCTCGCCAGCGCCGTCCTGCATCCGGCGGAGATGCCGCGCCTGTTCACCGACCGCGTCCAGGAGGCCGCATGACCACCTCGCTGAGCCCCGCCGACGCCTCCGTCCGCATCCTCTCGAGCCTGCTCGAGGCGCATACCGGCCAGCAGCTCTCCGAGAGCCGGTTGTGGCGGATTGACACCGAGTTGAAGCCCATCATGCGCCAGCGCGGCTTCGCCGCGCTCGACGATCTGGTCGCGGCGCTCATCTCGGGGCGGGACAAGACGCTGCTCAGCGCCACGATCGACGCGCTGCTCAACCATGAAAGCAGCTTCTTCCGCGACGTGCAGGTGTTCCAGATGCTCGAGCAGCAGCTGCTCCCGCATCTGGCCCGCACGCGGCCGCAGCAATCGCTGCGCATCTGGTGCGCGGGCTGCGCCAATGGCCAGGAGCCCTATTCGATCGCGATGATTATCCGCCGCCAGGCCGATCTGTGGCGCAACTGGCGGATCAGCATCATCGCCACCGACGTGTCCGAAGCGGTGATCGAGCGCGCGCGCGCAGGCCTTTACCAGCAGATCGACGTCCAGCGCGGCCTCGCCATCACCGACCTCATGCGCTGGTTCGAGCCCGACGACAATGGCTGGCGGATCAGTTCGCTGCTGCGCAACATGATCGACTTCCGCGTCGCCAATCTGGCCAATCCGGGCGGGGTGGGCGGCCATTGCGACCTCATCCTGTGCCGCAACGTCATGCTCTATTTCCCGCCGCATGTCAGCGCGCGGACGATCGACAATTTCGCCGCCGCCTCGCGGATCGGCAGCTATCTGGTGCTGGGCGCGGGCGAGACGATGATGGGCAAGAGCGACGCCTTCCTGCCCTGCACCGATTTCAAGTCCTGCTACCAGTTCGTCGGCGAGCCCGAAAGCCGCGACTTCGGACCATTGCGCCTCGCGAGCTGAGCGCCGCTCCCCTTTCCACGCGCGTCCCGATCGACTAACGCCCGGTGGGAGAACGGGCCGCCTGATGATCGAAACGCCTTCGCCCAATCATGACGAGCGCCGGCTCCCGGTCAGCCTGCTCGTGCTCCACTATACCGGGATGCCCGACGCGGCCTCGGCGATCGCGTGGCTCGCCAACCCCGAATCGAAGGTCTCCGCTCATTATGTCGTGACCGAGGACGGGCAGGTGCTGCGCATGGTCGACGAAAGCCGCCGCGCCTGGCACGCCGGCCTCGCGCACTGGCGCGGCATCACCGATGTCAATTCGGCGAGCATCGGGATCGAGATCGTCAATCCCGGCCACGAATGGGGCTATCGGCCATTCCCGGAGGAACAGATCGACGCGCTGATCCCGCTCGTTCACGACATCGTCCAGCGGCACCGCATCACGCGCGGCAATGTCGTCGGGCACAGCGACATCGCGCCCTCGCGCAAGCAGGATCCGGGCGAGCTTTTTCCCTGGTACCGCCTCGCGAAGCTGCGGCTCGCGCTGCCGCGCCCGACGCGCAACCTCATGGACCCGCACTGGAGCGACGGCGGCTTCCTCCTGGCGCTCGAGCGCTTCGGCTATGACATCACCGATCCGCAGGCGGCGGTGGTCGCCTTTCAGCGCCGCTTCCGCCCCGAGCTGATCGACGGCATCATCGACGGCGAATGCCGCGCGATCCTCCTCGCTTTGCTCCTCCCCCGCCCGCGGGGGGATGACTGAGCCGCTTTGCCGCGCTAGGACGGCAATGCCAGAGGATCGGGCGGCCGCGGCCCCGGTGTCACCACCGGGGGCGAGGAAAGTCCGGGCTCCACGAGACGACGGCGCCGGATAACGTCCGGCGGAGGCGACTCCAGGGACAGTGCAACAGAGAGCAGGTCACGCAGGCTTCGGCCCCGTGAAAGGTGAAAGGGTGCGGTAAGAGCGCACCGCGTCCCCGGCGACGGAGGGCGGCACGGTAAACCCCGCCGGGAGCAAGACCGAATAGGGGCGGCATGGCTTTAGCCAGGGGCGTCTCGCCCCCGCCGTCCGGGTTGGTTGCTGGAGGCCGGCCGCAAGGCCGGTCCTAGAGGAATGGCCGCCCATCCGCCCGCGCGTCCCCTCCGGGGAAACGGCGGCGGTGGACAGAACCCGGCTTACAGATCCTCTGGCGATTTTACGGTGCCTGAACCCCTCCCGCCGGCGGGAGGGGGGCGAGGCGTGGTCCTGCGCGAGCAGGACTTGGCCGCAGCGGGGAGGGCTTCCGACGCTCTCGATCATGGCCTGCCGCTGGCGGCCCCCCTCCCCGAGCGAGTTCGGGGAGGTATTCCGCGCACGCTTTTCTCCCCATCCGCCTTTCAACTGCCACCTCGACCCGCTACATCGGGCCGATGCCGCGCGCGAGACGATCCGACGACTGGGGCTTTCCCCGCTGGCGCGCCTATGGCGCCGGGCGCGAGGCGCAGGCGGTGCGGCTGTGCGACCGCGAGGGATGCGACCGGCCCGGCGACTGCCCCGCGCCCAAATCGCCCAACAGCCCCGAGCGCTGGCATTTCTGCCAGGATCACGCCGCCGAGTACAACCGCAACTGGGACTATTTCGAAGGGCTGAGCGCCGAGGAACGCGACCACCGCGCGCGGGAGGAGGCGCGGACGGCGGGTGGCTATCGCGCCAGCGCGCATCACCAGTGGGGCGGCCCCGGCGACGGCAGCCGATCGCGCGACGAGATGCGCGCGCTCGGCGTGCTCGGCCTCGAGAGCGACGCCGATTTCGAGGCGGTGAAGAAGAGCTGGCGCGCGCTCGCCAAGGACAGCCATCCCGACCTGCGTCCCGGCGATGCCGCCGCCGCCGAACGCTTCCAGGCCGTGCAGGCCGCCTATGACGTGCTCCGCGCGGCCGAGGAACGGCGCGGCGGGAAGGTGTGATGGCGATGTGTTCTCCGGCCGTTGCTACGGAGTCGTCGATTCCATCCACGTCACGCTGGGCTTGATCCTTGGTCCAGCTTCTCCTTCTCGGTTCCGCAAGGGGTTTCACGCAGAGACGCAAGGGACAAGAGGGCGCGGAGATTTCTTGGTTCACCCGGAGCGCGCGAAGGCGCGAAGGGCGCGACGACGCAGGATCACGACCGTCAGAACGCGCTGCCGTTTAACGCCCTCCCCTCAAGGGGAGGGTGTACGACGCCAGCCGTGACCAGAGGCTTTGCCTCGCTCCCCCCACCCCAACCCGCAGGGTGTCCCATCGTCATGGCACTCACCAAGGAGCGGATGAGTGATATCAAAGGGGCCGCGCTCATGCGCGAGGCCCTGCCACGTCCCCGACCTGTCGCGGGCATCGCCAGGCGTCCTGAGCCATTGGGCGGTGAGCGGGCACCCGGCCCGCGCGCGTCCATCCAGAGCCGTGTCGCCTCCCGCCCCTCATCCCGGCGCTGACGCGATCTCAACAGCCTGGCGCCACGTCGCCCCGCGCGCGGGCGGGACGGGGGCCGCTCACCGGCACGGCGACAAGCAGGTTCCCCAATTGTACTCTGAACAATAAGCTTGACGACTCGCAATCAGCGCATATTGTACGGCGTACAAGGAAGGGGAGGTGTTGATGAAGCCGTTCAAGATGTTTCTGGTGGTTTCCACGGCGCTGATGATGCCGCACGCCGCGTTTGCGGCGCTGAACGAGGCCGAGGCGGATCAGGCCGCTGCGGGCACCGACGCGGCCGAGCCGGCGATGGTGGTCGAGGAAATCATCGTCACCGCCACCAAGCGGAGCGAGTCGCTGCAATCGGTGCCGATCTCGGTCACGGCCTTCTCGGCGGAGCGGATCGAGCAGCTTGGCCTCACCGACAGCCAGGATATCGCCGCCTATACGCCCAACCTGCAGTGGACGTCGGGCACCGGCTACAGCCGCCCGTCCATCTATCTGCGCGGCCTTGGCAACAACAGCTTCCACGTCAACGCCAACGGCGCCGTGGGCATCTACACCGACGGCGTCTATCTGGGATCGGTGATCGTCCATCCCTTCCAGCTCTTCGACCTGGAGCGCGTGGAAGTGCTGCGCGGGCCGCAGGGCACGCTCTACGGCCGCAACACGACGGCCGGCCTCGTCAACTTCATCACCGCCAAGCCCAAGATCGGCAAGCCGGCCACCGGCCTCCTCGAGCTGACGGGCGGCCAATATGGCACCTTCACCGCGGAAGGAGCGATCGGCGTGCCGCTCGGCGAGAAGGCGGCGCTGCGCGTCGCGGGGCAGTATGACCGCACCGACGGCTTCTTCAAGGAGAAGCTGCCGGGCGTCGGCGATCTGGGCGCCAAGCGCAGCTATGCCGCGCGCGCCACGCTGCTGGTCGCGCCCACCGACACGTTCACGGCGCAGGCGACGCTGCGCTACGGCAAGACGGACGGCTCCTCCTATCCCTACAAGCAGATCGGCCTGGTCTGGGACGCCGCGAACCCGTTCGTCACGCGCTGCCCCACGGCCAATCCGGCGCTGGGGCAGTGCACCGACAATTTCGGCTTTGCCGACAGCACCGACCTGCGCGAGAATTATTCGCAGTTTGAGGGACGCGAGGACACGCGCGCCATCGGCGGCCAGATCGAGCTTAACTGGACGGCGGGCGACTACCGGCTCACCAGCCTCACCGCCTATGACGACGCCAAGCTCGATTTCTTCGGCGACGAGGACAGCTCACCCGCCGCGCAGCTCCATGACGGCGCGATCGGCCACTCGCGCTTCTGGAGCACCGAGCTGCGGCTGACGTCCGATTTCAGCGGACCGTTCAACTTCATCGTCGGCGGCAACTATTATCATGAGAAGGTCGACAGCACGGAGTATTTCACGCTGACCGCCTTTGGGCCCGGCGTGCTCACCGGCACGACCGTCTTCGGCGTGCCCGAGGGCGCGGGCCAGTTCCTCAAGCAGCGGACCGAGACCTATGCGATCTTCGGCAACGCCAATTACAAGCTGAGCGATGAGCTGACGATCCGCACCGGCCTGCGCTGGACGCGCGACCGCCGCGACGCCGATATCGAAGCGGTCATCTACGATTCGTCGGGCGCGGCGTTCACGGAGCTGAGCGAGGCCGCGATTCGCGACCGGCGGCTGGTCACCACAATCGCGCCGCTCAACCGGCGCAATGCCTGGTCGAACCTGTCGGGCAACGTGTCGCTCGACTACAAGGTCGCCCCCGACGTGCTGCTCTACGCTTCGTACGCGCGCGGCTTCAAGGGCGGCGAGTTCAATGGCGGCGCGCTGTTTGCCCCGATCGAGGCCACGCTGACCAACCCGGAGAAGGTCAACGCGTTCGAGGGCGGCATCAAGAGCAGCTGGGCGGGCGGGCGCCTGCGCTTCAACCTTGCCGGCTTCATCATGAAGATCCGCGATCAGCAGGTGTTCATCCTCGCGGCGGGGGCGTCGGTCCCCATCCAGTCGCTCAGCAATGCCGGGCGCTCGACTCTCAAGGGCTTCGAGTTCGAGCTGGAAGCACGGCCGCTGCGCGGCCTCATGCTCAACGCCAATGGTGGCTATGTCGACGCCAGGTTCGACGACTTCCAGCGTGACCCGTTCGATCCCGACAGCAACATCGCCGGCAATCGCCTGGCATTCGCGCCGAAATGGACGGTGAACGGCTTTGCGCGCTACGACCTGCCGATCGACGCCGTACCGCTGTTCGTGCAGGCCGATGTGAGCCATGTCGACAGCCGCTACTACAATGTCGTCAACGCGCCGTTCCAGCGGCTCGCCGGCTACACCACGTTCGGCCTGCGCGCGGGTGTGCAGTTCAGCAACTGGTCGATCGAGGCCTGGGCCAAGAACCTCGGCGACAGGCGCTATTTCACGTCCGGGTCCGATGTCTCGTCGTTTGGCTTCTACGATGTGAAGCCGGGCGCGCCGCGCACCGTCGGCGTCACCGGCCGCATCAGCTTCTGAGACGCCGGGTGACGCGACGCCCTTGCCTGGCGGCGGTATGCGACACCGCCGCCGGGCGGGAACGCCACGGCGCCGCGGCCGCGCATCGGCGATGAACGAGGATGCTGCGGCGCGCCGGTCCGTGCTAGGCGGAGCCATGGTCGAATCACAGGGCAGGGCGCCGGGCCGCCGGCGGAACACCGACAGCGGCAACGTCGACTTCAGCCGCGCCGACGTCGTGCGGGCTTCGCTCGACCTGATCGACGAGAGAGGGATCGAGGCGTTCAGCGTGCGCGCCGTGGCCGCGCGGCTGGGCATCTTTCCCAATGCCGTCCTGTGGCACGGGGTGAGCCGCGAAGCGATCCTGGCGGGTGTCACCGCGCTGGCGCTGCAGGATCTCGCCCGCTTCGAGCCATCGGGTGAGTGGCAGGCCGACATCCGTCGCTTCGCGGCGATGATCCGCGCGGACATCCATCGCCATCCCAATGTGGCGCCGCTCATCGGCAGCCAGCTCTCGTCGGGCGGCGAGGCGAACTTTCCGGTCGTCGAGATGCTGCTCGGCATCTTCTCGCGCGCGGGGCTGGCGGGCGAAGCGCTGGTCGCCGCCTACAATGTCTTCGTCGCCAACGTGATCGGCTTTGTGACCGTCGAGCTGGCCGCGCTGCCGAGGGCGAAGGAAGCCTGGGCGCGCGCGCTGCGCACGGCGATCGAGACGGTCGACGACGCGACCTATCCGCTGATCGCCCACAATCGCGCGACATTGGCGAACAACGCCTTCGCGCTGCGCTGGCGGGCGGGGGGCGAGCAGCCGCTCGATGCCGCTTTCGACGCGGCGATCGAGGCCATGATCGCGGGCATCCGCGCCACGCTGGTCGGGCGCTAGGCGCCCGCGCGCGACGCCCTCCGCGCCGTCCGGCGGCGAATCCTCCGATCGACCGGGCCGGCGCTGACGGCCGGTCCGCGCCCGGCCGTCATGGGGCGAGCTGAACCCCGGCATCGGCCGCCGCCTTGCCGATGAACTTGAGGAACTCGCCAGTGCCGTCGCTCGCGCCGGTGATGACGACGACGCGCTCGTCGAAGCGGATGGCCAGGGCGCGTCTCCTGTCGATGGGGATTATCAGCCGACGATCTGGATGCAGAGCCATTCGGCGGTGGCGGCGGGCTTGTCCTCGCCCGCGATCTCGATGGTGACGTCCATGACGGATGTCCAGCGGCCGGGCGAACGCTCCTCCATCGAGCGGAGCACGAATCGCCCGCGCAGGCGGCTGCCGGTCTTGACCGGCGTGATGAAGCGCACCTTGTCGAACCCGTAGTTGAAGGCCATCGTCACGCCGTCCATCACCACCGGCGCCGCGGTGCAAAAGCCGCCGATCATCGACAGGGTGAGCAGGCCGTGCGCGATGGTGCCGCCGAACGGCGTCGTTTTGGCGAACTCCACATCGGTGTGGATGGTGACCGGGTCGCGCGTGATCGCGGCGAAGCCCGAGACCATGTCCTGCGTGATCTCCACCCAGTCGGAAAGGCCGACCTGCGTGCCGACCACGGCCTTGATCGTCTCTGGCGTGTACACCGACATCATTCTCTTCCAGCGGCGGCTTGCATTCGTGCTGAACATATGTTCAGCTGCCCGCGCAGGTCAAGCGATGGCGTGGAGAGGCGTTTGATGCGGATTGAGCCGAAGATCCTGCCGGAAACGAAACCCTATTGGGACGGCGCGGATCGCGAGGCGCTCGTGATCCCGCGCTGCAACGGCTGTGGCCGGGCCTATTTCCCGCCTGCGCCGCTCTGCCCGCATTGCTCCTCGCGCGACATTGGCTGGATCACTGCCAGCGGCCGGGCGACGCTGTACAGCTATTCGATCACCCAGAGCCCCTGGCCGCAATGGTTCGGCCCTGGCGGGACGCCGGCGCCGATGTCGGTCGCGATCGTCGCGCTGGAGGAAGGGCCGCGGCTGCTCTCCACCGTGGTCGACTGCGCGCAGACGACCGACGCGCTGGTGCTGGACATGCCGCTCGTCGCCACCTGGCGGCGGTTCGGCGAGCGGGAGAAGATGCTCTGCTTCCGCCCGGCGGACCGGCCGAAGACCAGACGATGAAGCCGGGCAGCGTCGCCATCGTCGGCGCCGCCGAATCGACCGAGATCGGGCGTGTTCCGCATCTCTCCTCGCTTGGCCTCGCGCTGGACGGGGCCGCCAACGCGCTGGCCGACGCGGGCCTGACCGCGAAGGACATCGACGGCCTGACCGTCGCCTATATGCCCGTGGGCGACATCGCCCAGCAGCTCGGCATCATCCCGCGCTGGATCGATGGCACCGGCATCGGCGGCTGCACATGGATGGTCCATCTGCGCAGCGCGATGGCGGCGATCGCGGCGGGCTACTGCACCACGGTGCTCATCGTCTATGGCGAATCCGGGCGCAGTCACGCCATGGCGCCCAATGTTTACGATCCGCTCGCGCCCGGCTCCATCGAGCAGCAGTTCGACCTGCCCTATGCCGGTGCCGGCCTGCAGGCCGCGCTCTTCGCGCTCCCGCTCGCGCGCTATATGCGCGACCATGGCCTGACCGAGGAACAGATCGCGATGGTGGCGGTGGTCCAGCGCGAGTGGGCGGCGCGCAACCCCCGCGCGAAGCTGCGCGATCCGATCACGGTGGACGCGGTGCTGGCGACACCGCTCGTCGCCTGGCCGATCCGCAAGGCGATGTGCTGCCTCGTCTCCGATGCCGGCGGCGCCATGATCGTCACCTCGGCCGAGCGCGCGCGCGACTTTCCCAAGCCGCCGGTCTATGTGCTCGGCACGGGCGCGGCGATCGGCACCGGCCCGTGCAGCCCGGCGGCGGTGCGCAATCCGCTCGAGCCCGATTTCATCCGGCAGTCGGCGGCCGACGCGTTCCGCTCGGCGGGGGTCGGCCATGCCGATATCGACCATCTCATGATCTACGACGCCTTCGCGCACAATCCCATTTTCGGGCTGGAGGGGCTGGGCTTTACCCGGACCGGCGAGAGCGGCGCCTTCATCGCGGAGGGGAACACGCGGCCCGGCGGCAAGCTGCCGATGAACACCAATGGCGGTGGCCTCGCCTACGCGCATTCGGGCTCCTACGGGATGCTCTGTATGCTCGAGGCGGTCCGCCAGTTGCGGGGCGAGGCGGCGGCGCAGGTCGAGGGAGCGACCACATCGCTGGTGCATGGCTGGGGCGCCTTCTGGTCCGCCTGCGCGACGCTCGTCTTCTCGCGCGAGCGGCCATGAGCACGGCGCGCAGCATCGTCCTCGTTCATGGCGCCTGCCACGGCGCCTGGTGCTGGGACGCGGTGGTGCCGCTGCTCGCGGCGCATGGGTTCGCGGTGCGCGCCGTCGATCTGCCAGGACGGGGGGACGGCCGCCGGCCCGGCTGGCGATTCTCGCTCGCCGACTATGCCGGCGCGGTCGTCGCGGCGATCGAGGCGATGGAGGGTCCCGTCATCGGCGTCGCGCACAGCATGGGCGGCCAGATCCTCTCCGCCGCCGCCGAACGGGTGCCGGAACGTCTGGCGCGGCTCGTCTACGTCTCGGCCTTTCTGCCGATGGATGGCGACAGTATCGTCGCCATGAGCAAGCACAATGCCGGCAGCGACATCGCGAGCGCGACGCATGTGTCACTGCTCAGGGGCCAGCTCACGATCCTGAAGGACCGGGCGGGCGCGGTGTTCTATGGCGACTGCCCGCCCGCAGCGGTCGCGGCGGCCAGCGCGCGGCTGGTGCCGGAGTCGCTCCGCCCCTCCTTTCAGGCGGTGCGGCTCAGCGAGGGCCGGTACGGCAGCGTGCCGCGCAGCTATATCCGCTGCGGCCAGGATCGCGCCCTGTCCCCCGCCTTCCAGGACTGGATGCTCGCGCGGCGGCCGTGCGAACGCGTGCTCTCGCTCGACGCCTCGCACGCGCCCTTCCTGTCCATGCCCGGCCGGCTCGCCGCCGCGATCGGGGAAGCGATCAATTGATCGCGCGCGCCCCTCCCAATAGGGCTGGAGCAGTTCGACAAGGAACAGCTAGCCGTCCGCGTCGAGATAGCCCGCGTCGCCCCTCATCAGCCAGCCATCGCGCAGCGCGGCGGCGGTCTCCTCCGGCCGGTTCCAGTAGCCGATCATCGTGCCGGTGCCCCGCACCGCGACCTCGCCGACGGTCCCGCGCGTCCAGCACCCGCAGCTCGAAAAAGGGGATCGGCCGGCCGGCCGAGCGGAGGCGACGGGTGTGGGGGCCATCGGGATCATGATCCTCGGGGCCGAGCAGCGTGATGACGCCCGACGCCTCGGTCTGGCCATAGCCCTGGGCAAAGGCGGCGCCGGGCAGCCGCGCCGCGACCCGCCGCAAAATCCCCCGGCCATCGGCGAGACGCCATAGAGCGCGCGCCTGAGGCTGGAGAGATCGGCCGCCGCCGCCGGGTGATCGACCAACATCGCCCACCTCGCCGGCACCAGGCTCAGCGTCTCCACCCTGTCCGCCTCGATGGAGGCCAGGATCGCGGCGGGATCGAAGCCCGGATGGATGATGAGCGGCCATGTCGCCATCGCCGCCGCCCAGGTCGCCGACCGGCGCGCCGCGCGCGAGAAGATCGCCATGGCGAGCGCCGCCGGGGCCGGGCGCGCCATCCTCCAGATGCAGGACGGGTCGCCGCGCGCCGGGCGGTCCGGCGCCAGGCCGGCCGCGCGGGTGAGGAACTGCACGAGACGGATGCGGCTTATGGCCTCTCCTCATGGCGGGTTGCCGCCGTCTCGCCGCGATCAGAGGCGTCACGGCCGCCTTGCGGTGAAGGAGCGCCGCCGACAACGCGCGCGCCAAACTAATGAAAATCACGCGACTTGGGCACGATCCGCACGTCACGCGGGTGGCGGTGGCCGATGACCGTCTCTGCCGGTTGCGGGGCGCGGCGCGAGGCGGCGAGCGGGCGGTTGACCTCGTCCGCGCGGGCCATGTCGCTGACCAGCGGATCGCCGGAAAGCGCCGACAGCTGATGCGTTGCATCCTCGAGATGCGCGGCAATGACATGGACGATCTCGTTGTCCGATTCGACCCGGCCGCGTATCTCGAGCAGGCGCGCGGTCATGATGACGCGGCGATAGCGTTCCATCAGGTCGGGCCAGATGACGATATTGGCCACGCCGCTTTCGTCCTCGATGGTGATGAAGCACACTCCCTTGGCGCTGCCGGGACGCTGGCGGATGAGAACGACGCCGGCAACGCGGACCATGCGACGATGTTGGCGCATCGGCAGATCGGCGGCGCGAACAAAGCCGCGTTCGTCCAGCAAGGGGCGGAGAAAGGCGAGTGGATGCGCCTTGAGCGACAGACGGGTCGTCTGGTAATCGGCGACCACCTCCTCCGAGAGCGGCATGACGGGAAGCCGGGTGGCCGCGGTTTCGGCGCCTTCCTCGCGGGTATCGGCAAAGGCGAACAAGGGCAGGTCGGCGGCGCCGCGCAGGCTGCGCGCATCCCATAACGCCTGTCTGCGCCCCAGGCTCATGCTGCCGAAGGCATCCGCCGCCGCCAGCCGTTCGATCACGGCCGGGGCAAGGCCGGCGCGCGCGCGCAGCGCCGCCATGTCGGCAAAGGGCCCGCCCTGTTCGCGCGCGGCGACCAGCCGGGCCATGGCCGCCTCGCCAAGGCCATCGACCTGCCGGAATCCCAAACGCAACGCGACCGCGTCGCCCGGTGCGGGTTCGAGCGCATTGTGCCAGCCGCTGACGTTCACGTCGACCGGCAGCACCCGCACGCCATGCGCGGCGGCATCGCGCACGATCTGCGCGGGGGCGTAGAAGCCCATCGGCTGACTGTTGAGGAGCGCGCAGGCAAAGGCGGCCGGATAATGGCATTTGAGCCAGCTCGACACATAGACCAGATGGGCAAAGCTCGCGGCATGGCTTTCGGGAAAGCCATATTCGCCAAATCCCTTGATCTGGTTGAAACAGCGTTCCGCGAAATCCGGGTCATAGCCCCGTTGGATCATCCGCCCTACCATCATGTCCTGCAGTTCGTCGACCATCCCGCGTGACCGGAACGTCGCCATCGCCTTGCGCAGCCGGTTGGCCTCGGCGGGCGTGAACCTGGCCGCGTCGAGCGCGATCTTCATCGCCTGTTCCTGAAAGATGGGAACGCCCAATGTGCGGCCGAGGATGTTCGAGAGTTCGTCAGGCGGGCCATGCTCGGGGGCGGGCCGGGGGATCACCACCGCCTCCTCGCCCCGCCGGCGCTTGAGATAGGGATGGACCATGTCGCCTTGGATCGGCCCCGGCCGGACGATGGCCACCTGGATGACAAGATCGTAGAACGCGCTGGGCTTGAGGCGCGGCAGCATGTTCATCTGCGCCCGGCTTTCGACCTGGAACACGCCCAGGCTGTCGCCCTTGCGCAGCATGGCATAGGTTGCCGGGTCTTCGCGCGGAATGGTGGCGAGTGTGAGCTGGCGGCCATGATGCGCCTTCAGCAGATCGAGGCATTTGCGGATGCAGGTCAACATGCCGAGCGCCAGCACGTCGATCTTGAGAATGCCCAGCGCGTCGATGTCGTCCTTGTCCCATTCGATGAAGCTGCGTTCGGGCATCGCGCCATTGCCGATGGGGACGGTCTGCGTCAGCGGGCCGGCCGTGAGGATGAAGCCACCGACATGCTGCGACAGGTGCCGGGGCATCCCGATCATCTGCTCGGTCAGCTTGAGCACGCGCCTCAAATAGGGATCGGTGATATCGAGGCCCGCTTCGCCCGCATGTTTCTCGCCAATCTCTGTCCCCCAACTGCCCCATACCGTGCGGGCCAGCGCGGCGGTGACATCCTCGGACAGGCCCATCGCCTTGCCCACCTCGCGGATCGCCATGCGCGGGCGATAATGGATGACGGTGGCGCACAGGCCCGCATGGTGGCGGCCATAACGCTCATAGATATGCTGGATCACCTCCTCGCGCCGCTCATGCTCGAAATCGACGTCGATGTCGGGTGGCTCCTTGCGTTCTTCCGAGATGAAGCGGTCGAAGAGAAGCGCATGTTGGGCCGGATCGACCGAAGTGATTTCCAGGCAGTAACAGACGGCGCTGTTCGCCGCGCTGCCGCGACCCTGGCACAGGATCGGCGGGTTCTGCCCGCGGGCGAAGTCGATGATGTCCTTGATCGTCAGGAAATAGCGCGCGAGCGCGAGCTTGCCGATCAGGGCGAGTTCCCGCGCGAGGGTCTCACGCACCGCGTCCGGCACGCCATCAGGATAGCGCCGGTCCGCGCCCTCCCATGTCCTGTCGGCCAGCCAGCTTTGGGCATCATGCCCGTCGGGATAGGTCGCAACGGGATATTCATAACGCAGTTCGTCGAGGCTGAACCGGCAGCCATCGGCAACCGCGCGCGCGGCGGCGATGGCATGGGGCCAGTGAGCGAAGAGGCGCACCATCTCCTCGGGGCTTTTGAGATGCCGCTCGGCATTGGGGTGGAGCAAAAGCCCGGCATTGGCGACCGTCGTCTTGTGCCGGATCGCGGTCATCACGTCCTGCAGCGGACGGCGGGCGGGGGTGTGATAGAGGACGTCGTTGGTGGCGAGGATGGCGAGCCCCCTCGCCCGCGCCAGCGCGTCGAGCCGGTTGATCCGGGCGACGTCATCGCCACGGTAAAGATGGCTCGCGGCGACATGGCCGAGCGTCGGCAGCAGCGCGGCAAGCACGGGCAGGGCATTGGCAAGGCTCTTGGGCTGTTCTCCCCCCACCAGCCGCAAATTGCCCGACGCAGGGGACGGCATCGCCAGCCAGGGCGCGTCGAGATCGTCAGGCGGCAGGAGGATGAGCTGGATGCCCTCGCTCGCCCCGGCCAGCAGAGCCAGGGTGATGTGGGTTTCGCCCTTGGCCTGCCATCCCCCTTCGACCGTCGCCATCTTGCCCGCCGACAGCAGGGCGCACAGGCGTCCATAGGCCGCGCGATCGCGCGGATAGGCAAGGAAAGTCGCGCCCTCGACCGTTTCAATGCGGCAGCCGATCACCGGGGTCAGCTGTGCGGTCCTGGCCTCGGTGTGGATGCGGACCACCCCGGCCATGCTGTTGGCATCGGCGATGCCGATCGCGTCATAGCCCAATGTCCGCGCTGTCAGCACCAGATCGACCGCGTCGGATGCCCCCCGCAAAAAGGAAAAGCAGCTCATCAACCCCAGCTCGACAAAGGGAGCACGGGCCGGGCGCGGCAGGGCCTCCATCTCCTCGCGCACGGCCAGGGTGCGCCGGTCGGGGGTCAAGGGCGCGTCAGGCATGTCCGAAACCTGGATTCATGGCGTGCACGACTCGCTTGCCTTTGGGGAAAATGAGAACATAATAGGAACATGATTGGTCCGGCAAATGGCAAAAGCGCAAAGGAGCAACCATCATGGGTCGCGTGCCCTGCCACCCAGCAGGAAGTGTTCGGCAGCAGCCGCGATGCCTGTGCGCCCGCTTTGGCTCTGCATCTGGCGCAAGTCGGCACCTTGCCCGATCAGCCACGATGGCTTTGGGTGCAGGATCATGCCGCCATTCGCCTGACCGGACGGCCGTTCATCCATGGTCTCCCCCCGGCCTTGCGCCGGGGGCTGGTGCATGTCGCCGCGGCGAAGGCCCAGGAGGCGTTGTTCGCGATCGAGGAAGGGCTGCGCTGCACCGACTTCGCCTTTGTCATCGGCGAGCTGAGCGGCGATCCTCGCGCGCTCGATTTCACCGCGTCGCGCCGTCTGTCTGTCACGAGCGAGCGGCATGGCGTTCCCCTCTATCTGGTGCGGCATGATGGCCATCCCAATCTCAGCGCGGCGCGGCGACGCTGGCGGGTGGCGCCCTTCGCCTCGGAAGCGGCGGCATGGAATGACTGCGCGCCGGGCGATCCACGGTGGCAGGCCGCGTTGTTCCGCGCGCGCGGGCTGCCTCCCGGCACATGGATAGCGGGCGAGCGGGGTGGCTGGCGCGCTGTCCTTGCAACCGAGCCGGGCGCAGCTAGTGCGCCCGCGCCGCATCCTGTCGATCTGGCTGCCGCACCTGGCGATCGACCGCTGGCAGACGAGCGCGCCGCCTGAACTCGGGCAAAAGCCTGTCGCGCTCATCGCCGACAGCGCCCATGGCCCGCATATCGTCGCGGTCAACAGTCCCGCGCGCGAAACCGGCGTCGTGGCCGCGATGCGCCTTGCCGATGCGCGTGGCCTGTGCCCCGCGCTGCACGCCGTGCCGCACGAGGCCGATGGAGATCGCGCATGGATCGAGGCGCTGGCCCTGTGGGCACGGCGCTGGGGGCCGTCGACGGCTCTCGACGGGCCGGATGGCGTGCTGGTCGATATCACGGGCACCGCGCATCTGTTCGGGAGCGAGGAGGCGGTCTGCGCGGCGGCCATGGCGGAACTGGCCGGGCGGGGTTTTACCGCCCACACCGGCATTGGCGGGACAGCCGGGGCGGCTTGGGCCATGAGCCATCATGCCCCGCCGCCCGCTATCATGGCGGAAGATGACGATCCGCTGGACAGGCTGGGCGCATTGCCCGTCGCAGCGCTGCGGCTTGATGCCGATGTGCTGCGGCTGCTGCGCCGACTGGGCCTCAAGCGCGTCGCCGATGTGGCGGCCATTCAGCGGGACGCGCTGGTCCGCCGGTTCCGCGACCACCGCTCTGCCCCGAGCAATCCGCTGATCCGCCTTGACCAGTTGCTCGGGCGCGTAGCGGAGCCGGTCTTGCCGGTGGTCGCGGCGGCCATGCCGCTGGTTCAGCGCCGTCTCGCCGAGCCCTTGCTTTACCGCTCGCTGCTCGATCAGGTGCTGAGCGATCTGACGCGCGATCTCGTCGGCCAGCTCGAAGCGCGGCGATGGGGCGCGCGACGGGTGCTGATGCGCTGCTGGCGGGTCGATGGCGACCGGATCGAGCAGAGCATCAAACTTGCCGCGGCCACGCGCGATGCGGCGCACATCCTCCGCCTGTTCGCCCCCCGGCTCGACGAGGTCGACGCCGGGTTCGGGATTGATCGAGTGCAGTTGACCTGTCCCTGGGTCGAGCCGCTCGCCACCATGCAGGCCGGTCTCCACGGCGATGCCGCGCGCGGCGCGACCATCGACATCTTTGTCGATCGCATCGTCGCGCGGCTGGGCCATGATGCCATCACCCGCCCGATCGCCCATGCCAGCCACATGCCCGAACGCAGCCAGCGCTGGGTGGCGCCGCTGGCCGCGACGAATCCGGCGCAACCCATCCTGCCGCTCTACGCCCGCCCGCTCAAGATGCTCGTCCGACCCGAACCGATCAGCGTCCTCTACGCGACCCCGGAAGGTCTGCCGCGCAGCTTCCGCTGGCGCGACCAGGTCCATGACATTGTCCGCGTCGAAGGCCCCGAACGCATCGCCCCCGAATGGTGGAAGGAGAAGAGCACGGCCCGGCTGCGCGATTACTACCGCATCGAGGATCAGACAGGCGCGCGCTACTGGATCTATCGCCATGGCAGCGTGCGGGACGGCAGGGGCGGGCTGCCCGATTGGTATCTGCACGGGGCGTTTGCCTGAACAACGTGTCGGGCAATGTTTTGCCTCCGACCGCATGTCGATCATGGCGATCGACGATCATCGCGGCAAATCGAACATCCCGCCTTGGCCCCACCGCTCACGCCCGTGGCCGCCGCGTGAGAGGGCGGGGGCCGACGCGCCTCGTCATTCCGGGCGGGGGCAATGCCTCTCCCTGGGATCTCGCCTCGCCGCCCTCGCAAGGCCGTCGCCGGATCAGGGTTCCCATGCCGAACGGGGCCAGCCTCCGCCCCCGATCCTCACGCCCCTAGCCAGACCGCCCCGCGCCTGCCACCATGGCGCCGCATGGACCTCCAGCCGCTCATCGACCGGATCGTCGCCGAACTGGCGGCGGAGACCGCGCGGGGGCAGGTCGCGACCTATATTCCGGGGCTTGCCAGCGCCGATCCGGCGCGCTTCGGGATCGCGGTGGCAACGGCGGATGGCGCGCTGCATCTCGGCGGCGACGCGCAGCTGCCCTTCTCGATCCAGTCGGTGTCGAAAGTGTTCGCGCTCAGCCTCGCGCTCGGCAAGGCGGGGGACCAGCTCTGGAACCGGGTCGGGCGCGAGCCGTCGGGCAATCCGTTCAACTCGATCGTCCAGCTCGAGGCCGAGCAGGGCATTCCCCGCAACCCCTTCATCAATGCCGGGGCGATCGTCGTCGCCGACGTGAACCTCGCCGGGCACAAGCCCCGCGAGGCGATCGGCGAGCTGCTGCGCTTCCTCCATTATGCGAGCGGCGACGAGACGATCGCGATCGACGAGGATGTCGCGCGTGGCGAGGCGGAGACGGGGTTCCGCAACGTCGCGCTCGCCAATTACATGCGCGCGTTCGGCAATCTGCGCCACGATGTCGACTGCGTGCTCGGCTGCTATTTCCACCAGTGCGCGATCGCGATGAGCTGCCGGCAACTCGCGCTCGCCGGTCGCTACCTGATGCTCGACGGGCGGCATCCCGGTGGCGGCCGGGTGATCCCCGCCCGCCGCGCGCGGCGGATCAACGCGCTGATGCTCACCTGCGGCCATTATGACGCGAGCGGCGATTTCGCCTTCCGCGTCGGGCTGCCCGGCAAGTCGGGCGTGGGCGGCGGCATCCTCGCCATCGCGCCGGGCCGCGCGAGCATCGCCGTCTGGTCCCCCGGCCTCAACGCCAACGGCAATTCGCAGATCGGCACGCTGGCGCTGGAGAAGCTCGCCGACGCGACGGGGTGGAGCCTGTTCTGCCCGGCGGGGTGACGCGGTCGTGCTCCTTACTTCGTCATTGCGAGGCCGCAGGCCGTGGCAATCCATAGCTGGCGTTGCAGTGGATTGCCGCGTCGGCTTCGCCTCCTCGCAATGACGGCCGGTCCCTACTCCCCCGGCGCGCTCGCCTTGATCGCGAGCGCGTGGACGCGGCCGCTGGTGAGGAGGTCGCCGAGCGCGGCGTTGACGGCGCGCTGGCGGGCGAGGCGGGACTGGCCGGCAAAGGCGGCGGCGCTGATCTCGACGGTGAAGTGGCTCTCGCCCGATCCGTCGTCGCCCGCATGGCCGTAATGCTTGGCGCTGTCGTTGATGACGGCGAGCCGGTCGGGCGCGAGCGCGTCGCGCAGCCGCCGTTCGATTTCCTGCCCCACGAGGCCTAGCGATATGTTCATCATCGCACCTATATAGGCGGCTTTGGCGGCTCCGGTAGCCGCGATCGAACCATCAAGAGCTTTCGTGTCCAGCAACCCCGATCGTCCCCGCAGGCAGACCCGTTTCCACGGCCGGGTCGAAGGGCGCCAGCGCCCCTGCCTCGTCGAGGGCTGCCCCAATCCCGGCGAGTTCCGCGCCCCGCCCGAGGAGCTGCGCCGCGCGCCCGACGGGCCGCCGGCCTGGCGCTGGCTGTGCCTCGACCATGTCCGCGAGTTCAACGCGCAGTATAATTATTTCAAGGGGATGAGCGCCGAGGAGATCGAGGCGGCGCAGCGCCCCATGGCCGGCTGGGAGCGCGAGACGCGCGCCTTCTCCGCCGCCGGGCAGACGCCGCCGCCGCGCTGGGCCGACTTTGCCGACCCGCTCGACGCGATCGGCGCACGCTTCAAGGAGCGCATGGCCGAGGCGAAGCAGCGCGCCGACGGCAAGCCGCTCTCCCCCGACGACCGCAAGGCGATGCGGACGCTCGGCCTCGCCCCCGATGCCGATCGGCGGGCCTTGCGCAGCCGCTACACCGAACTCGTCCGCCGCTATCACCCCGATCACAACGGCGGCGACCGCAGCCACGAACAGGCGCTGCAGGACGTCATCGCCGCCTATGGGCATTTGAGGAAAGCGCCGGCGTTCGCTTGATTTCCGCCCCTTTACATCGTTCGGGCTGGGCGAAGGCGAAGCTATCTCGCTCCGCTCGATCGAGCCCTTCGACTTCGCTCGGGACGAACGGGGTGAATCTCACGCCCTCCGCCACAGCACGCTTGACGCGGCGCCAAAGGCTTCGCACTGACAGCCTGTCATGACCGATCTGCCCAATAGCCAGCCCGACGCCCGCAGCGAAACGCTGATGGACACGCCCGACCGCGCCCTCGACGTGCGCGAGACCTTCGGGCTCGACATCGACATGAGTGTCCCCGCCTTCAGCCAGGCCGACGAGCGCGTGCCCGACCTCGACCCGGCCTATGTGTTCGATCCCGACACGACGCTCGCGATCCTCGCCGGGTTCGCGCACAACCGCCGCGTGATGGTGCAGGGCTATCACGGCACCGGCAAGTCGACGCATATCGAGCAGGTGGCGGCGCGGCTCAACTGGCCGTGCATCCGCATCAACCTCGACGCGCACATCAGCCGCATCGACCTTGTCGGGCGCGACGCGATCGTGCTGCGCGACGGGCAGCAGGTGACCGAGTTTCGTGAGGGGCTGCTCCCCTGGGCGTTGCAGCGGCCGGTGGCGCTCGTCTTCGACGAATATGACGCGGGGCGCCCCGACGTCATGTTCGTCATCCAGCGCGTGCTCGAGACCGACGGCAAGATGACGCTGCTCGACCAGAACCGCGTCATCCGCCCAAACCCGTATTTCCGGCTGTTCGCGACCGCCAACACCGTGGGCCTGGGCGACACGACCGGGCTCTATCACGGCACGCAGCAGATCAACCAGGGCCAGATGGACCGCTGGAACCTCGTCGTGACGCTCAACTACCTCCCCGCCGCCACCGAGGCGCGGATCGTGCTCGCCAAGACCGGCGAGTACGACCATGCCGGCGGCCGCAAGGAGGTCGAGAACATGATAAAGGTGGCCGAACTCTCGCGTCAGGGCTTTATCAACGGCGACATCTCGACCGTGATGAGCCCGCGCACCGTCATCAGCTGGGCGCAGAACGCGCTCATCTTCAAGGATGTCGGCTTCGCCTTCCGCCTCTCGTTCCTCAACAAGTGCGACGAGGCCGAGCGGCCGCTGGTGGCGGAATACTACCAGCGCGTGTTCGGGACGGATCTGCCGGAAAGCGTGGTGGGGCGGGGATAGAGGCTAGGTTCCACGGTAACTCGGGCGCCAGGAGGGAATCATGACACGCGATGAGACCATCCACAGACTTCAAGCCCATGAGGCCGAGCTGCGCGCGCTGGGCGTCGCGCGCCTCTCCTTGTTCGGTTCGGTCGCGCGAGAGGAAGCCGGGCCATCTTCGGATGTCGATCTGGCGGCGGAGTTCGACCCTGCAGCCCGTGTCGGCGCATTCCGCTTCGTTGCGATTGCCGACCGCCTGCGGGCGTTGCTCGGAACCTCGGTCGATCTGGTCGGCGAACCCGCCCGCAGACCACGGATGCAAGCCTCCATAGATCGGGATCGTGTGCGTGTTTTCTGAACGCGACCGTGGGCGGCTGATTGATATCGTCGATAACATAGAAGCGATTGAGGCCTATGTGGGCACAGCAGGTTTCGATGCGTTCGCCCGCGACAGGAAGACCGTCGACGCGACGGAACGATGCCTGCAGCGGATCACCGAGGCGGTGATCCGAATCGGCGAGCCGACGATGCGCGCGATCGCACCTGACCTGCCCGTTCATGAGATTCGTGGTTTCGGCAACATCCTGCGTCATGAATATGATGCCATCGATCTCCGATCACTGTTCAACACGGTAATCAACGATCTTCCGGGTCTCAAAAGCGCGTGCCGGATGGCGCTCGACCAGCCATGACCACCCGCACCCCTCTCGACACGCTCAAGGACGTTCTCGGCGGTGCCGCCCGTGCCGTCGCGCGCGATGGCGAAGTGGAGCTGGGCTTCACCGCCGACGCGCCGCACATGGCCGGCAAGGCGATCAAGGTGCCCGCCCCCGGCCGCAACATGCCGCGCGAGCAGGTGGTGCTGGCGCGGGGCTTTGCCGACAGTTTCGCGCTGCGCGCGCGCCATCATGACGCGCGCCTCCACGCCGCCGGCCTCCCCGCCGAGCCCGCCGCCCGCGCCGTCTATGACGCGGTCGAGATGGTGCGCTACGAGGCGCTGGGCTCCAAGGGCTATGCCGGGATGCGCGACAATCTCGCCGCCGCGCTCGCGATGCGGACCGGCGCTGACCCGATCACCCGCGCCCGCTCCGCCGACGAGGTGCCGATCCAGGGCGCGCTCGCGCTCATGCTGCGCGAGCGGCTGACCGGCGAGCCGCCGCCCGAGTCGGCGCGCAAGGGGCTCGCCATGCTGCGCGACTGGATCGACGAGAAGGCCGCCGCCGATTTCGAGGCGCTCGCGCTCACCCTCGACGACCAGGCCGCCTTCCAGAAGAAGGTGCGCGCGATGCTCCGGCATCTCGAGCTCACGCAGGCCGACGCGCCGCCCGAAACCGACCCCGACGAGAGCGACGAGCAGCAGGACGAGGGCCAGGAGGGCGAGGAGGACAGCGAGTCCGAGGACCAGCCCGGCGACTCCGACGCGCGCGCCGAACGCCGCGAGCAGGACCAAGGCGCCGAAGGCGACGAGGACGAGCAGGACGTCCGCGAGGAGGAGATCGACTCGGACATGGACTCCGATCCGGGCGGCGAGGGCGAGGAAGGGATGCTCCCCGTCCGCCCCAACCGCCCGCCGGCCGACCTCACCCCCGGCTTCGACTACAAGGCGTTCACGACCGCGCATGACGAGACCATCGCCGCGTCCGAGCTGTGCGACATGGACGAGCTGACCCGCCTGCGCGGCTTCCTCGACCAGCAGCTCATCCCGCTGCAGGGCGCCGTCACCAAGCTCGCCAACCGCCTCCAGCGGCGCCTCATGGCGCAGCAGGCGCGCAGCTGGGACTTCGACCAGGAGGAGGGGCTGCTCGACGCCGCCCGCCTCGCCCGCGTCGTCATCAATCCCGCGCACTCGCTCTCCTACAAGATCGAGCGCGACACCGACTTCCGCGACACGGTGGTGACGCTGCTCATCGACAATTCGGGGTCGATGCGCGGCCGGCCGATCAGCATCGCCGCGATCTGCGCCGACATCCTCGCCCGCACGCTCGAGCGCTGCGGGGTCAAGACCGAGATCCTGGGCTTCACCACCCGCGCCTGGAAGGGCGGGCGGAGCCGCGAGGACTGGCTCGCCGCCGCCCGCCCGCCCGCGCCGGGCCGGCTCAACGACCTGCGCCACATCCTCTACAAGCAGGCCGACGAGCCGTGGCGCCGCGCCCGCCTGGCGCTCGGCCTCATGATGCGCGAGGGGCTGCTCAAGGAGAATATCGACGGCGAGGCGCTGCTCTGGGCGCACAGCCGCCTCATCGCCCGGCCCGAGGAGCGCCGCATCCTCATGGTCATCTCCGACGGCGCGCCGGTCGACGATTCGACGCTGTCGGTCAACAGCGGCACCTATCTCGAAAAGCATCTGCGCCAGGTGATCGACTGGATCGAAAGCCGCTCGCCCGTCCAGCTCGTCGCCATCGGCATCGGCCACGACGTCACCCGCTACTACAAGCGCGCGGTCACGATCATGGACGCCGACCAGCTCGGCGGCACGATGGTGGAGCAACTCGCGGGGCTGTTCGACGCGGGTTGAGTTCGGCATACCGGCAACCCGGCGCGGGCTCTTCCATATATATACTGCACCCTTCGCGATCGGGTGGAACAATCGTCGTTGACTTCCTGATGGCGGTGGGTATTCAAGCCACAAGTCGCCATAGAATATGTCGGTTCCGTTACAAATCGTCATAGCTCGGCTTATTTCATGATCTTGTGGACGCCGGGCGCAGTGACATCTACGGAGTGGCGCCACGGCCATGAAATCTCTGGATGATTTGACGCGGCTGATTTACGATGCGGCGCTTTGTCCTCACGATTATCCGGCTGTCGCCGCCGAGATCAACGATGCAATCCGTTGCGATGGCGCCTCGCTCATCCTTCATCGGCGCGACGAGGGGGCGGAGGTGATCGCCGCCACGATGGTCAACTACGATCATCTGCCCGTTGACGACATATTGGATCAATATGCGGGGGAATGGCACCGCGCGAATCCACAACTGATGTTCGAACGGGCCAATCCGGCGGCCCCGCTGTTCTTCGAGGGGGGCGACCCGCGTTTCGATCGCGAGCGGTTTCCCGATTTCGCCGCCTGGCGCCAGGCGCGGCTCGGCATCCGGTCGCAGATGACAGGTTATTGTCGCCCCGATGACGAGCATGTCTATGCCTTCGCCTTTTCGTCGCACCGGCACGAGGCGCCGGAAAGCGACCGTCAGATCGCCTTGCTGGCGCGCATCATGGGCCATGTGCGCGCGTCGGTCCGTCTGGCCTTTCAGACCGGCGGCCTGTCCGTCCGGCGCCCGGACCTGCTGGAGCAGCTCGAACAGGTGGCGGGGTCGTCGGCCGTGCTGGGACAGGGGGGTCGTCCGCTGTTCGCCAGCACCGCCTTCGAGCGGATCGTGCGCGACAACGATCTGCTGCGTCTCAGCGGGGCCGGGCTCTCCTTCACGCCGCCGCACTTGCAGAAGCAATGGCTGAGCCTGTTGAATGCCGCCATGGACGATGCGTCGGGCGCCGGCGTGATGCTCATCCCCGCGCAAGATGGCCACGACGCGATGGTGCTCGAGGTCGCGCCTCTCTCCGCCGCCGCGGCCGATCGCGGCTCGGGCGGCGGACGCGCGCTGGTGACGATCAGGCCATGGCAGGCTCCCGAGGCGCATCGGCTGGCGCGTTATCGCGGCATCCTGGGCCTGACGCCAGCGGAGGCCAAGGCGGCCGTGCTGCTCGCGCGGGGGCTGCCCGACGAGGAAATCGCCGAGGCGCTGGGCTGCCGCACGTCAACCGTCCGCACCCACGTCAAGGCCATTCTCGACAAGGCGCAGGTCCGCAGCAAGGCGGAGCTGGCGCATCTGCTGACGGGGCTGGGCCGTTAAAGACCTCCTCAATATTGGCGATGACAGGCCGATGTCCGCTCCTCTAGGCGTGCGCCAGCCCTCGTTCGACAGGGGATTGGCGGCTGACGCGCGGGAACGAGGGATGGGCCGTCGTCGCAAAGGGAGGACAGACATGCGTTATCTCGTTCCGGTCGCCTGCGTAGCGGCCATGATCGCGACTTCGGCTGCCCATGCCAAGGACGGCAAGGGCTTTTATGGCAGCCTTCAGGTCGGCGGCGCGTCGGTCAGCGACGTCGACGTCACCTATTATGACGCGGAGGGCACATTCTCTCCGAACGACGAGATCTTCGCGACCCGTGCGATCCCGGCCGGTTCGGATACGCTCGACACGCAATTCAAGCTCAAGACCGCCGTCCTTTTCGGCGGCGCGCTCGGCTATGATTTCGGCCTGGTGCGGGCCGATGTCGAGGTCAGCTATGCGCGCAGCAAGCTGAAGGGCGTCGCCATTGAGGCGGTCAACGGAGATCCCATCACGCTCGCGGCCGGCGACGAGGCGTTGTTCTGCGATTATGCGGAGATCGACAATTGCGCCCTCAGCGGCAACACGGTGAGCTTCGACGGCGGTCCCAAGCTGCGCCAGCTCAACGCGATGGCGAATCTGTGGGTCGATATCCCGGTCGGCAGCGAAAAGGTCGTTCCCTATGCCGGTGGTGGCCTGGGCGTCGCCGGATTTGAGGTGGACGGCGAGGGCAAGGCGCGTTTCGCCTGGCAGCTCGGCGCCGGCCTCGCCTATCATGTCAGCCCGCACATCGCGCTGACCGCGGACATCCGCTATCGGCAGAGCAGCAAGTTCTCGATCGCCTATGACGAGGTTTCCGGCGTTCAGCTCGGCCGCATCAAGACCACCAGCTATGGATTGGGCGTGCGCTTCGTCTTCTGATCGACGGGCGGGGGGAGGGCATGGCCCTCCCCCATGTCCGGCCATGTGTCGGGATCGAACCGCCGGGCGCCAGATCGCTTGATTTCGCCCCGCGCCCGCCGCAAGGACGGCGGCATGTCGTCCGCTCCCCTGATGCTCTACAACAGCCTGACGCGCGCGCTCGAGCCGTTTGAGCCGGTCCATGATGGCGAGGCGCGGGTCTACACCTGCGGGCCGACCGTCTATCACTATGCCCATATCGGCAATATGCGCGCCTATGTGTTCGCCGACACGCTGGGGCGGGTGCTGCGCTTCAAGGGCTACACGCTCACCCACGTCATCAACATCACCGATGTCGGCCATTTGACCGACGATGCCGATGCGGGCGAGGACAAGCTGGAGAAGGCCGCCGCGCGCGAAGCGCGGTCGATCCAGGACATCGCGCGCCATTATACCGAGGCTTATTGGGCCGACGTGAAGGCGCTCAATATCCGCCAGCCGGCGCACTGGTCGATCGCGACCGACTATATCCCGCAGATGATCGCCTTCGCGCAGGCGATCGCCGACCGGCACTGCTATGAGCTGCCCTCTGGCCTCTATTTCGACACGACCACCGTGCCCGAATATGGCCGGCTCGCCCGCGCCGTCACCGACGAAGGGGAAGGCCGCATCGAGGCGGTCGAGGGCAAGCGCCACCCCGCCGACTTCGCGATCTGGCGCAGGACGCCGCCCGGCGAGACGCGGCAGATGGATTGGCCCTCGCCCTGGGGCCGCGGCGCGCCGGGCTGGCATCTCGAATGTTCGGTGATGAGCCGCGCGCTGCTCGGCCTCCCCTTCGACATCCACACCGGCGGCATCGACCATCGCGAGATCCACCACCCCAACGAGATCGCGCAGAACCAGGCGGTGACCGGCTGCGGCAGCCTCGACTGCGCGGCGCATTCGGGCGCGCGCCTCTGGATGCACAACAATTTCCTCATCGACCGCGCCGGCAAGATGAGCAAGTCGGCCGGCGAGTTCCTGCGTCTCCAGACGCTCGTCGATCGCGGCTTCCACCCGCTCGCCTACCGGATGCTCTGCCTCCAGGCGCATTATCGCAGCGAGCTGGAGTTCAGCTGGGAGGGGCTCGCGGCGGCGCAGACGCGGTTGAAACGGCTGGTGATGGCGGCTGAAAAGTTCAGGGACGTGTGGCGCGCATTCGATGAAGGCGGCGACCTCTTGCCCGCAAGCATGGTTAGCCCCAGAGCAGAAGATGTCGAACGCGACGCAAGATTTGAAGCGGCGTTATCAGACGACTTGAACACGCCTCTAGCCTTGGTCGTAGCCGAAGAGTTCCTCGGCGTGGCGAACATCGGTTCGACCGTGGCCATAAGCCATGCGTTAAGCTCGTTGAAAGATATCGACGCCGTCCTCGGCCTCGACCTCCGCACCCTCAGCCGCGCCGACCTGCGCATCCGCCCCAAAACCGCCACCCTCACCGAAGCCGAGATCGAGCAGGCGCTCGACCGCCGCCAGGCGGCCCGCGCCGCGAAGGACTTCGCCACCTCCGACGTCATCCGCGACGATCTCATCGCCGCCGGGGTCGAGGTGATGGACGGCGATCCGCTGCGCTGGGAGTGGAAGCCCGTCCTCGGCTGACGGCGCCGTTCGGTCCTCGCCGCGCGGGGCGCGGCCGGCGCGCGCGGCCCCTTGGACGCGCCGGCGCTTTATGCCATGGAATCCACCCAACCCATCGGAGCGCTGCCGCCCTCATGGACAATTTCACGCACAGCCTCGCCGGCTGGGTCATCGGCCAGGCGGGGCTCAAGACACGGACGCGCAAGGGGCTCGCGGCGCTGATCCTGGGCGCCAACATGCCCGATATCGACGTGTTCTTCGGCTGGGTCGCGTGGCAGCCGCTGGCGACGCATCGCGGCTTTACCCATGGGATCGGCGGCATCGCGCTGCTGCCGCCGCTGCTCGCCGGGCTGCTGTGGCTGCTCGACCGCTGGCAGCTGCGGCGTGGCGCGACGTTCAGGAGCGGGCTGCCGATGCGGATCGGCTGGCTGGTGGCGCTGAGCTATGCCGGCGCGCTCACCCATCCGCTGCTCGATCTGCAGAACACCTATGCGGTACAGCTTCTGGCGCCCTTTTCACCGACGTGGTTTCATGCCGACAGCCTGTTCATTATCGACGTGTGGCTGTGGAGCGGTATCGCCTTCGCGCTGTGGCTCTCGCGCCGGCGCGAGCGCGGCGGCGGGCGGTGGCGCGCGCCGGCCCAGATCGCCCTCGTCGCGGCGCTCGGCTATATCGGCGGCAACCTCCTCCTCTCGACCGAGGCGGAGGCGAGCGCGCGCAGGGCCGCGCTGGCGGCGGGCGAGCGCCCCGATCTGGTGATCGCGGGGCAGGAGCCGGTGCGTTTCTGGCGGCGCACGCTGCTGGTGCGCAGCGGCGCGCGGTACGGCTATGGGGTCTATGACCCGCTCGGCGCGCCCTCGCTGACGCCGCCCGCAAGCTACACGCCCGACAATATGGCCGATCCGCTCGCCCGCCGCGCCGCGACCGCCACGCCCGCGATCCGTCGCTTCCTCTACTGGTCGATCGCGCCGACGGCGACGATCCGGCGCGGGCGCTGTGCCGCGACGGTCGACTTCAGTGACGCGCGTTTCGCCGGCACGCCAACGCGGCGCAACTTCGTGCGGTCGGTGACGCTGCCTGTCGCGGGGCCGGGCTGCCCGCGATGAGCCCGCCGGTGCTGCTGTGGCTGGGCGAGGATCTGCGCCTCGCCGACCAGCCGGCGCTGCTCGCGGCCATGGCCGAGGGGCCGGTGGTGGCCGTCTATGTGCTCGACGACGAGTCGCCGCGCCACCGCCGCATGGGGGGCGCGTCGCGCTGGTGGCTGCACCACAGCCTCGCCGCGCTCGACGCCGATCTGCGCGCGCGGGGATCGCGGCTCATGTTGCGCCGGGGCCGGTGGGCGGAGGAACTGCCGCGCCTTGCCGCCGCGCTCGGCACCCGCCGCGTCCACGCCATCCGCCATCACGAGCCCTGGCGGATCAATGCCGAGCGCGCGGTGGGCAAGGCGCTCGACCTCGCGCTCCACGACGGCAACGAGCTGCTGCCGGTGGGCAGCGTCACGACGGGGAGCGGCGGTCCCTACAAGATTTACACGCCCTTCTCGCGCGCGGTCCTCGCCCAGATGCCGCCCGCGCCGCCAAAGGACGCGCCGACACACATCCCCGCGCCCGCCGACTGGCCGGCGAGCGACGACCTCGGCGATTGGGGATTGCTCCCCACCAACCCCAACTGGGCGAAGGGCTTCGAGGCGGAGTGGACGCCCGGCGAAGCGGGCGCGGCAACGCGGCTCGCCGCCTTCGCCGCCAAGGCACGCACCTATCATCAGGGGCGCAACCTGCCGTCGGAGGAAGGGAGTTCGCGCCTCTCGCCCCATCTCCACTTCGGCGAGATCGCGCCCAACCGCGTCTGGCATGGGCTCGAAGGGAGCGGCGAGGGTGTCGACATCTTCCGCAAGGAGCTGATCTGGCGCGATTATGCGCGCAACATCATCCGCGCCATGCCCGATTACGGCCGCGCCAACGGCCGCCCGCAGCTAGACGCGCTGCCCTGGCGCAGCGAAGCGGAGGCGGCGGACGACATCGAGGCGTGGCAGCAGGGCCGCACCGGCTATCCCATCGTCGACGCGGGGATGCGCCAGCTCTGGACGAGCGGCTGGATGCACAACCGCGTGCGGATGATCGCGGCGAGCTTCCTCGTCAAGCATCTGCTCGTCGACTGGCGGGTGGGGGAGGCGTGGTTCTGGGACACGCTGGTCGACGCCGACTACGCGAGCAACGCGGTCAACTGGCAGTGGGTCGCGGGGAGCGGGGTGGACGCGAACATGTTCGTGCGGATCATGGCGCCGCTCACCCAGTCGGAAAAGTTCGACGCGGCGGGCTATATTCGCCAGTGGGTGCCCGAGCTTGCCGGTCTGCCCGACGCCGCGATCCACGATCCCGAGGCGGCGGGGGCGCGGCCGGCGAACTATCCCGCCAAGATCATCGGCCACAGGCAAGCGCGCGAGCGGGCGCTGGCGGCCTATGCGACGGTGAGGGGCGCCTAATTCACCGCTCCCGCCTGCGGGAGGGGCAGTGAGGCTTAGCGAGCGCAGCGAGCTTAGCCGCAGCGGGGAGGGCTGGCGGGCGTCGGCGCTTGCCGCGATCCCCCTCCACCACCGGCCTGCGGCCGGCGGTCCCCCTCCCCGTTCCGGGGAGGTATTTGGCCGTCGCTACCATTGCACACGCGCCCCCCGCGTCCCATAAGGCGGGCATGAACGCCAACCTGCCTCCGCACCGCCGGGCCAGGCCGCGTCGCTGGCGGAGCGGCGGGCGGCGCCGGCGTGTCGTGCGGCTGCCCGCGGCGCCGTTCCACCGGCTGCTCGACCGGATCGACGCGGGGCTGGAGCAGGGCTCGCTCGAGGCGCATCTGCCCGATGGCGTCACCCGGCTGCTCGGCGGGCGGGCGCCGGGGCCGGACTGCATCGTCCACCTCCATGGCTGGCGCGCGCTGTTGCGGCTCGCGGCGGGCGGATCGGTCGGCTGGTACCAGGCGTGGGAGAAGGGCGAATGGTCGAGCCCCGATCCGGTGCCACTCTTCGCGCTCTTCATGCGCAACGGCCGAACGCTGGGCGGCGCGGCGCGCGCCAAGGGCTTCGCGCGGATCGGCCAGGCGCTGCTCCACGCGCTGCGCGGCAACGACCGGCGCGGCAGCCGCCGCAACATCGCGCGGCATTATGACCTCGGCAACGACTTCTACGCGCTGTGGCTGGACGAGAGCCTCACTTATTCGAGCGCGCTGTTTGCCGCGCCCGACCAGACGCTCGAGGATGCACAGGCGGCCAAGATCGACACGCTGCTCGACCGGCTGGCGCTGAAGCCCGGCGAGCGGCTGCTCGAGATCGGCTGCGGCTGGGGCTCGCTCGCCGAGCGGGCGGTGGCGCGGGGGCTCGGCTATGACGGGCTGACACTGTCGGCCGAGCAGAAGGCCTGTGCCGACGCGCGGCTGGCGGGCAGCGGCGCGCGCGTGCTCTTGCAGGATTATCGCGACGCGGCCGGCACCTATGACGGCATCGCCAGCGTCGAGATGGTCGAGGCGGTGGGGCAGCATTACTGGCCCGCCTATCTTGCCGCGCTGCACCGGCTGCTCAAGCCGGGCGGGCGCGCGGCGCTCCAGTATATCGCGATCGACGACATGCTGTTCGACCGCTACGCGCGCGGCGCCGACTTCATCCAGGCCTATATCTTTCCCGGCGGCTGCCTGCTGTCAGAGAGCCGCTTCCGCGCGCTCGCCGAGGCGCAGGGCTTCCGCTGGGAAGCGCCGCATCATTTCGGCGCCGACTATGGCCGCACGCTGGCCGAATGGCGCCGCCGGTTCGACGCCGCGATCGACGCCGGCACGCTGCCCCCGCGCTTCGACGAACGCTTCGTGCGGCTGTGGCGCTATTATCTCATGTATTGCGAGGGCGGTTTCGCCGGCGGCGGGATCGATGTGGCGCAGGTGACGCTGGTGAAGGCGGGCATTGATCGATCCCCGTCACCCCGGACTTGATCCGGGATCCCGCTTCTTCTCCGAGCATTGCAAAAAGGCAGCGGGACCCCGGCTCGGGGGCCGGGGTGACGGTGTTCATGGAGGTGGCCGAGAGCCTTAAACCCTGACGCGCTCCCCATCCGGCGCATCGCTCGTCACCAGCCCGACGATCGCGTCGGCCACCACCTCCGGCCCCTTGAGCGTGGTGGGGTCTTCGCCCGGATAGGCCTTGGCGCGCATCGCGGTGCGGGTGGCGCCGGGGTCGACGATGTGGGTGCGGATCTTCGAGATGCGCGCGACTTCCTGGCCATAGGCGGCGACGATCACCTCCAGCGCCGCCTTCGACGCGCCATAGGCACCCCAATAAGCGCGCGGGGCCGCTCCGACCGCACTCGTCAGCGCCACCACCCGCGCGTCGGCCGAGCGCCGGAGCAGCGGGTCGAACGCGGCGAGCAGCGCCTGCTGCGCGGTGACGTTGAGCGTCATCACCCGCGCGAACTCCCTGGCGTCGATCGCGGGGACGGCCGCGAGCGACCCCAATGTCGCGGCGTTGAGCACGAGGATGTCGAGCGCGTCCCAGCGCCCGCCGATCGCCTGCGCCAGCCGCCCGATGCTCTCGCCGTCGGTGAGGTCGAGCGGGGCGATCGTCGCGCTGCCTCCGGCGGCGTGGATGGCGTCCTCGACCGCTTCCAATCCGCCGCTCGTCCGCGCGGTGAGCACGACATGCGCGCCGGCGGCGGCAAGGGCGGTGGCGGTGGCGGCGCCGATGCCGCGACTGGCGCCGGTGACGAGCGCGAGCTTGCCGGAGAGGGATGGGGTGGTCATGGTCACTCACTTCCGTTCGTCTCGAGCAATGTCGAGAGACGATGGCTGGGTGCGAACGTGTCTCGACTTCGCTCGACACGAACGGGGTTGGGAAAGGGGGCTACACCACCCGCTCGGCGAGCAACTCGAACTGGCTGGTCTCGTCGGCGTCGTCCATGTCGGTGAGCGTGGTGGGATAATCGCCGGTGAAGCAGGCGTCGCAATATTGCGGGCGCACCTCGGCGCGGCGCGCTTCGCCCAGCGCCTTGTAGAGCCCGTCGATCGAGACGAAGGCGAGGCTGTCGGCGTGGATGAAGCCGCGCATCCCCTCCACGTCGAGCTTGTGCGCGAGCAGCTTGGCGCGCTCGGGCGTGTCGACGCCGTAGAAGCAGCTATGCCGCGTCGGCGGGCTGGCGATCCGCATGTGCACTTCCTTCGCGCCCGCCTCGCGCATCATCTGGACGATCTTCAAGGAGGTGGTGCCGCGCACGATCGAATCGTCGATGAGGACGATGCGCTTGCCGTCGATCAGCGCGCGGTTGGCGTTGTGCTTCAATTTGACGCCGAGGTGCCGGACCTTGTCGCCCGGCTGGATGAAGGTGCGGCCGACATAATGCGAGCGGATGATGCCGAGCTCGAACGGGATGCCCGACTGCTGCGCATAGCCGATCGCCGCGGGCACGCCGCTGTCGGGAACGGGGATGACGTAATCGACCTCGACCGGATTCTCGATCGCGAGCTGCGCGCCGATCGCCTTGCGCGCCGAATAGACGCTGGTGCCGTCGACGATCGAATCGGGGCGCGAGAAATAGACATGCTCGAAAATGCACGGGCGCGGGTGGCGTTCGCCGAAGGGCCGGTGCGAGCGGATCTCGCCCTTGTGCGTCACGACGATCAGCTCGCCCGGCTCGACGCTGCGGATATAGTCGGCGCCGACGACGTCAAAGGCGACCGTCTCCGACGCGAAGATGATCGCGTCGCCCAGCCGCCCCATCACCAGCGGCCGGATGCCGAGCGGATCGCGGCAGGCGATCATCCCCTCGCGCGTCATGCAGATGAGCGAATAGGCGCCCTCGAGATGCTTGAGCGCGTCGATGAACTTGTCGAGCAGCGTCCGGTAGGTCGAGGTGGCGACGAGGTGGATGATGACCTCGGTATCGCTGGTCGACTGGAAGATGGAGCCCTGGCGGACGAGGTCGCGGCGCAGCTTCATCGCGTTGGAGATGTTGCCGTTGTGCGCCACCGCGAAGCCGCCCGAAGCCAGTTCGGCATAGAGCGGCTGAACGTTGCGCAGCGCGGTCTCGCCCGTCGTCGAATAGCGGACATGGCCGACCGCGATGCTGCCGGCGAGTGCGCGGATGATCTCGTCGCGGTCGAAATTGCCCGCGACATGGCCCATGGCGCGATGGCTGTGGAAATCGCGCCCGTCCCAGCTCGTGATGCCGGCCGCTTCCTGCCCGCGATGCTGGAGCGCGTGGAGCCCGAGCGCGACCATGGCCGACGCCCCGTCGGCGCCATGAACCCCGAAAATGCCGCACTCCTCGCGCAGCGTGTCGTCGTCGAAGGGATGGGTGGTCAGCATGGCCCGCTCTCGCTGCGGCGGTCTGGAGGTCCGCCGATTCACCGTCTCGCCGGCGCATATAGGCGGTCGAGCGGACATTGTCGCCCCATTGTCATAAAAAAGGGTGGAATGGGAAACGGCGTGACCCGCGCCGTACCCCGCCCGCTTCCCTCCCGCCTCATCTCCGATTATGGCGCCGCAATGAACCAGGGTTCCTCCATGCCGGGCGCCATCCCGCGCTCGCTGTTCCTCTATGCCGTGCTCTATGGCGGGATGACGTGCATCGCCGGCATTTTGGGCGTGAAGCAGGTGGCGCTGGGGCCGCTGGCGGTGGAGGCGGGCATCTTTCCCTTTCTGCTGCTCGTCATCCTGTCGAGCAGCGTCGCCGAACTGCACGGGAGCGCGGCGGCGAACCGGCTGGTGCGCTTCGGGTTCGTGCCGCTGCTCACCGCCATGACGCTCATCTGGATCGTGCTGCGGCTGCCGCACGACCCGGCGATGTACCCGCCCGCGATCGACGCCTTTCCGATCGTCCTCGCGCAGGGCGGGCGGATGATGGCCGCGGGCGTGCTCGCTTATGGCGTGTCGCAGACGCTCAACGTCTATCTCTTCTCGCGCTTCTCGGCCCGGCCGGGACGCCTGCTCGCGATACGGGGCGCGGCCGCGAGCGCGCTGTCGCAGATCGTGGATACGGCGATCTTCATCAGCGTTTCCTTCCTCGGCGAGCGGCCGGTCGCTGCCCTGATGGCGGGGCAGATGCTCACCAAGGTCGTGCTGTCGATCCTTCTCGTTCCCCTCCTCATCCATCTTTTCGTCGGCCTCGGCCGCAAACTCGACGGACCCGCCGCATGACCGCCCGCATCCACCAGCCCGATCCCGCGCCACTCGCCAAGGCGGAAATCCTGGTCGAGGCGCTGCCCTATATGCAGCGTTATGCGGGCCAGACCTTCGTGGTGAAATATGGCGGTCATGCCATGGGCGATCCCAAGGCGGCGCGCGATTTCGCGCAGGATGTGGTGCTGATGAAGATGGTGGGCATCAACCCGGTCATCGTCCATGGCGGCGGGCCGCAGATCGGCGCGATGCTCAGGAGCGTGGGCGTCGAGAGCCGCTTCGTCGACGGGCTGCGCGTCACCGACGCCGAGACCGCCAAGGTCGCGGAGATGGTGCTCTCCGGCGCGATCAACAAGGAACTTGTCGGCTGGATCGGCCAGGCGGGTGGCCGCGCGGTCGGCATCTCGGGCAAGGACGGCGGCTTCGTCGTCGCCGAAAAGGTGCACCGCACGCAGGTCGATCCCGACAGCCATATCGAGCGCGTGATCGACCTGGGCTTCGTGGGCGAGCCGGCGCGCGTCGACCGCACGATCCTCGACACGATCAGCGCGGCCGGCATGATTCCCGTCGTGGCACCGATCGGCATCGGCGACGATGGCGCGACCTACAATATCAACGCCGACACGATGGCCGGCGCGATCGCCGCGGCGATCGGCGCGGCGCGGCTCTTCCTCCTCACCGACGTCCCCGGCGTGCTCGACAAAAGTGGTGCGCTGCTCACCGACCTCGACCCGCAAGCGATCCGCGACCTGCGCGAGGACGGCACCATCTCGGGCGGCATGATCCCCAAGCTCGACACCTGCGTCCACGCGGTCGAGGGCGGCGTGGACGCGGCGGTGATCCTCGACGGCCGGGTGCCGCACGCGATGCTGCTCGAAATCTTCACCCGCCGCGGCGCGGGGACGATGGTCAGGCTGTAGGGGATTTGGCCCGCTCCTATTCCGTTCGTGTCGAGCGACGTCGAGACACGTTTGCGCTGGCGCTTCTCGACGTCGCTCGAAGCGAACGGAAGTCGGGAAGCGCCCACCGCTTGCCGCTCGCCCGGCCGATGCGCTAGAGCGGCTGGCGCAACCGAGGACAGCTCATGGCATTCGCGCTTTTCAACACGATCTACATCCTGCTCAGTGTCCTCACCTGGATCATCATCATCCAGGCGATCCTGAGCTGGCTGGTGGCGTTCAACGTCGTCAACACGAGCAACGACTTCGTGCGCAGCCTGCTCTATGGGCTCGACCGGCTGACCGAGCCCCTGTACCGGCCGATCCGGCGGATCATGCCCGATCTCGGCGCGCTCGACCTCTCGCCGATGGTCGTGCTGCTCATCATCGTCATCCTGCGCAACGCGATCCTGCCGCCGCTCTACGCAGCGCTGGCCTGAGCGCATGACGCTGGGCAAGGTCATCGACGGCAAGGCGCGCGCGGCGCGGCTGCGCGCGCAGGTGACCGAGGGGGTGGGCGGCTTCGTCGCCGCCACCGGCCGCGCGCCGGGGCTCGCCGTGGTGCTGGTCGGCGACGATCCGGCGAGCGCGGTCTATGTCCGCAACAAGGCGCAGATGACGGTCGCGGTCGGCATGGAAAGCCTGGAGTTCCGCCGCCCCGCGACGATCGGCGAGGCCGAATTGCTCGAACTGGTCGAGGAGCTGAACGGCGATCCCGCCGTCGACGGCATCCTCGTCCAGCTGCCGCTCCCCGCGCATATCGACACGCAGGCGGTGATCGCGACGATCGACCCCGACAAGGACGTCGACGGCTTCCACGTCGTCAATGCCGGGCGGCTGGCGGTGGGGGAGGACGCGCTGGCGCCCTGCACCCCGCTCGGCTGCCTGATGCTGCTCAAGGAGGAGCTGGGCGACCTCGCGGGGCTGGAGGCGGTGGTGATCGGCCGCTCCAACATCGTCGGCAAGCCGATGGCGCAGCTGCTCCTCGCCGAGAATTGCACGGTGACGATCGCGCACAGCCGCACGCGCGACCTCGCCAGCGTCGTCCATCGCGGCGACATCGTCGTCGCGGCGGTCGGCCGGGCGGAGATGGTGAAGGGCGAGTGGATCAGGCCCGGCGCGACGGTGATCGACGTCGGCATCAACCGTGTCCCCGCCGCGGAAGGCAAGACCCGGCTCGTCGGCGACGTCGCCACGGCCGAAGCGATCAGCCATGTCCGCGCCATCACGCCGGTGCCGGGCGGGGTGGGGCCGATGACGATCGCGGTACTGCTTCGCAACACGCTGGTGGCGGCCTGCGCGCGCGCCGGGATGCCGGCGCCGGCCGGGCTGTGAGGCGCGGCGCTCTCCTCGCGTTCCTCGTTCTGGCCTCGGTGGACGCCGCGTTCGCCCAGCCGCAATTCGACGAGGCGCCGTCGCGCGAGATCCGCCTGCCACCCGCCGCCGCGCCCTCGGACATCGTGGCCGCCGAACTCGGCTTCGCCCGCCGCGCGCGCGAGGAGGGGCAGTGGACCGCCTTCCGCGCCACCGCGACGCCCGACGCGGTGATGTTCGTGCCCCAGCCGGTCAACGCGCAGGCGTGGCTCAAGAAGCGCGCCGACCCGCCCGCGCCGGTGCGCTGGCGGCCCCATGCGGTCTACATGCCCTGCGACGGCAGCTACGGCGTCGCGACGGGCGACTGGCAGCGGCCAGACGGCAGCACTGGATATTTTACGACGCTCTGGCAGCGGCAGAAGGACGGCGACTATCGCTGGGTACTCGACTCGGGCGACGATCTCGCGACACCGCGCGCCGCGCCCGAGGCGATCGGCGCCACCATTGCCACTTGTGCCCCCCGCCGCGCCGGGCCTATGGCGCCGTTCCCGCCGCGCGGCCGCAAGCCCAGGCGCGACACCAGGCCGCTGATCGCGATCCCCGTCCCGCCGCCCGCCAGCTTCGAGGGCCGATCGGACGACGGCACGATGCGCTGGCGCTGGGCGGTCGAGGCGGACCTGTCGCGCCGCTTCACCGTCTGGTTGCGCCAGGCCGGCGGCGAGGCGGTCGTGATCGACGACAAGGTCGGAGCGCCACCGGCATGATCGAAGCGTTCGTCTCCGCCTTCGTCACGCTGTTCGTGGTGATCGATCCGCCCGGCTGCGCGCCGATCTTCGCCAGCCTGACGCAGGGCGCGAGCGTGGCGCAGCGCCGGTCGATGGCGATCCGGTCGGTGCTGATTGCCGCCGCCATCCTGCTGCTCTTCGCGCTGGTGGGCGAGGATCTGCTGCGCGCGCTCGGCATCGGTCTCCCCAGCTTCCGCATCGCCGGCGGCATCATGCTGTTCGTCATCGCGCTCGACATGGTGTTCGAGAAGCGCACCCAGCGGCGCGAGGACCGCGCGCAGAAGATCATGGAAACGCCGGAAGTGGAGGACGTCTCGGTCTTTCCGATGGCGATGCCGATGATCGCGGGGCCGGGATCGATCGCGACCGTCATGCTGCTGATGGCGCGCGCGCAGGGGATCGAGGAGACGCTGGTGGTGCTCGGCGCGCTGGCGGTGACGCTGGTGCTGATGATGCTCTCGCTGCTGCTCGCCGGCCCCATCATGCGCGTGCTCGGCGCCAAGATCGAGGCGGTCATCACCCGCCTGCTCGGCGTCCTCCTCGCCGCGCTGGCGGCGCAGTTCGTGATCGACGGGGTGAAGGCGAGTTTCGCTTAGTATCCGCTTGCAGCCCCGTCATTGCGAGGCGGCGAAGCCGACGCGGCAATGCAGAGCGCCGCCCGCCATGGATTGCCACGGCCTTACGGCCTCGCAATGACGAAAATCGGTCGATTGTGCCGGCGCCACCGCATCCCACCGCAAAAATCCGCGCCCGTTTACCTTTTGTTAACCATATTGAGGCGCAATGGCCGCATGGCTTGGCGGATCGACCGGCGCATGGTTCGGCTGCTGCCGCTCCTCGCGGCGGCGCTGCTGTCGGCCTGTGTGAGCGGGCCGAGCGGCGACCGGCGCGTCGCGACCGCGTCCCCGCCGCCGCGCCAGGCGGTGCCGGACATGAGCTACCGCCAGTGCGTCGCCCGGCTCGATGCGTCGGCGGTCCGCTTCGCCGCGCTGCCCGACCGGGAAATGGGCGGCGGCTGCGCGGTCATCAACGCGGTCAAGCTCATGGATTTCGGCGTACCCGCCACCAATCTGGGCGCGATGACCTGCCCGCTCGCGGCCAATTTCGCGGCCTGGGCGCGCCATGGCGTCGGCCCCGCCGCGCGGCTGGTGCTGGGCAGCGAGGTGGTGCGGATCGAGACGTTCGGCACCTATGCCTGCCGCAACATCATCGGCGCGGGATCGGGGCGCCTCTCCGAACATGCGACGGGCAATGCGGTCGACGTCGCCGCCTTCGTCCTTGCCGACGGGCGGCGGGTGAGCGTGCAGAACGACTGGGCGGTCGACGGGCCGGAGGCGCGCTTCCTGCGCATCGTCCGGGCGAGCGCGTGCAAGCGCTTCCGCACCGTGCTCTCGCCCGACTATAATGCCGCGCACCGCGACCACCTCCATTTCGACATGGGTGGGCGCGGCGGCTATTGCCGCTGATGAGGGCGGTTCCCTTCGCGCGGCCGATCGGCTAGCGCGCCGCCGATGACCGACAAGCCGCTCACCGAACGCAAGTTCCGCCCCGCCCGTCAGGAGGCCCGCGACGCGCAGCGCGTGCTGCCCGTGCCGCAGACGCAGAGCGCGGCCTATCGCCTCGCCTTCCAGGACACCGAATTCCTGCTGCGCGAGGATCTGCGTCCCGTCCGCTTCCAGCTCGAGCTGCTGAAGCCCGAACTGCTGCTCGACGAGGCCAGAATCGAATCGGTGTTCGTCTTCTACGGCTCGGCGCGAATCCCGTCGCCCGACGAGGCGGAGGAGCGGCTGACCCAGGCGACCAGCGAGCATGAGCGCGTGATCGCGCGCAACCTCGCCGCCAAGGCGCGCTATTATGAAGAGGCGCGCAAGCTGGCGCGGATCGCCGCCGCCTATCCGGTGGACGCGCGGGGCTGCCGCAACTTCGTCGTCTGCTCGGGCGGCGGGCCGTCGATCATGGAGGCGGCCAATCGCGGCGCGGCCGATGTCGGCGCGCAGTCGATCGGCATGAACATCGTCCTGCCGCACGAACAGGCGCCCAACCGCTATGTGACGCCGGAACTCAGCTTCCAGTTCCACTATTTCGCGCTGCGCAAGATGCACTTCCTGCTCCGCGCGCGGGGGGTCGCGGTGTTTCCCGGCGGCTTCGGGACGTTCGACGAGTTTTTCGAGCTTTTGACGCTCATCCAGACCGGCAAGATGAAGCCGCTCCCGATCCTCCTCTACGGCCGCGACTTCTGGACGCGCGTCGTGGATTTCGAGGCGCTGGCGGAGGAGGGGGTCATCAGCCCCCACGACCTCGACCTCATCACCTGGGTCGAGACGGCGGAGGAAGGCTGGGCGGCGATCGAGCGCTTCTACGCGGCGCGGGCGGACGTGGCAGGCTGATCGATCTGTGCTCCCGCGAAGGCGGGAGCCGATGGCCGGCACGGCATCGCGGGCCATGGCCCCCCTTGGCGGGGGAGCAGCCCTATCGAAGTGCTTTCACCCAGAACTGCATCGGGTGGCCGATCTCGGCGCCATTCTCGCCCACGTCCGCCCAGGCGAACCGCGCGACGAGCCCCTCGACCGGCGCATAGCCGCGCTTGCGCCAGAAGGGATCGAGCGGGCGGTAGCCGGCGGGGCGCAGCGGGTGGTCGGCGGGGCGCGCGACGGCGCAGAAGGCGCTCGTGGCAAAGCCGTGCGCGCGTCCCGCCGCCTCGCGATGATCGAAAAAGGCATGGCCGATGCCGCGCCCGCGCCATTCGGGGAGGAGCACGGACTCGCCGCAATAATAGATGGTGCCGATGTCGATCCCGCGCGCCTCGAACGGGGCGGCGAGGTCTTCCTCATGATCGGCGAGCGGGGTCGCGGTGGCGGCACCGACGAGCCGGTCGCCGGCGAGGGCGCCGACGACGATCGCGCGCGGGCTGTCGGTATAGGCCGCCAAATACGCCCGCTCATAGCCGATGTCGCCCTCGTAGAGATAGGGCCAGTCGCGGAACACCGCGATGCGCAGCGCGGCGAGGTCGTCGATCCGTTCGGCGAGCGCCGCGCCACTCAAGGGCGCGACGCGGATCTCATCGTGCGGCGCGGACGCCACCGGCGTCGTTCATTCGGCCGCGTTGCCGGCCGCCGCATTGCCGGCCGCGGCATTATCGGCGCCGTTGCCGGCGGCATTGTCGGCGGCGGCCTCCGGCGCGGCGTCGGCGGCGGGGAGCGGCAGGTTGGTGCCCTGCGTGTTGAGATAGGCGATGAGATTGGCGCGGTCGACGGGATTGGCGATGCCCGCGAAGCTCATCTTGGTGCCGGCCGCCATGGCGCGCGGGCTGGTCAGCCAGTGGTCGAGCGCCTCGAAGGTCCAGGTGCCGCCGACGCTTTTCAGCGAATCGGAGAAGGCGAAGCCGCCCCGGCCCTCGGCCACCGGCGTGCCGACGATCGCCCAGAGATTAGGGCCGATGCCGTTGGCGCCGCCCTGATTGATCGTGTGGCAGGCCACGCATTTGGCGAACACCTTCTGCCCCGCCGCGACATCGGCGCTGGCGAGAAGGGTGTTGAGCGACGGCCCGGCCGCAGCGTCACCGCCGCTCTCGGCCTCGACCCCGGCGATGGCATAGGCTTTCTTTTCCATTTCCGGCTGGTGGAAGATCTTGCTGCTGACGATCCCGCCACCCAGCGCGATGATGCCCGCGAACAAGGCCCAACCCGCCGCCGTGTTGAAACGATCGTCCATGCGTTGTTCACTCCAGTCGCTGTCAGCGGGCCGCCCGAACGGCCCAAACCCCCGAAATCCGCGTTCCCTTAATCACTGCGCCGCGCCCGCGCAAGCGATGCTTGCGTGCGCGCCGCGACTTGCCTAACCGCAGCGCCGCATGGACAATTACCCCCTCCCCGCCCGCCGGATCGTCGCCACGATGAGCGAGGCGGCCGCCGCCGATCCGGCGCGCGCGCTCGCCTTTCAGGGCGCGCCGGGCGCCAATTCGCACCTCGCGGCGCAAGGCTATGACGCCGCGCTCCGGCCGCTGCCCTGCTTCAGTTTCGAGGACGCGATCGACGCGGTGCGCGAGGGGCGGGCCGGGGCGGCGATCATCCCGATCGAAAACTCGCTCCACGGGCGGGTCGCCGACATCCACTTCCTGCTCCCCGAAAGCGGGCTGCACATCGTCGACGAATATTTCCTCCCCATCCACCACTGCCTGATGAGCGCCGACGACGCCCCGATCCGCAGCGCGATCAGCCATGTGCAGGCGCTCGGCCAGTGCCGGCACTATCTGCGCCGGGAGGGCATCCAGCCGATCAACTATGCCGATACCGCCGGCGCCGCCGCGCTCGTCGCCGAGGGCCGCGAGCCCGGCACGGCGGCCATTGCCCCGCGCCTCGCCTGCGATCTCTACGGCCTCGTCCTGCGCGCCGAAAACATCGAGGACAGCGCCGACAACATGACGCGCTTCGTCGTGGTCGCGCCCGAGGCCGCCGTGCCGCCGGCGAGCGGGCCGGTGATGACGACCCTCGTCTTCGAGGTGAAGAACATCCCCGCCGCGCTCTACAAGGCGATGGGGGGGTTCGCGACCAACGGCGTCAACATGACCAAGCTCGAAAGCTATCAGCGCGGCGCCAGCTTCTCGGCGACCGAGTTCTATGCCGATATAGAAGGGATGCCGGGCGACCCGGCGGTCGACCGCGCGCTCGACGAGCTTGCCTTCCACAGCAAATGGGTGCGGCTGCTCGGCAGCTACGCGCAGGCGCGGCCGCGCTCGGCGAGGTGAGGCGGCCGCCCCTTGCCGCTCATCTGACGATTCACGTCATCCCGGCTCGGGGGCCGGGGGGACGCTGGATCAGCAGGCGTAAGCCGCCACCTCCGGCACCGCCGCCTGCGTCTCCTCGATCCACCCGCCGCCGAGCACCCGGTCGCCCGCGTAGAGCACCGCCGCCTGACCCGGCGCGACGCCATATTCGGGCACGTCGAACACCAGCCGGTCGCCCTCCAGCCGGGCGGGCGCTGGCCTTGCCATCGAGCGGACCTTGGCCGCGAGCGGCCCGGCATGATCGCCGCCGATCCAGTTGATGTCGGACAGGCGCGCCGCGCTCACCGCCAGCGCGCGGCGCGGGCCAACGACGAGCGTGCGCGTTTCGGGCTCGATCCGCACGACGTAGAGCGGCTCGGCCTGCCCGCCGATCTCGATCCCGCGCCGCTGGCCGATCGTATAATGGATGAGCCCCCTGTGGCGGCCGAGCGCGCGCCCGTCAACATGGCGGATCGGGCCGTCCGCTTCTGCTTCGGGGCGGAGCTTGCGGACCACGGACGCATAGTCGCCGTCGGGGACGAAGCAGATGTCCTGGCTGTCGGGCTTGGCGGCGACGGCAAGGCCGAGTTCGGCGGCGATGGCCCGCACGTGCGCCTTTTCCATGCCGCCCAGCGGAAAGCGCAGATAGTCGAGCTGCGCGGGCGTGGTGGCGAAGAGGAAATAGCTCTGGTCGCGCGCCGGGTCGATCGCGCGGTGCAGCTCGGCGCCCGCCGGCCCCTCGACGCGGCGGACATAATGGCCGGTGGCGAGGCAGTCGGCGCCCAGTTCGCGCGCGAAGGCGAGGAGGTCGGTGAACTTCACCCCCTTGTTGCACTGGACGCAGGGGATGGGCGTGCGCCCGGCCATGTAGGCGTCGGCGAAATTGTCGATCACCGACTGGCGGAAGGCGCCGGCATAATCGAACACATAATGCGCGATGCCCAGGCGATCGGCGACGGCGCGGGCGTCGCGAATGTCCTGCCCGGCGCAGCAACTCCCCGCGCGGCCGCTGGCGGCGCCATGGTCGTAGAGCTGGAGCGTGACGCCGATCGTCTCCGCGCCCGATCGCGCGGCGAGCGCGGCGACGACGCTGCTGTCGACGCCGCCCGACATGGCGACGACGATCCGGCGCGCGCTTGTCGGCCCCGATAGCTGAAAATCGGCGATCATCGCCCGCATATAGGCGGCGTCGGCCGCAAGGCAAAGGCGGCGGCTTTACCGGCCCTTATCCTTTGCGCGCTAGGCCGGCGGGATGGACATGGGGGGTTTTCCAGGCCGGCGCGCGCTGTTCGGCGAGTCGATCGGGCGCGGGACGCGCGTTCCCAACCTGCGCGTGCTGCTCGCGGTGCTCGCGGCGCGGCAGGCGGTGCTGCCGACGCCCGCGCGCATGGCCGCCGGGCTGCATGGCGAAGGCGAGGACGCGACCGACATCGCGCGCGCCCTCGTGACGCTTTTCGCGCCGCGCGGCGGCCGCAAAGCGCCCGTTTTCGGGCTCAACGGATCGTTCAACCCCGCCGTGGCGGCACGGCTCAGCGAGCGGAAAGGTGGTGAAAACGGCGTTTACCTTGGGGTTTAGCCAAGGGGCAAAGCTTCGGCCGCTATTTTGGTTGCGGTAAAAAAGCGCGCCACCGCGCCGTTCTTCGAGGGTGATGATGATCGAGAACCAGAAAATCCGACCTGCGCAAGTCGTTGGCCCCCTGGGGGAGCCGCTGACTCTCGACTCGTTGCCGTCGCCCGATACGACGCGCTGGGTCGTCCGGCGCAAGGCCGAAGTGGTCGCCGCGGTTAACGGCGGACTGCTCACCGTCGACGAGGCGTGCCAGCGCTATTCGCTGACCGTCGAGGAATTCGCCGGCTGGCAGCGCGCGGTCGACCGCTCGGGAATGCCCGGCCTGCGCGTCACCCGCATCCAGCATTACAAGTCGCTGTACGAGCGCCAGCAGCGCTACTGACCGCGCCGGGACAGGCTGAGGGAAAGGGGCCGCAAGGCCCCTTTTTCATGTCCGCCGCCGCCGGTGGCCCAAAGAACACTTGACTTTCACGAACTTCGCCACGGCCTGGTGGAACGATCAGCCCGATGCTCGCGTTTGTTGCTTCAGCCGGACACGGGATGCCACGCGCGTCCCGGTCGGTCCAGGCATGGATTGTCGAAGGTCAGGAGGAACAGGACATGGGCTTGATATTGTGGATCGTCATCGGCGGCGTGATCGGCTGGCTCGCCAGCATTATCATGCGCACCGATGCGCAGCAGGGCATATTGCTCAACATCATCGTCGGTGTTGTCGGCGCGTTCGTCGGCGGCCTCATCTTCAGCGGCGGCAGCATCAACAACTCGCCGCTGACGCTGACCTCGTTCATCGTCTCGCTGGTCGGCGCGGTGATCCTGCTCGCGATCGTCAACCTCTTCCGTCGCGGCGCGGTCCGCTGACGCGGCCGATCTTGTCGGGACACGCCCCCGTCGCGGCCGCGACGGGGGTTTTTCGCGCTTTTCCCGCTTGTGAGGTGCCCTGGAGGCGGTTTACATAGCGGGTTGAACCAAGTGCTTTATTCGGATAATACAGTGCTTGAGCGATAACGCGCCTGAGCGCCCCCAAGCACGAGCCCATGATGAACTACGAGACCAGCATCCGGTCGGACGACCTGATGGCCCCTGCCCCGAGCGGCCGCCGCGCCTGGCTGGCGCGGCACCGGACAATCGTGATCGGGGCGGCGGTGGCGCTCGTCCTTCTGCTATGGGCCGGCCTCCACTTTCTCGCCGGCTCCGATGCCGCCGCGCCGACCGCCGAACAGGCGCCGACGGTGACGGTCGCGGTCGCGCGCCAGACCAGCGTCCGCAATGTCGTCAACGCCACCGGCACGCTCGCCGCGCGGCGCGACATGCCGGTGGGGGTCGTCGGCGAGGGCGGCAGCGTGACGCGCGTCCTCGTCGAGCCGGGTGACTGGGTCGCGGCCGGCCAGGTGCTCGCCACGGTCGAGCGCAGCGTGCAGGCGCAGGACGTGCGTTCGCTCGCCGCGTCGGTGGCGGTCGCGCGGGCTGACGCGAAGCTCGCCGAGGCCGATCTCGTCCGCGCGCGGGCGCTGGTCGGCAACGGCTTCGTCTCCAAGGCCGATCTCGACCGCAAGACCGCGACGCGCGATGCCGCCGTCGCGCGTGTCGCTGTCGCCGTCGCGCAGCTCGACCAGGCGCGCGCGCGGCTCGGCCGGCTCGATATCCGCGCCCCCGCGCGCGGCCTCGTGCTCACGCGCACCGTCGAGCCGGGGCAGGTGGTGAGCGGCGGCGGCGGCACCTTGTTCCGCGTTGCCCGCGACGGCGAGCTGGAACTGCAGGCGCGGGTGAGCGAGACCGATCTCGTCGGCCTGCGCGTCGGCAGCGAGGCTCAGGTGACGCCGGTCGGCAGCCGTCGCAGCTTCACCGGCCGCATCTGGCAGCTCTCGCCCGTCATTGATCCGCAGACGCGGCAGGGCACGGTGAAGATCGCGCTGCCCTATGACACGGCGCTCCGGCCTGGCGGTTTCGCCAGCGTCGCGCTGATCGCGGGCCAGACATCGGCGCCGCTGCTCCCCGAATCGGCGATCCAGAGCGACGACCAGGGCGCCTATGTCTATATCGTCGACCGCGACAGCAAGGTGCGGCGCCGCGCCGTGCGGACCGGGCCGCTGACGGCCGACGGCGTCTCGATCGTGTCGGGCCTGCGCGGCGACGAGCGGGTGGTGCTCTACGCCGCCGGCTTCCTCAATCCCGGCGAGACGGTGAAGCCCCGCCTCGCCGGCGCTGCGGCGCGCTGAGGCGCGGGACGACCCCATGAACTTGCGCAACATTTCCGCCTGGTCGATCCGCAACCCGATCGTCCCGATCGTCATCTTCATCGGCCTGACGCTGGCCGGGATCGTGTCCTTCATGGGCATGGAGGTGCAGGACCAGCCTGACATCGAGTTCCCGATGGTGGTGACGTCGATCGCGCAGCCGGGCGCCGCGCCGACCGAGATCGAGAACCAGATCACCAACAAGGTGGAATCGGCGGTCCGCACGATCAGCGGCGTCCGCACGATCAGCTCGACCGCGCAGGAAGGCTCGTCCGTCACATTCGTCGAGTTCCAGATCGGCGAGGACATCAACCAGGCGGTCAACGAGGTCAAGAACGCGATCGACCAGATCCGCAGCGACCTGCCCGACGGCATCCTCGAGCCACAGGTGTTCAAGGAGACGACCTCGGCCGAGCCGATCGCCTATTTCGCGGTCGGCGCCAACGACATGACGATCGAGCAGCTGAGCTGGTTCGTCGACGACACCGTCGCCAAGCGGCTGCTCTCGGTGCCGGGCATGGCCAAGGTCAGCCGCGACGGCGGCGTCAACCGCGAGATCCGCGTCGTGCTCGATCCGGCGCGGATGCAGGCGCTGGGCGTCACCGCGAGCCAGATCAACGGCGTGCTGCGCCAGCTCAACACCAATGCGGCGGGCGGCAAGGCGGAGATCGGCAATGCCCGCCAGTCGGTGCGCGTGCTCGGCAACGCCCGCAACGCGTATCAGCTCTCGCAGACCCAGATCGCGCTGGGCGACGGACGCACGATCATGCTCGGCGACGTCGCCAAGGTGAACGACGGGTTCGGCGAGCAGACCAACGTCGCCAAGCTGCGCAACCAGCAGGTCGTCACCTTCGGCATGTCGCGCGCGCGGGGCGCGTCGGACGTCAGCGTGTTCGCCGGCGCGCAGAAGGAGATGGCGGCGATCGCGCGCGAGCATCCCGGCATCCGCTTCATCCCGCTCTTCAACCGCGTCGACTATACCGAGGCGCAATATCGCAGCTCGATGGCGGCGATGATCGAGGGCGCGGTGCTCGCCGTCGTCATCGTCTTCCTGTTCCTGCGCGACTGGCGGGCGACGGTGATCTCCGCGCTGGCGATCCCGCTGTCGGCGATCCCGACCTTCTGGATCATGGACCTGATGGGGTTCACGCTCAACTCGCTCTCGCTGCTGGCGCTGGGGCTGGTGGCGGGCGTGCTCGTCGACGACGCGATCGTGGAGATCGAGAACATTGTGCGCCACATGCGGATGGGGAAGACCGCCTATCAGGCGGCGATCGACGCGGCCGACGAGATCGGCCTGGCGGTGGTCGCGACGACCTTCTCGATCGTCGCGGTGTTCCTCCCTGTCGGCCTGATGCCGGGCGTCGCGGGCCAGTTCTTCAAGAATTTCGGCCTCACCGTCGTCGCGTCGGTGCTGATGAGCCTGGCCGTCGCGCGGATGATCACGCCAATGATCGCGGCCTATTTCCTCTCCGCCCAGGGCGAGGCGGCGCATGGCGGCGGGCGGTGGATGGACCTTTACATGACGGTGCTGCGCTGGTCGCTCGGCCACCGGCGCTGGATGATGGGGCTCGGGGTCGCCTCGCTGGTCGCGACGGTGGGGCTGATGTTCGTCATTCCCACGCAGTTCTTTCCGACCACCAATAGCAACTCCAGCACGGTGACCATCGAGATGGTGCCGGGCACGACGCTCCGCCAGACCGAGGCCGTGACCGAGACCGTCGCCAAGCTGGTCGAAGCGCAACCCGAGGTCGAGATCGCGCTCAAGAGCGTGCGGGAGGGCGCGGCCCATATCTATATCACGCTGCGCAAAACGCGCGCGCGCACCAGCATCCAGTTCGAGCGCGATCTGGCGCCCCGCCTCGCCGCCGTGCCCGACGCGCGCGTCTATTTCCAGTCGCAGAACGGCGGTGGCGGCGGAACGGGCCGCGACATCTCGATCATGCTCTCGGGTTCCGATACCGAGCTGCTCGATCGCACCGCCGCAACCTTGATCGAGCAGATGAAGCGCCTCGACACCGTCGTCGCGCCCCGGCTCGACGCCGATTTGCGCCGGCCCGAGCTGATCATCACGCCCCGCTTCGACCTCGCCGCGCAGATGGGCGTCACCACCGCCGCGCTCAGCGAGGCGATCCGCATCGCCACGCAGGGCGAGATCGACCAGAATGCGGCGAAATTCTCGCTCAGCGACCGCCAGATCCCCATCCGCGTGATCCTGCCCGAGCAGTCGCGCAACCATATCGACACGATCCAGAACCTCCCCGTCCCGACCGCGAGCGGCGGATCGGTGCCGCTGAGCCGCGTCGCCCAGATCAGCTTCGGATCCGGGCCGACGACGATCCAGCGTTACAAGCAGAACCGCCGCGTGCTGGTCGGCGCCGATCTCGCGCCCGAGATCGCCAAGGGCACCGCCATGTCGCAGATCAACGCGCTGCCGATCATGCGCAACCTGCCCGCCGGCGTGAGCAACGCGCCGGTGGGCGACGATGAATGGCAGCAGGAGATGATCGGCAATTTCGCCGTCGCGCTGATCTCCGGCATCCTCTTGGTCTTCGCGGTGCTGGTGCTGCTCTACAAGCGGGTGATGTCGCCGCTGGTCAACATGGGCTCGCTGCTGCTCGCGCCGCTGGGCGGACTGCTGGCGGTGCTGGCGGTGGGGCAGCCGCTCTCGATGCCCGTGTTCATCGGCATCCTGATGCTGTTCGGCATCGTCGCCAAGAATTCCATCCTGCTCGTCGATTTCGCGATCGAGGAAATGCAGCGCGGCGTCCCCAAGTTCGAGGCGATCATGGAGGCCGGGCACAAGCGCGCCCAGCCGATCGTCATGACGACGGTCGCGATGACCGCCGGCATGGTGCCGACCGCGCTCTCGCTCTCGGGCGATGGCGCGTGGCGCGCGCCGATGGGGACGGTGGTGATCGGCGGCCTGATCCTCTCGACCGCGCTGACGCTGCTCATCGTGCCGGCGGGCTTCAGCCTCGCCGACGGGGTCGAAAAGCGGCTGGGGCCGTGGCTGCGCCGAAAGTTCCTCACCCATCGGCCGGACGAGCCCGCCGCCCCGCCGCAGCCCGCGGAATAAGCCGGCGGCTTGCCAGCACGCGTCCCGCAAGCCATGAAACGGCCGGTGACCACGTCCGTTGATGCTGCATGAGGAGTTCTCCCCCGACCGACCGGCGCGTGCTGGCGACGGCGCTGCTGGTGGCCATGGCGCTCCTCTACCTCGCCGCGCGCGCGACCGAGGGGATGCACCCCGCCATCGGCTTCGTGCGCGCGTTCGCCGAGGCGGCGATGGTCGGCGGGCTGGCCGACTGGTTCGCGGTGACCGCGCTGTTCCGCCACCCGCTCGGCCTCCCCATCCCGCATACCGCGATCATCCCGCGCAACAAGGACCGGATCGGCGAGACGCTGGCGCTCTTCCTGCGCGACAATTTCCTCACCCGCACCGTCATCGCGCGGCGGATGGCGCGGCTGGACCTCGCGAGCGCGGCGGGGCGCTTCCTCGCCCATCCCTCCGACGGCGACGGACGGCTGCGGCGCGGCGCCTCGCGCGTGATCGCCGACATGATCGAGGCGCTCGACGACGACCGGCTTGGCAGCATGGCCAAGGCCGGGCTGGCACAGCGGCTGCGCCAGGTCGACCTCGCGCCGCTGATCGGCCAGGCGATCGAGGCGGCGATGCGCGAGGAGCGGCACCGGCCCGTCATCGACGCGCTGATCCGCTGGGCGGGGCGGACGCTCGACGCCAACGCGCCGCTCATCCGCCAGATGGCGCACGAGCGGGCCGGCGCGCTGCTGCGCTGGACGGGCCTTGACGAGCGGATCGCCAACGCCATCCTCACGGGCCTCCAGACGATGCTCGCCGAGGCGGCGGACGATCCCGACCATGTCCTGCGCGGCAAGGTGGAGGAGGGGCTGGCGACGCTCGCCAGCGGGCTGCAGACCGATCCGGCGCTCCAGGCGCGCGTCGCCAGGGTGCGCGACGAGGTGATCGCCAATCCCGCGATGCAGCGCTGGCTCGACGGGCTGTGGCAGCAGGCGCGCGCAACCCTGCTCCGTGCCGCGCGCGATCCGCGGGCGGCGCTTGCCGGGCGGATGGGGGAGGCGCTGCGGCAGCTTGGAAGCACGCTGGAGCAGGACGCGCGCATCCGCCGCCTGCTCAACCGATTCGCCCGCCGCGTCGCGGTCGGCGTCGCGGCAAGCTATGGCGGCGGCATCGTCAAGCTGGTGAGCGAGACGGTCCGCGGCTGGGACGCGGGGACGATCACCGACCGGCTCGAACAGGCGGTGGGGCGCGACCTCCAGTATATCCGCATCAACGGCACGCTCGTCGGCGGGCTGGTGGGACTGTTGCTGCACGCCGTCGATCTGATGTTCTGAGCCGGCCGGCGATCGTGGCATCGCCGGCCGCTCGTCGACGCCCTTGACTTTGTTCGTTCGATCGAACAAATACCGGCCATGGGTGGACGAATGGCTTTTTCCGCTGGTCCGCGCGGGGCATCGCCGCGATGCGGCGGCGCGCGATGAGCGCCGCCGCCAGCGCGCATGGCACGCAGCGCACCGCGCTGCTCGACGCGGCCGTCGAGCTGTTCGGCGAGCGTGGCTACGAGGCGGCGAGCACGCGCGACATCGCCGCGCGCTGCGGCGTCGCGATGTCGGCGATCACCTATCATTTCGGCGGCAAGGAAGGTCTCTACCTCGCCACGGCCGACCATATCGTCGAGGCGATGCGCGTTTTGGGATGTGGGGTGGACGAGCCCCTGTCGCCTGATCCCGCGAGCGTGGACGAGGCGTGCGATCGGCTGATCGCGATGCTCGCCGACTTCGCGATCGTGATGCTGCGCCCCGAATCGGAGCGGCTCGCCCGCTTTGTCGTGCGCGAGCAGCAGCAGCCGACCGAAGCGTTCGAACGCATCTGGGCGGGCATGATGGCGCCCATGATGAGCCGCGCGCTGCGGCTCGTCGCCCAATGCCGGCCGGACCTCCCGCCCCTCCACCACAAGGCGCTGCTCATCGAACTCATGGGCATGGTCCTCGTCCTGCGCTTCAGCCGTGCCACGCTGTGCCGTCTGTTCGCCGTGGGCGAGATCACGCCCGACGTCGCCGCCACGCTGCAGGCGCAGCTGCGCGCCAGCGCTTCCGCTTTGCTCAGCAAGGAGCCTTCATGACCAGGCAACGCATCATCGGTCTCGCCGCGCTCGCCGCGCTCCTCGTCGCGGCACTGGCGACCAGGGGGTTCGGGCTGTTCGACCAGCGATCGGACGCGCTCAAGCTCTATGGCAATGTTGACATCCGCGAGGTGGAACTGGGCTTCCGCGTCGCCGGGCGGATCGAGGCGATCGCGGTCGACGAGGGCGCCAGGGTGCGCGCGGGCGACATGCTCGCGCGGCTCGACACCGCGACGCTCAAGAGCAAGATCGCGCAGGCCGACGCGCAGGTGGCGCAGCGCGAGGCGGAGCTGGAGCAGCTCGTCACCGGCAACCGCCGGCAGGATGTCGCCCAGGCCGCCGCGCGCGCCGCGAGCGCCGAGGTGACGCTGCGCGAGGCGGAGCAGGATTATGCCCGACGCGAACCGCTCGCCGGGACCGGGGCAATCAGCAACGACCTCTGGCAGCAGACGGTGGCGACGCGTGATCGCGCCCGCGCCCAGCTCGACGAGGCGCGGCAGGCGCTCTCGCTCCAGCGCAGCGGCGCGCGGGCCGAGGCGATCGCGGCGGGCCGCGCCGCGCTCCAGGCCGCCAAGGCCGACCGCGCCAGCGCCGCGACCGATCTCGGGGATGCCGAGCTGCGCGCCAGCGTCGACGGCACCGTGGTCACCCGCGCGCGCGAGCCGGGCGCGGTGGTGCAGGCGGGCGAGACCGTCTTCACCCTGTCGATCGACCGGCCGCTGCGCGTGCGCGCCTATGTCGCCGAGGGCGATCTCAGCCGGATCAGCCCCGGCATGAAGGTGATCGTCACCGCCGACGGCAATCCGCGCCGGTATCAGGGCACCATCGGCTATATCGCGCCCAATGCGGAGTTCACGCCCAAGACCGTGCAGACCGAGGATCTGCGCACCGACCTCGTCTATCGCCTGCGCATCATCGTCACCAATCCCGACGACGCGCTGCGGCAGGGGCAGCCGGTGAGCGTGCTCGTGCCCGGCGCGCGGCCGGCGCGCGAGGATTGAGCCCCATGGCCGACCAGCCCGAGGATCGGGTCGCCGCCGCGCGCGGGATCGTCAAGCGTTTCGGCGCCGGCGATCCCGCGCTCGATGGCGTCGACATCGTGATCCCCGGCGGCAGCATCACCGGGCTGGTGGGACCGGACGGCGCGGGCAAGACGACGCTGATCCGCATCCTCGCCGGCCTCATGGGCGCCGACGCGGGCGAGGTCAACGTGCTCGGCAAGGCGCCGCGCGACGCGCTCGACGACATCGGCTACATGCCCCAGCGCTTCGGCCTCTACGAGGATCTCTCGGTCCTCCACAATCTGACGCTCTATGCCGAACTGCGCGCGCTGCCGCCCGAAAAGCATGACGAGACGTTCGACCGGCTGCTGCGCTTCACTGACCTCAAGCGCTTTTCGGACCGGCTGGCGGGCAAGCTCTCGGGGGGCATGAAGCAGAAGCTCGGCCTTGCCTGCGCGCTGGTCCGCACGCCCCGGCTGCTGCTGCTCGACGAGCCGGGCGTCGGCGTCGACCCTATCTCCCGCCGCGAATTATGGGCGATGGTGCAGGATCTGACCGGCGAGGGCATCGGCATCCTCTGGTCCACCGCCTATCTCGACGAGGCGGAGAAGTGCGACCGCGTCCACCTCCTCAACGCGGGGAGGCTGCTCTTTGACGGGCCGCCCGGCGACCTCACCGGCCGGCTCGACAGGCGCGTGATCCGCGTGAGCGGGTTCGAGCCGCGCCGCCGCGCCTTCCTCAAGACGACGCTCGACCGCGACGACGTGATGGACGGCACCATCCAGGGCCGGTCGGTCCGGCTGCTGCTGTGCCGGGACGCGGCGGTGCCCGCACCCGCCGCGTTCGGCGCCGGCGCGGAGACGAGGGTCGAGCCGGCGGCCCCGCGCTTCGAGGACGGCTTCATCGAGATATTGGGCGGCGGCCCCAGGGGAACGAGCACGCTCGCCGAGCGCTACCGCACCATTCCCGACACGGACGCCCCGGCGATCGAGGCGAAGGGGCTCACCAAGAGCTTCGGCGATTTCACCGCCGCCAGGGACATGGATTTCTCGATCCCGCGCGGCCAGATCTTCGGCCTGCTCGGCCCCAATGGCGCGGGCAAGTCGACGACGTTCAAGATGCTGTGCGGGCTGCTCACCCCGACCAGCGGATCGGGCGCGGTGGCGGGGTTCGACCTGCGCCGCTCGGCCGCCGACGCGCGCGCCTCGCTCGGCTATATGGCGCAGAAATTCTCGCTCTATGGCGAACTCAGCGTGGCGCAGAACCTGCGCTTCTTCGCCGGCGCCTATGGCCTCGACCGCAAGCGCGCCAGGGCGGCGATCGACGAGATGGCCGAGCTGTTCGACCTGACGTCGCGGATGGACGTCAATGCCGGCACGCTGCCCTTGGGCTTCAAGCAGCGGCTCGCGCTCGCCTGCGCGGTGATGCACCAGCCGCCGGTGCTGTTTCTCGACGAGCCGACCTCGGGCGTCGATCCGGTCGTGCGGCGCGAGTTCTGGACGCATATCAACGGGCTCGTCGAAAAGGGGGTGACGGTGCTCGTCACCACGCATTTCATGGACGAGGCCGAGTATTGCGACCGGGTCTCGCTCATCTACCGCGCGCGCCAGATCGCCAGCGGCACGCCCGACGAGCTGAAAGCGAAGGCCGCCAGGCTCACGGGTCTCGACGATCCGACGATGGAGGACGCGTTCATCGCGCTCGTCGAGGCGTCCGACGCCGACGCCGATGAGCAGGCGAAGGCGGCATGAGGATCGCGGTCCCCGCCTTCGACCGCCGCCGGCTGCTGGCGATGATGCGCAAGGAGTTCGCGCAGATCGTGCGCGACCCGTCGAGCATCCTCATCGCCTTCCTGCTGCCGCTCATCCTCCTCTTCCTGTTCGGCTATGCCGTGTCGCTCGACACCGCGCGCACGCGGGTGGCGCTGGTGGTGCAGGACAGCAGCGCGCCGGCGCTGGCGCTTGCCGCATCGTACCGCAACTCGCCCTATTTCGCCGTCACGCAGGCGCGGTCGGTGCAGGCGGTGCGCGGCGCGCTGATCGAGGGGCGCCAGCGCGCGATCATTGTCATCCCCGCCGATTTCGGGAAGGGCGTGGCGCGCGGCGCGCCGCCGCCGGTGCAGGTCATCACCGACGGCTCGCAGCCCAACACCGCGAGTTTCGCCGCGAGCTATGCCGAAGGGGTACGGCTCGCCTGGGCGACCCAGGAGGGACTCGCCGACGCGCCGCAGCCGGCGATCGCGCTTTCGGCGCGCTACTGGTACAATCCCTCGCTCAAGAGCCGCAATTTCCTTGTCCCCGGCTCGATCGCGATCGTCATGACGATGATCGGGACGCTGCTCACCGCGCTCGTCGTCGCGCGCGAGTGGGAACGCGGGACGATGGAGGCGCTGCTCGCGACGCCGCTGCGGATGAGCGAGTTCATCGCGAGCAAGGTGGTGCCCTATTTCCTCCTCGGCCTCGGCTCGATGGCGCTGTGCACGCTGATCGCGGTCGCGGTGTTCCATGTGCCGTTCCGGGGATCGGTGCTGGCGCTGTTCGCGATCGCCTCGGCGTTTCTGATGCCGGCGCTGGGCATGGGGCTGTTCATCTCCTCGGCGACCAAGAACCAGTTCATCGCGAGCCAGATCGCCCTGCTCTCCGCCTTCCTGCCGACGTTCCTCCTTTCGGGCTTCCTGTTCGAGATCGCCTCGATGCCGACGTGGATCCAGGCGATCACCTATCTGGTGCCCGCGCGCTACCTCATCCCGGCGCTGCAGACGGTGTTCATGGCCGGCGACATCTGGGCGATCATCCTGCCCAATATCGGCATCATGCTGTTGTTCGGGCTGGGTTTCTTCCTGCTGTGCTTCCGCGTCACCCGCCGGAGCCTCGACACATGACGCGGCTGTGGGCGATGATCGTCAAGGAGATGTGGGCGCTGCTGCGCGATCCGGGCGGGCGGATCGTGCTCGTGGTGCCGCCGCTGCTCCAGCTCTTCATTTTCACCTATGCGACGACGCTCGACGTGCGCAATGTCGATGTCGGCGTGCTCGACCTGTCGGGCGGCGCCCATGCGAGCGAACTCGTCCAGCGCATCGACGGCAGCACGCGCGTGCGCCGGGTCGAGCGGCTCGCCGCGCCGGCGGAACTCGCGCGCGCCATCGACCGGCAGGACGTGATCGCGGCGATCGTCATCCAGCCCGATTTCGACCGGCTGGTGACGGCCGGGCGCCCGGCCACCGTCGGCGTGGTGCTCGACGGCCGCCGATCCAACGCCGCGCAGATCGTCGCGGGCTATCTCAGCCAGATCGCCGCCGGCGTCGGCGCCGATCTCCAGCCTGGCGCGGGCGGCGGCTCGACCGCCGTCACCAACTGGTACAATCCCTCGCTCGACTATATCTGGTTCACGCTGCCCTCGCTCATCGCCATCGTCGTGTCGGTGGCGGGGCTGTCGGTGACCTCGCAGACGGTGGCGCGCGAGCGCGAGCTTGGCACGTTCGATCAGCTCATGGTCTCGCCGCTGCGCATCCACGAGATCCTGATTGGCAAGATGACGCCGCCGCTCATCGTCGGCGTGCTCAACGGCACCGTCTACCTCATCCTCGCGCCGACGGTGTTCGGGGTGCCCTATACCGGGTCGATCCTGCTCTTCTTCCCCGCGCTCGTCGTCTACATGCTGGCGCTGATCGGCATCGGGCTGTTCGTCTCGTCGCTCAGCACCACGCAGCAGCAGGCATTCCTCGGCTCCTTCCTCGCGACGACGCCGATCATCCTGCTCTCGGGCTATGCGAGCCCGATCGACAACATGCCGCCCTGGCTGCAGATCGTCACCTATATCGACCCGACGCGCTACTTCCTCATCATCGTCCAGGGTCTGTTCCTCAAGGGGATGCCGGCCGCGGCGGTGTTCAATCAGATGTGGCCGATGGTCATCATCGCCTGCTTCACCTTGGGCGCGGCCGCCTGGCTGTTCCGCGCCCGCATGGAGTGACTTGGATGCGTGCTGTTTCCCGTTCCGCCCTCGTCCTGGCTCTTGCCCTTGCCGGCTGCACGGTGGGGCCGGACTACAAGCGGCCCGATCTCGCGATGACGCCGGCGTGGCAGGCGCCGGCCGATCCCGGCGCGGTCTCCGGCCGCTGGTGGGAGGCGCTGGGCGATCCGCTGCTGAATGCGCTGGTGACCGAAGCGATCGCGTCGAGCCCCGACGTGCGCGCGGCGACGGCGCGGCTGGCCGAGGCGCGCGCCGATCGTGACGAAGCGGCCGGCCGCCGCCTGCCCGCGCTCGACGCCAAGGGATCGGCGGTGCGCAACCGGACAAGCCAGAACGGGCAGATCCCCATCAACCGCATCCCCGGCTTCGCGCGCGACTACAATCTCTTCGACCTCGGCTTCGACGCGAGCTGGGAGATCGACCTGTGGGGCGGGCGCACGCGCGCGGTGCAGGCGGCCGAGGCGCGCGGGCAGGCGGCGGTGGAGGACCGGCGCGACGCGCTCACCAGCCTCATCGCCGAGCTGGCGCGCGATTATGTCGACCTGCGCCGCGCCCAGGCCGATGTCACGAGCGCGCGGGAGAGCCTCGCCGCCAGCGAGGCGCTCGCCCGGTTGACGGCGCAGCGCACCGCCGCCGGCGAGGCGAGCGCGGCCGACGCCGACCGGGCGGAGAGCGACGCGCGCACCGCGACGGCGACGCTCGCCAACGCGCAGGCCGAGGTGACCGCCGCCATGCTGCGCGTCGCCGCGCTCGTCGGCAAGCCACCCGAGGATGTGACGCCGCGCCTCGTCGTCCCGGCGCCCATCCCCGCAAGCCCGCCCGCCATCGCCGCGGGGCTGCGCTCCGATCTGCTGACGCGCCGCCCCGACATCCGCCGCGCCGAGCGCGAGCTTGCCGCCGCCACCGCCGATGTCGGCGTCGCCACCGCCGATCTCTTCCCGCGCCTCTCGCTCATCGGCGGCATCGGCCAGCAGGCGCGCAAGGGAAGCGACCTCGATTCGGGAACCAGCACGCGCTGGCAGTTCGGCCCCAGCTTTTCCTGGCCGATCTTCTCCGGCGGGCAGGCGCGGGCACGGCTGCGCGCCGCCGACGCGCGGGCCGATGGCGCCGCCGCGCGCTATGACAAGACGGTGGCCGGCGCGCTCGCCGACAGCGAGACGGCGATCAACCGCTTCGCCCGCGCGCGCGAGGCGCAAGGCGCCGCCGAGGAGGCGCTCGCGCGCGACCGCGCGATCTTCGCGCTCGCCGAGCAGCGGGCGCGGGCGGGCGAGGACGACCAGCTCGCCCTCGCGCGCGCGCGGCTGACGCTCATGGCCGCGCAGCAGCGGCGCGACGCGGCGGCGGCGGCGGCGAGCGACGCGGCGATCGCGCTCAGCAAGGCGCTGGGCGGCGGCTGGCGGGAGGGCGAGGCCTATCTGGCGGCGGGCGAGGGTACGAGCACGCAGCCGAAGCCGGCGCGGTAGCGCGCCTCGCGCGCGGCGAGCAGGGGGAGGGTGGCGGTGATCCGCCGCTCCGCCTCGTCCTCGGCAAGGCGCGTTGCCCACATCATTTCGACGCCGCGATTGTCCTGCCTGCAACTCGCCATCGTCCGCCCCTCGATATAGCGGCAGCCGCAGGCGGTGCGCGCGGCATAGCCGGCGGCGAGGCTCGCCCGCGCGCGCCAGTCGCTCCAGTGCCAGGCGGCATAGGCGGCGAAGAGGAGCGCGATGAAAAGAAGCCCCCAGCGCCAGTGTCGCGTCATCGTCATGGCTGTGCCATAGCGGTGGCCATGCTAAGGGCCAAGCCCATGACCCGCGCCCGCCTCCTTCTCCTCCCCCTCGCCCTCCTGCTCGGCTCCGCGCGCGCGCCCGAGGCGGCGGGGTGGGCGCGTATCACCGGCGACGGAGAGGTCAGCGCGGCGGCACTGACCAGCGCGATCGACCCGCTGTTCGACCCGGCCAATGAGGATGCGATCGGCCGCAGCAACGCCCTTCTCGTCATGCGCGGCGGGCGCATCATCGCCGAACGTTATGCACCGGGCATCGGGCCGGACACGCGGCTGCGCAGCTGGTCGATCGGCAAGACGGTGACCGCGCTGCTCGTCGGCATCATGGTCGCCGACGGCCGGCTGGTGCTCGACGCGCCGGCGCCGGTGCGCGCGTGGCAGCAGCCGGGCGATCCGCGCGCGGCGATCACGCTGCGCCAGTTGCTCACCATGTCGTCGGGGCTGCGGCACAACGAATATGACGAGCCGGTCACCCAGTCGGTGACGCTGCGGATGCTGTTCGGCGACGAGGTGGCGGACAGCGCGCGCTTCGCCGCCGACAAGCCGCTGGCGCATCCGCCCGGCACGACCTTCCAGTACAGCACCGCGACCACGCAGATCCTGTGCGGGATGCTCGCCGATCTCCTCACCGACAGCACCGATCCGCGGGCGCGGCGCGACGCGATGACGCAATTCGTGCGCACCCGCCTGATCGAGCCGGTGGGCCTCGCCAGCCTGGTGCCGGAGTTCGACGCCAGCGGCACGATGATGGGCGGCGCCTTCCTCCACATGACGGCGCGCGACTATGCGCGGCTCGGCGAGTTTCTGCGCCGTCGCGGGCGGGTCGAGGGGCGGCAGGTGCTCCCGGCGCGCTGGTTCGACGTGATGACCAGCCCCAGCGCGGCCAATCCGGGTTATGGCGGGCAGATCTGGCTCAACCGGCCGGGGGCGGAGCGGGCGCTGTTCGTGGGACGGCTCTCTCCCCGCGTCTATGGCGCCACGGGGCTGCGCGGGCAGATGGTGGTGGTCGTGCCCGACCGGCGGCTGGTCGTGGTGCGCCTCGGCGTGACGCCCACCGCGCTCGAACCCGCGATGCGCGCGCGGATCGCCGACCTGATCGAGGCGGTGCCGGCGGGTTAGAGCAGAAACACGCCCTCGATCACGGTACGGCATCGGCCCGAAAGGATCACCCGGTCGCCGTCGAGCCGGCAGTGGACATGCCCGCCCCGCGCGCTCGTCTGATAGGCGGTGAGGTCGCGCTTGCCGAGCCGCGCGGCCCAGTAAGGGGTCAGCACGGCATGGGCCGAGCCGGTCACCGCGTCCTCGTCGATGCCCGCATTGGGGGCGAACATGCGCGAGACGAAGTCGGTGTGCTCGCCCGGCGCAGTGACGATGTGGCTCGGGTCGCCCGATATGGCCGCACCGATGCGGCGGAAGTCGGGGCGGATCGCGCGGACCGCCGCCTCATCGCGAAGCACCGTCACATGATAGCCGCCCTCGCGGAACAGCACCGCCTCCGGCTCGATGCCGAGCGCGTCGGCGCTGCGCCGGTCGTCGCTCGGCGACGGGGGCAGAGTGGGGAGGGCAAGGCTGTAGCCCTGCGGCGCGCGGCTCACCTCGAGCACGCCGCGCCAGCGGGTGCGGAAGGTGACGCGCTCGCGCGCCGGATCGGCCGACAGCAGCACATGCCCGCTCGCCAGCGTCGCATGGCCGCAGAGCTGCACTTCGACGGCGGGTGAGAACCAGCGCAGCTCGTAATCCGCATCCGATCCCGCCGGCAGCGGCACGAGGAAGGCGGTTTCGGCAAGGTTGTTCTCGGCCGCGATCGCGCGCAGCGTCTCGTCGGGCAGCCAGGCGTCGAGCGGCATCACCGCCGCCGGATTGCCGGTAAACGGCGCGTCGGCGAAGGCATCGACCTGGGTGAGGGGCAGCCGCCGGACCAGCGGTCAGCCCTCCCTGCTCTGGGCGACCACGTCAAAGGCGTTGCGCGCGGCGATCTGGTCGGTCCGGTCGACATGGCCGAGCGGATCGGGGTGGATGAGGATCTCGACGCCGGGGAACTCGGCCATCAGCTTGGCCTCCACCTCGTCCATCACGTCATGCGCGGCGGCGACGGTCATGTCGGGGTCGACCCACATGTGGAACTGCACGAAATCGTGCGACCCGCTCGAGCGCGTGCGCAGGTCGTGGATGCCCTGAAGCTCGGGGTGGCGCGCGGCGACCTCCAGGAACTGCTGGCGCTTCTCGACCGGCCATTCCTTGTCCATCAGCTGATCAATGGCGTGGCTCGCCGAGCGCCAGGCTCCCCAGGCGAGCCAGAGGCCGATGGCGAAGCCGAACAGCGGATCGGCCCCATGAAAGCCCAGATATTGATCGAGCGCGAGCGCGGCGATGACCGCGATGTTGAGCAGCAGGTCCGACTGGTAGTGCATATGGTCCGCCTTGATCGCGACCGATCCGGTGCGGCGGATCACCATGCGCTGATAGGCGAGCAGCGCCAGCGTCACGAGCATCGCGACGACAGAGACGCCGATGCCCAGCTCCGCGCTGGTCGGCGGCGCCTGGCCGGTGAGATGCTGGATCGAGCGGATGATGATGCCCACGGCGGCGACCGCGATCAGCGTCACCTGGAACAAGGCCGCCAGCGCCTCCGCCTTGCCATGGCCGAAGCGGTGGTCGAGGTCGGAGGGCTGCGCGGCGACGCGCACGCCGAGCAGCGTCACGAGGCTGGCGATGAGGTCGAGCCCGGTGTCCGCGAGGGAGCCCAGCATCGCCGCCGACCCGGTCTCCCACGCCGCATAGCCTTTGAGGATGACGAGCAGCGTCGCGACCGACACGCTGGCCATCGCCGCGCCGCTGGTCAGCGATCCGCGTTGGGCATGATGATGATGGTGTCCGTGCGCGCCGCTCATGGATAGAGCAACCCTTCGCTCCAGCCGCCGGCGCCGTCGGGCAGGAACAGCCGCCGCTCGTGCAGCCGATGTTCGCGGTCGAGCCAGAACTCGAAGCGTTCCGGCGCGACGCGGAAGCCGGACCAGTGCGGCGGGCGCGTCACGGGCAGTCCTTCGAAGCGCGCCTGCGCCGCCTCGAACCGGGCGAGGAAGGTCTCGCGGCTGTCGAGGGGGCGCGACTGGTCCGACGCCCAGGCGCCGAGCTGCGAATCGCGGCTGCGTGTCGCGAAATAGGCGTCGGCGGTGGCGTCGTCGACGCGCGTCACCGGCCCCTCGACGCGGATCTGGCGGCGCAGCGACTTCCAGTGGAAGAGCAGCGCGACCTGCGGATTGGCGAGGATCTCGCCCGCCTTGCGGCCCTCGAAATTGGTGTAGAAGATGAACCCGTCGCGGCCATGCCCCTTGAGCAGCACCATCCGCACCGACGGGCGCCCCGCCGCATCGGCGGTGGCGAGCGCCATCGCGTTGCTGTCATTGGGCTCGCCCGCGCGCGCGTCCCTGTACCATGTGTCGAAGAGGGCGAACGGATCGGTCATCCCGCCTCCCTACGCGCATGGGGATCGCGAGGGAAGATTTGGTTCGCGCGGAGGACGCGGAGGATGCGCGGAGACGCACAGATAGTCGGCTCACGCGAAGGCGCGAGAGCGCGAAGGGTCTGTTGAAGCCCCTCCCCTGTGGGGAGGGGTTGTGGTGGGGGAGCGAGGCGAAGCCTCGCGTCACGGCCGGCGTGGGCACACCCCTCCCCATCCCTCCCCTTCAGGGGAGGGCGTTTGCGCGCCGCGCCTTCGCGCGCGTCGCCTCTTTGCGGTCTTCGCGTGAAAAACCTGCGCGCGCCATGGTCTCCCGCTTTCGCGGGAGCACCGATGCTACGTCCGCCGCCGCACCACCAGATTACGGATCTCGGTCATGTCCTCCATCGCGAAGCGGACACCCTCGCGGCCGAGGCCCGACTCCTTGACGCCGCCATAGGGCATGTTGTCGACGCGGTAGCTCGGCACGTCGTTGATGACGATGCCGCCGACGTCGAGCCGGTCCCAGGCGTTGAACATCCTGAACAGGTCGCGCGTGAAGATGCCGGCCTGGAGCCCGAATTTGCTGTCGTTGACCTCCTCCAGCGCCGCGTCGAAATCGCTGAAGGACGAGAGGATCGCGACGGGGCCGAAGGCTTCCTCGCGGTAGAGCGTCGCGGCGCGGTCCACGTTCTCCAGCAGCGTCGCCTCGAGCATCGCGCCGTCGCGCTTGCCGCCGCACAGCAGCCGGCCGCCGCCCACCACCGCTTCCCGCACCCAGCCGTCGAGGCGCCGCGCCTCGCCTTCGGAAATCATCGGGCCGATGAAGGTCTCGCGCCGCTTGGGATCGCCGGCCTTGAGCGCGCCGGTGCGCTCGACGAGGCGGTCGCGAAAGGTCTCGTAGATGTCGGCATGGACGATGATCCGCTGCACGCCGATGCAGCTCTGCCCCGACTGGTAGAAGGCGCCGAAGATCACCCGCTCGATCGCGTCGTCGAGGTCCGCGTCACGGTCGACGATGACCGCGGCATTGCCGCCGAGTTCGAGGATCACCTTCTTCTTGCCCGCGCGCGCCTTCAAGTCCCAGCCGACTTGCGGGGAGCCGGTGAAGGAGAGGAGCTTCAGCCGCTCGTCCTCGGTGAAGAGGTCGGCGCCCTCGCGATGCGCCGGGAGGATGGAGAAGGCGCCCTCGGGGAGGTCGGTCTCGGCCAGCACCTCGCCCATGATGAGCGCGCCGAGCGGGGTGCGGCTCGCCGGCTTCATGACGAAGGGGCAGCCGACCGCGATCGCCGGCGCGACCTTGTGCGCGGCCAGGTTCAGCGGAAAATTGAACGGCGAGATGAAGCTGCACGGGCCGATCGGCACCCGCTTCCACATCCCCTGATAGCCGCGCGCGCGGGGCGAGATGTCGAGCGGCTGGACCTCGCCCGTCATCCGCGTGCTCTCCTCGGCGGCGATGCGGAAGGTGTCGATGAGGCGGGTGACCTCGCCCTCGCTGTCCTTGATCGGCTTGCCCGCCTCGACGCAGAGCGCATAGGCCAGCTCGTCGAAGCGCTCGCGGAAGCGCGTGACGCAATGCTGCAGCACCGCCTGCCGCTCATAGCTCGCCATCCGCGCCATCGGCTCGGCCGCGCGGACGGCGCCGGCGATGCCGGCGTCGATCGTCGCCGCATCGGCCTGCGCCACCCGGAACGCGACCGCGCCGGTGAACTTGTCCGTCACCGCGAGATCGCTGTTGGGCTGGGCGGGCTTGTTGTTGAGGTAGAGGGGGTAGACATCCTTCAACATCGTGCAGCGGTCCTTACCGGGGAGAGAGAGTGCGCCATCCGGTCGCTCGATCGGGTGATCGAGGCGGCGGTCATTGTCGATGGCGACGAGGCCGGTCGCGCCCGGCGCTCCTGTCGCGCGGCACCCGCGCGCTCCGCCTCGAGGGCGCGGACGAAGGAGCCTGGGGCCGTCATGACGCGCCTTTCCTTCACCGGGTGAAACGTTCAGGCCGCGTGGCGCCGGCGCTCCGCCAGTTCGTCGTTGAGCATTTCGGCGAGCAGGAAGGCGAGTTCCAGGCTCTGCGCGGCGTTGAGGCGCGGGTCGCAATGGGTGTGGTAGCGGTCGGCCAGCCCCTCGTCGGTGATGGCGATCGCGCCGCCGGTACATTCGGTGACGTTCTGCCCGGTCATCTCGGCATGGATGCCGCCCGCGAAGCTGCCCTCGGCGCGGTGGACCGCGAAGAAGCCGCGCACTTCGGCGAGGATGCGGTCGAAGGGGCGCGTCTTGTAGCCATTGGCGGCCTTGACGACATTGCCGTGCATCGGATCGCACGACCAGAGCACCGGATGCCCCTCGCGCAGGACGGCGCGGACGAGCGCGGGCAGCCCCGCCTCGATCTTGTCGAAGCCATAGCGGGTGATGAGCGTGATCCGCCCCGCCTCGCGCGCGGGATTGAGCGTGTCGAGCAGCCGCAGCAGCGCGTCGGGCTGGAGGCTGGGGCCGCATTTCATGCCGATCGGATTGCCGATGCCGCGCAGATACTCGACATGCGCGCTGCCCTCGAAGCGGGTGCGGTCGCCGATCCACAGCATGTGCGCGCTGGTGTCGTACCAGTCGCCGGTCAGCGAATCCTGCCGGGTCAGCGCCTGCTCATAGGGGAGGAGGAGCGCCTCGTGGCTGGTGTAGAAGCTCGTCGCGTGGAGCTGCGGCACCGTGCCGGGCTCGATCCCGCAGGCGCGCATGAAATCGAGCGCCTCGCCGATCCGGTCGGCCATCTCGGCGAATTTCTTCGCCCACGGGCTGCGGCCCATGAAATCGAGCGTCCAGCGGTGAACCTGGTGGAGGTTGGCATAGCCGCCGGCGGCAAAGGCGCGGATGAGGTTGAGCGTCGCCGCCGACTGGTTGTAGGCGCGCACCATCCGCTGCGGATCGGGCTCGCGCGACTCGGGCGTGAAGGCGATGTCGTTGATGATGTCGCCGCGATAGCTCGGCAGCTCGACCCCGCCGATGCTTTCCATGTCGGCCGAGCGGGGCTTGGCGAACTGGCCCGCCATGCGCCCGACCTTCACCACCGGCAGCTTGCTGGCGAAGGTCAGCACCACCGCCATCTGGAGGAGGACGCGGAAGGTGTCGCGAATGTTGTTGGGGTGGAACTCGGCGAAGCTCTCGGCGCAATCGCCGCCCTGGAGCAGGAACGCCTCGCCCGCCGCCGCGCGCGCCAGCTCGGCCTTGAGGTTGCGCGCCTCGCCGGCAAAGACGAGCGGGGGATAGGTGCTGAGCTGCGTCTCCGCCGCGGCCAGCGCCGCCGCGTCGCGATAGGCCGGCATCTGCCGCCCCTCGCGCGTCCGCCAGCTACCGGGCGTCCAGTTCGCCGCCACCGTTCCTGCCTCCTGTTTTCCCGCTCCAGATGTGAAGCACCGGGGGCAAGGCACTACGCCTGACGCGCGGACGAGGCAAGGGGGGCACATGCGCCCGCCCGCCCGCGCCCGCCTGCCCACGCGCGGCCTCGCCGTGGCGGTTCCGGCCCCCCCGCCGGCGCGCCGACACGCGGCCGCCAGGCGACGGCACCTCAGTCGAACGGACTGAGGCTGTGCCGTTCGCGCAGCGGCGCGTTGCCGCCATTCTCCTCGACGAACTCCATGAGGTCGTTCAGCATCACGAGCGGATCGCGCAGACGCGGGTCTTGCATCACCCTTACAAAGGCGTCGTGCTCGGCATGGGCGGGCATGAACACCGCTCTGGCGGCGAACTGCGCCGTGGAGAAGGTGCCCCAGTTGGTCATGCGGAAGAAGTTGACCGCATCGGCGCCAAAGCGGTGGCCAAGATCCACGAAGTCGCCCATCTCGCGATAATTGTCGACCTGCACCACGAACACGAAATCGAGGTTGTCGACCATTCCCTGCTTGCGCAGATCGCCGGCAAAGGCGAGGTTTTCGAGCATCACGTCCCAGCGGGCGCCGCGCCGGATCAGCTCGTGCGTGGGGCCGGTGGCCGCGTCCAGGCTGATGCGCAACGTCGCGGTGCGACCGTGCAGCGCCGGAAAACGCGCCCATTCGCGTGGCGTGAGCAGCATCGCGTTGGTCATGATCTGGAAGCGCAGATCGGGATAGCTCTCGGCGTCGAGCCGCTCCATCAGCCGCCGGAAATTCTTGCTCGCGAACGGATCGCCCGAGCCGGTGATGTCCACCAGGGCGCTGTCGCGCAGCATCGGCAGGATTTCCTCCTCCTGGAGCCGGTCGAAACGCGCGCGCGTGGCGCTGTCGGCGGCATATTTCTCCTTCCGGCAGCTCGGGCACGACAGGTTGCAGGTTCGGTCATAGGCAAGCGTGACCCGCTCGGGTCCGCGCGGCAGAACCGTCAGCGCCTCGTCGATGACGTGCCGCCTCGCCCCGGATTGCGCGGCGACGTCGGATTTGGACGGCAGGGTGCCCGATGCGATGAACGGACAGGCGGTCTTGTTGCAATAGCGGAAGCTGCCGTCGTGAATGCTTTCGCGAATCGCCTGCGCCGCCGGCGAGTTCCAGACCTCCTGCCAGGGATGCATCTCGAGATTTCCCGCCGACATCTGCAGCCAGCTCGCGCAGCACAGATGCGAGCTGCCCTCCAGCACATCGAACTTGTGGAACGGCGTGTCGCAGAAGCGGTCGGTGAGGTCATATTTGGCGTTGGCCGGGTCGATAAGGCTCTGAAGGAAGAAGACGACGCCCTGGACGAGGGGCGACTGGCTGTGACTGACCGAGATCGGCTCGAACCGGGCGAGCGCGTCGGCGGCATCGCCCGCCAGCGCCGTCGCCACGGTCAGGATGATGGTCAGCGGCAGCGCCGGACCCTGCCGATCGTGCAATCGCGTTTCGACCGCCTCGCGAAAGTCGGGAAAATGGTTCATGAACTCGGGAAAGTCCCGCCAGAGCTCAGGATGGTCGGCGCCATCGGAAAGCTGATCGACCATGAGATCAATGACCTCGTCGAGGGTGAGCAGTGCCTCGGGCGCGTCGAGGTCCGCCTGAATTTCGCTTTCAACAGACATTGCCGCCCACCTTCTCTTTGCCAGTCCGATGGTGTGAGGGCTAAAGAAGGATGGTTAATGAAGCGTAACGCCGGCGCGCGGCAGGCGTCGCCGGGTAAACGGGGGGAGGCGGCGTCCCTTCGGCCGCGCGCCCCGCTCGCGGACGGCCTTGCCACCGCCCACTCTCCCCGCCGGCATATTATCCCGCCATCGCCGTCGGCCGCCGGCGATCGCCGGGAACGAGGTTCGGCCCCGCATCGCCGACGGGCCAGGGCGTTTCCTATCGCGTGTCCATCATGCGCGGATCGGGGCGAACGGGTCGGTGGCGGAGCGGGAGGGATTCGAACCCTCGATACGCTTTTGGCGTATACTCACTTTCCAGGCGAGCGCCTTCGACCACTCGGCCACCGCTCCGCTATCGCTGGAAAGGGCGTGCCCTAGCGCAGGAGGCGGGGGTTTCGCAAGCGGGCACGGTGGGATAGGCTCGACGTCATGCGGTGGATGACGGGATGGATGGTGATGGCGGCGCTTGCGGCAGGCGGCGGGACGGCAGCGGTCGGGGCGCCCAAGGCTGACACGGCGCCTGCGAAGGACGTGCGCTCGCCCACCGAGATCGTCGCGGCGGCGCCGGCGGGCGACTGGGTGACGATCGCGGCGGAGGACATGCTGGTCATGGACCTTGCGCCCGATGCGCGCGGGCGGGCGCGCCGCGTCGTCATCCAGCTGATGCCGCCGCCGTTCAGCCAGGGCTGGGTGGGCAACATCCGCACGCTGGCTGCGGCGCACTGGTGGGACGGGCTCAGCATCAACCGGGTGCAGGACAATTATGTCGTGCAATGGGGTGATGCGCAGGGGGATGACGAGGTAAAGGCGAAGCCGTTGCCTTCTGCATTGGCGGCATTACCCCTAGCACGATACGAAGCTCCACGCGAGCCCGGTGAACTGAGCATCGATCCAAACGGATTTGGAGACTACACACCTTCGAAACCATTCTTGTCGATCGAGATCGAGGAAAGTCCGTACATCTTTGCGGGCTTCTACGCAGGCTGGCCGATTGGTCGGACAGGTAGCGATCAGGAGATGTGGCCCATCCACTGCTACGGCATGGTCGGCGTCGGACGCGGGATGCCGCCGGATACGGGCTCGGGCGCCGAGCTTTATGCCGTCATCGGCCATGCGCCGCGCCATCTCGACCGCAATCTGGCGATTGTCGGGCGCGTGATCGCGGGGATCGAGCATCTCTCCAGCCTGCCGCGCGGGACGGGGGCGCTCGGTTTCTACGCGGACCCCGCAGAGCGTGTCCCGATCGTCTCGGTGCGGCTCGCGAGCGAGCTGCCGCCGGCGCAGCGGCCGCGCCATCAGTATCTTTCGACCGAAAGCGAGAGCTTCGCGCGCTATGCCGATGCCCGCGCCAACCGGCGCGAACCCTTCTTCGTCCAGCCGGCGGGCGGAGCGGACATCTGCAACATGCCCGTGCCGGTGCGGCCGGCGCCTTAAGACTCGGACGGCGCGGGCCGGCCTGGCGCGCGCGGGCCGGCCGATCGACATCCTGACGGCAGCACCCGCAAAGGACGGAAAATGTTGGTCGGGGAGAGAGGATTCGAACCTCCGGCCCCTGCCTCCCGAAGACAGTGCTCTACCAGGCTGAGCTACTCCCCGACCGGCCGGCGGCGTGGTGACCCCGGCCAAGGCAGGCGGGCTCTATAGGGAGGTGGCGGCGGCCATGCAAGCGCCGCCTCGCGCGCTCACAGCAGCCCGGCGGCGCGGAAGCTGAAACAGGCGCGGCCGGCCCAGATCAGATGATCGTCGAGCCGCACGCCCAGCGCCGCCGCCAGCGCGTGCACACGGCGGGTGGCGGCGAGATCGGCGGCGCTCGGCCGCGGGTCGCCGGAGGGATGGCCATGGTGGAGGCGCAGCGCCACACAGCCGCTCGCCAGCATTGCGCGCGCCAGATCGCGCAGGTCGATTACCGCCATATCGCGCCCGCCCGCCTCGCCCGTCCGGCCGACAATCCGCCCGCCCTGGTCGACGAACTCGGCGACCAGCCATTCGCGGTCGGCGACATCGGGCAGGGGGCAGGGGGCGGGCGGACCGGCCATGGCGCCAATGTGCGCCCGCGCGCGGCGTCACCCCAACGGGGACCGCACCGCAATGGAGCGGGCGGGGTCTCAGCGTGGCTTTTCCGATCCGATTCGGAGGCAATAGCGATGCTGGCGGCGTCTCCCCCCTTGCGCTACCGTCGCGCGCCGTTCTTCAGGAGTCGCCGCCCCGCATGTCCGCGCCGCATTACGAGCAGCCCTATCTCGACCTCATGCGCCGCGTCTGGACCGAGGGGGACGAACGGCGCGACCGCACCGGCGTCGGCACGCGATCGATTTTCGGCGCGACGATGCGCTTTTCGCTCGCCGACGACGCGGTGCCGCTGCTCACCACCAAGCGCGTGTTCTGGAAGACCGCCGCGCGCGAGATGCTGTGGTTCCTGTCGGGCGAGACCAACATCCGCCGGCTGGTGGAACAGGGCGTCCACATCTGGACCGACTGGCCGCTCGACCGTTATCGGCGCGAGACCGGCGAGGCGATCGGCCGCGACGCCTTCGAGCGGCGGATCGTCGAGGACGCCGATTTCGCCGCGCGCTGGGGCGATCTTGGCCCGGTTTATGGCCGGCAGTGGGTCAACTGGCCCCGCTACGAGCCGGCGGGCGATGGCCTCTTCCGCCGCGCCGCCACGGGGCACAACCAGATCGCCGAGCTGGTGCGCGGGCTGCGCGAGACGCCGGGGTCGCGGCGGCTGCTCTTCACCGGCTGGAATGTCGACGAGCTGGCGGGCATGGCGCTCCCGCCCTGTCACATGACCTATCAGTTCCACGTCGCCGACGGGCGGCTTTCCGGCCTGCTGTTCCAGCGCAGCTGCGACCTGGGGCTGGGTTTCGCGTTCAACATCTTCGGGCTGACGCTGCTCATCCGAATGCTCGCCGACCAATGCGGCTATGCGCCGGGCGAGGCGATCTGGCAGGGCGGCGACGTCCACCTCTACCTCAACCATGCCGGGCTGGTGGAGGAACAGCTGCGCCGCGCGCCGGCCGGGGCGCCGACCCTCCACCTGCTGCGCCGCCCCGAGTCGATCTTCGACTACCGGATCGAGGACATCATCGTGCGCGACTACGCGCCGCTCGAGGCGATCCGCGCGCCGGTGGCGGTCTGAGCGCCCGCTCAGTCCCGCAGCAGCTCGTTGATGGCCGTCTTCGCCCGCGTCTGCGCGTCGACGCGCTTGACGATCACCGCGCAGGCGAGGCTGGGTCCGGGGGAGCCGTCGGGCAGCGGCTTGCCGGGGAGCGTGCCGGGGACGACGACCGAATAGGGCGGCACTTCGCCGACAAAGACCTCGCCGGTGGCGCGGTCGACGATCTTGGTGGTGCGGGTGATGAAGACGCCCATGGAGAGCACCGATCCGCGCCCGACGCGCACGCCTTCCACCACTTCGGAGCGCGCGCCGATGAAGCAGTCGTCCTCGATGATGACCGGGTCGGCCTGCAACGGCTCGAGCACGCCGCCGATGCCGACCCCGCCCGAGAGGTGGACGTTGCGGCCGATCTGCGCGCAGCTCCCCACCGTCACCCAGGTGTCGACCATCGTCCCCTCGTCGACAAAGGCGCCGATGTTGACGAAGCTCGGCATCAGCACGACGTTGCGGCCGATGAAGGCGCCGAGCCGCACGATGCTGCCCGGCACGGCGCGGAACCCCGCGGCGCGGAAGGCGGCCTCGTCCCAGCCGGAAAACTTGCCCAGCACCTTGTCCCACCAGTGGGTGCCGCCCGGCCCGCCGGGGATGAGCGCATTGTCGTTCAGGCGGAAGGAGAGCAGCACCGCCTTCTTGAGCCACTGGTTGACGCGCCAGCCCTCGCCCGCCGGCTCGGCGACGCGCGCGGTGCCGGCGTCGAGCGCGGCGAGCGCGGCGTCGACCGCGTCGCGCACCGCGCCTCCCGTATCGGGGCCGATCGCGGCGCGATCCTCCCAGGCGGCGTCGATCGTGGCGGCCAGCGCGTCTGTCGTCATAATGTGCGTCATTCCCCTGTGATCGTCGCCAGGAAGGGCGACAGGTCGGCGGTCTCATAGTCGATAAAGTCGGGATGCGCACCCATGCCGCCGCTTTCCGATCCATTGTTGACCCAGATCGTCGTCATGCCGATCGCCTTGGCGGGGACAAGATTGCGCGCCATGTCCTCGAAAAAGGCGGCGCGGCGCGGGTCGACATCATGGTCGCGGCACAGGCGCGCATAGCCCGCCGGATCGGGCTTGGGCACATAGTCGCAGGCGTGGATGTCATGCACCTGCTCGAACGCGTCGGCAAGCTCCAGCTTGTCGAGCACGCGCCCGGCATAGGCGGCGTCGCCATTGGTGAAGATGAGCCGCCGCCCCGGCAGTGCCCGGATGCGCGCGTTGAGCACCGGATCGAGGCTCAGCCGGTCGAGCGGGATATCGTGGACATAGTCGAGGAAGGCGCGCGGCTCGACGCCATGATGGCGCATGAGGCCGGCGAGCGTCGTGCCATGCTCGTGGAAGAAGCGCTTCTGCACCCGCCGCGCCTCTTGCGCGTCGCAGCCGAGCAGGGCGGCGATGAACGCGCCCATCCTGACGTCGATGAGCCCGAACAGATCGGTCCTGGCCGGATAGAGCGTGTTGTCGAGATCGAAGATCCAGCAGTCGATCCCGCCCCAGTCGGTGCGCATGGGGGGAGGCTCTAGCGGAGGGAGGCGGGGCCGTCACGCGGCAAGCGCCATGAGCCCCCGTCCGCGCGGCGGCGCGGCGTCGCCGATGGTGGGCTCTTCCCTCACGCACACCCCCCTTGCGCAAGCGGTGAACCACAGGCAGTCTAGCCGATGGGACGCCGCTTCATCGGCGCGGCGGGACAAGCGGGGGACACATGCGGACAGGGTCGCGCCGTCTGCGGGGGACGATCGCCACAGGCGCGCTGGCGCTGATGCTCGCCGGCTGCGGCGCGGGAGGGGGCGGGGCGATCAACTCGACGCCGGCGCCCTCGCCGACGCCGAGCCCGACGCCCGCTCCAACACCAGCCCCGACTCCCCCGCCGATCCCGACCCCAACCCCGACCAACTATGACACGCCCGAATATCGCCGCTCGACCGGACCGTCGCAGCATCAGGCACTCGCCGCCTATGAGGCGGGGGCGAGCGGCGCCGGGATCACCGTGGGTATTATCGACTCGGGGCTCAGCAACGCGGGCGGCGAGTTCACGGGGCGGATCAGCAGCGCCTCGGCCGATTTCGCGGGCAATGGCAGCTATGCCGACGGCGACGATGACGGGCATGGCACCGCCGTCGCCACGGTTCTCGCCGGCGGGCGCAACGACCGTTTCGTGCTCGGCATGGCCTGGGGCGCGACGGTGCTGGCGCTCAGGGCCGATACGCCGGGCAGCTGCGCCAGCGCCGACGATTGCAGCTTCACCACCACCGCGATCACAGCCGCGCTCGATCACGCGCGCGTGAACGGCGCGCGCGTCGTCAACATCTCGCTCGGCGGCGATGATGGCGCGACGCCCGCGCTGCGCGCCGCGATCGGCCGCGCCACCGCCGCCGGCATCATCATCGTCATCGCCACGGGCAATGAAAGCGGCGCGGCGCCCGACGCCTTTGCCCAGTCCTTCGCCGATCCGTCGATCAGCAACGGACTCGTGATCCTCGCGGGCTCGGTCGACACGAGCAACAACCACAGCAGCTTCGCCAATGGCGCCGCCGGCTTCGAGACGACGACGCTCTCGGCGGTGGGCGAGGATGTGCTGACCCAGGACCGCACCGGCACCCAGTTCCTCTACAGCGGCACGTCCTTTTCGGCGCCACAGATCGCGGGTGCCGCCGCGCTGCTCGCCCAGGCCTTTCCGAACCTCGGCAGCGCGCAGATCGTCGACCTGCTGCTGCGCACCGCGACCGATGCCGGAGCGACCGGCGCCGACCCGGTCTATGGCCGCGGCGTGCTCAACGTCGCCGCCGCCTTCCAGCCGCAGGGCGCGACCAGCCTCGCCGCCTCGCGCGTGCCGGTGACGCTCGGCGCGACGAGCACGCTCTCGACCGCCATGGGCGACGCCACGGGTCAGTCGGTCTCGACGATCGTGACCGACAGCTATGGCCGCGCCTATCGCGCCGATCTCGCCGCCGGCACGCGCGGCGCCCGCCCCTCTCTCGCGCTCACGCCGGGCCTCGCGGGCGGCGTCCGGTCGACGGCCGGGGCGGTGGGCGGCAGCGGCTTCGCGCTCGCGATCCGGCCCGGTCGGGGCAGCCGGCTGGCGGTCGAGCGGCGGATGCAGCGGGGACAGGACGAGGCGCGTGCCCGCCTGCTTTCAGGACTCGTCACCTCGCGCCTCGCGGGCGGAGGTCAGATCGCGCTTGGGTACGCCCGCACCGTCGACGGCCTCGGGCGCGCGACGCGCGGCGGCGGGAGCGGCGCCTTCCTGATCGCGGGCGAAGGCGGATCGGCCAATGCCGGCGAGGCGCGGCCGCGCTTCAGCGCGCTGATGCGCCACCCGGTCGGCGCGGGCGTGCATCTCAGCCTCGGCACCGAAAGCGGGACGATGCGCGATCCCGATCGCCGCCGGCTGGTCACCGGGACCGCGCCCGGCCGCTACGATCTTGTCACGGTTGCGGCCGACCGCCGGTTCGGGCCGCTCGCGACCACCTTTGGCCTGACGTTGATGCGCGAGGATCGCAGCACGCTTGGCGCGCGGCTTGCGCCGGTGTTCGGCGGCCAGTCCGCGCGCACGTTCTTCGCCGACGCCGATCTCCGGCTCGATGCCGGGCATGGCTGGCAGGTCTCGGCGCACTGGCGACAGGGCTGGACGAAGGCGGCGGCGGGCGGCGCGCTGGAAGACGGCGCGATGCTGCGCAGCACCGCCTGGTCGCTCGACATCGCGCGCGCGGCGCTGATCGGCCGTGACGACCGCCTCGCGATACGGGTGGCGCAACCTTTGCGGGTGAGCCGGGGTCTGCTCCGCCTCACCGTCCCGCAAAGCTATGACTATGCGACGCGCACCGCGACGCTCGGCACCGCCATGCTCGATCTCGCGCCGGCGGGGCGGCAGCTCGACAGCGAGATGAGCTATGGCCGGCCGCTGCTCGGCGGCTGGGCCGACCTCAACCTCTACCGCCGGCAGGACAGCGGCAATATCGCCGGCTACCCCGTCGATGTCGGCGGGGCGCTCAGGTTCTCGATCGGCTTCTGATCAGACCGTGAAACTCTCGCCGCAGCCGCAGCTACCCTTGGCGTTGGGATTGTCGAACACGAAGCCGGCGGAAAAATCGTCCTCGCGCCAGTCCATCACCGATCCGATGAGGTAGAGCACCGACGCCCCGTCGATGTAGAAGATGCCGCCGGGCGTCACGATCTTCTCGTCGAACGGCGCTTCCTCGGTGACATAGTCGACCGAATAGGCGAGGCCCGAACAGCCCCGGCGCGGGGTGGACAGCTTGACGCCGATCGCGCCCTCCGGCGCGCGCGCCATGAGGTCGGCGATGCGCCGCCCGGCGCCGGGGGTGAGCGTCACGGCGGCGGGGCGGGGGCGTTTTGTTTCAATCGTGATCGACATTGATGAACTCCGAACCCCGTTCGCTTCGAGCGCAGTCGAGAAGCGTTGGCAACCGTGTCTCGACTTCGCTCGACACGAACGGATGTAGTGACTTCTAAAGCATCCCCAGTTCAAGCTTGGCTTCGTCGCTCATCTTCTGCGGATCCCAGGGCGGATCCCAGACGAGATTGACCTCGACGTCGCCCACCCCCGGCACCGATCCGACGCGCAGCTCCACCTCGGCGGGCATCGACTCGGCGACCGGGCAGTGCGGCGTCGTCAGCGTCATCGTGACGACGACATGCCCGTCCTCGCCGACGTCGACGCCGTAGATGAGCCCCAAATCATAGATATTGACCGGGATTTCCGGGTCGTAAATCTCCTTGAGCGCCTCGACCACCGCCTCATAGGTCGGGTGGCCCGGCTCGCCCGGCGGCACATCGGCGGGCTTCTGGGCCAGGAACCCGTCGAGATAGTCGCGCTGGCGCGGCGCCTCGGCGCCCGCATCCTCGACCCGCGCGCGCGGCGGCGGGGCCACCGCGTCCACTTCCTCGACCATGACCTTGCGCTGCTCGTTCATCCGAAGATCTTCCTCACCCGCTCGATGCCGCTCACCAGCGCGTCGATGTCGCCGCTGTCGTTGTAGAGGCCGAAGCTCGCCCGAGCGGTTGCCTCGACGCCCAGATGCGCCATCAGCGGCTGCGCGCAATGATGGCCGGCGCGGATCGCGACGCCGCCCTCGTCCAATATGGTGCCGACATCGTGCGGATGCACCCCCTCGACCGCGAAGGAGAGAATGCCGGCGGAATGCGCCGGCCCGAACAGCCGCACGCTGTTGATCGCCGCCAGCCGTTCGCGCGCCTCGGCGAGCAAGGCGCACTCATGTGCGTGGATGGCGTCCATGCCGATCGCCTCGACATAGTCGATCGCCGCCGCGAGCCCGATCGCCTCGGTGATCGCCGGCGTTCCGGCCTCGAAGCGGGTCGGGGCCGGGGCATAGGTCGTCCGCTCGAAGCTCACCCGGTCGATCATCGATCCGCCGCCCTGCCAGGGCGGCATCGCGTCGAGCAGCGCCTGACGTCCCCACAGCACGCCGATGCCGGTCGGGCCGTAGAGTTTGTGCGCCGAGAAGACGTAGAAATCGCAGCCGAGCGTGCTCATGTCGAGCGCCAGGCGCGGCGCCGCCTGGCACCCGTCGACGAGCAGCAGCGCGCCCACCCCATGCGCGATCGCCGCCGCCCGCGCCACGTCGAGCACGCCGCCAAGCACATTGGAGACATGCGCCAGTGCAACGATGCGGTGCGCGGGCGAAATCATCGCCGCCATCGCGTCGAGGTCGATCGCGCCGTCGGCGGTGAGCGGCACGACGTCGATCGCCGCGCCGGTGCGCTGCGCGACGAGCTGCCAGGGAACGATGTTGCTGTGATGCTCGAGCCGCGAAAGCAGGATGCGGTCGCCGGGCCGCAGGTTGGCGCCGCCCCAGCTCTGCGCGACGAGGTTGATCCCCTCGGTCGCGCCGCGCACGAACACGATCTCGCGCTCCTCGCCACCGATGAACCGCGCCACCCGCCGCCGCGCCGCCTCATAGGCGATCGTCATATTGGCCGAGCGGGCGTAGACGCCGCGATGGACCGTCGCATACTCCTCGCCCATCGCGCGAGCGACCGCGTCGATCACCGTGCGCGGCTTCTGCGCGGTGGCGGCGGTGTCGAGATAGTGCCAGTCGAGGACGCCGGGGAAGTCATTGCGAAAGTCCCCCTCCCGCAAGCGGGAGGGGCTAGGGGAGGGCAAGCGCGACACGTCTGAGGTTACGGACCCTCGCCCTCGATCGGCGTCACGTGCCTCCGATCGACCTCCCGCAAGCGGGAGGGGAGATATCAACGTCGTCTCACCACTCACAGCAGCGCCTCCAGCCGCGCCAGCGCCGCGGCCTCCAGCGCCTCGCCGCCCGCCGCCGTCGCGTCGGCGAGGAACGCCTGCAGCATCAGCCGCTTGGCCACCGCCGGCGGCAGGCCGCGCGCCGCCATGTAGAAAAGCCCCATCGCATCGAGCTCGCCCACCGTCGCGCCATGCGCGCATTTGACGTCGTCGGCGAAAATCTCAAGCTCGGGCTTCGCGTTGGCGGTGGCGGTGCGGCTCAGCAGCATCGCCTTGACCGACTGCTCCGCATCGGTCCGCTGCGCGCCGCGCGCGACGCGGATCGTGCCGAGATAGCTGCCGGTCGCCGAGCCGCCGAGCACGCTGCGCACCACCTGCCGGCTGGTGGCGCCGGGTTCGGCGTGGGTGACGTCGGTCACGATCTCCAGCGTCTGCGCGCCGCCGCCGACGATCGCGCCATTCAGCTCGAAATGCGCGCCCTCGTGCAGCGTCACGTCGAAGGTCACGCGCCCCAGCCGCCCGCCGCAATTGAGCAGGTGAAAGACGAGCGAGCCGCCCGCGCCGACCGTCACGACATGGTCGCGGATGAGCACCGAGCCCTCGTCCGCATCCTGCACCAGCGCCCGCGTCTCGCTGGCGCCGGGCGCGATGGCGATGGACTTGGGCACGGGCACCGGCCACACCGACGCGGCAGCCTCCACATCACTATACCGCCACTCTTCCGAACGACGATTGGGGAGCGGAACGGCGGTCACGGGCGATACGCTCCCTTCGCGCTTTCGCGGCTTCGCGTGCCATTGAGAGATGACCCACGCGAAGCCGCGAAAACGCGAAAAGAAGAAGGGGTTTTGCCTGCGGCGCTCATGCGGCGATCCCCGCATAGCCGCCTGCCTCGAGCTCGAGCGCCAGCTCCGGCCCGCCGCTGCGCACGATCCGCCCGTCGGCGAGCACATGGACGACGTCGGGCCGCACATAGTCGAGCAACCGCTGATAGTGCGTGATGAGCAGCACCGCCTTGTCCGGGCGCCGCATGATCGCGTTGATCCCCGCGCCCACGGTGCGCAGCGCATCGATGTCGAGCCCGCTATCGGTCTCGTCGAGGATCGCGAGCGCGGGGTCGATGATGCCCATCTGCACCATCTCGGCGCGCTTCTTCTCGCCGCCCGAAAAGCCGACGTTCACCGGCCGCTTCATCATCTCCATGTCGAGCCCGAGCAACGCCGCCTTCTCGCGCGCGAGGCGCAGGAAGTCGGCGGCCGACAGCGCCGCCTCGCCCCGCCAGGCCCGCTGCGCGTTGAGCGCCTCGCGCAGGAACTGGACATTGGAGACACCGGGAATCTCGACGGGATACTGGAAGCCGAGGAACAGCCCGGCGGCGGCGCGCTCGTGAGGGTCGAGAGCGAGGAGGTCGATCGAGCCCTCGTCATTGCGAGCGAAGCGCGGCAATCCAGAGGTCCCGTTCGCCGGCTGGATTGCCGCGTCGCTATGCTCCTCGCAATGACGGGGATAAAAGGTCACGCTCCCCCCCGTCACCTCATAACCCGGCCGCCCGGCGAGCACATAGCCGAGCGTCGATTTGCCCGCGCCGTTCGGCCCCATGATCGCATGGATTTCACCGGCGTTAATGGTCAGCGACAGCCCCTTGAGGATCGGCTTGCCCGCGACGGCGGCGTGGAGATTGTCGATGGTCAGCATGGTCATGCGCGCGATCCTGCCGAGGGCGCTGCCCTCAATCCCATTGCTACATAATGTGCGACTGAAACTGCTCTTAGTCGCGAAATCTCTGCGTCCTTTGCGCCTTTGCGCGAAACAGAACCAGGCTCGCGCAAAGGCGCAAAGGACGCAAAGGCGCCTCGCCCAATCGTCGCACGCTCCTTCGCGTGTTCGCCGCTTCGCGTGAAACGAGGATGAACCCCGGCCTCCGCCGGGGAACGCGAGAGGCCTAGCGCATCAGGCTCGCGAACTGGGCGTGCGCGCGTTCGGTCGCGACCGCTTCGATCATCGGGTCGATCGTGGCGAGCCCCTGTCCCGCCTGCCGCTGCGCTACCGTCTCGGGCAATGCCGGCTGCGTAGCGCGCAGGTCGGCGATCAGCTGCGCCCGCACCGCCTCGCGTGAGAGCGCGCAGGCCGCGATCGCCCGCCGCGCCATCTGCCCGGCGTCGGAGAGCGCCATGCCGTCGACCTGTTCGAGCACGCAGTTGCGATAGCTCACCAGCTGCGCGGCGAACGCCGGCGTCAGCGGCAGATCGGCGGGCGCCGACGCCGACGCTGCCGCGGTAACCATGATCGCCACGCCGATCCCGAACATCGCCACCCTCTTCCTCGCCGCAACCGCCGGAAATCTCCCGATTCCCGGCCTGCGCACGAGCTAGGCCCAACGGCGCGATGCTTGCAACCGCGTTAAGCATGGATTGGGGGTTAACGGCGCGGCTCACCCCACGCTCCCCTCGAGCGAAATGCCGAGCAGCTTCTGCGCCTCGACCGCGAATTCCATCGGCAGCTGCTTCAGGACCTCGCGCGCGAAGCCGTTGACGATGAGGGCGACCGCCGCCTCCTGATCGAGCCCGCGCTGCATCGCGTAGAAGAGCTGGTCGTCGCTGATCTTGCTCGTCGTCGCCTCATGCTCGATCGTGGCGGAGGGATTGCGCACCTCGATATAGGGTACCGTGTGCGCCCCGCACTGGTCGCCGAGCAGCAGCGAATCGCACTGGGTGAAGTTGCGCGCGCCCTCGGCCTGCGGCGCGACGCGCACCAGCCCGCGATAGGTGCCGTTCGAGCGGCCGGCGCTGATCCCCTTGGCGACGATGGTCGAGCGGGTGCCGCGGCCGTTGTGGATCATCTTGGTGCCGGTGTCGGCCTGCTGCCGGTTGTTGGTGAGCGCGACCGAGTAAAACTCGCCGACGCTGTCCTCGCCGTTCAGCACGCAGCTCGGATATTTCCAGGTGATCGCCGAGCCGGTCTCGACCTGCGTCCAGCTCACCTTGCTGCGCGCGCCCTGGCACAGCGCCCGCTTGGTGACGAAATTATAGATGCCGCCCTTGCCGTTCGCGTCGCCCGGATACCAGTTCTGGACGGTCGAATATTTGATCTCCGCATCGTCGAGCGCGACCAGCTCGACCACGGCGGCGTGGAGCTGGTTCTCGTCACGCTGGGGGGCGGTGCAGCCTTCGAGATAGGAAACGTAGCTGCCCTTGTCGGCGACGATCAGCGTCCGCTCGAACTGGCCGGTATTCTCGGCATTGATGCGGAAATAGGTGGACAGCTCCATCGGGCAGCGCACCCCCTCGGGCACATAGACGAAGGTGCCGTCGGAGAAGACCGCGCAATTCAATGTCGCGAAATAATTGTCGTGCATCGGCACGACCTTGCCCAGCCAGCGGCGGACCAGATCGGGATATTCCCGCACCGCCTCGCTGATCGAGCGGAAGATGACGCCCGCGTCCTCCAGCTCCCTGCGGAAGGTGGTGGCGACCGAGACGCTGTCGAACACCGCGTCGACCGCGACACGGCGCGCGCCCTCGACATTGGCGAGCACCTTCTGCTCCTCGATCGGGATGCCGAGCCGCTCATAGGTGCGGCGGATCTCCGGATCGAGTTCGTCGATGCTGCCGATCGTCGCCTTGGCCTTGGGCGCGGCGTAATAATAGGCGTCCTGATAGTCGATCGGCGGCACGTCGAGCTTGGCCCAGTCGGGCGGCGTCATCGTCAGCCAGTGACGATAGGCCTTGAGGCGCCAGTCGAGCAGCCAGGCGGGCTCGTTCTTCTTGGCCGAGATGAAGCGGACGGTGTCTTCGCTGAGCCCCTTGGGCGCGAACTCCTGCTCGACATCGGCCGAAAAGCCCCATTCATAGGTTTCGAGCCGCGCCGCCGCGTCGCGCGCGGCCTGATCCTTGAGCGCCACCTCGGTCACAGCATCGCGCCCTCGGCCGGCGCGCGCAGGCTGGCGAGGCTGACGCCGCCGAGCGCACCGCGGACCGCATCGTTGACCGGCCCCCAATGCGGCCGCACCGTGCAGCTCGCCTCCAGCACGCAGTCGTGCCGGCCCTGATCGACGCACGGGGTGAGCGCGATCGGTCCCTCCACCGCCTCGACGATCTCGGCGAGGCTGATCGCCGCCGCCGGCCGGGCGAGGCGGATGCCGCCGCCCGCGCCGCGCTGCGCCTTGAGGAGGCCCGCGCGCGTCAGCAGGCTGACGAGCTTCTGCGCGGTCGGCGCGGGAATGCCCGTTTGGGCCGCCAGCAGGGCGGCGTTGACGCGCGTCCCGCCGCAATGATCGGCGGCGGCGCGCATCATCACCACGGCATAGTCGGCAAGGCTGGACAGCCGCATTGGCACCCTTCGCGATAAATCAGACTGATTCGTTCCGATTTGCATGTGGGCCTGTCGGGCCGCCGAATCAAGCCGTGTCAGCTGATCCGGCTGAGGTCGGGCACATAGCCGTCGATGTCGCCCCGCCCCATGGTCAGCCGCATGACGAGGCCGGCGCGATCGCGCAGCTGGTTGGGGGTAAGGCCAGTGAAATGCTTGATTTCCCGAATGAGGTGCGACTGGTCGTAAAAGGTCTCGTCGCACAGCTCGACCCATTCGAGCCCGCCGCGCGCCACCAGGAGCGCGCAGCGCAGCGCCCGGTATTTGCGCGCGAGATATTTGGGCGGCGCGCCATAGAGCCGGTTGCACAGCCGTGCGAGCTGGCGATCGGAGAGCGCGGTCGCCTGCCGCAGCACTTCCAGGCGCGGCGAGCGCTCGTCGGCGAGCCAGGCGTCGACGGCGGCGACGAAGGCGCGATCGGCCTCGCTCACCGGCGCGATGTGCGAGCCCAGGAAGCGCCACAGCGCCTCGACCATCGCCTCGCCATCGTCCTGCGCCTCGATCCGGCGCATGAAGGCGGTGGCGGCCGGCCCGATCTGTTCCACCGCGTCGCGCACGTCGTCGGCAAGCGCGCTGGCATCGCCCAGGCCGAGCGCGATCCAGCCCAGCGGCAGCAGCTGCACGCCCAGCACGCGCATCGGCCCCTGGACGTCGAAATGGGTGGCGGACAGCGTCGGCCCGAGCAGGCACAGGCGGGGCGTGGGCACCCGGCGACCGTCGCCGAACAGATAGTCGCCCGCCCCGGCGAGCATGAAGCGCAGCTGCGCGAAATCGGCGCGGGTATGTTCGCGGATATGCGGCTGCTGATCCTCGAACAGATAGGCGTTGCCGAACAGACCCCGCAACGCGGGCGGCGCGGGAAAATAGCACAGCGACGTGGCGCCGGTCAGATCGCCCGTCTCCTCCCAGGTCATATCAGCCGTCCGCCCTTGCATATCGGCGCGCGCGGGAACGATCCTGCCCGATCGCTCGACCCGGTCGCCTCTTCCCTCAGACTGTTCTACTTGCAACCCGGTGCGCTGACTGCCGCAGCTTGGTTGCAGCCATGTCATGATTGGCCGGCGAAGGGAACAAAAAAAGCGGCCCTTTCCCGCACCGATTGCTCGGTACGGTCCGGGGCCGCCAGGAAAAGGTCTCCAGTCTGACGACGAGAGCCCTTCGGGTCGCAGCGCTTGTCTACCGATTCGGCTTGAATGATGATTGGACGGAATCGACATCCACAGCCGAATCTGGGTTAATTCGACGCAACTTTTGACGACACCGGGCCGCGCTGGCATAGCGCCGCGATGTCGTATCGCGCCGTTCGGCCGCTGCTTTTCGTCCTGGCGCCCGAAACCGCGCACCGGCTGACCGTCGCGGGGCTGCGCCTGCTCCCCGCAGGGGACAGCGCCTGCCGCGATCCGGCGCTGCGCCAGCGCGTCGCGGGGCTCGACTTCCCCAATCCGGTCGGGCTCGCCGCCGGCTTCGACAAGGACGGGCTGGTCGCCGAACGGATGGGGCGGCTGGGCTTCGGCTTCGCCGAACTCGGCACGCTGACCCCGCTGCCGCAGGCGGGCAATCCGCGCCCCCGGCTGTTCCGCCTGACCGAGGACCGCGCGGTCATCAACCGCATGGGCTTCAACAATGGCGGGCAGGCGGCGGCCGCGCGTCGCCTCGCCGGGCGCAGGGCGCGCGATTTCGTGCTCGGCATCAATATCGGCGCCAACAAGGACGCGGCCGACCGGATCGCCGATTACGGCACCGGCGTGGCCGCGATGGCGCCCCATGCCGATTATCTCGCGATCAATATCTCCTCGCCCAACACGCCGGGATTGCGGGCGCTGCAGGACAAGGGCGCGCTCGACGCGCTGCTCGGCGCGGTGATGGCGGCGCGCGCCGCCGCCACGCGCCAGCCGCCGGTCTTCCTCAAGGTCGCGCCCGACCTGACGCCCGCCGATGTGGAGGACATCGCCGCCGCCGCGCTCGCGCACCGGATCGACGGCCTCATCGTCGCGAACACCACCATCGGCCGCCCGCCGCTCACCAGCCGCCATGCCGGCGAGACGGGCGGCCTGTCGGGCGCGCCGCTGCGCGACCTCGCGCTCGACCAGCTCCGCGCTTTTCGCCGGGCGCTGGGGGCCGAGCTGCCGCTGATCGGGGTGGGCGGCATCGCCTCGGCCGCGGATGCTTATGCCCGACTCCGGGCGGGGGCGAGCCTCGTCCAGATCTACAGCGCGCTGGTCTATGAGGGGCCGGGGCTCGCGCGGCGGATCAACGCCGGGCTGACCGACCTCCTCCGCCGCGACGGCTTCGCGCATGTGCGCGAGGCGGTGGGGGTGGATGCGGCATCTTAGCCCTACCTGCCTCTTAAAACCCCCTCCCCGTTAAGGGAGGGCCGGGGAGGGGTGTGCCAATGCTGGCGGCGGACGCGCGGCTTCGCCTCGCTCCCCCACCCCTGCCGCTCCCCGCAGGGGAGGGGTTCTCCCTTTATGGTCGCACCCGCTCCTCCACCGCGCGCCCCTCGCGCCGGGGATCAAAGCCCCCGTCGAACCGGCCGTCGCGGATGAGCACGCCCTGCACGCCCGAATCCTCGCCCTGCCCCGGCCGCACCACGAGCCCGCGCGCTGCGAGCCCCTCGAGCACGCCCGGCGCGAACCTGTCGGCCTCGCCCTGCACGTTCGCCCCGCGCGCGACCAGATTGGGCAGCGCGATCGCCTCCTGCATCGGCAGTTGCCAGTCGACCGCCGCCACCAGCGACTTGCCGACATAGGCGAGGATCGCATTGCCCCCCGCCGAGCCGAGCGCGCCCGCGAAGCGCCCCTGCCCGTCGATCAGCACCAGCGGCACCATCGACGAGCGCGGCCGCTTGCCCGGCGCCACCGCGTTGGCCATCGGCCGCCCGGCGGCGTCGCGCGGGAGGAAGGAAAAGTCGGTCAGCTGGTTGTTGAGGAAGAAGCCGTCGACCATCCGTCCGGTGCCGAAGATCGATTCGACCGTCGTCGTCATCGACACGACATTGCCGTCGGCGTCCCCGACGATGAAGTGCGAGGTGCCGGCATGGGCCATCGTGGCATCGATCGCGGCGACCGGCGCGCCCGGCGGCGTCCCGGCGGCGGGGGGCGGCCCCGCCTGCGTCCCGATCAGCGCCGCGCGCTGCGCGACATAGGCGGGGTCGAGCAGCCCGGCGACCGGCACGCTCACGAAGGCGGGATCGCCGACGTAGCGGTCGCGGTCGGCATACATGATCCGGCTCGCCTGCGCGAACAGGAACCAGCCCTGCGGGTCGGCCGGACCCCGGTCGGCGATGTCGGTGCGCTCGAGCAGCGCGAGCAGTTGCAGCAGCCCCACCCCGCTCGAGGGCGGCGGCGGCACGCAGACGCGATAGACGCGCCAGGGCCGGCACAGCGCCTCGCGCTTCACCGGCCGATACGCCGCGAGGTCGGCGAGTGTCATCGTGCCGGGCAGCGGCCCTTCGCCCACCCGCGCCACGATCCGCCGCGCCGTCTCGCCGGTGTAGAGCGCGTCCGGCCCCTCCGCCGCCAGCCGCCGGAGAAACGCCGCATAAGCCATGTTGACCAGCCGGTCCCCCGCGCGCCGCCGCATCCCGTCGGGCTTGTCGAAATAGCGCCGCACGTCGGGCGCGGCGTTCTCGAAAAAGTCGCCGTTGATGAAGCGCGCGAGCCGGGGCGACACGACGAAGCCCGCCCGCGCGGTCCGCTCCGCGTCGCCGAAGAGCGTGCGCCAGGGGAGGCGGCCATGCTCCTCATGGGCGAGGCCGAGCATCCTGACCGCCCCCGGCACCCCCGTCGCCCGCCCGCTCAGCACCGCCTCGCCAAAGCCCACCGGCTGCCCGTCGGGGCGCAGGAACATGTCGGGCGCCGCGCCCGCAGGCGCCGTCTCGCGCCCGTCATAGACGATGACCCGGCCCGAGGCGGCATCGAACCAGGTCATGAACGCCCCGCCGCCCAGGCCCGAGCTTTGCGGCTCGACGAGCGAGAGCATCGCCTGCATCGCCACCGCCGCGTCGACCGCGCTCCCCCCCCGCCGCAACACCGCCAGCCCCGCCTCGACCGCGAGCGGATTGGCGGCCGCGACGAAGATTTCCCGCGATGCGGGGGGCTCCGCACGCGGCGCGGGCGTCGTGGCGCAGGAGCCGAGCGACAGGCCGAGCAGCAGCAAGAGGAGGAAGCGGGTCAGCGGCATGACATCCCGGCAGTGCGGCCTCGAGGGCACGGATGCAAGCGGCAAGCGATGCATCTGGCCCTCCCCCGTCCCCTCCCGCAAGCGGGAGGGGAGATGCAATGACTTCCCCCTCCCGTTCACGGGAGGGGCAGCGAGGCTTGCTGAGCCGCAGGCGAAGTTAGCCGCAGCGGGGAGGGCCGGCGACGCCAGCCATCGCCGCCAACCCCTCCACCACCCCCCTCCCAGTGCCGGAGAGGTATCTGCCGCCCGCACCCGCCCATGGACTTCCGCTACGGCCTCCTGCTAACGCACCCGCTTCGACCCGGACGCGCCGGCGACAAGGCGGGGCTGGGCCAGCGGGAGCCCTGGATGCGCCAGTTCGAGCATTTCACCAGCCTGACGCAGATGTTCTTCGCCCGCGCCGCCGCGCAGGGCGACAAGCCGATGCTCTGGGCCAGGCGCGAAGGCGCGTGGCGTGCGATCAGCTGGCGGCAGGCGGCGCAACGGGTCGCCAGCCTCGCCGCCGCGCTGAGGGCGATCGGCGTCGGCGCCGGCGACCGGGTGATGCTGGTGAGCGAGAACCGCCCCGAATTCTGCATCGCCGACCTCGCGATCATGGCGGCGGGGGCGGTGACGGTGCCGACCTACACCACCAACACCACGCGCGACCACGAGCATATCCTCACCGACAGCGGCGCCTGCACCGTCATCGTCTCGACCGCCAAGCTCGCGCGGCCGCTGATGCCCGCCGTCGTCCGCTCGCGCGCCACCCGCGTCATCGCGATGGAGCCGATCAAGGCGATCCAGGCGGGCGAGGTCGCGACCTATGACTGGGCCGATCTCATCGCCGCGCATCCCGCCGACGTCGCCGCCTGCGCCGCCGCGCAGACGGCGGGGCGCGCCGACCTCGCGTGCCTCATCTACACCAGCGGCACCGGCGGCGCGCCACGCGGCGTCATGCAGCATCACGGCGCGATCCTGTGCAACGTCGAGGGCTGCATCGACATCATCGCGCAGGATTTCGGCTGGGGCGACGAGGTGTTCCTCTCCTTCCTCCCCATCAGCCACGCCTATGAGCATAGCGGCGGCCAGTTCCTCCCCATCGGCCTGGGCGGCCAGATCTATTATGCGGAGGGGCTCGAAAAGCTCGCCGCCAATATCGAGGAGGTGCGGCCGACGATCATGGTCGTGGTGCCGCGCCTGTTCGAGCTGCTGCGCGCCCGCGTCTCCAAGGCGGTGGAGAAGCAGGGCAGGCTCCCCGCCTGGCTGCTGGGGCAGGCGCTGCGCATCGGCGGCAAGGCGGCGCGGGGGCGGGTGCCGCTCACCGACCGGCCGCTCCGGTTCCTCCTCGACCGCACGATCAAGCCCAAGGTGCAGGGGCGGTTCGGCGGGCGGCTGAAGGCGCTGGTCTCGGGCGGGGCGCCACTCAATCCCGATGTCGGGCTGTTCTTCCAGTCGCTCGGCATCACCCTCCTCCAGGGCTATGGCCAGACCGAGGCGGGGCCGGTCGTGAGCTGCAATCGCCCGAGCGTGGGCCTCGCCATGGACACGGTCGGGCGGCCGATGAAGAACGTCGAGGTGAGGATCGCCGAGGATGGCGAGATCCTCGTGCGCGGCGAGCTCGTCATGCACGGCTACTGGCGCAATCCGGGCGAGACGGCGCGCGTGCTCCAGGACGGCTGGCTCCACACCGGCGACGTCGGCAATCTCGACGACAAGGGCCGCATCCGCATCACCGACCGCAAGAAGGATCTCATCGTCAACGACAAGGGCGACAATGTCTCCCCGCAGAAGGTCGAGGGGATGATGACGCTCCAGGCCGAGATCGGTCAGGCGATGGTGCATGGCGACCGGCGGCCCTATCTCGTCGGCCTTCTCGTCCCCGATGCCGAATGGACGCGCGAATGGGCGCAGGCCGCCGGCCGCGCCGCCGACGATCCGGGCTTGCGCGACGACCCCGCCTATCTCGCCGCGCTGCGCGCCGCGGTCGACCGGGTGAACGAGGAATTGTCGGTGACCGAGAAGGTCCGCCGCTTCATCCTCGCCGACCAGCCGTTCAGCGTCGACAACGAGCAGATGACCCCCTCGATGAAGATCCGCCGCCACGTCATCCGCGCGGCCTATCAGGAGCGGCTCGACGCGCTGTACAAGGGGTAGAGGCATTGAACATCCCTGTTCCCCCGCGCAGGCGGGGGTCCGTGAGAGGCGATGCCTTGCCCGCCACGGGCTCCCGCCTGCGCGGGAGCACATATTCGGCCGTGCGAACGGAGCAAACCCGCTGAGCGCACCCCCGCCGCATCGGCCTCATCATCTCGCTCATCGGCATCACCTGATGGCTGAGGTGGGTCATGATCCACAGCGATCCCAGCACCACCAGCGCCACGATCAGCACCCCGAAGGCGAGCGCGAGGATGGTGTTGGTGTTGTCCGGCCCGCTCGTCACATGGCGGAAGACGACGAGGTGGACGCCGATCCGCGCCGCCGCCTCGGCGGGGATCACGAAATCGGGCCGGTCGCGCGAGGTGAACAGCGCCACCGCGCCAAAGCCGCCCACCGCCGCGACGACGGCTCTGGCGAAGCCGGCGGCGCCGTTGCGCGGCATCTCGATCGGCTGATAGTCGGGCGCCGGCATGAGCCGCTGCTGCTCGAACGCGCGCTCCTTGATCTGCCCATAGGCGTCCTCGTCATGGCTGTCGGGCAGCACCGCGAAGCTGAACAGCGGCGGCGGCGATCCGGTCGACCATTCGAGCGAGCGCCCGTCCCACGGATCGCCGCTCTGGTCGCCCAGCGCCTCGCGGTGGCGGATGCTGGCGACGAGCGGGCCGATCTGCGCCACCGCACCCGCCAGCATCACCTCGACCCCGGCGGTGGCGAGACCGCTGATCGGATGCGCGTGCCCGCCCCCGAAATCTGGATCGCCCAGAGATAATGGTCAACGCCGACGCCCGGCGAATAGCCGGTCTCCGACAGCGGCACAGAGGGCCAACGCCCCTTGGCCGTGATCCAGCCGAGCATGGCGGGACGACGAGGATTATCACCATGCCTGCGGCGAGCGGGATCGGCTGGTCGATCGGGATCGCGCGCCAGTCGAGCTTGCCCAGCACGGTCACGTGCTTCCGATCGGCGTGATGCCCGGCCGGCCACGGCCTTCCCGCGGGCCGGGCGCGGGGCGCAATTCAGGGCGACGACGGCGTCGAACGGGCCGGGCTCGACGCGGCCGATGTCCGCCGGCGCCACGTCGCGGCGCTGCCGGGCGAGGATGCGGTAGGCGGCACGGTCGAGGCCGCGCGGCCTGTCGCACCCGGCCGTCGAAGGCGACGGCCGGCACGGCCTCCACTTCAAACCGCCGACGAACGTGCGGGGTTCCACCCCCTGCGATGGGTCGTTAAGCTCGCCCCAAAGCCAGCCGAGGGAGAGACAGCATGGGCATGGAGAAGATGGCGGCACTGGCGCTGGTCGGGGCGCTCGCGGCCTGCGGCGGCAAGCCGGCGGCGGGAGGGAATGAGGGGTCGGCGGCCCCATTGTCGGCGACCGGCCCCGTCAGCGGCGACGAAGCGGCGACGATGATCGACAAGGTGCGGATGAAGCCTGGCCAGTGGACCATCGACTTCAGCATGAAGGCGGTCGACATCCAGGGCGTCCCGCCGCAACAGCGCGACATGATGCTCAAGGCGATGAGCGGCGCCATGCAGGCGCACAAGATCGACGATTGCATCACGCCCGAGGAGGCGGCCAAGCCGAGCGCCAGCTTCTTCGCCGGGCAGCGGGAGAATAACTGCCGCTACGCCAATATGACGATGGGCGGCGGCACCATGGCCGCCGACATCAGCTGCCGCAATCCCAAGGGCGACGGCAGCATGACCGCGCGGCTCAAGGGCAGCTACACCCCGGCGAGTTATGACATGACCATGGACATGACCGTCAGCGGCATGGGCGCGGGCGAGGGTCCGGCGAGCGGCATGACGATGGTGATGAGCGGCCATAGCGGCGGCCGCTGGGTCGGCCCGCAATGCAAGCCTGAGAAAGGCTGAACCCGCCGCCCGCCCCCGTGCGTTCGAGGGCGGGCAACAGGGAGGCGCCGGACATGATCGGCTATGTGACGCTCGGGACCAATGATCTGGCGGCAGCGCGCCGCTTCTACGACCAGCTCTTCGACGTGATCGGCATCGGCCGGATGATCGAGCTGCCCACGCTCACCGCCTGGGGCGCGAGCTGGGAAACGCCGATGCTCGCCGTCGCCGCGCCCTTCGACGGCGCTCCCGCCTCGGCCGGCAACGGCACGATGGTCGCGCTGGTGCAGAAATGCCGCGCCGACGTCGACAGGCTCCGCGCCCGCGCGCTCGAACAGGGCGGCGCCGACGAGGGCGCGCCGGGCGTCCGCGGCGCGCAGGGCGGCCAGCATTTCTACGCCGCCTACTGGCGCGACCCGGACGGCAACAAGCTGTCCGCCGTCCATGTCGGGCCGGGCTGACTCATCGCCGGACCCCGCGCCGGGTGGGGACGGGCCGTGCCGGGCTTGCCTTTTGGTCGATCGCCGGCGCACAGGCGCGATATGCTTCGCCCCGGCGCCCGGTCCGCTTCGCTTGCCCTTTACGTCCACTGGCCGTTCTGCGTCAGCAAATGCCCCTATTGCGACTTTAACAGCCATGTGCGCGCGCGGGTCGATCAGGCGGCGTGGCGCGCCGCGCTGCTCGCCGACCTCGCGCATGAGGCGGCGCAATTGCCGGGGCGAACATTGGGGTCGATCTTCTTCGGCGGCGGCACCCCCTCGCTGATGCCGCCCGAGACCGTCGCGGCGGTGATCGCGGCGGCCGAGCGTCACTGGGGCTTTGCCGAGGATATCGAGATCACGCTCGAGGCCAATCCCTCCTCGGTCGAGGCGGCGCGCTTCGCCGATCTGGCGGCGGCGGGGGTCAACCGCGTGTCGCTCGGGCTTCAGGCGCTCGACGACGAGGCGCTGCGCTTCCTCGGCCGCGCGCACGACCTTGGCGAGGGGCTGGCGGCGCTCGACGTCGCGCAGCGGGTGTTCGCGCGCGTCAGCCTCGACCTCATCTATGCGCGGCCGGGGCAGGACGAGGCGGGCTGGACGGCCGAGCTCGACCGCGCGATCGGTTTTGGCACCGACCATCTCTCGCTCTACCAGCTCGTCATCGAGCCCGGCACGCGGTTTGAGACGCTGGTGCGGCAGGGGGCGCTCACCCCGCTCGACGACGACGCGGCGGCAGGCCTGTTCGCCTTGACCCGCGCGCGCGCCGCCGCGGCCGGCCTGCCCGCCTATGAGATCAGCAACCATGCCCGGCCGGGTGCCGAGAGCCGGCACAACCTCACCTATTGGCGCTACGGCGATTATGGGGGGATCGGGCCGGGGGCGCATGGCCGGCGCGGCGGCGCGGCGACGCTGCGGCACCGCAAGCCGGAGAACTGGCTCGAGGCCGTCCAAGCACAAGGCCATGGCATCGCCGCCGAAACGCCACTGGCGCCGCACGATCGGGCGGTCGAGGCGCTGCTGATGGGGCTGCGCCTGGCTGAGGGCGTGGATGTCGCCCGGATCGCCGCCACGACCGGCCTGCCGCCGTCGTCATGGCTCGACGACGCCGCTCTGGAGCGGCTGGAACGGCTCGGACTGGTCGAGTCGCTCTTGACGAGTGCCCCCGCGCAGGCGGGAGGCCATGACGGGTACTCGCCGTTCAAGGTCGGCGCGCCCCATGGGCTCCCGCCTGCGCGGGGGCACGGATATCGCGAACGCGGCCCGTTCCCCGCGCGCATCCGCGCTACCGAGGCCGGTTTCCCGCTCCTCGACGCCTTGCTGCGCGAACTGGTCAGACCGTAAGAGCGGTCAGGCGTTTTCGAGCGTGCACTGGAGCGGGTGCTGGTTCTGGCGCGCGAAGTCCATCACCTGATTGACCTTGGTCTCGGCCACCTCGTAACTGAACACGCCGCACACGCCCACGCCGCGCTGGTGGACGTGGAGCATGACGCGCGTGGCTTCCTCCATGTCCATCTTGAAGAAGCGCTGAAGGACATGGACGACGAATTCCATCGGCGTGTAGTCGTCGTTGAGCATCAGCACCTTGTAGAGCGACGGCTTCTTCGAGCGGGTGCGCGTGCGAGTCGCGATGCCGAGGCCGGGGCCGCCCGGCCCCTCCTCGTCCTTGCGCGCCGCCCGGACGGGCGTGGAAGCTGTTGGTTCGTCGATCATGGGCATCGCGCAGAATATGGCATCAGGCCAAAGACAGGCAAGGGCCATATCACGGCCTTGGACATAAAAGGGGCGGACCGCCGTGGCGTCCGCCCCTCATCATTCGCGTTCGCGCGCCCGGTCAGGCGGCGATGGTCTTGATCTTTTCCGAAACGATCGCGACGCGGTTGCTGATCGGCTGGGCGATCTCCCCGGCCAGCTTCAGCATCGTCTCGCTCGTTTTGGCGGCCTCGGCGGCCATCGTGTCGAAGGTCGAGGTCATCAGCTCGCTCTGGAGCTGGAAGAACTCGGCCGGCGACTTGACGGCGGCGAAGCTCTTGAAGGTGGCGCTCGTCTTCTCGAACGACTTGCGGCCATATTCGGCGGCGTCCTGGCCGATCGACTCGACGCCCTTGGCGGCGATTTTCGACGATTCGACGACGGCTTCCAGATTGCCCTTGGCGAGGTCGCTCAGCTCCTCGATCGCCTTGGACGATTTTTCCATGGCGGCCTTGGCCTTCTCGTTGAACTCGGCGACGAAGCCCTCCAGGCGGATCTTGGCGTCCTCGGCCAGCTTCTTGGTGGTTTCAATGGTGTCGGTCATGTCGATAAATCCTTTCGCGGACTGCGGCCCGGTCGCCGTCACGCGATCGGTTTCCTGGTCTGGGGACGGGATCGCCGCGATCGGAGCGACGACCGGCAGGGGCTCAGCCTCGACCGGCGCGACCGTCACGGTCTCTTCTTCATGCTCTTCGGCCGCGGCCGGCGCCGTGACGGGCGCGTCCGCGACTTCGACAGGCGGCGGCGCTGACGCCGCAAGCACTGCCGCAATGGCCGACTCGGTCGTCAGCGCCTCCACGTCCGGCGCGGGCACCGGCTTGCGGGGGGACACACGCTTGGGCCGGGATTTCACGGGCTGAGCCATGGCGACCTCCTCGATTGCTGCACTGCACAATAATATGTCGGCGCGCCGATTGCAAGGTTAAATTTGTGCAATGCAACAAGAGTCGTAGCCACGCGTTGCGGCGCGCCGGCTCAGCGGGTCTTCACATAGCGTCCGGGCGCGTCCTCCAGTGCGGGGCGCTTGCCTTTTCCTGGCTTGCGCGCCTTGCGGACCGGCACAACCGCCGCGTCTCGCGCGCGGATCCATTCGATCCAGTCGGGCCACCAGCTGCCCTTTATTTCGTGCGCCGCGGCACGGAAGGCGTCGAGCGACGGGACGTCGCCGTCCGCCGTCCAGTACTGATATTTGCGCGCGGCCGGCGGGTTGACGACGCCGGCGACATGCCCCGATCCGGCGAGCAGGAAGCGGACGGGTCCGGCCAGCGCCCGCGTCAGCTTCCAGACGCTCCGGGCCGGGGCGATATGGTCCTCCACCCCCGCCTGGACATAGGCCGGCGTCGCGATCGTGCGCAGGTCGATCGGCGTCCCCGCGACGCTGATCCCGCCCGGCCGCACCAGCGCGTTGTCGCGGTAGCAGCGGGTGAGATAGGCGCGGTGCCACTTGGCGGGGAGGTTGGTGGTGTCGCCGTTCCAGTAGAGCAGGTCGAAGGGCGGATAGTCCTTCCCCAGCAGATAGTTGTTGACGACGTAGTTCCAGATGAGATCGTTGCCGCGCAGCAGGTTGAACGTCGCCGCCATGTAGCGCCCGTCGAGATAGCCGTCGGTCACCAGGCTGTCGATCAGCGCCAGTTGCTCGTCGTCGACGAACAGCGTGAGGTCGCCCGCCTCGGCGAAATCCACCTGCGCGGTGAAGAAGGTGACGCTGCGGACGATCTCCGCCCGCCCCCGCGCCGTCAGCCAGGCCAGCGTCGAGGCCAGCGTCGTGCCGGCGACGCAATAGCCGATGGCGTGGACGCCCCCGACGTCCAGCAGGTCGCGCACCGTGTCGATCGCGTCGACCTGTGCCATGACATAGTCGTCCCAGTCGACGTCGGCCATGCTCGCGTCGGCGGACTTCCACGAGACCATGAACACGCTGAGCCCCTGGTCGACGGCCCATTTGACGAAGCTCTTCTCGGGCGCGAGATCGAGGATGTAGAAACGGTTGATCCAGGGCGGAAAGATGACGAGCGGCGTTTCCAGCACCTCCGGCGTCGTCGGGCTGTACTGGATGAGCTGGTAGAGCGGCGTCTCGTGAATCACCTTGCCGGGCGTGGTGGCGATGTTGCGGCCGAGCTCGAAGGCCGAGCCGTCGGTATGGGTGAGCTGCCCGCGATCCATGTCGGCGAGCATGTTCTGCATCCCCTTGACGAGGTTCTCGCCCCCCGTCGCGATGATCGTCTCGAGCACCTGGGGGTTGGTGAGCGGGAAGTTGGCGGGGCTCAGCGCATCGGTGAGGCTGCGCGTCGCGAAGCGCAGCTTCTCCTTCTGCTTGGCGTCGATGCCGTCGACCGCGTCGGTGAGCCGCATCAGGGTGTCGGCGGAGAGGAGATAGCTCTGCCGGATGAGGTCGAAGAGCGGATTGTCGCGCCAGGCCGCGGCGGCGAAGCGGCGGTCGGGCCGGGCCTTGTCGGCTTCCGGCGCCGGCGCGGCGCCGCTGGCGCGGTCGAGGAAGCGCTGCCAGGCCGCCATCCCCTCGCGGGCGTGGTCGGCCTGGATCTCGGCGATCTTTTGAAGCGGCGGGGGCACCGCCGCGTCGCCGGCCGCCTGCCCGGCCATGTCGGTCGCGCGCTCGAGCATCAGTTGCTGGGCATGGCCGACGATGCGGGTCCAGTGCTGCATCTGTTCGAGCAGTGCCATGCCGGTGGCCGGCACCGAAATGCCGCTGCGATCCTCGTCCGCCATGCCTTGTCTTCCTGTTTTGCCGTCAACGCTATATAGCCGCTGGCGCGCGGGCGGAAGCGTGCGCCGAGCGTTTCGGCGGGTCGCCCGGCGAAAGGGAGATCATGTCCGACGAGTTCTACCGCATCAAGCGCCTGCCGCCCTATGTCATCGCCGAAGTGAACGCGATGCGGGCCGCGGCACGCGCGGCGGGCGAGGACATCATCGACCTCGGCATGGGCAATCCCGACCTGCCGCCGCCCGAGCATGTCATCGAAAAGCTGTGCGAGGTGGCGCGCAAGCCCGACGCGCACGGCTATTCGCAGTCCAAGGGCATTCCGGGGCTGCGCCGCGCGCAGGCCAATTATTACGCCCGCCGCTTCGGCGTCGAGCTTGATCCCGAGCGCGAGGTGGTGGTGACGATGGGTTCGAAGGAAGGGCTCGCCAGCCTCGCCACCGCGATCACCGCGCCGGGCGACGTGGTGCTGGCGCCCAACCCCAGCTACCCGATCCACACCTTCGGGTTCATCATCGCCGGCGCGACGATCCGCTCGGTGCCGACGACGCCCGACGAGCATTACTGGCGCTCGCTCGACCGGGCGATGCACTTCACCGTGCCGCGCCCGTCGATCCTCGTCGTCAACTATCCGGGCAATCCGACGGCGGAGACGGTCGACCTCGCCTTCTACGAGCGGCTGGTCGCCTGGGCCAGGGCGAACCAGGTGTGGGTGCTGTCGGACCTCGCCTATTCGGAGCTTTATTTCGACGGGGTGCCGACGCCCTCCATCCTCCAGGTTCCGGGCGCGAAGGATGTGGCGATCGAGTTCACCTCCATGTCCAAGACCTATTCGATGGCGGGCTGGCGGATGGGCTTCGCGGTCGGCAACCCGAAGCTCATCGCGGCGATGACGCGGGTGAAGAGCTATCTCGATTACGGCGCCTTCACGCCGATCCAGGCGGCCGCCTGCGCCGCGCTCAACGGCCCGCAGGACATCGTCGAGAAGAACCGCGAGCTCTACCGCAAGCGCCGCGACGTTCTGGTCGAGAGCTTCGGCCGCGCCGGCTGGGACATCCCCTCGCCGCGCGCGTCGATGTTCGCCTGGGCGCCGCTGCCGCCGGCGCTCAGGGACATGGGCAGCCTCGAATTCTCCAAGCAGCTCCTCAGCCAGGCCGGCGTCGCGGTGGCGCCGGGCGTGGGCTATGGCGAGGATGGCGAGGGCTATGTCCGCATCGCCATGGTCGAGAACGAGCAGCGCCTGCGCCAGGCGGCGCGCAATATCCGCCGCTATCTGCAGAGCAAGGGGGTCAACAGCGCCGCGACGCCGCAAAAGGCCGCGGTGTGAACGCCTTCGACTTCGACACGATGCCGCAGGTCGCGCGCGTCGCGCAGATCATCCAGCTGTCGGTCGCGCCGGTGTTCCTGCTCGCGGGGATCGGCGCGTTCCTCAACGTCTGCGCCGGGCGGCTGGCGCGGGTGGTCGACCGGGTGCGCGCGATCGAGCCGCTGGTGCTCGCCTCGACCGGAGACGAGCATGACCGGCTGGTGGCGGAAATCCGCACGCTCGACCGGCGCATCACCGTCGTCAACGCCTCGATCTTCCTCTCGGTGCTGGCCGCGTGCCTGATCTGCCTCGTCGTCATCCTGCTGTTTGCCGCCGAACTGCTCAGGGCGCATATCGGGACGACGATCGCGCTGCTCTTCATCGGATCGATGGCGGCGACGGGCATGGCCTTCGCGCTGTTCATCGTCGAGACGCGGCTGGGCTCGCGGATCGTCCATGTCCGCAACGAACTGCTCTATCACGAGGCGGGCGGGGAGTAGCCGGCGTGGCGCGCCGTGCATCCCGCTGGCTGATCCTCGCCGCGCCGCTGCTGCTGGCGGGGGGGCTGGTGACGCTCGCGGCGCGACCCTGGGCGGGCGATCCCGCGCCGGTGGCGCAGGCGGCGGCGCCCCCGGCGCCCGCCAAGCCCGCCGCGACGGCCGCGCCGCCGCCCGCAAAGGCCGCGACGCCCGCCGACCCCGACTTCTCGGTCCGCCGCGTGCTCAGGATCGCCAAGCCGTTCCGCCATGGCGATTATGTGTGGGACGAGGCGGGGGTGCCCGCAGGGCCAGTGGTCATCACCGTCGACCTCAAGGCGCAGACCCTGTCGGTCTTCCGCGCCGGCTACGAGATCGGCGCCGCCGTCATCCTCTATGGCGCGGACGACAAGCCGACGCCGCTCGGCACCTACCATGTCAGCGAGAAGGACGCCGACCACGTCTCCAACCTCTATCACGCGCCGATGCCCTACATGCTGCGCCTTACCGACGACGGCATCTCGATCCACGGCAGCGAGGTGAGCTGGGGCTATGCGACGCACGGCTGCATCGGCGTCCCCGTCGCCTTCGCGCGCAAGCTCTTTGGCCAGGCGAAGCTCGGCACGCCGGTGGTGGTGACGTCGGGGCGGATGCTGGCGCTCCCGCCGGCGCGATCGTGAACAATGAGAGGGGCCGCCGGCGCACAAGCGCCGACGGCCCGTCGAACATGGTCAGCGGCCGGAAGCGCCGCCTTCGGAACCAGACCCGTGTCGCGCGTCACCGCGCCACGGCGCCGCTAAAGATCAGCGGCGATCGCCCCGAATGGACTTGACCGACCCCATTGCTGAACCATGAGACATCGGATCACCTCCTTTCGCTGATGTTGAACCTGTGCGCCTGGCGGCGGCTGCAAGCCCCGTATCCCGGCAACGCCCTGAATGTGAATCATGCGCCGGCGCCGATCAAGGCTTGTAATAATCTTTTTTCGAATCATACTTGCCCGTCCGCGAGCCCGATCAGCCGCGGCAATCCTCGATCACCCGTGCGACTTCGGCCCAGACGGGCACCACCAGTGGCGGCGTGCCCGGCACCTCCACCACGAAGCGGCCTCGGCTGAAGGCGATCGCGTCGAGCCCGGTGTCGGCCGCCGCGCGCGTGGCGGCGAGCTGGACACTGGCCGGATCGGGGCTGACTGGCCAGCGCAGATCGGCGCTGCTCGTGCGCACCATCATCATGGCGCCCGCCGCCCCGGCCGCGCCCGCAAGCGACAGCGTCACCGATCGGCTGGCCAGATCGCAGCGCAGCGTCAGACGCGCGCCTTCGTTGGCCGGGCCGAAGGTGGCGCGGCTCCCGCCCGGATCGGGGCGGTAGAGCCAGGTGCCGGGCGCGGCGGGCCAGTCGCGCCAGTCCCGCGACAGCGCCGGCGGTCCGGGCGCTGGCGCCGGCGCGGGCGTGGCGGCGGGCGGCCGGGCCGGCGGCGGCGTGCGCGGCGCGACGCAGCCGCCCACCACCGCCAGTCCGGCCAGGACGACGAGCCGCCGCCTCACGGCCGCGTCTGGCCGGTGCCCCGCACGACCCACTTGTAGGTGGTGAGCCCTTCGAGCGCGACCGGCCCGCGCGCGTGCAGCCGCCCGGTCGAAATGCCAATCTCCGCGCCGAGCCCGAACTCGCCGCCATCGGCGAACTGGGTCGAGGCGTTCCACATCACGATCGCGCTGTCGCAGTCCTTGAGGAACCGCTCGGCGACCGCCGCATCCCCGGTGATGATCGCGTCGGTATGATGGCTGCCATGCGCGGCGATGTGGTCGAGCGCGGCGTCGACCCCGTCGACGATGCGGACCGAGAGGATGGCATCGAGATATTCAGTGTCCCAGTCATCGTCCTGCGCCGGCTCGATGCGCGGATCGAGCGCCTGGACGTCGGCGTCGCCACGCAGCTCGCACCGCGCGTCGAGCAGCGCGCCGACCAGCCCCGCCGCGTCGGGAAAGGCCCGGTCGATGAGCAGCGTCTCGGTCGCGCCGCAGATGCCGGTGCGCCGCATCTTGGCGTTGACGACGACCGCCCGCGCCATGGCGGGATCGGCGGCGGCGTGGACGTAGCTATGGCAAAGGCCGTCGAGATGCGCGAGCACGGGCACCCGCGCTTCCTCCTGCACCCGCGCGACGAGGCTCTTGCCGCCGCGCGGCACGATGATGTCGATGAGCCCGCTCGCGCGCAGCATCGCGCCCACCGCCGCGCGATCGGTCGTGGGGACGAGCTGCACCGCCTCGGCGGGGAGCCCGGCGGCGGTGATGCCCGCCACCATCGCGGCGTGGATGGCGCGGTTGCTCTCGATCGCCTCCGATCCGCCGCGCAGGATCACGGCGTTGCCCGCGCGCAGGCAGAGCGCGGCGGCGTCGGCGGTCACATTGGGCCGGCTTTCATAGATGATGCCGACGACGCCGAGCGGCACCCGCATCCGCGCGAGTCGCAGCCCGTTGGGCCGCTCGCTCCGGTCGATCACCTGCCCCACCGGATCGGGAAGCCGCGCCACCTGCGCGACGGCATCGGCGATGCCGCCGATCCGCGCCTCGTCGAGCCGCAGCCGGTCGAGCATCGCCGGGGTGAGCCCGTTCGCCGCGCCACGCTCCATGTCGAGGCGGTTGGCGGCGAGGATCGCAGGCACCGCCTCGCGCAGTGCGGCGGCGGCGGCTTCGAGCGCGGCCGCCTTGGCGGCATCGTCGCTCGCGGCGAGGCGCGCGGCGGCGCTGCGCGCGCGGGCGCCGAGGGTGGCGATGAGAAGGTCGGAGCCTTGGCTGACGTCGTTCATGAGAGTCGGGTCCGGTTGGAAGGGCGTTGTCCTTAACATGGGCGGCGCCGCGCCCGGAACCCCGAAACCAACCGCCCCATGCGGTCATTGCACCGGCATGGCCCCTTCCAGCCGAGGACGAACATCATGACCGACCCCCATTTCAGCGCGATGATCCACGAGGACGACCTGCCCGGCGAGGAGGCGAAGCTCGACATGAAGCCTCAATGGCACCCCCGTTATCCCGGATCGGGCCGGCTCGAGGGCAAGGTGGCGGTGGTGAGCGGCGGCGACAGCGGCATTGGCCGCGCGGTCGCCGTGCTGTTCGCGCGCGAGGGCGCCGATGTCGCGATCCTCTATTTGAACGAGCATGACGACGCCCGCGACACCTGCCGCTTCATCGAGGACGAGGGCCGCGCCGCGCTCGCCATCGCCGGCGACATCGGCGACAAGGCGTTCTGCGACCGCGCGGTCGATCAGGTGATGGACCGCTTCGGCGCGATCGACATCCTCGTCAACAATGCCGGCGAGCAGCATCCCGACCAGGACATCACCGACATCGACGAGGATCAGCTCCGCCGCACGTTCCAGACCAATGTCTTCGGCATGGTCTTCCTCACGCAGGCGGCGCGGCCGCACCTCCAGGACGGCGCCGCCATCATCAACACGACCAGCGTGACGATGTACCAGGGCGCGCGGGAACTGCTCGACTATGCGAGCACCAAGGGAGCGATCACCGCCTTCACCCGCTCGCTGAGCGAGAACCTCGTCGGCAAGGGCATCCGCGTCAACGCCGTCGCGCCGGGGCCGATCTGGACGCCGCTCAATCCCTTCGGCGGCGCGAGCCCGGAAAAAATGGCGCATTTTGGCGAATCGGTGCCGATGGGCCGGCCCGGACAGCCAAACGAGGTGGCGCCCGCCTATCTCTTTCTCGCCTGCGAGGATTCAAGCTATATGAGCGGGCAGGTGCTGCACCCCAATGGAGGAACGATCGTCAATGGCTAGTGCTGGTCGGTCCGCCGCGCTCTTCCTCCTCGCCGGCCTTGCCGCCTGTTCGAAGAGCGATGGACCCGCGAACCGCAGTGCCGATTATTACGGCCAGCCGCTCAACGAGGCCGGCCCCTCGCCGCCGCCGCCCGACAACGGCGCCGACCAGCCACCGCCCGTCGACGGCAATGCGATCGTCGGTGCCGAGGGGCCGCTGCCCGCGCTCATTCCGCCCGCGCCGGGCGAGGCGGGCGGTCTTCCCGACGATCGCGCGCCGCTCGACGAGAGCCCGATCGAGCCGACCAGCGTGCGCGGCGCGGGCCTCGTCGCGCAGCGTTATGCCGGCGCGCTCGAACAGGGGCGCTTCGCCGACGCCTTCAGGCTGTGGCGCAAGGGGAGCGACGGGCCGGCGGCGGCGGGCGGCCTCACCGTCGAGCAACTGACCGCGGGCTGGGCGCGCTATCAGGATCTGCGCATCCTCGTTGGCCGCCCCGACGCGGGCGGGACGGACACCGCGGTGGTGCCGATCCAGGCCTATGGCCGCTACCGCAGTTCGCGCCGGCCCTTCAACCTCGCCGGCCAGCTCATCCTCGCGCGCAATCCGGCGGCGCAGGGGCCGGGCGGCAAGGGCACGCCCTGGTTCATCGTCGACACGCGGCTGAGCGAACAGGGCCGGGTGCGCGAGCAGGCGCCGGCGAATGGCGCCGCGCCGGCGGTTTCCCCCGTGGCCGGCGCCAGCACGACGATCCCCGCCGCCTATCAGGGCCGCTGGGCGGCGAGCGCGGCGGCGTGCGACATGGCCGGCGACAGCAGCCGGCTCACCGTCACCGCCGGCCAGCTCGCCTTCTACGAGAGCATGGGCCGGGTGACGAGCGCGGTGGAGACGACGCCCGGCACGCTGCGCGTCACCGCCGCCTACGAGGGGGAGGGCCAGCGCTGGACCGCGACGCGCCGCTTCGTCCTGGCGCCCGATGGCCGCGCGCTGACGATCGAGGGGGTGCGGCGCGTCCGCTGCGCTTCGTGAAGCCGTTCAGGCCGCGATCGGCATCGCGTCGGGCGCGGTGACGAGGCCATAGCCCTGCCCGCGCACGGTACGCAGCATCGGCCAGTCGAACCCGTGGTCGAGCTTGGCGCGCAGGCGGGAGACATGCACCTCGACGATGTTGGTCCCCGGATCAAAGCCCAGCCGCCACACCGCGCGGATGAGGTCGGCGCGGCTCTGCAGCCGGCCGCAATGGCGGGCGAGGTGCAGAAGCAGGTCGAACTCGCGCCGCACCAGCGCCAGCCGGTGACCGCTCCGCTTGGCCTCGCGGGCGAGCATGTCGATGGCGAGGTCCGCGACCTCGATCCGCGCCTGCGGCTCGGCGGCGCGGCGCGCGATGCGGGCGACGCGGGCAGTCGCCTCGTCGAGCGGCATCCACGGGCCGATCACATCCTCCGCGCCGGCGGTGAAGGCCGCGACGCGGGCGCGGCTGTCGTCGATCGGTTGCCAGAGGATGCGGCCGTCGCCAACGGCGTCTCCGTCGCGCGCGACCGGCACCAACAGGCCCAGCGCGTCCAGCCGGCCGAGCAGCGCGTCGAGCGCCGCCGTCTTGTCCGTTCCCTGATCGTCAACAATTATGAACATATCGTGCGCCCCCACAGCGCACGTCTTGCTGGCGAGCGTCAGGCCATCGCGCCAGCACGATCGGCGCCGTTTCGGAGCAGCCCGAGCTGCCGCGCGGCGGTGTCGCGCACCAGCGGCGCGGGATCGGCGGCGGCGCGGTCCCAGCGGCCCGCGCGCGCCAAGTCGCTCTTTTCCGCGCTTGCCAGCGCTTCCCAGGCTGCCAGGCGCATCGGCGGCTCGGGATGGCGGCGCGCGAAATCCTCGGCCAGATCGACGCCGTCGCCTTGTCCGAATTGGATCGAAAGCCTCAGCAAAAGCTCCGCGCTCGTCGTGGTGAGCGCGTCGACGACACGCCGTTCGCCGACATCGAACAGATATTGCCGCCGCCAGGCCTGGCGCGGGGACAGCGGGATGACGTTGATCGACACCGACAGGCTGTCGGCCGGCTTCTGATCGTGAACGTCCTGATTGGCCCGGTAGAGCAGCATTTTGCCCTGCTCGAGCCGCGACCGTTCCACGAAGCGGAGGCCCACCGTCTCGCCCGGCGCCCAGGCGGACCCTGCGCCGTCATGCTCGTAATAGTCGGACCAGTAGCCCGGCCCCAGATAGCCCACGGTCAGGAAGTCGAAGGCATGGTCGTGCGGCATGTCATAGAAGAAGGCCGAACCGCCCGTGCTGCGATAGATGAGGTCGGCGCGCGAGGGCCAGATGTTCGCGCGGATGAAGAAGCCCTCGCCCGGCGGGTGGAGCAGAATGACCTGCGGCGAATAGCTGTTGGTGGCGCGCTGGCCGGCGCAGCGGTCCTTGAGCGCGCCGATCACGAAATCGGCGAGGAAGCGGCGGTCGTTGGCCAGCGCGCGCAGCGCCGGCGCCACCGCTTCCAGACTGTCGCGATCGTCGGGGTCGAAGGCGGGCGCGCGGCAGGCGTCGATCAGGTCGTCCAGCGTCGCGGTGCCATCCTGCGGCGGCTCGATCAGGCGGGGCATGACGCCTGCTCCTGCCCGGCCGTCCGCCGCGCGATGTCGAGCCGGGTGCGCGCGGCGGCGGCGCGGAAGCCGGGGTCCGGGTCGCACAGCGCCAGGGCACACAGCATCGGCCAGCTCGCCGCGGTGTCGAGCGCGAGGCACTCGCGCACCGCCGCCCAGCGCAGCGCCCCGTCGTCGAGCGTGACGGCGGCGGCGAGCGCCTCGCCGATCGCCTCGCGCGCGCCGAGCGTGCGCAGCAGCGTGAGCATCATCAGCGTGCGCGCGGCGCGGTCATCGCCCGCGGTGAGCCGATCGACGGTGCCGCTGTCGAGATCGACCATCCGCGCCGGCGGCGGATCGTCACGACGCAGCTGGATGCGGAGCAGCGACAGCGGCTCTGGCGCGGGCGCGAACCACAGCGCCTGCCGCGCCTCGTCCAGCGCCAGCACCTCGCCGGGCACGATCGGCGCCGGGGCGTGGCGGGCGACCGGCTCGGCGAGGGTGACGATCTCGGCCGCGGCACGGGAGGGTGCGAGCAGGCGGCTGAGCGTCAGATGGCCTGGCAGATGCGCGCGGCGCGGCCCCCCTGGCAAGGGCTGGAACATCGTCACGCTGACGGTGATCCGCGACGTGCGGATCAGCACGAGGTGCCGCTGCGGGCCGTTCTTCACCGCCTCGATCGCGGGCTCGGCGAGCGGATTGGCGCGCAGGCGGCGGACCTCGCGGGCGGTCGCCGCCTCCAGCCAGCCAATGTCCTCGGCGAGCGGCCGCAGCCTGGCGAGAGCATCCTCATCGTCCGCACAATCGGCCGCTGCGGCGACCGTCCGTTGCAGCATTGTCAGGCCCATGGTCAGGGTCGGTGGATCATCGCGATGATGATGTAGGTGGTGCTGATCTGCATCTGCGTCGCATCCTGCCCGACGTCGAACAGCGCGGCGAGACCCTCGGGTTCCTCGATCTCGTCGATGCTCAGCTGCGGAATGACGGTGTCCATGACGGTACTCCTCGGCACTTGACCATGCCAAGGCTATGCGGCGGCGCCCGCGACGCCAGTTAATTCGACGTAATTTTGCTGATTCCACGCAATATTATGGTCAATCCCGGCCCGTCGCCGGGCGCGACATCGCCCGCGATCAGCGTCGCGTCGGCGCGGGCGCGGCGCAGGATCGCGGCGGGAACGCCGGGTGTGTGGCACAGCCGGTCAGCCTCGCCCAGCCAGCGCGCCTCGCGCAGGGTGAGGTCGTCAGGATCGTCCGATCGCAGCTCGATCACCACCTGCCGGCGCGGTGGCGGATCGTCGGCGGTGGCGATCCACGCCGCCACCCTCCCCGCGCTGCCCGGCACGAGCGGATCGAGCGCGCCGCCGGACGCCAGCGCCGCGTCGATCGCGCCACGCCGGTCCGCCGCGCCCGGCCAGCGCGCGCGGATCGCCGCCCGCGCCCCGCCCAGCGCCGTGGCCAGCGCGCCGAGCCCCGGCGGCAGCAGCGCCTCGATCCGCTGGCGCAGCGCCTTGGCGAGCCCCGCCGACGCGCCGCCGGTGCCGATGGCGACGAGCACCGGATCGCGATCGACGATCGCGGGCAGGGTGAAGTCGCACAGCGCCGGCCGGTCGACGACGTTGACGAGCAGCCCGCGCGCCTTGAGCCGCGTCGCGATCGCCGTCGCCTCCGCCTCGTCATCGAGCGCGACGATGGCGAGCATGGCCTCGTCGCCCTCGTCGCCCAGCACCACGGCCCCCGCCCGCTCGAGCAGCCGCCGCTTCGCCGCCGCCGCCTCGCCCGTGCCGATCAGGATGACCGGGCGGCCGGCGAGGCGCACGAAAAGGGGGAGGCTGTGCATGGCGGCGGCGCTATTCCTCCAGCCAGGCGGGCACGCGCTCGGCGGCGAGGATCGTCTCGGGAGTGATGCGGTCGGCGACGATGGCGAAGCGGTCGCCGTCGACCATCACCTCGGGCACCAGCGCGCGGCTGTTGTAGGTGCTCGCCATCGTCGCGCCATAGGCGCCGGCGGTGCGGAAGACGCCGAGGTCGCCACTCGCGACCGCGTCGATGTCGCGGCCCTTGCCGAAGGTGTCGCCGCTCTCGCACACCGGCCCGGCGATGTTGGCGGCCATGCGCGCGCCCGTCGGCCGCACCGCCTCGAAATCATGCCAGGCGTCGTAGAGCGCGGGCCGGGCGAGGTCGTTCATCGCCGCGTCGACGATCACCCAGGGGTGGAGCACGCCCGGCTTCACCCAGATGACACGGGTGAGGAGCACGCCGGCATTGCCGACGATCACCCGCCCCGGCTCGAACATCAGCATCGCGTCCCAGCCGCGCGTTACCCGCTCGACCATCGCGCCATAATCGGCGGGCGACGGGGGCATCTTGCCACGCTCATAAGGAACGCCGAGTCCGCCACCAAGGTCGATCCGGTCGACGGTGAGCCCAGCCGCGCGCAGCTCCGCCATCAGCACGCCGACGCGCTGATAGGCCGCCTCGAGCGGGGCGAGGTCGAAAAGCTGGCTGCCGATGTGGCAGGCGATGCCGCTGAGCGCGAGGCCGGGGAGCCCCGCGAGACGCACGTAAATGCCCGCAGCCTGGTCGATCGGCACGCCGAACTTGTTTTCCTTGCGCCCGGTCGAGATTTTGGCGTGGGTGCCCGCGTCGACATCCGGGTTGACGCGCAGCGTGGCGACGGCGCGCTTGCCCATCGCGGCGGCGATCTGGGCGAGGACGACGCCTTCCTCCTCCAGCTCGATGTTGAACTGGCCGATGCCCGCCTCGAGCGCGCGCGCCAGTTCATCGCGCGTCTTGCCGACGCCCGAGAAGACGATGTCGTGGGCGGGCATCCCGGCGGCCAGTGCCCGCGCGATCTCCCCGCCGGAAACGACATCGGCGCCGAAGCGCTGGCGCGCGAGCACCCGCAGCACGGCGAGGTTGGGATTGGCCTTGATCGCGAAGGCGATATGCTTGCGCTCGATCCCCGCGAGCGCGTCGCGGAACACCCAGGCGTGGCGCTCGAGCGTGGCGCGCGAATAGATATAGACGGGCGTCCCGACCGCTTCCGCGATGAGCGGCATCGGCACGTCCTCGGCATGGAGCACGCCGTCGCGGAGGGTGAACCAGTCCATCGGCGGCTCAATAGGCGGCGTTGGAGGGAGGCGGGAGGTCGAACGGGTCGGCGGTCCGCTCCTGCGATCGGGTGAGCAGCTCGACATTGCGCTCGGGCCGCGCCTGCGCCTCGGGCGTGGTGAGCTGGTCGGGCGTCGCGGGCGCGGCGGCGGCGGCGGCCTTGGGCACGGCGCTCATCCCCGGCGCGGGGCGCAGCGGCTCCTGCTTGCCGCAGGCGGCGAGCGCGAGCGTGGCGACGAGGGCAAGGCGGCGGACGGTCATGCCTGGTCTCCTGCGAGCGCCGCGCGCGCGGCGGCGATCCGGGCGCGGACCTCAATCGGCGCGGTGCCGCCATGGCTGCGCCGGCTGGCGACCGACGCGTCGACGGTGAGCACCTCGAACACCCGCGCGTCGATCGCCGGCTCGATCGACTGGAGCTTGTCCAGCGGCAGGGCGGAAAGGCCGACGCCCATCGCCTCGGCGAGCTTCACCGCCGCGCCGGTGACATGATGCGCCTGGCGAAAGGGCAAACCCGCCTCGCGCACCAGCCAGTCGGCAAGGTCGGTGGCGGTGGCGAAGCCGCTCTCGGCGAGCGCGCGCATCCGGTCGGTGCGGAAGCCGATCGTCGCGATCATCCCCGTCATCGCCGCGAGCGACAGGCCGATGAGGTCGTGCGCCTCGAACAGCGGTGGCTTGTCGTCCTGCATGTCCTTGGCATAAGCAAGCGGCAGGCTCTTCATGGTGACGCACAGCGCGGTCATGCACCCCATGATCCGCCCGGCATGGCCGCGCACCAGCTCGGCCGCGTCGGGATTGCGCTTCTGCGGCATGATCGAGCTGCCGGTCGAATAGGCGTCGGGCAGGCTGACGAAGCCGAAGGGCTGACTCGCCCAGAGGGTGATCTCCTCGGCCAGGCGCGAGAGGTGGAGCGCGAGCTGGGTCGCGGCCATGAGATAGTCGAGCGCGAAGTCGCGGTCGGAGACGCTGTCGAGGCTGTTGTCGGTCGGCCCGTCGAAACCCAAGGCCGCCGCCGTCGCATGACGGTCGATCGGGAAGCCCGTACCCGCGAGCGCGGCGCTCCCGAGCGGGCACTGGTTCAGGCGCGCGCGCGCATCGGCGAAGCGCGAACGGTCGCGGCGCAGCATCTCGTGATAGGCCATGAGGTGATGGCCCAATGTCACCGGCTGTGCCGACTGGAGGTGAGTGAAGCCGGGCATCACCGCCCCCGCCTGCTCCTCCGCCCGGTCCAGGAGCGCGGTCATCAGCGCGACCAACGCCGGGTCGACCGCGTCGATCGCGTCGCGGACCCAGAGCTTGACGTCGGTCGCGACCTGGTCGTTGCGCGAGCGGGCGGTGTGGAGCCGTCCCGCCGCCGGGCCGATGAGCGCCGCCAGCCGCGCCTCCGTCGCCATGTGGATATCCTCGAGCGCGAGGTCGGTGGGCAGGTCGCCGGCGGCATAGTCCGCCTCGATCCGGTCGAGCCCGGCAAGGATCGCCTCGACATCGGCGGCCGCGACGATGCCCTGCGCGCCCAGCATCCGGGCATGGGCGCGCGATCCCGCGATGTCCTGCCGCCAAAGCCGCTTGTCGAAGGGGAGCGAGGCATTTATCTCGCGCATCACCGCCGCCGGTCCGTCCGCGAACCGGCCACCCCATAGGCCGTTGACGGCGTCGCCGCCGCTGGAGGATGACTTGGGATCGCGAATTGCCCTGCTCCTGCTGTGCGGCGTGCCGCTGGCCCTCGGCGCGTGCGATAGGCAATCGGGGAAGACGGGGCAAGCGCCGAGCGCGCCCAACGCCGCCGCATCGGCCACGCCCGACGAGGTGCCCGCTGGCAACGCGCTGGTCGACAGTCCCGACGGCGCCTTCACGGCCAGGATCGACCGCGGCAAGGCAGGAACCGACGCGCCCGACATCGCCTTTACCGGCCCGGATGGCGCGACGCTCACCCTCGCCCGGTTCGCGGGCAAGCCGCTGCTTGTCAACCTCTGGGCGACCTGGTGCGCGCCCTGCGTCGCCGAGATGCCGACGCTGCGCGGCCTCGCCGCCCGCCACGCCGCGCGGGGGTTGCAGGTGATCGCCATCTCGCAGGATGCCGGCGACGCGGCGAGCGTGGACGGGTTCGTCAAGGCGAAAGGCTGGGGCGAGATGGCGCGCTATCGCGATCCCGACAACCAGTTCGGCTTCCACTATGGCACCGGCCTGCTGCCGACGACCATCGTCTATGACGCGCGCGGCAAGGAAGTGGCGCGCGTCATCGGCGCGATGGACTGGTCGGGCGAGGAGGCGGCGAAGCTGGTGGGGGAGGCGCTTTAGAGTCGGGCGCGCTGTGGTCCTGCGAAAGCAGGAGCCTGACGACAAGCGGGCGTCACATCAGAATGTAATGCCCCAGCCGCGCGGAGCGGCCGCGCCTGGACGAGGGTTTCGTGCCACGTCGCGATGTGGTCTCGGTGCAGACGGCATCAAAGGTCACCGGGCGATGATCGCGCGCGACGACGGCGGGCTCGACCCGCGCGAGCAACCAGGCGCCGACCGCCAGCAGCAATCCCCCCTCGGCCATGGCGCCGGGATGCGCCGCCCAACCTGAAGCTCGGATGAACGGATCGGCCCAAGTCCCTGATCTCGGGCAGATCGTCGACATCGTCGTCGACATCCCCGGAGCCGCCGGGCTGGTCGTCCTCCTCGTCCAGCTCGGGCTCGCCAGCTTGGGCGCCCGCGATGATCCTTCTCGTGGCTGAATGGGCAGGGAGGGAGCGGTTCCCTATCCGCCGAGCGCCGCGCGCAGCCGCTCGCGATCGAGCGCGCCCTCCCAGCGGGCGATGACGATGGCGGCGACGGCATTGCCGATGAAGTTGGTGAGGCTGCGGCACTCGCTCATGAAGCGGTCGACGCCCAGGATCAGGGCCATGCCCGCGACCGGCACGGAGGGCACGATCGAGAGCGTCGCGGCCAGCGTCACAAAGCCGGCGCCGGTCACCCCCGCCGCGCCCTTGCTGCTGATGATCGCGACGCCGAGCAGCGCGATCTGCTCCTCGAGCCCGAGGTGCACGCCCGTCGCCTGCGCGATGAACAGCGCCGCCAGCGTCATGTAGATGTTGGTGCCGTCGAGGTTGAAGCTGTAGCCGAGCGGAATGACCAGCCCGACCACGCCCTTCTCGCACCCCGCCGCCTCCATCCGCCCGACGAGCGCGGGGAGCGCCGATTCGGACGAGGAGGTGCCGAGCACCAGCAGCAGCTCGGCCTTGAGATAGCGGATGAGGCGCAGGATCGAGAATCCGGCGAGCCGCGCGATCAGCCCCAGAATGATGAGCACGAAGGCGAGCGACGTCGCGTAGAAGGTCGCCACGAGTCCCGCCAGGCTCGCGATGGCGCCAAGGCCATATTGGCCGATGGTGAAGGCGATCGCCGCGAACGCGCCGATCGGCGCCGCGCGCATCAGGATCGCGACGATGCGGAAGACGACGAGCGTCAGCCGGTCGAGCATTGCCACCACCGGCGCGCCCGCTTCCCCGGCCGTCGCGAGCGCGAGCCCGGCGAGGACCGCGACGAACAGCGTCTGGAGCAGCGATCCCTCGGTGAGCGCGGAGAGCAGGGTCGTGGGCACGATGTCGAGCAGGAAGCCGGTAATCGTCCCGTCATGCGCGCGGCTCGTGTAGTCGGCGACGCCGGCGGGATCAAGCGTGCGCGGGTCGACATGGAGCCCGGCGCCCGGCTGCACGACATTGGCGACGATGAGACCGAGCACCAGCGCGAAGGTCGAGACCACGAGGAAATAGCCCATGGCCCGCGCCGCCACCCGCCCCAGCGCGCCGAGCGCCCGCATATGCGCGATGCCGGTGGTGAGCGTGAGGAAGATCACCGGCGCGATCACCATCTTGATCGCCTTGATGAACGCGTCGCCGAGCGGCTTGAGCGCCACCCCGACATGCGGCCAGGCCGCGCCGATGAGCACGCCGAGCGCGATGCCCGCGAGCACCTGGACGTAGAGGTGGCGCCACCAGGCCATCCGCCGCACCACCGAGTCGCGCACCGCGCTCTCCTCGTCCTCGTCGATCATCGCTCCCCCTTTGCCGCTCCGCCGTAGCGTCGCCGGCCGCGTGCCCGTGCGGCTGTTGCCACAGCCTATCGCGCGGCGCTATCGGCGGCCAGCGCCGATGCGAAACCCTGTGCAGGAGGACAGACACGTGGCCGACTATCACGCCCCGCTCGCCGAGCAGCTTTTCGTGCTCGAAACGGTGGCCGACCTCGACGGGCTGGCCGGGCTGCCCGGCTTTGGCGATGTTTCCGCCGAGCTTGCCGGCGCCATCCTCGAGGAATCGGCCAAGCTCGCCGAGGGGAGCTTCGCCCCGCTCAACCGGCTTGGCGATCGCGAGGGAGCGCATTGGCGGGACGGCGCCGTTACGCTGCCCGCCGGTTTCGCCGACGCCTATCGCGACTATGCCGCCGCCGCGTGGAACGGTCTCGCCGCCGATCCCGCTTATGGCGGGCAGGGTCTTCCCTTCGCGCTCTCGGTGGCGGTGCAGGAACAGTTCACCGCCGCCAACATGGCCTTCTCGCTCTGCTCGATGCTGACGCTGGGCGCGATCGAGGCGTTGCAGGCGCATGGCGGCGCCGCGTTGCAGGCACTCTATCTGCCCAAGCTGGTGACCGGCGAGTGGACCGGCACGATGAACCTCACCGAGCCGCAGGCGGGCTCCGACGTCGGCGCGCTGCGCACCACCGCCGAGCCGGCCGGGGACGGCACCTACCGCATCCGGGGCCAGAAAATCTACATTACCTGGGGCGAGCATGACTGCGCGGAGAACATCGTCCACCTCGTCCTCGCCCGGCTCCCCGGCGCGGCCGCGGGGACGAAGGGGATCAGCCTGTTCCTCGTCCCCAAGTTCATGCCCGACGCCGACGGGCGGCCCGGCACGCGCAACGACCTGCGCTGCGTCTCGATCGAGCACAAGCTCGGCATCCACGCCTCGCCCACCTGCACGATGAGCTTCGGCGACGAGGACAACTGCGTCGGCTGGCTGGTCGGCGAGCCGCATCAGGGGATGCGCGCCATGTTCACCATGATGAACCACGCGCGGATCAACGTCGGGCTGCAGGGCGTCGCGATCGCGGAGCGCGCGCTGCAGGACGCGCTCCATTATGCCAGGGAGCGCGTCCAGTTCGGCGCCATCATCCACCATGCCGACGTGCGGCGGATGCTGATGACGATGCGCGCGGGCACGCAGGCGGCGCGCGCGATCGTCTATGCCAATGCCGCCGCCGTCGACCGCGCGCACAAGGAGGAGGACGAGGCCGCCCGCGCTTACTGGCAGCGGCGCGCCGACCTCCTCACCCCGATCAGCAAGGGCTATGCGACCGACCTCGGCGTGGAGCTCACCAGCCTCGCGGTGCAGGTGCATGGCGGCATGGGCTATGTCGAGGAAACCGGCGTCGCCCAGCATTATCGCGACGCGCGCATCGCGCCGATCTACGAGGGCACCAACGGCATTCAGGCGATGGACCTCATCGGCCGCAAGCTCGCCGGGGACGAGGGCGCGGCAATGGCCGAGCTGATCGCCGAGATGCGCGGGATCGCGGGGCAATGGCCGGCGCTGGCGCGCGGCGCCGACGCGCTGGAGGCCGCGACGCGGCATGTGCTGGCGATGGACCGGCGCGATGCGGGCGCGGTGGCCGCAAGCTATCTGCGCCTCGCGGGGCTCGTCTGCGGCGGCTGGCTGCTCGCCAGGCAGGCGGCGGCGGCGCAGGCGCGGATCGACGCGGGCGCGGGCGATCCGACCTTCCTCGCCGCCAAGGTCGCCACGACCCGCTTCCACCACGAACAGCTCCTCATCCCCGCGCTCGGCCTTGTCGATGCGATCGCGGCGGGCGGCGCGAGCGCGATGGTCGAGGAGGCGCTGCTCGTCGCCTGACCGGCCCGCCTGCGCCGCACCGGGCCGGCGCGACCCCCGCTAAGACCATGGTCTAGCTTCTTTTCCGCCCCGTCTGCCGGCATCCTCGACCCTGCTTGAAAAGCAAGCCCTGGGGCCGGGTGCAGTCCGGCCACAGATGGGAGAGGAACCGACCGTGGTGACGGGCGCATTGGGGAGAGGAGCGCGCTGGCTGGCCGGCGCGGCGGTGCTGGCGATGATGCCGGGGCAGGCTTTCGCCGAGACGGCGCGGGAAAAGGCGCTGGCGGCGCGACTCGAACAGCTCGAGGCGGCCGTACAGGGGCTCCGCACGGAACTCGATGCGGCCCGCGCGCAGCAGGCCACGACGCAGGCGCGGGCGCAGGCCGCCGCCGATCAGGTGCGGGCGACCGAAACGCGCCTCGCCGCCGTGGAGGCCAAGCCCGCCCCCGCGCCGGCGGTGGTCCCCGACGGGTTCAAATCGGGCGCGACCACGATCAGGATCGGCGGCTTCCTCAAGACCGTCGCGAGTTTCAGCCGCTTCGACGACGGCGCGCTTGCCGGCAGCTCGCTCGGCCGCGACTTCTACCTGCCGCAGCAGATCCCGACCGGGGGCGCCGCCAACCGCTACCAGGATTTCGCCGCCAAGCAGACGCGGCTGTGGCTCAACCTGTCGACCGACGTCGCGGGACACACCGCCAAGGGCTATGTCGAGACCGACTTTCAGGTCGCGACCGGCACCCAGGGGTCGGAGCGGACCACCAACGGTTATGACCTGGGCCTGCGCCGTGCCTATGTCCAGTTCGACGACTGGCTCGTCGGGCAGGACTGGTCGACCTTTCAATATGTCGGCGCGCTGCCCGAATCGGCCGATTATATCGGCGTGACCGAAGGCACGGTGTTCGTCCGCCAGCCGCTCGTGCGCTATACGAAGACGCTCTCGCCCGGCACGCTCCTTATGGTCTCGGCCGAGAGCCCGGAGAGCGCGACGGGGAGCCCCGGCGCGGCGACGCTGGTCGAGAACGACACCGACAAGCTGCCCGATGCCGCGATCCGCCTCCAGCACGCCGCCGCGTTCGGGGAACTCTCGCTCGCCGGCATGGTGCGCGAACTCTCGGTCACCAACGCGACCTTCCGCGACAAGACGGTCGGCTGGGGCGCGAGCGCGGCGGGCAAGATCCCGTTCGGCGAAGGCAAGCGCTCCGACATCCGCTTCATGGCGACCTATGGCCAGGGGCTCGGCCGCTATGTCGGGCTCAACTTCGCGCCCGACGCGATCACCGACCCGGCCGCCGGCAAGCTGCGCGCCGTCAAGATCTTCGCCGCGTTCGCCGCGCTCCACTGCGGCGTGACGCCGGCGGTCCGGGTCAACCTGATGGGCGCCTACCAGAAGGTCGATTATCCCGGCGCGCTCTCCGCCGTCTCGTTCGCGACGTTCAACGACAGCGCGTGGAGTGTCGCCGGCAACCTCTTCTGGGCGCCGATCAAGGGCATCGACGTCGGCGCCGAATATCGCCATGGCGAGCGCGAGCTGGTGAGCGGTACCAAAGGGCAGCTCGACCGGCTAGAGTTCTTCGGAAAATACAGTTTCTGATCGCCGGACAGGATGTGGGGCGCCTGCTCCCGGTGCGCAGGCTTGGACACAAAAGGGATGAAGGAGAGGGACGATGGCCACCAGTTACGACGACGCCTTGCCCAAGCATCATGTGCCGACCCAGAGCGAGAAGCTGGTCATCACCGCCTCCTCGCTCGGCACGGTGTTCGAATGGTATGATTTCTATCTCTACGGCCTTTTGACCGCGATCATCGCGGCGCAGTTCCTCACCGGGCTCAACCCGACGACCTCGTTCATCATGGCGCTGCTGATCTTCGCGGCGGGGTTCATCGTGCGGCCGTTCGGCGCGCTCGTCTTCGGGCGGATTGGCGACCTGTTCGGGCGGCGCTACACCTTCATCATCACGCTGCTCGTCATGGGTCTTTCGACCTTCCTCGTCGGCTGCCTGCCCACGTACAAGACGGCGGGCGTCGCCGCGCCGATCATGCTGGTGGTGCTGCGCATGTTCCAAGGCCTCGCGCTGGGCGGCGAATATGGCGGCGCGGCGACCTATGTCGCGGAACACGCGCCCGACAACAAGCGCGGCTTCTACACGAGCTGGATCCAGATCACCGCCACGGCAGGGCTCGCCATGGCGCTGCTCATCGTCATCGTCGTCCGCTCGCCGATCACGGGCGTCGGCGAAGAGGCGTTCAAGGCGTGGGGCTGGCGCATCCCCTATCTGGTTTCGGGCGTCTTCCTCGTTGTTGGCCTGTGGCTGCGCCTCAAGCTCCACGAGTCGCCGGTGTTCAACAGGATGAAGGCGGAAGGCACCGCGTCCAAGGCGCCGCTGAGCGAAGCCTTCGGCCAGTGGAGCAACCTCAGGATCGTGTTCATCGCCTTTTTCGGCGCGATCGCCGGCCAGGCGGTCGTGTGGTACACCGGCCAGCTCTACGCGCTCTTCTTCCTCGAGAAGATGCTGAAGGTGGACGGGCTGACCGCCAACGCGCTCATCATCACCGCGCTGCTGCTCGCCGGGCCGTTCTTCCTCTTCTTCGGCTGGCTCTCCGACCGCATCGGGCGCAAGCCGATCATCCTGGGTGGCTGCGCGCTGGCGGCGCTGACGCTGTTTCCGGTGTTCCATGCCCTCACCGATGCCGCCAATCCTGCGCTGGCCAGGGCGCAGGCGAGCGCTCCGGTAACCGTCACCGCCAACCCGGCCGAATGCTCGTCGCAGTTCGACCCGGTCGGCGCCAACAAGTTCGACACGACAAGCTGCGACATCGTCAAGAACGTGCTTGCCAAGGGTGGCGTCAACTACAAGAACGTCGCCGCAGGGCCGGGCACGATCGCGTCGATCACGATCGGCGACCAGACCATCTACGCCCCCGATCCGTCGAAGCTCTCGGGCGACGACAAGAAGAAGGCGATCGCCGAATTCGCCGCGCAGGTGGTCGGCGCGCCCGCCGTGGCCGCCAAGCCCGCCGAGGGCGGCAAGCCCGCGGTCGAGGCGAAGCCCGCGGTCACCGGCGCGCTTGCCAAGGTCGGCTATCCGGCCAAGGCGGACCCGGCGCAGATCAACAAGCCGCTGGTCGTCGCGCTGCTCTTCTACCTCGTGCTCCTGGTGACGATGGTCTACGGCCCGATCGCCGCCATGCTCGTCGAGCTGTTCCCGAGCCGCATCCGCTATTCCTCCATGTCGCTGCCCTATCATATCGGCAATGGCTGGCTGGGCGGGCTGCTGCCGGCGATCGGCTTCGCGATGGTCGCGGCGAACGGCAACATCTACTACGGGCTCTGGTATCCCGTGGTGGTCGCCGCCGCGACGGTGGTGCTGGGGCTGATCCTGCTGCCCGAGACCTTCCGCCGCAGCATCGACTGACACGCCCGCCAACGGGTCGCACCGCGGGGTGCCGGGTCGTCCCGGCGCCCCGTTTGCCTATGCTCCATGTTTCAACCGTCATTGCGAGGAGGCGCAGCCGACGCCGCAATCCAGGGTGGCTCTCACTGGATTGCCACGGCCTACGGCCTCGCAATGACGATGACGATGGCTACCCGCCCTTCACCAGCCCGATCTCGACCAGCCGCTGATGGAGATAGTCGTGCGCGGTGATCGGCGGCTCGCGCGGCGGGTTGGCGGCGCTCACGCATTGCGGCAGCGCCTCGATCAGGACATCGGGGCGCAGGTGGAGGAAGAAGGGCATCGAATAGCGCGCAGCGAGGCGCCGCTCGGGCGGCGGATTGACGACGCGGTGGCTGGTCGAGGGCAGCACATGGTTGGTGAGCCGCTGGAGCATGTCGCCGACATTGACGACGAGCGCGCCCTCGGGCGGATCAACGTCGATCCATTCGCCCGCGCGCGTCAGCAACTGCAGCCCCGCCTCCTCGGCGCCCAGGAGCAGGGTGATGAGGTTGATATCCTCGTGCGCGCCGGCGCGGATGCCGGGCGCATCGGCGCTCACCGGCGGATAATGGAGCAGCCGCAGCACCGAGTTGCCGTCGGCGATCGCCGGATCGAACCAGCGCTCGGGGAGCCCCAGGTCGAGCGCGATCGCCGCGAGGATTTCCGCCCCGGTGCGGTCGAACGCCTCGTAAAGCGCGCTGAACACGGCGCGGAAACCGGGCACTTCGGCCGGCCAGACATTGTCGGGCATCGTCGCGCGGAGCGGGCTCCCCTCGGGCAGCGTCCGGCCGACGTGCCAGAATTCCTTGAGGTCGTTGGCGGTCGCGTCCTTCGCGATCTCGGTGCCGAAGGCGGTGTAGCCGCGCTGGCCGCCGCCTTCGGGGAGCAGATAGCGGCGCTTGACCGCCTCGGGCAGCGCGAAGAAGGCGCGCGCGGTGGCCCAGCCCCGCGCGATCAGCGCCGCGTCCATGCCGTGATCGCGCAGCATCGCGAAGCCATATTCGCGGAACGAGGCGCCGATCGCCCGCGCCAGATCGGGCTTGGCGAGGGCGGTCATCGACAGGACGGGGACGGTGGCCTTGGTCATGCGACGCTCCTATCGCGCGCGCCACCGCCTGTCATCGCCTCTTGCGGCTCGCCGGCGACCATGGAAGAGATGCCGCCATGCGCCACTGGCTGATGAAATCCGAGCCCGACGCCTTTTCGTGGGACGATCTGGTCGCCAAGGGCCGGGCGGAATGGGACGGGGTGCGCAACCATGCCGCACAGCTCAACATGAAGGCGATGGCGGTCGGCGACCGCGCGCTTTTCTATCACAGCAATATCGGCCTCGAATGCGTTGGCGTCATGGAGATCGTCCGCGCGGCGGCGCCCGACAGCACCGACCCCATGGGCAAGTGGATCGCGGTCGAGGTTGCGCCCGTCGCGCCGCTCGCCCGGCCGGTCAGCCTCAAGACGATCAAGGCCGACCCGCTGCTCAAGGCGATGGCGATGGTGCGCCAGTCGCGCCTGTCCGTCTCGCCGGTCACCGACGCCGAGTTCGCGCAAATCCTTAAGCTCGCGGCAACCAGCTAAGCGGTTGCAAAAACCGCATTTGCCGGTGCAGCCTTTGCGTTTGTCGTGCGACGGAACGTGGCATATCCGCGGTGGCGAGCGGCCGGCTGTTCAGGTCCGCTCGACTGGAGATCGACGATGAAGCTCATGTCCAACGCGTCGGCGGCGATGCTGTCGACCGCGCTGATCGCCGCGCCGCTGCTGGCGACGCTCTACAGCGCGATCTGATCGCCACCGCGTGATCCGCAAACGAGGGGCGGCCCGCCGGGCGCGCCCCTTTTTTGTTGCCCTTGGCTCAGCGGCAGCGGCGCTTGCTGTCGATGCTCTTGCCGATCAGCGCGCCGGCAGCCGCGCCCAGCACGGTGCCGGCCGTCCGGTCGCCGCGCGTGTCGATGGTGCGGCCGAGCAGCGCGCCGCCCACGCCGCCGACGATGAGGCCGGTCGTGCCGTCCGACTTGCGGCAGTATGTCCGCCCGTCGCGGCCGCGCCATTCGCTATAGGCATAATCGTCGTCATGATGATGGTGCCGTCGCGCCTGGGCGGCGTCGGCCGGCAGCGCCAGCGAGGCGGGCAGCGCCAGGCTCAGCGCGGAAAGGGCGAAAAGGGCGTTGCGCATCATTGTCCTCCTGTCGCGATCCGGCTATGGGGTCGCCGTTCAACCCGGCGACAATGGCCGGGGTTGCATGAACCCCGCACAACGAACCCATGCCCGGCCCGACGAGGCGTGATCGGGATGAGGCGGATTGTCCCCGCTCTTATCCACACTGATCCACAGTTTTCGCGATGTTGCGCTGCCCGGACGCGCGGATTCCGCTTGGAGCGACTCGGGTTCCATGAGACCATCATGCCATCGGAACAACGGGAAGATGCTGACAAATCAGCATAAAAGCGGAGTTCCGGCGTATCGGACGGAGGATCGGCAACGATCGTCGGACGATGCTCAGGCGGACCGGATGACGGACGAACCCTGCGCGCGAAAGCGGCGGAGGCGAGACCGGGCGAAGGGAAGCCACTGGTGCCGGCAGGGCCGTCTAGGCTCCACGGCACGGCCCCATGGCCAGCCGCTCGCGGCGGGCCGGGGACATCGCGACCGGCGGCGACGCGCTCGACAGTGCAGGCGGCCGGATCGCGAGGCGCATCCGGCCCGCGCGTCGGATGGCGCCATGCCGGTGCCTCGGCGGTGGATGGGCGACCATCCAAGCGGCCAGTGCCGGTGAAGTGGGGGTCGGCCGCAACGCCGACCCCCATTTTGCGTTTTGAGGTTCGAAACCAGAAGGACCGTTCGCCAGGCCGCTACGCCGCCGCGTCCGCCACGTCCTCTTCCACCTCGGCGCGCTCGCTCGCCTGGCGTGCCCACATCGTCGCGTAGAGCCCGTCCCGGCGCAGCAGCTCGGCATGGCTGCCCTGCTCGACGATGCGGCCGTCCTCGAGCACGATGATGACGTCGGCATCGACCACGGTGGAGAGCCGGTGCGCGATCATGATGGTCGTGCGGCGCCGCGCGATCGAGGAGAGCACCTCCTGGATCGCCGCCTCGGTGCGGCTGTCGAGCGCGCTCGTCGCCTCGTCGAGGATGAGGATCGGCGGATCCTTGAGCAGCGTGCGCGCGATGGCGACGCGCTGTTTCTCGCCGCCCGAGAGCTTGAGGCCGCGCTCGCCGACGCGCGTGTCGTAGCCTTGCGGCAGTCCGGCGACGAAGTCGTGGATCGCCGCGCCGCGCGCCGCCGCCTCGATCTCCGCCTGGCTGGCGCCCGCGCGGCCATAGCCGATATTGTAGCCGATCGTGTCGTTGAACAGCACCATGTCCTGCGGGACGATGCCGATCGCGCTGCGCAGCGAGGCTTGCGTCACATGCGCGATGTCCTGCCCGTCGATGAGGATGCGGCCGCCGGTCGCGTCGTAAAAGCGGAAGAGGAGCCGCGCGATCGTCGACTTGCCCGCGCCCGACGGGCCGACGATCGCCAGCGTGCCGCCCGGCGGCAAGGTGAAGCTCAGTCCCTTGAGGATCGGCCGATCCGCGTCATAGCCGAAGCGCACGTCCTCGAACCGCACCTCGCCCGCGCGCACCTTGAGCGGCGACGCGCCGGCATCGTCGACCACCTCGGCCGGCGTGTCGAGCAGGCCGAACATCGCCTCCATGTCGATGAGCCCCTGGCGGATGGTGCGGTAGACCATGCCGAGCAGGTCCAGCGGGCGGAAGAGCTGGGCGAGCAGCGTGTTGACCAGCACCACGTCGCCGGTGGTGAACGCGCCCCGGCTCCAGCCCCAGACGGTGTAGCCCATCGCGCCCGCCATCATGAGGTTGGTGATCGTCCCCTGGCCGACGTTGAGCAGCGCGAGGCTGTTCTCGCTCTTGACCGCCGCGCGGGCATAGGCGGCCATGGCGGCGCCATAACGGTCGCCCTCGCGATCCTCGGCACCGAAATATTTGACCGTCTCGAAATTGAGCAGGCTGTCGACGGCATGGGCGACGGCGCTCGTATCCATGTCGACCATGTCGCGGCGCAACTGGTTGCGCCACTCGGTCACGGTGCGCGTGAACCAGATGTAGAGCCCCACCATCGCGACCGTCGCGGCGACGATCCCGATGCCGAACTTGAAGAAGAAGATGACGCACACCGCCGCCAGTTCGATGATGGTCGGGGCGATGTTGAACAGGAGGAAATAGAGCATCGTGTCGATGCTCTTGGTCCCCCGCTCGACCACCTTGGTGACCGCGCCGGTCTTGCGGTTGAGGTGGAAGCGCAGCGAGAGCGCGTGGAGGTGGCGGAAGACATGGTCGGAGAGGCGCCGCGTCGCGTCCTGCCCCACGCGCTCGAAGGCGACGTTGCGCAGGTTCTCGAACAGCACCGCGCCGAGCCGCGCGCCGGCATAGGCGACGACCAGCGCGATGGCGAGCCCGACCGCCGGCTCCAGCCCCGGCGCCATCCGGTCGATCGCGCCCTTGTAGGCAAAGGGCATGAGGAGCGACGTCGCCTTGCCGAGCAGCACGAGCAGCATGGCGATGACGACGCGGCGGCGCAGCACGGCGTCGTCGGCGGGCCAGAGATAGGGCAGGAAACGCCGCATCGTCGTCCAGAAGGGCGGCGCGCGTTTCTCGTCGGCGGTGTCGGGCGGCATGACCGCCCATGTAGGAGGCGCCCGGCCGCCGCGCCAGTGCGGCCCGCGCGGCAGGCAAAAGGGCGTGGCGTGACGGCGTCTGGCGGGGACGCCGATCGGCCGACCTCACCCACGTGCTCGCGCCGGCCGCCGGGCGGCTTTCGAACGCGAGCGTCGGCTTAGGGGGCCAGAAGCCGATGGGATCAGTCCGGCTCGGACCGCGCCAACCGCCGGCCAGTGACTGTGCGGATGCGCCGCCGCAAGGGAGGCGACGGAACCGTCACGCCCGAGCGGCCGCCCCGAGGCACCTGGTCCTCCCGCCACCAAGCGCCGAACGCGCGCTCATTCGCCGGACGATCCAGTGGATGAATGATTTCGCCCCGGCGCATGGCGACATGGGTCGGATCGAACTCCTGCACCGGCTCGATCCCGCTGGCCTTGAGTACCAGGCGCGCGTGAAGGCAATCCTCGAGGAGGAACTGCCCGGCATCTAGCCCGGCATCTATGTCTCGACCTCGTCCGAGATCATGCCCGAGCCGTTCAGCGCGAAGCTGTTCGCCAAGGCGACGGCGCAGGCGCTGCTCGGCCTGCCGAGGCCAACCGATGTCGCGGCGGCGGCGCTGTATCTGGCCGGACCGCAGGCGGCGCGAATCCCTGGCGACTGCGTCCGTATGTCGTCGATGATCGCGAGTCGGACATAGCCTGGCCGCGCGAGCCGATCGCGAGGATCGTCCCGGTCGGCGCGCCGCCGACCAACGTGATTGTTCCGGTGCCGCAATTGGGCCACAACATGCCCATGGCGCGCCTCGTCAGCAACCTCGGCGAAGATCATGGCCGCCCGGTCCTGGCGATCAACACGATCCCGATGTGGGCGGCGCCGCGGCAGGCTGGCATCCAGAACCCCATACCCGGCCTCGGCACCCTGCCCTTCGACCATTAGGTTGCGGCCGACGACCAACCCGGCGCCCCTGTCGCGCGGGGGGGACGCGCGGCGTTCTGGTGCCTCCTCCTGTCCGCGCGCGCATGGCACCCCTGTCCCGGTTCGGGACATTTCTCTCCCGGCGGCAAGGGGCTGGCCCCGTCCGGCGCCGCTTCCCGCCTTAGCTCCATGACACGGATTCGAGGGGAATCCGCAGTGCAGGAGCAGGACCGTGACCCTTAACAAGACCAGCACCTATGACAGCGGCGGCGGCTGGGATATTCAGATGGATGCGCTGAGCGGCGGCGGCCTCGCGCTGCGCGGCTATGGCTCGCAGCCGCATCTGAGCACGCTCGATAATGCCAATGTGCGGACGACCCTCGCCGATTACGATGTCAGCGGCCCCTTCCACGGCGGCATCCAGCAGCTCGGCAACGGCAATTATGTGCTGTTCGCGCAGACCCATGTCGGGCTCGGCCGGGGCGTCGACGTCAAGCTGTTCGATGCCAGCGGGAACCCGATTTCCGGCACGATTCAGCCGATGGCCGAGCAGGACAACAACGCCCTGTCGGGCACCTTCTTCTCGGTCACGCCGACCAGCAATGGCGGCTTTGCGGTAATCTGGACAAGCGACGCCTATGGCGCCAACCAGATCCCCGCCACCGGCTTCTATGGCACCACCAGCGCCTATCAGAATTCCGACGTCCGCATCCGCTATTATGACGCGGCCGGCAATCCGGTCGCGGCATCGGCGATCGCATCGCAGGATGTCTACAGCATCAACGGCGCCAGCACGAGCTATCATGCCGGCACCCAGTTCAGCTACGATGCCGAGACGCTGAGCAACGGCAGCGTCGTCTATACCTATCACACCCAGGTGCTCGTCGGGCAGACGGCGGGCTTCGCGCATTATCAGGACCAGATCACCGTCCAGGTTTCGACCGGGGCGGGCAATCCCGGCACGCCGGTCAAGGTCGACCAGGATCCCTATTATGCCGGCAATGACGGCGGCTTCGCCGGCCTTGACCGTGTGTCGAGCTATGCGGGCGCCAATGTGGTGACGCTGGCCAATGGCGGCTTCGCGGTGATCTGGCAGGAGCAGAGCTATGTCGCCGACGCGAGCGTGTGGACCGGCAAGGCGTTTGACGGCACCGACAGTTTCGTGCGCTACTTCGCGGCGGACGGCACGCCGACCTCGGACGCGATCGAGTTCCTCCACCGCGGCACCGCGCTCGGCAACATCAGCAGCTATGTCTTCGCCGAAGGCACGCCCGACGGCCGCATCGCGGTCGCCTATGTCGACGGCATCTATGGCGTCAACGGCACCAGCCTCAACGACGCCTATCTCGGGATCATCGACAATGGCACCCTGGTCGACGTCACCCGCGTCAACGACGACAAGGCAACGTCCGGCCAGACGTACACCGTCTACGATCTCGCGGTGGAGGCCAATGGCGCGATCACCATCGAATATAACGACGCCCATGCGACCCAGCCCAACGGCTATGCCTACAATCACACGCTGATCTCGCGCTACGTCGTCGCGCCGACCGAAGCGCCCCGCAACATCCTGCACGACCAGGCAGGCAGCGCGACGGCGCTTGCCGGGACGATCGACCACGACCTGTTCCTGTTCGACAACGGCGGCGCGACCGGACGCGACACGATCACCAAGTTTGGCGCCGACGACCTGCTGCTGACGCGGGTCAAGATCTTCGACGGCAACAATGACGGCATTGTCGACTTCGGCAAGGACAAGCGGCTCGACCTGTTCGGCAACGCCGCCGACGATGTCGCGATCAGGAACGAGGCCGGCAAGGCGATCACCAAGCTCGCCTATGAAGGGGTGCTCACCGTCGATGGCGTCGATTACTACGCCTATGGCCTGCCCGGCGCCGACGGCGACAATGCCTATCACTATCACCTGGGCACCGCCGCCACGCTGATGTGACGCGGCCATGATTGTCGTCGCGCCTCGTGCCGGCGACCGGGACGGGCGGATGCGACCCTGCCGCCCGTCCCGCCTTGCCCTCGGGAAAAGATGATGAATCCATTTGGCCCGCGACGAGCCGCGCCTCTATCATGCCCGGCGGAGGCGGCCGGGCATGATGGACGAGGGGCAGCGCCCGATCATCGGGCAGGGACAGGCGGCGGAGCGCGACGCGATGCTCGCGGCCGCCTATGCCGAGCTGCGCGGCGCGGCGGCGCGGATGCTGCGGCGCGACGCGCCGATGCTGACCATCCAGCCCACCGAACTGGTCAACGAGGCGGCGCTGCGGCTGATGAAGCTCGACCGGATGAGCTGGCACGACCAGCAGCATTTCGTCGCCACCGGCGCGCGGGTGCTGCGGCAGGCGATGATGGACGCGATCCGCAACCGGCGGAGCCAGAAGCGGCAGGCGCCGGCGGTGTTCCTCGCCGATGCCGACGGCGGAACGGACCTCGATGTCGAGCATCTCGACGCCGCCCTGTCGCGGCTGGAGACGATCTCGCCCGACCTTGCCCATATCGTCGAGCTGCGCTTCTTCGTCGGGCTCGGCCTGCGCGAGATCGGGGCGCTGACGGGTGCGTCGGAACGGACGATCAAGCGGCGCTGGCAGACGGCCCGGCTGTGGCTCGCGAGCGAGCTGCAGGCCGGCTGATCGCCCGCGGGGCGGCGGCCGCGTGACGGCGGAGGCGCGCGCGCTCGCCCTGGTCGAGGCGGCGCTCGACATCGCCGATCCGGTCGCGCGCGACCGCTTCGTGAGGGACCAGTGCGGCGCGGACGAGGTGCTGTGCGCCCGCGTCCTCCACCTGCTCGCGCAGGAGGGGAAGGCGGCCGCGCTCTACACCGGCAGCGTCGCGCGCACGCTCGGCATCGACGACGCTCCGCCCGAGCGGATCGGCCCGTTCCGCGTGACGGGCGAGATCGCGCGCGGCGGCATGGGGCTCGTCGTGCGGGCCGAGCGCGACGACGGCCTCTTCCAGCAGACCGTCGCGATCAAGCTCATCCGGGGCGACATCGCCAGCGAGCGCGCGCTCGCCCGGTTCGCGGAGGAGCGGCGCATCCTCGGCCGGCTGCGGCACCCCGGCATCGTCCGCATCCTCGACGGCGGCGAGCATGACAACCGGCCGTGGCTCGCGATGGATTTTGTCGACGGCGCCCCGATCACCACCGCGCTCGACGCGGCGGGGGCCGGTCCGGCGGCGCGGCTCGACGCTTTCGAGCGCGTCTGCGAGGCGGTGATCCATGCCCACCGGATGCTCGTCGTCCATGCCGACATCAAACCGGGCAATATCCTGATGACCGCCGATGGCGGCGTCCATCTGCTCGATTTCGGCATTTCGCGGCTGATGGTCGAGCTGGCGCGGGAAGCGCCCGGCGATCCCTATCCGTTGACCAGGGGCTATGCCGCGCCCGAGCGCGCGGTCGGCGTCGCGCCCACCGTCGGGAGCGACGTGTTCAGCCTGGGGATGCTGCTGGTCGAGCTGCTGACCGGCACGCTGCCCCCGACCGACGCGCCACGGGTCGCCGGATCGGCGCTGCCGGCGGGGCGGCTGCGCGGCGACCTCGCGGCCATCGCGGCGCGCGCGCTGGCACTCAAGCCCGAGGATCGTTACCCCGATGCCGTCAGCCTGCTGTCCGACCTGCGGCGGCACCGCGCGCATGTTCCGGTGAAGGCGCGCGGCGACGCCGGCGGGCGCTACGTCGCGGGCCGCTTCGTCCTCCGTCACCGGCGCGGGCTCGCGCTGACCGGGGCGCTGGTCGCGATCCTGGGCGCGACGACCGTCATCAGCACGCTCTCCTACTGGCGCGCCGAACAGGCCCGCGCCGAGGCCGACGCGCGCTTCGCCGATGCGCGGGGGACCGGGCGCTACCTCATCCAGCGGCTGCTCCCCCGGCTGGAGACGCTGCCGCGCGCGCTGCCGCTGCGCGCCGAGGCCGCCGATGTGGCGCAGCACTACCTCAATCGTCTGGCGGGCGCGCGCCAGGCGTCGGACGCGGTGCGGATCGAGGCGGCCGAGGGACTGCTCGCGCTCGCGCTGCAACAGGGACGCGCCACCCGCCCCAATCTCGCGCAGCCGGCCAAGGCCGACGCCAATCTGCGCAAGGCCGAGGCGATCCTGCGCGCGCTGCCCGGCGCCGCGGCCAGGCGGCTGCGTGCGCGCGTCATGCTCGAGCGGGTGCGGCTCGCCGCCTGGATGCAGGCCGACGAAGCGGGCGCCGAGGCGCTCTCGCGCGCCGCCAGTGCCAGCGTCGCGGCCGCCGGTGGCGATCGCGCGCTGCGGCTGGAGGAGGCGATGGTGCTCGCCGAGCTGCGCGGCTGGCAGGGCCGTTTCGCCGAGCAGGCGGCGCTGGCGGACCGGGCGCTCGGCTGGCTGGGATCGCCGGCCGGGCGCGAGCGCCAGCTCGACCGGCTGCGGATGCTCGAGCTCAAGGCTGAGGCGATCTATTATCAGGGCCGCCCGGTCGCGGCGCTGGCGGTCTATCGTGACCAGCTCGCTCTCGCCGACGCGCTGCGGCGGCGCTGGCCGCTCGACAATGCCATCCTGACAAGGGCGTTGCTCGCGGCCTGGGACTGCGGGACGACGCTGCTCGACCTCAAGCGCCATGCGGAGGCGCTGCCCTATCTCGCCCGCGCCGAGCGCGACGCGGTCGCCGCGCTCGCCTTCGATCCCGCCGATGCGGAGGCGCGGCGGCGGCTGCGCGTCACCCGCAACAGCTATGCGCAGGCACTGGGCCTGCTCGGCCGAACCGACGAGGCGCTGGCCCGGCTCGGCGACGTGCGGGCCGACGACGCCGGACTGCTCGGGGCCGATCCCTCGCCGCGCCATGCCCGCGACCTGGTGTTCGACCATACGCTGATCGGCGAGGCGCTCAACGCGGGCGGACGGCGGGCGGAGGCTTGCGCGGCCGACCGCCGCGCGCTCGACCTCTATGCCGATCTGGGCCGCCGCAAGCTGCTGATGGGCGTCGACACGGTCGGCAACATGCGCCTGCTCGAGGAACGCATCGCCCGCAACTGCCCGCCCGCGCCCCGCTGACGCGGGCAGGCGGCACGCGCTCCGTCCGAGACGGGGAGGGTACGCTCCCTTCGAGACGGGCGCGCGCTCCGCCCGGACCGTGGGGAGAGGGACGCAAGCTGGCCGGCTGCCCGCCCCGCTGCGGGGGACAGCGCGTGGGAGGCGCCTGTTAGCCTGTGGGGTGTGTGGGACGCGCGTGGATGGGGCAGACCGCCCCGCGCCCGTGCGTGAGCGCGTTGGGGGGCGGAGGGTGGGGGGAGTAGGACGGGAGCATGTTTAACCGCCCATATCGGTGATGGAAGCAGGCAACCCGATCAAGACGAGAGGACATGGGTTGCCTCGCGATCCCTGAGCCTGGCCCAGTGCGTCGTCGCTTGGCCATATTTGTCCGCAGTGAACTTGCAAGACCATGCATCGACGACGGACCCGCCTCGGACCACGCCCGCTTCTGTTCACGCTCGCTGCGCGCGCGTCGGTGAGTCCGCGCCAAACTGAGCAAGACCTGTGAACTTCTGCATGAAACGGGGTAACCGTCCGGTGAGCCCGGATGGTCAGGCCGGCCGGTCGTTCGACGGCGGCAATTCCTCGATCCGGCGCGGCAGATGATCGGGCAGTGGCAGGCGAGAGGGCTTGGCCGCGTCACGAGCGCGGATGACGGCGGGCGGAGCCTTGGCGACAGCCTCGGCCTCCTCCACACCCGGTTCGAGCCGGTCGGCTTGCGCGCCCAGCCGCTCGGGCTCGGTGTCGGGCGACACGCCCGCCTATGGCAGGATCACCCCCGCGACACACCAGGAAAGCCACGCAAAACCGCCGATCATCACCAGGCCAGCGACGGCCGGACCAGCGCCGCCAGGCCGTCGAGCCCCTTCCTCATATCGGTGACCCCGGCGGCCAGACGAGCCCTGGCCCCCGGCGGTGGACCGATCACCCGATTCCCGCCAGCGCCGCCTTGAGCACCCGTGCATCAAACGGCGGGGTCAGCCGCGCCTTGTCCTCGTCGCTGAACTGCCGACGCGGCGGCAACGCCTCCCGAACCTCGATAATCGGCGTAGCCACAGTGCCGCACCTGTGGCTTGCCCGTCACGCATCCCGCAAGGCGGGGTTCACCGGACGGTTACGGAAAAACTCCGCCGAAATCACAGCAGAACCATCTGGGATGGCCCGACTTGTTCAGTTTTTGGCGCGGTCCCGAGCATCAATTCCATTCTGCCATACTGCTTGTCCGTAACCTGGAGCGTTCTCACGCTGCCTTCCTTGGGCAGGCTGCTTCGCACCCGGCGGATATGCTTATCCACAGCATCTTGCCCCCGGCAGACCCTGGCGTAAACCGAAAGTTGCAGCATCATGTAGCCGTCCTTCTTGAGGAACTGGCGAAATTGGCTGGCTCGCCGTCTCTGCGGTTTTGTTTTCACCGGCAGGTCGAAGAATAGCATCAACCACATGAAGCGTACCTCGTCGGCCTCCATGCTTAGTTGCGCCGGGCCAGCGGAAGCGCTGGTGTGTTCAGCGGTGTGGCGTTGCCGGCTTCGATCGATCTGACCAGGCTCGCGGCGACCGCCTCTGTTGCAGCAAGGATCGTCAAGCGCTCTTTGGCGGTCAGGCACTCCCGACCGGCCTCGTCGATGATCGACAGGATGCGGAACTTGCGACCGTCATGCGCGCGCCCCTCGACGAAGTCGTAGGACCACACATGGCCCGGATATTCCGGCCGCAGTTTGCGCGATATGGCCGTGCCGCCGGGCCGGATTTTCGCCCTCCCGCCATCCCAACCGCACCAAGGACGGGATTTCGGTGGATTTCTCGACCGGCCGACGCTGTTCATCGCCTAGACGATCAAGGGCTGTGGCTTGCCCTTTGCCGACCACAAGGACAATCACGCCGGCCTGATGAACCCAGGGCAGATCGCGGCCCTGCGCGAGAGCCTGAGCATTGTCGAGGGTGCGGAATGGGAGCCGTGGGCCGGCCTTGCCGACAAGGCCGCCGCCGCGCTGAACGCCTTTGTCGCGGGCTCTGCCTTCGCGCGCCGCCGCACCGATCTGGTCGCGCCGGCCGTGCCGGTGCCGGACGGGGAAGAACAATCGACCCAGGCGGCGTTCGGGCGCATCCCGCTCGATCTCGCCAAGTCCGCCCATCCGCGTGCCGAGCGGATCGTCACGACCTCGCCCGACATCACCGTCTTCACCGCCTCGATGCCGACGCCATCATCATGCCATGGCCGAGCTTTATCTCGGACGGGCGGGAGAGGGCCGCGAACGGAGCGGTGATCGGCGCGAGCAGGATCGCGGCGCGGGTCGCCGGCGCACAGCCGGGGGAAGAGCCGGCTCATGAGGGCTGGCTGGCTGGGGCGGCAGGATTCGAACCTGCGCATGGCGGTACCAAAAACCGCTGCCTTACCGCTTGGCTACGCCCCAGTGCGTGCGCGCCGCTATAGCGCGCGAGGATCGAAAGAAAAGAGGCGCGCCATGCGCGTGGATGACGATTGGGCTTGGCTTTAGGGCCGCTGCGGTCCTAAGGCGGAACGATGACCGCACCGCTCACCGCCGCCTCGCCGCTGTTCCTGCGCGAGGATGAAATCCGCCGGGGGGTCGAACTCCTCTATTTCGGCTATACCAACATGACGCGCGCGGCCGACGTGGTGCTTGCCCGCCATGGCCTCGGCCGCGCTCACCACCGCGCGCTCTATTTCATCTCGCGCCAGCCCGACCTCAGCGTCAGCGCGCTGCTGCGGCTGCTCGCGATCACCAAGCAGTCGCTGGGGCGTGTGCTGCAGGATCTGGCGGAGCGCGATCTGCTCGCGGTGCGGCCGGGGGATCAGGACCGGCGGCAGAAGCTGCTGCGGCTGACGCCCGCCGGCGCCGCGCTCGAGGCTGAGGCGTTCGCCGCGCTGCGCGAGCAGCTCTCGGCCGCCTATGCGCTCGCCGGGCAGGCGTCGGTGACCGGCTTCTGGCGCGTTCTGGAGGGGCTCATCCCCGTCGAGGACCGCTCGATGGTCGCCGCGCTCCAGCTCAGGAGTTGAGCGCGCGCCCGCGATCGCGGGTGGCGCGCAGCATGTCGGCGAGCAAGGTCACGAGGCGATCGTCGGCGTCGAGCACATCGAGCCCGCGACGCGTCATGCCGCCGGGGCTCGCCACCGCCTCGGCGAGCGCGGCGGGCGGCCGCGTGTCGCGCGCGGCCAGCTGCGCGGCGCCATTGACGGTCGCCAGCGCCAGCCGCCGCGCCTGATCGGGCTCCAGCCCCAGCCGCGCGGCGGCCGACGCGAGCGCGTCGATGAAGCGATACGCGAAAGCCGGCCCGGAGCCGCTGAGCGCGGTGACGAGGTCGAACTGCGCCTCGTCGTCCAGCCACTCGACAAGGCCGAGCGGACGCATCAGCGCCGCGACCGCATTCCGCGCGGGTTCCCCGGCATCGTGCGCCGCGTAGAGCGCGCACACCCCCTCGCCGATCGCGACGGGGAGGTTGGGCATACAGCGCAGGATCGGCCCGGCGCCGGGAAAATGATCGCGCAGCCGCGCCGTCGTCGCGCCGGCGAGGATGGAGACAAGCGGCACGTCGACCAGATGGGGCGCGATCGCCGGGGCGATCGTGCCGAGCTGCTGCGGCTTGAACCCGAGCAGGCACAACGCGCCGGGCGGTGGCGCGGCGCCGAGCACGCTCTCCACCCGGACGCCCTGCGCCACCGGCCGCCCGCTCGGCCGCACGACGCGCGCCCGCGCCGGGTCGAGCCCGGCCGCCAGCCAGCGGCCCAGCATCGCCCCGGCCATGTTGCCGCAGCCGATGAGGAGGAGATGGGGTGGCCAGCCGTCGCCGGCGGACGGGAGCGTCACGCCTCGCCGCGCGTCTCGATCAGGCTCGCGTCGAGCGCGTCGGCCGGGCTCTTGCCGCCCCACAGCACGAACTGGAAGACGGGGTAGAAGCGCTCGCACTCGTCGAGCGCCGATTCGACCACCAGCTGCGCCTGGTCGAGCGTCATCGTCTCGCCCGCGCCGAGCAGCACGCCGTGGCGGAACAGCACCGTGCCGCTGCTCGACCAGATCTCGAAATGGCCGAGCCACAGCTGCTCGTTGATGAGCGCCAGCGTCTCGTGGATCGCCGCGCGCTTGTCGTCGGGCACCCGGATGTCGGGCATGACGAGGAGCTGGAGCACCTGGTCGTCGTCGCGCCAGATCGCGCGTACCTCATATTCGGTCCAGCTGCCGCGGCTCTTGGCGACGATCTCGTCCTCGCCGACATGCTCGTGCGGCCAGTCGCGCGCCTCGAAATAGGCGCCGAGCATGTCGATCGGCTCGGCTTCCTGATCGCCTTCGGTATATTCGTCGCTATCCATCATCACGGACGATTCCTATCAGCTAATCGCGGCGCTGCCCAGCCCGGCCGCCGTTCGGGCGCCGAACCGTGCATCAAACTGTGCAAAAGCTGTGGATAATCGCTCAGTCGGGCGCCTTGCGCGTCGCGCCGCGCTTGAGCGGTTCGGACGGGCGGGGCGTTGCCGGTTCAGGCTCGACCGCGCCCTTCGCGGGCGCTTCGCCGCGCGGCCTGGCAACGTTCGATGCGCCCTGCAGCGCAGCGATCTGCGCCTTGAGCGTTTCGACCTCCTCGCGCGCGGCGGCGGCCATCGCCTTGACCGCCTCGAACTCGTCGCGGTGGACATAATCGAGCCCGCCGACCCAGTCCTTGAAGCGCTCGCGCGCATTGGCTTCCATCTCGCGACCCATCCCGGCGAAGGTGCCGGCCGCGCCGTTGATGAGCCGTGACAGATCGTCGAAGAAGCGGTTCTCGCCCTGCATGGTGCGCCCTTTCCGGTGGTCGCCCTAGATTTGGGTGCGCACGGCCGGCGCGACAAGGGTCTCGGCATCGGGATTGAGCCGGTCGATGTCGTGGTTGAGCCCGCTCGCGAAGCCCAGCCAGACGAGATAGGGCACCATGAGCCAGGCCGCGCCCGCGCGGATGCGTCCGAACAGGATCGTCGTGAGCGTCGCGAGGACGAGCAGCGTGACAATGAGGTACAGCGCCGCCGTAACCTCGTGCGCGGCGAAGAACAGGGGCGACCAGCCAAGGTTGAGTAGCAGCTGGACGAAGAACAGCGCGATCGCCAACCCGCGCCCTTTCGCCCCGCGCGCATGGAGCACCGACGCCAGCGCCAGGCCCATCAGGATATAGAGGATGCTCCACACGATCCCGAACAGCGCCGGCGGCGGCATCAGGTCGGGCATCCGCAGCGCCGCGAACCAGCGGTTCTCGAACCCGCTGTTGGCGAGCCGCGCCGACGCGAGGCCGAGCAGCAGCACGAGCGGCACCGTCACCAGTGCCCACCGCAGATAGGAAAGCCGCAACTGCCCTTTCGAGGCCAACTCGTTCATGCCGATGTCCCCACGTGCGGGCAGAGATGTGCGTTGAATCGGGACATATCGCAAGCCGAACTTTCGCGGCGGCCCGGCCGCTAGGGCGCCTGGGCGGCGATCAGGAATTCGACATTGCCTTCCGGGCCGGTGACCGGGCTCGGCACGATCCCCTCGACGCGCCAGCCGCGCCCCACGAGCCAGCCCGACACCCCGGCGCACACGCGGGCGTGGACGGCGGCGTCGCGCACCACGCCGCCCTTGCCGACCTCCGCCCGCCCGGCCTCGAACTGCGGCTTGATGAGCGCGATCAGCCGGCCGCCCGGCTTTACGAAGCCCAAGGGCCGGTCGAGCACCTTGGCGAGGGCGATGAAGCTCGCGTCGCACACGACGAGGTCGACGGGCTCGGGGATGTGCGCGTCGGTGAGGATGCGGGCGCTGGTCTGTTCGCGCACGACCACGCGCGGGTCGCTGCGCAGTTTCCAGGCGAGCTGGTTGGTGCCGCTGTCGACGGCATAGACGCGCACCGCGCCCCGGCTGAGCAGTACATCCGTGAAACCGCCGGTCGAGCTGCCGACGTCGATCGCCACCGCGCCGCCCACGTCCCAGCCGAAATGGGCGAGGGCATGGTCGAGCTTGAGCCCGCCGCGCGAAACCCACGGATGATCGCGGCCGCGCACCGCCACAACGGCGTCGGGGGCGATCGCCTGCCCGGCCTTTTCCGCCTTGCGCTCCCCGACGAACACCTGCCCCGCCATGATGAGCGCCTGCGCGCGCGTGCGGCTCTCGACCAGGCCGCGGTCGACGAGCAACTGGTCGAGCCGTGTGCGACTCATCGGCCGAGCGCGAGCAGCGTCGCGGGGGTGAGCAGCTGCGGCAAGACCTGCGGGCTCGCCACGCCGGGCGCGTAATAGAGGTAGAGCGGCACACCCGAGCGCCCCTGCGCCTCGATGAAGCGGGTGATCGCCGGATCGGCGTTGGTCCAGTCGCCGACCATCACGGCGACGCCCCGCTCGGCAAAGGCGCGGCGGACGTCGGGCCGGTCGATCGCGGCGGCCTCGTTGACCTTGCAGGTGAGGCACCAGTCGGCGGTGAAATAGAGGAACACCGGCCGCCGCTCGGCGCGCAATCGGGCCAGCGCCGCCTCGCTGAACGCGATGCCGCTCGCCGCGTTTGCCGAGGCGGCGCCGCCGATCGCACCGGGCGCGGCGATGGCGGCGAGCCCGAGCGCCAAGGCGCCCCCCAGCGAGGCCAGCGCGATGGGCCGCCCCGCACTCTGCCGCTGCCCGATCCACAAGAGCAGCAGCGCGAGGAGCCCCGCCAGCCCGCCGGCCAGCACCCAGCCCGCCCCGCCGATCTGCCGCCCGAGCAGCCAGCCGAGGCCGAGCGCGGTGATGCCCATCGGCACGGCGAGGATGCGGCGCAGCCGCTCCATCCACGCGCCCGGCCTCGGCAGCCGGCGGCGCAATCCGGGCAGAAAGCCGATCGCGAGGAACGGCAGCGCGATGCCGAGCCCCAGCCCCGCGAACACCGCCAGCGCGGCGGGCCAGGGCAGCAGCAGCGCCGCGCCGATCGCGGCGGCCATGAACGGCCCGCTGCACGGTGTCGCGACGAAGGCGGCGAGCACCCCGGTCCAGAACGCGCCCGCCGCGCCCTCGCGCCCGGCGAGCGACTGTCCCGCGCCCACCGTCCGCAGCTCGAACGCGCCGGCGAGGTTGAGCGTGATCGCCGCCATGAGCAGCAGCAGCAGCGCGATGATGCGGGGGTCCTGGAGCTGGAACGCCCAGCCGATCTGCGCCCCGCCCGCGCGCAGCACGAGCATCAGCGCGCCCAGCGCGAGGCAGGTCAGCATCACGCCGGCGGCATAGGCCAGCGCCTCGGCCCGCGCCTTGTGCCCGGTCTCGCCGGCGCGGGCGAGGCTCAGTGCCTTGAGGCTGAGGATCGGGAACACGCACGGCATGATGTTGAGCAGCAACCCGCCGAGGATCGCGCCGCCGAGCGCGAGGAGGAAGGTGCGTATGCCGCTCGCGTCCGCGCGCGGCACGGGGCCGGGCACCGCGCTCACGCGCAGCGCCACGCCCGGCGCTGGCACCAGCACGCCGTCGAGCCGCCGGGGCATCGCCGCACCCTCGGCTCGGCGCGCGGTGACGATCAGCCGGTCGCCCTCGCGCGTCACCGTCTGCGGCGCGCCATAGGCGAAGGCATGGCGGGTCAGCGGGTAGAAATAGGCGTCCGCGAGCGGCGCGGCGGCGGGGTAGGGCAGGGCGATGCGCACCACGCCCGCGTCGGCCGCGAAATGGCCAGGGCGATCGAGCGGCCGGGGCAGCGCGGCGCGCCAGCCGTCGAAGCGCGCGCGGTCGGCCGGCGCGATCCGCCCGTCGCCGACGACGAGTTCGAGCGCGACATCGCCCTGTTCGGGCACGCAGATGCGGTCGGTGCAGGCGAGCCATCGCGCGGCGGCACGGATCGGCAGCCTTGTGCCCGGCGCGGCGTCCGCAGGCACGCGCAGCGTCGCGAGCAGCGCATAGTCGCTTTCGAACACGTAGTTCATGAGCCCGCTCAGCACGAGCCGCTGCGGCGCCGGGTGATTGAGCGGGGACACGGTGACGCCGGCGGGCAGGCTCCAGTCGACCCGCATCGGCAGGCCCGCGTCGCCCGGATTCTCCCAATAGCCGTGCCAGCCGGGCGCCGGGCGCATCAGCAGCGCGATTGTCACCGCCTGCCCTGGCGCCGGCCCGACGCTCTCGGCGAGCAGGACGGGGCGGATGTTCGCGGCGGCGCCATCGTCAGCGCCGGCGCGCTGCGCAACAGCGTGCGGAGCGACCAGCAGCGCCAGCAGCGCGGCGACCAGCAGCCCGGCTTTCATCAAGCCGACATGCGCGGCGCGCATCGGGCGTGTCAAAAGAGCCATCGGCCGCTATGCCTAGTCGGCGCGGGGTCCGTTTCCAAGGAGTATGTCGTGCTGCGCCTGATCTCGATCCTTCTCCTCCTCGCCCTGCCCGCGCCCGCCCTCGCTCAGGCGCCCGCGCCCGCCGCGCCGCCGCGCCTCGTGATCGCCATCGCGATCGACCAGTTTTCGGCCGACCTGTTCAACCAGTACCGCGCCAGCTTTACCGGCGGCCTCCGGCGCCTCGCCCAGGGCGTCGTCTTTCCGCGCGGCTATCAGAGCCATGCGGCGACCGAGACGTGCCCCGGCCATTCGACCATCCTCACCGGCACGCGGCCCGGCCACAGCGGCATCATCGCGAACAACTGGATCGACCAGTCGATCGCCCGCGCGGACAAGGGCGTGTATTGCGCCGAGGACGAGACCGCATCGGGAGCGACCAGCAGGGACTATGTCGTCTCGGCCCGCCATCTGCGCGTCGCGACGCTGGGGCAGCGCATGAAGGTGGCGGTGCCGGGGACGCGCGTCGTGGCGGTCGCCGGCAAGGACCGCGCTGCGGTGATGATGGGCGGGCCGGGCGCCGACCAGGCCTGGTGGTGGAGCGGCAAGGGCTTCGCGAGCTATCGCGCCGCCGCGGCCAATCCGGTGGTCGATCAGGTCAATGCCGAGGTGACGCGGCGCCTCGGCCTCGACCAGCCGGCCATGGACGTGCCGCCGGTCTGCGCGGCCAACGATTATCCGGTAAGCGCCTCGCCGCGCACCACCGTCGGCACCGGCCGCTTCGCGCGCAAGGCCGGCGATTCAAGGGCGTTCCGCGCCTCGCCCGAGCTTGACGCCGCGACGCTCGTCCTCGCCGCCGCGCTCGCCGAACAGGCGGGGCTGGGCCGGCAGGCGCAGACCGACCTCCTCGCGATCAGCCTGTCGGCCAACGATTATGTCGGCCACACATATGGCACCAACGGCGTCGAAAGCTGCATCGAGGTGATGGCGCTCGACCGCGAGCTGGGCGCCTTCTTCGATCGGATGGATCGCGGCGGCGTCGATTATCTGGTCGTGCTCACCGCCGATCATGGCGGGCTTGACCTGCCCGAGCGCGCGCGCCAGCTCGCCGAGCCGGACGCGCAGCGGGTCGACCCGGCCCTGATGCCGGCGCGGCTGTCCGCCACGATCGCGGCGAAGACCGGCATCCAGGGGCCGCTGCTGCTCGGCGACGGGCCTTTCGGCGACATGTATCTCGCGCGCGCGCTCACGCCGGCGCAGCGGACGCGGGTGCTCGCCGCAGCGGTGGCGCTGCTCAAGGGCCATCGGCAGGTCGCGGCCGTCTTCACGCATGACGAACTCGCCCGCGCCCCCGAGCCCAGCGGCCCGCCCGACGGCTGGCCGCTCGTCAGCATCGCCAAGGCGAGCTTCGATCCGCGGCGCTCGGGCGATCTCGTCGTGCTGCTGAAGCCGCTGGTGACGCCGATCGCCGATCCCGACGGCGGCTATGTCGCGACGCATGGCAGCCCGTGGGATTATGACCGGCGCGTGCCGATCCTGTTCTGGCGCAAGGGGCTCACCCGTTTCGAGCAGCCGCTGGCGGTCGAGACCGTGGACATATTGCCGACGCTCGCGGCGCAGATCGGCCTCGCCATCCCCGACCGGATCGACGGCCGCTGCCTCGACCTCAGCGTCGGCGCGGTGGACAGCTGCGCGCGATCACGCTGAGGCCGGCTTTGCCTGGTAGTGGTGTTCCGCTTCCAGCATGTAATCGCGCGTGAGCGGCAAGGTGCGGCGGTCGCGCGCGAACTGGATCTGGAAATTGACCATGCCGCCGCTCTCGAACGCGGCCGTCGCGCCGGCGAGGTAGAAGGTCCACATGCGGTAGAAACGCTCGTCATAGAGCGCGACGATCGCATCCCGGTTGGCAACGGTGCGATCGTACCATTGACGCAGCGTCAGCGCATAATGGAGCCGCAGTACCTCGACATCGGTGACGATGAGGCGATTGGGCTCGCTGCCGCGCAGCACCTCGCTCATCGCGGGGATGTAGCCGCCGGGGAAGATATATTTGCGCGTGAACTTGTCGGTCGCCCCCGGCCCGCCAATCCGGCCGATGGTGTGGAGCAGCATCACGCCGTCGTCGGTGAGGAGGTCGTGGCAGATGCGGAAGAACTCGCGATAATGCGGCACGCCGACATGCTCGAACATGCCGACCGACACGATCCGGTCGAACCGGCCCGCGAGCGTGCGATAGTCGATCAGCTCGAAGCGGACATGATCGGCGACGCCCGCCGCCGCCGCGCGCTCGCGCGCGATCTTGAGCTGTTCCTCCGACAGGGTGATGCCGAGCACGTCGACACCCGCGACCTCGTGCAGATAAAGCGCCATGCCGCCCCAGCCGCAGCCGATATCGAGCACTTTCTGCCCCGGTCGCAGATCGAGCTTGGCGGCGATATGCGCCTTCTTGTCACGCTGCGCCTGTTCGAGGGTGACGTCGGGCGACGCGAAATAGGCGCAGCTATATTGCCGGTCGCGATCGAGGAAGAGTTCGTAGAGGCCGGCGGACAGGTCATAATGATGCGCGACGTTGCGCTGCGACTGGCCGGGCCAGTTGATCTGCGACAGGCGGCCGGCGGCAACTTTCGCGGTGCGCCGCACCGGGCCGAGCGATTCCAGCGTGCGGCCGCTTTCCCAGCGGTTGTTGCCGCGCACCAAGCCGACAAAGTCCATGATGTCGCCCCCGTCGAGCGTGAAGCGCCCGTCCATGAAGGCTTCGGCGGCGCCCAGGCGCGGGTTGGTGACGATGTCGCGCGCCACCTTGTCGTCGTGCAGCCGCATGACGAGGCTGGGGAAGGCCGGATCGGGCGTGCCGTAGGTGCGCGAGGCGCCACGCGGGTCGACGACGGTAAGCGAGCCGCGGCGGATGAGGCGCCGGAGCGTCCGGTCGAACAGCCAGTTGATCATGCGCGCGCTATCGGGTCAGCGGCGGGCGCTGTCAAATGCCGGCATACCATTCATAGCCCGCGACATCCTCCCATGACCCGCCATGGCCACCATAGACCGCTCCCAGATCGGACACGGCCTCGATCCGCATCAGATACTTGGCCTGCTTGTAGCCCAGATGCCGCTCGCAGCGGAGCCGCAAGGGCGCCCCGTTCTGGACGGGGAGCGGCGCGTCGTTGATGGCATAGGCGAGGATCGTCTGCGGATGGAACGCGTCCACCAGATCAATGCTCTCATAATAGGGCCGCCCCGCGCCCATGAAATCGGCGCAGTGGAAGACGATGTAGCGCGCGCCGTCGCGCAGCCGCGCGGCCTTCAGCACCGCCGACAGCGGCACGCCGCGCCACTTCGCGATCGCGCTCCACCCCTCGACACAGTCATGGCGCGTGATCTGCTCGCGCGCGGGCGAAGCCTTGAGATCGGCGAGGGAGAGCGAGAGCGGCCGCTCGACCAGCCCGTCGACCTTGAGCCGCCAGTCGGCGAAGCCGGTCCGCCACAGCGCCTTGTACGCGTCGGTATTGGGGTTGAAGGTGCCGTTGGCACGGAAGATGGGCGAGCGCTGGTCGGGCCGGAACTCGGCGGCGAGCGCGTGCCGATTGCTGAGCGCCCGCTGCGTCCACATATGCATGTTCTCGGCCGAGAACAGCGCGTTGCGGAAATGCTCGTTCCCGGCGAGCTTGTCGCACCCGGCGAGCAGCCCGCCGGCGGTGAGCGCGGCGCCGGTCAGGAGCCTGCGGCGGCTGAGGTCGAGCGTCATGCGCGGTCCCTGGGCAGGCGGTAGCGGCCGGTGATCATCGAGCGGACCTCGTTGATCGGTCCCGCGAGCACCACCATGAGGATGTGGACGAGGAAGAAGGCGACGAGCGCCCAGGCGACGATGAAGTGGATCGACCGCGCCGACTGCCGCCCGCCGAACAGCTCCACCAGCCACGGCCAGGCGGCGTTCATGCCCGGCGACATCGCGAGGCCGGTGAAGATCATCAGCGGCAGCAGCACGAAAAGCACGCCGACATAGCTCCCCTTCTGCAGCACGTTGTAGCGCAGCGCCGCGGCGCCGGTCGGAAAGCGCAGCCGCGCGTGCTCCCTGATGTCGTGCCAGATGTGCGCCGGCGCCAGCTCGCCCTTGCGGAAGGCGAGGTCGCGCTTCACATGCGCGTTGACGAGGCTCCAGATCATGTAGGCGAGCAGCGCGAAGGCGAACAGCAGCGCGAACGCGAGGTGCCAATGCCGCGAAAAGGCGAGGCTGTAATGGCCCGGCAGCGTGATCCAGCCGGGGAAGCGCGGCAGCGTCAGCCAGGCATGATCGAAATTGGCGCCGAACTGGCCCCAGTAGAGATGCGGATGCGCGTTGAAGATGCCGAGCCCGCTGGTGAACATGACGTAGAGGCACAGGACGTTCGTCCAGTGCCACAGGCGGGTGGAGAACCGATGCCGCTTGACGAGGTCGCCGCCGCGCGGGCCGGGACCGGCCATGGGTTGCGGGGGGTCAACTTCGGTCGCCATATCGCCCACTTTCCTGTCGCGTCGCAGCCTCACCCTTCTCGCAATGGCGGCCGCCGGTCCACCGAAGTCGTCGCGACAAGACTCATTCTAGCAAGGAATGAACAGGCGGGCAAAGGGGCGTCGCGCGGGCGCGCGGCGCCCGGCCGGTCAGAACGGCAGCGGGGCGAGGTCCGGCGCAACCCAGGCACGCCGCGCCTCGACCGAGAACAGCCGCTCGCGGCTCCAATGGGCCAGAAGCCAGTCCTTGTCACCGCACGGCCCCGCCATCAGGGCGCCATGCACCCGCGCCAGCGGCACGCCGGCCATCGCGGCATGAAACGCGCGCGTGGCGCGGAGCGAGGCCTGCGTGATCGTCGCGTGATAGCCGCCCGTGTCGCTGTTCGCCACGCCCGTCGCTTCGTTGTAGCGCCGGATGAAACCGGGCATGGCGCGCTCGACATCAAGGTCCGGGCGCCGCGCGACGAGGTACAGCGCCACCCCGAAATGCGCGGCGTGCGTCCACTCCGCCTTGGGCAGCGTGCAGGCGAGGAAGCGTTCCGCGAGGCCGGCAATCGCGGCCTCGTCGGGGTAGCGGCTCACCCCAGCGCCGCCTGTTTTTCTTCGACCAGCCGATCCAGCTCCGCCCGGCTCTTCTTCTCGCTTGCCGACTTCAATTGCCCGCAGGCGGCCATGATGTCGCGGCCGCGCGGGGTGCGGACGGGGGCGGAGATGCCGGCCTCGAACACGATCTGCGAAAAGCGGCGGATGCGCTCGGGGCTCGAACATTCATAGGGGGCGCCGGGCCAGGGATTGAACGGGATGAGGTTGACCTTGGCCGGTAGCTTGTACTGCCGGATGAGGCGGACCAGCTCGCGCGCATCCTCGTCGCTGTCATTGCGTCCCTTGAGCATCACATATTCGAAGGTGATGCGCCGGGCGTTGTTGGCGCCGGGATAGGCGGCGCAGGCGGCGAGCAGTTCCTCGATGCCATATTTGCGATTGAGGGGCACGATCTCGTCGCGCACCTCCTTGCGCACCGCGTGGAGCGACACGGCGAGGTTGACGCCGATCTCCTCCCCCGCGCGCGCCATCATCGGCACGACGCCGCTGGTCGAGAGCGTGATCCGGCGCTTGGAGAGCGCGAGCCCGTCGCCGTCCATCACGACCTTGAGCGCGTCGCGGACATGATCGAAATTATAGAGCGGCTCGCCCATGCCCATCATGACGATGTTGGTGAGGAGGCGCCCGTCGCTGCTGTAGTGCGGCGCGTCCTCGTCCTCGTCGTCGCTGCCGCCCGCCATGCCGCCCTTGGGCCATTCGCCGAGCGCGTCGCGCGCGAGCATCACCTGCCCGACGATCTCGCCGGGGGTGAGGTTGCGGACGAGGCGCATCGTGCCGGTGTGGCAGAAGCGGCAGTTGAGCGTGCACCCGACCTGGCTCGAGACGCAGAGCGTGCCCCGGTCGGCGTCGGGGATGAACACCATCTCGTAATCCTGCCCGTCGTCCGAGCGGAGCAGCCATTTGCGCGTGCCGTCCGACGAAAGCTGCGCCTCCACCACCCGAGGCCGGCCGACGACGAAACGCTCGGCCATCCAGCCGCGCATCGGCTTGGCAAGGTCGGTCATCGCGGCAAAGTCGGTCTCGCCGCGATGGTAGAGCCAGTGGAAGAGCTGCCTGGCACGCAGCTTCGCCGCCTTCGCGTCGAGCCCGGCGGCGGCGAGCGCGTCGCGGAGCTGGTCGCGCGAAAGGCCGACGAGATCGACACGCCCGTCCGCGCGCGGCGTCACGACGCGCGGCACGGGCACGGGATCGATATGGCCGGGGATCTGCATGGGCGGCCATATAGGCGCGCGCGCGGCGCTTGGCCAGCGGCGGCTAGCGAGCGCGCACCCCCGCGCAGCCCAGGGCCGCCGCGTCGATGGCGCTGGGGGCGCCGCGCAGGGCGTAACTGTCGGCGAAGGGCGCGCCATTGATGGCAACGCCCGAGACGCTCATGCTGGTCGCTCCGCGCAAGCTCGCGATAATCGCGCGGCCGGTGCGCGGGTCGGGCGCCCATGCCTCCCGCCCTGCCCCGCGCAGCGCGAAACGGCGGTCGCCAAGGCTGAGGCTCGGCCGCACGCCGGGCGCGAGGGGCTTGCTGAGGCGGACCGAGAACTGGCTCCTGATCCCCCGGCCGGGCCAGCTGCCGACCGCGGCGAAGGCGTCGGTGCGCGGCGCACCGGCCGGCCGCACCGGCGCCGCGATCGCATAGCAGCGCGCGCCGCCGCCGTCGCGGAACGCCGCCCAGCCGGCATAGACGCCAAGCGTGTCGCGCGCCGAGCTGACCCCCGGCATCAGGCCGATCAGGATCGGCAACAGCAAACGCAAAGCGGCCATGGCGTCACCGCAAAGCGCAAAGCGCGACGCTTGGCAAGCGGGGCCGTGTTCCCGCCCTTTTGCCCGCTTGCCCATCGGCGCATAGTTGTTAATGAAGACGGGACGCGGCGCGGGTGGGAACCGGGCGCCGTGCCACAGCTTACGAGAGACAAGGCGGGGACTCCCGGATGAAGGCCACTATCGAACGTGCGACGCTGCTCAAAAGCCTGGGCCATGTCCAGTCGGTCGTGGAGCGGCGCAACACGATCCCGATCCTCTCCAACGTCCTCATCGAGGCGACGGGCGACGGCACCATCCGGCTGATGGCGACCGACCTCGACCTCCAGATCGTCGAGGGCGTGCAGGCGCAGGTCGAGCGCGCCGGGGCGACCACCGTCTCCGCGCACACATTGTTCGACATCGCCCGCAAGCTGCCCGAGGGGAGCCAGGTGCTGATCGACGCCGCCGACGGCAAGATGCTCGTGCAGGCGGGGCGCGCGCGCTTCAACCTCCAGACGCTGCCCCGCGACGACTTCCCGATGATCGCCGAAGGCGCGCTGCCGACCAGCTTCGAGCTGCCCGCGCAGACGCTCATCCAGATCATCGACAAGACGCGCTTCGCGATCTCGACCGAGGAAACGCGCTATTATCTGAACGGCATCTTCTTCCATGTGAGCGAGGATGCGGAGCGGGTGCTGAAAGCCGCCGCGACCGACGGGCACCGGCTCGCGCGCGTGACCGTCGCCTGCCCCGACGGCGCGGAAGGGATGCCCGGCATCATCGTGCCGCGCAAATGCATCGGCGAGCTGCGCAAGCTGCTCGACGAAGTCGAGGGGAGCGTGCGCATCGACCTGTCGCCGACCAAGATCCGCTTTGGTCTGGGCAATGCGGTGCTGACGAGCAAGCTCATCGACGGCACCTTCCCCGATTACAGCCGCGTCATCCCCACCGCCAACGACAAGCTGCTCAGGATCGACCCGCGCAGCTTCGAGGACGGCGTGGACCGCGTCGCGACGATCGCGACGGAGAAGACGCGCGCGGTCAAGATGGCGCTCGACGCCGACCGGATCACGCTGTCGGTCACCAGCCCGGAGAACGGCACCGCCGCCGAGGAAGTCCCCGGCAGCTACGCCGCCGCGCCGTTCGAGATCGGCTTCAACGCGCGCTACCTCATGGACATATTGGGGCAGGTGGACGGCGACATCGTCGAGCTCCACCTCGCCGACGCGGCGGCGCCGACGCTGATCCGCGAGAACGACAAGTCGGCCGCGCTTTATGTGCTGATGCCGATGCGGGTTTGAGGGGGCGCAACGCGACAAACATTCGGGTCGCCGGGCGGTCAAGTTGACCGTTCCGTTCGTTCCGGGTGCTGACACTGCGCCAAAGGTTCTCCAATTCGCGTGGCGCTGACAGAGCGAAATCGAACAGCGTTCCCCCGCTCAGGCCGGGGTCGGGAACCACAGGCGCGGGGCCGGACCCCGGCCTGCGCCTGGGAACGGACTCGACAACGGCTCCCGTCACGCCGGAACCTGTGACGAAGGCAACGCGCCGGGGTCGATGCGTCTCGACTCCACTCGAAGCCAGCACGGTTGGACGTTCACACGAAACGCGCGAAGGGCGAAGGGCACGACGATCTTTAGCTCCTCCTCCTAGAGGAAGGCGTTCGCTACGCTTCGGCCCACCCCGATCGCCCACCACAAAAAAAGGCCGGCGCTTTCGCACCGGCCCCAGGTCTGTCCGCAGGAGGAACCCCGGTCGGGCGGCGGGCGTGCGTGGCGCCCGCCGTCCCTGAACGTCAGTAGTTGTAGGCCCGCTCGCCATGGCTGGAGAGGTCGAGACCCTGATGCTCGTCCTCGACGCTCGGGCGCAGGCCCACGGTCTTTGAGAGCAGGAAGAAGATCGCCAGGCTGCCCAGCCCCGACCAGACGAGGGTCAGCGCCACCGCCTTGATCTGGGCGACGATCTGGCCGGCCATGTCATAGGTGCCGGCCACCGCCGGAAAGACGGTGTAGTCGATCCAGCCCTGGCCGCCGAGCGCCGGATCGGCGACGATGCCGGTCGCGATCGCGCCGAAGATGCCGCCGACGCAGTGGACGCCGAAGACGTCGAGGCTGTCGTCATAGCCGAACTTGTTCTTCACGAACGCCACGAAGAAGTAGCAGATCGGCGAAACGGCGAGCCCGAGCAGGATCGACGTGCCCGGCGCGCCATAACCCGATGCCGGGGTGATGGCGACGAGGCCCGCGACCGCGCCGGTGACCGCGCCGAGCAGCGAGGCCTTGCCGTGGTGGAACTGCTCGATCAGCGCCCAGCTCACCGCCGCCGCGCAGGTCGCGACCATCGTGTTGACGAAGGCGACGGCGGTGATGCCGTTGGCTTCGAGGTTGGAGCCGGCGTTGAAGCCGAACCAGCCGACCCACAGCAGGCTGGCGCCGATCATCGTCATGGTGAGCGAATGCGGCGCCATCGGCTCCTTGGGATAGCCCGTCCGCTTGCCGACCATCAGCGCGCCGACAAGGCCCGCGATACCCGCGTTGATGTGGACGACGGTGCCGCCGGCGAAATCGAGCGCGCCCCAGCCATAGATCTTGCCCATGTCGGTGGGCGCGTCGGGCAGGAAGTCCGGCCCGGCGAAGTACCACACCATGTGCGCGACCGGATAATAGACGATCGTCGACCACAGCACCGCGAACAGGATCACGGCCGAAAACTTGATCCGCTCGGCAAAGGCGCCGATGACGAGCGCGGGCGTAATCATCGCGAACGTCATCTGGAACACGCAGTAGACGAGTTCGGGCAGATAGACGTTGTTGCTCCACGTCGCGGCGAAGGTGCCGCTGGTGACTCCCATCAGGAACGCCTTGGAAAAGCCGCCGAAGAAGGGATTTTCGCCGCCACTGGTGAACGCGACGCTATAGCCATAGGCGACCCACAGCAGCCCCGTGACCGAGACGATCATGAACACCTGCATGAGCACGCTCAGCATGTTCTTCGTCCGCACCAGGCCGCCATAGAAGAGGGCGAGGCCGGGCACCGACATCATCAGCACCAGCGCGGCGGACACGAGCATCCAGGCGGTGTCGCCCTTGTTGACCATGCCGGCGGCGATCTGCTCGGTCGTCGGCGCCTTGATCGGATCGGCCCAGGCGGGCGCGGCGGCGAGCAGCGTGAGGCCGACAGCCCCCGCGATCCCGCAAATCTTTCGCATCGAACTCATCTTTGCCCCTTCCTTACAGCGCCGTGTCGCCGGTTTCGCCGGTGCGGATGCGCACCGCCTGACCGACATCCAGGACGAAAATCTTGCCATCGCCGATCGCGCCGCTGTTCGCGGACTGCTGCACGGCCTCGACCACGCGCGGCGCGAGGCCGTCGTCGCAGACGACTTCGATCTTGATCTTGGGCACCATGTTGGTGCTGTATTCGGCGCCGCGATAGATTTCCGTCTGGCCCTTCTGGCGGCCGAAGCCCTTGACCTCGCTCACCGTCATGCCGGCGACGCCGAGGCCCGACAGAGCCTCGCGCACTTCGTCCAGCTTGAACGGCTTGATGATTGCCATGACTAATTTCATGTGGCCCCCTCGTTATTGTTCGCGGAGGTCAGCAAAGCAAACCGCGTGCCAATTATGAAGAAACGGTTAACCGGCGAGTCGCGGCGAGCGACTGGCGGGCGCGCTGCACAAAAACCGGGCACAAAAAAAGGCCTGCCCATTTTCAGGGCAGGCCGCAAAGTCGTCGGGTCGCAAATGCCGCCGAGCGACAAGCCGTGCTCGGAGACGGACGAAATACCCCCAAGCAGGGCATTGGTTCCAAAACGCGGCCGGCAAAGGGATAATTTTCGCGGTCCGTGCCGTTCAGGCGGCCGTGCCGCCCACGGTGAGGCCGGAGAGCAGCAGCGTCGGCTGTCCCACGCCCGCCGGCACGCTCTGCCCGCCCTTGCCGCACATGCCGATGCCCTCGTCGAGCGCCATGTCATTGCCGATGCCGATCACCCTGGTGAGCGCGGTCGGGCCGTCGCCGATCAGCGTCGCGCCCTTGATCGGGTCGCCCAGCCGGCCGTTCTCGACCCGATAGGCCTCGGTGCAGGAGAAGACGAACTTGCCCGAGACGATGTCGACCTGGCCGCCGCCGAAGCTCCGGGCGAAAATGCCCGACCTGACGCGCGCGAGCAGCTCGGCCGGATCGTCCGCGCCGCCGCGCATGAAGGTATTGGTCATGCGCGGCATCGGCGCATGGGCATAGCTTTCGCGCCGGCCGTTGCCGGTGGGGGCGACGCCCATGAGGCGCGCGTTCAAGCGATCCTGCATATAGCCCTTGAGCACGCCGTCCTCGATCAGCACGGTCTCGGCGGTCGGCGTGCCCTCGTCGTCGATGGTGAGCGAGCCGCGCCGGTCGGCGAGGCTGCCGTCGTCAACCACGGTGACGCCGGGCGCCGCCACGCGCTCGCCAAGCCGGCCGGAGAAAGCCGAGGTGCCCTTGCGGTTGAAATCGCCCTCGAGGCCGTGCCCGATCGCCTCGTGGAGCAGCACGCCGGGCCAGCCGGGGCCGAGCAGCACCGTCATCTCGCCCGCGGGCGCCGCGACCGATCGCAGATTGACCTGCGCCTGCGCTACCGCCTCGTCGATCGCGCGGTTCCACGTCGCCGGCTCGAACAGCCGGTCGTAGAGATAGCGCCCGCCCATGCCGAACACGCCCGTTTCGCGCCGCCCGTTCTCCTCCATGATGACCGAGACGTTGAGGCGGACGAGCGGGCGCACGTCGGTGGCGGTGAAGCCGTCGGCGCGGACGATCTCGACCACCGACCAGCTCCCCGACAGGCTCGCCGACACCTGCACCACGCGCGGATCGCGCGCGCGGGCGGCGGCGTCGATCGCGGCGCACAGCTCGACCTTCCTGGCGAAGGGCACGAGTTCGAGCGGATTGGCGTCGGTGTAGAGATGGCGGTTGGTGCGCGCGGGCGGCGCGGCGGGCGGCTGGTTCGCCGGATCGAGCAGGCGCAGCGTCTGCGCCGCGCGGGCGATCGCCGCCTCGCTGATGTCGTTGGCATGGGCAAAACCGGTCATCTCGCCCGACACGCCGCGCAAGCCAAAGCCCGAATCGGTCGAATAATCGGCGGTCTTGAGCCGCCCGTCGTCGAAGCCGAAGCTCTCGGTCGCGCGATATTGGAGATAGAGCTCGCCGTCGTCGCACTGGCCGAGCGCCTCGCGGGTCAGCCGGCGCGCGCCGTCGGGATCGAGCGCCCCCTCGCGATAGAGGAAGGCGCGGACATCGTGGATCTGGGGAGCGGCTTCGGTCATGCGCCCCATATAGGCGCGCGGACGGGCTCCGCAATCAGCGCTGGGTAATGCTCGTGGGTGAGGGGCTGCCGCCGGCGGCGATGTCGGGTAGGCGGCTCTGGTCGGCGCCGTCGGCGCCGTCGGCGCCGTCGGCGGGTCCGCCGATCAGCACGTAGCGCCGGTCGCAATAGCCGCAATCGACAGTGCCGCGTTCGTCGATCTCCAGGAACACGCGCGGATGACCAAGCGCGGCGGGGATGCCGTCGCCCGCGCCGTCGCAGGCGACGCGGCGGGTGCTGACGCGGATCGTTTCGGGAGGCAGGATCATGGCGCGCTCCTATCATCGCCGCGCGCGGGGGGCAACGCCGATGCCGCTTGGCCCCCCTCCCCCGCCTCGTTATGAGGGCCGTCATGACCGACGCCGCCATCGCCATCCGCAACCTGTGCAAGACCTATGCGGGGGGCAAGCGCGCGCTCGACGACGTGACGCTCGACGTGCCGCGCGGGCAGATCTTCGGCCTGCTCGGCCCCAATGGCGCGGGCAAGTCGACGCTCATCAACATCCTCGCCGGGCTCGTCCGCAAGACGAGCGGCACGGCCTCGATCTGGGGCTTCGACATCGACCAGCATCCGCGCAACGCGAAGAACGCGATCGGCATCGTCAACCAGGAAATCCTGTTCGACCCCTTCTTCACCCCCTTCGAGACGCTGGAGAACCAGGCCGGCTTCTATGGCGTGCCCAAGGCGGAGCGGCAATCGATGGCGCTGCTGCGCGCGGTGCGGCTGGAGGACAAGGCGAACGCCTACGCCCGCACGCTGTCGGGGGGCATGAAGCGGCGGCTGATGGTGGCGAAGGCGATGGTCCACCGCCCGCCGATCCTCGTCCTCGACGAGCCGACCGCCGGCGTCGACATCGAATTGCGCCAGCAATTGTGGACCTATGTCCGCTCGCTCCACGCGCAGGGGGTGACGATCGTCCTCACCACGCACTATCTCGAGGAAGCCGAGCAATTGTGCGACCGCATCGCCATCATCAACCACGGCCGCCTCATCGCCGACAAGCCGACGCGCGAACTGGTCGACATGGCGCAGGAGAAGGTCGTGCTGGTGACGGTCGACCGCGCCGTCGAGACGCTCCCGACCCACGACCGCTTCGAGAAGGTCGAACGCGCGGGCGAGCGGACGCTCGCCATCTCCTACCTGAAGAACCGCGCGACCGCGGGCGAGGTGCTGAGCCTCATCCAGGCCCAGGGCTTCACCATCGTCGACGTCTCCACCCGCGACCCGGACCTGGAGGACGTGTTTTTGAAGCTGACGCGGGAGGGTGTGTGAGGGGGGCGGGTGTCACACCCCCTCCCGCCAGCGGGGGGGAGCCGGGAGTGGGTCTGCGCGACGTTTCAGTGGCAGGACAGCCATGACCACCCACCGCCACGACGTCGTCATCATCGGCTCCGGCGCCGCCGGGCTCACGGCGGCGATCAACCTCGCGCAGAGCCACAAGGTACTGGTGCTCGCCAAGGGCGCGCTCGACGGGGGGTCGACGGCCTGGGCGCAGGGCGGGATCGCGGCGGTGCTCGACGCGGGCGACAGTTTCGACGCGCATGTCGAGGATACGATGATCGCGGGCGCCGGGCTCAACGACCGCGCCACGGTCGAGTTCGTCGTCGCCAACGCCCCGGCGGCGATCGAGCGGCTCGCGGCGCTCGGCGTGCCATTCAACAATGGCGAGGCGTTCGGCGAGCGCTGGCATCTCACCCGCGAGGGCGGCCATTCGCACCGCCGCATCGTCCATGTCGACGACGCCACCGGCGCGGCGGTGCAACAGGCGCTGGTCAAGGCGGCGCGGGCCAATCCCAACATCACGTTGATGCCCGACATGGTCGCGATCGACCTCATCATCGGCCGCCATGCCGAGCGCTTCTCGGGCGACCGCCATGTCCACGGCGTCTATGCCTATAACCGCGCCACGCGCCATGTCGACGTGCTGATCGGCCGCGCGACGATCCTCGCCACCGGGGGCGCGGGGCGCACCTATCTCTTCTCGACCGCGCCGCGCGGCGCGACCGGCGACGGCATTGCGATGGCCTGGCGCGCGGGCTGCCGCGTCAGCAACATGGAGATGAACCAGTTCCACCCGACCTGCCTCTACCATCTCGACATCAAGAACTTCCTCGTTACCGAGGCGATGCGCGGCGAGGGCGGCAAATTGAAGCTCCCCCCCGGCGTGCCGGGCGGCGGCAAGCGCTTCATGGACCGTTTCGACGCGCGCGGCGAGCTCGCCCCGCGCGACGTGGTGGCGCGCGCGATCGACCATGAGATCAAGCGGCTGGGGCTCGACTATGTCCACCTCGACATCAGCCACAAGGGCGAGGCGTTCATCAGGCAGCATTTCCCGACCATCCACGCCCGGCTGCTCGACCTCGACATCGACATCACCAAGGAGCCCATCCCGGTGGTGCCGGCGCAGCATTATACCTGCGGCGGCGTCGTCATCGATCTCGACGGGCGCACCGACCTCCCCGGCCTCTATGCGGCGGGCGAGGTGAGCGAGAGTGGCCTCCACGGCGCCAATCGGCTCGCGTCCAACAGCCTGCTCGAATGCTTCGTCTTCGGCGAGGCGGCGGCCGAGCACATCCGCGCGCACTGGGACGATCTCACCCCGCCGCCGCCGATCCGGGCCTGGGACGAGAGCCGCGTCACCGACAGCGACGAGGAGGTCATCGTCCAGCACAACTGGAAGGAAATCCGCCGCTTCATGTGGGACTATGTCGGCATCGTCCGCACGACCAAGCGGCTGGAGCGCGCCAAGCACCGCATCGACCTGCTCGCGCAGGAGGTCGACGATTATTACGGGAATTTCCGCGTGACGCCCGACCTCATCGAACTGCGCAACCTGCTCGAGACCGCGCGCCTCATCGTCCGCTCGGCGCTCGCGCGCAAGGAGAGCCGGGGGCTCCACTACACGCTCGACTATCCCGAGATGCTGCCCGACGCGCGCGATACCGTGCTGGTGCCCTAGGCCGCGGGACGGCGGGCGAGGAGGAGCAGCGCGGCGAGCGCCGCGATCGCCACCGGCACCGCCGACACCGCGAAGAGCACCGGCTCGGAAAGCTGCTGGCTGACCAGCAGGCCACCGAGCAGCGGCCCCAGCACGCCGCCCAGCCGCGCCATGCCGAGCGACCAGCCCAGCCCCGTGCCCCGCATCGCCTCCGGGTAGATCGTCGCCGGCAGCGCGTTGAGCACCAGCCCGCCGCCCGCGACGAAGAAACCGGCGATCGCCACCGCGATCAGCGGGAACCAGCCGCCCTGCGTGGCGGCGAAGGCGATGAGCAGGCAGGCGGCGATGCCGCAGCTCAGCGCGAAGGCGACGATCGGCGCCGGCCCGAGCCGGTCGGCGCGCCGCCCCAGGATCGCCCCGCCTGCCAGTGCGCCGATATTGATCGAGGCGCCGGTCAGGATGGCGACATTGAGCGCGAAACCCATCGACGAGAGCAGCGTCGGCACCCAGGCGACGAAGAAATTGATCGCCAGCTGCACCCCGGCGAAGCAGATCCACATCAGCACCGACGTTACCACCCATGGGCGGCTGAACACGACGAAAAGACTGGGGCGCTCGCGCGATTCGGCCGGTCGCGTGGCGGGCCGGTCGGCCGGCAGCACCTTGAAGATGGCGATGAGCATCAGCAGCGGCAGCAGCCCGCCGATCACCAGCACCGATCGCCAGCCGAACGCCGGGATCAACGGAGCGCTGATGAGCCCGCCGAGAAAGCCGCCGACGGGAAAACCCGCCGCGGTCAGCGTCACCCAGAAGTTGCGCAGATGCGGCGGTGCGTTCTCCGTGGCGATCGCCACCAGATTGGGTCCGGCCGCACCGAGGAACAGCCCGGTCACGAAGCGCGCCGCCATCATCGACTGCAGATCGTCGGTCGAGGCGGTCACCAGGTTGAGGCTGCCGAAGCCGAGCACGCTGCCGGCCAGGACGGCGCGGCGGCCCCAGCGGTCGGACAGCGGACCCTGGAGGATCGATCCCAGCATCATGCCCACCAGCGCCGCCGCGAACAGGCCGCCGAGCGCCGATTTGGCAATGCCCCATTCGCCCGCCAGCACGGGCGCGATGAAGGCGACGATCTGAATGTCGTAGCCGTCGAGCATCGCGACGATGATCGCCACGATCAGAATCGGTACCGACCCGGACGGTACGGTTTGACGCCGCTCAAACGAATGTTCCATGTGCGCACCCTCTTGTCTTTGATCTTCGCCTGGCGGGAGAAAGCGCGGCGGCGCGGGTCCGGCGCGGGCAATCTCCCCTGGCCCGTCGTCGGCGCCGGCCATGGCCCCGCGTCCGCGACAGGTTGTGCCCGCCCTCCTGCCAGATGTCATCGGCGATGTCACGCCCGTCGCGTCAACCCACTCCGCCGAGCGCCAGACCGCCGAGCGCGACAAGCCCAAGCACGCGGATCACCCCCCAGCGCAGGCGGAAGATGAGCAGCGCGGCGATGGCGGCGAGCAGCGCGGCGCGCCAGTCGAAGCTCGCCATGTCGGGCACCTGCAGCCGCAGCGGCCCGGCCGCCCGCACCGTCACCCGCGCGAAAAGGACATGGAGCGCGAACCACAAGGTCAGATTGCCGATGACGCCGACGACGGCGGCCGTCAGCGTCGCGAGACCGCCGCGCAGCCGCCGCGCCTGTTCGAGCCGCTCGATCCAGGGCGAGAAGGCGAAGATCCACAGGAAGCAGGGCGCGAAGGTCACCCACAAGGTAAGGCCGGCGCCGAGCAGCCCGGCGACCAGGGGCGCGAAGGGTTCCGGCGCGCGCAACGCGGCGAGATAGCCGACGAACTGCGTAACCAGGATGAGCGGGCCGGGCGTCGTTTCGGCGAGGCCCAGGCCATCGGCCATCTCGCGCGCGCTCAGCCAGCCCATGTCCTGCACCGCCTGCTGCGCCATATAGGCGAGCACCGCATAGGCGCCGCCGAACGTCACCACGGCGAGCTGCGAGAAGAAGGCGCCGATCCGCCACAGCACATGATCCGGCCCCAGCGTTGCCAGGATGAGCAGCATCGGCGCCGCCCAGATCGCGCCCCAGATCAGGATCGCGAACAGGCTCGCGCGCCAGGGACGTGCGCCAGCGGGCGCTGCGGGGCCGGTGGCGGGAAGCGCCAGCCATTCGGACCGTCGCGCCGCGACCGCGATCCCGATCGCGCCGGCGCCGAGCACGACGAAGGGAAAGGGAAGGTTGAACACGAACAGCGCGACAAATGCCGCCACCGCGATCACGCGCTTGAACGGCGTGTTGAGCGCGCGCCCGGCAATGCGCAGCAGCGCCTGCACCACGATCGCCAGCACCGCCGACTTGATGCCCAGGAACAGCGCCGCGAACCAGCCGAGCCCCGCCGCCGCGCCATAGAGGATCGACAGCGCCAGCATCACGGCCGCGCCGGGCAGCACGAACAGCAGCCCAGCCGCGAGACCGCCGGCAAGGCCGTGCAACCGCCAGCCGATCCAGGTCGCGAGCTGCTGCGCCTCCGGGCCGGGGAGGAGATGGCAGAAGTTGAGCGCGTGGAGATATTGCCCCTCGCTCACCCAGCGGCGCTCCTCGACCAGTTCGCGGTGCATCAGCGCGATCTGCCCGGCGGGGCCGCCGAAGCTGAGGCACCCGATGCGCGCGAAAACGCGCAGGAGCGTGGGGAAGTCGGGGCGCTCGGCGATCCTGTCGGTCACGGCGGGACACAAGCCTTTCCATCCGCTCAGATGGCGGACCAGGAGAAGGCAACGCTTGGGCGTGATGCCTGACCGGGAGGTTGCGTGGTCCCGCACCCGCGTCCTGCCCAATCTTCGCGGCCATGGCAAGATGCGGCGCCGCGCGCAAAGCCGCTCCCGCTCTGCCGCGCGCTCGGCTAAGAGGCGGGGCGGGATCAGGACGGGGGCGCACGATGTGGGAGCGGCTGAAGGCGATGTGGTCGGTACCGGCCTGGGCACGGCCGGGCGACGGCCGCGCGGTCGATGTCGGCTGGCTTGTCGACAGCGACAAGGCGCGCTTCATCTGGTTCGAGCCCAGGCGCGTCAGGCGCAACGACCCGCCGCCGCGCCATGCCAAGTCGGCGAGCTATTGCCCCGCCATCCTCGAACATGAGGCCAAGCTGTACGAGATCGCCTGCCCGATCGACCTCAACCTCGGCTTCCGGCGCGATGCGCAGGGCAAGCCGGTGCTCGTCCCGCTCGACGGCGAGCAGGCGAGCATCCGCGCCAAGCATCTCAACGCCATGCTCGCGATCGTGTCCGAGCGGGAGTGGCGCCACCCGGAGCGGCCGATCATCCAGATCATCACGCCCTACATCTTCCTCAGCGACGAGCCGGTCTACATGTCGCAGCTGCCGCCGATCGCGCATTACCCGAAGGATCCGTGGCCCGGCATCCTGCTCGGCGGACGGCTGCCGACGCATATCTGGCTGCGGCCGCTGATGTGGGCGTTCGAATGGCACGACCTTGCCAAGCCGCTCGTCCTGCGCCGGGGCGATCCTTGGTTCTATGCCCGCTTCGAGACACACGACCCGACTCGGCCCGTCCGCCTGTTCGAGGCGGGGCGCACCCCGGCGGTCGACGAACAGATCAAGGGCGCGAGCGCGGTGGCCAATTATGTCGACAACACCTATGCGCTGTTCAAGGTCGCGCAAGCGCGGCGGCCCGACAAGCTGCTGGTGCGCAAGGCGGCGTCCGAGAGCGCCGACTGACCGGCCGCGCCGGCGCGCGCTCAGGCGCCCATGCGCACCGACAGGGCGGCCATGTAGGCGTCGCTCGCCGCCGGCCCCGCCTCCTCGCACCCGGCCGCGTCGCGCATGAGGTCGAGATAGGAAAACAGGATCGGCGCATGGCCGCGAAAGGCGACCGCGCTCTCCAGCATCGCCGCCAGCCGCTCGAGCGGTTCGAGCCCGTGAACGCGGGCGATGTGGCGCACCGCGTCGATCTGCTCGCACAACTGGGGCAGGCGCAGATGCGATCCCTGCGCGGCGATGGCGTCGATCCGGTCGACGAGGTCTTTGCGGATCACCAGCATGGCATCATGTTTCATGGGTCCGATCCTCCGCCGCTGTTGCCTCGACGATGATCGCGCGAGAGGGTTAAGGCTGCGTTACGGGCGACGCCGATCGCTTGACAAGGCACGCGCATTGTCTCATGGCGGCGGCGATGCGAGCGGCGGGTTTCCGCCGCCTTTCTTTTTGCGGCCGGATGGCCCGACGAATCAGGGAATAGAGTGCCATGGCGAAGCCAGCCACCGTCAAGATCCGCCTCGTCAGCACCGCTGACACCGGCTTCTTCTACGTCACCAAGAAGAACCCGCGCACGCAGACCGAAAAGCTGAGCTTCCGCAAATATGACCCGGTCGTGCGCAAGCATGTCGAGTTCAAGGAAGCGAAGATCAAGTAAGTCGCGGCAATTCGCGCGGCTCGCTAAACGCCCGCCGGTCTCTGCCGCGCGGGCGTTTTTGATTTGTGCTGACGCGACGAAGATCGGGCCGAACAACCCGTCCGTTCGCTTCGAGCGAAGTCGAGAAGCGTGGGCGCGGTCGTGCCTCGCCTTCGCTCGACACGAACGGTGAGTTGGAGGGGAGCGGGTTAGGCCGCCGCCACATCGGGCGCGAGCATTCCGCTCACCACGTCCATGAACCGGAGCACCGAAATGGGCTTGGAGACATAGGCGTTCGCGCCCGCCTCGCGGATGCGGGCCTCGTCGCCGGGGGCGGCATAAGCGGTGACGGCCATCACGGGCGTCTCCGACAGCGCCGGGTCGGCACGCAGCGAGCGGATGAGGTCGAGGCCGCTCACATGCGGCAACTGGATGTCGGTGATGATGAGGTCGGGCTGGAAGACCTGCGCCTCCCGCAGCGCGTCGCGCCCGTCGCGCACCGCGCGCGTTTCGTGCCCGTGCGCCCGCAGCAGGTCGCAGAACAGTTTCAGATTGAGTTCATTGTCCTCGACAACCAGCACGCGCTTTGCCACGGAACCCCGCTATGTCGTTCCAGCCAGACAGCCGATCGCCCCCGCGACGCGACCCCTACCCGAAAGCGCCCGACGAGGAAATGGTCGCGCTGCTCGTGCTGGGCTGGATCGTTGCGGACTCGCGCCGTGCCGAGCGATTACTGGCACTTACGGGACTTGATGCAGAGTCGCTGCGCGCCGCCGTGGGGGATCGCGGGGCGCTTGCGGCGGTGATCGGCTTCGTCGCCGATCATGAGCCCGACCTCATCGCCTGCGCCGGAGCGATCGGCGAGGCGCCGGAGACGATCGTCGCCGCGCGCGGGCGGCTCGCGCCATGAGCCGCCCGCTGCTCATCTCCGACTGCGACGAGGTGCTGCTGCACATGGTCGTGCCGTTCCGCCAGTGGCTCGACGAGGCCCATGCGGTGCATTTCGACTTTTCCGCCCGGTTCGAGGACGCGCTGCGGCACAAGGACAGCGGCGATCCGGTCGAGCGGATGGTCATTTGGCGGCTGCTATCGGGCTTTTTCGTGACGGAGATGCATCGCCAGTCGCCGATCGCCGGCGCGGTGGAGGCGCTGGCGCGGATCGGCGAACGGGCCGACATCGTGATCCTCACCAACATCGATGCCAGCGCGGGAGCGGGGCGGGCGGCGCAACTGCGCGCGATCGGCCTCGATCATCCGGTGATCTGCAATCGCGGCGGCAAGGGGCCGGCGGTGCGCGACATTGTCGAACGCTACCGGCCGAGCGTGACGCTGTTCGTCGACGATCTTGAGCACAATCACGAGTCGGTCGCGGCCATCGCGCCGGACGTGTGGCGGCTGCACATGGTCGGCGAGCCGGAAATGGCGGTGCATGTCGCCGACAGCCCGCACGCGCACGCGCGTATCGACCGCTGGGCGGAGGCGCTCCCGTGGCTGCTGGCCCGCATCGACGAGGGCGCGCCGGCGCCCGCGCCCCTTGACCGCGCCGTTCAGCCATGATGAGGGAGACACCATGAGCCACGACGCCCGCCTTGCCGAACTCGGCCTCACCCTGCCTGCCCCCGCCGCGCCGGTCGCCGCCTACGTACCTGTGGTGGAGGCCGGGGGCTTCATCCATGTGTCGGGACAGCTTCCCTTCGCCGGGGACGGGCAACTGATGACCGGCCGCCTGGGCGAGGATCGCGACGTCGGTTATGGTCAGCAGGCGGCCGAGCGTTGCGCGCTGATGATCGTCGCGCAGGTGCGCGCGGCGCTCGGCGGCAGCCTCGACCGGGTCGAGCGGATCGTGAAGCTCGGCGCGTTCGTCGCCAGCACCGACGATTTCACCGACCAGCCCAAGGTCGCCAATGGCGCATCGGAGATGATGGTCCGGCTGTTCGGCGAGGCCGGGCGCCATGCCCGCAGCGCCGTGGGCGTGCCGGTGCTGCCGCTGGGCGCGGTGGTGGAGGTCGACGCGATCGTGGCGGTGCGTCCCGCCTGATGCGCGGGTGCGCGGTGCGATCCCGCGCCTGGTTGACGGAGCGTCCCTTCGCGCACCGCGGGCTGCACGGGCACGGCCGGATCGAGAACAGCCGCGCCGCGTTCACAGCCGCGATGGCGGCGGGGTTCGGGATCGAGTGCGACGTGCAGGCAAGCCGGGAGGGCGTGCCCTTCGTCTTCCATGACGCGCGGCTGGAGCGGCTGACCGGCGACACGGGTCTCGTGGCGCGGCAGAGCGCCGCGCGGCTCTCGACGCTGCGTCTCATGGGCAGCGACGAGGCGATCCCCAGCCTCGCCGACATGCTCGCGCTGGTGAACGGCGCTGTTCCCCTGCTCATCGAGATCAAGGCGCAGCGTTGCCATGGCGCGCGGCTGTGCCGGACGATCGCCCGCGCGCTCGGCCGCTATGCCGGGCCGGTGGCGGTGATGAGCTTCGACGCGGCGCTGATCGGCTGGTTCGCGCGGCATCGACCGGCGACTGCGCGCGGACTCGTCGCGAGTGTCGCGCCCGCTTCCGCCGCATGGCGGACAGCGCGGCCACATTTCGTCGCGGTCGATGTGCGTCGCCTGCCCAAGGTGGCCACGCGCGCCAGAACGCTCCGGCGGCCGGTGCTGAGCTGGACGGTGCGCAGCGCGGACGATCGCGCCCGCGCCGCCGCCCATGCCGACCAGATCATCTTCGAGGACGCGACCGCATGAACCCCACGGTGCTGCGCATCGGCTCCGGCGTGGCCGAAGTGGACGCGGCGCAGTGGGATGCCTGCGCGGGCGGGGGCAATCCCTTCGTTGCCCACGCCTTCCTCTCGATCCTCGAGGAATCGGGCAGCGTCGGGCCGGGCACGGGCTGGACGCCGCTGCCGCTGCTGCTCGACGCGCCCGACGGCCGCCTCGCCGCCGCCGCGCCCGCCTATCTCAAGGATCACAGCCAGGGCGAATATGTCTTCGACCATGGCTGGGCCGATGCGTGGATGCGGGCGGGCGGCGCCTATTATCCCAAGCTCCAGGTCGCCGCGCCCTTCTCCCCCGTGCCCGGCCCGCGACTGCTGGCCCGCGACGAGGACGGGGCGCGGGGGCTGATCGCCGGATTGCAGGCGCTGGTGGACGAGAACGGCCTGTCGAGCGCGCACGCCACCTTCGTCATCCCCGAGCAGCGCGAGCTGTTCCGCGCCGCCGGTTGGCTGATCCGCGAGGACAGCCAGTTCCACTGGACCAATGAGGGCTATCAGAGCTTCGACGATTTCCTCGCCGCGCTCTCCAGCCGCAAGCGCAAGGACATCCGCAAGGAGCGCGACAAGGCGGTCGAGGGGCTGGAGATCGTCCACCTGACCGGCGCCGCGCTGACCGAGGCGCAATGGGACCGTTTCTGGATCTTCTATCAGGACACCGGCGCGCGCAAATGGGGCCGGCCCTATCTCACGCGCCGCTTCTTCTCGCTGCTCGGCGAGCGGATGGCGGACAAGGTGCTGCTGGCGCTGGCGCTGCGCGACGGCCGGGCGATCGCCGGCGCGCTCAACCTCGTCGGCGCCGACACGCTCTATGGCCGCTACTGGGGTTGCACGGAGGAGGTGCCCTTCCTCCATTTCGAGCTGTGCTATTATCAGGCGATCGACATCGCCATCGCGCGCGGCCTCAAGCGTGTCGAAGCCGGGGCGCAGGGCGCGCACAAGCTGGCGCGCGGCTATCGCCCGACGCCGACCTGGTCGGCGCACTATATTCCCGATCCCGGCTTTCGCCGCGCCGTCGCGGATTTCCTCGCCCGCGAACGCGCCGCCGTGGAGCAGGACCGCGCCTGCCTCGACGAGCGGACGCCGTTCAGAAAGGGGGATTAAGCCGCCCGCCGCGCCGTGGCGGAGAGCCACGCACGCGCCTGGCGCTGAGCCTCGGCGATCTCGCGCGCGGTCATTTCCTCGGCGATCTCGGCGCGGCACGCCTGGCCTTCCTCGCTTCCCCGAAGCGCGGCGAGGTTGAACCACTTATGCGCCTCGATGAGGTCGACCGGCACGCCGCCCGTCCCGCAGCTATAGGTGATGCCAAGATCGAAACAGGCCTGCGCATCCCCACGCGCGGCGTCCCGCATCCGGCTTTCGATCAGAAAAAGCGCACTGCTGACACTGTTACCCACTGTTTCCCCCCAAATCTCCCGGTCTGGTGGATGGGCAACAGACCATCATGGTTTGAAGAAATGGTTAATGGGCGGAGCGGCCCGTCACCGCACCGTGAAGCGCACCTGATCGACGGCCCGCCCATCGGGCGCGAGGAGCGCGAGGCGGTGGCCGCCGGGGCGCAAAGGAAGCTGCGGCGCGCCGACGGCATCGCCGAGGTCCGCATCGTCGAGTCGCAGTCGGTGGCCCGCAATGGCCCCGCTGAGCCCGATGCCGAGGCTCTGCCGGCCGGGCGGAATGTCGGGATCGAGCGCATAGACGCTGCCCGACACCGGGTTGACGATGCGCGGGCGGCGTGCGGCGGCGGGGGCCACCGCCTGCACCGCCTGGCCCGTGCCGCGCAGGAACCATTCGCGGCGCGGCGCCTCGATCCCGCCGGCGAAGCGCACCGGCTGCGCGATGACGTCGCCGGCGCGCGCGGGCGGGCGCGGCGGGCGGTCGCGATGGAGCGCGAGCATGATATCGCGCCATACCGGCGCCGCGCCGCTGGTGCCCGAGACCGCGCGCATCGGATCGCCCTCCAGATTGCCGACCCAGACCGCGACGGTGTAGCGGCTCGAAAAGCCGATGCACCAGTTGTCGCGCATCCCCTTGGACGTGCCGGTCTTGGCCGCCGCCCAGAACGGAAGCCGCAGCGCCGAGTCGACCCCGAACGTACTTGCGCGCGCCGCCGCATCGGCGAGGATGTCGCCGACGATCCACGCCGCGCCGGGCGCGACGAGCGGGCGCGGGACGGGACGCGGATCGCTCGCCACCAGCCGCAGCGGCGCGAAGCGGCCGCCATTGGCCAAGGTGCGGTAAGCGTTCGCCTGTTCGAGCAGCGTCACGTCCGCCGATCCCAGCGCCAGGCTGAAACCGTAGAAGTCGCCGTCGCCCGACAGGCCGCGATAGCCCAGATCCCACAGCCGGTCGCGGAACGGCTGCACCCCGCCGAGCAGCAGCGCGCGCACCGCCGGCACATTGAGCGAGGCGGCAAGCGCATGGCGCGCCGACACGGGACCGGCGAAGGCGCGGTCGTAATTCCTCGGCACGTAGAGCCCCGAGGCGGTGTCGAGCTGCACCGGCGAATCGTCGAGGATCGAGGCGGCGGTCAGCCACTTCCGCTCGATGAGCTGCGCGTAGAGGAAGGGCTTGAGTGTCGATCCCGCCTGCCGATAGGCGTCCGCCCCGTCGACCTGCGCCGCGGTCGAGCCCAGGCCGACGCCGCCGACATAGGCGAGCACGTCCCCGCTCGCGTTATCCACCACCACGACCGCGCCGTCGCGCACGCGTCGCGGCCCGAGCCCCTGCAACTGGCGGCGCAGCGCGCGGGCGGCGACATCCTGCACCGCCGCGTCGATAGTCGTGCGCACCCGCATCCCCGGCGCGGTGAGAAGCCGCATGGCCAGGTGCGGCGCACGATCGGGATCGAGGCTGCGGCTGCGCGCGGGCGAGAGCATCGTCGCGGCGGCGAGGGTCATCGCCCGGCAATCGGCGATGCGGCCGAGGCGGCAGGCGCGCGCCGCGACCTTGGCGGGCGCTGCGGCGGGATCGGGGAGCAGCGCGGTCAGCAGCAGCGCGTCGCGCCGGCCGATGCTGGCGGGCGGCTGGCCGAGCAGCGCCGCGCTCGCCGCTCCCACCCCCTGCGCCTCGCCGCGAAAGGGCGCGAGGTTGAGATAGGCTTCGAGGATCTGCGCCTTGCTCCAGCCGCTCTCGATGGCGCGGGCGGCGCGCATCTGGCGCAGCTTGTCGAGCCAGCCGCGCGCGCCCGGCCGCGCGAGATCGGGCGCGAGGAAGCCGGCGAGCTGCATGGTGAGCGTCGAGGCGCCACGCGGACGCCGACCCGCCAGCCGGTCGCGCACCGTGCCACCCAGCGCAATCCAGTCGACGCCGCCATGAGCGAAGAAGCGCCGGTCCTCCGCTGCCACTAAGCTCTCGCGCAGCGCCGGGCTGACCGCGCCGATCGGCACCCAGGCGGCGCGGCGTGCCGCAAAGTCGATGCGCAGGCTGTCGAGCAGCCGGCCCTGCCGGTCGTAGAGCCATGCCTCGCTCGGCCGCCATTGCGCGCGCACCCGGCCGGGATCGGGAAGCGGCGGCGGCAAGGTCAGCGCGTCGACGCTGGCGCCCGCGCCGACGACGAGCAGCAGCGCAACCACCGGCCAGCGCCGCGGCCGGCGGGGTTCAGCCGGAGGCGGCGTCATGCCGGGCGAGCACCCGCTGCGCCTGGACGAGGTGCGGCCGGTCGAGCATCTTGCCCTCGAGGCTGAGCGCGCCGGCTTGCGGGTTGGCCGCAAACAGCGCCACCACCTGCCGCGCGAAGGCGACTTCGTCGGCCGAGGGCGTGAAGGCCTCGTTGATCGGGCCGACCTGATCGGGGTGGATGGCGAGCCGCCCGCTGAACCCCTCCGCCTGCGCCGCGCGCGAGGAGGCGACGAGGCCGGCGGTGTCGCGGAAGTCGGCGTGGAGCGTCTCGATCGCCGCGACGCCGGCGGCATGGGCGCCCAAGAGGCAGAGCGAGCGGGCGAGGCGATAGGCGTCGGACCAGCCGCCGTCCGCCGCGCGGTTGGTGCTGGCGCCGAGCGCCGCGCTTAGATCCTCCGCGCCCCAGCTCAGGCCATGGAGCCGCGCGAGGCCGGCGCCGGCATAATCGCCGAGGCGGAAGGCGGCGGCGGGCGTCTCGGTCGCGATCGGCAAGACAGGGATGCCGCCCACCGGGAGCCCGGCCGCCGCCTCGAGCGCGTCGAGATAATGGCTACAGCGCCGCACGTCGTCCGGTCCCTCGGGCTTGGGAAGGACGATGCCGTCGGGCGCGGCGGGGACGATCGCTGCGAGGTCGGCGAGCGCGTCCGGGCCGTCGAGCGGGTTGATCCGCACCCACAGGCGCGGGCGTCGGCCGGCGCCAGCATGATCGCGCAGGTAATCGGCCACGAGCGCGCGCGCCTCGGCCTTGTGCGCCGGCGCCACCGAGTCCTCAAGGTCGAGGATCAGCGCGTCGGCGCCCGATCCCGCGCCCCTGGCGAGCTTGCGCTCGCTGTCGCCGGGGACGAACAGGAAGGAGCGGATGGCCGCGCTCATGCCGCCACCGGCCGCTTGCGCTGGAGCCCGCTGCGTTTGCACGAGGCGACAAGCTCGCCCGCCTGGTTGTAGGCGCGGTGGAGGAAGGTGACGATGCCCTGGTCGGGCCGCGACCTGCTCTCGCGCAGCGCGATCACTTCGGTGGTGATGTGGACCGTGTCGCCGATGAACAGCGGCTTGGGGAAGCGCACCTCGTCCCAGCCGAGATTGGCGACCGCCGTGCCGAGCGTCGTGTCGCCCACCGAAATGCCCACCATCAGGCCGAGCGTGAAGGTCGAGTTGACGATCCGGCGGCCGAACTCCGTCCCCTTCATATACTCCTCGTCGAGGTGGAGCTGGGCGGGATTGTGCGTGAGTGTCGAGAAGAGCACATTGTCCGTCTCGGTGACCGTCCGGCGGATCGGATGATCGAAGACCATCCCCACTTCCAGCTCGTCGAACCATTTGCCGGGCATCAGCCGCTCCTCTCGCCATTCACCATGGCCGTCATTGCGAGGACCGCAGGGACGAAGCAATCCATTTCGGCCACTCTGGATGGCCGCGTCGGCTTCGCCTCCTCGCCATGACGAACCCTTACCGCGCCCACACCGTCACCGGACCATTGGGCAGCTGCGCGCGAATCTCGGGGCTGTACATGGCCTCGGTGCGGCTGGGGGGCAAGGCGAAGCGGCCGATGCCGTTGACGCGCATCGTGTAGCTGATCGACGTCCGCCCGCGCGGCAGCCAGGCGATATAGCCGCGCCACGCCTCCGGTCCGCGCTCGACATAGCCGGGCTGGGTATCGGCCACCCCATCGTTCTGCCCGAGCAGCGCCGATTGTCCGCCGAGATCGCCGATCACCGTCGCGCCCGGCGGCAGCGGATCGCTCAGCACCACCCAGTTGCGGTCGACGCTCGCGTCGACGGTCAGCGTCACGCGCACGACGTCACCCTGACTCAGCCGCCCCGGCCGCCGCGCGGAGAGGATTCGGACGCTCTTCGACAGGCGGTAGCCGGCGAAGAGCGGCGCGCGCAATGGCACGGCGGCACGCACGCTCACTCTCGCCCATGGTCCGGCGCCGCCGCTCTGGCTGAGGAGCAGCGGCGCTTTCACGAGCGGCAGGCTGAGTGGCGCGGCATTGGCGGGGAGCGGCCAGCCCCGCGTGCGGGTGACGGCGCCGAGCCGCGCGGTGGTCACCCCGGCCACCGCGCTCGCCGGATAGCGCGTGGCAAAGCGGCGGACGACGACCGCGCCCCAGGCATTTGCGGGCGTCGTGTCCCAATGGCCGCGCCACTGCCGCGCCGCCGCGCCGGCCATCATCCGCGGCAGGTCGCCGCTCCAGCCGGGGAGGTCGAACACCGCGTCGAGCGCCTTGATCGCCATCTCGTCGCCGCTGACCATCATCCACCAGGGCGATTGCGCGCGATCGCTGAGGTCGAAGCGCGTCCCTTCATAGACGATACGGCCGCGCAGCACCGCCTCGGCCGTGGCGCGCAGCGTCGCCGCCTGCGGCAGGCGCGGCGTGCGGCTGACGATCGTGATCCAGTCGGCGAGCGTCGCGGTCGGCATGTCGGCGGGCACCATGTCGATCGCGCCGACCAGCGCGGGCGTCGAGGCGCCGTTGCGGGCGAGCGCGGCGAGCGCGGCGACGCGCAGCAGTCGCTCGTCGGCGGGACCGGCGCGGTCTTTGGCGAGCCGCCCCTCGACCACCGCCTGCATCGCGCCGATCATCCGCGCGCGCGGTTCTGCGGGGATGGCGAAGCCCGCGGCCGCGGTCATCGACAGCGCATAGGCCGTCAGCTCGGGCGATCCCTCCATCCGCTCGGAGGGGAAGTAGCGGAGCAGCCCCTCGCCATCCAGGTAGCTGGGAATGGCGGCCGCGAGCGCGGTCCACGCGCCGCTGTCGCCGAGCACCACCGCGCGCGAAAGCTGCTGCTCGAAGCAGTTGTACGGATACGCCGTCATATAGGCGCGCACCCCGTCGAGCGGCGGCGCGAGGCTGTCGGAGAGGCGGATCTCGACGCGTCCGCCCGCCAAGGCTCCCGCCGGCGGCGCGATCGGCACCGACCCACCCGCGCCGACGCGGAGCAGCGTAGCGGCCCATATCTCGGTCGGGACGGCGGACACCACCTCCTGCGCCACGCTCAGCCGATCGCTGGCGCGGCCGTCGTCCGACCGGGCGGTGACGGTCCATTGCAGCCGCTCCGGCGCGCCCGGCGCATGGAGGTTCCAGCGGATCGGCACCGCGCCGCCCGCCGGCACCGTCACGCTGATCGGCCGGCCCACCGCCACCTGCGGGTCCAGCGCCATGGTGGCCGTCACGCGCATCGGCCGGGTCGATCCGTTGCGCAGCGTGAAGAGCCCGCCATACCAGTCGCCGGTCCGCACCACCGGCGGCAGCCCGGCGTAGATCGACAGGTCTTGCGCGGTGCGCACCTTCGCCTCGCCGGTGCCGAACAGCTGCGCGCCCTGCGTCGCGATCGCCACGAAGCGGAAGGATGAGAGCGCGTCGGACAGCGGCACCGCGACCCGCGCCCGCCCGTCGCCGTCGAGCGTCACCCGCCCCTTCCACAGCAGCACCGGCTGGAAATTGTCGCGCGTGACGCCCGAGGCATCGCCGCCGCCGCCGCCCGGCGCCACCGCCTTGCGGCCATAATGGCGCTTGCCCACCACCTGCATCTGCGCGGTCGAGGTCAGCACGTCGAGCGTGCGCTCGCCCATCATCGCGTCGAGCACCTTCCAGCTCTCGTTCGGCGCGAGCTGGAGCAGCGCTTCGTCGACCGCGGCGAAAGCGATTTCGCCCTGGCGCGCCGGGCGGCCGGCGGCATCGGTGACGCGCACGTCCACCGCCGCGCGCTGGCGCACCGCGTAGCGCGAGCGGTCGGCGCGGACCGCGACGTCGAGCCGGTGCCCTTCCCACCCGACCCTGAGCCTGGTGATGCCGATCCGGTAGCTCGGCTTGGCGAGGTCGACCAGGGCGGTGGGCGAAGCGCCCTCGCGGCTCAGGAACGGCAGATGCCACCGCCGCGCGAGGTCGGCGAGCCACAGCCGCCAGCCGCCGATCCGCCCGCGCACCGCCATCACCGAGACATAGACATTGGGCGCATAGGCGCCGGGCAGCTTGACCTCGACCACCGGGTCTTTCCCCGACAGCTCGGTCACGAAGCTCGAGAGCACGCCCTCGCGCTCGACCGTCACCAGCGCGGTGGCGGAGCGGAACGGCATTCGCACCTGCAGCCGCGCGGTCTCGCCGGCCTTGTAGGCGGTCTGCTCGGGCACGAGGTCCATCCGGTCGCCATTGTCGCCGCCGAACCACCAGTCGTCGTCGCCCGCGAGCCACAGCGAGCGGACGGCGCGCGCGACGTGGCCATCGGCATCCGTCGTGGTCGCGACCACCGTCACCTCGCCCGAGACGCCCGCGTCGATGACGCAGCGCGCGCGGCCGAGCCGGTCGCCGCGCGTCGAGCAGCTGGCCTTGAGCCGCGTCACCTTCTCCTGATTGTCATAGGCGTAGAAGCCGCCGATCAGCCGCCGCCGCGCGGTGATGATCTCGCGGCTATAGAGCGCCAACTCAACCGGGCGCCCGGCGACCGGCTTGCCATCAAGGTCGAGCGTGACGAGGTCGAGCCGCAGGTCGTCGTCGCGCATCAGCCAGCCGTCGGTGCGCAGGCCGAGCTGGACGGCTGAGGGATAGAGGCCGATCTGGCGGCTGGTCGTCAGCGTCTCGCCATTGGCGTCGTCATAATCCATCTCGACGGTCATGGTGAGCGGGTCGTCGACGCTCCGGCCGATCTCGATCCCCGCGCGCGCCGCGCCGTTGCGGTCGAGCGTGGCAGGGAGGGTCTGCGCATAGGGAAGCGGCGTCGCCTCCGCCTCGCCATTGTCGTCGAGCCGGCGCGTGCCTTCCCTGAGCGCCTGACCGCCGAAGGTGAACGCCTCCCACCCCTCGGGCGGGCTCGTCACGGCCGAAAAGCCGGTGCGCAGCGTCACCGGCAGCCCGGCCGCGCCGCCGCCCGAGAGATAGCCGGCATAGAGCGACAAGGGCACACTCGCCGGGCGGACGAGGCGCGGGCGCGGCGTGTCGATGCTCGCGCGCATCGTGGGCAGGCGGAAGCTGTCGACGCGGATCGACTGGCCGGGGTCGATCATCTTGCCCCCCGCCTCGATGCGCAGGTCATAATCGCCCATCGGCGCGCCCACCGGCACCGTCCAGCGCGATTCGCCGATACCGTCGCTCCCGATATGGAGTGGCAGCGTGAACTCGGTGTCCGAGCCGCGATGGACGAGGCGCAGCGTCCCGTCGAGCCGCCCGGCGGGCATGAAGCCGCCGCCCACCGGCCGGCGCAGCAGATGCTTCATGTTGACCGTCTCGCCGGCCTTCAGGAGCATCCGGTCGAAGAGGGTATGGACGATGTCGCCGCGCGCCGACCAGCCATAAGGGAGGTCGAAATCATAGGGCGCGATGCCCTTGTTCCAACTCGTCAGGGTGAAGCTCATGTCGCCGCCGGCGCGCGCGGAGATCATCAGCGGATGCGTGTCCGACGTGCAGCTCCCATAGCTTTCCGGCTGCGGCAGGCCGCGCCGGATCAGCAGCCGCCCCTGCGCGTCGGTCCGCCCGGTCGCGAAGGCCGTGCCGGTGCAGCTGTCGCTCACCCGGACAACGGCGCCCGCGACCGGCTGCGCCTTGTCGAGGCTCGTCACCCAGACGAGCGAGGCTTCGCGCCCCCATTTGAAATGCACCGCCATGTTGGTGACGAGCGCGCCGGCGGCGACATAGCGCGGCGTCCGTCGCCCGAGCAGCGCGGCGCCGAGCGCGGGGCTCGCCAGCTCGACGACGTGGAAGCCGCGCGCGCGCAGAGGGATGCCGATCACCTCGAAAGCCTTGCCGTGCCCCGGCAGGCCGATGGCGAGCGGTCGCGCGCCCGATGTCAGGATCGGGCGGCTGCCGGTATCGTTGATCGTCCGCGTGCCACCCTTGCCATCAGGCTCGTCGCGATAATCCTCGTCATCGGCCTCCTCGATGCGGCGCAGCCATTCGGCGATGGCCTTGTCGTCGTCGGCGACCTGCGCCTGCCGCCCGCCGACCGAGGTCAGCCGGCCGATCAGCCTCGGCTCGATCGCGCGCACCGTGACGGGCAGCACGCCGCCTTCGCCTGCCTCGACGATTCCGAAAGAGGCCGCGAATTTGACGAGCGGCGGCATCGCGTCGAACCGGACCGCGAGCGGGAAGCGCTCGGCATTGGCGAGCGGGCGGCCGCCGATGTCCCGCAGCCCCTGCGGCAGGCGCAACGTCGCGCCCGCGCGCTCGGGGAAGGGGCCATCGAAGCGGACCTGCGTGAGTTGCCCCGCGCTGCGGTCGTCATCGCTCGTGACGGGCGCGCGTTCGCTGCCGTCGGGGAGGCGCAGGCGCATGGCCATCGCCTGCGCGCGCGGCACGGGCGCGGTGAACTCGACGCGCGCCGCCTGCACCGGGTCGCATCCCGCGCGCGGATTGACGCGCGGGCAGACGAAGCGCGCGGTGAAGGCGGCGCGCACACTGAAGTCGAAGCGCTGGTCGCGCCCCGCCGGCTTGCCCGCTACATTGGTGATCGAGCCGGGCCAGACCAAGGCCATGTCGCGCTGCGGCGGCAGCGGCCGGCGGCATTTGAGCGCGAGCAGCGTCGGGAGCGCGGCGCGGCGGGCGCGGACATCGGCGGGCAGCCGCTGCGGCAGGCCCGACTGATCGAGGAAATTGTTGCGCCGCCAGTCCTGCTCGCCCAGCCCCGCGATTACGCGCGCGGCGGTGTCGGCGGGGAGCAGGTCGACGGCGATCGTCTCGCCGATGCCGTCGACGGCGCAATAGGCGCGGGCCGCGACGCTGCGCGGATCGGCGGGAACGTTGGTCGCGACGAGGAAGACCTGGTCCTCGTCCACGCTGCCGTCGAGCCCCGGCGCCAGCACCGCGCGCGCCGCCGGGCCGCCGGTGTCGATCGCGAAGCGCCGCGTCCCCGCGAGCCGGACGCCGCGCGCCGTCGCCACATCGTCGCGCAGGCTAATCGCGCAGCTGATCCCGCCGGGCAGCGGTTGCGCGAACTCGAAGACATAGGCTTGCGGGTCGATCCAGCGGCCGGTCGTGGGCACCGGGCAGTCGCTCGTCGCGGGCGCGGCGGCGCGCGGATCGCCGAGCGGGACCATCGGATCGGAAAAGCGCAGCGTGAAGCGCTCGATCGCGCCGCCGGTGCCGCCCCCCGTGCCGGGAGTCGCCTGCACCACCTGCGGCGTGCTGTCGCTCGCGGCCGCGACGGGGAGGACGAGGCCGGCCAGCGCCAGCCCCCAGGCCCACCTGCGCATTCGGCTCCCCTTCGCTTGCTTGTCTTTGGGAGGTGTCGCGAATTGCGCTGGCACTGTCCAGCGCGGGTTTTCACATCCCCGAATCTGGTCAGTCCAGCTCCGTTCGCTTCGAGCGAAGTCGAGAAGCGCTGGCGCAACCGTGTCTCGATGTCGACACGCAGCGTCGAAGCCAGTCCTGAGCGGCTGGCTTGCCAGCCAGCCGAGGGGCTCGACACGAACGGAGAGCGGACGCTTGAAAATGTCAGTTCAAATGGCTTGGCAGAATCCCGACATTATCGATCAACCGCGTCCGCCCCAGCTTCGCCGCCGCTAGCAGCCGCGCCGGCCGGTCGAGCGTGTCGAGCGGCGCCAGCGTCTCGGCATCGTGCAGCGCGACATAGTCGATGGGCGCGAACCCCGCCCGCGCCAGCGCCTCGCGCGCCTGCGCCAGCGCCTTGGCCACCGGCGTTCCGCCGGAGATCGCCTCGGCCGCCGCCGCCAGCGCCCTCGGCAGCGTCAGCGCCCGCGCGCGCTCCTCCTCGCTCAGATACACGTTGCGCGAGGAGAGGGCGAGGCCATCGGCGTCGCGCAGCGTCGGCACGCCGACGATCTCCACCGCCATGTCGAGGTCGGCGACGAGGCGGCGGATCGTCGCGAGCTGTTGGTAATCCTTCTCGCCGAACAGCGCGATGTCGGGCCGGACCTGATTGAGGAGCTTGGCGACGACGGTCGCGACGCCGCTGAAATGGCCGGGCCGCGCGGCGCCTTCCAACGGCTCGGCGACGCCGCCGACGCTGATGCCGGTCGCAAAGCCGGGCGGATACATGGTGGCCGCATCGGGCGCCCAGAGCAGCGCGACGCCGGCGGCGGCGAGCTTCCGCGCATCCGCCGCCTCCTGCCGGGGATAGGCGCCGAAATCCTCGTTGGCGCCGAACTGGGTCGGGTTGACGAAGATCGAGGCGATGACATGCCGCGTCCGCCGTGCTCCCTCCGCGACCAGTGCCATATGCCCGTCATGCAGCGCGCCCATGGTGGGGACGAGCGCGAGCGTGCCGCCGTCGGCGCGCAGGGCGGCGACGGCGCGGCGAAGCGAGGGAATGTCACGGATGATTTGCACGGGTCAAAAGGCTCCACTATGGCGATCGCCAACCCGGCCCTGCTAGGCAGCGCCCTGGCGAAGGGTCAAGCCACAAGCCGAACGGAGCGTAACCGTCCATGGTCAGCCAGATGCCCCACATCATTGTCTTCGCCAATGAAAAGGGCGGCACCGGCAAGTCCACCACCTGCGTCCACACCGCCGTCGCGCTGGCGAGTCAGGGGTCGCGGGTGGGCGTGCTCGATCTCGATCACCGCCAGCGCACCGCCGCGCGCTATCTCGAGAACCGCCGCGCCACCGCGCAGCGCCGCGAGGTCGACCTGCCCACACCCGAGAGCGCCGTGCCGGCGGGCGGCGAGGATGCCGATCTCGATCGCGCCTTCGACGGCCTCGTCGAACAGGGGATCGACTTCCTCATCGTCGACACCCCCGGCCGCGATGATCCCTTCGCGCGGCGCATGGCGGAGCGCGCCAATTCGCTGGTGACGCCGATGAATGACAGCTTCGTCGACTTCGACCTCATCGGCCAGGTCGATCCCGAAAGCTTCAAGGTGAAGCGGCTCAGCTTCTATTCCGAACTCATCTTCGAGGCGCGCAAGACCCGCGCGCGCACCGACGGCAAGACGATCGACTGGGTGGTGCTGCGCAACCGCGTTCACCATATGGAAGCGCGCAACACCAAGCGCGTGGGCGACGCGCTCACCGAACTCGCCAAGCGCGTCGGCTTCCGCGTCATCCCCGGCCTGTCCGAGCGCGTGATCTTTCGCGAGCTGTTCCCCTCGGGCCTCACGCTGCTCGACAAGGGGCACCTAGGCGAACTGGGCGTCAGCCACATCGCCGCGCGGCAGGAGCTGCGCGAGCTGATCGGCGGGCTCAGCCTGCCCGATCCGGCGCGTCAGCCGCAGCCGACGGCGGCCTGACGACCATGGGCCTCATCATTCTGGCCGTGCTCGCGTTCGTCGGCTGGATGATGCTGTCGGGCAAGCGCCCGAGCCCCCGCGCCGGCGCGGCGATGGCGACGGGGCTCCTCGGCGCAGTGGTGCTGCTCAAGGGGCGGCCGATCATCGGCGGATTGATGCTGGGCGCGGCGGCGCTGATCGGCGGGCTGATCCGCTCGCCCGCCCCGCGCCCGCTGCCGGGGCCGGCGCCCGATCTCGCCAACGCGCTCGACCTGCTCGGGCTCGATGCGAGCGCGGACGAGGAGGCGGTGCGCGCCGCCCACCGCCGGCTCATCGCGCGCAACCATCCCGACGCGGGCGGTTCGGCCGGGCTCGCGCGCAACATCAATGCGGCACGCGACGTTGTGCTGCGGCATCTGGCGCGGACCGCGCCCAATCACCACCCACCATCCAATGACGGGGAGACGCCATGAGCCACCAGTTCCATCCCACTTCGCTGCGCGAATACGACATTCGCGGCATCGTCGGCGAAACGCTGGGCGAAGCGGATGCCCATGCCATCGGCAGCGGCTTCGGTACGCTGATCGCGCGGGCGGGCGGGCGCAGCGTCGCGGTCGGCTATGACGGGCGGGTCAGCTCGCCGGTGCTCGAGGCGGCGCTGGTGCGCGGGCTCAACGAGAGCGGCATCCACGCCGTGCGCGTCGGCATGGGGCCGACGCCGATGCTATATTATGCCGAGGCGGTGCTGGAGGTCGATGGCGGCATACAGATAACCGGCAGCCACAATCCCGCCAATTACAACGGCTTCAAGATGGTGTTCCAGCACCGCCCGTTTTTCGGCGAGGACATCCAGCAGCTCGGCCGCATGGCGGCGGCGGGCGACTGGGACGAGGGCTCGGCGGGCAGCGAGCAGGTCGAGATCATGGGCCGCTATGTGGCGCGGCTGATGCAGGATTTCGACGGCGAGGCGTTTCGCATCGGCTGGGACGCGGGCAACGGCGCGGCCGGCCCGGTGGTCGAGAAGCTGGTCAAGCTCCTGCCGGGTGAGCATTTCACGCTCTTCACCGATGTCGACGGCAATTTCCCCAACCATCATCCCGATCCCACCGAGGAAAAGAACCTTAGCGACCTGAAAGCGCTCGTCGCGGCGAAGTCGCTCGATTTCGGAGTGGCTTTCGATGGCGACGGCGACCGGATCGGCGCGATCGACGGGGAAGGCCGGGTGATCTGGGGTGATCAGCTGCTCGCCATCTTCGCCGAGCCGGTGCTCAGGGAACTGCCCGGCGCCACGATCATCGCGGACGTGAAGGCGAGCCAGGCGCTCTACGACCGCGTCGCCGAACTGGGCGGCACGCCGCTGATGTGGAAGACCGGGCACAGCCTCATCAAGTCCAAAATGAAGGAGACTGGCAGCCCGCTCGCCGGCGAGATGAGCGGCCATGTCTTCTTCAAGCACCAATATTACGGCTATGATGACGCGCTCTATGCGGCGGTGCGGCTGATTCGCGCGGCGAGCACGCTGGGGAAGAGCGTGACGCAGCTGCGCGGCGCGATGCCGGCGATGGTCAACACGCCCGAGATGCGTTTCCAGGTCGACGAGAGCCGTAAGTTCGCGGTGATCGACGAGGTGCTCGCGCGGCTGAAGGCGGACGGCGCGCAGGTCAACGACATCGACGGCGCACGCGTCAACACGCCCGACGGCTGGTGGCTGCTGCGCGCGTCCAACACGCAGGACGTGCTCGTCGCCCGCGCCGAGGCGAAGGATCAGGCCGGGCTCGACCGGCTGCTCGCGCAGATCGATTCGCAGCTCGCCGCATCGGGCTTGCAACGCGGACCGCAGGCGGGGCACTGATTTTTCCGCGAGGCGCCGGCCGGCGTTTCCGTTACGGCAAGGCGAGAGTGCAGATGTGGTTGCAATTTTTGCAATCGTCGCAACGTTTTTCGCAGTTGCAGCAGCCCGTGGTGCAGTGCACAAAGATCGGGCCTTTCAGGCATCCTCTCCTAAAACTTTCAGGCCGCCCTTCGGGGCGGTCTTTTTTTGGCCGGCGCGATGCGACCGCACGCTTCGGGACGTCGACACCGCCCCGCATGGGCCAGGACGGGCGGACCGTTACAGGAGACGCGCCCATGTCCTTGCAGATCACGCCATCCGGCCCCATTGTGCCGCCGCCCATGCCCACGGACGACACCCGCTATGCCCAACTCGCCGCGCGCGACGGGGCGGCCGACGGCGCCTTTGTCTATGGCGTGACGAGCACCGGCATCTTCTGCCGTCCTTCCTGCCCGTCGCGCACGCCGCGGCGAGAGAACGTCCGCTTTTTCGCAGATGCCGCCGCGGCCGGGGCGGCGGGGTTCCGGCCGTGCCGCCGCTGCCACCCCGACCGGACGAGCGCCGAGCCCGCCGAAGTGTCGTTGATGCGCGCCATGGCCGCCTATATCGAGGATCATGCGGACGAGCCGCTCACCCTCGCACGCCTCGCGGACCAGGCGGGGATGAGCCCGTCGCATTTCCAGCGCCGGTTCAAGGCGGTGATCGGCGTCAGCGCCAAGGCGTATCAGGCGGCGGCACGGCTCCAGCGGCTCAAGGCCGCGCTGCGCGCGGGGGAGGACGTGCTCGGCGCGACGTTCGCGGCGGGTTATGGCGCGGCGAGCCGGGTCTATGCGCAGGTCGACGGGAGCCTTGGCATGACGCCGGCGGCCTATCGTGCCGGCGGCGCGGGCGAGCGGATCGGCCATGTGGTGCGCGACACGGCGCTGGGACCGCTGATGATGGCGGCGACCGATCGGGGGGTATGCTTCGTCCAGTTTGGCGAGAGCGAGGCGGCGTTGCGCGAGCAGCTCGCCGCCGAGTTCCCGCGCGCACTGCTCGAACCAGCCGCGGCGGTGGCCGGCGAGGCGCTCGACGCGTGGATGGCGGCGCTCGCCGCGCACCTGGCCGAGCATGCGCCGAGCCCGACGCTGCCGCTCGACCTGCGCGGCACGGCGTTTCAGATCAGGGTCTGGCGCTTCCTGATGCGGATCCCGAGCGGCACGGTGACGAGCTATGCCGAACTCGCCGCCGGCATCGGCCAGCCACGCGCGGTGCGGGCGGCGGCGCGCGCCTGCGCGGCCAACCGCGTCGCGCTGCTCGTCCCCTGCCACCGCGTGCTGCGCGGCGACGGGAGCCTGGGCGGCTATCGCTGGGGGGTGGAACGCAAGCGCGCGCTGATCGACGCCGAACGGCGCGCGCGCCGCTGATCGCGCGTCAGCGGTCGCGGACGATCTCGGGCCATTGCCGCTCCCAGTCGGCAAAACCCCAGTCGGCGGGATCCTCGGCCGCGACGATCGAATCGCGGCTGCGCACGAGCGCGTTGCCGGTCTCGGCGGCGAGGTCGATGTCCTGCGGCTCGACCGGACAGCGCTTGTCGACCGAATAGAAGGCGCGCACGATCGGGCGGCCCGCCAGCACCTCATGCTGCTCCTTCACCACCGCGAGCAGGCCGGAACCCAGCCGCACCAGGCTGCCGAGCGGGTAGAGGCCGATGCTGCGCACAAAGGCGGCGAACAGGTCGGCGTCGAAATGCCCGCGCCAGCTCGCCATCTGGCGGATGGTGTAGGCGGGCGTCCACGGCGTCTTGTACGGGCGGTTGGAGGTCACCGCGTCATACACGTCGCAGATCGCCCCCATCCGCGCGAGCAGCGACAGCCGGTTGCCGGGCACGCGGTTGGGATAGCCGGTGCCGTCGATCTTCTCATGATGGTTGAGGCACACGTCGAGCGCCCCCTCGGGCACGTTGTAGCTCTCGCGCAGGATGATGTGGCCGCGCTCCGGGTGGGTGCGCACGATCTTCAGTTCCTCGCTGCTCAGCGATCCGGGCTTGGCGAGGATGGCGGCCGGCACCGCCATCTTGCCGACGTCGTGGAGCAGGCCGGCGACGCCCGCCTCGCGGATGATGTCGGGGTGAAGGCCCAGTTCGCGCGCCATGTTGACCATCAGCGCCGAGACCGCGACCGAGTGCATATAGGTATATTCGTCCTTGGACTTGAGCCGCAACATGCTCGTCATCGTCGCCTGGTCGCGCGCGACCGACTGGGCGATCTCGGCGACCAGCGGATCGAGATCGCGCGCGTCGACGGCGCGCCCGTCCTGCACCTGGTCGAAAAGGTCGCGCATCACCTCGCCGGCGTGGCGGACCAGGACGGCGGCGCGGTCGAGCCGTTTGCCAAGGTCGTCGTCGCTCTGCGGCTGGACGAGCGGGGGCGGCGCGACGCCGATCAGGACCGCGCGTTCGCGGGCCGGCGAGCCGGCGGGCGGGGCGGTCGTTGCCGGGGGTGGCGCCGCTGGCGCCGGGCCGGCGGGCGCGGACGCGGGATCGGGACCGGCCATGGCCAGCGCCGTTTCCGGCACCGTCCCGGCCTGGACCGCCGCATCGCCGTCCGTGTCGGCGACATCCAATCCCTTGCTCGTGTCGATGGTGACGCCAGGGATGTTGGCCGAGCGCAGCGCGTCGAGATCGTCCTCGTCCTCGAGCAGGAAGCGCGACCGCCAGAACGGGTGCGACAGCCACGATCCCTCGATCGCGGTCACGAACATGCCGAGCCGGATCTGATCCCTGGCGATGGTTTTCAGCACGCGCGACGCACCCCGGACATTATCCTCGCCGATGCGGCTGGCATCGGACTGTCGTTTATCGCCGCGGCTGGTTACCATGGGGTCAACGGCGGCGGCGCTCGTGCCGCTTCCGCAAAGAAAAAGGGGCGCTCATCATGGACGAGGCGGCGACCGCGGCGACGGGGGGATGCCAGTGCGGCGCGGTGCGCTACCGGGCGGCGCTTCGGCCAGACACGGCGCATATCTGCCACTGCCGCATGTGCCAGAAAGCGGTTGGCAACGCCTTTGCCGCGCTGGTCGGCGTGAAGGGCGGCAGCCTCGCGTGGACGCGCGGCCAGCCCGCCACCTTTCGCAGTTCCGATCCGGTCGACCGGGGCTTTTGCGCCGATTGCGGCACGCCGCTCTTCTACCGCGCGCGCGAGGGCGATCATCATGCATTGTGCATCGGCACGCTCGACGATCCGGCCGCCGTCCCGCCCGTGCGCCAGTGCGGCATGGAGGGACGGCAGACCTGGCTTGATCATGTGGCGACGCTCCCCGACACCGGCACCACCGAGGCGGACATGGCGGCGCAGGTGCCGGCGATCCGCGCCAGCAACCGTCAGCATCCCGATCACGAAACGGCGCGCTGGCCCGCGCCCTAGTCCGCGCCGGCGAGGACCATTCGCGCAGGGCCGGCGAAAATCACGCCACTTGTCCGCGCTATGCGCCAACATGCGGTCGTTCCGCCATGGGCAATTGGGATCACGCCGCGTTCAAACCCTGGGAGTTCGCGGCGTTTCGCGATCTGGCACGGCTGATGCTTAGCGATCGGCATCGGCGGCCGGACTGCCCGGACGCCACGCCAGGGAGACATGTCATGATCGCCAATCGCCTCAATGCCACCGCCGCCGCGCTGTTCTCGGCACTGGTCGTCGCCACGCTGGTCGTCGGCGCCGCCGTCGGCCCCGCCGCCTCGATCAGCCTAGCCTGATCCCGCACGTATCGAGAAAGGACCGGACCCATGACCGACGGTTTCACCCGCGACCGCGCCCACGCCCGCATCCTGGGCGTCTGCGCCGGCCTTGCCCGCCGTTTCGGCTGGTCGACGCTGCCGGTGCGGCTGGTGGCGGTGCTGGCCATCTGCCTGTTCGGGCCGGTAACGATCGCCGCCTATCTGATCCTCGGCTGGCTCGCCGACTGAGCCGCGCTTAGAGCGCCAGCCCGACGATCCGCCGCCGGACGGCCGGGACGATGACGGGCCGGCCGCCGATCAGCACCCGATGCGGGTCGATCTGAAGGCGGCGGCCCCAGACCATCGTCTCGACACCCTCGACCCGCGCGAGCGTCGGCGAGAGGATGCGCAGCACGAAGCGGCCCGGCCCTCCCTCCTGCCGCACCGCGATCCGCCCGCGCGCATGGGCGAAGCTCCAGCCCGGCTCGGCCATCCACTCGCCATGCTCGACGAGGATGCGCGGCGATCCCTGCGCGTCGCCCAGCCGCAGCGAAATCTCGGTCGCGGCGCCGTCGCGCGCGGGCGGGGTGAACTGGACGATCGGCACGCCGGCGAGCGAGACCGGCACCGAAATCTCGCTCATCGTCCGCCCGGCAAGCTCGACATCCGGCGCCGCGCGCGAGACGAGGCGATAGCGGCGGTCGAAATCGGGCAGGCTCGCGAAGGGCGCGCGCGCCATCCCCTCGACCAGCGCGGCGTCGGCGCCGCCGGCGGCCAGCGCGGCGTGGCAGGGCGGGCACAGCAGCACCACATCCTCGGGCGCCGGCGCATCGGCGGGGACGCGCGCGCGGGGCAGCAGCCGGTATTCGAAGACGGCGACACCGCAGCGCACGCAGCCATGCGCGCACAGGCTGCGCACGACAGCCTTCATGGGCTCGTTCAGCGTTTCGGCAAGCGGTAGCGACAGGCTAATCGTTGGGCTCCCGCCTCTTGATCCAGCGCTCCGGCATCGCTCTCCCTGCCCCTTCGTCCCCCGAAAGGGCCGTCGCTGTCAAGGGGCGGTCCTCAGCCCTCGTCACCCATGCGTAGCGCGGCGATGAACGCTTCCTGCGGGATGCTGACCGAACCATATTCGCGCATCCGCTTCTTGCCCTCCTTCTGCTTTTCGAGCAGCTTCTTCTTGCGGGTGATGTCGCCGCCATAGCATTTGGCGGTGACGTCCTTGCGCAGCGCCGCGATCGTCTCGCGCGCGATGACCTTGCCGCCGATCGCCGCCTGGATCGGGATCTTGAAGAGGTGGCGGGGGATCAAGTCCTTCAGCCGCTCGCACATATGGCGTCCGCGCGCTTCGGCGGCGCCGCGGTGGACGATCATGCTGAGCGCGTCTACGGCCTCGTTGTTGACGAGGATGTTCATCTTGACGAGATCGCCCTCGCGCGTGCCGATCTGGTGATAGTCGAAGCTCGCATAGCCGCGGCTGATCGACTTCAGCCGGTCGTAGAAGTCGAACACCACCTCGTTGAGCGGCAGTTCATAGGTCACCTGCGCGCGGCCGCCGACATAGGTCAGGTTCTTCTGGATGCCGCGCCGGTCCTGGCAGAGCTTGAGGATCGAGCCCAGATAGTCGTCGGGGACGTAGATCACCGCCTCGATCCACGGCTCCTCGATATAGTCGATATGATTCGCCTCGGGCATGTCGGCGGGGTTGTGGAGCTGCTGCACCGACCCGTCGTTCATGTGGATGTCATAGACCACCGACGGCGCGGTGGTGATGAGGTCGAGGTCATATTCGCGGCTGAGGCGCTCCTGGATGATCTCGAGGTGGAGGAGCCCGAGGAACCCGCAGCGGAAGCCGAACCCCAACGCCGCCGATGTCTCCATCTCGAAGCTGAAGCTCGCGTCGTTGAGGCGCAGCTTGGCGATCGAATCGCGCAGCTTCTCGAAGTCGGCGGCATCGACCGGGAACAGCCCGCAGAACACCACCGGCTGCACTTCCTTGAAGCCCGGCAGCGGCGTCGTCGCCCCGCCCTTGACCGTGGTGATCGTGTCGCCCACGCGGGTCTGCGCGATTTCCTTGATCTGCGCGGTGATGAAGCCGATCTCGCCGGGGCCGAGCTCGCCGAGCTGCTCGATCTTGGGGCGGAAGCAGCCGACGCGGTCGACCAGATGCTCGGTGCCGCCTATCATGAACTTGATCGCCTGTCCCTTGCGCAGCACGCCGTTCATGACGCGGACGAGGATGACGACGCCGAGATAGGGGTCGTACCAGCTATCGACGAGCATCGCCTCGAGCGGCGCCTCGCGATCGCCCCTGGGCGCGGGGATGCGCGCGACGATCGCCTCGAGGATCGCGTCGATGCCGATGCCGGTCTTGGCGCTGGCCAGCACCGCGTCGGAGGCGTCGAGGCCGATCACTTCCTCGATCTCGGCCTTGACCTTCTCGGGTTCGGCGGCGGGCAGGTCGATCTTGTTGATGACCGGCACGATCTCGTGGTCGTGCTCGATCGACTGGTAGACATTGGCGAGCGTCTGGGCCTCGACCCCCTGCGCGGCATCGACCACCAGCAGCGCGCCCTCGCACGCGGCGAGGCTGCGCGAGACCTCGTAGGCGAAGTCGACATGGCCCGGCGTGTCCATGAGGTTGAGCTCGTAGGCGCGGCCGTCGGCGGCGGTGTAGTCGAGCCGCACCGTTTGCGCCTTGATGGTGATGCCGCGCTCCTTCTCGATGTCCATGTTGTCGAGCACCTGGGCGGTCATCTCGCGGTCGGAGAGGCCGCCGCAGCGCTGGATCAGCCGGTCGGCGAGCGTCGACTTGCCATGGTCGATATGGGCGATGATGGAGAAGTTGCGGATCAGCGACAGGTCGGTCATGGCGCGCCGATAGCAGGGCGCCGCCGCCCTGTCAGCAGCGGCGGGCGTGGAGCATTCCCATCCACGCCGCCTTGGTGTAAGGCCCGGCGAGGCCACAGATAAAATCGGCCGGTCGCGCCAGGATTCTTCGCCGTCGCCGGGCCGGCGGCCGACAAGAGGGGATGACAGTGACCGCACGACCGATTGCCATGCTCGCAGCCGCCGCCCTGCTGAGCACCCCGCTCGCGGCGCCGGCGCAAACCGCCATGACGTCCAAGGACAAGACCTACAAGGACGGCACCACCAAGGGCGCCTCCTCGGGCCGGCGCGAGCAGGAGCGCGGCACGCGCGAGATCCCGCACTGCACGCGCAACCTCGGCACCGTCGCCATCGTCGAGCCCGACAACCAGTGGTGGCGCGAATTGAACCTCGGCAGCCCCGAGGCGATCCTCAAGGTGTTCATCCAGCAGTCGGGCTGCTTCCGCATCGTGAACCGGGGCAGGGCGATGCAGAGCCGCGCGATGGAGCGCGCCATGGCCGACGCGGGCGAGCTGCAGCGTGGCTCCAACCTCGGCAAGGGGCAGGTGAAGGCGGCGGACTATTATCTGGAGCCCGACATCGTCTCGTCCAACCGCAACTCGGGCGGCAGCAACATCGGCGGCGTCGTCGGCGGCCTCTTCGGCGGCTTTGGCGGCGCGATCATCGGCGGCCTCAACATCAAGAAGAAGGAAGCCAATGTCACGCTCTCGATCGTCAACGCCCGCACCACCGAGGAGGAGGCGCTGACCGAGGGCTACGCGCGCAAGACCGACATCGGCTTTGGCGGGGGCGCGGGCGGCGGCTGGTGGGGCGGCTTCGCGGCGGCAGGGGGCTCGGGCTATCAGAACACCGAAATCGGCCAGGTCATCGTGCTGGCCTATCTCGATGCCTACACCAAGCTGGTGACGCAGCTTGGCGGCCTGCCGGACAATGCGGCGGCGGCGGCTCCGCAGGCGCGGTAGAGGGCTGGGAGTGGAGCATAAGGACGCCGGCTTGATTGGCAAGCCGGCGACTGAAAACATGAGTTGTGAGCAAACGTGGTTGACGACCTTCTCGCGTGTTGATGGCCATCCGACGTGTGTTACCGTGACGTCTAAGCTGGTCCCCGTGAGTAAAATCGCGCCCTCGATCGTCTGATGTCCTCGCGTGGTATCACCACGCCGGGTAGATCACCGGCTTGTCGCCAAAACGTCGACGCAGAAAGATACCACGTCGGTCTGAAATAGATAGATTGCTGTCGATATCCTCAGGGTAGATGAGTTTCGCGTCGAAGCGAGAACCCTCGATAGAGTATTCCATCAGTGCCCACTTCTGGTCTTGATCTTCAATCTCCCAAGCTTGGAGGAGAAGATCGAATATAACTTGATTCAAACTATGATACCGCACGATAGCACCTTCATCCATAAAAATCGCACCACCAGAATATCCTTCACCAGCCTCGCCATAGAGATAAAGGCCGTCGACGTTTTCACCAACGATAGACCTACACTCTTTACCAATGCTGGCGTATATCGATCCAAGGATGTCATACTTATCGGTGGGCATTTCACTGACCTCTGTGATTGGGTAGATTTCGTTCAAAACCTTGGTCGCCAACTTTCCAGCGGATGGTGAGGCGATCGGGCCGGATTGAAGATCCGTCATAATGCGGGATGATGTCAACGAACACTCGCTTGCCGGCCTTGATGTCGTCCGCCCACTCCTTCTCGATCTGGCGATAAACGCCGCGATTGAAGTTCGCATCTTGCGCGAAATGGTTGAACCAGTCGCGCGGACCGTTGAATCGGGCGGCGATAAAATGTCCGCCATCGTCGGTAGGTTTGCGCTGCTCGCCGCCTGCGCGAGCTTGTTCGGCGCGGGATCTGGGCGCCACCTGACTTCCGTCGAGCTCTCCTCGCACTCTCACTGTCCGACGGTGGTGCCCTGAGTCTACGTTGATCTCGAAGTCATAACCACTTTTGAGGATGTGCCGCGTCGTTGGCGGTTTGGGCGCGAGGACCGCCGGCTTGGCCGGCCTATGCGACCTCGGTGAGACCGGCGGGTCGGAGCGTGCCTTGGGCGTTTGTCCACTCGTTGCGCCAGGCGCTACAGGAGCGGCGGTCTGTTGTCTCGGGCGATGAGCGGACGAATCTGACCAACTCCCGCTGGCGCCACCACCCCCGAAGCTGCCCCCGCCCGGTTTGAAGTGGCTCTCTCGATTCGTCGACGGACTTGACCAACTGCCGCTCGCGCCCGCGCCCCCGCCGCTTCCGCCTCCCGGCTTAAATGGTACCGAAGGTTGGGGATGCCGGGACGGTTGGCTGGCGGGACCGTGGCGCTTAGGTTGGTGCGGAGGCTTACCGTGGCTTGCATCAGCCGCAGCGCCTCCGAAATACCGCCCGCTGCCAGCGAACGTAAAGCGACCATCATCTGGATCATGCCATGGATTGTATTTGACCTGCACGCCAGTCGGCGCTTTGCCACCTGTCGCGATCAATCCCGTGCGCAGGTAGAGCCCAAAAGCTGCGCGTTCGTCGATGTCTGACGTTGCATTGTTTGCTGGCGGCATGATGTCCCTCCCATCTCAAGATCGGGATGCCTCAAAAAAGAGGCTGTAGGACAGGCAGCAATTACCTTACATGGACACCAACCACTCGCCCTCCTCCAATCCCCCACCAACAAGGAGACGGTCATGACCGACGAACCACTGCCCATGGACCGCAGCTGGGTCGGGATGAGCGGCGTCACGCGCCGCGCGGCGATCGTCGGCAGCGCCTTTGCCGCCGGCTTCGCCGCCGCCTGCAAGCCGGTCGCGGCGACGACGATGCGGACCGACGCCAAGGGCATCGACGAGGCCATGGCGAGCGTGGCCGGCGACGACGGGTTCGCGATCCCGCTCTATTATGCGCGGCCGAGGGCGAGGCGCGCCCCGGTGGTGCTTGTCGTGCACGAGATTTTCGGCGTGCACGAATGGATCAAGGACATCTGCCGCCGCTTCGCCAAAGCGGGCTACATGGCCATCGCCCCCGATCTCTACGCCCGCTATGGCGACGCGACCAAGATCGCCGATTTCAAGACGCTGATCGGCACAATCGTCGCCAAGGTGCCCGACAGCGGCGTGATGGCCGACCTTGACCGCGCGGCGGCCTGGGCGGCGGACAATGGCGGCGATGTCGCGCGCACCGGCATCACCGGCTTCTGCTGGGGCGGGCGGATCGTGTGGCTCTATGCCGCACACAGCCGCGCGCTGGACGCCGGCGTCGCCTTCTACGGCGCGCTCGACCGGCCGACCAATGCCCTGACGCCCACCATGCCGATCGGCATCGTCGACCGGCTCCGCGCGCCGGTGCTCGGCCTTTATGGCGGGCGCGACCAGGGCATCCCCGTGGCCGACACCGAACGCATGAACGCGCTGCTGAAGGCGGCTGGGAGCCGCTCGCATATTACCCTCTACCCCGAGGCCGACCACGGCTTCCTGGCCGACTACCGCCCCTCCTACAACGAGGCGGCGGCGAAGGCGGCCTGGGCGGCGACGCTCGGCTGGTTCGGCAGATATCTGCGCTGATCGACTAGCCGCCGGGCCTCAGGCTCTTCACGGCGGCAAGCGTGTTGCGGACATGGTCCTCGTGGTTCATGTCGCTGTAGACATAGGCGACGCGGCCGGTGGGCGCGATGACGTAGGAGGTGCGGTTGGTCACCCCCGCCATCGGCAGCGCGACCTTGTAGCCGGCGATGACCGACGGCCCGGCCGAAGCCACCGCGAACTTGCTGCGGCACGCCTCAAGCGAGAATTTCCGCAGCTTGTCGACCGGATCGGCGGACATGCCGATCACCGTCGCGCCAGCCCTGGCGAAGGCGTCATGCGCGTCGGCGAACGCCTTGGTCTCCGCCGTGCAGCCGGGGGTGAAGGCGGCGGGGAAGAAATAGAGCACCACCGGCCCCTTCTTGAGCTGTTCGGCGAGGTGGAGCGTGAACACCGATCCCGCGAACGCGCCCCGCGTCGTGAAATCGGGCGCCTGCGCACCGACCGGGAGCGCGGCGCGCGCCACACGCGGCAGCCCGATCGACGCGCCGACGAAGACGAGCAGCGCGATGCCGCCGCCAGCCAGCCAGGTTCTCCAACTCATCGTCCGTCTCCTCGCCCGCCCGCGCACGCCACCTCGATAGCGTGTCGCGCCGGATTTGTCGAAGCGGTTGCGATGCAATGGCTGTGCGCGGCGGATAAAGGCGTTACAGACCCGCATGGCCATCGACCGGCTCTCGATCAGCGACTTCCGCAATCATGCCGACGCGCTCCTGGTCACCGACGCGGCGCTGGTGCTGCTGACGGGGGACAATGGCGCGGGCAAGACCAACATCCTCGAGGCGGTATCGCTGCTCGCGCCGGGACGCGGCCTGCGCGGCGCGGCGCTCTCCGCCATGGCGCGGCAGGACGGGCCGGGCGGCTTCGGCATCGCCGCGCAGGTCGACGGGCGGACGATCGGGACCGGCATGATCGCGCAGGCGCCCGAGCGGCGGCAGGTGCGGATCAACGGACGCGCGGCGGCGGCGACGAGCCTGGCCGAGCATCTCTCGGTGCTGTGGCTCACCCCGGCGATGGACCGCCTCTTCGCCGACAGCCCCGGAGCCCGGCGCCGCTTCCTTGACCGGCTGGTGCTGGCGGTCGAGCCGGGCCATGGCGTCGCGAGCAACCGCTACGAGGCGGCGATGCGCGCGCGCAACGCCCTGCTCGGCGGCGAGCGCGGCCCCACCGATCCCGCCTGGCTCGCCGCGCTCGAAGGCCAGATGGCCGAACATGGCGCCGCGATCGACGCGGCGCGGCGCGCGCTGGTCGCGGCGCTCGGCGACGCGCTGGCGCAGGCGCCCGAGGGGCCGTTTGCGCGGCCGATCGTGGTGCTGGACGGGGAGCCCGCGTCGGTCGATGCGCTCCGGTCCGCGCTGCGCGACGGGCGGTCGCGCGATGCCGCCGCCGGCCGCGCGCTCGCCGGTCCGCATCGCGACGACCTCCTCGTCCGCCATGCCGCGAAGGGGCAGGCGGCGGCGCTCTGCTCGACGGGCGAGCAGAAGGCGCTGCTGCTCTCGATCGTCCTCGCCCATGGCGCGCTGGTCGCGGCGCGTTCGGATCGGCCGCTGCTGCTGCTGCTCGACGAGGTCGCCGCCCATCTCGATCCGGCGCGGCGGCTGGCGCTTTTCGACCGGCTGCGCGGCCTGGGCGGGCAGGTGTGGATGACGGGGACCGAGGCGGCGCTGTTCGCGGGCCTCGACGATGCCGCGCATTTCGCGGTCGGTGCGGGCCAGGTGCGGCGGCTGGGCTGACCGGCCGTCATTTTTCGCGCCGGGCGGTTGCGCTCCCCGAGCGATTAAGCCAAGATGATTTCATAAATCGCGCCTGACGCGCATGATCGGGAGAGGACCATGGGACGGAGCATCGGCCGTCGCGCGTGCCGGCTGCCGACGGTTGCGGCAGGTGCCATCGGTCCCGCGACGCCTGGAGTTTGATCGCCATGAACGCTGTCTCCCGCCTCGTCCTCGGCACGGCGCTGCTCGCCGCCGCGCCCGTGCTGGCCAAGCCCGCCGCGCAACCGGCCGCCGCCCCGCCGGAGGCCCGCGCCGCCGCGCTCGTCGCGAAGATGACGCGCGAGGAGAAGCTGCGGCTGGTCTTCGGCCAGTTCGCCTCGCTCTGGCCGCCCAAGAACTACAGCCCGCCCGCCGAGGCGCGCTTCGGATCGGCCGGCTATGTGGGCGGCATCGCGCGGCTCGGCATCCCGCCGCAATGGCAGACCGACGCCGGCATCGGCGTCGCCACGCAGGGATCGGCGCCGGTCAAGCGCGAACGGACGGCGCTCCCCTCGGGCCTCGCCATCGCCGCGACCTGGGATCCGGCGGTCGCCTTCGCGGGCGGCGCGATGATCGGATCGGAAGCGCGCGACTCGGGCTTCAACGTCATGCTGGCGGGCGGCGTCAACCTGATGCGCGACCCGCGCAACGGCCGCAATTTCGAATATGGCGGCGAGGATCCGCTGCTCGCCGGCACGATCGTGGGCAACGCCATCGCCGGCATCCAGTCCAATGCGATCATCTCGACCGTGAAGCACTATGCCTTCAACGACCAGGAGACGGGGCGGCAGAAGGGCGGTATCCTCATCGACGACGCGGCCGGCCGCCAGTCGGACCTGCTCGCCTTCCAGATCGCGATCGAAACGGGTCGGCCCGGCGCGGCGATGTGCTCCTACAACCGCGTCAACGGCGCGCAGGCGTGCGAGAGCGCCTATCTGCTCTCCGACGTGCTGCGGCGCGACTGGGGCTGGCGCGGCTATGTCATGTCGGACTGGGGCGCGATGCACAGCACCGTGGCGGCGGCGCGGGCGGGGCTCGACCAGCAGTCGGGCAATCCGTTCGACAAGGAACCCTATTTCGGCGCGCCATTGGCCGCCGCGATCGCCGATGGCGGCGTGCCCGAGGCGCGGCTTGACGAAATGGCGACGCGCATCGTGTGGGCGATGGCCTCGACCGGCGCGATCGACCGGCCGCCGGCGATCACCGACATCGACTATGCCGCCCATGCCAGGGTGACGCGGGCGGCGGCCGCCGACAGCCTGGTGCTGCTGAAGAATACGGGCGACCTGCTGCCCCTCGTGGACGGCGCCAAGCGCATCGCGATCATCGGCGGCCACGCCGACAAGGGCGTGCTCGCCGGCGGCGGCTCGTCGCTCGTCTATCCGCGCGGCGGCAATGCCGTGCCGGGGCTCGAGCCGGCACGCTGGCCGGGGCCGGTGATCTATTACCCCTCCTCGCCCATGGCGGAGTTGAAGGCGCGGCGGCCGGGCGCCGACCTCCGCTTCGACGCGGGCGCCGACGCGCAGGCGGCCGCCGCGCTGGCGAAGGACAGCGATGTCGCGATCGTCTTCGTCACGCAATGGGCGACCGAATCGCAGGATGTCGACATCGCGCTCGACGGCAACCAGGACGCGCTCGTCACCGCGGTCGCCGCCGCCAATCCGCGCACGATCGTGGTGGTGGAGAGCGGCGGGCCGGTGCTGATGCCCTGGGCGGACAAGGTGCCCGCGATCCTCGCCGCCTGGTATCCCGGCACGGCGGGCGGCGCGGCGATCGCCGACGTGCTCACCGGCGCGGTCAATCCCTCGGGCCATCTGCCAGCGAGCTTTCCGCGCGCGGTGGCGCAACTGCCGCGCCCCGATCCGATCGATCCCAAAGGCCTCAAGGAGAATGACGATCGCGAGATCCGCTATGACGAGGGGGCGGCGATCGGCTACAAATGGTACGACAAACAGGGGACCGAGCCGCTGTTCCCCTTCGGCCACGGCCTCAGCTACACCCGATTCGCCTTTGACAAGCTGAGCGCCAGGCCGGCGGGCGAGGGGATCAGCGCCAGCTTCCGCCTGCGCAACACCGGCAAGCGGCGCGGCAGGGCGGTGGCGCAGCTCTATGTCGCCGCCGTCGACGGGGGCTGGGAAGCGCCACGGCGGCTCGCGGGCTGGACCAAGCTCGATCTCGCGCCGGGCGCCACGCGCACCGCGAGCGTCACCGTCGATCCGCGCCTGCTCGCCACCTGGGACAGCGCCGGCAACCGCTGGACGATCGCGGGCGGCACCTATCGCCTCAGCCTCGGCGCCTCGTCGCGCGATCTGGGCGAGAGTGTCGAGGTAACGCTGCCGGCGCGGACGCTGCCGGCGGGGTGGCGCCCCGATCAGAGCCAGCCGCGCGCGCGATAGGCGTCCGCCGTCGCCCTGAGCCCGGCGGGCGTCGCGACCTGCGGCGTCCAGAGCGACGCAGGCGGTCGGCGCGCCGGGTCCACCGACCAGTCGGGATGGCAGAAATAGCGCACCCGGTCCGCGGTGAGCCGCGCCCTGGCGCCGCGCGCCAGCCGGTCGCCGCGCGAGGCCAGTGACAGCGCGAGCCGAGGCAGCGGCACGACCAGCGCGCGTCGCCCGACCGCCGCCGCGATCGCCCGCCCCAGTTCGCGCGGGGTCCAGCCGCCCTCGCGCCCGTCATCGGCCTCCAGGATCGCGCCGACGCTCGCGCGGTCGCCCGCAAGCGCCAGCAGCAGCCGCGCCAGATCGCCCACCTCGATCAGCGAGACGGCGCGATTGGGCGGCAGCGGCACGAGTCCGCGCTTGGCCATCTGGAACAGGTCGAGCATCTCCCTGTCGCGCGCGCCGTAGATGGCCGGGGGACGGACCATCGTCCAGTCGAGCCCGCTCGCCGCGACGATCCGCTCGGCCTCCGCCTTGGACCAGCCATAGTCGGAAAGCCCCGGCTCACGCGCGGCGAGCGAGGAGACATGGACGAAGCGCGCGACACCGCCATGGCGCGCGGCTTCGACCATCGCCTGCGTGCCTGCCACATTGCCCGCCTCGAACCCCGTGCGGTCAGGCGCATTGACGACCCCGGCGACATGGATCACCGCGTCCGCGCCGACCGCCAGCCGCGCGAGCTGATCCGGCCGGTCGAGCGCGCCCTCGACCCAGCGCAACCCCTCGCGCGCCGGCTGCGGGCGCCGGGTGAGCGCCATCACCTCATGCCCCGCCGCCAGCGCCCGGTCGATCAATTCGCCGCCGACAAAGCCGGTGCCGCCCGTGATCGCCAGCCGCATCAGAGCAGCACCAGATGGTCGCGATGGACGAGCGCCGAGCGCTGTGCCCCGGCGAGGATGCGCGCGATCTCGTCGCTGCGCCTGCCGATGATCCGCGCGGCGTCCTCGGCGTCATATTCGCTGAGCCCGCGCGCGATCACCCGGCCATCGGCATCGGCGATATCGACCACATCGCCGCGCGTGAAGCTGCCCGAGAGCGCCGTGACGCCGGCGGGGAGGAGGCTCTTGCCGCCCTGCAGCGCCTTCGCCGCGCCGGGATCGACGCGCAAGGTGCCGCGCACCGTCAGCCGCCCGGCGAGCCAGCTCTGCCGCGCCCGCCGGCCCTGCTGCGCGCGGAAGATCGTACCCCGCCCGCTCGCCGCCCAGGCGCTGAGCGGCCGCTCGACCCGCCCCGAGATGATCGCGAGATGCGCGCCAGCCCCCGTGGCGATCCGCGCCGCTTCGATCTTGGAGACCATGCCGCCCGATCCCATGCCCGAGGCGGAGCCGGCATCGGCCATGGCGAGGATGCGCGCGTCGATCCGCTCGACCACCGGCACCAGCCGCGCGTCGGGGTGGCCGTGCGGGTTGGCGGTGTAGAGCCCGTCGATGTCGGAGAGCAGCACCACGGCATCGGCGCGCGCCGCCTGGCCGATGCGCGCGGCGAGCCGGTCATTGTCGCCGAAGCGGATTTCGGCGGTGGCGACGCTGTCATTCTCGTTCACCACCGGCACGACGCCGAGCCCGATCAGCCGGTCGAGCGTCGCGGCGGCATTGAGGTAGCGGCGGCGGTTCTCGAGATCGTCGAGGGTCAGCAGCATCTGCGCGGCGGTGATCCCCGCCTCGGCAAGGAGCCCGGCCCAGGCCTGCGACAGCGCGATCTGGCCGACCGCGGCGGCGGCCTGCGCGTCCTCGAGGCAGGCGCGCCCGCCCTTGGCCATCGACAGGCGCCGAGCGCCGAGCGCGATCGCGCCCGAGGAGACGATGACGATCTGCTGCCCCGCCGCGCGCCGCTCGGCCAGGTCGGCGACGAGCCCGCGCAGCCAGTCCTCGCGCAGCCTGCCATCGGCATCGACGAGCAGCGCCGAGCCGATCTTGACGATCAGCCTGGGGCAGGTGGCGGGGGCAAAGGCATCCATGCCCGCTGCGGTAGCGGCTCTAACGCCCGCCGCCAAGGATCAGCCGCGCGCGAACAGCTCCTCATGGGTCAGCGCGATGCCCAGCGACGGAAGGGCGAGGGCGACCGGCGCGTCATGCTCGGTGTCGGTCCATGCCGACGGGCCGATGCGCTGTATGACCCGCAACCGCTCCGTCGCGATGTCGACGAAGACGATGGTGTCGAGGCTGGGCAGCGCCTTGTACTCGTCGAGCTTGACGCGCAGGTCGGTGCGCGCCGTGCCGGCCGAAAGCACCTCGAACAGCACCCGCGGATCGTCGAACGCCTTGAGCGCGTCATTGGCCGGGTCGTTCCGCCCGCAATAGACCGACACGTCGGGATAGCGGATCGCATACTCGTCGGTGCGCACCGCCATGTCGGGGCCGTAAGGCGTGCAGCCCGTGCCGCGCAGCTGCAATTTCAACGCGACATAGATGTTTCCCTGGACCTGCGCATGACGCGCCGAGCCTCCGGCCATCATATGAATGATGCCATTGTCGAGTTCCGCCTTGTGCTTGCCGAAGTCGAGCTTGAGGAACTCGTCAGCCGTAAGCCGGGGGTATTCAGGGCTGGTTACCATTTGGTTCATCTAGCACCGGCTTGGCGGCTGACCAAGTCTTTTGTTCCTGTTCCGTTCGACATCGGCGCCGACGCAGGCCGATGATTATATATGCATTATTTATATATAATAATGCCTTAGAGCGGGGACCATTCCGGCATGGGCGAACGCGCGGCCGGCTCCGCCGCCGGACCAAGCGCGGCCGCCAGACGGTCGAGCACCGGCTCAATTCCCGTGCCGGCGGCACCCGATAAAAGCAGCACCTCCGCCTTTGCCGCGCGCTTGAGCTTGGCCGCCAGCGCCTTCACGTCCGCCGGATCGAGCGAGTCGATCTTGTTGAGGCCGATCACCTCGGGCTTGTCCTCCAGCCCCTCGCCATAGGCCGCGAGTTCCGCGCGGACAGTGCGCCACGCCTTCACGGGGTTCTCGCCGGTCGCGTCGACGAGGTGGAGGAGCACCCGGCACCGCTCGATATGCCCGAGGAAACGGTCGCCAATGCCCGCCCCCTCGGCCGCGCCCTCGATGAGGCCGGGGATATCCGCGACGACGAACTCGCGGCTCTTGTGGCTGACGACGCCGAGCTGGGGCTTGGTGGTGGTGAAGGGATAGTCGCCGACCTTCGCCTTGGCATTGGTCACCTGGTTGATGAAGGTCGACTTGCCGGCATTGGGGAGGCCGACGAGCCCGACATCGGCGAGGAGCTTGAGGCGCAGCCACACCCACATCTCCTCGCCCGGCCAGCCGGTGCCGTGCTGGCGCGGGGCGCGGTTGGTGCTCGACTTGTAGCTGGCGTTGCCGCGCCCGCCGTCGCCACCGCGCAGGAACACCCGCCGCTCGCCCGCCACGGTGAAATCGGCGAGCACCTCGCCCGTCTCGTCGCTGATGACCTGCGTGCCCACCGGCACCTTGACGACAAGGTCGCCGCCGCCCGCGCCGGTGCGGTTCTTGCCCGCGCCCGGCGCACCGCGCCTTGCCTTGAAATGCTGGGTGTAGCGGAAGTCGATCAGCGTGTTGAGGCCGGCCACCGCCTCGAACAGGATGTCGCCGCCCTTGCCGCCGTCGCCGCCGTCCGGCCCGCCATATTCGATGAACTTCTCGCGCCGGAAGCTCACCGCGCCGGGGCCGCCGGCGCCCGAGCGCAGATAGATCTTGGCCTGATCGAGGAAATGCATGGCCCGCCCTTATAGGCTGGTCCGGCATGTGGGAAGGGCGGGCGCGGCGATCAGGCGGCGAGCGCCGGCTCGTCGGTGTAGAGTTCGCGCGCCACGTCGTCACTGCGCCTGTCCACCTCTCCGGCGAGCGCGAAGGTGGCCGCCATCACGGCCTCGCCACGGGCGCGCGAGTGGCGGGGCGCGACCTCTCCGGTCTCCCTGAAGCCGAGCTTGCGCAGCACCCGCCCCGAGGCGGGATTGTCGACGAAATGCGCCGCGATCACGTCGCGCCGGCGCGTCGCCCGCGCCATGGCGAGCACCGCGCGCGCGGCCTCGGTCGCGAAACCCAGGCCCCAATAGGGCCGCGCGATCCAGTAGCCGAGCTCGAGCCGCTCGTCCACGCCGCGCACCAGCCCGCAGCCGCCAATGAGGCGCGGCGTGCCCCGTCCCCGCGCGAAGACGAGCAGGTCGGGGGCGAGCGGATCGAATGGCCGGGCGAGGAACGCCTCGGCATCGTCAAGCCCATAGGAGGCGGGGATCTGCGACGTGTTGCGCGCCACGCTGCCGTCCGCCAGCGCGGCCACGAGCGCCGGCGCATCCTCGCGCCAGCCGGGGCGCAGCATCAATCGGGCGGTGCGTGCGAACATCTCTCTCTCTCCTGGATCTTGGTCGTCGCACTGTCAGACGTCGATGAACAATCTACGACAGGGCGCGGGCTTGGGTCAGGCTATTAGCGCCAGAACGGATGGATCGCGGGACCGATCCCGCGGGAATGCAACACGACAAAAAGGGGCCGGGAAAGCCCGACCCCCTGTTCGCTCTTGCCGGCCCTGCCGGCCGGAACTGGATCGGCGGTCGTGCCGACGACCCCGCTCTGCCGAGTCGTCGTTATTCGGCGGCCTGCGCCACCGTGTCGACCGACACATATTTGCGGCCGAGCTTGCCGTCGTGGAAGACGACGCGGCCGCCGGTCAGCGCGAAGAGCGTGTGGTCCTTGCCCATGCCGACGTTGCGGCCGGGGTGCACGCGGGTGCCGCGCTGGCGGATAATGATGTTACCGCCGATCACCTCCTGGCCGCCGAACTTCTTGACGCCCAGGCGCTTGGATTCCGAGTCGCGCCCGTTGCGCGACGAACCGCCGGCTTTCTTGTGTGCCATGGTCTAAACTCCTCGAAACTGTTCGCTCAGGCCTCGGTGGCCTCGGCCGGGGCGGCATCCGCCTTCTTCGCGGCCTTCTTCTTGGGCGCCTCGCCACCGATCGACAGGATCTTGAGGATCGTGTGGTTCTGGCGGTGGCCGTTGCGGCGGCGATAGTTGTGGCGGCGGCGCTTCTTGAAGACGATGACCTTCTCGCCCTTCGCCTGGGCGACGATCTCGGCCGCCACCGTGAGGCCCGCGACATCCCTGATCTCGCTGCCTTCGCCGGCCAGGAGCACATCGCCGAGCGTGATCGTGTCGCCGGCGTCGCCCGCCAGCTTCTCGACCACTATCTTGTCTCCTGCGGCAACGCGATACTGCTTGCCGCCCGTGCGCACGACTGCGAACATGGCTTGTCTCTTCACTTCGTCACTGGCTTGGCGCAGCCGTCATGGCTCCCATGAGCACCCGCGCGGGAATGTGGGCCGTTAGTCGATGGCGCCTTGGCTGTCAACGGCCAAAGGCGCGCCGGGCCTGCTCTTGCGGGCGGCCCGCCGGGCGCCTAGATCGCGGTCATGCGCCCGCGCCTTTTCCTTCGCTCGCTTGCCCTGCTGCTGATCGGCGGCACCGGCGCGGCATCGGCGCAGGAGGCTGGTTACCCCTCGCTCGCCAAGCGCCCGATCGAGAGCCGCGACCGGGACGCGGAGGTCGCGGCGCGCAGCGCGGCCGCCGCCCGGCTCCCCGCCGATCCGGCGCTCGCCGCGACGCTCGCGCCACTGGCGGGCAAGGCGCGGGACGGCGCTGCCGCCTTCGACCGGCTCTATCCCGACACCGACCGCGCCGTCACGCGCGCGGAGGGCGCGGCGCCCGCATCCGAGACTTGGGTCGTGGCGCAGCAGGCGGTGAGCACGCTCGAGGCCGCGCGTTACGACTGCGTCGCGAGCCTCGCCACGCTCGACACGCTGTATGTCGAGCGGCTCGACCGGGCGGCGGCGGAGGGCGCGGCGAGCGGCGACGTGCCGCTGATCGAATTTTACCGCGCGCCGGTCGCGGTGATGGTGGACAGCCAGAACGACCGGCTCGACCGGCTGAAGGCGAGCCTCAGCCTCCCCTGACCGCCGCCACCGCCGCGGCATGGGCGCGGGCATTGTCGACGTAATGCGCGACACCCTCGCGCATCCCGGCGATCGCCTCGTCGGTGAGGTCGCGCATGAATTTGGCGGGGCGGCCGCTCCACAACTGCCGCGTGCCGATGTGCTTGCCCGGCGTCAGCATCGCGCCCGCCGCCAGCATCGCGTCCCCCTCGATCACGCAGCCGTCCATGACGATCGCGCCCAACCCGACGAACGCGCGGTCGTGGAGCGTGCAGCCATGCACCATGGCGAGGTGGCCGATGAGCACGTCTTCGCCGATGGTCGTCGGGAAGCCGCCCGACCCGTCCTTGTCGCTGTCGCAGTGGATGACGGTGCCGTCCTGCACATTGGTGCGCGCGCCGATGCGGATGCGGTTGATGTCGCCGCGCACCACGCAATTGTACCAGAGGCTCGCCTCGGGACCGATCTCGACATCGCCGATGATGACCGTGCCAGGCGCGATGAAGGCGCTGTCGTGGATATTCGGCGTCTTGCCGGCGAAAGGGATGATGAGGGGCGTGGTCATGAGGCGCTCCAGGCGGTTCTGTCGATGCTGTAGGTGATGTGCGGGCGGACCTGCGGATCGTCGACCTTGGGATGGTCGAAGTCGAGCGCGGGCTGGCGAACCATGCCGAGCCGCTCCATGAGGCTCCAGCTCCGCGCATTGGCGGCGGCCGTGATCGCCCAGATGCTGTCATCAGGCAGGTTGGCGAAGCCCCAGTCGATCCAGGCGGCGGCCGCCTCGCGGGCATAGCCCTGGCCCCAATAGGCATGGCCGAAGCGCCAGCCGATCTCGACCCGCCCCACGATCGGCGTGTCCTCGGCGCCCGGCTTGAGCCCGCAAAAACCCATCAGCGCCCCGTCATCCCGCCGCTCGACCGCCAGAAAGCCGTAGCCGACGGTCTGCGCATGACGATTATGGCGTTCGAGCGCCGCGTCGCACTCGTCGCGCGTCATCGGCGCGCCGAGAAACGCCATGACGCGCGGATCGCTGCAATGCTCGTAAAAGGCGGAACGGTCCTCAAAGCGCCAGGGGCGCAGGATGAGGCGGGGGGTTTCGATCATGCGGCCTTGTGCAGCTTGTCGGCCAGCCACATCTTGATGAGCGCTTGACGCGTCACCCCCACACGCCGTGCCTCACGATCGAGTTCCTCGACCATCCAGCCGGGAAAATCGACATTGACGCGCCGCGTTTGGAGGCCGGGGCGGCGTGCCTTGCTCCAATCCAGATGACGATCGATCTCGTCGCTGCCTTCATCGAACAGGCGGTCGAACTCTTCAGCGGGCAGGGTTGTCCGATTCATATGCATTCATCTCCACCACCCGCGCGCGCCGGACCGAAATGATGCGGATAGTGCCGTTCCGCATCGTAAACACCGCCGTCCAGTGCTTCTCGTCGATCCGTCCGATCAGTAGCGCTCGCTCCTCACTCAGAAACAGGGCATCCACACAGATCCGGTTGTCGTCCGCCCAGAGGCGCTGAGCGGTCGTGAAATCAATCCCGTGCTTTGCGAGATTGGCTTCGCTTTTCGCTGGATCAAACTCGAACTGTATGTCTGCCATAACTCAGGTATAATTTCTATACCCTTATCGCATCAGCCGCGCGGCGTGCAGTGCATGATAGGTCAGCACGCCCGTGCAGCCCGCGCGCTTGAAGCTCATCAGCGTTTCGAGGATCAGGGCGTCGCGGTCGCCCGCACCGGCGGCCGCCGCGGCTTCGATCATCGCATATTCGCCCGACACCTGATAGGCGAACACCGGGACGCCGAAGGCGTCCTTCACCCGCGCGACGATGTCGAGATAGGGGAGGCCCGGCTTCACCATCACGCTGTCGGCGCCCTCGGCGAGGTCGAGCGCCACCTCTCGCAGCGCCTCGGCGCCGTTGGCGGGGTCCATCTGATAGCTCTTCTTGTCGCCCTTGAGCAGGCCGCGCGATCCCACCGCGTCACGGAACGGGCCGTAGAAGGCGCTCGCATATTTGGCGGCATAGGCCATGATCTGAACATTGGGGTGGCCGCTTTCCTCGAGCGCCTCGCGGATCGCGCCGACGCGGCCGTCCATCATGTCGCTGGGCGCGATGATATCGGCGCCCGCCGCCGCCTGATTGAGCGCCTGGCCGATCAGAATCTCGACCGTCGCGTCGTTGAGGATCTCGCCGCGATCGTCGACGAGGCCATCCTGCCCGTGCGTGGTATAGGGATCGAGCGCGACGTCGGTGAGCAGGCCGATGTCAGGTACGGCATCCTTGATCGCGCGGATCGCGGCGCACATGAGATTGTCGGGGTTGAGCGCCTCCGCGCCGTCGTCGCTGCGCCGCTCCGCCTGCGTGTTGGGGAAGAGCGCGAGGCAGGGGATGCCGGCGTCGCGCGCCTCCCGCGCCCGTTCGACGATCGCGCGGAGCGACCAGCGCGAGACGCCGGGCAGGCTCGCGATCGGTTCCTCATCCCCATCGCCGCCGGTCACGAACAGCGGCCAGATGAGGTCGCTTGGGCTGAGGCGGTGCTCGGCGTGGAGAGCGCGGCTCCAGCCGCTCATGCGGGTACGGCGGAGGCGGAGGGCGGGATAGGGGGCGTGGCTCATCATCTGGGCATAAGCCGCGCGCGCGCCGCAATCAATCGCCCGGCGCCAGCGCCGCGCGCTTGACCGCGAGCCATCGCCGCTCGGCTTCGGCCGGGCCGAGTGCCAGCGCGCGGGCATAGGCGTCGACCGCCGCTTGCGTGAGGCCCAGCCGCGCGAGCAGATCGGCGCGTGTTGCGTGATAGGGCAGGAAATCGGCAAGCGCGGGCGTCGCCAGCGCATCAACCTCGTCGAGCGCGCGCGCCGGACCCGCCACTTGCGCGAACGCCACGGCGCGGTTGAGGCGGATCACCGGATCGTCGCGTATGCCGAGCAGCGCATCGTAGATGGTGAGGATCGCCGGCCAGGGCGGCGGCTCGGCCAGCGAGGGCCGCGCGCACCATTCGGCCTGCAGCAACGCCGCGAGGACGCGCGGGCGCCGGTCGTCCAGCCGTGCGGCGGCGCCGAAATAGCGGTGCCCCTCGGCGATCAGCGCCGCGTCCCAGGCGACCGGATCCTGCTCGCTGAGCGGCACCATCACGCCCTGCGCGTCGACCCGCGCCGGTCGACGGGCTTCGGCGAAGCGGATCGTCGCGGCGAGGGCCAGCACGTCGGGCTCGGCGGGCAGCATCGCGGCGAGCGTCGCGCTGATCTCGAGCATCGCGGGCGCATAGCCGGCATTCGGGCCGCTGCCGCCGGCATCCTCATGCGCCTTGGCATAGGCGACCTCGATCGTGCTCAGCACCGCCGCCAGCCGTTCGGCCCAGGCGGCCCGGCCCGGCACCTCGAACCTGATGCCGGCGGTCGCGATCTTGCGCTTGGCGCGGACAAGCCGCTGCGCGAGCGTCGGCTCGGCGAGGAGGAAGGCGCGCGCGATCGCCTCGGTCGGCAGGCCGCAGACCAGCCGCAGCGTCAGCGCCGCGCGCGCATCGGCATGGATGGCGGGGTGGCAGCACACGAAGATCAGCGCCAGCCGCTCGTCGGGGATCGGCGACGGAACGGGCATGGGATCGGCCTCCTCGTCGGCGGGTGGCAGCGCGCCCTCGCGGCGCGTCCGCCGCAGCCGGTCGATCGCGACGCGCTCGGCGACGCGATAGAGCCAGGCGGCGGGGTCGTCGGGCGCCCCCTCGGCCCAGCGCCGCGACGCGCGGGCGCAGGCCTCGGCCAGCGCCTCCTCGGCCAAGTCGAGGTCGCGGAAACGGACGGCGAGCGCGGCGATGATCCGCCCGCCCGCCGCCCGATAGGCTTGGTCGAGCAGGGCGTTCACATGCCGGGCGGCATCATGAACGGCCGCACCTCGATCGCGCCGTTCTTCGCCAGCGGCACCTTGCGGGCGATGGCGAGCGCGCCGTCGAGATCGGCCGCCTCGATGACGTAGAAGCCGCCGAGCTGTTCCTTGGTCTCGGCAAAGGGGCCGTCGTGGAGCGTCTGGACGCCGTCGTCGGTGCGCACCGTCGTCGCGGTCTCCGCCCGCTCGAGCCCGCCGCCATGCAGCATCGCGGCGCCGACCTCCTGCCCGAACGCCATGTGCCGCGCGATGATCGCGCCCATCGCCGCGCCGGTGCCATCGGCATAGACCGCGTCATCTTCCCAGATCGTCAGCAGATATTTCATGTGAAGGTCTCCTTGGCGGCCATGAGGAGCATGACCGTAACGAAGAGACGTTGGGGAGGGAGCGGAATCGACAGGGGCGTGAAAAATTTTTCGGCGTAGTGAGGATTGACGGCCAAATCTGATTTGGGGTGGGGAGCGGTCATTCACGGCTGATCGTAGTAGACCGTTGGCTTACGCCTCGTCATACCTCAAGCGATGACCGAGCACATGTTAGAAACACAACGCCTGATGCTGCGACGCTGGCGTGCGTGCGATGCTGAGCCGTATGCCGAGATGTGCAGTGATCCAGAGGTTATGCGTTTTATCGGTTCAGGCGGTACGAGAACACCAGAGCAAGCCGTGGCCTCGATTAAGACCTTTGAAGAAGGGTGGAAAGAGAAAGGCTTCGGCTTATTTGCAGTTGAGCGTCTCGAGGATGGCAAACTGATCGGTTTCGCCGGGCTGTCTGAGCCCGCCTTTCTTCCAGAAATCATGCCAGCCATAGAGATTGGCTGGCGCTTCGCACGTCATAGTTGGGGCAAGGGCTATGCGACCGAAGCAGCGCGAGCGGCCCTTGACTTCGGCCTGTTTACGCTGAGGATACCGGAAATCGTCAGCATCTATCAAGTCGAGAACCGCGCCTCTGGCCGCATCATGGCCAAACTTGGAATGCATTTCGACAGGCAGACACTTGATCCGTCTTGCGGACGAGCCGTCGATGTCTACCGAACTTGAAGGCTCGTCCGCTTATGGGCGGAAGCAGACGCCTCCCTCAATGCCAGCGGCTGTGATGGAACCGGTATCGCCCCTTGGCGAAGCTGCTGAACAGGCCGGTGATCGCCGGATGGTCGATCGGCTCGTCGCTCTCGTCCATGACGAGGTTCTGCTCGCTCACATAAGCGACGTAGCTCGTCTCGCCATTCTCCGCGAGGAGGTGGTAGAAAGGCTGGTCGCGCGACGGGCGCATCTCCTCGGGGATCGACTCGTACCATTCCTCGCTGTTGGCGAAGACCGGATCAATATCGAACACCACGCCGCGAAAGCCGAAGAGCCGGTGCCGCACCACGTCGCCAATGCCGTAGCGGGCATGGGCGATGGCGGGCGCATCGGCTGGAAGGTCGGCGAAAGCGGCGAGCGGATCGGCGGGAGACATGCGCTCAATGTAGTGGCTCGCGCGATCGTTGCAAGAAAATGAAGGGTTAAGCTTGGCAAGCGTTAACGCTTCGAGTAGGGCCGCCGCTCGACGACCCGCGCCGGCCCTTCAAACCCGCGCTGCAGTCCCCCGGAGAGGTGGCAGAGTGGTCGAATGCGCCGCACTCGAAATGCGGTTTACGGGCAACCGTAACGTGGGTTCGAATCCCACCCTCTCCGCCAAAGTTCGTTGATTTTGTTGATACTTTTTCAATGGATGGGCTTAGTGCCCATAACCGCTCCCCGATAGATCGGGCGCTAGGCGCTTAGGCTCACAATGCCGCCGGAGCCGGTCTGCAGATCGGGCAGGCCAGTTCAGGGTAATATCCCGGCTGGTGCAGGTGCAGTTCGATACACACCCTACGCAGTGTACTGCTGTGTTCATGGGGAAAAATGCCATAAAATCAGTGCGTGAGATGCTGGGACTGCTTGGCAGCGGACATGCCGTTGAAGGCCATCTGGTCCCCGCAAATGACCGGAATTCCGCGACTTTCGACCCCAGTTTTGATATGGGCGATGGCCATATGGTCCCCACGCGGCGAAAGCCCGGGTGCCGGGCACTTCTCGATGGCAACTTTGCGCGGCGCAAGCTGCCGCTGCGCGAGACCGAGTACTGCATCTGGGATACCGAATTGGCAGGTTTCGGCCTCCGCATCAGGCCGACCGGCAATTACTACTGGTTCGTTCGTCTGCGCCATCGTGGTAAGCATCGCCGCATCACTCTGGGCCGGTCTGATGAACTCGCGGCAGAACTCGCACGGGCACAGGCCCGGCGATTGCTTGCGGAGGTTGCGCTGGATGGCCTGCCCAAGCGCGCAGTGCTCAAGGCGACGCCGATACTGTCAGACTTCGTCGATACCTACTGGGATGACCTGTCACGGGTGTGGAAAGCCTCAACGACAAAGCGAAACTGGAACGCATGGAAGACTGTCATTGCACCGGCCTTCGGCGCGATGCGCTTGGCGGACATTCTTCCCGCCGACATTCACCGCTGGCGGGACGATTGCGCGGGCACGCGGGAGGGGCTGTTCAATCGCGCCCTGCCGGTTCTGGCAGCGCTGCTCAAATATGCCGAGGCGCTGCGCTTGCGGCGGAAGGGCTCCAACCCCTGCCGAGGCATGCCGCGCTACAAGCGCGAACCGAAAGAGCGATACCTGACTCCGGCCGAGTATCGCCGGATTGGAGCGGCGCTGCGTGAGCAGGAGGTAACCTATCCCGCACAGGCTGCGCTCATGCGGCTGCTCCTGTTCACCGGCGCGCGCGTCGGGGAGATACTGAATCTGCGCTGGGAGTGGGTGCAGCCGCCGCGCTTGCTCCTGCCGGACAGCAAGACCGGAGCAAAAACGATCTGGCTCAACAGCCAGGCGCTTGAAGTGCTGGAAGGGATTGAGCGGCACGAAGGCACCACGCTCGTCTTCCCGAACCGCGCCGGGACAAGGCCGCTCAATTTCGACAACTGGTGGCTTCCCTTCCGTGCGCGCTGCGCCTTGCCAGATGTCCGCGTTCACGACCTGCGGCACAGTTTCGCATCCACCGCGATCATGGACAATGTGCCGCTCGCGACCATTGGCAGGCTGCTCGGTCATGTCCTGCCAGAAACGACCGCAAAATACGCGCACTTGTCCGACGACGTGATCGGCGATGCCGCTGACCGCATCGCGGGATCGCTGGCGCAGGCCATCGGGCTTCGCCCATGACCGCCGCCAGTCTCAAGCGGATCGTCGAGGAGGCGCTCGCCGAAGTCGGCGCAAACGTCAATTTCCTGCTCGTGCCCAAAGGCAAGGCGCGGTCCACCACCTGGCTTGGGATCGAGCACGGCTTCGGCATCCGCCATTACCCGAGCGGCCGCAATGTCTACATCGTTCAGACGCGCATGGCGGGAAGGCTGCGGACGGTCACGATCGGCCCGGCCTCGGTGCTGACTCGCCACCAAGCGCAAATGGTGGCGCGGCGCGTTATAGCTTACGCGCAGGTCGGTCGCGATCCCGCCACCGACCGCCAGCGCATCCGGTCCGCGCCACGATTCGATGATTTTCTGGAGGAATATTGGTCCCGCTGGTCGCCGCAATGGAAGGCATCGACGCTCGCGACCCATGATGGCTATCGCCGCCAGTATCTCGACGGGGCCTTCAAGGGCGTCTTCATCGACGAGCTGAACGAAGAGCATGTGACCAAGTGGTTCGCAGACCTCAACAACCGCACCGGTCCCGGCGCGGCGAACCGCACACTCGAAATCCTCAAGAACATGCTCAACAAGGCCGAGGTCTGGGGATACCGGCTGGAGAATACCAACCCTTGCCGGTCGGTCAGGCCGAACAAACGCAGGCAGTGCGAGCGATTCCTATCCGCCGAGGAACTGGCGCGGTTTGGAGAAGTGCTCGCCGACCTTCGCGCCAGCGACAATCTTACGATCCGGTCTGGGTGTGCAGTCATAACGCTGCTGTTGCTGACTGGCTGTCGCTACCGCGAAATCATGCCCCTCCAATGGCAGGACGTGAAGGGCAACCGTTTGCTCCTGCGCGACAGCAAGACCGGTCCGCGCACGGTTTGGCTTGGTTCGGCGGCACGCGAGGTCATCGACAGTCTGCCGCGCCATCCGAAGATCCCCTGGCTGTTCTGGAACTACCAGTACCGCCGGCCGATCGGCTGCATCCAGCATCTCTGGCGGACGATCCTTGAATGGGCCGACCTTGGCAAGCTGCGCATACACGACCTGCGCCATACCTTCGCCAGCCATGCCGCGATGAGCAAGGAAACCTTGCCCATGATCGGACGGCTGCTCGGCCATGCCAACCATCAATCGACCGCGCGCTACGCCCATCTCGATGACAGGCAATTGCTCGATGCCGCACAGCAGGTCGGCAATGCGGTTCAGAACCTACTGGCATCAGCGCCTTCGTTTGGTTTTGCCGATTGTCGATGAATGGACATTTGCGACAAAAGTTGACCTTCTGCGCTGAGCTCACAGCTCTTCTACATCGACGGCAACTGAGGCGGCCGCAGCCTGTCCGGTTTGCGGCAGCGAATGGTCAAAAACCGCCTGGCGGCTCCCAATCAAACCATGCTTGTTCTACGGTCGTGAAAATGGCTGAAAACTGGCGGAATCAGCCATTTTCACGGAACCCTCGGATCTCAATTCTTGACATGAGGGTCGCAATGTATATCGAGCGGTGATATATGTTCAAAGATGCGGACCTTCAGCTCCTATTTGATCATGCCGGGGTGCACATTATGGAATGTGGCTGGCAGGTGGTCATTCGGGCAGATTTGGTCGATCCAACGCCGCAGCAACCGCACGGTCTCGATTACGCCCTTATCCTACAAGATGAGCGCGGATACCGGCTATTCGGCTACGACAATGCCCACGCTTGTGACGGCGCCGATGTCGAAGACCGCTGGGACCATGAACACCGCGTCGGTCGGGTTGGCCAGCGCTTCCGATATGAATTCAGATCGGCCGCTGAATTGATCACACATTTTTTTGAGATGCTCCAACGGTATTGCACCACTCGGGGGGTCTCCTCAGATTTCATCGTGGAAGATGACAATGGCTAAAACAATTTCGGCAAGCGCGATGCGCGACCGCCTCCTCAAGCCTGCTAAAGCCTTGGTCGCAAGCGACGATTGGGTGCGAATTCTCGCCATTCCCGGACATCGCGAGCTGCTCGGGCTGATTGCGCGGAACAACCCGCCGAGCATCGGTGCGCTGGCCGAGCTTGCTGGTCGCGCTCAGCCAAATATCAGCCGTGCGCTGACAGCCCTAGTTGGCGGCGGCCTCGTTGCACTCGACGTCACCGGTCGGCGCTCTGTGCCTCGTCTCACCGAGAATGGAGCGGCACGGGCGCGTGAACTGGGATTGCTCGACGAGGCTACGGCTGTGTCCGACCTCATTGCCTCTAATGAACTGTTTTCGATTGCAGCGGAGGCGGACCGCGCACAGGATAGCGACACTATCGCTGGATCGCTGATAACGTGGCTCTGGCTCACCTCTGTCAAGGAGCAGGTGCCTGCCCAAACGCTTGGGGATTTAGATGCCCTCGCTCGGAGGGTGCTGGAGAATTGGTGGCGGCTGCATTATCGGCGCGACGCTCCGTTCAAGCTCTGGGAGTTCCAAGTCGAGCAATATGCACCTGCAACGTTTGCTTTTCTTGCAAAGGTCCAAGGTGCGAGCATCCAATTGCACGCGCGGAGTACGAGCGGGCGCATCCTAGAACTCGAGCATGCATCGCGCATCTTCACGGTGAATGCGTTCGAGGATCATCTGCTCAATGAGATGATGCGTCCCCTAGCGGCTCGCCACTGGCTTGCAGGGCGCAGTGCGCGTCCGCTTCACGCCCTGCTGCGGCGAATTGATGATTCGCGTGAACAGCCGGCGGAACGAACCTTTTGCCGGACGGCGGGTGCTCTGGGGCTCTCACCCTATGATCTTGATGATCGGCGCGCTGAGCAGATCCGCGAGCTAATTGAGCTTATCTACGATGAGGAGGCGCGGCTCGACTTCAGCTCAGCCGTACTCGACGAGGCGCTCGGCGATGGACAGCTCTGGACCCGACAGGAACTTGAGAAGTTTCGCGAGCGAAATGCGATGCCCGTGTTGGTCAAGCTCCGTGATGTCTGTGCGGCGAGACTCAGAAACACGACGCGGCCTTATCGGCAGGGCTATGCGCTAGCCCAGATCGCGCGCGATTATCTCAATCTTAAGGAAGATGTGCACATCGATGGCGTCGCTGGAATTGCAAAGCATCTCGGTGCGGGGAATGGCTTGGAACTCAGCGGCGATGCGCCGGGCATGCTGCGAGCATTTCAGAGTGTTGTGGGCGAAGTGCCAACTTTCATCGTCGAGGATGAAGGAGTCAGGCCCAGCGCTTTTACTCTGGCCCGAAGCGTCGGCGACTTCCTCGCGTTTGGCAGTCGCGCCTCCTGTGTCGCTGGCATCTATACCGATCGTCAGGCTGTGGGACGGGCGTTCGCGGCTGAGTTCTTGGCACCGCGCAGCGCCGTCGAGAAGATGATCGAGCAAGAAGACCTATCGACATTTCAGATCGCCAATCACTTTGGTGTGTCGCCTTCGGTGGTTGAGCGCCAATACCAAAACGTTGAGGCTTGAAAGTAGTCAACGAAAAGCGTCAATTCAGGAATCACAGCCAAGGTACGCGATGCAGTTGCTGATTTTTGAAAATATCTAATAAGAAGAAGGCAACGGCTGCAGTTCTGCAACGCTGGTAGGCAGCAGTCGACCAAATTGAAACGTCCGCGCGTCCCTGGTCGAACTTCAACAAATGCCGTTCAACTGGTTTTGGACTGCGACAGCAAGGAGCGTGAGTGACGCCAGCACCAGCAAGCCTATGCGTGATCGCGGCAGAGCTGGCGACACGACTTTCTCCCTGCAAATCGCGGGTATTATTCACTTTTGGGTCATCTGGGGGTTTTCAATTGCGTTCGTTGGCCACATCACCGGCATGACGGTGACGGGATATCCTCGGGATAAAAGAACAGGGGCCTCGTGTGGTGACTGAAGTATCGGGGGCGTCGGACCGACAGAGTGCGGTAAGGTTGCTCGCATGTATTGATGCGGCGGGAGCCGCGGCGGACGCAGACCAGTGGGGCGGGGATGTCGTTGCTTCGCTGCACGCGCAGTCGCGACTACAGGCGCTCGACTTCTGGATGCGCAATCCGGACTATCTTGCAAATGAACTTCTGACCGTATTTGAAGAAACGGGCGACGTATCGCTCGTCCAGTTGGCCGAGCGCATATTCGACGATCGCGAGCCTGATCTTCGACGATTGCCAATGATCCGCTATCATTTTGGGGCCTTTGAGCCGCTCGATAATGCGCTGTCGATCCTTGTCGTGGCAGGACTTCTGAAGATCAGGCGTCAGGGATCACCAGGGCAGGTTCGCGAGCATATCTATCTGCTGACCATCAAGGGACGCGAGGCGATGGCGTCGCTGGCCGCGGCCGCGCCGGAACTTGCCTGGTACCGCGATCGAGCAGCGATCGTCACTCGCATTGCCGGTGACAAGGGCGGCAAGGCACTCAAGGACCGGCAATACCTCCAGGCCGAATATGCCGGGACCGAACTCAACCACATTATCGCGCCGATCACCGAGCGCGTGCGCCAAAGGCTGGACTCCATTCTGGAAAGGACCGGACGATGACGGCAAGCTGGCTCGAGACAGTGGCGCAAAAGGCGGGCATGAGCCCGGCAGAGGCTGAGATAGCGCTTCGCAGGAGGGGCATCGCCGCGGACCGTCGATGCGCCCCGCGCGGACACTGACCATCACTGCAATCGCGTTCAAGGGCGAGAAGGGCGGCAAGGCGCAGGGTGCAATCAATTTCTGCTGGAAAGGCTTGAAGCCGGGCATCTGGGCGATCACCAGCGAGAGGAATTTTGCCGGTAAGTCGAGCATCATCGAGATCATCCTGTGGTGCTTGCGCGGGACTCCCAAGAACCTACAGGGCGATGTGCGTAAATGGCTGAGCTGGGTTGCCCTGGACTTCTTGGTCGACGCCCAGCCCTATCGTGTCGAGTTCACGGTCGAGGCTGGTGTCCCGACCGGCACGCTTATGCTCATCCGGCAAGGCGGTATGCCAACGATTGTCGATCGCTTCTCGTCGGACGAGGGCTTTACGGCCGCCATGTCGCAATTCATGATGAACACGCTCGATCTTGATCCCATTCCTGCGATGCAAGGCAAGGAAGGCGACAGGACGGCGGTCGAACATGGCTGGACGGCCTTGTCGGGTGGGCTCTATTTCGGCGGCGACCACAAGCTGCTTTTGGGCGATGTCCAGATGGGCGGGCTGCCTGCCCGCATGCTGCAGATGTATGTCGGGCTCCCCTGGGCGCTGACGGTGATGCAGGCCCGCACCGTCAAGAAGGAGGTCGAGCAGGAGCAGGACCAGAGCAATAAGGCAGCCGCACGCGCCGCGGCAGAAGCAGCAAAAGCGCGAATGCGCCTAGAGACCGATCTCGCCGCCGCGCAAAAGACGCTGGCGGGACTTAGCTCGACGAAGTCCACGGCGGAGGAGCTCGAGCGGCTGGCGGGTGAGGTCGCGCGGCTTTCCCCGATCGCGATCGACCAAGCGACACGCCACGCCGCCGCGCAGGCTGAGCTCAAGGCGCTGAGCGGCGTCGCTGACAGCGATAAGCGGACGTTGCGCAATTTGCGCGAGAATATCGTCGCTGAGCAATTCTTCAACGGACTCGAACCGGTATGCTGCCCGCGCTGCGAAGCGAAGGTATCGGGCGAGCGCATCAAGCGGGAGAGCGTCGACCTCAACTGCTCGCTGTGCGCCGCGCATATTCCGGTCGAAACGATGGAGGGGGTGAGCGAGACCATTGAGGCGGGCGAACAACGGGCGCAAGCCTCCAGCGCCGCCGTCGAGCGCGCCGTCGCGCATGAGGCTTCGCTGCGGCGGCTTGCCGAAGGCGCAAGCAAGGCGGTCGATGCGGCTCGCAAGGCGCTGGAGAAGGCGGTGACGGGCACGACCTTTAAGCAGCGGCGGGACGCGGAGCTCGCCGTTGCGCGGCTTGAGGGAGCGCTCAAGGAACGTAAGACCGACGGAGCAACCCCAGCACCCTCCCCCGATCTTGCGCTTGTGCGGGCCACCACCAAAGAAGCCGAAACCGCCTATGACGAGAGCCGCGGCGACATCCTGCAGCGGCTGAGCGAGGAAATCCTCTCCCTAGGGCAGCGCCTGGGGGTCAGGATGCTCGAGGGCGTCAAACTCGGATCGAACGCGACACTCGCCCTTACCAAGGGCGGCGAGAGCACCAGCTTCAGCAAGGTGACCGCGGGCGAACGGCTGCGGCTGCGGCTCGCAACAGCCGTCGCCTTGCTACGTGTCGGCCAGGAGCGCGGCCTCGGACGCCATCCGGGGCTGTTGATCATCGATTCGCCGGGCGCGGAGGAGGTCAGCGATATCGATTTGGCGGCGCTGCTAGGCGAGCTGCAGACGATCGCGAAGGAGACACCGGGCCTCCAGATACTCGTAGCGAGCGCCAATCCGTCGGCGATCGTCAGTCAGCTCGGCGAGGACTGGTGCCGGATCGCGGAGAAGGATGCCTATCTATGGTGATCGCGCACGCGAGCGCCGCAGCGTGACGGTCATAGAAAGAATATCGTCTTGTCTCGCGAACGGCGAGAATGTGACGCTGGAGCAGATTGGTGGCGTCGATCGCATTGAGGCAGAGCGCGACGCCCTCCTACAGGCGCCCTTTCTAGACGTGCTGGTGGCAATTGCGGTCACTGCGTCCGAGAGTGACCAGACAATACTCGATGCATTGCTGATCGATGGTTTCGCGGCCGCGCCATCACCTACGGTCTTGCGCGACGCGGCCCATCTGCTGATCGAGGCCCCACACCTCCGGGACCGCCTCGCGCGGGCGCTGACACCGATCCTCCTCGCCATGGTCGCGGATCGATCCGATCCCCGGACCGACCTGATGGCGGCCTATGCCCTCGAAGCACTGTTCCGCCTGGCGCTAGCCGACTCCATGAACCGACACCGGTTGCTCGCGCTTCTCACTGAAATTGGCGGGACGCCGAGCGAGCTTTTCGCAGCCCATGCGGCCAAACTCCTCGGCGCTGCCTTTACGCAATGGGGCGGAAACGATCTCATAGCGGCGCTTGAACGCCTGCTCCCCGCGGCTGAGGCCGAAGCCGCTTTCGAGCTCGGGCTAATCACGCTGGGCGAAGGCCTCGAGCAGGCGTCCATGCCCGACATTCTCGGTCGCTTCGAAGCAGCACAGCTGCGATTCAGGCAAGCCGCCTGGGCCGACGAGAACCGCGCCGATGCCGTCGCCTATGACGCGATCATCGACATGATCCGCGGCTTCTGGAACGAGGCAGGCGCGGCCGACCTGCATGCAACGCTCTCCCGGCTTGAGCGGGCCATCGCCGACCGTCAGGCTCTGCTGCAGGCAGGGGCCCTGCCGCCTTGGCTCGCGCCGCGGGCGGATCGCGAAATCGCCTGGGCCGGACTGGCTCAGGGGGCGCGGCGGGCGGTCGACGATCTGTCGCGTCCCAGCTGGCTGAACGCCGCCGCCACGCTCAACGCGGTGCTGGCGGTCTATGACGCCGAGCGAACCGTGAAGGCTGGCCCCGGCCTGTCGCTGCTTATGCGGCCGCGTATCGAGGCGGCTTTTGTCCGCGAGCGCGGGCTAGCGGAACATCTCGACCGGTTGCTTCTAGAGCCGGACGTCTTTGGGATAGAGGCTGGCCTTGCGGCGCAACTTCGCGCTGGTGTCCAGCGACGCAGCGAGGAGATAGAAGCCTCGCGAAAAGCTGAGGAGGGCGCTTCGTATCCGCTGCTAACGAGCGTTCTCAAAGGTCTTCCAGGGGCCGACCAGCTGCCTCAGATCGCCGCTGCGGCGCTCGAATCCGCTCTTGGCCAAAAGACGGATCAGGCGGAGCGGTTCGCCAACCCTGTCGTCAATCAGCTTTTCCGCGAGCTCTCCGCAGCGGTCGCGTCGTGCACGGACTATCAGGGGGAGACGAAGGATGGATTTGACGACTTGCTGGCGCAGATCCTGATGTTCTGCGCAGACCGCCAAGATGCCGGACGCAAGCAACTAGGCCCGCGCACCGACTATCTGCGTGCGGATGACGCGAAGGAGGGCGACCTCCAGTCTGATTTGAGGCAATTCGTCAAAGGAAACCTCACTACTGCGGAAGTGCTGACCGAGGTGGACGGCATCGCGACCGGCCGCAGCGATATCTATGTCGGGTTTGGGGGCGTGCGGTTTATCTCGGAGCTTAAGCGCCATTTTGGCGTGGTCGATCAGGAAGTTGCCAAGACCTATTTCGGGCAAGCTGGAGCCTATCAGGCGACCAATGTGCGTCTCGGCTTTCTTGGCATCCTCGAACTCGTGGGTCGTCCGGGGCCACCCCCGACGATCGCCGAATGCCTCTGGCATGCGGACTATATTCCGGAAGGCTCCACGCTCGCGCGGCACATCATCGTGTTCCGTGTGCCCGGCATGTTGAAGACGCCATCATCCCTGTGAGCCGTTGACGACCCGGACGGCGAATGGGTTCTCGTCGAGGGGATCGGTCTCAAGCCATTCGGCAGAAAGCCTCTGCAGACCGCGTCGAGGTTGTAATGACAAGCAATGTGAACTTCGCCACGTTGCAGGATAGCGCTAATGGAAGATGACTACTCCGAATGGGCATGGCCGACGGGTGCCGGTGCAGACCATGTGTATCGGCGGCAGATCGAACTCACCGGTCTTCTCGCGGACCGAACGCCAATCTTTCTCGACACCAATTTCTGGGTCATGGCCCGGCAAGCGGCATTCGGGGAATCTGATGACCGCGAGCTGATCTTTCTGCTCGGTGCGCTGCGCCTGGCGGTGGAGTCCGGTAAAGCCTTTTTCCCGATTACCAGCGATCTCATCGCGGAATTCAGCAAACAGTCGCCAGACCGCCTCGCCGACACTATGATGATCGTTGATGCTCTCAGTCTGGGGGTGGCGATGGTGCCACATAATGAGCGGACAGCGATCGAGATGGAGGGTTTCAACGCGCGGGTGTTCCCGGCTGCTCCGTCGCTGCCCCGTCCGCTCTGGACCTGTTATGCTTTTGCGTTGGGCTATGAGGATCTGCGTCCACCAGGCGTGGACGTGAATGATGATCTACTTGTTGCGCTTGCGGAGACGGCTTGGCGCGCTCAGCCATCGGTCCTGGCACAGCAGATTCCCCCGGAGATGTTCGAAGCTCGTTCGGACAGCGCGCGCATGGCCGCCTATCTGAACGAGCAGGAAGCGCTGCACGGCCATGAGATCGACAGCCACGCTACCGCATTGCGTGTAGAGGTGGCCGGTGTCGCCTCCATACTGGAGGGTATTGCCGCGAGGGAGTATCGGCGCATGGCCGCCGCTGCTGGAGAATTGGCTCAAGCCGAGGACGTGGCCAGCAGTAGAGACGTTGGCAAGCGCATCGCCGGTATGATTGCGCAAGCGCTGGAAAAAGACGTCAATCGACGGGCGTTCGGCAGTTTATACGTTCCGGCGATGCTGCACGCGTCGATCCGCGCGGAAGCGAACCGAAAACTGAAGCCCAACGACATCTTCGACTTCCGGCACGCCGCAGCCGCGCTTCCATATTGCCGGGCCTTTCTGACCGACCGGCCCCTTAAAACCCTAATCACCAGCGGCCATGTCAGACTCGACACGCTTTATGGCTGCGAGGTTGCCGCTTCGCCGAAGGACGCCGTCGAACTGATCGGCCGAATGGTCCTTACCTGACCGGTATGAGCAGCGCTCGAAGGGGCATCAGAGCAATATACAGACGCCGTTGTTCACTTTACCGTCGTGCCTAAGATGATCGTTCAGTCAGGCATACCCTCCCAGATGACGTAAGCGATGTGCCTGCTCCACCTTGCGGGGGTGAGAAGCGGCTGCGAGTTCATGCTGATGGACGATGATGCGGCGCTTGGAGCTATGCCGGGGTCAAGACACCGGGCTAGGCCGGAGCCGATCC